>Ga0209060_10000029_pt1 | contig 452536 bp, 425 predicted proteins | sample Coa_R1_8_FD_187155 | JGI IMG/M metagenome (GOLD analysis project Ga0209060, IMG submission 187155) | Surface soil microbial communities from Centralia Pennsylvania, which are recovering from an underground coalmine fire - Coalmine... | ecosystem: Environmental > Terrestrial > Soil >... | reverse complement strand
ATTCGGAGTCGCGTTCTTTGCCGGTGAATTTGCGGGCCCGTGGCCTGTGCCGTAAAGCTGAATGCGAGCCAGTCGCATCCAAACAAATTTCTATTGTAACTGATATGTCAAGTTGACGAGATTCGAACAGGGAAAGCAAGACCGCCCTCGAAAATCGAGGCCGAGGCACCCTCCGTATAACATAAGGGTTCAGATCGCATATGAAGCTCGTCGTGACGGCTATCTGTCAAGATCAAGACGTTGGAGTAGCGCGGACCACCCGCCTGGTGCTCTACACGAACCGCATGGCTCGCTTTCCCTCGCTCGTCCACCGCCACGAAAACCGAAAACTTCTTGTGCGCATCGCACCCGATCCATTGCTGCATCCCTGCACCTCCTCTGTTGCGCTCCCAACTCCCATCCAAGTTAGCGCAACACCGAGGCGCTTGCTCCCGGCTTTCATAGACTCATAGCCCCATCCCCATGCCGAAGGCATGGCTCTTCTGGCGCTCGAAGCGGCGCTCGGCGTTAACCGGCGCTGATCCAACTTCACGGCTTTAATCGGGACGAAGATCGGGGACTAAAAGACACTCACTAGAGCTTCTTCCGGGAAGAAGAGCGGGAACCGACACCCTCGGCGGCTAAGACCTGCTGTTCAGCATACGCCAACTTCTTAGCCTCCACTTCAGTCAGGTCCTCGCGGACGGGGCCGTACAACTCGATGACTCGGGCGTAGTCCTTCGCGTGCCATGCTGCGTCGACCTTGCTGCGGACAACGCTGAGATTGCCCTCCCTCACCTCATCAGCGTACCGCTTTGCGCGAGACTCCAGAGCCGTACGGTGGGCATCCTGGTCCCCTCGGAGCAAGGGAGTCGCGTACTTTCTTACTAGTGCCGCCAGCTTCGGCACGAACTCCTGGACCCCTTCTCTGGAACTAACCTGGAACATCACATGCTGCCCGAAGCCCTCAGCTTTTTCAGCACCGGCCCAGCGAACAACGTCAAAAATCGACAGCGTGGTGTCCGGCTCCTTCAATTTGCCGATTTCTACTCCCAACTCGTAAGAGGCTCGGCCATGATAGACATTGACAAAAATTCGCGAAGACTCGTATCGAACGAGCGTCACTTTCTCTTCCACGGGACGCAGACCGAAATCGCTGAGAAATTTGAAGTTGGACAGCACTGCGTCCTTAAAGCCTAGTTGCGCTCGTTCCGGTCCCGGTTCTTTGTTTAACATGTCGTCCCTCCTACTTGTTCGGCGGATACCAGTGGTCACCCTGCTGCGTCCACCCATGATCTCGGAGCAGATTCCGCTCCGCGCGCAAGAAGCCGCTTTCACTTCCGGGCTTTCCCGCTGAAACGTCACGGATAGGCTTACCCTTACTCATCTCGAAACGCAACATGCTGGCGTTTTGGTCCCAATTGCCCTGGGGACTTCCTTGGTCGGGCATTCCCTTACTCGGGAGCGTATACTCGCCCGGATTAAGCGCTCCGGGTGCGTTCAAGTCACCCATCTTCCCGATTGCGAGGCCCCCGGCGCCGAACCCAAGACCGGTCAAGCCGACCTCAGGTGCGGTTCCAAGCAGGGCGGGGCCAGCATAGGGACCTAGGATCACAAGTTCTGCAAGACCCAAGAACTCAATCGGTCCGGCATATTGGCCTATTTGCCCAGCTGCTTGTACATCCTTCTCGTTGTAGTACGCCTCCGAGCCGATCTTTGTCTCGGTTCCATTTTGGTTGATGGTGTAGATGTCTCCGCTCGGAGTCACGCGGAGATTAGGGTTATCTTGACGGAATTGTTTGTACTGGTCGTCCGTGAGATCGGCACAGTTTCCCTTGTTCCCATTTTGATCGTACTGGCAAACCGTGTAGTTAGTTCCATCCGGGTCGGTCAGGTTCACCGGGTTGTTCCGCGCGTAGGCGTACATGTTCCAGCTTTGCGGGTCATGGGTGTCCAGCGGCAATCCTGCGCGGATGACTGGATCGGGACTCATGAAGCGTCCGAGGCTCGATGAATCGTACCTAGCTCCAAAGTTATCCAGGCCCGACTCGGAGTCGCGTTCTTTGCCGGTGAATTTGTAGCGGTTGTTGGTGCTGGAGGAGACGGCGCGTTCGCCGCCGAAGGGGTAGTAGTCGGAGATGTCCCAAGTGCCGTTGTTGCCGTAGACGTAGCGGACGTTGCCGAGGGCGTCGAGGCCGTAGTGATCCACCCAGTCATTGGCTTCTTCGCGCGAGACGCGCATGCCGTTGAAGGAGATGTAGCGGTATTGGAAATTGCCGGCGCCGTCGGTTTCGATGACCGGACTGCTGTTTGCGCCATACCAATAAAGCTTGTTGGCAGTGAGCGGCGAGCCGGAGGCTTTTTCCACGCGTTTTCCATCGCCGTCGTAGAGATAGGTTTGGCCGCCCGCAGAGACGAGTTGATTTTCTGCGTCGAAGGTGACGGTGCCGGGGCCGGGAGCAGTGGTGAGGTTACCTGCGGCGTCGTAGGCGTAGCCTGCAGTGGCAATGCGGTTAGTTGGCTGTGGCGATCTTCATTTCATTACTTTCACCTGCTATCAGCGTAGAAAGTTTCTCTCCTCCGTCCACGGCCCAAAGGTAAGAACCGGCAGGCTGTATCGTGTCCCTACCAGAACTGGTTAGGGATAGCAGGGCAGGCTAGCGGATTTTTTGGCGATGAGGAGGAGGCATTCGCCGAAGAGGAGGGAATGGGAGAGAAGGGCGGCGCGGATGTCTTTGTTGCGTGCGCGTTGAGCAGGGTCTTTTTCCTTCCGGAAGGCGACGAGGGTGTAGAGCCACATCCACGGCACGTAGATGGAATAGAGGTAGCTGATTGGTTTGGTATGCGTGTGGCGCGCTTCGATGAGCTTGAATCCAGACATGTGGAGCTCGTAGCGCAGCTCGGAAAATGTTGCGAGACCGATATGGTGAAGCGGGTGGCGCTTAGTTTCGTTGAGCGGCATTGCGTCGCGACCGAAGAAACCGCTGCCGAAGAATCGCACACGGGAACGCAAGGCCGTTATGTTGGGTGTGGTGAGGATTAGCGTGCCGCCTGGTTTGAGCACGCGATTGAGTTCGCGAAGGAAGGAGTAGTGATTTTCGAGATGCTCGATTCCTTCGGTGGAGATTACGGCGTCGAAGGTTTGGTCCTGCCAAGGAAGAGTGCCGTCGAGATTTGCTTGCACAAAGTCGTTGCCAAGAACTGAGGCGGCGTCGGTATCAATGTCCGCGCCGATTGCGTGAAAGCCCCGCTCCCGCAAAGCGAGAGCGAGTGCCGCAAGACCGCCACACGGGGCATCAAGAATTTTTGAATTGGGCGACAGCCCGAGAGAAGGCAAATGGTTTAGTACGGCGCTTTGGATTACGGTGAGCTTTTCACTACTCATGCAGTGCGGGGAGCGCCCCGTTATATTTGTTTCTTGCGACAAAGATCGAAACGAAATTCATGAATGGAAAAAATATTAGTCCGAATGGATGCGACCGGCAATAATTATCGACTCCGGCGCAAAACAAAGCCCGCCCCGGGGAGGGCAGGCTTTGTCGAAGCGGACTCGTTGTTACTTGTAGCGTTGCGCGATAGGAGACTTAGTCCACCACGTTGTCGTTGGCGGAGGCTGAAGAGGTTGAGTTGTAGCGGATGACGCCGGAATAATCCGTGAAGAAGTGGCGGGTTCCCGTATCCTGGCTGACCGGGTCCGCATTGATGGTGTAGCGGTCATTATAGCCGGCGGTCATGGTGCTGATTGGTGCGTAGGTGAAGGTGTAGCCTCCACGAGTCGGATTGGCTGAGCCGCCAAGAGTCTCGTCCACGGCACCCATGCCCGTGCAGTCTCCAGCGCCTGGGCCGAGGGCAGTCAGGTCAGTTGGAAAGCCGATTTGGGGGCACTGCGAGGAATAGTTGAGCAATGCTGTGTTCAAGGTACGTGTGGCACCAACGGCCGCGCTTTCGTTTGCCGCCATCCTCGAAGCCAGAAGATTTGGGATGGCTATGGCTGCAATGATCAGAATGATTCCAACTACGACCAGAAGTTCGACGAGCGAGAATCCCTTTTCACCCCGAGACTGCTTTTTCATTACGTATCTCCTTGTTGCTCGAATCGTTTGCCGACCATAAACGGTCTGGATTGCTGCGGGGGCCTCGTTCCAATGCACTAAGTATGCGGAGGGTGACTGCGGGCGACTATGGGGCAATGGTGCCGAATTTGGTGAACCGGAGTTCCCATAATGGGATGAGCGCGAAGTCCTGGGGAAGGTCAGCTGTACTTGCGCCTTCCGTTCTAGTACCGCCCTGGGGTTTGCAGGGCGCATTTGTTTAAGTTGTTTGTTTATAGCTAGATACGCTGCTGCTTGCGGCGTCACGGGAGGTTCTACGCCTGTCCTTCGTAGTTGGCGAGGGTGGGTACCTTAAAAACTCTTGGAAGGGCAGGTTTTCTGACATAGGTCCAAGATGCGATAAGGAGGGAAGAATGCGATGCCCAATGCCTCAACGCTTAAGCTACAGGGAGTGAAACTGTGACTACTCCGGAGGGCGGAGGTAGGCGGCACCATGGCGATAGAGGCCGGCGCTGGAGATGTGCTGCGAAAAGACGATGCGGATAGGAACGAAGATGGCCCCGCTGCCGGGAGTGAAGGGGACGGCAACTTCGAGGCGCGTACCTTCGGGATATTCATTGCGGCTGCGAAACGCGATTCCGCCCTTCGAGAGGTCTTCGCAGACGGCGATTTCTTCCTGAAACCCGCGGCGGCGAATGCAGGCAAGAATGCGAGCTTTGACGCGGGTGCGATTGCGGCGCGGAATGACGCGCTCGTCGAGGGGTTGGCGCGTTCCGAGCAGCGGCTCCGGCGGAAGATCGGACTGAACCTCGACCCAGATAGAGGGCGATTCGCAGTGCTTGCAAAGGCGCGCGACGCATTTGCGGATTTCGAAGGATTTCAGCTCGAGTTCGTTGAGATAAACGACTTCTCGGCGCTGGCAAAAACTGCATTCCATTAACATGCGGGCAAGGGCTTCGTGCGGTTTGGCCGGCGAAGGGAATTCGATGTCCCAGAAATCGGAGCGAATGTCGAGAATGTGGATGGCGTAGAGGAAGCCTTCGGGTTCCTGGTCGATTTCGGCGACGATGCGGGCGCGGACGGATTTGACCTGATCGCCTTCAAGCTGGCGCTTGAGAGTGAGCTCCTGGCCCTGAAGAAGCTTTGCGGTAGCGCGGATGACTCCGCCATTGCGGCTGACAAGCAGGGTCTGAGCCATCTGCTTCGTGACTACACCATTTGAATCAAGCCAGGAAGCTTCCACAGGCATACGAAATGCGATGCGGTCGCTTTGGCGAACGGATTCGGTGCGAGTGGTGGTCATCGTCATAAACGAGGAGGCGCAGAAGCCGCCTCAATTCAGCGTAACATGCAGGCTTTTTATAGGTTTGAGGAGTGGAAGGAGGCTTGTCGTTAGGGGTAATAACGGGGGCGATTTGAGCAGCGAGGGCTGTTACTTTTTGGCGGTGTGAGGGGACGAAAAAGGGCCGTTGAGGAGCGAAATCGGGCAAACTGGGTGAGTTACTAGGTCAGGCAGTGCGCCCGGAAAGTCGAGTTCGCTCTCACACGGACCCAGCACCGTGAAGAACGTCATCTCCATGGCTGAGCATTTGTCGAAAGAGGGCTCGCGCGCCCTCAGCGTACGAGACCGCCGCTACGCGATCCGATTCCCGCTTGCAGCGGATGCATCCCTAATTGATTTGGAAAGCGGTAAACAGAGCGATGGAGTGACGTCGGATATTTCATTGGGTGGGTGCTTTGTTTGTACGAGCAAGCCGCTGCCGATAAAATCGCGGGTACGAGTGACGCTGACGCGCAAAGACCAGCGGGTTGAAGCGCTGGCTGTGGTGCGGACGGTCAAGCCACGGATTGGAATGGGCGTGGAGTTTCTGGATGTGGAGCCGGCTTCGTGTGCCGTGCTCGAAAAGTGGATTGAGCAGACGAAGAAGAGCCGCTAGCGTCCTGCGCTAGCCAGTAATAACCTGATCGAGCAGCTGTTGAACAGCACGCTGTGCTTCCAAAATAGAAAAACGATGATCCATGGCGCCGGCGAGATCCGTGTTGGCGAAAGCGATTCGGCCGAACGGTACAGCGCGAAGAATGTCACGTGGGGCGGGTTTGCCGTTGAGGCCAAAGAAAAAGCCAGGCTGCGGGCTGAGATAGGCATGGCCCCAGCGATTGAGAATGATTCCGGCGATATCACGAGAGGCGTCGAAGCCGGAACTTGTAAACATGTCGGTAAGTTGCTGGCGGATGCGGCGTTCGTAATCACGAAAGGATGTGGAGATCATTTCGCCACGACCGCGATGGCCCTGGTCCTCGGTGGAAAGGCCGGGATAGGAATAGAGGACTTTTAGTGTGAGAACGACAGGCGAGTCGGGGCCGATGGTTTTGGGGACGTCGCCGATGGTGGCGAGGCGGCGAAGTTCGAAATAGTTGCCGACTCCTTGCGGACCGGTGCCGAACCAGCGGCATCCTGTGATGCCGAGTTTGGCGAGGAAGCGCCAGTTGGTGACGGCGACGTTGGCCATCATGCAGGGGGAGCGAAAGAACTGGGCGTATGCTTCGCGATGAGATTGCGGAAGGTCGCGGAGAATGTGTTTGGCGGTCCAACTGCCTCCGGCCATGACGATGGATTTAGCGCGAAGCCAAAAAAGTTTGTCGCCGACGGAATAGATGATAGAGACGAAATTGGATTTTTCTGGGGCGGTGTCGTGCTGGACAGCGAGAGCGGTGGCGTGGAGACGAATTCTGGCGGGAGAGCTCGGTGAATCAAGGGCGGAGAAGTTTACACTGCCGGTTGTCACGCCCTCGACGGTCGGCTCGCCGGAAATCGCGGCGGGGATGAGCGCTTTGACTATAAGTCGCGCGATAGTGGTGTTGCCGCCTGGAAACATTTGGACAGATTCGCCGCGATCTTCGTAAGGATGAAGAAGTTCGGCAGCGTAATCGGAGTAGGCGGAGAGGGCGTCGGCACCGAGTCCGGAACCGCCACCGAGGTCGGGCGAGAGAAAGGTACGAATGAATTCGCGCGAAAGGCCGAACTGACGAATGTAGTGCTCTTCGAGCGTAATGGAATCGAGGTGACGCGAGATAGGGTCGCCTTCGAACTTGGGCGGTGTGAAGGGGGCCGCGTCTGATGCTGCGCCGGAGTAATGGCGGAGAAGCTCCTTCCTGGTGAGGTCAGAGACTGGGGCGCTGGCGAATTTCTTGCCGATGGGATCAATCTGCCACACGCCCGGGGATACGCCGAAGTTTGCGCCGAACCAAAAGCCGTACTGGCCAGTGGACATCCCTGCAGAATCGTATGGAGTTTTGCCGATGGTCATAACCGGGCCGGGACCGGACCATTTTTGATACTCGAGATGTGGTTCTTTCAGGCCGATGGAATCGTAGAACTGCGCGAGGAAGCTGCGGGGGTATTGCGCAAAGTAGATTGCGGAGCCCTGGTGAGCGGTAAGGCGCCGGCCATTAACTTCAAAATCGTTTTGCTTGGCTTCGCCGCCGAAGATGGGGTGATTTTCGAGGACGAGCACCTTTGCGTTTGGCGCGGCTTGGCGTTGGAAGAAAAGCGCAGCAGCTAGACCGCTAATGCCGCCGCCGATGACGACACAGTCGAAGAGTTCACCCGTGTCTTGCGCGGTAGCAAAGGATTTTTCGAATGAACCGTCGCGAAGTTTATGGCCTGCGCTTAAGACTTCCCAGGTATTGCCGTTTGCGTTGGCGTATTCACCGACACCGGTGAAGCCGTTCCAATCCGTGGCGCGATTGTTTTGGAGTTGCGTGGCGAGGAGTTGCGCGGGCGAGTTTGCATTGAGCAATGCAGCGCCGGATGCGAGCAGGGTGCTGCCGAGAAAATCGCGGCGGGTGATTTCTGAATTCATGCCGAGAGCATGATCGGCTCGCGAGTTTTTACGCTCGGACATTTTTCTTTTAGGATTATTGTTTTGTGTCGAGCGGATGCTTGGATTTTTCGTAGAACTCGCTTTGGAGTTTGAGGCTGGTGTCGTCGGCTTTGATGGCGCGAAGTCCTTCGACAATGGCGTCAATCCAGCCGTCGAGATTCCACTGGCCGAGTTCGGGGCGCGCGACGGAGCCGTCCCCGGAATAGTGATCGGGGAAACGCGCATACCACCAAATGCCTGTGTAGACCTCTTCGGGGAGTTTGATGCGGCCCTGGTCAGCGCCGGATTCCTGCTTGGCGCGATCGAGATGGACGAGGTCGGGGTGTGAGACCAAGGTGTTGGCGGTTTCGTTTTCGCCAGCGTGGTAATCAATGCCAGAGGATTTTTTCCCGGGGCCGCCCGGGCGATTGCGCTCGCCAATGATGGCATAAACAACATAGTCGTGTGGTTTGTCGAGTTGCGATTGCGCGAAGTAAGGAATAAGGCTTTCGTTGCCGCCGTGGCCGTTGACGATAAAGATTTTCTTGCAGCCGTTGCGGGCCATCTCGTCGGTGGTTTCCTGGAGAAGCTTGAGTTGGAGGTCGCGGCTGTAGGCAATGGTGCCAGGCTCGTGCTTCGCTTCGAAAATTTGGCCGAAGTAATATTCAGGAAAAACGACGGCGTATTCCTTTTCGACAGCGTGGAGCGAGGCGTAGCGGACGTTGAGCAGATCGGTGCCAAGCGGGAGATGAGGGCCATGTTTTTCAAGGATTCCGAAGGGGAGGATGCAGACTCCTTTGGAAAGTGCGATGGCGTCGCGAAAGTCAGAGGCGGTGAGCTCTTCCCATTTTGGCGAGAGTTTTCCTTGGGCGCAGGAAGCGCCAGCAACAAATGCAATTGTGAGCAGGAGCAGGGCCAGTTTTATTTTCATAATTTGTCCTGGTGCGGAAGATTCCGGCCTTTCAAACGGTTTAATTCCGACCGGAAGTATCGCAGAAGGAGATGGGTGTGTCATGCGGAAAGGGGTGCGACTTTTCGCAGGCCGAAAATGGAAGTGAGTGCGATTGCGGTGAGGAGCATCAGGACGGGATCCATAGGATGGCGATAACGGAGCGAAGTGTGAGTGATGTAGTAGACGATGGGAAAGAGGATTGGGATTACAGTGATTGGAGTTGCGTAGGGATTGCGGCGGAAGAAGAGGATGAGGAAGCCGGAGAGAGTTCCAATGGCAACAAGTGCGTTGCCAACGAAGATGGCGCGGATGAGAGAAGAGTCGGTGGAACGGAAATCGCGCCAGGGAGTTTCCGTGCCGAGCCAAGTAGCGGTGAATCGGCGGCCGAATAATTTTGCTACGAGGGGGACGTGTGAACGGATGAAGGCGTAGGCTTCACTGCGTTTCTTGTCCATAAATGCCGATTCGCCGAGTTGCGCGTAAAGGCGCGCTTCGCCGAATCGAGTGATGCGCTGAATTCCGCCGACGGCGTGCTCATCGAAAATATTGTTGTTGCCGAGCCAGAGTTCGAATGCGAAATTGCTGCGCATGGGGATGAGGCGATGGAAGCGGATGTAGTTTCGAATTGTCCAGGGGAGGCAGCAAAGAATCACGGCAGCTAGAGCGATTGCAGACAGTCTGAGGGATGGCTTCGGTCTGGAAGATCGGCGCAACATGAGCCAGAGAAGAAAAAAGGGCAGCAGGATGCCGAGAGCGGGATTGGTTAAGAGCGCAAAGGCCCAGAGGATGCCGTAGGCGATCCACTCCAGATATTTTGTAGTTTCGGCTAGTTCGAGAGTGGCCCAAAGAAGAGCTGCGGTGAATAGCGCAGAGAGTGAGGTGTCCCACACCCATTCGAAGGGGAGCATGACAGCGTTGGGGTAGAAGGCCCAGAGCCACGCGGAAAGGGCAGCAACGGCTGGTCCGCCGATTCGGCGAGCCGCCAAGAATAGAGGAATCGTGGCTGCGGCAGAAAATAGGCAGTTGAGAAGAACAGCGGTGATAAAAGACGAATAGGTGAATGTACCAAAGATGCGGAAGATTGCGGCGATGAGCGTGGGGTAGATTGGGGCGAGCCAGGCTGTGGGGCCGGTGGGTTGGCGAAAGACGTCGCTAAAGCCCCGGCCTTGTGCGAGCGCGTTTGCGATATTGCCAACTTCCTGTTCGAAAGGCACGCTCGCGAGAACCTGATGAGGAATCTTGCGCTGCTGATCCCAGACGAATGCGACGCGAATGAGGAAAGCGGCAGCTGCAATGAGCCAAAGAGAGGTAATGATGGTTAGGAGTTTGCGCAGCATCCGCGAAGGATTATAAGCGGCGAATGAAATTGAGGGAACCGGCCAAGTTTGGGAAAGAATCGGGTATGATGCGGGCCGGCAAAAAAGGGGAGTGGAAATGAGGACGATTAAGGGACCGGCGATTTTCTTGGCGCAATTTGCTGGGGACCAGGCGCCGTTCAACAACTTGAATGATATTGCGCGATGGGCGGCGAATCTGGGCTACGAGGGCGTACAGATTCCATCGTGGGATGCGCGCTTGTTCGATTTGAAGCGGGCGGCGGAAAGTAAAGAGTATTGCGACGCGGTGCGAGGAGTGCTTTCTCAACACGGACTTGTGGCGACGGAGCTCTCGACGCATTTGCAGGGGCAGCTTGTGGCAGTGCATCCGGCGTATGACGCGGCTTTTGACGGGTTTGCGCCAGCGAGCGTGCATGGAAATTCCGCAGCACGGCAGGAATGGGCTGTGCAGCAGCTATTGTATGCGGCGAAGGCTTCTGCAAATTTTGGCATGAAGGCGCACGTCACTTTCTCTGGCGCGCTTGCATGGCCGTACCTATATCCGTGGCCGCAGCGGCCAGCAGGTTTGGTGGAGGCCGCATTTGATGAATTGGCGAAGAGGTGGACGCCGATTCTGGATGCGTTTGATGCGGCAGGAGTGGATCTTTGCTATGAGATTCACCCAGGCGAGGATTTGCATGACGGTATTACGTTCGAAATGTTTTTGGAGCGCGTGAAGAATCACAAGCGATGCAACATTCTTTTTGATCCGAGTCACTTTGTTTTGCAACAGCTTGACTACCTGGAATTCATTGATCTCTATCACGACCGGATCAAGATGTTTCACGTTAAGGACGCGGAATTTCGGCCAAGTGGGCGTCAGGGAGTGTATGGCGGGTTTCAGTCGTGGGTGAACCGGGCGGGGAGGTTCCGTTCACCGGGCGATGGGCAGGTGGACTTCAAGGCGATCTTCTCAAAGCTGACGCAATACGGATTCGATGGATGGGCAGTGCTGGAGTGGGAATGCTGTCTCAAGAGCAGCGAACAAGGCGCGGCCGAAGGGGCTCCCTTTATTTCGAGCCACATTATTAAGACGCCGGAGCGGGCATTTGACGATTTTGCGGCTTCCGGTACGGATGCGGCGGCAAACCGGAAAATGTTAGGACTTACATAGTACGTACAGCTCTATAGCAATTTTTATCCTGCGAAAATTTTGATGACTTCCATCCAAACGATTCGTTTGCGCGTGGAGGTTCGGGCAGTCAGGATACCTCCAATTCTTTATGGGGGGTGTCTGTGGATTACGTTGCGCCCGATGAGCTTGTTCAGTCCATGCTTTCTTTGTCTGAAAAGAAAGCAAATCTGACCGTAAAAGACCTGCTGATTCGGAGTTTTCTGGCAGGCGCGATACTTTCCTTCGCAACTTCACTAGTATTTGTGATTCTCTCGCAAGGTCTTTCTCCTGTGGTCGGCGCTCTATTGTTTCCTGTGGGATTCGTGATGCTGGTTTTGCTCGGCCTGGAATTGGCGACGGGGAATTTTGCAATTCTTCCGGCGGGGCTGGCCGACGGCAAGCTGACCTTTTCAAAAATGTTGCGAAATTGGGGCTGGGTGTATCTGGGGAATCTGGCAGGAAGTCTTTTTTACGCAGCCTTGTTCTATGCCGCGGTGACAAGTGTGAATTCAGGATCGGCCGGAAACCTTGGAGACTTGTTCAAGGCTGCGGCGCAGAAAAAGACGCTTGGTTATGCGGCGATTGGAATTCACGGCTGGGAGAGCGCATTCATAAAGGGGATTCTGTGTAATTGGATGGTGACCCTGGGCGCCGTTCTGGCGATGGTTTCGCGTTCGACAGTCGGAAAGATTCTGGCAATGTGGCTGCCGATTTTCACGTTCTTTGCGCAGGGATTCGAGCATTCCATTGTGAACATGTTCGTGATTCCGACAGGAAGGCTTTTTGGTGCGCAGATTTCAGTTGGCCAATGGCTGTTCTGGAATCAGCTTCCGGTGACGCTGGGGAATATCTTTGCCGGCGCATTACTGACTGGGCTTGCGCTTTATTGGACATATAAGCCGAAGAAAGTGGTGGATATTCGGGTTGAGACGGAAGTAAGCACCACTGACGGCAGGGTACTTGAACGAGTCACAACCATCAGCTGAGGAGAGAGCGCAAAGGAGCAAGAGTGAAAGAACGGCTAGTTGTTGTCGGAAACGGAATGGCAGGTACGGCCTGCGTCGAGCAGATTCTGAAGTATTCCCCTCGTTTCGAAATTACCGTTTTTGGTGACGAGACTCACGTCAACTACAACCGCATCTTGCTTTCGTCGGTGCTAGCCGGAGAGAAGGCTTCCGATGAAATTGTTCTGAATAGCCTGGAGTGGTATCAGCAGAATGACATCCGGCTGAGGCTGGGTGTGCGCATTGTGGATGTAGACACCACTGCGAAAACAGTCAGGGGCGATGACGGAAGTGTTACGCCTTTCGACAAGCTCCTGATCGCGACAGGCAGCACACCTCTGATTCCTCCCATGGAAGGTACAGAGAAGAAGGGTGTGTATGTATTTAGGACGCTGGATGACACGCGTGCATTACTCGACTGCTCACACAAAGGTGCGCGCGCTGTTGTAATTGGAGGCGGGCTACTGGGGCTTGAGGCAGCGCGAGGATTACAGGTGCAGGGCTGCGACGTAACCGTTGTGCATTTGATGGACCGGTTGATGGAACGCCAACTGGATTTGATTGGCGGGTCGCACTTGAAGGCGAAGATAGAGTGCCTTGGCGTAAAGGTTTTACTCGAGAAAAATACCACAGCGATTCTTGGCGAGGAAAGGGCGTCTGGTGTCCGCTTTAAGGACGGATCAGAACGGGAAGCTGATTTTGTAGTGATTGCGGCGGGGATTCGACCAAACACGGAGTTGGCCCGGAAGGCGGGGCTGGCGGTCAATCGCGGAATTCTCGTGAACGATCACATGGAGACTTCGAACCCGGACATTTTTGCCGTTGGCGAGTGTGTGGAGCACAAGGGAACTTGCTACGGGCTTGTTGCACCGTTGATCGAACAAGGAAAAGTCCTTGCAGCCACAATAACGGGAAACAAGGGACCGACCTATGAAGGATCGATTCCCGCTGCAAAGTTGAAAATCATGGGGGTGGATGTTTTTTCGGCTGGTGATTTCAGTGAAGGGACGCCAGGGAATGATGTGGTGCGTTACGAAGACCCCGCGCTGGGAATTTACAAAAAACTGACGCTGCGAGATAACCGGCTGGTCGGTGTGATTTTGGTGGGGGACACGGCGGACAGTCATCGTTATATGGATTGGCTGGACGAAAAAACGGATTTGAGCGAGCAGCGGAGACAGCTTCTGTTTCCGGCACCTGCGGCAGACAAAGGACTGGATGTTGCGGAGATGCCCGACAATAAGGTGATTTGTGGGTGTCACGGCGTTTCCAAGGGCACGATCGTTCGCGCGATTCGCGATCGCGGACTGAGCACGCTCTCACAATTAAAGGAATGCACAAGGGCTTCTACGGGATGCGGGAGCTGTACGGAACTTTGCCAGCATTTGTTGCAGGCAGTTGCGCCGCAGTTTGAGCAGGAGGAGAAGAAGGCGCTCTGCAAATGTGTGCCGCATAGTGAACAGCAGTTGCGGGAGATGGTGCGGAGCCAGCGGCTGCGTTCTGTGCAGCAAGTCTTGGATATTTATGGGAACGGAATCGGCTGCGAATTCTGCAAGCCGGCGCTGAGCTATATGATGGACGTGGTGTGGTGCGGCGACCATGTGGAGGACCGTTCCGCACGATTCGTGAATGATCGGGTGCACGCAAATATTCAGCGTGATGGAACTTTTTCGGTCGTGCCGAGGATTCGCGGCGGTGTGACTTCGCCAGAAGAGCTGAGGCGCATTGCAGACGTTGCAGAAAAGTACAAAGTGAAGATGGTGAAGATAACTGGCAGCCAGCGAATTGATTTGCTGGGCGTGCAGAAGAGCGATTTGCCGAAGATCTGGGCGGATTTGGGGATGCCGTCTGGACAAGCGTACTCGAAGGGTGTGCGGATGGTGAAGACGTGCGTGGGCACGGACTTTTGCAGATTTGGTGTACAGGATTCGATTGCCACGGGCGTGGAATTGGAACGGCGGTTCGAGAATTTGTTCACACCCCACAAATTCAAGATGGCGGTTGTGGGGTGTCCCCGGAATTGTGCCGAAGCCACGGTCAAGGACATTGGATTAGTTGGACAAGAGGGAAGCTGGCAGGTGGTGGTTGGCGGAGCAGCGGGGAAAAAAGTACGCAAGGCGGATGTGCTCGTGACCGTGGAATCTACCGAGCAAGCGCTGCAATCGGCTGCACTCTTCTTTCAGTATTACCGGGAGAATGCAAATTATCTGGAGAGAAGCTACGACTTTGTGGAGCGGCTCGGCATAGAACGAGTGCGACGGGAAACGATTTACGCTCCGTTGGGCGTGCAACAGGGTTTGCGCGAGAGATTGAGAAAATCAAAGGCGGCATCGCGAGATGCCTGGCTTGAGGGCGACGAGCCGAGAACACCTACGCAATTCGTTCAAATTCAGCCGATGGAGAATGTGCAATGAGTGGAGGCGAAAAGAAATGGGTGCGCGTCGCGCAGAGCGTGTTATTTCCTGTTCGCGAGGGACGAGCGGTTGACGTTGGCACAAAGCAATTGGCGATTTTCAATTTGGGCAAGGAGTTTGCGGCAGTGGAAAACCGTTGTCCGCATCGCGGAGGACCGCTGGCGGATGGGCTTTTGTCGGGGAACACGATTGTTTGCCCGCTGCATACGTGGAAATTCGATCTTGTGAGTGGAATTTCCGTGAACCACAAGGAAACTGGGGCGTGCCTGAGGATCTTTGCAACGCGCGTAGAAGATGGAGTGGTTTGCGTGGAGGTTCCTGTCGGCGTCGAGGACGAGACAATTCCGATGGTTTGCGATAGCCCGGATCGCCCCTTGCGCTGGGTTGCGCGCAAGCCAATTACCGCCGCGAATTCTTCGCAGCAGCAACAATAAGAACAGAAATTTTGAGACTTTGGCGAAAATGGCAGCAAGGTTCGAAGTGTCTCCGCATGCGACCCGGAGCTAGAATGAGTCTGCCTTAGAAAGGAAGAAAAGATTGGCTCCAGAAGGATTTCATGGGCTGAAGGTATTATCGCTGGAGAGCCGGCGGTCGATGGAGATTGCGAAACTGATCGAGACATACAAAGGCGTTCCGGTTTCAGCGCCAGCCATGCGGGAAATACCGCTCGCCGAAAATACGGAAGCACTGCAGTTTGGCCGCGATTTGGTGAACGGAAATGTAGATGTGATGGTTTTTCTCACGGGAGTAGGTGCTCGGGCGCTCCTGGAGACAGTCTCCGTTGAACAGTCTTCTGAAACATTCCTGCAGGCCTTGCGGAAAACGCGGGTAGCTGCACGTGGACCGAAACCTTTGGCGGTGATGCGCGAATGGAATGTTCCCGTTGAGATTACGGCGCCAGAACCAAACACTTGGCGAGAATTGCTCACAAGCATGGAAAGCATGCCCGGAGGATTGCATGCGAAGCGAGTGGCGGTTCAGGAGTATGGCGTTTCGAATCCGGAGTTCTTGTCAGCGTTGCGCGAAAGAGGAGCCATCGTGCGTCGTGTACCCGTGTATCAATGGGCTTTGCCGCACGACGCGGGACCGTTAAAGGATGCTGTGAGGAGGGTGATCGAAGGAAGTGTGAGCATTGTGTTGTTTACGACGGGAGTGCAGGCGGCGCATCTGTTTCAAGTTGCGAGGGAAATTGGGAAAAGCGAGAAGCTACGCGAAGCATTTTGCAAAGTTATGGTAGCTTCGATTGGGCCGACAACAACGGAGACGTTGGCAAATTTGGGAGTTACGGCAGATATGGAGCCGTCGCATCCGAAGATGGGAATTCTCGTCAAAGAAGCAGCAGAGCGATCGGCTGAATTGTTGGCCGAGAAACTAAAGGCTTAGATTGCCGACTGGATCCGGAAGACTTTTTAGTTCGAGGGTGATCTCTTGCATGTGCTTTTGTCCAGCCGTGCCGGCAATGTCTGCGAGTGAAATTGACTCGTCCGCGCGAGCTCCTGCCACTGTAGAGCCAATCAAGAGAAGGTTCGGAGCCTGCAAGACGGGCAATAGCGGAAGCGAGCCGAGAGTCGCTCGAATGAGCCTTTGTTCTGGCCGAGCAACTTGAGAAACAAGCAGACAAGGGGCATCGGAACTTAAGCCAGCCTCTGAAAGTTGCTTTTGCAGGGATTCAAATTCCTTGCCTGGCATGTAGAAGACGAGTGTGGCGTCATCCGCGAGCGCTCGTGTGATCCGCAGGCCGACTTTGCCGGCACAACAATGATTGCTGATGAAGACAAGTTTTGAAGCGCCGAGGCGTTCCGTGAGCGGAATTTGAGCGGAAGCAGCGGCGGCGGCGGCAGCTGTGATGCCAGGGACAACTTCGAAGTCAATTTGGGCTTCACGCAGTGCTGTGATTTCTTCCTGTGTTCGACCGAAGATAAGCGGGTCGCCGCCTTTTAGACGAACGACAGTTTGTCCGGATTGCGCGGCCGCGATCATGCGTAGGTTGATCTCTTCCTGAGAATTTCTTTTTGCGCCACATCGCTTGCCGACGTTGTGAATCGAAATGTGCGCTGGGATAGCGGCAAGCACGTCGTCCGAGACGAGGTCATCGTGTAAGACGATGTCTGCCATGCGGAGGACTTCCAGCGCGCGCAGAGTCAGGAGCTTAGCGGAGCCAGGTCCGGCTCCTACGAGGTAAACCCTGCCAGGAAGTGCGAAGTGCATAGCCATGGAGTTGCTCCGATTCAAGGGTAACAAGCTCCAAGACGACAAAATTGCGGAGTTTTGCGTTCAAAGGATTGAAAAAGTTGATTTTTGGTGAATCTCAGGGCAAAACGGCGACGCGAAGTCTCAGCAAGTAGCCGATTGGCCGGAAGATTGTGCGTCGGAAGAGGAGATTTGCTTGAAAGGGGAGCCTTCGAATCGTTTGTAGACAATGTTTTTGCGAATCACTGTTGAGAATGGGCTGAGTTCTTTCGCCAGAAGTAATAGAAAGGAATCCCCGCCAGGATGACGAGCAGACCAATCGTGGAGCGGACGGGACGGATCATCCAAAGATTGACGGTGAGAGCGACCGCCACGACGACGAAAATAATTGGAGTAAGCGGATAACCCCATGTCCGATAGGGGCGCTCGAGTTGAGGCTGCTTGATACGCAAACGGATGAGCGCAATCGCAGTGAGTGCAAAGAAAATCCATGCGGAAAAAACGAAGAGAGAATAGAGCTGCTCGAAAGTGCCAGTGAGCGCCAGCAGCGTGGCCACGGCGCCAAGAAAGACCAGAGAGCCGCTGGGAGTGTGAAGGCGCGGGTGAATGCTTTTCGCAAAATTAAAGAAAACTCCGTCACGGGCCATTGCGTAAGGAATGCGCGCGCCAGTCAATACAACAACATGCAGTGCGCCGAGAGCGGAGATCGCCATGGCAAGGGTGAGCGCAGAAGCGCCTCGGGAACCGGCGAAGGATTGCACTACATCTGAAGCGATGTGCTGTGACGAGGCGATAGTAGAGAAGGGCAACGCACGGAAGTAGACCAGGTTGGCCAGAAGATAAAGGCCGGCAATAGTGAGAAGTCCGAGAATGATGGAGCGCGGGATGTTTCTTTTGGGTTCGAGAATTTCTTCGCCAAGGTCACCGAGGTCATTGAAGCCGTTGTAAGCCCACATAACCGGGACGAGTGCCGAGAGAACCGCTCCAATTGTTGTGAGAAGTGAAGTATGGGGGACGAAGGAGTTTTGCAGGGGCGCGGAAATAATTGGGTGGCGTGTGCCGAAGATGAGGCCGCCGATAACGATCAGCAGGATTGTACCTACTTTTGCGGAAGTGAGAAGGATTTGAACACCGCCGCTGAATTTGACACTGAGATAGTTCAATGCGGTGGCAAGCAGGACGACGAGAGCGGCTAGCGGCTGAGCTAGGGTAAAAGTGAATTCGAAATTCGCGATATGGCCGGTGTAAAGCGGTGTCGCAACGACGGGAAAGATAAAGCTGAGGAAACGCAAGAATCCAGCGGCAAGGCTAGCCATGGCGACGGGACGGTCGAGGAAGGAACTCATCCAGCCGAAGAGGAATCCCGAGAGCGGGCCGAGACCCTGGTTTAAATAGACGTAGGGACCGCCAGCTTTGGGAAAAGCGCCACCCAGCTCTGCGTAACAGAAAGCGCCGAAGAGAACGATGATGCCGCCGAGAATCCACGCAACGAAGACGAGAGAAGCCGTGCCGACAGCGCGGGCCATATCGCTTGTGACGAGAAAAATTCCGGAACCTATGGTGTCGCCGATGACGACGGCGGTGGCGGCCCAGAGGCCGAGACCGCGGACGAGGTGAGGGCGATCGGAGTTCTCGGGCAAGTAGTAGCCGCCTTAGTTGGATGCGAGAGACTACTATCGGCGCAAGGTTAGGTCAACGGCTAGGAATAGGGGAAATCGCGGTATTATCGAAGCGATTTTTGCGAGGCAAGATGGCCCCTCTGAAATTTATGCTCAAGGAATTTGCTTGGGACGAGAGGCTCCGTGTGCCCGATGCAGAACACATTCTCACGCCTGCCTTGATCGTGTATCCGGAGATCATTGCGTCGAATATTGAGAACACGTTGAGGTTGTTGAATGGTGATGGGAACCGATGGCGGGTCCACATAAAGACGGCAAAGCTGGGCTATACGATTAAGATGCTGTTGGAACGGGGCGTGAGCAACTTCAAGTGCGCAACAACGCTTGAGTTGAAAGTTGCTTGTGACAGCGGAGCAAAAGACATTTTATTTGCATACCCAGCCGTGGGAGCGAATGCTGAACGGGTCAAGGAAATCGCCCGAGAGTTTGCAGGGACGAGGGTTTCCGTGTTGGTGGAAAACCCGGAACAGATTGAGCAATGGCGTGGTAGTTCAATTGGAATTTTTCTGGACATCAATCCAGGAATGAATCGAACGGGGATTGAACAAGGCAGGGCTAGCGAAATTGTCAGGCTTGTGGCTGCTGTTCGTGAAGCGGGGTTGAAGTTTTGCGGCCTGCACTATTACGACGGGCACTATGGCGGACTAGACGAGCCGGCGAGGTCGACGGCCGCTCATGCGGGTTATGGCCAGCTTTTGCAAATTGTCAATGAGATAGAAACTGGCGGGTCGACCGTGTCTGAAATCGTGACGGCAGGGACACCGACGTTCCCTTGTTCGCTTACCTATCCCGGGTTCCAAGGACAGAGGTTTGTGCACCGCATTTCTCCGGGAACTGTTGTTTACAACGACGCGACAAGTCTTGCTCAACTCCCAGCCGAATATGGATACAAGCCCGCTGTGCTTGTGATGTCGCGGGTTGTTAGTCACCCTCGAGCAGATATGATCTGCTGCGATGGCGGGCACAAGACGGTTTCCGCGGATGCCGGTGTTCCGACTTGTGTTGCGTTGGGACATGAAGAACTCGCGCCGCAATCCCCGAGCGAGGAACATTTACCAATGATCGTTGCGGAGGACAAAATGGTTCCGCACGTTGGAGACACAATTTATCTGCTCCCGCGGCACGTTTGCCCGACCGTGAACAATTTTGATTTTGCGCTTCTGGTGCAAAGCGGAAAAATTCTGGGTGTGGAGCAGGTATCTGCACGTGGACGGGAAGCGCCGCTGCCAAAGGCGGTGGCAAAAAGCAGCGCGAGTTAAGAAGAATCAGAGTTGGTAACGAAAGGAATCTGAGACCGGTGCAGAGTCACGCGGAAGACCATATGGGAATGAAGATGCGCGCTGCACAGCGGGCATTGGAATTGGTTGAACCGGGAATGACGATTGGCTTGGGTTCGGGTTCCACCGCGACCATATGGATCAAACTGCTAGGAGAAAAAGTTCGCGACCATGGGCTAAGAATCCGGGCGATTGCGAGCTCGGATGATAGCGAAAAATTGGGAAAGAGCTACGGCATACCATTTGTCACCTTCGAAGAATGCAAGAGCCTGGACTTGACGGTGGATGGCGCAGATGAAATTGCGCCGGGCTTGGCGTTGATAAAAGGTGGCGGTGGCAAACTTTTGCGGGAGAAGATTGTTGCGAGCGCTTCGAAGCGATTTGTGATCGTAGCCGATGAATCGAAAGTCGTGGACAAACTCGGACGATTCCCTTTGCCAGTCGAAGTGATTCCTATGTCTGCACCGCTTGTTGTTGATTCTCTAAGAAAGATTGGTTTCGTTCCGAAGATTCGATTGAAGGCAGACGGAAGCCAGTACATTACGGATGAAGGGAATTTGATTCTGGATTGTTCGGGTCTTTTGATGGATAAGCCGGGCGATATTGCTTCCAAACTCGATTCCATCGTTGGGATTGTGGAACACGGGCTATTTCTAAATATGGCCACGATGGCTTTGATTGCGGGAGAAGGCAAAATAGTGGAGCGGACTGCATAACGCTTTTCCACACGCTCGAATCTCATTGCGATTTACGGTTCTATCCCTGTAGTGTGTGCCCACCGAAATGTTCAGGAGACGGAGAAAAATGAAAGTAGCGATTGAAATTGTTGTGCGCGGTTGCGGCGCTTCAATTTTGTTACTCCTTGCTGTCCTGTGTCCTTTGCTGAGCGCACAGAGTGCGCCTACTCATGCCGATCGAATTTTTGTAAATGGAAACATCTGGACCGGCAATGACGCGCAACCGAAAGCGGAGGCGATTGCGGTCTCCGGCGACAAGCTGGTGGCGGTGGGAACGAATCAACAGATTCGCGGGTGGGCATCGGCTGATACGGCGGTAGTAGACCTGAAGGGGCGATTCGTCGTCCCGGGGTTCCAAGATTCGCATCTCCATTTTCCGGGACCATCCGTAAATTCCGTGCGACTCGATGGAATTGAGACGCTGGATGCGTTCCAAAAGCAGCTTTCGGAGTTTGCGAAATCGCATCCAACCCTTTCCTGGATTACCGGTAGCGGCTGGGGTTATTCCGCGTTTCCAAATCAGACAGTGGACAAGAAATACGTGGATGCAGTGATTGCGGATCGTCCGGTTTATGTAAGTGAGCGTGACGGCCACATGGGGCTGGCTAATTCAAAGGCATTGCAAGTGGCTGGCATCACTCGGGATACGCCAGATCCTCCCAACGGGCACATCATGAAAGATGCAAAGGGAGAGCCGACTGGCGAATTGAAAGAAGCCGCTCAAGAGCTGATGTATTCGAAGATTCCACCTCCCACTGAGGATGAGACATACCAGACTTTGCTGCAACACATGAAGGAAGCGGCCGCGGACGGCCTTACATCCGTTCAAAACGCAACATGGTCGCCCGCAGACGAGCCGGTTTTCGAAAGAGCTCTCGCCGCGAATGAATTAAAGCTACGATTCCGGTTCGCGCCACTGATTTTGCCGGTAGATGGCGGCGCACCTGCTCACCACAATTTGTTAAAGCCTTTGACGGCCGACGACTTGAAAGAATACAGGCGCTTGCGCGAAACGTTTCGCGGGCCCTTGATGAAATTTGGGTCTATCAAAGGATTTCTAGATGGAACCGTGGATGCTCGAACAGCCGCGATGTTCGATCCGTATATAGGCGGAGGTACGGGGATTCCGTTTTGGGAGCAAGACGACCTGAACAAGACGGTTGCGCTCTATGACAAAGAAGGGTACCAAGTGCTGCTCCACGCGATCGGCGACAAGGCGATCAACATGGCTCTGAACGCCTTTGAATATGCAGCCAAGACAAACGGAACTTCTGGCCGGCGGCACCGTATTGAACATGCAGAGGTTCCCGCGCTTGATGATTTGCCTCGGTTCAAGCAGTTAGGGGTGATTGCTTCAACGCAACCGCTCTTTGCGAGTCCGGACGCGACCGTATTGCAGAATTTTGCTGTGCTACTTGGGCCGGAACGTGCTTCGCATGCCGACTCGTTCAAGATTTTCGACGATGCCGGCGCCGTGCAGGTGTTTGGCAGTGACTGGAGTGTGTTCGATTTTTCGCCGCTCAAGGGAATTTATGCTGCGGTTACTCGCATGACGCCGGAAGGAACTCCAAAAGGTGGTTGGTACCCGGCGGGGCGGATTTCAGTTGAAGCGGCGTTGCGACATTACACTCGCGACAGTGCATATGCTTCGTTCGATGAAGATATCCGCGGCACAATCGCCGCTGGAAAACTCGCGGATTTCACCGTGCTTTCCAAAAATCTGCTTACGGTTCCGCCCAGCGAGATTCTAAATACTAAAGTGCTGCTAACAGTGATGGGGGGCAAAGACACTTACCGCGACAAGGAGTTTTAGTGATTGCGACTGGACCATTAAGCGCAGTATCGACCTGGATTCTGGCTGTCGCGGCTTCCTTTGCTTTGGTGTGCATGGTTCTTCTTGTTGTGGGAATCATTTTCAAGTCAAGACCATTGATGATTTCCGGCGGAGTTCCATTAGGGATAGCAACTGCTGGATTCTTCGCTTTTATCGGTTGGAGCGCGCATCTGAAACGTCAGTCAGCAGACCCCCGCGCAGTTTTTGAGAAGGAATTCGGGTTTCCTCCGCCAGCTGAAGTCAAAGAACTCGATGGATATGCGACCAACATAGTTGTGCTGTATGAGGATATACCCCCAGGTTGCGTCTATATGCGCTTTACCGCGCCACCAGAAATAGTAGAAAAGATGCGAGTTAATTGGCTTGCGCCCGTTGCAGAGTCAGAAATCAGGCGGATTCACCTGTACCATCTCCCCGCGTGGTGGGATCCTCCGAGAATCGCCCCGGCTGTAATCTATGCGACGAGTTCACCTGATAGAAGATGGCCGGGTGGACTTGCGACGTCTGTCCTTTATTACGATCCTACGAATCAGCGAGCGCAATTTGCGCGGGAATGCGTGAATTAGAAGCCCCGCTCAGAGCAAAGACCTCGCGGGTAGCGCAGCTAAACTTCGCTCTTTTTGAAGCGATCGATTAAGTGATCGCAGGCGCGGACGGTAATCGCCATCATGGTTAGCGTTGGATTTTGACAAGCGGATGAAACGAAGCTTGCTCCATCCATGACGAAAAGATTCTTCACATCATGTGTCTGGTTGAAGGCGTTGAGAACAGATTTCTTGGGATCGTTGCCCATGCGGGCGGTTCCCAGTTCGTGGATTGCCATGCCGGGCATTTCAGTACGCGATTGAAGCTTGATGTCCTTGGCGCCGACGAGTTCGAGCATCTCTGCGGCCGAAGCTGCGGCGTCCTCCATCAGAGCTGCTTCGTTGTCGCCGTGGGTCATGGAGATTCGCAAGGCCGGAATGCCCCACGCATCTTTAAGAGACTTGTCGATTTCACAGAAGTTGTCCCAGCGGGGCAGTGATTCCCCAAATGCGCCGAGGCTGATTGAATAAGAGCCGTCTTTGACTGCGGTCTTGAATTTGCTTCCATACCCTTCCGCACTAAAGTTGAACTCATATCCAGCACCGCCCTGGTAGCCGTAACCACGAAGGAAGCCGGATTTCTTGCTGGATGGCGTGTTTCGAAACCGCGGAATGTAAATTCCATTTGGGCGCTGTGGTTCGTTCGCATTGGGACGGCCCTTCATATTGAGCAAACGACCGGAAGCGCCGCCGCCCGTTACGTGGTCCATGAGGTAATGGCCAAGTGCACCGCTGGAATTCGCCAGTCCATTTGGATATTCGCGCGTGGAAGAGTTCAGCAAAATACGCGTCGATTCCAAAGCTTGGGCGCAGAGAATTACGGTTTTGCCGCGGACTTCCTTAACTTGTCTTGTCAGGCGATCTACAAAAGTGACTCCGCTGGCTCTGTTGTCCGCATTGTTCATGTTGACATGGCTGACGACAGCATTCGTTATGACCGTGCAATTGTGCGAATTGACTGCGTCTGCGACGGTGGTGAAGGGACTGCTGAAGTAGGAAAAGGTTCTGCAGCCGCGCTCGCACGGGCCGCAATAATGGCAGGCCAGCCGGCCATTGTGGTTCTGAGTGACGATGGCGGTGCGGCCGATGGTTACGGTGCGGCCGAGCGCGGCCTTTACTTTGTCGCGCAACAAGATTTCGCCGCAGCTCATTTTCATGGGTGGGAGGAACTGGCCGTCCGGCAACATCTCGTTGCCCTCGGCAGCTCCGCTAATGCCGACGTATTTTTCGACTATATCGTAGAAGGGCGCGAGATCGGCGTAAGCGAATGGCCAATCCTCACCGTAACCATCGCGGCTTGCTGCCTTAAAATCGTTGTCGCTTAAACGATAGCTCTGGCGTCCCCAGACTAAGGAACGGCCGCCGAGCACACGGAGCCGCTGCCATGTGAATGGCTTATCTGCGGGGGTGCTGTAGGGGTTCTCCAAATCATTCACGAACCACTCGTAGTTGTACTCCATGCAGGCATAGCACTGCTTTTGTATTGGCCTTGTCCTGCTAACTTCCGGGGAATGATCGCGATACTTCAGATTAAAGGGCGGCGTATGTTCGGTAAATTCGGCCGGGCTCACTGCGCGGCCCGCTTCAAGTACGGCGACTTTTAGCCCAGCTTCGGAAAGCCGTTTTGCAGCCCAGCCGCCGGTTGCGCCGGAGCCAACCACGATTGCGTCGTAGGTCTGCTGTAAAGGATCGCCGTCCAAAATTGTCCAGATCATTTGCTTTCTCCGTCGCAACCCTGGTAGACGCCGTGCATGACCTTTCCATCCCAACCTAGTTCTTTCGTGCCGATTTCTGAGCTGTAGTACGCATAGACGATTCGCTGTTTCAAATTCTCAAAATGTTGATGTCCCGCGTTTGAAGTTGCGGCTTCACCTGTCCATCCGCTGTTACCCAGGGGATACGCAAGAAAGTGAAGCAAGTCGTCTTGTTCTTCGCGAGAAATGTAGCGGAATGCCTTCTTGTAGCGGCGCATGCTTTCCCCGTCAATAAAAGCAAGACTGTTAAGGAAGGCGCGCTGGCTTTCGTGAATATCGGCAGCAAGCACCAAATCAATGTAACGATTCACGAGGGCTTCTTTGGCGCCTGGGGTGTCGGTAGCGGGAATAATCAAATCACTGAGAATAATGAGCGTCGCGTTTTGGTGTTCGTCGAGAAAAAGAGGCTTCCATCCCGGAGCAGCAAGATCCTTGGAGGCATCAACGCCTTTTTGCGCTGGAGTCAGCTCGTCTGGCTGGGTTGTGCTTTGTGCGGGACCTTGCGCCTTCGAAAGGGAACTGGTCAATGCGGCTGCGGCGCCGGTAATCACCCCTGCCCGCAATAATTCTCGACGTTTCATGTGTCTCTCCAGACTGGCCACTCGCCAAACCGCGCAGATTGTATCCGACAACTCTTCGAGATTCGAGTTTACAACCGTCTGCAACACTCGTCTTTTAAAACAAGTTAGACGGATGAAGCTGTCAGGGGTTATTTTTTATTGCGAAAGCGTAGAGAGAATCTCCGGCACCGACCACGACATATTGTTTGCCGTCGAGCTCATAAGTGATTGCGCCGTTCGCCTGATTCGCCGGAATCGTCGCGTGCCAAAGCGTTTTGCCGGACAAGGAATCCATCGCAAGTATGTGCCCCGAGTTGTCTCCAGCGAAGAGCAAGTTGCCTTCCGTGGTGAGTAGCCCCGAGCCGGTACCCCCAAGATCGTGCGTCCACTTGATCGCCCCTGTCTTGTAATCGATGGCCTCAATTTTTCCGGGGAAGTTCAGGAAGTCGTCCCGCCCCGCAAAGCCTTCCGCTTTTCCTTCAGCGGTCAAATAGAAGACGCTATAGCTCTGCGAGGCGACCACGTAGAAAAGACCAGCCGTGGGATTGAAGCTGGGCGCAAACCAATTCGACGCGCCATTGGAACTTGGCGAAACCAGTGTACCGTCGCGTGCCGGCTCTTTCTTGGGATTGGGAATCGGCTGGCCCTTTGCATTGATACCCAAAGTCCAATTTGTTTCGATGAACGGCTTTGTCAGCAAGTGCTCACCCGTGCTTCGGTCCAGCACAAAAAAGAACCCATTTCGGCTTGCCTGCGCAATTAATTTGCGCGGTTTCCCGTTGAAGTCACCATCAAACAGAATTGGGGTTTGTGTCGCGTCCCAATCGTGCGTGTCGTGAGGCGAAACCTGGTAGCCCCAGGCCATTTTTCCAGTATCCACATGCAGCGCAACGATAGAACAGGTCCAGACGTTATCGCCCTTGCGGCCTTCTCCAGCATGGACAGGATTCGGATTCCCGATGCCCCAATAGATCAGCTTCAATTCGGGATCGTACGTGCCAGTCATCCACGTCATACCGCCGCCATGTTTGCGGGCCTCTTCATCCGGCCAGGTGTCGTAGCCCGGCTCCCCTGGCCCGGGTTCCGTATTCCAGTGCCACTGTACTTCGCCCGTTTCTGGATCGCGCGATTCCAGAAATCCAGGATTGTCCAGGGAATCGCCGCCAACACCTGTTATTACGTGATTACCCACGACAAGCGGCGACATCGTGCAAAAGTATTCGAGCTTCGGATCGGCAATCTGTTTGCGCCACAGTTCTTTTCCGTCTTTGGAGTCAATCGAAACGAGATTGCAATCAGGCGTTTCAAAAAAGAGCGAGTTACCGAGCATGGCAACGCCACGCTGTCCGATGTGGCTGCCTTCATTTGGTGGATATTTGTAATGCCAAATCTCGCGCCCGTTGCGCGCATCCACGGCCCAGACATTATCCGGCATGGTGAAATAAAGAACCCCATCCACCAAAAGTGGGGTCGCTTTAATTTGTGATCCAAATCCTGCGGCACCGTAGTTGCTGGCGCGGTAGATCCAATCCATGGAAAGGGAGCTCACGTTTGAGGTGTTGATTTGCTTCAGGGAGCTGTGGCGACGGCCGGAGTAGTCGCCGTTGTAGGTTGGCCAGCTATCCTTTGTGGGTTTTTCGATGTTTTCTGAAGTCAGACCCTGTGCGAACTGTAGGGCCGGCATCAATAGGAAAACAACCGTGCACGCCCAACTTTTCATTTCAAGGTCTCCAGGTATGCCAGAATGTTGTGCATCTGCTCGTCCGTGTATTTAGGCAAAAGAGCCTCATGCTCAGCGCGCGGATCCTCCACTTCGACCGCCGCATTTTGTTTTGAGAAAGAGCGATACCGGCCGTCCGCATCGTGCAAAGATACCCAGAATTCATCCTGGTGAATAAGAGTCCCAGTAATTTGCTCTCCGGAAGCGAGCTTGACGGTAACCTTTGCCGGCTTTGGAGGCGTAGTGGCTTTTCCCAGAAAAGCTTCAAAAATGCTAGGCATCGGGTAAAGCATTCGGCGCTGCAACTCCACTTCGTCATATTTGCTGGCCACGTGAGCAAGATCTCCGGTTACAGAGTGACAGTTTGCGCATCGGCCATCCCCGCTAAAAAATGCCGCTCCTTTTTGTGCATTGCCTGTCACGACGTCCCCAATTTTGTAGGCGAAGCGATTCGAAACGTCGTCCGCGCGCGCATGCAGGAACATGGAGATATCGGCAATCTGATCTGCTGTCAAAGCTGCGAAGGGGGGCATTCCTCGGTCCGGGCGGCCCTCACGAATTACGGGACCGATCGTGTCTCCCTTGTTGTCATGAAGCGCGAGGGGCGAACGCACCAAGTCGGGACCGCTCTTGCCGCGCGCATCGTTACCGTGGCAGAAGCCGCATGTCGGGACAAATATCTTTCGGCCTCGCTCCGCAGCTTCCTTATCTATATTCGATTTTGCCAGGAAGGCAGCGATCGCCTCAGTGGGGTTGGTTTTCTTCTGCGGTTCCTTTTGCGCTTCTGATGTTTTTTGTTTTTCCACGTTTGCCATTTGATCGGCCTGGCCAAAAACAGCGGCGGCAGAGAAAAGCAGCGCGGCCAGACCGCACCAGCAGCGGAATAGCATGTGACTTCTCCTGGGACTCACGAATTCAATCCTTTCACATACGCGTAGTCAATTTTAATGGATTCGAGCGCAGGGATTTCCTGGAATGGAGGCTCCTGCTCAACATAGAGAACGCGCACTTTGGTCTTTTTCGCAGCTTCGAAAACCTGATGGTAGTCGATTGCTCCGTGTCCGAGTTCCGTGCCAACAGGCGCTCCCGGATCTCTGCCAAGCAGCGTTGTCCGTGGCGTGAATCCTTTTTTGAAATCTTTGATATGCAGAAGCGTGTACCGGTCGGGAAACTTTGTTAGGTAAGAGACAGGGTTTTGGCCTGCTACAGTAGCCCAGCCGCAATCCAATTCAAGTTTCACCAGGCTCGCGTCAGTCAAGCGTAAAAACTCGTCATACCCGGTCGTGTTTCCGTAGGCTTTCCATTCGAAATTGTGGTTGTGATAGCCGAGTTGCAGGCCAGCCCTTTTGATTTGCTCGCCGATTTTGTTGAACTCTTCCGCATTCCATTTCCAATCATCGAGGGTCAGCCCGCTGACAATCGCCAAAAACAGACCAAACTGTCCCATTTGTGGATCAGGCTTGAATCTCGAAGGATCGGCGACCCAGGGCACCGTGACGATCATGAAGTCCTGGCCAAACAAATGCGCAAACTCGATCATTTCTGGGAGCTTAGTCATCAGGTCCGGAAGCATGTAGTGTCCCGATGGATTCTTCAGCCCGACATCATCGAGCATCTTCTTCATTTCCTTCGGAGGAGTCTTCGATAGTGGAGATAGTTCGACTTGTGTGTAACCGGCAGCAGCAACAGCCTTCAATGTGCCGGCAGGGTCGGTGTCCATTTCGTGGCCCACGGTGTATAGCTGCAAGCCTATCGGCAGTCCGAGCGGGCTTGCTTGCAGCAGAGGAATCTTCAAGAAGGAAGCTGCCACACCCGAAGCCGCTACCTTTATAAACGTCCTACGATGAGTTGCTTTGGTCATGGCGATTTCCCCTACCTGGCGCCATCGTGACACCAGGTTTTCCGCCCCGCGTTATATCAATAAATCGTTTAAGTACGAAGCAAAAAGTCTCCAGAAGGGTGGCCGCTGGTAGGATTCTCATTCGCTTTTACACCACTTTAAAACCTGGCCCAAAGTAACCCACGCCGCAAGGTTAACCCGTAAGGGCCAGGCTATGCTTGAATCTTTTCCGTGCTACTTCAACCAGCCGGGACCGCGGAGCGCGCGTCCGGCGTTTACTCCAGTCAAAGCGCCATGTTCAAATTCCACTTGGCCATTTACCAGGACTGTATCAATCCCTTCTGAGAGCTTCGTAGACTCGGTGTAGGTGGCGCGGTCAATTATAGTTGCCGGATCGAAGATGGTAATGTCCGCAAAGTAGCCGACCTGAAGCTGTCCGCGGCCAACCAGGTGCTGACGTTGCGCCGGCATAGAAGTGATCTTGCGTATCGCTTCCGTTAGAGGCATAAGCTTTTGGTCCCTTACATATCGGCCGAGAAAGCGTGGCATTGAGCCAAATGCACGCGGATGGCTTTGCGGTTCATAGAGCGGGCCATCGAGCGGCGATTCGTTTGCGTCCAAGCCGATGGCAGTCCAAGGCTGTTTCAGGCCGTATACCAAATCCTCTTCGCTAGCCATGAAATAAAGGGCTCCAGTCTGCCCGCTGTCTTTAATGATGAAATCAAATAGCGCGTCGAGTTCTTCCTTGTTTTCGGACTTTGCCATTTCTGCGACGGTCTTGCCGTTGTACTTCTTAAATTCGGGGTTTACCACGCCAGCGAGCAAGATTCCTGCTCCTCCTCCGCAGTCGTAATAAAGATTCTCCCAGTCGGGATGATCGGTAGCCATCTCCTTTTTAATGCGTGCACGAACCACGGGATCATGTAGGCGTTCAAGAAGCTTTGCGCCGCCGCCGTCAGCAACCCATGGCGGGAGCGAAGAAGCGAGCGCTGTGCCGCCGGCTATATAAGGATATTGATTGGCGCGAATATCCAGACCAGAGTCGCGCGCAGCCTGAATTTTTTCCACGACTTTCACCATGGATCCCCAGCGGGGTTTGCCGCTTACCTTGAGGTGAAAGATTTCCACTGGCAGGCCAGCTTCCCGGCCGATGCGGATGGCTTCGTCAAGGGCGGCCATTTCCGATGCGCCTTCGCTGCGCATGTGAGAGGCGTAGAGTCCGCCGTACATAGCCGAGATCTTTGCCAATTCGATGAGTTCTTCCGTTTTGGCGTAGTGGCCCGGCGGATAGATAAGAGCGGTCGAGATTCCCAAAGCGCCGTCTTTCATGGCTTGTTCGACGAGCGCTTTCATCTGCTCGAGTTCAGCAGGTGTAGGCGGCCGATTATCATCCCCTATGACGGCTTCACGAACCTGGGCCGCGCCAACGTAGGTGCCTATATTGAGAGGAGTCCCTTGTTTTTCCAGCCGGCGGAAATAACCATCTAACGTCGTCCAATCCACTTTGAGTTTGTACTGTTCAAGCGCCGCTTTCATGGGAGCGATCGTTTTTTCGTTTTGTGGAGCGATGGAGCCGCCTTCTCCTGTAATCTCCGTCGTGATTCCTTGCGACAGCTTACTGATTGCACGGTTGTCTATGAGCAGGGCCAATTCAGACTGGCCGAGGGTATCTATGAACCCGGGCGAAACGACCTTTCCATTTGCATCGATGTTCTTTTTGGCCGATGCGTTGGGAAGTTTGCCGATTGCCACGATGCGGTCCCCACGAATTCCAATGTCAGCGGAATACCAGGGATTTCCAGTGCCATCGAAAATCTTTCCATTCTTGATAAGGATGTCAAAAGATTGTGTTGCAGATGACTCTTGCGCATTGGAATGCCGTGGGCTCCAAAGTGCGAGAACGGTGACCAAAGCAAACAAGAACACGGTTGCGGATCTGAGTTTCAAGAATCACCTGCCTTAAAGAGAATTAAGCGGTCAAAAGGGAAGCTCGACTGCTGTTCGAAAACGTCTGAGATCTAACCGTGAGCGCATCTACGCGAGCGCGTCGCACCCGGTAGCCAATGCCCGGCGCCGTTGGAACTTGAATTGTTCCTTTTGGGGTGACTTGCACCTCAGGTTCGATGATGTCCTCATCCCAGTAGCGGCTACTCGCTGAAACATCGCCAGGAAGACTAAATCCCGGCAGAGTTGACATCGCAATGTTGTGTGCCCGGCCGATACCTGACTCCAGCATTCCGCCGCACCAGACAGGAATACTGTGCTCTTTGGCGGCTGCTTGCAATGATCGCGCTTCGGTATGTCCGCCCACGCGGCCGACTTTGATGTTGATGATACGGGATGCGCCTAGCTCGATAGCAGCTAGGGCGTGCCTCGTATTGTGAATGCATTCATCGAGACAAATCGGTGATTTGATGAGCGGCTGAAGTTTTGCGTGAGCGAAAATGTCGTCCCAATCGAGAGGTTGTTCCATCATAAGCAAATCAAAATCGTCAAAGGAAGCGAGGTGTGCAGCGTCATGGAGCCGATATGCGGAATTGGCGTCTACAGAAAGAAGAATCTCGGGAAATTCCGTCCTGACGGCTTTCACATATTCATAATCTTTGCCGGGTTTGATCTTCAGCTTGATGCGCTGATAACCGTTGCTGAGTTCTTGGTGAACCCTGGCGACCAAGGATTTAGGATTCTCGCGAATGCCGAGCGAAACGCCGCAATTAATTTCTTCTCTCGAGCCTCCGAGCAAACGAGAAAGGGAAATACCTGAAAGTTTGGCTTCCGCATCCCAAAGGGCATTTTCTATGCCACTTTTGGCCATCTCATGGCCGCGAATATGAGTGAAGAGCGAGGGAAAGTCGGATGCGTGAGAAATCGTCTTGTCTGGCAAAAAAGGCGCGACGAATTCCGAAAGAATTTGCCATGCTGTGTCGGTCGTTTCGGAGTTATAGCCAGGGGTTTCGCCGGCTGTGACTTCTCCCCAACCGCTAACGCCGTCAACTATGACTTCGACCAGCAGAATCCGGCGGTTTTCTACCGTCCCAAAACTCGTCTCGAACGGTGACTTCAGTCGCATTCGGATTTCGCGAAGTACTATCGATTCAATCTTCATACGGCCCACCGCCAGATAACTACTGCCCGAACAATTGAATTGCGTTTGACTATGGCCAGGATGAACTCGGCAAGAGTTTCTTTGCGAAAGCTTCTACCTAGAAGTGGACGTTGAAGTTCATGAGTTTCCAATTCAGCAAGAACCATACAAGACCAACGCATGCTGCGGCCAAGAGGAGATCGTGCAACTTTGCCCAAATCCACCGGCCGGGAGTGCGCAGGCTTCGCAGAGCATTCAGAATCACAAAGAGCGTGCCAAGCGTACAGACCACGCCGACAATCCCGAAAATGACTACCCAGCGTGGCAGGGCATTGATAGCGGTAATTTCGTTGGCCATGGACAGCACAACCAGCCAGCCGATGAACAATCCAAGGAAGAGAATGCAAACCAGGCGCGTGATGAGCCGCAGACGGCCTTCCGAAGGTGCGAGCTGAAGAGGGCGGCCGTAGTGCTTGCGAATCAACGCTCCCACCGGCCAAAGCAGGACAGTCAAAGCAACAACAACCAATCCGCTGATCAAGATGAAATAGTTGAAGTATTTGTTTTCGGCAAGACTAGTCTGCTGAAAGATGAAAACGGGAATCAGGATTTGAAATTGCCAGCTGCCGTTGCTGTCTTTCTTAAAGGCGACTTCATCATGACCGCCCACTTCTCGGTAAACAAACGGTTGCACTTCTTCAAATTTGCGAATCTCGCCATTAGCGCCTTTCAGCGGATCAATGTTGATTGTGCCGTCGGCATTTGGAACGACTTTCGCCTGGCCAAGCAGCGTAAATAGTTTCAGAAAGGAAGTTTCGAATCGGCGGCTTGATTTGTATAGGCCTGCAATGGCTGCGGCGTCCGCTTTGGCATTTTGGATATTTGCCGGCGCCGGTGGATCTTGCGGGAAATAGCGATTCAGGAATTTATCCAACAAAATGCTGCGACCACTGACCTCACCGCTTCCAGCGCTATTGTACGAAACAAAGAATCCGACATTCTGACCGAGGATCAAGTGCAGATCGCTATGGAAGAGCTCCGTATCTCCGCCATGGCCGATGATGCGCTGGCCATTGCGCGATTCCTCGTAAAACCCGAGAGCCATGCCATTCAGACGGTCGTCCGAACCAAAGGCGCGGGAATGCATGAGTTTTGCAGTTTCAGGGCGAAGAATTTGTTTATCTCCGAACTTGCCGTCTTGCAGATGGGCAATCATGAAATTTGCCATGTCGGTAGCAGTTGTGGATACGCTGCCCGCCGGAAACGCTTCAACGAATTCGAAAGGTTTCGGTTTGTCCGAGCCTTTGCGATAGCCCGAGGACATCAGAGGGGCGAGTTCCGCCGGGAGCGGTTGAACAAACGTGGTGTGCTTCATTTCCAGAGGAATAAAGATGTTATCGGCAACATACTGCGTGAACGGTTTTCCGGAGACGCGCTGCACGATATATCCGGCAAGAGATGTCGCGTAGTTCGAATATGCGGGAATGGCAAATGGAGGGAAAATTCTCTGCGGCAAATGCTGTTTCAAATACTGATCAAGCGGTGTCAAGTGATTAGCATCCTCTACAAATAAATCACGAACGGCTTCTTCGAAACCCCCTGTGTGGGTCATGATGTCGCGCAGCGTGACCGGTTTGCCAAAAGCCGGAGGAATTTGAAAATCGATGTAGGTGTTTACGTCTTTGTCGAGATCAAGTTTGCCCTGCTCGACCAATTGCATTACGGAGGTCCAGGTGAATAGCTTCGAGATTGAACCCGGGCGGAACAATGTGGCGTCAGGCGTAACGGGGCGGCGCTTTTCCACGTCTGCATAACCGTAGCCCTTGGCAAAGATCAGTTTGCCGTCCTTAACGACAGAAACCACAACTCCCGCAACGTTTTCACGCTCGATCTGCGCGGGCATCAAGCCGTCCAGGAACGGTTCCAAATCAGCAGCCGTCAGCTCATGAGCCGAAGTTGAAGCGGGAGGGGCCGTTTCGGATTTCTTGGGTTCTTGTTTTGTCTCCTGCTTTTGCGAGTAGGCGGCGGCGCAAATCAACAGGGCGAGCGCACTTGCTGCGCCAGCGCGACCGAAATGAGAAAATAAGCGAACTGTGAAATTGGAATCGAGTCCGATGCTATTCATTACGATTCTCCTCATGCTGATAGAAGTGCCTATCCTCAAATCAATCTAGAAGGAAAACTTCAGCGCAAATTGCATTACTCGAGGATTCACTGTGGTTGATGAGATCTGACCGAAAGTGGGATCCCCAAATGCTGTGTCTGGATCGTTGAACTGCGGGTGATTGAATGAGTTAAAAAATTCGGTGCGAAACTCAAGGCCGTAGTTTTCCGGCTTCGAAAACTTGAACTTCTTAAGCAGGGCGAGGTCCCAGTTGTTTTGACCAGGACCGGTGAGAATGCCGACACCGGAATCACCAAAACCCAGAGCCGTAGGATCGTCGGCGCTGAAGACTGCCGGTGCCGCGAAGCATGCCGCGTTGACGTAGTCGCCGATATGGGAGCTGACACCGCCGGAAGCAACATAGTGCCCTGGCTGGCAAGTTCCAGAAAGACTAGCTCGGTCATTATTAGTCCCATAGACGCTCGTGCCATTTGTGAACGTAACTGTAAGGTGGCGCCCGGATTGGACGGTGGTTACGCCGGCGAGAGACCAACCGCCAAGAGCGTGGCGAGCGAACGCGTTGTCCTTGAACGGAGTTGGGAAATCGTAAGTGAAATTGATGATGAAGCGGTGAGACCGAATGAACTGATCCGGACCATAGCGCTGAGCCGGATTGTTCTGATCGCCCACTGCGGTGCCGCCATTCGGGCCTGTGCTGGTCGTAGCGTCGGTAGCGAGATCTTTGGCGTATGTATAAGAAGCCTGGAACTGCAAGCCTTTGCTTACCTGCTTCGTCAAGCTGACTAGCATGGCGTTATACCAAGAAGAGCCGGCTGATTCGATTTGTTGCATGTTTGCCGAGTTCCAGCCCTGGAATGGAACGCGCAGCGGAATATTCGCAACGGTGTTCGTGGTTTCGCCGCGGATTGAATCCGTGGGACTTGCGATGTCCGCCTGATTAATGGAACGCTGACGAATCAGATGAAGCCCACGCGCTCCCGAATAGCCGACTTCCAGTACCAAACCATGAACAAGTTCTGTCTGCAGTCCCAGACTGTATTCCTGGGTCATGGGAGGTCTGAAGTGCGGGTCGAAGACAGTGATTGTGTTCTGAGTATCGGGAGAATAAGGAACAAATGCCGGAAATGTCGGAACATTTAGATCGAAGGGAACCTGATTGCTTGCAGCTGAGTTACCCGCGCCGACAAGCTGGCGAATTTGTGCGAAAGGCGGCGCAGTCAAAAGCTGAATGAAAGGCTGACCGGTGTATCGCGAGTGATAGACGCCATAACCGCCCCGCATGACGACACGATTTGTATGAGGCAGGCGCCACGCGAAACCAAGTCGAGGATTCCATGTGTTTTGACCGTCCCCCGCCATGCCGAAATCGTTTTTAAGTTGCGTTACGTCGGGCGGAATGGCGCCTCCAGAATAATTGGAGGGCACTGTGGTACCAGCAAGAGTGCCTGCAGGCGGAGGGTTCCTATTAGCAAGCGATGCATCAAACGAAGCATTGCGACCTTTGATGTCGCCAAGATCACCAAGCCGGTCATAACGGATGCCCAAGTTAAAGGTCAAGCGTGAAGTCATCTTGATGTCGTCTTGAACATAGAAATTTCCTTCCCAAACGCGGTAGGCGCGATCGAAAACACCGGGAAGATCGATAGAGCCAAATACGTTGCTAATCACTCCGGTGCCGTTGCTTGGGCCATCCAGGCCGAGCAGAAAATCCGCCCAAGTTAGATAGATTTCTCCTCCAACGTAATGGAAGCCGACGTTATTGAGCTGCTCACGGGCAACGCCGCCGCCAAAGCGGAATGTGTGCCGGCCGCGATTCCACGTAAGTGAATCCTGGAAGTTGTAGTTGTTCTGTGCAATCTGGACGGTTTGGCCATTTCCGCCAAGCGTGAGGCCGGTCGGCGCGGGGAAATCGATAGCGATCTCCGGTATTGTGTCGTCGAATGCAGGCACAGTGGCACCAATTTGGGAATAACTGAAAGACTTTGCCTGTTGGAAAATGGCGAAGGTGCGGTGAAAACCGAGCGTCGCCTGATTCACCAGAGTGGGACCAAACACATAGCTGTGCGTCAAAGTGAAATTGCGGAAATTGTTTGTGATGCCGACCGGAAAATTTGGCGGGCTGCCGCCGCCAAAGTTTGCTTGCGGCAAGGTGTTGACCGTATCACTGTTCGCAAAGAAAAAACGAGCTGCCAGCTTGCTCTTGCTGTTGATCTGCCAATCGCTGTTCGTCATGAACTGGTCTTCCGTGTAGGGGCAAGGTGTACTGAAAGCTGAAAAGCCCTGGCTGTCAAAGGGAAGAGAGCTATCAACTGTTTGCGGAGTGGGAATGATGAACTTGCCGTCAGGGCCTTTTAGTTGGAGGAGCGCAAGGGCGACAGGGCTGATATTCGATCCATCCGCGGCGATTGCTGGACCGACTCCGCCGAAAACATCTTGAAACAATCCCCGCTGTCCCGCGAAAAGAGAGCCGATTGCGCCAGCGGAACGATCATCGGTAAGGGCGGGCGTGTTGATAGAGCTAGAGCAGCTCACGTCGATGCCGTTGCGCTGACGCGTCCCTTGATAGGAGGTAAAGAAGAAAAGTTTTTCCTTTCTTATTGGGCCGCCGAAATCGAATCCGAATTGGTTTTGCTTCAAGACTGGTCTGGGCTGATCCGCCTTGTTGCGGAAGAATGTGTTTGCGTTCAAGTCGTCATTACGAAAAAATTCCCAGAGCGCACCGTGAAATTCGTTGCCACCGCCCTTTGTAACCAGCTCGACGTTGGCGCCGGCGTTGCGGCCGTACGATGCGTCATACTGACCGGTCTGGACTTTGAATTCTTGGATCGTGTCCGGGTTCGGGATCGCAACGCCGCCGCTGAAAGTTCCGCTGCTCTGCAAATCGTTGATGGCTGCCCCATTCATCTGCACATTGTTGTCATTAAGTGTGCCGCCGTTCGAAACGATCGGGGCGCCGCCATTTCCTATGGCGCCTCGGCCGAGCGCGCCGGCATCTGTTACATCCGCCGCAACACCAGCGTTAAGAGAAATGATTTGCGTGTAGTTGCGTGTAACGAGAGGAAGTGTGCGAACTTGCTCGCCTGTGGTGACGCGGCCTAGTGTACTTGACTCCGTTTGAAGTTGCTGAGCAGTTGCTTCGACAATAACACGCTCAGAAACCTGACCGACTTCGAGCTTCAGATTAAGGGCAGTCGTTTCAGCCACGGTGACTCTGACGTCTTTTATGCTGAGTGTGCGAAAGCCGTCTTTTGAAATTTCGAGACTATACAGTTGCGGTAGAAGTATGGGAACAAGGAAATTTCCGCGATCACCCGTGAGTACAGCACGGGACTCACCCGTCTCCTGACTAGTGACGACGACCTTTGCCCCAGATACCGTTCCCCCGCCTGCATCGAGTACTGTGCCGGAAAGCGCACCGGTACCTGCGGTCTGAGCCACGGAAAGATGCGCAAACATCAGCCACGCGATTGCACTCAATATGAATGCCGTCCAACGACTATTGCGGAAAAAGTCCGCACGGCTTTTCTTAACCATGCAACACCCCCTCAAAAGAACTTCCGAGAAAATCCTCGGGGCCCTATTCAAGTGACTCGTTCGAATCTTTGTCCGCGTTGTACCAGCGGTGATCGGCTCGATCTTCTTCTTCACTGCGCCGCAACAATTCCAAAGCCCGGGCAGTCTGCGTGTGTGCGCAGGCCGTCAAGATGGCGCCAAGCAAGGAAAAGGGCGCCACATACGAACCGACAAATGAAGGGCTGGTAATCGATGCAAAACAAGATTCGTCACAAACGCGCGCAATGGGAGAGGTTTCACTGTCGGTGATTCCAAACGTCGGAACGCCCTGCTTCTTCGCGCGCTGAGCCGCATCAACCGTATCCCGCAAACACTGCCCGAAACTGATTGCGATGAGTAGGTCGCCCGAGTTAAGCGTGCGCACGCGTCGCTGCACGTTGCCACTGCTGCCGATTGGAGCTTCTGCGGCGAACCCCAAGGTCATCAGGCCGTAGGCCAAATACCAGGAAAGTGCCGCGGCCAAATCGATGCCAACGACGAGAATTCGACGAGCGGCTTTTACCTTCTTAGAGAGAGCCGTAATACGTTCCGAATCGACAGTGGATTGCAACGCCTGCAGGTTTCTCAGATCGAGCTCTATGTTGTGTCGAATCCGGTCAGCAACCGTGCGCTTCTCTTTGGATGCCGCTTTCAACACCGCATACGGAGTTATGTGGGTGACGAAGTGAGTGCGAAGGTCCGCCACGAATTCCGCAAACTTTCGATAACCCAAAACCTGAATCGTCCGCACGATCGTAGCTGCATCAACGCCATAGTGTTTTGCCAGTTCGCGAGAAGAGAGGTAGTAAGTGTCTTCGGGAGTTTCCAGGATCATGCGAAGCAATCTTCTGCGACTTGGATTGAGGCGCGATTGCGCTTGGGCGAAACGAGTCTCTAGCGCAGTGCGACCGCCTCCGCCAATCACTGTTTGCGAATTCATTCCGTGCTTCTTTGCCACGTGAACCCCGGTCTCCGTGGTGGTGCGACGAACTTGCTGGGTAGTTCGTACAACGATTGTTGCATCGTGTCAAGAGCATTCAATATTTGTTGCAGAGCGATTTGAAGTTCGATAGGATGCCGCAACCTTGTGGGAGGAGCCGTCCGATGCGTCTTGCCCGAGTGACATGGTCACTTCTTATTGTGTTGGTCTGTGCGATATCTGCAGTGTGCCAAGAAGCCGCGAGAACTTCGACAGAGCCCCTTTTCCAGTTTCAAGAAGTAATGATTCCCATGAGAGACGGCGTCCACTTGCAAACCGTGATCTTGACTCCCACGCATTCGAGCAAGCCACTGCCAATCCTGTTTCGAAGAACGCCATACGGCGTTCCCGAAAAGGCGCCGGACGAAATGCCGCCTTCCTGGAAAGAACTTGCACAAGACGGGTACATCTTTGTGATTCAAAATCTGCGCGGAAGATTTAAGTCAGAGGGCTATTTCACACTTTCTTCTCGGGTGGACCTTGCAGATCCCAAGGCGACGAATGAAACCACCGATGCGTATGACTCCATCGAATGGCTGGTGAAAAACGTCACCAATAACAATGGAAAGGTCGGCATGTATGGAGTTTCTTACGACGGCCTAACTACGGCACTTGCGCTACTCAATCCCCATCCCGCGTTGAAAGCAATGAGCGAACAGGCTTCTCCGGTGGATCAATGGATGAACGACGATTTCCATCGCTACGGCGCTCTGCGTGAGAGTTACGCGATCGAATACGCGGTAATGGAGCAAGCGGACAAAAACAAGAACACTAATTTCGAATTCGAAACCTACGATACGTTTGATTGGTACCTCAACTTGGGCCCGCTTTCGAACGTTAATGAGAAATATCTGCATGCAAAGATTCCTGCCTGGAACGATGCGGTTGAACATCCGGACTACGACGAATATTGGAAAAATGAAGCTTGGGTTCGTCAGCTGCACGGTTCAACGGTTCCCAACCTCAATGTAGCCGGCTTTTGGGATCAGGAAGATCCTTGGGGGCCGTGGCAAATATTCCGTCACGCTGCTGAACACGATCCGAATGCAACGAACTTTATTGTTGTCGGGCCCTGGTTTCATGGGCAGTGGCAATCACAAAAAGGCGAATCGATCGGACTGATTCCATTTGGAGGACACGAAACAGCGCGCGAGTTCCGCGAGAAAATAGAGGCTCCATTTTTTCGGTATTACCTGCACGGATCCGGAGAGAAGCCCACGTGGCAGGCCACTACGTTTCAAGCTGGGTCAAACACTTGGCGCACATATGCATCGTGGCCTCCCAAGGAAGCGAAACTAAAGAGCCTCTACTTTCATTCAGATGGCACCCTCACTTTTGCAGCGCCATCCAAGTCCGGCGACGAAGGGAAGTACCGCGAATACGTTTCTGATCCCGCGAATCCAGTGCCATATCGTGCGAGGCCGATATCACCGACTTACCCCGGTGGAGATTGGCGTACCTGGGAAGTTGCGGACCAGCGTTTTGCCGAGCATCGTCCCGACGTCCTGACGTATGTAAGCACGCCGCTGGATCACGACCTCGTCATAACGGGCACGGTTTCGGCCGAACTCTTCGCTTCCACTTCGGGTACCGATTCAGATTTCGTTGTTAAGTTGATTGACGTATTTCCAGAAAATTATCAAAAGCCTGATTGGAATCTCGATATGGGGCCGAAAGCAGGCCAGTATGCGCAATCTTTGAATGGATACGAATTGCCTGTGGCAATGGAAGTTCGACGTGGCCGCTATTTGCGCGGCTTCGAGCAGCCACATGCGCTCACGGCAAATGAACCGGCAAAGTGGGACGTCCCACTCCGCGATCATGATTACGTCTTCCTGAAAGGGCATCGGATTATGGTGCAAATTCAGTCCACGTGGTTTCCCGTGATCGATCGAAATCCACAGAAATTCGTTCCAAGCATCTACAAGGCACAAGCAACCGATTTCCGTACCGTAACGCAGCGTGTCTATTCCACGCCTGAAATGCCATCGCACGTAAAGCTGCCCGTCATGCCATGAGGCGATTTCTCGGTAACGAAAGGAATCGCGACCAAAAAACTCGAGCGAAGCGTGCAATGTCCGAAACAAAAAATTCCCGTCGACCGGTCTTCACATATCTGCTGCTAGTTTTTGCGTTTAGTTCACTGTTCTACTTTTTTACGTTGAAAGCTCACACGCTGGGCGCTGGGGCAGGTCTCTATGTTATGGGTCTCATGTGGTGCCCCGGTCTTGCGGCCATGGCGACTCTCAAACTCAGTGGTCGGAAACTAACTGAGCTTGGTTGGAACTGGCCTGAGAGAAAACATGCATTCCAGAGTTGGGCTATTCCGCTCGTTTATGCAGTCGTCGCCTACTTGGTTATTTGGTCGCTTGGTTTTGGGGGGTTCCCCAATCGCGAGTTTATGCAACAAATTAGCACTCGCATGGGACTGCCCATCTCGGCATGGTTTGCAACAGCGCTTTATGTAGTGCTCGGCGGAAGCTTCGGGCTAATTAGAGGACTGGCAAGTGCGCTAGGCGAAGAAATCGGTTGGCGTGGATTCCTCGTTCCAGAACTTTTCAAGAAATTTGGATTTACTAGTGCCGCTTTCATTAGCGGTATCGTTTGGTCTTGCTGGCACTATCCGCTTCTAATTTGGGGCGACTACAACAGCGGTACTCCGACGTGGTACGGACTCACTTGTTTTACGGTTATGGTCATCTCACTTTCGTTCATTTTGCCTGGATCCGGATAAAATCCGGCAGTTTGTGGACCGGAGCGTTGCTTCATGCGAGCCACAACCTGTACATTCAGGCCATACTCACTCCGCTCACGCGCAATACCGGAAAGACCGCATGGTACATTGACGAATTTGGAGCTGTCCTACCCACAGTGACAATGCTGTTTGCATTCTATGTGTGGACAAAACGCGGGGAACTGCCTGCTGCGTCAGCATAGCCGTTGATAGATAGGATTTATTTGTGATTCTTTCGAATCCGTGCTATCTGTGAACCTTGCACATGATGAAGCAAGATCATTTCGAGCTTTTTATCACGCCAGTGAATTTGGTGTTGAGCCGTCAATCCGTCGTATTCAATAGAATTGCCTTCGTCGTTATCCGAATTATTGCGCCACCCCATCCTGGATAACGCCTCATCAAACTGACCAACGAATTTAGAGGCCGTTATCCACCCTGGATAACGGCCATTTTTCTTTGCAGCACAAAAGGAGAGACGCAATGGAACTCATGCAATTGGAAATGTTTCTGGCGGTAGTAGAGGAACGAAGCGTAAATCGGGCTGCAGAACGCGTCTGCCGTACTCAGCCTGCCGTCAGCATTGCGTTGCGCAAACTTGAGCAGGAGTTCGGTCAGGCCTTGCTGCATCGGCCGCGCCGAGGGACGTACCGGCTCACTCCCGCAGGTGAACTTATGTATGAACTAGCGATCCAAATGGTGGGCCTGCGCGACGAAGCAGTGTTTGCACTCCGCGGAGCAGTGTTAAGCATGCCAAGTCGGGTCGCGATTGGAATTGACAGTGCGGATATCGCGGCAAAACTCCTGCCGATCCTAAGCCGTTTTCGAAGGGAAAATCCCGGCGTTCGTGTTGAGTTATTCCTCGATACTGCGAATCGGCTTCTTTCCGACCTTGCGGACCGCAAAATTGATCTATTCCTGGCCTCCAGGGCTGTTGGGGACCGACGTCAGAATGCAGCGCATGTTTGTGTCCCCGTGAACTTAGGTAAAGGAGGGCAGCTATGCATGCTTCGTGCAAAAGGATTCGGGTGCGAAACAGTTCGAAAGCTCGCGAAGGCGATCGACCCTAACTTGGAAAAGACCGAAGAAATGTGTAACGAAATCCGTCAGAGAAAAATGATGAACTCGAGTGTTGCTTAGGTGTCGAAAAAAGTGCTGGAAAGCCAATATGGCATTCGCATTTTCGGTCAGCCTTTTGTGTTTGCCATTGGGGCCTGCGCTTTTTAGAGACGAATCGTTGCGCGGATCGTCCACCAGATTAGTTAGGAGCGTCACGGGGAGCATAGCATCTCTTAAAATAAGTGCACTGGAACTTGTCGCAGGCGCGGAAAAATGCGTTGTGGATCAACTAGGACGCAATCGTCTTGGTGAAAGCTACTTTGAAGCCCTAGCAAGGCCACGCGGCGAACTGGAAGCAGGGAAATACTTAGGAAGGAATGGCGTGGACGACGAGACTCGAACTCGCGACCTCTGCCGTGACAGCGCTGCGTGATTAGGTTTTACAACAACTTGCAGCAACGGGGGACCGCCAAACTACGCGCCAGTCGCACAAGGCTACACGAATTGTGGGTTGGGTTGTGGGTCGGAAAAATAGCCGCCAGCCCTTCCTTGATTACGGCTGCTCGTTCAATGCCTTCTCCAAGGCTGGCGCGATTCGATAGACAGGACCGTTCCAGTACACGGGCTTGGTCGCGTCGCCCCATCGCGAGTGTGGCCCATACAAGGCCGCCTCATCCCAGTGGAATCCTTGCTTTACACAGCAGTTTGGTTGGATTTGCCATGATTTCTCGTGTGCGAACTGGGCGATTTGCTGGGCGACGAGATGTTTCGGATCCCAGAATTGTCGTGCCCGCCGGTCAGAGATTCGCCGCAATGTCGTGCCGGTCGGTGATCGTAAATCGGTCGCAAGAATTGGTTCCCACACCACGAGCACGCGCAACTTCCGGTTCGGGTAATGCGCAAGGATTTGCTCGGCTGCGGAAGACCCCCGCAGACAGGCCGGTCAAGTCGGCGAGAGTAACAAAACGATGCGAGGCACATCTGGGTCGGCATCAAACGCTGCGACGAACTCTCCCAGGTTTTCGGCAGAAAGAACCGTCAATGGTTCCTGGCCGGGTGGAACCGCAGACGGTCTCCACAGATACACTCCTGCCAGCAACAATAGAATCGCGCCCACCGCGACGCCTATGGCTTTTCTTTTCATCTTCAGAATCGATCCGCGATAATTGCGGCGATCTCCTGAGGAAACAGAATCATCGCAAGTACGACTACGACCGCCGCCCAAAGACACACGTTGCCAATCATCCTGCCCCGAATCGCGCACTGCTTCGCCCGTCGCTGCTGCCAGAATCCTAAACCGATAAGAATGACAGACAGCCCCAGAAGCCATGGCCGCAGTGTTGTCGCGAAAGCGCTTGCTGCACCGGTTCCCAACGCAGCCGCAAACCCAATCGGGAGGCAGCAGCTGATTGTTGCGACAGAACTAAGAATGGCAGCGACCGAAGCGGAAACGCCTGTTCCCTGTTTCACGTCCGACTCCGCTGATGCGCTTCGCGCACCGCTTTGCGAACCATGTCCTTGGGTGGAAGGCCAATCCTTTCCGACCCGCGATAAAGTCGGCAACACAGCGAGGCGTTCTCGGCGTTCTTCTTATCTTCCAAGACATCACGACCATTGACTCGGATCGTCGGGGACCCAGGAAAATCAAGACTTGCAGCCATCCGCTCATCGCTGACGAGCACTTCTTGAATGTCAGCGACGATGTTTTCCGCGGCCAAAACATCCTTGATCAGCGTCACTGCTGCGGGATGCGTGGGACAGTCTGCGACGTACAACACTTCCACTTTCATTTTCGACGCCTTCGGGTCTTCTTGGCTGTTTCGTCCAACACCGGGCAGTGGGCGTTATGCCTGCGAAGCTCCTGGTCACAACCTCGCAAAGCTGATTTCAATTCGTGCTCCAACTTCCGAAGATCTGCAAGTTTGCTTCGCACCGTAACCAGTTTCTCTTCGAGTCGCTTTCGAACTGGTGCGCACGGATGCCGAGGATTGCGTCTTAACTCAAGCAGACTCTGTATCTCGGCGAGCTTGAATCCCAGGCCTTGGACGCGGCGGATGAATGCCAAGGTCTCGACATCACTCTCGTTGTACTGCCGAAAGCCGCCGTCCGTCCTAGCCGCGCGTGGCAGTAGCGCGTGGCGTTCGTAAAAACGAATCGCGTCAACTGTGATTCCGATTTTCTTTGCTACCGTGCCGATTTGCATTTTCCCAGGCTCCTTCAAAGGCTACACCCTGGACTATAGTCCAGAGTCAAGAGCTTTCGCGTCGATCCAGACAAATTGCGGACAAGCTCCAGCGAGGAACCTTCATGCTGGGAACTTTTATCAGTCCGGCCGCGTAAACCGTCTATATGAACGTCATCCCTGCATATCTATCTCAGGTACTAGCCACTGGTTCGCTGTGGATAGCCGTGCTCCTTCCGCTGGTTCTATTGGCGTACCGCAGTGCCAAACCACCAGCCGCCCGTAGGTTGATCGTCGTCGCCGGTCTGATTTACCTGGATTTGGCCTGTTCCTTGGCCCCCGGCGCGGCTTGGTTTGGCAGCTTATCCTGGAATTGGCAGGGGAAAATTCTGGAAGTGCTCTGGGTCCTTCTGTTGGCTGCACTGCCGGGCTACTGCCTCGCTCGCCTCGGCATTCGCGCGCGGCTGGCGCCGCGAAGTGTTCTGCCGATTCTTTGCGTGATGTTGGCGGCAGTCGCTCTGCCCCTGGTGTTCTGGTTTCAGGGGATGCGTATGCCTGCGGACCGCGAAACACTCTTGTTTGAGTTCACGATGCCCGGACTCGCCGAAGAGCTAGTCTTCCGAGGGGTATTCCAATCGCTATTGAACGAGGTCTTTGGGCAACCTTGGCGTTTTGGTGGCGCTTCTTTCGGATGGGGCGCTGTGCTCTCCACGGCTCTTTTCGTCGTGGGCCATGGAGCAATTTTCGATCGCCAATTGCGTCTTCAAACGAGCATCTTCGCCATGGTGTTTGCGCTCCCGCCCGCGGTTCTTCTCGGTTGGCTTCGGGAGCGCACCGGCAGCGTATGGCCTGGAATTTTGGTCCACAATCTTGTGGATGGTTTGCCGCTGCTGGCCAGCAGCTTGCTCTGATACAACCAACCACCCGGCTTCGATTCCCGGCAACGCCAATTGTTGTTGGGCTGGATGCAACCGCTTCGAAGGCAGGGACGACGGGAATCGAACCCGCGGCCTCTGCCGTGATAGCAACTTACACTTACAAGGACGCAGGACTGCCAAAAGCCGCACAAGTCGCACAAAGATACGCAGATTGTGGGTTTGGTTGTGAGTTGAAGCGGGGGCTGAAGCCCCTGCCCTTTGCCTTCAGTTACGCAGGTGCGATCTTGTGTTTCTTCGATTCACCCTGGGCTGCATTTGAGTCGGCCTCCCAGGATTCCCATGTGGCGAGGCGATTGGCGTGGGCGGCGCGCACCACAGGCAATCCTTACGTGCCGACGAAGAACCGCAGCGGCGGATTTTCCGAATCCACGATCTTGAGAATGGCCTCAGCGGTTGCCTTCGGATCGCCAAATTCAATATTGGCACCGGTGGCGAAGACCTGTTTCCTCATGTCGCCATAGGCATCGATGCCGGCTGCGATCTTCTCGGACACGGGTGAGTTTTGAAAGCAATAATCAAAGGCAATTGCAGTACACTATCAGTATCGAAGGGCTTGTGAACGCGAAACTTACGATACCCGCAGGTTGCTGGTTTGTCGCCGCTCTATTGCTGGCCTCATGGATGGACGCTCAGACCCCGTCCGTCACGCTATCGGTCAAGGACTTATCTCCGCAGTTCGTTGCCTTCTATGATGAAGCGGTTAAAGAGCACGCATCGCCTGATCAACGTTGGGACCTATGGAAGAAGATGTATCACTTCGCGGCGGTTCCGCCGACACCACAGGGCGAAGAAATGGCACGCACGCTGTTGGACGAGGCGTGGTCTCGTTACCCTTCAGTGCTCGACCGTATCCGTGGCGGGGCGGATTCCTTCGTCCCCCAAGCCGAGCGACAACTGAACGCTGTTGCGAGGCTACTACGGCCCGGCAGGCCGGTTCACATTACTCTCTTGGTCTATGTTGGCGGCCTCGAAGACAATGCCTTCACTGTCGCACAGCACGGCGAGATCACAACCGCAATTCCGATTGAATCTTCTCCCGATACGCGTGAAATGCTGATGACGCACGAATTCACCCACGCTGTTCAGATTGCCATGGGCAGCTTCTCTGGAAACTTTGAGAGGACAGTGGGCACAATTGTAGTGACGGAAGGACTGGCGTCTCGCGTCACGCAAGAGCTGTTTCCCAAAAGGCCCGCAGAAGACAGCATCGAATTCACACCTGGATGGTTGAAGCAGGCGGAGCAGCACAGGACCGAGATTTTGAAAGGCATCCGTCCCTCTCTGGTGTCGGACAAGTCTGAGGATATCGAGCGTTTTACCATCGGACCCGGACCGGCTGGCCTTGAACGCGAAGCGTATTATGCTGGCTGGCTACTGGTCGGCGATTGGCTTTCCCGAGGAAAGAGCTTTGCCGACATAGCGCGTATCGCCGAGAAGGAGATGCCACAGAGGGCCGCAGCTGGAATCGACATTCTGCTCGCCAAGTCCAGGACTTGAAGATTGAATTGAGCCGGTTAAATCAACATCAACCAAAAGGCATGACGACGGAGGGCACTTCATATTTGACGGTGCGGCAAAAGGAAACTTAGGTCGCGCCAACTTGTTTGCGTACGGCTAAACTCTCTTCAGATGCTTTGCGAGCGCTCTGAATGGAGAAGCAACTAGCGTTTACAGCGACACCATGAAGTCCCATGCAGGCACAGCCGAGGGGAAGGTGTGGATCTCCAAAAGCAAGGATTCCCTGGAAATCGCGGAGGTTTGGCGTCGCAGCTACAGTTCCAGTGGCGCTCTCTGCTGCGCGGACAAAGGCACGGCTCGTGGAGCGTACTTCCCACGCTGTGTGGTGATGTATTGGCACACAAGTCCTGAGACTTGAGCGATTTGGTCAGGGTTGAGTCTTGGAGTTGCCATTCTGGTCCTCAAAGCCTCGGAGCAACAGGCTCACTCTCTAGCGCGAGTACGCCGCCAATCCAGGTGGGAATTCGAGGACAGACGGGAAGTTTTCTAAACCAGGAAGATTGAAAGAATGGCGGGGACGACGGGACTCGAACCCGCGGCCTCTGCCGTGACAGAGCACCTTGATTTGGAATTTCAAGCACTTACGGGAATACAAAGGAACGCAAAAGCACGGTAAGAATGGGAAGGGAATTGTTAATGTTCCCGCATTGTTCCCGGATTTGAGCGTCGGAAGTTCCGAACCATCTGGTGGACGGATTGGCACCGACGCAAACTGCGGGAGGTTCACTCTCGGGATGAAGCAGAAAAAAGGGAACCGCTCAGAGTTTCCAGTGTCGTATGATCCTGTGCGCGGAGCCCGGGGGCAGATCACTAGGGGGCAGGTCAGCTCGATGAGCGGCGCGATGGCCGTCAATCTATGGCCCAGCTGCGCATCATGCGTGGTTTTTTTTTAACTTCTCCAAAGCAGTTAGCAGTTGCTTAGAATCACGTTTTATTGTGATGTCGTCCTTCTGTTGAAGCTCTTTAAGAATTACCATCAACTTGTTTAGGTTCTGAGCGGACAAGAAATTCCTGCTATGTGCCAGCGTGCTTGGTAGAAATGAATTCAATATTCCTAGCGCATGCGAAACTTCAAGCGTTGTAAGTTCGCGAGGAGGACTTGTCAAAGTATCTGCGACAACTTTCGTCACCTCTTCCGAGCCAGTCAGCGAAACAGCGGCGAGATATCGTGATTCGGGATTACAACGGATTTCCGAACAGAACTTGGAAATAATGGCTTGCGCCTGGCCATTAGGAATCGTAACTTCGGCCAAATCTGGCGGAAGAAATTGTGCATAGTGGTCGTCGCTGTTGCGGAGGAGTGATGACTTCTCCAGAAGAGCGGCTAGGTGCATGACCTTACTATTCTCCTTCCCGCCGAGAATCTCGTCCGCCAGCTCCTGTGCAATCTCGTTTTTGTCGCTCATTGTCGTAGATTCGTTCCTTCCAGATTGTCTACATCGATTCGCCAACCACTGTCGCCAATTGGAGCCGACAAGAGGCTTCGGCGAAAGCCCGTCCATCCAAATGGTGCAAAAGTTTCAGCTTGCTGACTTATCTCAATAACCGCGGTGAAGAAATCAAATTCAAACCGGTTGAACGGGAACCGCGAAGCTTCGGATTTGGCAATCAAGTAGAGCGGCGCTAACCCTTGGTTGCGCACCTGAAGTATTGTAACGCCGGGTGGATCGGAATTTGTTAACACGGGAGTGCCCGGAACGGTGAACGTGTTACCCAGTTGCAACTGCACACGCATCCGTCCCTCCTTTTGCCGGTTATTTGCTCCGCATGGGCCGAAACCCAGAGCAGATTCCACGCTACATGCAAGCACAAGTGCAGAAACAACGGATAGTCCACGAACGACGCTACTGATGTTCAGGACTCCGATGGTCTCAACAAGGGTGTCAGTACCTTTAGGATCTGAGCCATCAATCGGATCGCTGTTTGCGTAATTGTACTTGTGCAACGAGGATGGTTCCTCGGACCATCCTTCTAAGGGATCCACTGTCCAGAATCTTCCTGTAGGCACACTCAAGTATCTGGCGCGGTTGTAGTAGAGGTTTAGATCGGGGTCGAATTGTTCGCCGGAGTAGAGATAGTTGTTGGTGCTCGGCGAAACGGTGCTGCCCAGAGGCGGAGCTGACGTTGACGACCGACAACGGGACGCAGTTCACTTCCACGCGATACATGGAAACGCTTTCGCGGCTGGGCATCACCCACCGCCGAACGGCGTATCATCATCCGGAAGGCAACAGCTACATCGAACGTTTTCATCGCAGCTTGAAGGAGGAAGAAGTCTGGGCGCACGAGTACCGCAGCATGGAGGAGGCGCGAACGTCGATCGGACAGTGGATCGCCGAGTACAATCACGAACGCCCTCACCAGAGTCTCAAAAATCGAACGCCTCACGAGGCGTTCCTAGCTTGGCAAGCTATACAACTTTCCGAGGCCCCAAATGTTCAAATTTGAGGGGTTCATTACAGGTTCATTACACAGCCATTTACACTTTCGCGGGCAGGACGCTATCAACTTGGTCGCAACTTTCGAGCCTGGTTGCGAGGTCGCTCAACAACTCGCTCTGCTCCATGACAGCCTTGGCCACATTTCCAAATTGGACCTGAAAACGCCTGTACCAATAATTGGCAGAGCGTTTTTCATCTTGCTCGGGCCATACAACCGATACTACTTCAGCCGCGTAGCGCTGCGTGGCAATCGGCACAGCTAGTCGATCTGGAAACTCCTCGATGAGTGCTATCTTAAGATGGATTTCGTACGTGTGGATAAGCAGCATAAAAAGCAACAGTTCCTCTTCGTCGCGCGGATTGCGGAGGCTCTGGGTAACGAGAGTCCCGTAAAGCTGTTTAAGCGGCATTTTTAACATTAAAAAGTCTCCACGGATTGGCCCACCTCGATCAAGAAATTGATCAACCTCGTGTCACGGGTCAAAAGGGGGATTCCTTCTTTGATAGCGTTAGCAGCCACTGAAGCATCTGCCGCGGCCAGAACACGAACTAACAACTTTGCCTGAGTTTGAAGTTCCGCTATCTCTGTCGCAAGAGCAGCGGAACCAATGCGGCCTCCGCGCTCTGCCAAAAATTCTCTTAGGACTTCTACATCTCCCTTCAAGAGAAACTCCTTTGCCGCCGTAATTGAGATAACCGGTACTCGGCCCGCTAGAGCTGCGTCGACTGCTTCCAACTCGCCTCCCTCTAAGGCAGCGATTAAGACGTTGGTATCTAGCGCTACAGCGCCAGCGGCGGTCGATGCTTGTGCGAATTGGAATAACTTACCACCGCCACTTACTATGGCACCGAAGGCAAAGAAAACTGCACCAATCGCTGCACCTTAATTGCTCCCTCCGCCGCTCCCTTGATCCCATTTGCTTGGAACCCTGAAATGGCGTCTATGGCGGAGCTAATTGCAACGTTTACAGAAAAACTTGTCAAGCTGAAGTCTTTTCCTTCTGGATCAACCAAATCAATCGGGTCATCTGCAGTGTAGAGGTACTTATGTAAGGAGAACGGCGAAGCCGCATCGCCCTCGTACGTATCCATACTCGAGAACCTGCCGGTGGAGACATTCAGGTAGCGGGCGCGGTTGTAGTAGAGGTTCAGGTCGGGGTCGAATTGTTCGCCGGAGTAGAGGTAGTTGTTGGGACTCGGCGAGACAACATTGGCCAGTGGCGGAATCGACGTGAACGTCGAGTGGATCAGGTTGCCGAAAGCATCGTAATCGTACGTGTCCGTGACGTTGCCGCTCGTGTCGGCTAATGCTCGCACTGAGCCGTGGCCGTCGTAAAGGTAATACCGGAAGCCCTGCACTCCGCCAAGTCGCTGATTACCATCGGCATCGCAAACGCTTCGAGATACCCATAGCCGATGGAATGCAGCTTTGCCAGCGTGCCCGCCGGATCATTTCGGTATTCCGCGAGCACCATGTACATCTGCACACCCGGCTTGGAGTTCGCATCCGCGCTCCACCCACCAGTCACATCGCCCACTAGCGTACCGGCAACAACAGCGGCAGAGCCATACAGAAAACTGCGTCGAGAAATACCGGAATCTTCCATCTCCGCTCCTCGTTGCTCCGCCTCGACTGCGATGCCACGAACGGTTTGTGCGGCTGGCGGTGCCAGTGTATGCAAAGTTGCCATAAGTTGTGTCCCCTACTATCGAACTTTGATGGACTTCATTCTAGCTAGATCGGTCGCCCGAGCGTGAGCCAAGAAGCCTCGATCACGATGTAGGCTAGGAGCACCAGAATGTAAGGGCGGGCTGTCAATCGGCGGCTGCGGTCGAACACGATTAGGGCGAGCAGCAAGGCGTCGATCAAAGCAAGACAGAAAGTCTGGGACGGAGCCTGCCGTACGTGGAAAAGGTATCCGAGCACTCTCGCCAGTCCCGCTGGCAGCAACACCAGCGCGATGCAAATCATGCATCGCATGTGCGTCGCGACATCGCGCCGACGAATCGCCGCGATTGATACACCATACAATCCACCAAAAAGCAAAAGCTGGGAAGCGGACAGGAACTCGGCGTTGCGAGCCATGGCTATCGTCGCGCCGTCGGTCAAGTGCTCGTGATATTCCTTCCATAACATCGCGACCGAGGTGACGAGCGCAATCGGTATCAGGATGTTCGAGAAATTCCCAAGAACGCGATGTGTCGAGAATGCTTTATAGCGTATAGCCAGCGGCTGCACGATTAACAGGAGGAGAAAGGAAAAGAGCGAAGCGAAGTGTAAATGGACTGCTGTCGTGATGGTCGCGTCAAAATGTGGAAACTCTGAAAAATACGGAATCCAGAAACCCGCGACGAAAATTGGCAGAAGAACAAGTAAGACGTAGCCAAGATTGCGGTAGGAGCGCTCCATGTATTGAGTAGCGGGATTCTAGCCCGTCCGCTGAGGTGTTTTCAACCTCCTGCGAAAGACCAGCGGACGCGGGGCGCGGCGAACCTGCAAATGCCAAGTCGCTGAAAGGAACTGTAGGAACCTCAGGCTGTGGGTAGTTTTGTGGGTAAGAACTCGCGTTTACACACCATCATATCGACGCCGGGCAGGATGGTTGGGATTGGTGAACTCAAGCAGTTCAATCGGTGCGCCGTTCTCCACGATGAACGCAACGCGCACGCCATCTGACGGGTTGTTCGGCGCGATCAGAACTTCACGGCCTGCCAATTCGGCGTCAAGATCGCTCACTTCAAAAGCCACATGCGGGACGTGCCTGACCAACTCAGGAATGGCGGCATCCGGCTCAAACCGCATCCGCTCCACGCCAAACTCGCTATTTTCGTGTCCAACGACGAATGTTTTCAAATGCTTGAGATGACGCTCTCCGGGTCTTGAATGGGCGGTCGGGATGCCGATGTGGTGATATCGACGCATTTCTCACCTCCGCTTGAGAGTACCACGGACCCTTCGAGATTGATTTCGAGCAGTCAGGAGCCGAGGTGCGAGATGAGAACGAGGGAACGGGACGGTTTCCTCTGGCAAACTTTGAAGTTGGCGGGGACGACGGGACTCGAACCCGCGGCCTCTGCCGTGACAGGGCAGCGTTCTAACCAACTGAACTACGTCCCCGCTGAGGGATAGCTGGATGGTGGGCAGTGCAGGGCTCGAACCTGCGACCTCCTGCTTGTAAGGCAGGCGCTCTAACCAACTGAGCTAACCGCCCCCGGCAAATTCTGCCGTGCAGTCCAACCTTTTTATAGTACAGGTAGAACAGAAAGGCGTCAACGCGCCGGCACAAATTGTAGTGCAAGCTTTTCTGACAAACTCCTCACCAAGTTGCAGTTTCTTGCTTCCCCCAGTAAACTCATTGTTTCTCGATTACGCAAAGGACCCGCAAGGAATGCTCCTGAACCGCGATTTGGTCGGCCATATGGCTGCGGAAACGTTGAAGAAATTGATCGAAGCGGAAATGGTGGAGGTTAGGGCTCCCGAAACGGTTGTTCCCCGTATCCGCCACGCAATGCTGGAAGAGCTTACCGTGGAGGACCGCATCAGCGAAGAAGCGCGCCAGATTCTGATTCAATATCAGGATCAGATGCGCAATTCGGGAATCACCTATCAAGACATGTTTAAGAAGGTTAAAGCGCAATTGGCGCGCGACAGAAAATTGGTCTTGCGGTAAGAAAAGGGAAGATGAGACTCACTCGAGAGAAAATAGTCCGCTTGTCTCACAAAATGATGGATGTTCTTGTTTCAAGTAATGAAGTCGAGTTTGTGGAAGACCGCGATACCATCCGACAGCAGATTGTCACCCTTCTGACCAATCAGCTTCGCGAAGAAGAGAAATGGGACGCAGAAGCGCGCAAGAAAATTTCTTCGATGAAGAAAGAAGTATTGGAGGACAGTGAAGAGTGGGGCGTCCTCTATCGTAAGTTTTATACCGAAGAACTTCGCAAGAATGGCATCGCCGCGGCTCCAGAGGAGCACAAGCGCCACGAACGGCCCTAGCAATCTTTCTAGCGACGTTTCGTCTTATTTGAATGCAAAAAAAAGGAGCTTTGGGAATTCCCAAGGCTCCTTTTGCCGTTAAGCCATGCCAGAATCACGATTGCTTTAGCGACGCCATGTCGATCGAGAAGCGGTATTTCACGTCGTTCTTCAGCAAGCGATCGTAAGCAGCATTGATGTCTTGCATGGCGATCACTTCGACGTCCGCAACGATATTGTTCGCGGCGCAAAAATCGAGCATCTCCTGCGTCTCGCGAATTCCACCAATGATCGAGCCTGCGAGTCTCCGCCTTTTGAATAGCAAACCACCAACAGCAACCGAGGCTGGATTCGGCGGAGCGCCAACGAGCGTCATCGTCCCATCGAGCTTCAATAAGTTGATGTACTGATTCACGTCATGATCCGCCGGAACTGTGTCGAGAATGAAGTCAAATGATCCTGCGTGTTTCGCCATTTCGTCGGCGTTCTTGGAAATAATCACGTCATGCGCGCCGACCCGCTTCGCATCGGCCGCTTTGCCAGGAGAAGTCGTGAGCAAGACAACTTCTGCGCCAAATGCGTTCGCGAATTTGACGCCCATGTGGCCCAGTCCGCCAAGCCCTATCACCCCTACCTTCTGGCCTTTTTGCACATTCCAATGCCGCATCGGCGAATAGGTCGTGATTCCCGCGCAAAGCAACGGCGCCGCAGCGGCGAGGTTCAGTTTGTCCGAAATGCGGAGGACGAACGCTTCATCCACAACGACGCTTTCTGAATATCCTCCGTACGTAACCCCGCCGAGATGTTTGTCTGCACCGTTGTATGTAAGCGTAGGGAAGCCATCGCAGTATTGCTCGGCACCGGCGAGACAGTTTGGACAGGTTCTATCGGAGTCCACCAAACATCCCACGCCAACCGTATCTCCTACCTTGAATTTTTTGACTGCACTTCCAACCTTCGCCACTTGTCCGATAATTTCGTGACCGGGAACGCAGGGATAAATCGTCGGCATCATCTCCTGCCATTCGTTGCGCGCCTGGTGCAAATCAGAATGGCATACGCCGCAAAATAGAATTTCGATTTGCACGTCCGAGGCCGTCGGTTCCCGCCTGGCGATCGTGTGCGCACCTAGTGGAGAAGTCGCGCTCTGGGCGGCATATGATTTCGCTGCAAACGTTTTCGGAGTGGCTGTAGCTTGTCCTGTTGCTTCACTCATGAGTGTCCTCCTGAAGGAATCAGATTCTAGCGCGGAGTAAGAGGTGGGAATACGAAAATCAATTTCGCCCAATGCGCTAGACTGAGTCAGATGCAAAAAGCACGAGAGTGGTTATTTATCAGAAGCGTGAATTGCAAATATTGCACTGAGGTTACAGCTTCAAGCCTTTCAAGTAAGAGCGGAAAGCTCCGCCAAATTCCGCATTTTGCAGTGCTAGTTCGACAGTCGCTTTCAAGAATCCCAATTTGTCGCCGGCATCATATGAAATTCCCTCGTAGATTAGCGCCCAGAGCCCCTGTTCTTTTGCCAGGATCTTCATAGCGTCCGTGAGCTGAATCTCATTTCCTGCGCCAGGTTTTGTACGCTCCAAGCAGTCAAAAATCGCGGAGGGCAACACATACCTACCCGTTATCGCCAAATTCGAAGGAGCATTCTCAGGCTTCGGTTTCTCCACAAGCTCTCGAATTCGCAAGAGCCGCTCTCCAAATGGAGCTTGAGGAGCAGCCTGTCCATCCACGATCCCGTAGAGATGGGTCTTTTCTTTTGGCACTTCCTCAACAGCAATCGCTCCAATGCCTGTCTGTTCGTAAACCTGAATTAGTTGTTTCGTAGCGGGATTTTCGCCGGGAATCAGAACGTCGCCGAGAAGCACGGCGAACGGTTCATCTCCCACCAAATCTTTTGCTACGAGCACAGCATGTCCTAATCCAAGCGGCTCCTTCTGCCTTGTGTAGCTGACCTGGACCATGTCGCTGATCTTTCGCACCAGGGCCGCCTGGTCTTTCTTTCCTTTTTCCTCGAGGAATCTTTCCAGCGTCGGGTTGTAATCGAAGTGGTCCTCGATCGAGTTTTTGCCTTTGCCCGTCACGATAATAACGTGCTCGATGCCGCTTGCTACGCACTCTTCCACCACATATTGAATCTGCGGCTTGTCGACCACCGAAAGCATTTCTTTCGGTTGGGCCTTTGTCGCCGGCAGAAATCGTGTCCCTAAACCTGCTGCAGGCAGCACTGCTTTGCGCACACGTTTCACACCTCTTGGCGTGGACTGCATCTCCGTTTGGCTCATATCATCAGATTCTAAGACCTCTTCCTCTTTTTCAATCGCTTTCTCGAGTGAGCGTTCGCTCCAAGCATCCAGCCTGAAAGTCAGACTGTGCTAGCATTAATAAATGAGCATTCGTATTCTTGGCATCGAATCTTCTTGCGATGAAACCGCTGCTGCCGTCGTTGCCGATGGCCGAGAGATTCTGTCTAGTGTCGTTGCCTCCCAAATCGATATTCACCGCAAATATGGTGGAGTTGTCCCCGAACTCGCTTCGCGCGAACACCTTCGTCAGATCGTCCCTGTTGTCCGTGAGGCACTTGCGCAAGCGGGGCTGAATTTCTCTGACCTTGACGCTGTTGGCGTAACGCAAGGCCCCGGGCTGGTTGGATCTCTTCTTGTCGGCATAACTTATGGCAAAACACTGGCCTATGCCTTGAACAGGCCTCTTGTGCCGGTGAATCACCTCGAGGGTCACGTCCACGCCGTTTTTCTGGAAGCGCACAAGTCGGGCACAGTTCCTGAACTACCCGCTATCTGTTTGATAGTCTCAGGCGGCCACACCGTTCTTTACGAAGTCAGAGCGGAGCAGGGAACTCGTGCCGAAGCTGCGGCGCAATTACGCTATCGGAAAATTGGCCAGACTCGTGATGATGCTGCCGGCGAAGCTTACGACAAGGTTTCCAAACTTCTCGGACTTGGCTACCCTGGCGGGCCAATCCTTGACCGGCTTGCAGCGACCGCTGGCCCGGCGCCAGCCCCGGTCAAATTCGGTCCTATTAAGATGAAAGGGAATCCGCTCGACTTCAGCTTCAGTGGCCTAAAGACAGCTGTTCTCTATCATATCCGTGAGCACCAAGAATACGCGCCGGAAATCGCAGCTCGTGAAGCTGCCCTGGAACGTGGGGAACGCAAATTTGACCAGCTTCTCCCGCTCTGCTCACCTCAAACTCTTGGCCTCGTACGCGAATTTCAGAACACCGTTGTCCGCGATCTCCGGGACCGCACTTTTGCCGCAGCCGAACAATCTGGCGCTTCCACGATCCTTGTTTCTGGCGGCGTCGCTGCCAATGCGCAGCTCCGCACCGCCTTTGAGGAGCGCGGAAGGGCCGTAGGGATGCAAACCTTCTTTCCAAGTCGTGCTCTCTCGACCGACAACGCTGCGATGATTGCGGCGGCGGCCTACCCGCGCTTCCGTGCTGGCTTCCTCGCCGACACCTCTCTTAACGCTACAGCGTCTCTGCCGCTGGCGTGATTCAAGAAAAGAGGCCTCAAAAAGAAAAAGGGGATAAGCTGTTCGCTTATCCCCTTACAAAAACGTTGTTCTAAGTCTCTTACTGTTCCATCGACTCCTGCATCGCGGGGAACTGCAACTTCGCCTTCGCCAATGATTTTACAACCAGCGTCTCCGCCGATTCCGACGAAGTGTTCCGCGCCGTCGCCATTTCGCTCACTAGCAGGTACTTTGCCCGCTCGAGCATCTTTTTTTCGCGGAAAGAGAGTGGCTTGCTGCGACTCAGCGAAACCAAACTCTTTAACACCACTGCAACTTCCAGCAGGGAACCGGTGCGCATCCGCTCCGAATTCTCTTTGAATCGATGCTTCCAGTCATGATGGCAATTCAGTTTGCCCTTTTCGAGGAAGCCCAACACTTTTGTCGTGTCGTTCGTTCGAATCACCGGCCGCAGACCGACCGCATCCGCGTTCGATTGAGGCACCATCACTCGCAAACCACTCGATACCACGCGAATCATGTAGTATCGTTCCGTTCTTCCGTTCAACACTCCGTAGCTAACCTGCTCGATCATCCCAACGCCGTGATTCGGATACACAACCTTGTCGCCGATCTTGTAGTCCATAGCTTCAGGTGCCCCCTTGTGGAACATTCGAAGTATCCATGCTTGTGAGCAAAGAGTCAAGGTATATCGTTTGGAATGAAAGGGTTACAACCAGTTCGCTTTCATTCTGGCAACGAAATTGCTCAGCGTTTGCGCTCACGATGCGGTAGAATCGCAACGTGCTACTTCTGGCGCTTGATACTTGTGATTCTCGTGGCAGCATTGCGTTGCTTCGAGGCGAGGAAGTCCTGGGGGAACTGGGGCATCCTGCCAGCGAAGACTACTCGACTTGGCTGCTTCCTGCTGTCGATAATCTTCTGTCCAAAAACAATCTAAGTCATTCTGATTTAGCGGGATACGCGGTTGCGTCCGGTCCAGGTTCATTCACCGGAGTGCGGGTGGGACTGACTACGGCGAAGGCGTGGTCGGAGGTTTACAGCAAACCAATCTACCCAGTTTCCCGGCTTCAAATTCTTTCTGACCTAGCTCCAGCGATTGCTGATTATGCCGCGACCTTCATTGACGCCCAGCGCAATCAAATTTTTGCTGCCCTCTATCGCCGGAGTGCCGAAGGCTGGCAAAATGTCATCGAAGAAAGCGTGATCAGCCCTCTCGATTTTTTCGGTTCCTGTCTCTCCCGAGCCGGTGATTCGCGGCTCTCTTGGATTTCTCTTGACCCCAGGATTCTCGCTGAAACTCCTATTTGGCGAACTCTGAAAGCCAGCCAGAGAGAAGTTGTGAAAGTCGAGCCTCCCCTTGCTGCCGCCGTTGGCAGGTTTTCCCTAAAAAGGCCAAGCACAAGCACTCGACAGGTGGACGCCCTCACGCTCGACGCGAACTATGTACGCCGCTCCGATGCCGAAATTTTCGGCAAAAAAGCTGCCAACTCATGAACGCTGAGATGATTGCTGGAAAGGTTCGTCCGCTTGTTTCTGCCGATCTCTCCAAGGTGCTTCTGCTGGCCAAATCCTGTCCAGAAGCCGCGCAATGGACTCCAAGCGAATTTGAACTGAGTATCGGCGACGTCCGTGGCTGGGTTATTGGCGACAGCCAAATTCTATTTGGCTTCCTCGCCATTCGCGTAATTGTGGCCGCCGCAGAAATGGAAATCCTGAACCTTGCCGTGGGTCCCAATTGGCGGAGGCGTGGTTTTGCTTCCATGCTTCTCAGCACCGCGCTCGCAGATTGCCGCGCGAATAGCTATGAGGCTGCTTTCCTCGAAGTGCGCGAGTCCAACGAACGCGCAATCGCCTTCTATAAGAAGCATGGTTTTTCCGTTTCGGGCCGCCGTCCCAGCTACTACCGCAATCCTGACGAATCGGCCCTTACGATGTCCATTAAGTTCGCGAAGTAAATAAACCTTGTGGCTAGGACCAATTTCCACAGATACCCTCTTGACGTTTGCACTCCCTGTGTTAACGTCCCGTAATAGAGGCCCTACCTGCTACGCAGCCTCTGTAGTTAACAATTGAAAGCGCATTCGCTATCGAGCGAATGAGGAAAGAGGAGGAACGCATGGCAGCAATGCAGCGGAACCCTCGGGACATACTCCTCGATTCAGACGCTGATTACCGGCGTCTGTTCGAAGAGCACGAGAAGTATGAATTAGAACTTCAAAGTCTCCTCAAATCTCCCTACCACAACTCAGAAGACCTCCTGCAAGAAATCAAACTAAAGAAAATGAAGCTCCACTGCAAGGATGAGATGGAGCGGATCGCTTTGCGTATCCAACGTTCGCGCGCAGCCCACGGCTAGCGCGCTTCCCGCCAAATTTGTGTGACCGGATTATTGGAATCTGGAGGTGCGCCCGTTCAGAGTGAAGAACGGGCACACCTCGGAATGTCCGGCAAGTTTGTGTTATCTTCGATCTTTCATGGTCAAGGAAGGCTATTACTTTGGTCTGCCGCCGCTCTTTTTCGGCGGCATTACTCTCGCGCTTCATTGGTGGATCACAGCAGGCGTCCTCATCGCGCTGGCTCTCTTTTGTTTCTCCTTCTTCCGTGATCCCGACCGCAACATTCCACCCGATCCGGATGCCGTTTTGTCGCCTGCAGACGGCAGAGTCGTTGTTATCACGGAAGAAGAAAACGCTGGCCGCCCGGGCACTCGCATCAGCATCTTCCTCGCGATCTGGAATGTGCACGTCAACCGTACGCCTCTTACTGGGACCATCACCATGGTGAAATACCTCCCCGGTAAGTTCCTCGCGGCCTGGGACCCCAAAGCTTCCGCGCAAAACGAACAAAACATCTTTACGCTTGCCACTCCCGGTGGCGAAATCGAATTTAAGCAAATCGCAGGCCTCATTGCCCGCCGCGTAGTTTCCTGGAAGAAGGCGGGAGAATCCGTTATGCGCGGTGAACGGATCGGCCTCGTTCGATTCGGTTCTCGTGTTGACATTTGGCTCCCGCGCGAAGCTCAAATCGCGGTGAAAGTTGGCGATACTGTTCACGGCGGCGCTAGCATACTCGCCCGCTGGTCCGTTCAATCCTCGAACTCTTCCTCTGAAGTGGCTCTTGCCGAGGCAGGCCACTCGGCCTGATGATAACTCCCATGGACCAGCGCGAAATCCCCTTGGCCGAGCGCCGCTTCCGCAATACCAAATTGCGCCGCGGCATTTTCTTGCTTCCCGCGCTTTTTACGTCGGCTAATCTTCTCTGCGGTTATTACGCAGTTGTTGCCGCTATCCATGGCGCCGTTGCGATCGCTTCCGGAAGTGGTGACTTCTCAGATTTTGACCACGCTGCTCGTGCAATTGGCCTGGCTATACTTTTTGATTCTCTTGACGGGCGCATCGCCCGGCTTACGGGAACAAACACCGAATTTGGCGTTCAGTTCGACTCGCTTGCGGACGTGGTCAGTTTCGGCATTGCGCCGGCTGTTCTTGCGTATTCCTGGGGCGTTCGCAACATTCCCGCCAGCTCTGGAATTAACGTTGACCAACTTGCGCAATTCAGTTGGATTCTTTGTTTGGTCTTCCTAATTTGCTGCGCGTGGCGCCTTGCCCGCTTCAATGTGCAGGGCATGGCCCCCGGTGGGTCAAAGTTTTTTGTCGGACTGCCGACGCCGGCAGCCGCAGGCGTCGTCGCCTCCATCATTCACGGTTTCAAGGTGCCACTTCACGATTACCGCTGGTCCATCGCGTGGTTTCTTTTACTCGCAGTTCTTGGTGCTCTGATGACAAGCGCTGTACGGTATTACAGTTTCAAGGACATTCCGTGGACCAGAAAGCAGCCATCCGTAACCGTGATCGTACTTCTTACGCTGATTGCTGTGGTTTGGAAATTTTCAGAGATCGCCCTTGTTATGTTTGCGTGTGCCTACGCTGTAATAGGAGTCGCGCTCCATTTTGTTCGCTTCTTCCGGCACCGTTTCGCGCCTCGCCCTGCCGGGGTTTCTCAGTAGCCAGCGTAATTCGTTCCCGCGTCAAGCTTCCCGTATACTCTTTCTCTGGTATCTCATGTCCACTCGAATTGTGATCGCCGGCGCATCTTCTCTCCTTGGCATCGAACTTAAGTCGCTTCTGGAGGAATCCCGTTTTGCGGCAGCTGATTTCCGCCTGGTAGACGAAGAATTGGCCGTCGGCACACTTACTGAAGCTGCTGGCGAAGCGGCCGTGATCCAGCCGGTCGAAGAAGATAGCTTCAATCATGCCGACATCATTTTCTTCACAGGCTCTGCAAAATTCACGGAAACAAACCTGAAATTAGCGCTCGCTTCGGGAGGTAGGGTCGTTGATTTGTCCGGAATGCGGGCTGATCGAGAAGCCTCTTGTCCCTGGTTTCCGGAATTGCCTGGCAAGGCATTGGATTTTAGTCGTGGCGCACGCATGTTCTCCGTTCTTTCCGCGCCGGCGGCTTGCTCATCGCTCTTGTCTCTCGCTCTCAAGCCTCTTAGTTTGAAGAATCTTTCCGTTACCCAATTCCGTTCGGTATCGGAGTCGGGTCGCGATGGCATCGAAGAACTCGAAACACAAACGTCGAAGCTCCTGTCCATGCAACCCGTGGGAACGACGCTTTTTGGAACGCAGGTAGCCTTTACACTTTTGGATGGATACGCCGCCGAGGCGAAAAACAAATTGCAAGTCGCCCTTGACGAAATTCGTCATCAAGTTGCCCAAGCCCTCGGTTCTTTCGGCCTTGTTCCCGCAATAAGTCTCGTTCAAGCGCCTACATTTTATGGCGCTGGGTTTTCCGCACTTGCAGAACTCGACGCTGCTTCTGATTCCACTAAGATTGTCGAAGTATGCCGGGAGGCGGGCTTTCGTATTCACAAGGCCGAAGAAGGTCCGCTCAGTACGCTCACCGCAGCAGGTGAAAGTGTGATGTTTTTATCTGAACCCAAGAACGATTCTTCGCGTCCCGGTCTTTGGTGGTTCTTCGGCGCTGCCGACAACATTCGCTTGCCAGCTTACAACGCCGTTAAACTCGCGGAGAAGCTTCTCTCATGAAACGTGTCACCCTGCTACTTTCGCCTTTGCTCTGCCTTTATGTATCTGCATGCGGCTACCACATTGCAGGCCGCGATACGGCCATCCCCAAAACTGTTCACATCATTGCCGTTCCCGCTCTCGAAAACAAAACTTCCAGCTATCGCATCGAGCAACGGTTGACCGCCGCCACCATTCACGAGTTTCTTGCCAAAACCAACTACAAAATAGTCTCGACCCCCACGGCCGGTGATGCGGTTCTCACTGGCAAAGTAATCTCAGTCGAAGCCGTTCCCCTTACTTTCCAAACACCAACTCCCTCCGCTACTTCCACAACGACAACAGCGCAAGCCACGACCATGCTTGTCACCGTCAAATGTGAAGTCACGCTTACGGAATCTGACACACAGAAAATCCTATTCCATACCAACAATTTTCTTTTCCGAAATGAATACGAGCTTTCTACAGATGTAAAAAGTTTTTTTGAAGAACAGGACCCCGCTCTGGATCGCCTTGCCAAGGATTTTGCGCAAAAACTCGTCGCTGCCGTCCTGGAGAACTACTGATGGCGCAAATCTCCGCTGGCGAGCTCCTAGCGCGTCTTGAAAAGGGAAGACCGGTCCCCGCGATTCTTCTCCTCGGCGAGGAAACCTATCTTCGGGACACCTGCCGAGCGCAGCTTATCGATCGCTTTATCCCCGAAGCTGCTCGCGCCTGGGCCGTCTCTCGTTTTTCCGCTGGTCGCAACGAAGTCCAAGCCGCCATCAGCCAGGCGCAAACGCTTCCTATGCTGTCTACAATCCAGCTTGTCTTTCTGGAAGACGCCGAAGCAATCGAATCTCTTGGCGAAAAAAAACGCGATGAAGCTGTAAAACTTCTCGAAGCCTATTTTGAAAACCCTGCGTCGTTCACAATCCTGGTTCTGGAAGCCGCCGCTCTCGACCAGCGCATGAAGCTCGCCAAAATGCTTATGGAGAATTCTTTGGTTGTCGAAGTTGGACTTGCAGAGAAACAAGATGATCGCCTTGACTCTGCAGTCGCCCTCGCCAAAGTCATGGCCAAAGACGAGGGCGTCGAATTCGAAAAAGGCGCCGCCGATGATCTTGCCGAGGCAGTCGCCGCCGATCTTCAGCGGCTCAGGACAGAAATCACAAAACTTGCTACTTATGCCGGAGCGAGGAAACTCATTACGCGCCGCGATGTCGCCATGCTCGTCATTTCAGAGAAGACGGCAACAGTTTGGGAACTTGCGGACATGCTGGCCGCACGCCAGTCAAAACAAGCCCTCGATTTTCTGGATCGCATCCTCCGCGAAGGTGAACAGCCTATTCAAATCCTCGGAGCGCTTACCTGGATGTATCGCAAGCTTATGGAAGCCAGCGAGGTCCAAGGTGTCTCCCAACCCTGGCAAGCAGCTAAGGCTCTTGCTATGGCCCCAGACAAAGCTATGGTCGCCATTGCCAGCGCTCGAAAGATTTCTAAGCCGCGCTTATTCGCTGGCTTGAAGGCCCTTCAGCGTGCCGACGACCTCCTCAAGGGTGGTGGAAGCTCCCAAGGACGTACCGTCCTCGAATTCCTCCTCACGGAACTCACCGCTCCCGAATCCCGCGCCGCTGTGCGTTAGATGGTCCGGCCAAAACAAAAACGGCGAACCCGCGTCCGCCGTTCTTAAGTTTCTCTCGAACTGATGTTTGGGGCTGAAAACTACTTCGCCGCCATGCCGTTGTATGCCACATTCAGCCGGGACTTGTATCGATTCGCCGTATTCTCGTGCAACACGCCCTTCGTAATCGCCTGGTCAATCGCACTCAGCGTGGGCCGCAGCAAATTTCCCGCCGCAGTCTTATCTCCCGCCGTAATCGCGCCACGAAGTTTCTTGATCAAATTACGCACCGCCGTTTGGTTCGCACGGTTCACTTCCGCACGTTGACGAGCTTGCGCCGCCCGCTTCAAAACCGACTTTTTCTTCTTCTTAACTTTGGTAGCCTGTCCTTGGGCCATCTAACTAGTGCTCCTTTTAAGCATCACTCAAACCATTAAGTTTAGGGGACGCTGCAAGTGAAGTCAAACATGCGATTTTCCGATCAACACCCCTTCATGTGCAGCCATTCTTCAATTCAAATAGTCTTTCTGCGCTTCTCGGGAGCTTCCTCTTGAGCCCAGTCCCCGGAAAACTCAACAAACGCGATGAGCTTCGACTCCTCGTCAACTCACGCCATCCGGTTATTACGGTTGAAACGACCGAAGAAGAGCGCGTCGAACAGCTCCTTTTCCAAATAGGCACCGAACTCGAAGTTCCAGTCTATACGTGGAGCGTCACTAAGGGACTGGCGCGCTATAAGGGTGAGCCGCTCTATCACACGGACGACCCCGGTCAAGCTCTTGCCAACATTTCCATCATTAATGGCGACGCGATTTTTCTGCTGAAAGACTTTGCACGCTACTGCGAGAACGATAAAATTTGCCGTCGCCTCCGCGAACTTGGGGAGAATTTCCGTACAGCACGCCGCTCCATTGTCATTACCGCCGCAAAAATGGAGCTGCCAGCAGATCTCGAAGGCGATGCAGTTCCATTCGAACTCGGCCTCCCTGAACTCGATGAACTCTTCTCTGGTGTGCGCCAAACACTCGCTGACTTAAATCGCGACAATCGCGTCCCGGTCGCACTTGATCCGATGGCCATGCAACAAGCTGCTCATGCCCTCGCAGGCCTCACCAAAGAAGAAGCGCTCAGAACACTTCGCCTTTGTGTACTCTCCCGCGGCAAGGCCGATCCCGGCGTCGTCGAAGATCTCCTCGAAGCCAAGCGAAACATTCTGCGCGGCGAAGGTTTGCTTGAAACAGTTCGTCGCGATTCCACTTTTGCCGATGTTGCTGGCCTCACTCGCATGAAGGAATGGCTTGGCAAGCGTAAATCTGCTCTCACCGCTGAGGGGCAAAAATTTGGCCTTGTTCCTCCAAAGGGAATTCTAGTTACGGGTGTACAGGGTTGCGGCAAGAGCCTCGCGGCAAAAGCTGTCGCTGGAGAGTGGGGATTCGAACTTGCCCGCCTCGACGCCGGCGCACTCTATGACAAGTATGTTGGGGAAAGTGAGAAAAAACTTCGCAAAGGACTCGATCTCGCGCAAAAAATGGCACCCGTCGTTCTCTGGATTGATGAAATTGAAAAAGCCTTCGCTTCTGCGGGAACCAGCAGTGATGCAGACGCCGGGCTTTCCCAGCGGCTGCTCGCCACACTCCTTACATGGATGCAAGACCGCGAATCCGGAGTCTTCCTTGCCGCCACATCGAACAACATCTCCGCGCTGCCACCAGAAATGCTTCGCAAAGGGCGTTTCGACGAAATCTTTTTCGTGGATCTTCCAAATCCTGCCGTGCGCCAATCGCTCTTTGCACTTCACCTGAAAAAGCGTGGCCGCGATTCGAAAACCTTCGATCTCACGAAACTCGCCGCAAGCAGTGACGGCTTCTCCGGCGCTGAGATCGAACAATCCATTATCTCTGGCCTCTATTCCGCGTTTGCCGCCAAGCAGCAGCTCTCTACAGAAATCCTAGTCGGCGAACTCACGGCCACGCAGCCGCTCAGCGTCACCCGCGCCGAAGACATTACCTCCATCCGTGAATGGGCCCGCACCCGCGCAGTTCCTGCTGACTGAAACTGAATTTCATTTTCCTTCCTGGCGTGGTCGCATAGAATGCCGGTCGGAGAAAAACGATGAAAATTCGTACCGTGATTGGTGTAGGCTGTTTCAGTTTGTTCCCGTTTGCGCTCTTTGCCCAAACTCCTCCCGCTGTCGAGACTCCTTCACCGCAAACTGCCTGTGATTGCCATGACCTCGATGCCGCCCAGGCACGCATCGCGCGCATGGATGCCACTCTCAAGGATTGGCCCAACCTTGGCCGCTATCGCGAAGCCAACACAAGAGTCGCGGCACCAGCAAAAAGTGAGTTGCGTGTAGTCTTTATGGGAGACTCCATCACGGACTCGTGGGTGCAACCCAAATTCGGCGGCTTCTTTCCGGGTAAGCCTTACATTGATCGCGGCATCAGCGGCCAGACCACGCCGCAAATGCTGATTCGCTTTCGCCCTGATGTCATCGAGTTAAAACCCAGAGTCGTGGTTATACTCGCTGGCACAAATGACATCGCAGGCAACACGGGCCCCATGTCCGTTGAAGAGATCGAATCCAATCTTGCATCCATGGCTGAACTCGCCCGCTCCCACAAAATCAAAGTAGTGCTCGCGTCGGTCTTGCCGGTGTATGACGGCGGCCACAATCAAGCCGGAAAAGAAATAGTCATGACCGACCGCCGTCCTCCAGAAAAAATTCTCGCTCTGAACAAGTGGATCAAAAAATACGCAACTGAAAACAAACTCGTTTATCTCGACTATTTCTCTGCGATGGTTGACGACAAAGGCTTCCTGAAAAAGGAACTGAGCGAAGATGGCCTGCACCCCAACAAAGCTGGTTACGCCGTGATGGGCCCACTTGCAGAGTCCGCAATCCGAAGCGCTTTGAAGTAGCAGAACGGAGGAAGCATGTTTCGCAATTATCTTGGCTGTGCCCTAGTAATCCTGGGCGCTGGCGCAATGCTACCCATTCAAAATGCGAATGCTCAAATCTACGATTTAGGGGAACTGAACACCCGGCAAATCAGCGCGCTGGATCGCCAAAAGACAGTAGTTGTGATTCCTGGCGGTATTCTCGAAGAGCACGGTCCTTACCTTCCGTCCTACACGGATGGCTACGCGATCCAGGCCTATACTCGCGAACTAGCCAACGCCATCGTGGCTAGACCGGGTTGGACGGTCCTTATCTTCCCCCAGATTCCATTAGGCAACGATCCCGCCAACACCATAGGTGGGAAACGCATATTTCCCGGCAGCTATCCTGTACGCATGGCAACTGTGCGTGCCATCTATATGGATATTGCAAACGAACTCGGCGACCAGGGTTTTCGCTGGATATTCCTTGTCCACAACCACGGTGCTCCAAGCAACCACAAAGCTTTAAATCAGGCGTCGGACTATTTTCACGACACGTACGGCGGAACAATGGTCCATCTCTTTGGCCTGAATCCCATTTTCGAATGTTGCGGGACAAAAGAGAAATTCCTCTCTGCTCAGGCGCTCGCTGAGGAAGGTTTCACTGTTCATGCCGGCGCGGGCGAGCACAGCCAGCTTCTTTTTCTTCGCTCTGATTTGATTGCCGAGGACTACAAGCAAGCCAAATCGTTGACTGCGAAAAACTTTGAAGACCATGTCCGCATCGCCAAAGCGGAAGGTTGGCCTGGCTATTTCGGGGCGCCCCGTTTCACAGACGCAGCCATGGGTGCCCAGGAATTCCACCGCTCTTCGCAAAAGCTAATTGAAGTCGCCCTGCAAATCCTCGATGGCCTCGATTACCGCAAGATTCCTCGCTTCGCTGACGATATGGATCCAGTGGATGTCGCAGGCGAACAAGCAGAGTTGGACTATGAAAAAACGATGGAAAAAAGGGAGTCCGGCTGGTTAAACAAGAACCATCTCCAATAAGCCCAAATCCCAGAGGACGTCCTATTTTATGGGCAACTTCAACCGCAGCCTCCAAGATGTCACTAACTGAACGGAAACGCCTTCAAAATCCTGAAATAAAACCTGCGATGACTTTTGCTAGTCTAGATATGTATGCGAAATCCCTCGGCCACGGACGTGGACGTCGCGATAGTCGGTGCCGGACCTTTCGGACTTTCAACAGCCACTTATTTGAAAGATAAAGGCATTGGCGTCGCCATTTTTGGCGATCCGATGAGCTTCTGGCGGGATCACATGCCTGCAGGCATGTATCTGCGTTCAAACTGGCTCGCGTCCCACATCTCAGATCCCCACAAAAAGCTTACCCTCGATCACTATAAGGCCGACACCGGTGTTGAATTCAAGCAGCCTGTCCCACTTCAGAATTTTGTCGAATACGGCCAATGGTATCAACAAAAGGCATTGCCGGAACTGAACCGTTCTCAGGTGAATGGCATTGAGAATTCAAATGGCCATTTCAAGGTCACACTCTCAGACGGCCGTGCCGTAAAATCCAAGCGCGTCATCGTTGCCACAGGAATTGCGCCGTTTCCCTGGATGCCAAAGTCGCTAGAAAACCTTCCTAAAACACACGTCACGCACTCATCCGATCATTCCAATCTCAGCCGATTTCGTGGAAAAGATGTAGTCGTGATCGGCAGCGGGCAGAGTGCGCTCGATGCGGCGCGCCTTTTGTACGCTCTTGAAGCCAAACCAGAAGTGGTCGCTCGCCAAAGTCAAATCCGCTGGGTTGGCGAACATCAGTGGCTTCACCGTCTCGGATTTATTTCTTGGTGTCTCTATTCTGACTTCGATGTGGGCCCCGCAGGTATAAGCCGGCTCGTTGGATTTCCAAATATTTTCCGGCTGCTGCCGCATTTCTTGCAGGACCCCATCAGTTACCGGGCCATTCGTCCTGCTGGCACTGGCTGGCAGCGCCCATATTTGGCCAACGTACGGATGACGCTGAATTGTGAAGTCATTTCCGCGGAACTTTGGGGCGACAAAATCAATCTGAAGCTCAGCAACGGTTCCGAGCGAACTGTAGATCACGTTATCGTCGCCACTGGCTATACTGTGGACATCGCCCGCTACAGTTTCCTCAGTCCGGCGATCAAGCAATCGCTGAAAACGGTTAGCGGATACCCAGTCCTTCAGCGTGGACTAGAATCTTCTGTGCCAGGACTTCATTTTGTGGGCAAACCTGCAGCTTGGAGCTTTGGGCCCTTGCTCAACTTTGTTTCCGGTACGCACTTCGCCGGAGCCGAAATTCTTAAGCCCTTTTGACTAGTCGGTAGGACTTGGAGATTTCGCCGGCACATTCTGCGCCACGACCCACGCTGCTGCACCGATAATCCAGGAAATGAAAAAAGCCGTCCACGACAGCCGTTCTTTGGGTTTCGTAATCAGAACAGGCCCCCACACCAGCACCGTGTACAAGCTTACTTGCCCGGCCTCAGCCCAAGCCGCAATTCGCGGCAGTACGCCAAACAAGAGCCCAAGTCCGCTTGCAATCTGTCCCGCTCCCGTCAAATACGCCCAGCCGATTCGATACGGCAACCAGTGCGGCACATAGCCTGCCGTAATTTCCGCATACACAATGTGCGAAAGCCCCACCGGGATCACCGAAATCGCAAACAAAATCCGCGCCAACTTCACGCCACGTTCACCAACCAAAAATCCCAGTGCCGACCCTTCCGCAACCTCACCCAGACATGCGAAAAGCGTCCAGCCACCCGCCAGCAGCATCGTCAATTCACCCAGCCCTAGATACACCGCCTCCATCTTCGGAGCTGCAAATACAGCTGGAATTTTCAACGTTGCCCACGCAATCAGATAAACAAACAAAATACGTGAAGCCCACGCACGTGTTGCGCGAATCGCGAGACCAATCCCAAGCATCAGCATCAACACGCCGGTCGCAGTCGCAATCGCCGAGCGCGCTGGCAAGCTTTCTGGCACAGGCTGCCATACCATCGCGAAATCGTGAACGATCACTCCAACGATGCCGAGCCCGACCAGTCCGGCCACAAACAGGCACATCGCAGGTTGGGTCTTGCTCATAAGAGAATAGACTCCTGGTACCAAAAAATGTCTCTTTCTATATACGAACTTCTGGGACTGTCCTAGTTCCGTTTTTGGGGTAGGGAATTCCTGACCTATCTTACTTCCTATATTGATCCTCGCTCACCTGCTCCATCCACTCCACAACCTTTCCGTCTTTCTTCTCCTGAATCGCAATGTGCGTCATCGCCGTCGTCGGCGTTGCCCCATGCCAATGCTTTTCTCCCGGAGGAAACCAAACTACATCGCCCGGCCGGATTTCTTCAATTGTTCCGTCCCATCGCTGCGCCCATCCGCAACCTGACGTTACAATCAACGTCTGTCCCAACGGATGCGTATGCCATGCAGTCCGCGCCCCCGGTTCGAACGTCACGCTCGCCCCTTGTACCAGCGCGGGTTCCGGCGCCTGAAACAATGGATCAATCCTCACCATTCCCGTGAACCAATCTGCTGGCCCTTTTCCTGAAGCCTGCGATCCAGCTCTAGTGATCTCCATTTTTTCCTCGTCGTTAGCGATCAATCATCTTCTGCGCTGCTTCTGGATACCGCTCGCCCGCCACCGTAATCTTTTCTGCCGCCGCTCTCAGTTCCCGAACTTCTTCCGCACTCAACTGCAAGGACGCCCCGCCCAAGTTCTCTTCTAACCGGTGCAACTTTGTCGTCCCCGGAATTGGCACCACCCAAGGTTTCTGCGCAAGCACCCACGCCAAAGCAACTTGAGCCGGCGTCGCCTTCTTTTGTTGCGCAAATCTTTTCACTAATTCCACCATTGCTTGATTCGCTTTTCGATTTTCTTCAGTAAACCGCGGCACTACGTTGCGAAAATCTCCTTCAGCAAACTTTGTATCCTGGCTGATCGCGCCCGTTAAAAATCCTTTTCCCAGCGGACTGAACGGCACAAATCCAATTCCCAATTCCTCAAGCACCGGCAAAATCTGCGCTTCAGGTTCTCTCCACCAAAGCGAATACTCGCTTTGCAGGGCCGTCACCGGTTGCACAGCGTTTGCACGCCGAATCGTTTTCACTCCCGCTTCCGAAAGCCCGAAGTGCTTCACCTTGCCCTCGTGAATCAAATCCTTCACCGCGCCCGCCACATCTTCAATCGGCACGTTCGGATCCACGCGATGCTGGTACAGCAAATCAATTACATCTGTCTTAAGCCGCTTCAGCGAGGCCTCCGCAACTTTTTTGATATGCTCCGGCCGGCTATCTAATCCAGCTTGTTTTCCCGCCGCATCAATTTTGAACCCAAACTTCGTCGCAATCTTCACCTTATCCCGAAAAGGAGCAAGCGCTTCGCCCACCAACTCTTCATTCGTGTATGCTCCATAAATTTCCGCCGTATCGAAAAACGTTACACCGCGTTCCACTGCGGCTCGGATCAGCGCGATCCCATCCTTCTTCTCCACCGCGGGCCCAAATCCAAAACTCAGCCCCATGCATCCCAACCCAAGCTCTGAAACTTCCAATCCACTCTTTCCCAATTTCCGCGTCTTCATTTGCGTCTCCTGCCGTTGTTCGGGAAAGCCTACCCAACCATCATTGCCGAGCGGTATCACGATCCTTCCTTTCTATTGCCTATTCCTCCGGCTGGTCAGATTTTTGTGTACATCCTGCTCACCCAAAGCTAGGCTCTCCGTGTTATGGCGAGACCACAAAAGGCCCTCACGGCCATTGAATCTCCGCGCCTGCACGAAATCCGTGCTGAACTCGCCCGCAAGATCGGCTCCCACACCAGCCCCGCAATGCTCGAAGGCGTCCTTGAGACTGCCATCCCCGGCCTCTTTCTTTTTCGCCGTACCGAACCAACTGCCTGCACTTCCGCCACCTATATGCCGAGCCTCATCGTTTTCGCGCAAGGCAAGAAGCGCATCAACGTTGGTCGCTCCGTGCTGCATTGCGACGCCTCCAATTTTCTCCTTACCTCAGTAGATCTGCCCGTCGTCAGCCAAATCACTGAGGCTTCGCCTGAATTTCCTATGCTCGGTCTCACCCTCAAACTGGAAATGCCGGAGATTCGCCGCATCCTCAGCGAAGAATCATTTCCCATGGCCAACGAATCTCCTGATCCGCTTGGCATGTCCGTCGGTACCACTTCTTCTGAGCTTTTTAACGCCTGTTATCGCCTAACAGATCTTTTGGACTCGCCGCAAGACATCCCATTCCTTTCCGCTCTAATCCGGCGCGAAATCATTTATCGCCTTCTCCGCAGTCCTCAAGGAAAGCATCTTCGCGCCATCGCGACGCTTGGCGAAAGCAGCCATCGCACCGCCGCCGCCGTCGCATGGCTCCGGGCCAATTATTCCAAACAACTCCGAGTCGGCGAACTCGCTTCCCTCGCTCATATGGGGGTCTCCACCTTTCATCACCACTTCCGCTCGCTTACTTCGATGAGCCCGCTGCAATATCAAAAGCAGCTCCGCCTTCATATGGCACGCGAACGCATGCTCAATGAAGGTCTTGATGCTGCCACTGCTGCCTTCGAGGTGGGCTACGAAAGTGCCAGCCAATTCAATCGTGAATACCGTCGTTTTTTCGGACAACCGCCTCTGCGCGACATCAAAACGCTTCGTCACGCGATGGCCGTTGGCGCAAACTAGCCGCTGCCAAAACTCCGTAGAATTAGGCAAGATTTCGACAGGAACGGGATACCCAAAGCTATCCGGAAATGTTTATATTTTTGTCGGTTTCGTCCGCCTAGAATTCCGGACAGTTGGCACATTGGAAGGAGTTATGCCATGCCCACCATCACTGTAAATGGAGTCCGCCGCGAAGTTCACGCCCCTGGCGACACTCCTCTCCTTTACGTCTTGCGCAATGATCTCGAACTCTCCGGTCCGCAATTCGGTTGTGGCCTCGCGCAGTGCGGAGCGTGCTCTGTTTTGATCGATGGCAAAGAAGTTCGCTCCTGCGTCACGCCGCTCTCGACTGTGACTGACAAGCAGGAAATCACAACACTCGAAGGTCTTCCCGCGCGCTGGGCAAAGCTAAAAGGACTTTCTACCGAGCAAGCCAAAGACATTCTCCATCCCGTTCAGCAAGCATGGATCGCAGAGCAAACCCCGCTCTGCGGCTTCTGCCAGAACGGCATGATGATGGTCGCCACTGAACTTCTCGAAAAGAATCCCAATCCCACTGACGCGCAGATCAAGGCCGCCTTTACCACCGAGGGTCCTTCACCACATCTCTGCCGCTGCGGAAGCTATGTCGCCATCATCGACGCGGTTAAACGCGCAGCCACCCTCATGGGAAAGGGGAAGTAAGCCATGACAACCGCCGCTGAAAAAAGCGTAAAGATTTACGAAGCGACCCTCTCGCGCAGACAATTCGTCAAAAAAGGCGGAGCACTGGTAGTTGGCGTCACATTCGTTGGCCCATCGCTTCTCAAAGCCCAGGACTTCCAGCTTCCCAAGCCTCTCACCGGAGCTCCTTTCAAAAACACGCTTGACCCCACGCAAGCGAGTTCCTGGATTGAAATTCATCCGGACAACACCGTCCTCATTCGCACCGGAAAGAGCGACTTCGGCCAAGGAACAACTTTTACTGCCTATCGCCAAATCGTCGCCGATGAACTTAGCGTCCCGTTTGAAGCCATCACGACCGTTGTCGCTGGCCATACCGATCAAACACCCGATGGCAGCGGCGCATTCGATTTTCTCGGCCGCGGCACGCCAAATATCCGCAAAGCCGCCGCATACACCTATCAGGCCCTTCTCGATCTCGCATCAGAGCGCCTCGCAGTTCCGAAAGATCAGCTCACGGCAAAGGACGGAGTCTTTTCCGGGGGCGGCAAATCAATCTCCTACGGCGACCTCGTCAAAGATCAGCAGCTCAAACTCACCATTCCCGTTGCGGGCGATCTCACTAGCATCATGGGCCTCTTTGTCACCGGTAATCCGCCAATGAAGCCTGTCAGCGAATACAAAGTTATCGGCAAATCGCATCCGAACTCCATCATTGCATCCAAAGTTTCGGCAAAAGAAACCTGGGCCACAGACATCCGGCTTCCCGGCATGTTGCATGGACGCATGGTTCATCCGAAAACGCTCGGTTCCACACTTGTCTCCGTCGGTCATCTCGACAAAGCAAAATTTCCCAATTCGCAAGTCGTTGTGAAAGGGAATCTTGTCGGCGTTGTCGCTCCCACAGAATGGGAAGCCATTCAAGCCTCGCGTGAACTCGCAGCGTCGACCAAATGGACGGACTGGAAAGGCCTTCCCGGAAACGAAAAGCTCTACGATGCACTTCGCAGGGAATCCGACTGGACCACCGCGCAACCTACAAGAAGCCAAGCCAGCAAGGGGGACGTCGCTGCAGCGCTTGCCTCCGCAAATAAGAAATTCTCCGCGACCTATCACTTTCCCTTTATGAAGCACGCGCCCATCGGCCCAACCATGGCTGTTGCTGATGTCAGATCCGATGGCACCGTGCAAATCCACACTCACAATCAGAATCCGCAGGCACTTCGCGGCGAAATCGCTATGATGCTTGGCATCACACCTGACAATGTTATCGTCCACACCCATCCTGGAGCCGGGCATTACGGCCGCTCAAACGGTGGAAACTCTGGCGCCGAGGACGACGCAGTGCTGCTATCTCAAGCGGTCGGCAAGCCGGTTCGCGTTCAATGGATGCGTGACGAAGATTTGCAGTGGTCTACACAATCGCCAGCCGCCTTTGCAGATATTCAATTTGCATTCGACGAAAAAGGAAAAATTTCGGGCTACCAGATTGACCACTATATGCCGGCATTTCAGGATGATCGTCCTATCGGCGCCATTCTTGCTGGCCTTCCCACCATGGTCGCACCGGGAGGCGGCTCAGGATTTCTCGGCTCGGTAACCAATTTTTGGTCCGATCACTGGTCTTACGATCTAATTCCCAATGTTGCCGAGGTCGGCCACGGTACATATCAGGTTGGACAAAAAGCTTCTCCTATCGCGGTCGGCCTTCGTGATCACAGCATGCGCACCCCCGGTCAGTATCAGCAAAATTATCCGCGCGAACTAGCCTTCAGCGAAGCGGCAGCCCTCGCTGGCGCTGACGCAATTCAATTTCGAATTGATCACACCAAAGAAGAACGCCTCATCAACGTGCTCAAACAAGTCCGCGACGCTTCTGGCTGGCAAACGCGTCCTTCACCTAATCCAAGCGCAAGATCAACGGGCACAACTCCTGTTCGTGGTCGCGGCGTCTCCGCCATGTTCCGCTCAGGCACTTACTGGGCTTGCGTTTGCGAAATCGCTGTAACGCCCAGTACCGGTGCCATTGCCGTCGAAAAATACACCATCGCCGTGGATCCCGGCATCGTCGTCAATCCTGCTCAGCTGAAACGTCAGGTTGAAGGCGGCGCTATGATGGGCATCAGCCATGCCCTCTATGAAGAAAGCATGTTTGATGAAAGCGGAGTCACTTCGCGTGATTGGAATACTTATCCCATCGCCAAAATGACCGACACTCCCGAAATCAAAGTTGTCCTCATTCACGACCTGAAAGTCGGCGCATACGGCGGAGGCTCCGAAGCTGCCAACGCCCTCGCAGCGCCGGCCATCGCCGCCGCCCTCCACGACGCCACCGGCAAAATCTTGCGTAGCCTTCCGCTCAAACGTGCGTACGTCCAAGCATTGCTAAAGACCTGAAGCTTCATTCGCGCGGAAGTACGGCACGTCGCGCTCCTCTTTGCTGCAATGTTAAATCCTCTCATCACCCTTGACCACACACCCCGCCTGCGCTACGGTAAATCTAGTTTCTCCAAGAGGTAGCTGTTGTAGCGCCCCTTTCCAAAGCGGGCATGTTCGCTGCAGTTGCTGTTCAGGAGGAATCTCTACCCTATGGGTGACCGCGAAACGGTCAGGTCTCACAATCATCACCGGCACTTCGGAGCACAAGCCTCACCAACACCTTACGCCAGCCTGATGAAACGCAGCATCGCCATCTCCGGAAAAATCGAACCGTTCTTTGGCACGCTCGATGAGAACGTCCGCCTGCTTGAGGACTCGCTCCACGTCCGCACGCACCTTCATGACTCCAAGCTGACCATCGAAGGCACGCACGACGCCGTCGAACGCGCCGTCAAAATCGTCGAAGAGTACAATCACGCCACTCGTAACGGCCGCCATCTCTCTGGCGAAGAGGTCAAAAGCCTCATGCGTATTTCTCTCGACGAGCCGCACTCCACGGCCAGCGAAGTCTTCGAACACGGCAAGTCGCGCTCGTTCGGCAAGAAGCAAGTCACGCCCAAAAACGCCACCCAAAAGCACTACATGGAGCAGATTGAGTCGCACGACATGGTCTTCGGCATCGGCCCGGGCGGCACCGGCAAGACCTATCTCGCCGTCGCCATGGCGGTCAGCGCGCTTCTCACGAAGCAAGTCAACCGCATCATCCTCGCTCGTCCTGCCGTCGAAGCCGGAGAAAAACTCGGCTTCCTTCCCGGCACTCTCCAGGAAAAAGTTGACCCGTACATGCGCCCGCTTTACGATGCCCTCTATGAAATGATTGACGCGGATAAGCTCGAAGCCTTCGTCGAAAAGGGAATTATCGAGATTGCGCCGCTTGCTTTCATGCGTGGCCGCACGCTCAACGATTCTTTCGTCATTCTCGATGAGGCTCAAAACACCACCAGCGAACAGATGAAAATGTTTCTCACGCGCCTTGGCTTCAATTCCAAAGCCGTCATCACCGGCGACGCCACCCAGATCGACTTACCTTCCGGAAAAAAGAGCGGCCTCATCGAAGCCCTGGAAATCTGCGGAAAAATCGAAGGCATCGGCTGCACCCAGTTCAGCGAAAAAGACGTGGTGCGCCACAATCTCGTCCAACGCATCATCCGCGCCTATGAAGAATACGAATCCGCGCATCCCCAACGCACGAACGGCAAATCCGGAACCTGATTCTGTGAAACGCTGAAGTGAAGATTCTCAACAATCAGAAGCGCGTCCGGCTCGTCCTGCCGAGATTTGAGAAGTTCTCAAATAGGTCTTTGCGCCAACTGAATCTGAACTCCCGTAGTGTCGCTATCGCCTTCGTCTCCGACGCCGAAATCGCCCGCCTCAACAAAACGTATCGCAACAAAAACAAACCCACCGACGTCCTGTCGTTCCCAGCGCAATCTGCAAAACGTCCGAACAAAAGGAAGTTCCTCGGCGACATCGCCATTGCTCCTGCCGTTGCCCGCCGCTACGCCAAGAAAAATGGCCGCACGCTCGAAAACGAAATTTGTACCCTTATCCTTCACGGAATTTTGCATCTTCTGGGATATGATCACGAGACGGATCGGGGCCAAATGGACCGGATCGAACACAAATTGCGCCGCAAGCTGGGACTTGAAGCATGAGTTCCGCCCTCTACACTTGGATTTATGGATTTGCGGTCGTTTTACTCGCGCTTTTTTTGCCCGTTTTTTCCTACCTTACTTTGATCTACCGCGAACTCGGCCGCATGACGACTGGTCCTGTTCACGAGCATCTCGACATCTTCGAAGCGGAAATCGAGCCGAAACTCAAAATCAATCGCCGTAGCGCTGGTCGCGCGTTCCGCATTCTCGGCCACTTCTGGCTCGCGTTTCTTGTTCTGGAAACCACGCGCGGCGTTTTCTACTTCGTCCCTGGCAAACTCGAATCCGTTGTCGAACTCAGCGTATTCATCGCTCTCGAAGTCGTCGTCGCCATGCACTTCGTTCCCGATCTTCTTCTCTATCGCACAACGGGTCGCTGGCTGTTGCCGCTTCTCCCGGCGATTCGCGCGAGCCTTTGGCTTGTCTGGCCGTTTCGAATCTTCGTTGAAGGAGCGGAATCGCTCGCGCGCATTTCCGAAATTGAGTCGGCAAAGACAGAAGAACAACGCACCGAAGAGGGAATTGAAGCCCTCGTTGAAGCCGCGGAAGAGGAAGGAATTATCGAGCCCGAACAAGCCAGTTTGATCGAACAAGTCGTCGAGTTTAGCGACAAGCGCGTCCGCGAAGTCATGACTCCGCGCCCGGATGTCGTCGCGATATCCGCGGACGCCACACTGGAAGAGCTTCACGGAAAGTTCGTCGAAACGGGGTATACCCGTGTTCCCGTTTACGAGAAATCTCTCGACGACATTGTCGGGGTCGCGCACTCGCAGGATATTCTCACCATCGCTGACGCCGACTTGCCGCGCCGCAAAGTCCGCGAATTAATGAAACCAGCTCTTTTCATTCCCGAAACAAAGGTCGGCTCGGAGCTTTTGAAAGAGATGCGCCAGAAAGGCCAGACCCTGGCCGTTGTGATTGATGAACACGGAAGCGTAGCCGGGATCGCCACGATGGAAGATCTCGTCGAAGAGATCGTCGGAGAAAGCGGCGACGAAACCGCAAGCGCCATTTCGGAAATCGTCAACGAATCTGGCGGCGCCATGGTTTTGCCGGGAGGGCTTTCCATCACGGCACTCGAAGAACTGCTTGGCGTTCAATTTGGCGAAAATTCCGCCGAGACCGTGACGACGATCGCGGGTTTACTCAGTCATGCCAGCGGAAAGGTTCCAGCGGCAGGCGATAAAATTGAAATGGGGGGTTATCGTTTCGAAGTTTTGGAGGCAAATCAGACGAAGGTGGTTCGTGTCCGCGTCCGCAAGCAGGACGCGACCCTGCCGGCAAAAGCTAAATCAAAATCTTAATCCTCTTTTCCCTTTTCTGCCTCATCCTCGGTTTCGTAAGCATCCCTATCAATTTCTTCTTCCTGAGCGTCTGCAGAATCCATTTCTTCATGATCCTCGTGCTGCTGATGTTTTCTGCGCTCGCGCAAGGCTTGCTCTTCGCTGAGCGCTTCAAGCTGAGAATGCCAATCCACTTCGCGAACATGCTGAGGATTTTCCCGCCAGTCAGGAACAACTTTCACGAACAGTCCCAGATAGATTTTTGTGTCGAAGAGTGTTTCCAACTCCTTGCGCGCTTGTGTGCCAATCTTCTTCAGCATCTCGCCTTTGTGGCCGATGAGGATTTTCTTCTGCGAGGCCCGCTCGACGTTCATCGTTGCTTCAATGCGCAGAAGCTTCGGCTTTTCTTCCCATTTATCAACAATCACAGCCAGTGCATGCGGCACTTCGTGATAAGTCAGCGCGATGGCCTTTTCGCGAACGATCTCCGCGGCTAGAAATCGCTCAGGCTGGTCGGTGACTTGATCCTCGGGAAAGTAAGGTTCAGCTTCTGGAAGTTGATTCAGAATCTCTGCAACCAACTCATTGATTCCGTCGCCCTTCAACGCAGAGATCGGGATCATGGCTGCAAACGGAAATGCCTTGCGGAAAGCCTCGAGCATTGGCAAAAGCTTCGCCTTCGGCAGTTTGTCTACTTTATTCAGTGCAAGGATCACTTTGCTCTGAAAACGCTTAGCGCGGTCGATCAAGAGCGGATCGGCATAGGGTTGCAGGGCACTCGCGTCGGCCAGAAGAAGCAAAATATCAATGCCTTCCACCGCCGCATTGATTTCGCGATTCATCTGTTTGTTCAAGAACGATTTCGCCTCGTGAATCCCCGGCGTATCAATAAAAACGATCTGGCCTTCTGGCCGCGTGACTATTCCCTGTATGCGATTACGCGTTGTCTGCGGTTTCGAAGTAACGATCGCAATTTTTTGTCCGACAAGTTTGTTTAGTAGCGTTGATTTTCCGGCGTTAGGCCGGCCAACGATGGCGACGAATCCGGCGCGGTGACTTGGTTGCTGTTTTGCTACTGAGTCAGACATGAGTTATTCCGGTGCCGCGATGCCAAGCGATTTCATTTTGCGGTAGAGATGCGAGCGTTCCAGACCCAGCGCGCTGGCCGTCTGCGTCATATTCCAGCGGTTTTCCTGTAGTTTACGCAAAATAAATTCGCGCTCATAAGCACTGCGCGCTTCATGCAGTGTGCCGTATGGTTGGTGCAAGCTCTCGGAAACTCCGCGGAAAAGCTCGGGTGGCAGATGGTGCGGTTCGATGCGCGCCTGAGGGCAAACTATCACAAGACGCTCGACAAGGTTGCGAAGCTCACGAACATTTCCGGGCCACGGGTATCTCATCAGGATTTCGAGCGCTGTTTCGCTAAGTTCCCTAGTCTTCTTACCGTATTCGGAACTGAATTCGTTCAGAAAGTGCCGAACCAGAATTGGAATGTCTGCGATACGATCGCGCAATGGGGGAACAAAAAAGGGAATTACATTCAAGCGATAAAACAAGTCTTGTCGGAACGTGCCGCGGATGATCTCCTTATCGAGTTCTTTGTTCGTCGCAGCAATTACCCGTACATCCACGCGAACGGTTTGGTTGGAGCCAACCGGTTCAAATCGCTGTTCTTCAAGAACGCGCAGCACTTTGGCCTGGGTTCGCAGGCTCATGTCTCCGACTTCATCCAGAAACAGTGTCCCCCCGTCAGCAGACTGGAATTTTCCAGTCTTGTCTTCGCTGGCCCCGGTGAAGCTGCCTTTGATATGCCCGAATAGTTCCGATTCGATGAGCTCTTCTGGAATCGCGGCGCAATTCACTTCAACAAACGGACCCTTGCTGCGCAGGCTAGCTGCGTGGAGCGCACGCGCGACAAGTTCTTTGCCCGTTCCACTCTCTCCGTAAATCAAGACGCGGCCATTCGTTGGTCCCGTGACGGCGATTTGCTGACGCAGCGCTTTCATAGGCACGCTTTCACCGATGACCTGATACCGATGACCAAGCTCGCTGCGAAGAGTCTGGTTTTCTTCTTCAAGCCGGCGCTGCTGCACCGCGTTTCGAACGAGCACGATAATGCGCTCAAGAGAAAGCGGCTTTTCTACAAAATCAAACGCTCCCAGCTTCGTCGCACGCACCGCAGTTTCGATGCTGCCATGGCCGGAAATCATGATGACCGCTGGCGGATGCGGAATCGATTGCAGGCGGCTTAGCGCTTCGAGCCCGTCCATTCCTGGAAGCCATACATCCAGAAGGACGACCTCAAGATCGCCGCGGGCCGCCCGTTCGAGCGCCTTTTCAGCAGATTCGGCGGATTCGACTCGATAGCCTTCGTCGCTGAGGATCGAACTGAGCGATTCGCGGATTCCTGCTTCGTCGTCAACAATCAAAATGTGCGGATGAGCAGTCATGAAAGAAGTTGTCGAGTACAAAGTATCGCAGGAAAAGCGGGCGTGGCAAAGGTAGCGCCAAAGCCAACCTACAAAGAAGGAGAGGGAACTTCCGCTGGCGGCAGTTCAAGGACAAAGCGGGCGCCGACAGGAGAATTATCCTCAACGCGAAGAAGACCGTTGTGCTCCGCGGCGATTCGAGAAGCGATGGCGAGGCCGAGGCCAGTGCCGCGGTCTTTTGTAGAGAAATGAGGCAGAAAGAGCTTGTCTTTGTCGGTCGGGGAGATCCCGTGGCCAGTATCTTCGACAGCGATTTCGACGGAGTCGGAGTCGGCGTTAAATCTTGTAATCACATGAATGTTTCGAACGGGCGACGATTCGAGGGCCTCGGCCGCGTTATCAATTAGATTGACGATTACACCTCGCAACAATGCGGCGTCGGCGCGAATCGCGGGCAGCGAATTGCCAAGAGAAGTGGAAAGCATGATGCCGTCGAGCCGACCTGAGAAGACCTCAAGTGCATCGCGAACGATATCGTTGACCGTGGCTGGTTCGAGCTTTGCAGATGGGAAGCGCACAAATTGGGAGAACTCGTTGACCAGTGCGGCGAGTGTACCGACTTCGCGCTCGATCAGACGCGAGCACTCTTCAACCAACCGGGTGAGTTCGGGGTCGAGCGGCTCGGCAGTTTCGGATTCGGTGCGCCGTTGCATATGTCGTATAAGCCGTTGCGCGGAGAGTTGAATGGGTGTCAGTGGATTCTTGATCTCATGCGCGATGCGGCGCGCGACTTCTTGCCATGCCGCCGATTTTTGTGCCAACAACAACTCCGTCAGGTCATCCACCACCAAAACGTAACCCGTATTTGTACGGCGCGGGCCGAGCGAACTGACCGTTACGGCAGCATGAAGCACGCGCCCCGAAACCACCATTTCCACTTCGCGAGAGACGACACCCATGCGCTGCGACCGCCGCATAAGGTTTTGGACAACTCGAGAAGACTCTGTGCCAAGAAGCTCCTCAATCGTTCCCGCTTGTATTGCAGATTCGCCGAAGATGCGGCCAACAGCAGAATTAGCGCGGAGGATTCGGCCTTCCGTATCCAGCGAAAGCACTGCTGTTGGAATGCTCTCGAGAACTGTTTCAATAAGCTGGCGGCGCCGTTCAAGTTCCTGAACGGCTTGCTGCAAGTTCCTGGTGAACTGGTCAATTTGCGCGCGGGAATCGCGCAGCTGCGTGGTCATCGCATTGAACGATCGAACCAGCACGCCGAGCTCATCCTGCGATTGTTCAGGAACCTGATAGTCGAAATTGCCAGAAGTAACCTCTCGCGTCCCTTCAGCGAGAGCGGCAATCGGCACAGTAACTTGTTTCGCTAAATAAAGGCCAGCCCAAAGAAGCGCAAAGAAAAGGAGAACCGTGAAGAAGACTAGGATAAGAAGCAACTGTCGCTTTAGAGCGCGCAGGTGCTGCTTTTCCTGGTCGTAGGCTGCGGTTTGAAGCTGGATTTCCGCAAGTTTTAACGCGAAATCATGGGGGACGCGGCGAGCGACGTAGATAGAGCCGTCGCCATCCTGGATAGGAGCGCTCGCTGCCAGCAAAAGCTGGCCATTAGCCGACCAGAGTTCCGCGCCGCTTGGCAGCTTTTGCTTGAAAACTGGCGCATCAGGCGCTGTGCCTACAGAAGGCTCCAGTGGCTGCCCGTCTTTGTTTTTGCCGCAATATTGAAAGCCAAATATCTTGTGTGCGGATGTCACATGCCAGAAAGCGTCCGCCGCGTCGCAAGGCGTCGCAAATGCGAAAAGAGAAAGAGGTGAATTTCGCGCGCGATGCAGCTGGATTTGGTCTGCGAGTGAGGCAAGGCGATCGTGCTCCGCTTTACCCATTTCGGAGATGAGGCTCGCGCTCTGTTCAGCGGCAATTTCCAGTGGACGCGGAAACCACCGCGCAAGCGTACGGTTCAGCAACGAGTAGCTGACGAAAAACATAAAGAGGACGGGTAGCAGCGAGATTGCCAGCGCTCCCACTACCATCTTCGACTTGAAGCGCGCACCGAGCTGCTCGCGGCTCCTCTCTGCCCAAAGGCGCAGCGTGCTACGCACAAGGATCAGCGCAAACACCATGAGCAGCGCGGTAATCAAGGACGAAACGGCATAAAGCGTAAGGACGTCCCGCCAGTTGCGCGGTTCGAATGGAGCGTCGAGGGATCCTAGCGTAAAGACCGCAGCAAGCAGCAGCGTGAGAGTGACTCCACCAAGGATAAGCTGCAAGCGTTGGCGCGAGGTGGTGGCGCTCATTGACTTGGGCTCGCTGGGAGAAACTGTTTCAGCGGGCATCGATCGCAATCCGCTTTTGCTTTACGGCAGAAGTCCTTGCCCGTTCGTACGACCAGCGCATGGTATTCGTTAAAGAGGCGCGAGTCGCTCGGTAAGTTCGATTCGAAAAACGCGCGCAGCTCTTCATAAGTATCCTTCCGGGCAGCCAGGTTGTGGCGTTCCAGTATCCTTCGCGCATAGGCATCAATCACGAAAACAGGATGTTTCCCCGCATAAAGCAGAATCGAATCCGCAGTCTCCTGTCCGATCCCATGAACAGACAATAGCTGCTCGCGAAGGAGAGCCGTTGGCGTTCGAAACATTCGCGTAAGCGAACCGCAGTAAGTCGAAAACAGAAAGTTGGTGAACGCTTTGAGCTTTTTTGTCTTTTGCCGGAAGTATCCCGACGGCCGGATAAGTTTCGCAAGGCGCACGGCTGGAACTTGCTCTATTCCCAAGGGTGTCAAGAGTCGCGCAACCCGCAAATTCCGAATTGCTGCTTCAACATTTGTCCACGATGTGCTTTGCGTGAGGATGGCTCCGACAATCACCTCAAACCGCGAACGCCCAGGCCACCAATTTTGAGGCCCATGCGCATCATACAGGGCGTTGAAGTAATCCTTGAGGATAGTCGCCTCGCCTCGATAACGCTCGCCAGATGGCTTCGAACCAGCGCGAGAGACGGATTTCGTCATGCGCAAATTTTCCTGAACAGAATTTGGCAGAGGAAGGGAAGCAGCCATTACAAATTCGAAGATAGCCAGCGCGCCGAACGTAGTCAAGAAAGGGCGTGGTACTAAAGCACTACTTGCGATTCGGGACTGTCCTTTTGTACAGGTATTAGCGAGTTCAGAACGGAGCGACAATTTCTGGCAGCGTACTTCTCAGGACTTTGTTAACTTGAGCGCTGGGTCGCTTTTCTATCTGGAGTGCCGTGGATGTCTGTCCGTTTAGGCGAAATCTTAGTTAAGGAAAACCTGATCACGCAGGACCAGCTCCAAAAGGCGCTCGAGTTCCAGCGTTCCAATGGCGGCAAGCTGGGAAGCTGCCTGACAAAGCTCGGGTTTATTACAGACGACGACATCACGGGCGTGCTCTCCCGCCAGTATGGCGTGCCTTCCATCAACCTGAAATATTACGAAATTGATCCGAACGTGATCCGGCTCATCCCGCAGGACACCGCTCTGCGCTATCAGGTGATTCCGCTTTCGCGCGTTGGCTCCGTACTGACCATTGCAATGACGGATCCCACGAATGTGTTCGCCATGGACGATGTGAAGTTCATGACGGGCTTCAACGTCGAGCCCGTCGTTGCGTCTGAGTCGGCGATTGCGGAAGCGATTTCACGGTTCTACGGCGGCAGCGCCAACGGTGAAGAACTCAGCAATTTGATGAAGGACCTTGTCGCGGAAGACGAGGAACTCGAGCTAGCGGCAGACGAAGCTGAAATGGACGCGGCGGCGCTTGAAAAGGCTGCGGACGAAGCGCCTATCATCAAGCTCGTGAACTTGATCTTGACGGACTCCGTGAAGCGCGGCGCCAGCGATATTCACGTCGAGCCCTACGAAACCGAAATGCGCGTGCGATTCCGCATTGACGGCCAGTTGCAGACCGTCATGAATCCTCCGCTGAAATTGAAAGACGCAATTACCAGCCGTATGAAGATCATGGCGAAGCTGGACATTGCCGAAAAGCGCCTGCCGCAAGACGGCCGCATCATGATCAAGTACAAAGCCGACGGCAAAAAGAAGGAACTCGACTTCCGCGTTTCCACGGTCCCGACCCTCTACGGCGAAAAAATCGTGCTCCGGTTGCTCGACAAGGAAAACCTGCGCCTGGACATGACCAAGCTGGGCTTCGAACCAGAATCCCTCAAAAAATTCGAACGCAACATTTTGAAGCCGTACGGCATGGTGCTGGTTACAGGCCCGACGGGTTCCGGTAAGACGAACACATTGTATTCTTCGGTCGCCCGTCTCAACCAAGTTGATACAAACATCATGACCGCTGAAGATCCGGTCGAATTCCAGTTAGGCGGTATCAACCAGGTTCAGATGAAAGAGCAGATCGGCCTGAACTTCGCGGCTGCTCTGCGCGCGTTCTTGCGGCAAGACCCGAACATTATTCTGGTCGGTGAGATTCGAGATTTTGAAACGGCGGAAATTGGTGTCAAGGCCGCTCTCACGGGCCACTTGGTGCTCTCCACGTTGCACACGAACGACGCGCCTTCCACCATCAGCCGTTTGATGAATATGGGTATTGAACCCTTCCTTGTGGCAACTTCCGTCAACCTGATTTGCGCGCAGCGTCTTGTGCGCCGCATTTGCGTCAACTGCAAGGAAGTTCTCGACCTGCCGGAACAAGCCCTGATTGACGCGGGTTACACGCCGGAAGAGGCAAAGACGACTAAGATTTATCACGGCAAAGGCTGCACGACTTGCAACAAAGGCGGTTACAAAGGCCGCACAGGTTTGTATGAAGTAATGGAAATCAACGACGAACTCCGCGAGTTGATTCTCGTCGGTGCGTCGGCGTTGGAATTGAAGAAAAAAGCAATCGAACAGGGAATGATTACGCTCCGGCGAAGCGGCTTGATCAAATGCGCCGCGGGCCAGACGACGCTCGACGAAGTATTGCGCGAAACAGTTCTCTAAAGAAGGTGAGAGATGTCAGGAATCACGCTGAGTGAATTGTTGAAGAAGATGATCGAGATGGGCGGGTCGGACTTGCACATCACGACCAATAGCGCCCCGCGCGTCCGCGTCCATGGCCATCTGCGCCCGCTGGATATGCCACCCCTCACGGCCGCCGACACGAAATCCCTTGCCTATAGCGTTCTGACCGACGCCCAGAAACACCGCTTTGAAGAAAATCTGGAACTCGACTTTTCCTTCGGCTTGAAGAACCTGGCCCGCTTCCGCGGCAACGTTTTCAATCAACGCGGCGCCGTTGGCGCGGTGTTCCGTACTATCCCCTGGGAAATTAAGGGATTTGACGCGCTTGGCCTGCCTCAGGTCGTTCGCGGTCTTTGCGATAAGCCGCGTGGCCTTGTGCTGGTTACGGGGCCGACGGGTTCCGGCAAGTCCACCACGCTCGCTGCCATGCTCGACAAGATTAACAGCGAGCGCGAAGAGCACATGATTACTATCGAAGACCCAATCGAGTTCTTGCACAACCACAAAAAGTGCCTGGTCAATCAGCGTGAAGTGCATGCAGATACACACTCGTTTGCAAACTCGCTCCGCGCCGCCTTGCGTGAAGATCCGGACGTGGTGCTCATCGGCGAAATGCGCGATCTTGAAACGATCGAATCCGCGCTGCGCATCGCGGAAACAGGCCACTTGACATTTGCCACCCTGCATACCAACAGCGCAGCATCCACAATCAACCGTATCATTGACGTGTTCCCCGCGCACCAACAGCCGCAGATTCGCGCCCAGCTCTCCATGGTTCTAGAAGGCATTCTCTGTCAGGCCCTTTTGCCCCGGGTTGACGGGCGCGGCCGCGCTATGGTGATGGAAGTTCTTGTTCCCACGCCCGCTATCCGCAACCTGATTCGCGAAGACAAAATTCACCAGATTTATTCCGCAATGCAGACTGGTACAGGAACAACCGGTATGCAGACGTTCAACCAGGGCCTTGCCACGGCATATTTTGCCAAAGCGATCACCTTGGACGTGGCGCTGTCGCGGTCTTCAAACCCCGATGAGTTGCAGGACATGATCAATCGTGGAGTAGCATCACCCACAGGCGGCGCAAAGGCGCCTGCAGGGAAGAGATAAGAGTTTTGCGAACTGTGGCCAAACGCAGTTCGCGAGAGAGCGTGACCGACTGAGGAGGTAAGTTATGCCGGTCTATACATACAAAGGTACGAACAGAGCCGGTGCAGCCGTGAGCGGCGAGATGACCGCTTCGAGCAAGGCCGATCTGCAGAATCTTCTGAAGAAGCAGCAAATCACTCCTTCGAAGATGAGCGAGAAGGGGCGTGAATTCAACGTGCCCACTTTCGGCGGGGGCGTAGACTCGAAGGAACTGGCCATCTTCACGCGTCAGTTCTCGGTCATGATCGACGCCGGTCTGCCCCTCGTGCAGTGTCTCGAGATTCTCGCGAGTCAGCAGGAGAATAAGACCTTTCAGAAGGTGCTGACAAATACACGCGAGATGGTGGAAGGCGGCTCGACGCTGTCTGCTGCCATGAAGGCTTCGCCCAAAGTGTTTGACCCTCTCTACACGAACATGGTGGAAGCGGGTGAGACGGGCGGTATTCTCGACACCATTCTGCAGAGACTCTCGTCCTACATTGAAAAGAACGTCAAACTGCAGCGCGCCGTTAAATCGGCGATGGTCTATCCGATTGGCGTTTTGACTGTTGCTGGCGGCGTTATCACCCTGCTGCTCTGGAAAGTCGTTCCGATTTTCGCAACGTTGTTTGCCGGCCTCGGTGTGGAACTCCCGCTACCGACGCGTATCGTGATCGCACTCAGCAATTTCATCGGCAGCTACTTCGGTTTGCTTATTTTGTGCGCCCTGGCTGGCGGTATCTTCGGCTTGAAAGTCTGGTACGGAACACCACAAGGCAGATTGGCTCTCGATTCACTGATCCTCAAAATGCCAGTCATTGGTATTTTGATGAGGAAGATCGCCGTTGCGCGGTTCACCCGTACCCTCGGCACGCTCATCTCCAGCGGTGTCCCCATCCTGGAAGGATTGGACATCACCGCCAGGACCGCAGGAAACGCAGTTGTGGAACGCGCCCTTCTGAAGGTTCGGAAGTCATTGGAAGAAGGCAAGTCCCTCACAGAACCTCTGAAGGAATCGGACGTCTTCCCGGGCATGGTGACGCAGATGATTGGCGTCGGCGAACAGACCGGTGCCATGGACGCCATGTTGCAGAAGATCGCGGACTTTTACGAAGAAGAAGTTGACGCCGCGGTCAAGGACTTGTTGACGGCTCTCGAACCGATCATGATCGTGTTCTTGGGTCTTGTCGTTGGCGGCGTCGTCATTTCGATGTATTTGCCGCTGTTCACGATTATTGGCAAGCTCAGCGATACGCACTAGCCGGATCACTCATCCGGAAGTGGAGCAGGTTCCCGGTCGAGGGGAGAGCGCCGAATGGCGTTCTCCCTTTGTTCCGCTTTAGGTAAAGGTGCGGCGCGATGGTGGACAAAACTCAGACCACGCAAGAATGGCTGACTTGGCTGACGCGCGTCCGCTTGCTCTTTATCGTTTTGATTTTGGCTGTGGGGGGCGTTTGGCCGCAGTATTTCCCCACATCAAGCGCTTACCGCCTTTTCCTTCCCACCATCGTTCTCTGGATCACCTTTGGCATCTTGGAATTGATTCTGGTTCGCTGGATGCCCCATGCAACTTGGCAAGGCGGCTTGCACGTTGCCTGCGACGCGGTCATGGTCAGCGGCATCGTCTATGCCACGGGTCTTCAGGATAGCTATTTCAACTCGCTCTATTTGCTCGTCATCATCATTGCCACGATTCTCTTCTCGCGGCGCGCTGCGTATACAACCGCGGTCCTCTGTCTGGCCTTGCTCGGTGGTGTAACTGCGCTCGTTATCTATGGAAAGCTTCCCTGGAGTTCGATTGCCCCCGCCAGCGCCGACAGTATGCGTATCTGGTTTCTGAGCAACGCACTCGGCTTTTTGGTCGTGGCTTATTTGGGTAGCGTTCTTGCCCAAACCTTGCGCCGCAAGGGCATTGAACTTGAAGCCAAACGCGAAGAACTGCTAGACCTGCAAGACTTTACCGAAGACATCATCCATTCGATGCGTGGCGGGCTCTTGACCACGGATACCAACGGACATATCACTTTGCTGAACCGCACGGGAGAAGAGATTCTCGGCCGAAAGTTCATTGACGTTCGCGGCCTAAAGCTGCAGGACTGGAATGAAGAGTTCTGGCTGCCCGGACAAATGAACGGCACAGAAAAAGCGGGCCTTCGTAAGGAAATCGATTTCCAGACTCCCGATGGACATAGGCGATTCCTGGGTATCAGTGTTTCTCCCCTCCGTTCCAGGGATCAGGAGCGCAGCGGCTACGTCTTCAATTTTCAGGACCTGACAGATTTGCGCCGCCTTGAGCAGGAAGTAGCCACGAAGGAACGCATGGCCGCCCTTGGCCGGCTGTCCGCTGCTATCGCCCACGAAATTCGCCAGCCGCTCACAGCAATGGCCGGCGCCGTGCGAGAGTTGGGTCGTATGGCCCCGCTCGAAGAAGACGAAAAACATCTCGTCGGGATCGTGGGAAGGGAATCGGAACGGCTAAACCAAATCATCACGGACTTTTTGAACTATTCCCGGGAAAAGAGCTACGAGTTCAAGGACGCCGACGTGCGGTCGCTCCTCGAAGAGACTCTGACGCTTTTGGAAAAGAAACCTGGAGTCGGCACGAAGTATCAAATTGAAAGGACCTACAACGGAAAAGAAAGTAAGGCCCGGGTGGACGCTGCGAGAATTCGCCAGGTGTTTTGGAATCTTTGTGACAATGCTCTGCGCGCCATGCCGGAGGGCGGCAAGCTTACTGTCAGCGTGGACGAAAGGCCGTTCTGGTTGCGCGTGGCATTTCGCGATACGGGCATTGGTCTTGACCCAAAACAAAAGGCAAAGATTTTTGAGCCGCTGCAATCCAATTTTGAAGGCGGCACAGGACTCGGACTTTCAATCGTATATCAAATCGTGCAGGCTCACAGCGGCCGCATTAGTGTAATTTCCGAAAAAGACCATGGCGCCGAATTTATCGTGGAGCTGCCACGAGTAGCGTGAGGAATTTATGCAAGCAACAAAAACATTAACGCGGGAACGAGAACGGGAAAAGGATACGCCACGCGAGAGCGCCCACATTCTCGTCGTGGACGACGAACGCTCCATCTGCGAACTCCTGGAGATCACCTTTCGCAAAGAAGGCCATCGCGTGGAAGTTGCAAACACAGTGGATGCAGCCAAGCGGAAACTGGAATCGCAGATATTTGACATTGTGATTTCCGATGTTCGTATGCCTGGGGCCGATGGCGTTGAGCTTCTTCGATTTGTGAAGGAAGTTTCTCCGAATTGCTTTTTCCTCCTGATAACAGGAGTTCCAACCGTCGAGACTGCCATTGCGGCAATTAACTCCGGCGCTGACCGCTATGTCATCAAAGACCATGACCTAGTGGACCAGCTTCGCCGCGCCGTGAATGGCGTCTCAGAAAATCTGAAGTGGAAGAAAGAAGCCGGATACTTGCGCCGCGAACTTCGTAGGCTGACCGGCCTCGACAACATCCTCGGTCAGAGTCCGAGAATGCGTTCAATCTTCGAGCTCATCCAGACCATTGCGCCTCAATCGAGCCGCGTCCTGATTACAGGGGAAAGCGGAACTGGTAAAGAACTTGTCGCACGTGCCATCCACGAAAACAGCGCTCGATCGCAGGCGCCCTTCATCACCATCAACTGCGGAGCCTTCCCCGAAACACTGCTCGAGTCCGAGCTCTTTGGTTACATGAAAGGCGCGTTCACCGGCGCCAACGAAAACCGCCAGGGACTGTTTCAAGCTGCCCACGGCGGTACCCTTTTCATGGACGAAATCGGCAACATGAGCTTGACTATGCAGGTGAAGCTCTACCGCGTTCTCCAGGAAGGGAAGATCCGCCCCCTCGGAAGCACCGAGGAAATTGATGTTGATGTGCGCGTAATTGCTGCGACCAACAAAGACTTCGAGAAAGAAATTGCGGAAGGACGCTTCCGCGAAGATTTGTACTATCGTCTTAGCGTCATTCCGATTCAGCTACCGCCCTTGCGTGAGCGCCGCGAAGACATTCCGCTCCTGGCGCGTCATTTCCTCGAGCGCTTCCGGAAGTCTATGGAAAAGGGCATTGTTGGAATTTCTCCGGAAGCATTGAAACGCCTTGAAGCTTACGATTGGCCCGGCAATGTTCGTGAGCTCGAGAACACGATTGAGCGCGCCATCGCCCTGGAAAGCGGTCCGGAGATTTCTCTCGGCGCCTTGCCGGACCGTATCGCCGGATATGCGGGCCCCGCTTCCTTGGCCGCAAACAACGGTCACGGTATAGCGTTTCCTGACGAAGGCGTCGACTTCGAAAAGGAAATTGCCGAAGCTGAGCGCCGCTACATATCAGCTGCGTTGGAAAAATCGGACGGCGTTCGGACAAAAGCCTCTGAACTGCTCCACATTACATACCGCTCATTCCGCCACTACGCGAAAAAACATAACTTGTAGGTTGAGATTATCCTTTAACGCCGGACGAGGACTGTTGCTTGCGGGTCCGAAAAAACCTGCTGAAACCGTGAATCGCAACGCAATAATCCAATCAAGGGCGACTTGGTCGGCCAGATAATAAGCTTGGCTGCTGCAAGGTCTGGATCTTTCTCCCATCCGGGCAGTCCTCGCAGGGAATCCGAATACGTCTTCACTCTCTCGTCCCCATGCACATTTGTTCGTCCGTCCATGGAAACTCGAATCCCCGGCAGCCGCCAAATCAGGAAGCCTCCGCTGGTAAAGTCATTGTAAAGCGGCCCTTCCAGATGGTTTCTTTCGACATACCGCACCGCCGCCTCTGGATATCGTCCAGCAATCCCCAAATCGATCCAAGAGTTGCTCACGTCATATCGCCGGCACGCCACGGCAATCATTGCAAGCACGCAAACCGCGAGCGCAAGCCGGTTTTTCAAAGAAAAGCCGGAAACCGATGGAGCCTCTTCCTTCGCTTCGCGCAGAGAAGCCGCGATCAACGCAACGGACACAATCGCCACTAGCCAAACATCCTTGATCGACCGAAATCCAACCAAGCACGCAAACGCAAATAAGCCGATGTACAGCGGCCGCAGCTTTCTGCTCCAGCCCATCGCCAAAGCCGCACCAAGCACCAAAAAAAGAAGGACGTAGTGATACGGCTCGCGAAAACTCATCGCAATCATTTCCGAAATCGATGAGTAAATATTTTTCTGCCCCGCATACACAAAAACTGTCGAATAGAGATGCCAGCCATATGGCGTCAACAGAGTCGCCAGCACGGAACCCACAAAGATCCTCACCGACTTCAGGGGCAGAGGGGGCGTTTCAGGTTTGTAACGCAAAATTGAATTGAGTATCGGCTCGCCAGCAAACATTGCGAGCACAATCAGCCCATGTACAAATTGAATGTGAATGCATGCCCACAACAAAAAGAGAGGCGGCAACCAAAATAATCTCGAAAATTTTCCATCCAAGAGTGCGCCGAACAGTAGCTCCATTTCGATCGCGAAAAAAGCGACCGTAAACATGCCCGGCCGGGGCGCATATATGGACGACATGGAATACGCCGCCATCACCGTTGTAGTTGCCGCCAGCCAAAAGCTCGGATTCAATTTGCGCGACAAACGGTAAATTAGCGCGGGAATCGCCACCCGCGCCGCAACTTCCACAAACGCCAGTCCCATGAGCCCAAACGCGCGATAGAGTTGCGCGAACAAAATGTCAAACAGCCAGCTATAGTCGCACCAATATTTGTCCGCCCCGTACACCGAAAAGGGGTCGGTCCGAGGCACTCCGTGGTTCGCCCAGATCCATTGCCCCGCACGCAGGTGCCAGCCGAAATCGGGGTCGGACATATAGAAGTCCCGCAGGTACTTGATCGCCAGAAAGGAAAACACCACCAAAAGCACGAGAAAACGTACGGAGTCATTTTCGAGTGTCCGGTCCTTCCAGGACACCACTTTTGCAGACTGGCTTGGAGTTTCCGAATTGGGAAGGGGCTGGATTGAAGTTGTCATAGTGGTGCTATCAAGCGCTAAACTGATCCCCGCGGAGTCCCTTTGGCCGATTGCTAGGTTACCCTGCCGGAGGCCCAGACCGTTGCTGTGCCCAAGCCCGGTTTCCAGAACTGCAAAAGTAGGCTGGACTTAGGCACTCTTCCACGGTCGAAATGGTGCCGGCTTGCAAGCTTCAGCGGCTCGATTTGGGCACAAGTGACAAAAATTGTCGCAATTCGAAAGCAAAAACCGTCTTCATTTGTCCCGATTCGTCGCTAAATCGGTTAATCTGGCACACTTTGCGGTTTGCATTCACTTTAAGTCCCGTATTATCTATAATATAGAATTTTAAGGCCCTTTGGCGTCCAGCGTGCACCATCTTCGGTGTGCTCTGGCACCACTAAATCCTTAAGGAGATTTCCAGCAATGAAGAAGCAGAAGGGTTTCTCTCTTATCGAATTGCTGATCGTCGTGGCGATCATTTTGATCATCGCGGCTATCGCAATTCCGAACCTCATCAAGTCGAAGATGGCAGCTAACGAATCTTCGGCAGTCGGTTCCCTCCGTACGCTGACGACAGCAGAGATTGCGTATGCCACGGCTTGCCCAAGCCTCGGCTTCACGCACGTGCTGACGGACCTCGACAGCACCGGTTCGAACTGCCCTGGCGGTAACAACCAGATCGACACCACGCTGTCCAGCGGTACCAAGAGCGGCTATAAGTTTGCCAATCCTGGCCGTACAAGCGGTAACACCCCGGAAACACAGTTTGCGTGGACTGCAGTGCGCACCTCGACCTCTTCGGGTACGCGCAGCTTCTACGTTGACGAAACGGGCGTGATCCGCTATGACCCGACGGGTTCAGCGGCTCCGACGAACACTTCAAACGCGCTTCAGTAAGAAGTCGTTTCAGAACGGTTCAAGAGGGGAAGCTTCAAGCTTCCCCTCTTTTCTTTTTGTAAGAATTGTCTTTGGAGACAATTGTTGCTCGCCCAAAATTGTCACCCATCCGGACAGAATTGGTCAGGAATCGAGCGCCCGCTTCTAACCCCACCATCGCAAAACAATTGGGAAATAGCCCACGTATTATCATAGAATTGCGGCCATTCGCCCGGATAGGAGCTTCAAAATAGGGCCACGCATGGCAACGAATGTGCATGAATCAGAGTATTGGTTTGTATCGAATCGAAGTTCGGCACAGTAAACGCATGCTGATTCAAAGATTGAGTGTGCCCTCTGCTTGAAGGTTCCTGTAGGGGAGATTTCGAGGAGAAAATGATTTGCTCACGCCAGGCCAGGGGAAAGAGCAGTCGCACTAAACAAGTAGGATTCTCATTGATTGAGCTGTTGATTGTGGTCGCAATTATCTTGATCATCGCGGCCATCGCGATTCCCAATTTGCTCAAAGCAAAAATGTCTGCGAATGAATCCGCGGCAGTCGCTTCCATTCATGCCATCAACACCGCGGAAATTGCTTACTCATCTGCGAATCCATTGTTGGGTTTTTCTGCGAATTTGACGATATTGGGGCCGACGGGCAGTGGGTATATTGATTCCGTCCTGGCTGGTGGAACAAAGAGCGGCTACAAATATACTTACACCCCGGGCGCTACGACTCCGGTAAATTCCTACACCTTGAACGTTGACCCTGTAACGCGCTCCGTAACGGGTCAGCGCAGCTTTTTTTCTGATGAATCTAACGTCACACGCTACAACGGAACCACAACGGCGACGGCCAACGACAACGCGATCCAGTAGTAGCATCGCGAATTTCTTCGAACCCAATTTTGAGTGCTAGACTCGCTCTATGCGGCTGGCACTCATTTTTCTTTTTTGGTTTCTCTCGCAACCTTCTCCGCCGTCCGATGACGCTCAACTCTTCGTCAAAAAGCTCGAAGATGCGTACAGGCGTTCACGTACTCTTCAGACGTCCTTTCTCCAGGAGTACAGTGAAGGCGGAAAAACGACCCGTAGCGAAGCTGGTACCGCCTATTTTCGCCGTCCCGGAAAAATGCGTTGGGAGTACGCTTCTCCTGAAAAGAATCTCTTTGTCGTGGATGGAAAGTTCGCTTGGTTCTACGTACCCGCCGACCGTACAGTCTCTCGCGTTGCCGCAAAGCAGAGCGAGGATTGGCGCACGCCTCTCGCACTCCTGGCGGGCGAAATGAAAGTCAGCAGGGTCTGCTCAAAAGTCAGTCTTGCCGCCGACCAGCCGAAAGACGAAAGTCTGGTTAAGCTTGGCTGCGTGATTCGCGGTACTGAAAAGGACGCCAAGTCAGGTGCTTCCCACGATTCTGCCTACTTCGAAATTGCCAGAGCAACGGGAGAACTGGAGAAAATAGCCGTTTTGAGTGCCGGAGGCGTCCGGATGGAGATGCGCTTTTCGAACTGGAAGTACGACCCCCCTGCGAGTGAAGAACTATTCCACTTCCAGCCCCCTCCGGGTGTGGTCATTGTGAATGGAGACCAGTTATTGGCTGGGCCCTCTGACCTTGCCCGGTAATTCATATTGGACGCAATGCAAAAGCCTGATTACAGGCTGGTTAAATTACCTCCCCCTTGCATTTAGCGAAACGTACAACTCTTCTGCTCTACCCTGCATTTGTTTGAGTTGAGGTAAACTGAGGGCATGGGGGAATTTGTCTGCCGCGTTGCGGATGCCAACGGCCGCGTCTTTTCCCACGTCGAGGCAGCCGGCACGATGACCGAAGCCCGCCAGAAGCTGGCGGATCGGGGCCTGTACGTCTATTCGGTGGAAGCCCGCAACAGCATCGTCAGCGGCCTCCTTAACCGTCAGAGTGCTAGCCAGGTTGGTGGCTCGGACTTCCTGATTCTCAACCAGCAATTCAACACGCTAATCAAAGCTGGTCTTCCCATTCTTCGCGCCCTCGATCTCCTCGCAGAGCGAGCCAGTTCTCCGAAGCTCCGGCCGATCGTTTCGCAAATTCGTGATCGTGTTCGCGAAGGCAAATCGCTTTCGGAAGCAGTCAATGAAGCGGGCGTGTTCTCCAAAGTTTATTCCACCGCGATTCTTGCCGGTGAAAAGAGCGGCAATCTCTCCGGCGTACTCGATTATTACATCGCCTATCAGCGCGTAAGCACTGGCGTTCGGAAGAAGATTCTCGCCACTCTTGTATATCCCGTTCTGCTCATCACGGTCGCTTGCGTCGTCGTCACTTATCTCGTCACCGTCGTTATTCCGAAATTTGCCCTGCTCTATCAGGACATGCACGTTCAACTGCCTGCGCCCACCCGCGTTCTGATTGCCTTGACAGTTGATTACAGATATTGGGTTCTGGGAGCCGTGGCTACCCTCGCTCTATTTGCCATTGGACTTTTTGCCTACTCACGCTCCGAGGAAGGCGGAATCGTGGTGGACCGGCTCAAGTTCAAAACGCCGGTCGTCGGCGAAACGATTCTGAAATTCCAGGTTGCGCAATTCACCCGGACACTTGCCACACTGCTCACCGGTGGTACGCCTCTCGTCGCTGGATTGCAGACCGCGGGCGATGCGATTGAAAGCCGGCTATTGAAGGGATCGATCGCCAGCGCCACACAAAAGGTTCGCGAAGGCGATTCACTTCACTCTGCACTGGCTTCAACCGCAATCATGCCGGAACTTGCTCTCGACATGATTGAAGTTGGCGAATCGAGTGGCGCCCTCGCGCCCATGCTCACCAGCGTTGCCGAATTCTACGAAGAAGAAGTAAATCTTCGGCTTTCGGCGCTTGTATCGCTTATCGAGCCGGCCATTTTGATTTTCATGGGCATGCTCGTTGCCTTTATTTTGATTTCTCTCTACCTGCCCATATTCTCGATTTCAGCTACGGGGTCCAATGGCGTCACTTAAGACGGAAAATATGGCTGCACCTCTACATAATCCGGTCTCGGACGGCAACATTCACGGCCTGAATGCGCAAGAGCAGCACGAGCGCGATCATGCTCGTCGTCTTGCGGAACGCTATCGTTATCCGTTTGTGGATTTGCGCGAACAGCGCATTGATCCAGAACTCTTTCGAACGATTCAAGCGGATCTGATGTTTCGCTACAACTTCGTTCCGCTCGAAGTGCAAAACAATGTTCTCTCAATCGCGGTTGCGGAACCGAGCCAGGTTGCACTTACCGATGAATTGCAGCTGCTTCTCGGCAAAAAGCTCGCAATCAAAGTCGCCACCGCCCGGCAGATTGGCGACCTGCTCAAGCGCACGGAACAGTCGCAGCGCGTCCTCGAGCAAGCGACCGAAGCCTTCACTCTTCAAGTCAGCAAAACCGATGAAGAAAGTGACGAGACTCTTTCTGGCGATCGTGTAACACGCGATACCACGGCCAGCCCCGTCGTCAAGCTCGTAGAAACGGTCATCTTCACTGCACTGGAACGTCGCGCCAGTGACATTCACATAGAAGCTCGCGATGCCGAAGTCGCGGTCAAATACCGTATTGATGGCGTTCTCCAGCACGCCATGCAACCGATCTCAAAAGAATGGCACTCCTCGGTTATCTCGCGTATCAAAGTGTTGAGCGATCTGGACATTGCTGAACGGCGCGTTCCGCAAGACGGCCGCTTCCGCGTCAAATATAAAGGCCGTTTCATTGACCTTCGCGTTTCCATCATGCCAGCGAGCCATGGTGAAGATGCTGTGCTCCGTGTTCTGGACAAGGAGACGCTGTCCGAGAAATTCCAAAGTTTGAGCTTGGACGTGGTCGGATTTTCCGCCGATGAAATGCGGCGTTTCCGCCGTTACATCCGCGAGCCGTACGGCATGGTGCTCGTTACGGGGCCCACAGGATCCGGCAAAACGACCACACTCTACGCAGCCATCAACGAAATCAAGACCGATGAAGACAAAATCATCACCATTGAAGACCCGGTCGAGTACCAGTTGCGCGGCATCACTCAGATCCCCGTCAATGAAAAGAAAGGCCTCACCTTCGCCCGAGGCTTACGTTCGATCTTGCGCCACGACCCCGACAAAATCATGGTCGGCGAAATTCGCGATCAGGAAACAGCGCAGATCGCCATTCAGTCCGCGCTTACTGGCCACTTGGTTTTCACCACGGTTCACGCCAACAACGTTACCGATGTCATCGGCCGCTTTATCAACATGGGTGTTGAACCTTATAACTTCGTCTCTGCATTGAATTGCATTCTGGCTCAGCGCCTCGTCCGTGTCATTTGCCCTAATTGCAAGCAGCAGAAGAAATACACTCCAGACGAATTGCGGGAAGCTGGCTTGAAGCCCGAGGAGTGGGTGAACATCGCAATTTGCGAAGGTGCTGGCTGTCTGGAATGTTCGGGGACCGGCTACCACGGACGAACTGCAATCTGCGAGCTCTTGGACCTAAGCGACCACATCCGCGAAATGATTATTGACCGACGTCCCACCTCTGAAATCAAGCGCACTGCCCGGGAAGAGGGAATGATCACCTTGCGCGAAAGTGGCATCAATAAGATTAAGCAGGGTCTTACGACTTTACGGGAAATCAACAAGGTGACTTTCGTTGACTGAAGCCGCCACATTTCGAAAAGGAATTTACCAGAACGAGCTGATTCGCAAGTTCGCCATGTGGCTCGATGCTGCCCCGCATCCCCCGCTCGTCATCGAATTCTCGACCGAGCGTATCGCGGGAGCACGGCTCTCCAGAACAGGCAGCTTGGATGGTTTCGCCGTCGAGCCTCTCCCGCCGGGATCTATTGCCCCGAGCGCCGTTGAGACCAACATCATCAATCTTGTTGCCGTTAAAACGGCATTTGAAGGCGTCTGCACGCGCCTCCGCGCACGCAGTGAAGAAGCCGCGATTCTCCTTCCCGACCCAGTGATTCGCGTTTTCGTCCAGCACTTCGATGAGTTTCCTCGCTCGCCCCAGGAAGCGATTCCCATGCTCAAGTGGAAGCTCAAAAAGAGCGTCCCCTTTGAAGTGGAAGAAACCCTCATTTCGTACATGCGTCAGGCCCCGCGCGAAGGCGGAGTGGACGTTGTCACTGCTCTGGGTCGTCTGAGAATCGTACGCGAGTACGAAGCCCTGGCCGAAAATCTAGGCTTGCACCCGGGGGTCGTACTGAGCTCCTCACTCGCTGCCGTCGCCTTATTGGAAGACCGCAGACCAACGCTTCTCGCGCGAATCTCAGGATCTGCTTTGACGACTGCCATCGTAAAGGATGGCGTCTTGTGCGGTTATCGCAGCACCGAGCTTCCCGCTTCCGGAGCTGGAATTACCCCGCAGATGCTTCTCGAAGAGATCTATCCCGTCGCTGCCTATTACCAGGACACCTGGCAGGAGGGGATTCAGGAAGTTCGCGTTGCCGGTCTTGGCGGTCGCCTTCCGGAATTTGTAAAGCCGCTCGAAAATGAATTTCATTGTGCCGTGCATTCGCTTTTGCATACAGCAATTTCCGAAGGCAAAATTTCTGATGATGCAAAACCGCTTGCCGACAGAGAACTGGAAGGCCTCGTCGGCTGGATGGTTCACAAAAACTAGCCGCTAGCGAAAAGAAGATAGATGAGAGTCAGACTAAATCTTGCAACGAAGCCGCTCTTGACGCACCGGCGGTTCCTCGTCGGTTCAGCTGCTACTGGCGTTGCAGCTGGAATTGCCTTCCTGATTCTCGGCTGGAATGCCTACTCCGCCTACCGCGCCGATGAGAGACTACAGAAGCAAATCAGGGAAATTGTTTCTCAGCATGCGGATGTGAATGCGCGCAAAGAAAAAGTAAAGGCGTTCTTCTCACGGCCTGAGAACGAACGCGTGACCGAACGCGCAGCCTATCTCAACAGCATCATTGACCAGAGCAGCTTCCTCTGGACCCAGGTGTTCATGGATCTGGAGCATGTGAAGCCCGCCGGTGTTCGTGTCCTCAGCATTTCCCAAAAGATGGTGAAGGGCAGCATGGAAGTCCATTTGAAGCTCGGAGCGGCTTCCGATGAGGCAAAGCTGAAATTCATTCGCGCTATGGAAAGTTCTAAGGCCTTTGGAAAGGTCATGCTGGTTTCCGATCAGCAGGGCACACAGCCCGGCGGCGATCCGCAGGTATTCGAAATCACTGCGATTTACATGAGAGCGTGATGAGCCAGGACTTCACATTCAAAAAAAGACTGATCATCGGTGGCATCTCTCTTCTTCTTTTGGCCGATGTTACTCTCGGTTTTTACCGCTGGCATTTGGCGACTGCCCCGAGCACCCCCGCGGATCGTCTTGCGGAAGAAAAAGAGCGCCTGAAACTGCAACGCGCGGACGTCGAATATGCCGAGAAAAAAGCCGCGAATTTGCCCAAGACGCTCAAGGATTGCGATAAATTTGAACACGACTTGCCCTCCTCAAATACCGTTTCCTCCACGATCTCCGCGGATCTTGGTGATATTTCAAAAAAATCCGGCGTCCAGCTCACGGGAATCACCTTCCGCGACAAGGAAATTCCAAACCGCAATATCACCGAACGAGAAATGGAAGCGAGCATTTCCGGCCAGTACGAGAACGTTGTGAGATTTTTGAATGGCGTTCAAAAATCCCCAAATTTCTATGTTGTGGATTCGCTCAATCTGGAAACCGAGTCCAGTGCCCCCAACCAGTTGCGTGTTGGTTTGCACATGAGAAGCTTTTTTAGGACTGCTAGCTGATGAAACAGAGAACTCAACTGATTGTTCTCATCGTGTTGGTCGCAATCGCCGGCATAGTCTTCGGAGCCCAATATTGGCCTTCCGGCGGCCCGAAGTCCGGTTCTGATTCGCTCTTTACCACCTACCAACCTATGAATTTTCCCGATCCTGAAATTCACAGCGAAAGAATCGAGTTACGTCGCAAATCGGAATACAAGCAATCCGGCGGCAATCTCTTTTCCATGGTTCTGCCTCCGCCTCCTGCCCCTCCTGTGCCGAAGCCTGGCGATAAGGGCTATGTCGAGCCCACTCCTCCACCTCCGCCCGATCCAGCGCTTCCACCGGATATGAGATTTTTTGGCTACGGAACCGTCCCCAACGGAACTCCGCGTCGCGCGTTTTTGTCCTATCACGACGACGTTTACATTGTCGGCGAAGGCGATACGCTGATCGGCCAATTCCGGATTCTGAAAATAAACAACGCCACGTTGGAATTTGAAGAGTTGTCTTCGGGGCGCCGCGGACAAAAGATCATTGAGGATCAGGGGCCCTCAGCATGAAATCCCGCGCAACAATACGAGGGCGCCGTGCCGAACGTGGCTACGCGCTTCTCCTTGCTGCGTTCATCTGCACGTTGATGCTGATCACGGTTATGACCGCAGCTCCAAGAATCAAAACAATGCGCCAGCGTGAAGAGGAAAAGGAAATGATTTGGCGCGGAAATCAATATGTCCGCGGAATCAAAATGTATTTTCGCAAAACGGGAAAATACCCTACTTCGCTGGAGGATTTGACGAAGCCGCAAATCGCCAATGTTCATTTCATGCGTAAAGCGTACAAGGATCCTATGAACAAAGAAGATGGTTCCTGGCGCCTACTCTATATCGGGCCGAATGGGTTGTTGATTGGAAGCTTGAAGCCGGTGCCCCCGGTGGTGGGAACCGCGCCGGCGGCGATACCCGGTGCCGCAAATATCGGCACACCTGTGGCGGGGATGCCGGGCACTGGAATTAATGGGCAGTCCACCATGAGCCCGATCATGACGCCCGGAATTGGGTCCGCACAAAACGCCGGACAAGGAACTGCTTCGACTGACACGGATGCGAATGGGCTGCCGATTGGCGCGCAAGCGACGGAGCCTCAGACAATCATAGGCGGCAACATCGTCGGTGTAGGAAGCAAAGCATTCGGAAGGTCTGTGATTGTATGGGACAAGGCGACGAACTATCGCCTCTTTGAGTTCTATTGGGATCCGAGTAAGGACACGGTACAGGTTGGCCCGCCATCGAATATTCCGGGTACTTCGAACCCGGGAACGCCAGCAGGAATGCAGCCTGGGACAAATCCAGGAGTGAATCCCGGACTGCCGACGATAAATCCTGGCGGTAGGAATAATCCGCCCGATCCAAGCGGCCCGCCGACGCAGGCGCCCCCGCAGCAGTAACAATCAAGAAAGAAATTTGTCAGCTAGAGCGAGCCGCCGTTCGTTGTGTGCGCGCTTGAGGACTGGGCTCCAGAGGATTTGCGTTCCTTGTACGTTTTTTGAACGCGACGGACGTAGGAAATTGTCTCGCGGTAGGGCGGTACGGTTCTGAACTGCTGTACCCGTTGCGGGCCGGCATTGTATGCGGCAAGTGTAAGTGCCAGGTCGTTGTTGTAGCGGTCGAGAAGCTCGCGCAGGTAGCGCGTACCCCCCTCGATATTTTCTCTCGGATCGAAAATATTCTTTATGCCGAGGCGATTCGCGGTTTCAGGAAGCAGTTGCATCAGGCCGCGCGCATTTCTGCGCGAAATTGCCCTGGGATTGAATTTCGATTCGGCGGTAATGACGCTGACGATGAGGTCGGCGTCTACTCCATGATTCTTTGCGGCGGAAGCGATCAAGTCGGAAAAGGGAACTCCTTCGAGCGAGGGATTCTTTTCCGGCACAAACACTTCTTCAGGCTCGATCCCGACAACTTCCGTCGCAGGAATTTCCGCTGAGCCGCCGCGCAGAGTGAGTCTGTATGTGTCGCCGACGAGCTGATAGCCGGTGACGCTGAGGCGCTGACCGCTGCGTAGGACAATATATTCCGCGCGAGCAGATTGCGCGAAAACGGCGACGGCTACGAAGACAATGGCGGTGCGTGCTAGGCGCATGCGGCCTCGCTGAGAGCAAATCGTTTGATGGCTGCGGCGACGCCGCTTTCGTCGTTGGAAAGCGTCTCATGCCAGCCGTGGACTTTCAGCTCAGGGACGCCATTGGCCATTACGACGGGAATACCGGCGACTTGGAGCATCTCGATGTCGTTATGATTGTCGCCGACCGCCAGAATCTCGTCGCGCCGGAGTCCGCGGCGTTCCGCCCATTCGGCAAGCGAACGGCCTTTCGTGCAGTCGGCTGGAAGGACATCAACCATGGCGAAGTCACGCGATTCATAGAGCGTGACGGCGAGGCGATAGCCCGCGGCGAAATCGGCGCTGCGAAGGATTTCCTCAATGGCACGCATTTCAGAAACAGTGCCGGAGAACATGACTTGAATGGGATCTTCGGTGACGGAATTTTCAAGCGGGGAAACGATGCCGATGTGCGCGAGATTTCGTTTGTAATAAGCATAACGGATGGAGTCGTCTTCGCGGAGCGTTTCAAGCATGATTTGATTTGCTGCCGGCCGATCAAAAATGACTGCTGCGCCTTCGCGCCAGGGCCGAGTGGCCTCCAGAACGCTGCGAGCAACGCTTCGCGTGAGCAGATGGCGAAGATGCGTTGTACCGTCTGCGGTGCGGATCAGGGCGCCGTTGTTGACGATCATGGTAAGCGGACAATCCAGCTGCTGCGCGACGGGCATGGCGAAATCGTAGCGGCGTCCGGTAACGAGAGCGACTTCAATGCCGCGGCGGGTGGCTTCGGCGACTGCGGACCTGTTGGCGTCGGTAAGCTGCCATCGGCTGTCGAGCAGTGTGCCGTCAATATCGAGAGCGATGAGGCGAACAGCCATGGCCTCTATTTTACTGTGAATGGGCGGGAAATTCGCCTGTCCGCGGGTGTAGTTTCCGTAAGGGTCAGTCAACAAATTCCGAAATCGATGTTGACTGGGAAGAATCTCTGGTTCACGGGATTCAGCGCCTTGAAGAACTAAAGCCGTGGCTATTGCAAAAGTAAGCAATCGCTAAGGGTCCCTGCGCCACCAAAAGGCTTAGCTGCCAGTGTGGTACGCTGAGAGATGCAGCGACAATCTGGGGGCAGAGGCGTGGAATATTTAAATTTGGCGAGCCTGACGGAATCGTCCGCGGAGGCATTTCAGAAGCAGCATCCTTATCCCTGGCTAAAAATTGAAAAGACGCTGACGGATGAAGGCTTTCGCAAATTGTGCGAAAACATGCCGGAAGTTGCGATGTTCAATAAAGACGAAGGCGTGAAGCGGGCATACGGCCAAGATTCACACAACCGGTATTCGCTCCATTACAAACCCGGGATGCAACTGCCGAAGCCTTGGATGGATTTTCTGGAAGAGTTGCAGGGCGACGAGTACGCGAAGTTTTTGAAGCGGATGTTGGGCGGGAAAGGCTCGCTGCTGACGTTCGAGTGGCATTACGCATGGCAGGGGTGCTCGGTGTCGCCGCATTGTGATGCGTCGCGAAAGATTGCGACTCACCTTTTCTATTTCAACCAGGAAAACTGGCAGCCCGAATGGGGTGGACAGACGCTGGTGCTGGAGGACGTGGAAGGAAAGTTTCCGACGCATTCGGCGCCCAGATTTGAAGACTTGAAAGAAGTGGCGTCGTCTTCTCCCGCCGGCAACAACAGCATGATTTTTGGACGGACACCGGATTCGTGGCACGGAGTGCGAGCGCTGAATTGTCCGGAAGGAACGATGCGTCGGCTCTTCAAAGTGACGGCGAACGCGATGAATTTTCAGGTTTTGTGGCGCAAGGTACGCGGGAAAGATCCGGATGGGTTCCGGATTCGCGCTTAGATTTAGCGATCCACTTTTATTTCATTCCATGACAACGAAGCGAATCTATTACGACGACGCGTTTGTGCGAGAGTTTGAGTCGCGCAATGTCCTGTGTTCTCCCGTTCAAGACAAACAAGGACCGTGGCGCGCGGTGTTACAGCAGACGGCGTTTTATCCAACATCAGGTGGCCAGCCGAACGATTTGGGGATGCTAGGCGAGGCACGCGTGTTGGATGTATTGGATGAGGGCGACGAAATTGTGCACGTGGTAGATCGGCCGGTGCAGGGAATCGTTGTTGGAATAATTGATTGGGCGCGGCGATTCGATCATATGCAGCAGCATACGGGACAGCATTTGCTGTCGGCGGTTCTGATGAAGGAGTTCCGATTGGAGACTGTTTCTTTCCACCTGGGAGAAGAGATCTGCACGATTGATTTGCGCGGAAAGGAACCTGGGGCAGAAACGATTGCGGCGGCAGAAGGAATGGCCAACAGCATTGTTTTTGAAGACCGTCCCGTGAACGTCAAATACGGAACAATTGAGGAGTTGCGCGCACTTGGCGTCCGCAAGGAAGTAGTGCGCGAAGGGGTTTTGCGGGCGATTGAGATTGAGGGATTGGAGCTTCAGCCGTGCGGCGGGACGCACGTGCTGCGGACGGGACAAATTGGAATGATTCAGCTGCGGCGGTGTACGAAGATTCGGCAAGACTGGCGGCTGGAATTTCTTTGCGGCGACAGAGTGGCGAAGGCGGCGCGAGCAGATTATGAAACGCGGCGCACGATTGCGGACAAATTGAAATGTGCGGCGGAAGAAGTTGTTCCGATGGTGGAGAAGGCGCTTGACGAAAGGGAAGCGAGTTACAAGAGCGCAAAAGAGCGAGGGGAAAAGCTTGCGTCGCTGCAAGCCGAAAAGATCGTCAGAGAAACCCAAGCCGGGCCGGATGGAGTGAAAGTCGTCTCAATCGTGTTTGAAGGGGTGGAAGCGAGTTATGTGCTGATGCTGGCACCAGCCATAGCGAAATATGAAAAGACAGTCGCTTTGATCGCTCGGCGTGAGTGTGGCCACATCTTTTTCGGGCAAGGATCCGGTGTTGGGATGGACATGAACGCGTTGCTCAAGAAAGTGCTCGAGCAGGTTGGAGGAAAAGGCGGGGGAACGAAAGACTTCGCGCGCGGCGGATTGAAGGATCCCTCTACGGCGCAAAAAGCTATTCAAATTGCCCGCGCAGAATTGGGTTTGTAGCTTACTGCCGGAAGGCGGAGGGCTGATCCGCGTTTCCGGCAGCCGTTGTGAAAAGAAGAGTTCAGATCAAGGGATACGGTATTTTGTGAGGGGGCGATCGCCTCAGGAACAAGAGAAGTGTCGCGAATCCAACGAAAAGAAGAGCGATAGCAGAGGGCTCAGGCGTGGTAACCGCGGGCCCGGTAATTGTGTAGACCTCGCTCGTTTTCTGATAATAGGGTGTGCCGAAGCCATTATCGATTTTGGTCAAGACTATCGTGACGTATCCGACGTCGCCATTCAAATTGAAATAGTCGTTTATGGACCCCATGCAGAGCGGGAAGCAAGCGATAGGAGCGCCGGAGAATGTGACAGGTGCGGTGTATGTGAAAACGCTCGAACCATCGGGCGTGAAAGAACTCTGGCCTGTAGCACCCCAAAATCCATCAAAACCGAGATTCTGTGTGCCGTTCAAAGTCGAGCCGCCAATGATTACCGTCGTGCTTGCGTTGGCACACGGAGTAACGGACGAGCCGAGAGAAAAAGAGATCCCACACAGTCCGACCTCGCCGCTGCCCGTGTCCGTAAATCCGCTACCGGAAAACGACCAACTGCCACCGCCGCTCGAAAAGCTATTTACGGCGATGTAGCCGCTGGTGACGTTGAGAGTATCAGCCTTCGACAGAGGTACTACGATCAAGCAGCCTAAAAACAGTACGAAATTCCTTAGACGCACGTTGTCTGGCTCCCAAGTTCCTCTTTTGGGTAAGGAACTTCCTTATTAACGGGCTAGGTTAGCTAATTCTCAGCTTAAAGAGCAAAAACCGTTCCAAATAAAACGGCATTCACAATTTGCAATGATTAGTGATTGTCAACGCAAATTCGTTGCAAAGATCAACACGATAGCAGAGCCGAAGCTAAGTTGCGCCGAGATTTTGGTGGACGTGACAGGGATCGAACCTGCGACCTCGTCGTTGCGAACGACGCGCTCTCCCAGCTGAGCTACACGCCCACGTACAACAAATAAGAATTTTAGCAGAGACTCGAGAATGCCTCAACGTCCCGGCAGTGAATCGTTACCCATTCCAGAAGATACGCAAGCTAAATGCTCAGGGTTGATCGATGGATCCGCCGTTGCGTTGGGCGACGATTTTGCGCGCGTTTTGGTAGAGCGCGCGGGCCTGGGGAATTGACTCAATTCCTTTTTGCACCTGCGGATCGGCTTCCAGTAAAACCTTGAAGCCATCCTGCATCCCGAAGGTGGACATAAAGACTTCCTGCTTGATCTTGCGCTTGACCCAATCGAGATTTTCGGAAAGGTCTGCCTCGTTGTATCGGACGTTGTGCTTCGAGAGGTAGTTCCGGAATTCGTGCATGACGTTATCGTCGACGTTGAATTCATGCGTGATGGTGGGGCGTTCACCGAGGAAGGCGCGTGTGAAGCCGCCAACGCCTGCTTCCGCCGGATAAAAAACGTCAAAGCGGAAGAGCTCCTGCTGAAATTTGTTGAGCTTTGGTTCAGAGAGCACGATGTCCGGCGTGATACCACCGCCACCGGTAACTTGGCGGCCGGAATCCGTGAGCTTGATCTCTGTCGGGTGATCGGGAACTTTGCGTTCGTAGTGATACTGATAAAGCGAAATGGATTTGTAATCGCGTTGAATGAGGCGGCCGCTCGGTGTGTAGTATCGGGCCGTCGTAAGTGCGAGCCCGGTATTTTCGCTAAGCGGTTGAACGGTTTGTACAAGGCCCTTCCCGAACGTGGTTTCGCCCACGATGAGGCCGCGATCGTGATCCTGCACGGCGCCGGAAACGATTTCCGTAGCGGAAGCGGAGTTGTTGTTCACCAGGATGACCAGCGGGACGGTGATGCCCTGATTGCCGCGGACGGCGTAATAGCGGTGATCCTGAGAAGCGCGTCCATGATGCGAAACAATGAGCTGATTCTTCTCTAGGAACATGTCGCCCACTGCGACGGCTTCATTGAGGAGGCCGCCGGGATTGCCTCGCATGTCTAGAATCAGGCCGTCGAGATTGCCGACGTCAAGCTGCTTCATGGCGTCTGCAATTTCATGGTCCGTGGTTTCATTGAACGAAGAAAGCCGAATGTAACCCACGCCGGGCTTAATGAGAAACGCTATATCCACGGAGTGACGGGGAATTTCGCCGCGGGTGACCGTAAAAGTCAGAGGATCGGTATAGCCTTCGCGAGTTACGACGATCTTGACGATCGTGCCTTTTTGCCCCTTGAGCATGTCGGCGACTTCGCTGGTGGTCAGGCCATCCGTGGGCTTGTCATCCACCTTCACGATGACGTCGCCGGGACGCAGACCGGCGTTATAGGCGGGTGCGCCCACGTAGGGAGCCATAACAACGGTGTGGTTATCCCGAGGTGCAACGATCATGCCAACGCCGTAATAACGCCCGCGTTGGTCTTCACGGAGGAGCGCAAACTGGCGTTGATCGAAGAAATTCGAGTGGGGGTCAAGCACGCGCAACATGCCTGGTATGGCGCCTTGGTAGACTTCCTTGTCTACATCAATAGGCTCAGCGTAGTTGGATTGGACAACATCCAGCACGCGCGTGAATTGCTTGACGGCGCTCTGGTAGTCATCCGCGCTGGAGGTGGTTGCACGGACCGAAGGCCCGTAGACTCCGCCCAAAACAGCCGATACCAGCAGTACCAAAACAATCAAAATCAGCCCACGACGTTCTGATTTCATTCTGACCTCACGCTAGCCAGGCTAACCCCAATTATATCATGCGGAGCGTACTGGAACCTTGAAAGTCCGGTTTGACACTCCTCCAAGCACTTTCTATGATGCCAGTGGGTTCGAAAAGGGTCGTTACGGCGCATGTTCAGCATCCCCCACATGATTGTGCTGTTTGTGGTGGTTTTGGTGGTCTTTGGACCGCACAAACTGCCGGAATTGGCGCGTGGACTGGGCAAGTTAATGGCGGAGTTTCGCAAGGCTTCTACCGACTTCAAGCTGGCATTTGAAGAAGAGATGCGGAACGTGGAGCGGCAGGCCCGCGAGGCGGAACGCAAAAAACAGGCGGACGCAGCTGCGGCGTCGGCCGCGGGTTCTGAGAGTTCTGTGGCGACTTCGGCTGAACCGGAGAACACAGCACAGCTGCCCGAAGTGATTGAGCCGGTATTGGCACCCGTGAGCGAAGCGATAGCGCGAAGCGAGGGCGAAAGCAGTTCCACATCCGAATTGGACGCACCGGCGCAGCAAACCGCTTCTGCGAGTCACGAGGGCGAAGACTTGCAAGCAAAGGCGCTTCAGGATCCTTTGCGGGAACACGGGCACTCTGCTTAGGCCACAACCGCGCACACCATGGACAGCGAAATTACAGGCAAATCAAAAGAGGAAGAAACCGGCGGTCAGATGACATTTTTTGAGCATCTGATTGAGCTGCGGAAACGAATTATCAATTCGCTGCTTGCGATTGCGGTTTGTGCCGCGGGCGGGTGGTTTCTGGCGCCGAAAGTCGTGGCCATTATTTCCGTGCCAATTCAGGCGGTGTTGAAGGCGCACGGGTACAATGCACAGCTGTATTACACAGGCCCCACTGACTATCTTGGCTTGCTGGTGAAGCTGAGCATTTATATTGGACTCGTACTTTCTTCGCCAGTTGTTCTGTACCAGGTCTGGATGTTCGTGGCGCCGGCCCTCTACAAACATGAACGCAGTGCAGTGACAGGTTTTGTGTTTTCGACTGTGTTTTTGTTTCTTGGCGGAATCGCTTTCGGATTTTTTCTTGCCCTGCCGCACATCCTTGGATTCCTGGTTGGCTTCCAAGGACCTGTGGCTCCGCTGATTCGAATCAACGACTACTTTGATCTCGTGCTGCTTGTGCTTGTTGCGCTCGGATTGGTGTTTGAACTTCCGGTGCTGATTTTCTTGCTTTGCTATTTTGGGATCGTAACGCCGAAGTTCCTGGTGCAGAACACGAAGTATGCAATTTTGGCCATCACTGTGGTTGCCGCAATTGTGACGCCGACGCCGGATGCGCTGACGATGTTGCTGGTGATGGGCGTGATGCTCGCTCTTTATTTCCTTGGCGTAGGAATTTCCTGGATTGCATTGCGCAAACGGACGCAGAGAATTGCCGCTGAGGCCAGAGGGACGACCTGATGAAACTAGGATATGGGTTTAAGTGCGGCGCGGTTCTTGGTCTGATGGCCCTTCTTTTGGCAGCGTGCAAGAGCGATGCGGACGCAGCAAAGAAGACCGAAGCAGCACAGCCGCCATTCATGAGTGCTGTCGCGGCGAATCCGCCGCAGATTCCCGTGGACGCGCTCCCGCCGGAAAAAACTGGCGGTTTTGATGGCAAGGCTGCATACGAGCACGTTGCGAAAATGGTTTCTTACGGGCCACGGCCGTCTGGTTCACAAGCCTTGGCGCAAACACAGGATTACATCCTTTCTCAATTGCAGAGCTACGGATGCACTGTCGAGACAGACGCGTTCACTGCGCAGACTCCTGCCGGGCCGATTGCGATGAAAAACATCCTCGTTAAGATTCAGGGCAACCGGCCGGGAATCATTTTGCTCGGCACGCACTACGACACGCTGAAGAAGGAAAATTTCATTGGTGCGGATGATGGCGGGTCTTCAACCGGCTTGATGATGGAAATGGCGCGCCTGCTTTGCGCAAAGCGCGGCCGCTACTCGGTGTGGATCGCGTTTTTTGATGGAGAAGAGGCAGTCCAACAATGGAGCGACACGGATAGCCGGTATGGAAGCAGGGAAATGGCTGCGAAAATGGCAATCGCCGGAGATCTCCCAAGGATTAAAGCGTTCTTGCTGGCGGACATCGTTGGCGGAAAGAATGCCCGTATACCGCGCGAGTCAAACTCTACGAAGACGCTGGTTGACCTCATCTATTCAACGGCAGTGAAATTGGGCTACGGATCGTTGTTTGTGAATGAAGACAGCGTCGCAGAGGACGACCATGATTCGTTCCTGAACCGCAAAGTGCCTTCGGCGGACGTAATTGCGCATTTTGCGAACAACGGGTACTGGCATACCCCGCTGGACAACATGGAACAGATCAGCGCGAAGACATTGGGGCAAGTTGGGCATGTTTTTGTGGAAGTCGTGAAGGCGCTGCAGGCAAAGTAGGCGCGAAGCTACCGTTCAAAAGTAACTTCAGCGCCTTTGCGAATCAGCGAGTGTTTCTGAAAATCGTCGTCGTCGCGATAGGGGAAGTCGGAGCGATAGTGGCTGCCTCGGCTCTCTTCACGAGCAATCGCGCTTCTCGTAATCACTTTCGCCAGTTCGTGCAGATTCTTTAGTTCATTTTCTTCGCGTGTGGCCGCTGCTGCAGGAATGTGCATAGATTCCAGTTGTACAAGTGCAGCCTGTAGCTCTTTTCCGTTACGCAAGATTCCCACATGGCGCCACATGAGATCGCGGATTTGTGTTCGCAACGGCGCTTCTGAATACGCCGGATGTGGCTGCTTATCTGCGTCGGGGGAACCGGGCTGCGGCGCACGTTTTCCGGGAAGTGTAGCCGAACTGCGTTTGGAGACTGGCGCATCCACGATCATCGCTTGGCCGCTGCGTGCCCCGAAGACGAGTCCTTCGAGCAGGGAATTGCTGGCAAGGCGATTCGCCCCGTGAACGCCCGTATCGGCCGTTTCTCCTGCGGCATATAGGCCGGGAATGGATGTGCGGCCCCAAAGATCGGTTTTGACGCCGCCCATCATATAGTGCGCGGCCGGGCAAACGGGCGCGAGGTCCGCGGCGAGATCGAGGCCGTAGCTCAGGCAAGTTGTGTAGATGCGCGGAAAACGCTTTTCCAGAAATTCCTTCGACTTCGCGGTCATGTCCAGATAAACGTGCCCGGAATTTGTGCGATGCATTTCGCTGACGATCGCGCGGGCCACGATATCGCGCGGGGCGAGCTCTTGCGCTTCGTTGTAGCGCTTCATGAATCGTTCAAGATTGATGTTGCGCAGGATGCCCCCTTCGCCGCGCAGCGCTTCGGAGAGGAGAAAGCGCGGCGCGCCTTTGACGGCGAGCGCGGTCGGGTGAAACTGCACAAACTCCATGTCGGAGAGCATAGCGCCCGCTTCGTAAGCGATGGCCATACCGTCGCCGGTGGCAACTTCGGGATTAGTGGTTTCTCGATAGATCTGGCCGAGGCCACCCGTGGCGAGCAACACGGCGTTGGCGCGCAATTCGTGGAGCGAACCGTCGGTTTCGTCAATGAAGCGGACTCCGGCGGCTCTTCCGCTTTCGATGATGAGCTCAGTCGTGAATGCATGCGCGCGCAAGTGAAGATGCGGAATGGAGTTGGCGCGGGCCAGGAGGGCCCGGCTGATTTCGCGGCCGGTGGAGTCGCCGTGCGCATGCAGGATGCGCGAACGGCTGTGGGCGGCTTCGCGCGTGAAAGCGAGCTTGGTGCCGGCGCGGTCGAATTCCGTGCCCCATTCGATCAGCTGCGTGATGTACTTCGGGCCTTCCTCCACGAGCAGCGCCACGGATTCCGGCCGGCACAGGCCGTCGCCTGCGTTAATCGTGTCCTGCTCGTGCAGGCCGATTTCGTCTTCGTCGCTGAGCGCTACGGCGATACCGCCTTGCGCGTAGGCGGTTGCGGATTCGCTCAGGTAGGACTTGGCGAGGACTAGGACGCTGCCCGCGTTGCTCAGCTCAATGGCAGCGCGCAATCCCGCGACACCGGAACCGACCACGGCGTAGTCAGCGCGACAGGATTTTTCGGAAGGAGGCATCGAAAAGAGTAGTTAGTTGGTCAGATCGGGCCGCACAGGAATGGTATCACTAATGCGCATTTTCGAAGGGTGAGGGCGGAAGCGAGCGCCCCGTCTTCAAATCAACGGCGAATTTCATCCGTACGCCTCAAGGCCGTTGAAGTATGCGTTGCCATAATCGAGCACGCACTTTCGATCTAAGTTCTGCGTACTGAGAACTCCTTTCACCGTACCCGATGAGCATTGGCCGGAGGAGAACACTCCGACCCAACTCTGGTCACTTGAAGCCTTAACGCGCAGCCATTGCGCGCCGCCGTCTCTCCCGTCTCGTGGACACCGAAATACCGGCTCGCGAAATACACCTGTTCCTGGAAACTCGGCCACCTCTTTGACTTCGTACGAATGCGGGAACGTCAAGTCGGGTTCGATCAGCGTCCTGTGCATCCCCAAAAGCTACCACAGGACGCACGAAAAGCCCCATCGTAACGCGAGCTAGGTATAGTACCTACTTGACCAATATAACTGTCTGTGCTACAATTTGATGTGAAAGTCGGCCTCCAACCTGCTAAGTCCTTCATAATCTGCAGTTATGCAAAATCGTCTTCTAACCCCTTTAGAATCCGCAGTTACAAAACATTAGACTTAAAGTCCTTTAGAATCAGCAGTTCCAGAAAAACCTATACCTATCCCCCTCCTTCGTGGCACATGCGGAAGGAGCGCCCTGTGTTATGGCCCTCAGCCTACCTATGCTATGGTCGAAAGCACTCACATGCGAGCTAAGCGGATTAGGGTGAAGGCCTCAGCAGGCGCCTACGAAGTAGTGTGCGCTGCGGGAGCGTTGGCCCGGCTGGACGAGGAGATTGCACGGCTGGGGAATTTTACGAGCGTCCAGGTGGTGTCGTCGCCGAAGGTCTGGCGCGCAGTGGGCAAGGCGGTGCTGCGCGGGTTGCGAAGGCACAAGCCTGCGGAAGTGCACCTGTTTGACGACCGCGAAGCGAAGAAAGAGCTGCGCAGCGTAGAGCACATCACGCGGCTCCTGGCACGGGCGAAAGCCGATAGACGGTCAGTGATTCTGGCCGTTGGGGGGGGCGTTGTCGGAGACGTGGTCGGCTACGCGGCGGCGAGCTATTTGCGCGGCGTGGCTCTGGTGCAGATTCCGACTACGCTTGTTGCGCAAACAGATAGTTCAGTTGGTGGAAAAACCGGCGTGAACCTTCCCGAAGGGAAGAATTTGGTTGGCGCATTTTATCCACCCCGGCTCGTGGTGGTTGACCCGCTGGCGCTGAAGACGCTGAGCAAGCGCGAGTTTCGCGGAGGTTTGGCAGAGGTAATCAAGTACGGGATCGTAGCGGATGCGAGGCTCTTCGCGTATCTCGAAGAAAATTTTGAGAAGGCGCTGCGGCGCGACGAAAAAGTGCTGGAGCATCTGATTACCCGCTCGATTGAGATCAAGGCTTGGGTGGTGAGCAAGGATGAACGCGAGAGCGGCTTGCGCGAAATTCTGAATTATGGGCATACGTTTGGGCATGCGCTGGAGAGCGAGACACGTTACCGGCGGTTCCAGCACGGAGAAGCTGTGGCGTGGGGAATGAAGTGCGCGGCGCTGCTCGGCCACAAGATTGGGCTGGCCAAAGCTGGGGATGTTTCTCGCATTCTGGCGCTGATTGAACAATTAGGATCGCTGCCGGCCTGGCCGAAAGTTTCGGATGCGAGCTTGATTGCGGCGATGCGTACGGACAAAAAGACAATCGGTAACAAGCTGCGCTTTGTGCTCTCCAAGAAAATTGGCAAGGCGGCGACGTACGAAAATGTTCCGCTAGGCGCTGTGAAACATGCGCTCCACTTTGCGCCGCGCCTGCACGCCTGGACGGAGAACGCGCGTGGCTGACGTTTTGACATCCGAAAAAGCTGCGCCGAGCAAGGGCACACGACCGGATGGCGCGATCAGTGAAGCCGATGCGTCGCGCAAAGTGCGCGAAATGTTCACGCAGATCGCCCCGCGCTACGACCTGCTGAATCATTTGCTTTCGCTGCAGCTTGATCGCATCTGGCGGGCCAGAACAGCAAGAAAGCTGCGCAAGATCCTGGAGCGGCCGGACGCGGTGGTTTTGGATTTGTGTTGCGGCACCGGCGATCTGGCATTTGCGTTGAAGCGCAAAGCAAACGCGCGGATCATTGGCGCAGACTTTGCGCACACGATGTTGGTGAGAGCGACCGCCAAGTCTGCGGAAGCTGGCGCTGCGGTTCCTTTTCTGGAATCGGATGCGCTGCAACTGCCGTTCTCCGATGGGTCATTCGATTTGGTGACGGCGGCGTTTGGGTTTCGCAATCTGGCGAACTACGAAGCAGGGCTTCGGGAAATGCAACGCGTGCTCAAACCGGGCGGGACGATCGGAATCCTGGAATTCACTGAGCCGCCGGCCGGCTTCTTCGGCGATTTTTACCGCTGGTACTTCCGCAAAGTCCTGCCCAAAATCGGTGGAGCAATCTCCGGAGACGCGGCAGCCTACAAGTACCTGCCTTCCTCAGTTGCACGATTCTTCCGTCCGGATGAGTTCTGCGAGCTTATGCGCTCCGTAGGGCTACGAAACGTTGAGGCCTCCGTCTGGACTGGCGGCACCGTAGCGTTGCACACGGGCGTAAAAGCGTAGCCGGAGATGCTTCGAGCTTGCCTACGGCAGGCGGTCTACAGCAGTTCAAACTAGCTGTCGAGGCCGGCGGATTTTAGTTTTGCGGCAAGGGTTTTGGGAGAGATGCCGAGTTTTTCGGCGGCGCGGGTTTTGTTCCAGCGGCATTCGCGCATTGTATTTTCGAGTAGAATGCGTTCCGTAGCTTGCGCAGCCCGCGCGGCGACTTCTTCCAGCGTTCCCTCCCAGGAAAATTCGGCAGGCAGCATCCCCGCGGGAACGGCCTGGGGCTGGGGCCGCTGGGCTTGCAATTGCAATGTGTCTGAGGAGATTTCCGCGCCGTCGGACAGAATGACGGCGCGTTCGATCGCGTTCTGCAGTTCACGAACGTTGCCTGGCCAGCGGTATTCGAGGATGCGGTGTTCGGCGTCTTCGGAAAGATGGACTCCTGGTTTGCCAAATTCACGCGCAAATTTGGCGAGGAAATGTTCGGCGAGCAGGAGAACGTCTTTGCCACGTTCGCGCAACGGAGGGATCGTCAGCGGAACGGCGGAGATGCGGAAGTAGAGGTCTTCGCGAAACGTTTTTTGCGCGACGGCTTGTTGCAGGTTGCGGTTCGTGGCTACGACGATGCGAACGTCCACTTCGATGGATTGTGTGCCGCCGACGCGCTCGAAGCGGCGCTCTTCGAGCACCCGCAAGAGTTTTGCTTGAATTGACTGAGGCAACTCGCCAATTTCGTCGAGGAACAGCGTGCCGCGATGCGCCAAGTCCATTTTTCCGGCTTTGCGCGCGCCGGCCCCGGTGAAGGCTCCGCGTTCGTGGCCGAATAGTTCATTCTCCACAAGGCCCTCAGGAATGGCAGCGCAATTTAATGCGACGAATGGATGTTCCCGGCGCAGGGAAAGGTGATGCAAAGCGTGCGCGAAGAGCTCCTTACCGGTGCCGCTTTCACCGAGAAGCAGAACCGTGGAATCCGTTTGGGCGACGCGTTGCAGTTGCTGGCTAATTTCGCGGATGGAGGCGTGTTCGCCGACAATGCGCGGGAAACCGTAGCGCGCAGAAAATTCTTCGCGCAGCAAGATATTTTCGCGCAGCAATTCCTGTTGGCGCGCTGCGCGCTGCACGAGAACTTTTAGATGGTCGAGGTCAACGGGCTTCTGCAGAAAATCAAAAGCGCCTTCCTTCATGGCGCTTACGGCTTCCTCGACGGAGCCGAATGCCGTTAACAAAATTACGGGGATTGTCGCATCGGCTTGCTTGGTTTCGCGAAGAACATCGAGGCCGGAAGCTCCAGGCATTTTTAGATCAGTGAGGACCAACTGGTAGCGGCGAGCTCGAATTTTCTGAATGGCAGCAGTGCCGTCTGGCGCTTCGTCAACGGAATAGCCATTCCGCTCGAGCGCTTTGCGCAGCATGGCGCGCAGCTCGTTTTTATCCTCGACAAGGAGAAGAGGTTCCATCTACTTCGTTTTTAGCATGGAACCAGCAGCCAATCGGGCACGACGAGGGACAGGTGTGCGAGGAGGTTAAACAGCTAGAGTGCATGTACTGTATCTATTAGCGCGCCCAGCCGGGATCGCCGCCTTCTTTGCGAAGCTGGTCTTCCATGTCGTCGAGCTGCTGCTTCAGATCGGCGATTTGCTTCTTCTTGGCGTCAATCTTGGCAGCTTTTTCGTTGATCTCGTTGCGTGTGAGTTGCTCTTTCATGGCCTTTGTGGGGTCGGAATAATACTGGAGGCCCGCTTTGCTCTCTTCCCGTTGAAGGACATCGAGTTCCTTTTCGGCCTGAGCGATCTTTGCGCGCTGAGCCGCAAAAGCTTGGCGCCATTTTTGTTCTGGCGTTATAGCGGCTTTCACAGTGCCTTGCGCTGGAGCGTCAGGGGCCGCAGCGGCATCGGCAGGCGTTGCAGCATTTCCCACAACCGAAATATCGCTCTTCTTGGTTGAAATATCGTCTTCGGTGTAGACCTTTTTCGGTTTTGGAGCTTCCTTCTTCTCTTGCTGGGCCTTGCGAGCGGCGTCGGCGACGGCGTCGCCACTGGTAGATTGTTGAGAATCTTGCTGTTGCGCGCGAACCGGGAGCGCGAAGAAAAGTGCCGCGAGGACTAGGCCGACCGTATATTTCAGGTTCTTGCCGTGCATGGATACACCTCCCAAGAGGGTTTATGGCCGGGGCTAGGCCTTCCTTTCGTTAGATGCGCCTTCCCTTAATTCTACCGCTTCTAGGGCGCGGCGGGAGAGGGGTAGCGTAACGATAAATGCCGCACCGCCTTCTTCGCGGTTTCTGGCTTCGACTTGGCCTCCATGCTGGAGAATGATCTTTTGGACGACGGCGAGGCCGAGACCGGTGCCGTTGGGTTTGGTCGTGAAAAAAGGCCGAAAAAGCTTCGGCAGGACATCACGTGGAATGCCCGGACCGTTATCGAAAATGGTGATGCGCTGGTAGCCGACCCCATCGCGCTGGAGATTTTCGCTCCGAAGGATGATTTTGCCGCCATTGGGCGCGGAGGAGCAGGCTTCTGCCGCGTTGCGGGTGAGGTTTAGAAAAGCCTGGCGGAGAAAACTTTCGTCGCCCGCCACCACACCAAAAGGGCCCTCAAAACGAAGACGGACACCAGGCATTGCTTCGTTTACTTCGGAAATGACACGCTCGATGACGGGCTCCAGGGAGACCTGTTCATTGGAAATATCCAAAGGGCGGGCGTACTTCAGAAATTCCGTGACAACCTTGGTGATGTTCCGGGTTTGCTCAAGAATTTTTGCGGCATTTTCCGCGGCTTCTAGGGTGGACGACTCCGACTGAATCATTTGGGCGTAGCCTGAAATCGTGGCCAGCGCGTTTTTGAATTCATGAGCGATTCCGGCAGAGAGTTCGCCGAGCGCGGCAAGGTTTTCCTTGAGCTGCATCTGCTTTTGCAGGGACGCAAGTTCGGTAAGGTCCGTCAGAAGACAGATGACGCCGCTGACGTCATCGCTGCCTTTTCGAATCGGGGAGATGGTGACACCCAGTTGGCGGATATCGCCCGCGGCGTCGCGATGTTCGATTTGTTCGCGGCGGAAGATTTTGCCCGTGACAAGGCAGTCTGAGATTAATCGCGAAAGATCGGAATGCTCGCCAAGCGCTTCGCTGAAACGGCGGAAGCCGAGGCCGCGTTGACCGAGCGTCTGTTCCGCGGCGGGATTTGCACTGGTGATGATGCTTTGTGCGTTGACGACAATCAGGCCCGCGGGCATGTTCCGGGTAACTTCTTCGCTGAGGCGTTCGGTAAGGTCGGCGCGATCTCGCTCTTCCTTATGCAGCCGCTCAAGTTCCTTTTCCTGTTCTTTCAGCTTTTGGATGACGGCTTGCATCGAAGCGGCCATGAATGCGGATTCGTCTTTTCGAGCGGGCGAAGTGGATGGGCCGGTGTCGCGCATGGGAGAGTTTTGAAATAGTTTGCGGAGTATCAGAATTCCGCCGATGAGAATCGCAAAAAGCGCGATGCCTGTGCCGGTTAGGACGGTCCAGGGAATTTCAACGCTTTTGGTTTGCAACAACACGGCGTTACCTCAGGAACCGATACGCCTGCATGTCAATCCAGCGGCCGAAAAAGACGACGAGCAGCGCGGCGATTCCAAGAAATGTTCCAAGCGGAAGCTGATAACGGCTGGCAATGGTCCAGCGCAGGCTTGAGAGGGAGCCAAGGCCTTTCCTGTTTGCGCGTTCTGCGACTTTGCCTTTCCATCCGGTGAAGAAAAGAACGATGACGAGCAGCAGGCCAATCAGACTTCCGAGAAGCGTGCCGAAAAGAAGTGTGAGAAAGGTACCCTGAATGCCAAGAAATGTGCCAACCATGAGCATCATCTTGACGTCGCCCATGCCCATTCCGTCGCGGCCACGGACAAGTTTGTAGAGAGCCGCAGCAGCGAGCAGCAGAAGGCTGCCAGCGGCGGCTCCCAAAATGGCGCACGAGACTCCGAGCACCATTGGGTTTCTAGTTAGGAAGGGAAAACGATCCAGCAGCCTCATACAAGTCGGGTCAATTGGAGAAATGTGGGATGCGAAGGCAAGACCCAGTCCGAGTCCGAAGAAATTTACAGCGTCGGGGAGAAGGCGAACGCGAACGTCAGTGATCGTGAGGACGATGACCAGGCCGGTGAAGAAGAGCCACTTGAATGTCTCTGGTGTGAAGCCAAAGGTCAAATAGCAGGCGACGAAAAGCAAGCCAGTGAGGAGTTCGATCGCGGGATACATAGCCGAAATGGAATTACCGCAGGCGCGGCATTTTCCGCCCAGCCAGAACCAAGCTAAAACAGGCACATTGTCGTATGGCTTGATAGGCGTTTCACACTTGGGGCAGCGGGAGCCTGGTGAAACGATGGACAAGTCTCCCGGAATCCGCGTGATGCAGACGTTGAGAAAGCTGCCGATGATTAATCCGAACAGGAAGAAAAGGGCTATGGCCACAATTTGACTGTGCCACAGGCCGCGAACCGCCTCAATTACTGGTCTGTGCTGCGTGCCCGATGGTTAACAGGGATAGAAGATTTGGTCACATTCTTCCAGGACGGTAAACTATTGAAGGGACGTAGTTTTGAGCTGCTATGAACTGGTTTGAACAGAGGATAAGGCGCTACGAACATCGGCGGTGGACGACGGATGATAACCGTATGGTGAGGCCGTTTGCCTGGGGCTTGGAGCATATCGGCGGCGATGCGAACGCCGATGACGAATCGGCTCGCGTGTTCTTGCGCGATTACTCCAAGGCAGCGATTCAAAAGAGCAAAGAATGGTATGAGCCCGCGCCCGCTACAGATTACAAAGTGGACGGCGAAGAAGTGCTTACATTTACGAGCGCGATTCGTTCGCCACATCCGGAAAACAACACGGTTTATGGGCAAGTTTTTCGCGGGAAAAAGAAAGAGCCCGCCGTTTTGTTGCTGCCCAATTGGAATGCGAAGTGGCAAGGGCAACGCGGACTCTGTGAATGGCTGCAGCGCTTAGGAATTACCGTTCTCAAGATGAGCATGCCGTATCACGATCGCCGCATGGTGCGCGGACACGAACGCGCGGATCAGTTGGTGGGGCCAAATGTAGGGCTCACGATTCAAGCGAACCGGCAAGCGGTGCAGGACGCAAAACTGTGCTTGCGCTGGTTGGAGCAAGAGGGCTATACGCGGCTGGGGATTTTGGGGACAAGCATCGGCTCTTCGATTGGCTACATCACCATGATGCATGAGGCGGGTGTACATGCCGGCGGATTTTTTCATGTGTCTACCTATTTTGCGGACGTGGTGAGCGCTGGAATGACGACAAATCATGTGTGGGAAGGAATGCGCTCGCACGTAACCGTGGATGAATTGCGCGAATATTGGGCGCCAATCAGTCCAATGCCCTTTGTGGAACGCGGCCTCGGCGCCGGAAGAAAATCGTTCATGGTGTATGGGAAGTATGATCCGACCTTCTTACCCGAATTGACTGAGCAGATGCTCGACGCGTTGAACAAGCATGGGGCGAATCCGAAGACGATGGAGCTGGCTTGCGGGCATTACTCGTTGGAGCTGGCGCCGTTTTCGTACATTGCGGGCATTGGGATGTTGCGCTTTTTGAAGGGCGCGCTGGCTTAGCGAACGAGCTTTGAGAATTCCCCAGAAGCGATTAGGGCAGAGATAGCATTGATTTCAGATGCAAGAGGGCGATCTTCGACAACTTTCGGAGAATTGGCGCGGACGGCGTCGTAGGCTCTGGTCGCGAGGGTTCCGGTCTTGAGCGGGGCGAGCAGGCCGATGCCCTGGCACGCACACAACAATTCAATGGCGAGAATGTGGCGCAGATTTGTGAGCATGCGTTCAAGGCGGCGCGCGCCGCTCATCCCCATCGAGACGTAATCTTCCTGATTTCCACTGGTAGAAATGGAATCGATAGAGTGCGGCGTGGCGAGCGCCTTGTTTTCGCTTGTGAGCGCCGCAGCCGTGACTTGCGCGATCATGAAGCCCGAATTAAGACCTGGCTCAGGCGTCAAGAATGCGGGAAGCATGCTGGTGAGCGGATTGGTCATCTGCTCGATGCGGCGTTCGGAGATACCGCCTAGCGTGGCAATGGCGATCGCAACTTGGTCGGCGGCCATGGCGAGTGGCTGGCCATGAAAATTTCCCCCGCTGACGATGTCGCCTTCACCATTTTCCTTCACAAAAACCAGGGGATTGTCAGTGGCGCTGTTCAGTTCAACCTGTGCCATCTCGCGCGCCTGCGCAAGGGAATCGCGGACGGCGCCATGAACCTGCGGCGTGCATCTAAGGCTATAGGCGTCTTGCACGCGCGGATCTTTTTCGGCGGAACGGTGCGATTCACGAATTTGGCTGCCAGCGTTGAGATGGGCAAGATTCAGAGCTGTACGCGCAGCGCCTGAGTAGGCACGAGCGTGCATGATGCGCGCGTCAAACGCGCCCGGGCTGCCGCGAAGCGCATCGAGCGAGAGTGCTGCAGCGACGTCTGCCGTATCTACCAAAACAGCAGCTCGGTAGAGTGCGATTCCCAGCAGCGACAACATGCCCTGTGTGCCGTTAAGAAGCGAAAGGCCTTCTTTTGCTTCGAGCGCGACGGGCGAGATGCCGGCCTGCTTGAGGGCTTCTGCGCCAGGGAGGATTTTGCCGCTTACTTCGGCTTGGCCTTCGCCAATCACAACTTGCGCGAGATGAGCTAGTGGCGCGAGGTCTCCCGAAGCGCCGACGGAACCTTGCGAGGGAATCACAGGATGAATCTTGTGATTCAACATGTCGCAGAGCGTTTGCACAACGGAGGGGCGAACGCCGCTAAGGCCTTTGGCGAGGGCGTTGGCGCGAAGAAGAATCATGCCGCGCGTCTCGGCGCGGCTGAGCGGCTCGCCAACTCCGCAGGCATGAGAACGCACGAGATTCACCTGAAGCTGGCGAACTTGTTCCGCAGAGATGCGAACGCTGGCGAGTTTGCCGAACCCGGTATTGATGCCGTAGGCCGTTTTGCCGGATGCGACGAGTTTGTCCACGACAGCGCGGGAAGCGTTCATGCGTTCGATGGCGGATTGGGCGAGGGAAACCGTTTCGTCATACGCCACGACAGCATGCATCTGCTCGAAAGTGAGGTCGTTGCCAGTGAGGACGATGCTCATGCGCGGCCTCGAACGACGTGCGGTGCGACCTTGATGAACGCTTCTTTGTATTTTTCCGGGAATTGTCTGACGTGTCCGGCGCGATTGCAGGCAACGTGGATAGTATGGCCGGTCGCAAGAAGTGTGTTGTCCGACTGGCGAAGGACTTCGTAGCCGAATTTCAGAGTGCGATTCTTGGCTTCAAGGATACGCGTGCGAACCGTGAGAACTTCGTCGTACCGGGCGGGATGATGGTATCGGCAGTGAGCATCGGCAACGACGATAAAGGTGTCGTCCTGGATTTCCATCTGCTTGTAATCGAACCCGAGAGCGCGCATCAACTCGACGCGACCGACTTCAAACCAAATAAGAAAATTGGAGTGATAAACCACGCCCATTTGATCTGTTTCGGCGTAGCGAACACGCACACTCGTATCGTGGTATTCGAACATAAACAGTCTATTCTTCGTCCTGCCACACAGGTTTGCGCTTTTCGAGAAACGACGCGACCCCTTCTTTGAAATCGGGCGTGCAGCGAATGCGAGCGTTTTCAAGGACCGCGCGTTCGAGATCTGCGTCTACGGAAGCTGCGGCAGCGGAAGTGAGCAATCGCTTTGCGCGGGTGAGGCTGCTGGGACTGGCCGCAATGAGCTGTTCGCTGAGTTCTTCCGCGCGTGCCATTAGACGATCGCCGGGAATAATTTCGGAGACGAGACCGAGTTCTTTTGCTTCGGTTGCCTCGACGAGGCGGCCTGTGAGGAGAAGATCGCGGGCCCGCTTGTCACCGATTTGACGCGTAAGAAAAACCGAGACAATTGCCGGGAGAAAGCCGATTTTGACTTCTGTGTAGCCAAATTTTGCTTCCGGAACGGTCAGAGTGAAATCGCAAAGCGTGGCGATGCCACAACCGCCGGCGAGCGCGTGCCCGTTGACAGCGGCGATAAGCGGCTTTGGAAAGCTCCAGATGCGGCGGAAAAGGCGGGCCATGCGGCGAGAGTCTTCCTGATTTTCCTGCGGAGTTTGCTGGGCAATTGCAGAGAGCATGTCCAGGTCCATGCCGGCGCAGAAAGCGCTCCCTGCTCCAGTCATAAGGACTACTCGAGTCCGGGTCTTTTCAATTTCGTCAAACGCGGTAAGAAGTTCGCAAATCATTTTTGCAGAGATGGCGTTGCGCTTGTCTGGGCGGTTGAGTGTGATCCGTGTGGTGTGGCCGGTGTTTTCCAAAAGCAGCGTCGTGAAGTTTTGCATCAGCCCTCCTAGTTCACCAGCGGCACGTGAGCGTAGTTTGCGCGGATTTCATTCGTCAGTTTTATTACTTTTTCGAGTTTGAGGCCAGTCTGCTCGGGGCCATATCCGGCCAGGCTCAACGCAGCGAGGACGTCTTCGGTGGCAATATTGCCGACGAGTTCGTCACCGGCAAAGGGGCAACCGCCGAGGCCGGTGAGCGCGCTGTCAAAACGACGGCAGCCGGCGTTGTATGCAGCGAGGATTTTGTCGGAAGCGCCCATCGGTGTGCTATGGAGGTGAACGCCAATCTCCATGCCGGCCACGCAGCTGTTCGAACGACGAAAGACTTCGGTGACCGATTCCACAGAAGCAGTACCCGCAGTATCTGCAAGCGAAACCGTTTTGACGCGAATGTCTTTGAGCCACTCGAGAGTTTCTTCAACAATTTCTGGGCCCCAAGGTTCGTCATAAGGATTGCCGAAGGCCATGGAAATGTAGACGACCAGATTGCGACTCGCGGCGCGGGTTTCTTTCTGCAGAGTTTCTACGAGGCGACGGGATTCGTCGCGGGACATGTTGGCGTTGGCGCGGCGGAAATAGGCGGAGATGGAGTAAGGATAGCCAATGGTGGTGACGCCGGGAGTTTTGAGGGCGCGTTCTAGGCCTTTTTCGTTGACGACGATGCCGATGATTTCGGGGCGTTCGATTTCAGATGGAAGGGAATCGTTGAGGCGGGCCATTACTTCTTCGCTGTCGGCCATTTGTTTGACGTGTTTGGGCGAGACGAAGCTAACCGCGTCAATGTGTTTGAAGCCGGAGAGCACGAGTTCCTTGAGATAGTTGGCCTTGAATTCGGTGGGGATAAAGTCTGCGAGACCTTGCCAGGCGTCACGCGGGCATTCAATGAGTTTTACGTGATCCATGTCAGGTTTGCAGTACTCCCGTCTTAAAATCACGAATCTCCGGATTCAGTGCGGCAGCTTCAAGGGCAGTAATTAGCGCGTCGCGGGTGTGTGCGGGATCAATGATGGCGTCAACCCAAAGGCGAGCGGCGGCATAGCGTGGATCGGCTTGATGTTCGTAAGTCGCGCGGGTGGTGTCGAACAGTTCTTTTTTAACTTTTTCGTCGACCTTTTTGCCTTCACGTTCGAGCTGCTTGAGTTTTATCTCGACCAGTGTGCCGGCGGCAGCGTCTCCGCCCATGACAGCGTAACGTGCGGTGGGCCAAGCGAAGATGAAGCGTGGATCGTAGGCCTTGCCACACATGGCGTAATGGCCTGCGCCGAAACTGCCGCCACAGATGACGGAAATTTTCGGCACCACACTGTTAGACACTGCGTTGACCATTTTTGCGCCAGCGCGGATGATGCCGCTCCACTCGGCGTCTTTGCCGACCATGAAGCCGTTCACATCGTGGAGGAAAACGAGCGGAATTTTATTTTGATTGCAGTCGAGGATGAAGCGGGCGGATTTTTCCGCGGCTTCGGTATAGATAACACCCCCGAATTCGACGCGCTTTTGATCGGAGCCGCGTGCCTGTGCCTGCACGTGCTTTTTCTGATTCGCGACGATACCGACGGCCCAGCCGCCGATGCGCGCATAACCGCACAGAACGGTTTCGCCATATTCCGCCCGATATTCCTCGAACTCACTCGCGTCTACAATGCGGGCGATGATTTCGCGCATGTCATATTGTTTGCCGGGATCGCTCGAATAGATGCCGTAGATTTCGTGGGCAGGGAAGAGCGGGTCGCGAGATGATATTTTGCTGAAAATGGGTGCAGTTGCGGGGCCAATCTTGTCGACAAGAGAACGGATGCGTGCGATGCAAGCGTCGTCGTCGGGTTCGCGAAAATCGACGGTGCCGCTGATTTGCGCGTGCATTTTCGCTCCGCCGAGTTCTTCGGCGGAAACTTTTTGGCCGATGGCGGCTTGTACGAGTGCGGGGCCTGCGAGGAAAAGGCCGGAGCCTTCCGTCATGAGGACGTGATCGGTCATAACGGGAAGATAGGCGCCGCCGGCGACGCACATGCCCATGACGGCTGTAAGTTGCGGAATCCCCAGCGCGGACATGACGGCGTTGTTACGAAAGACGCGGCCGAAGTCGTCGGTATCGGGAAAAACATCTTCCTGAAGCGGGAGAAAAATTCCAGCGGAATCGACAAGGTAGATAACCGGAATGCGATTTTCGAGGGCGATGTTTTGCGCGCGAATGACCTTCTTGGCGGTCATTGGAAAGAACGCGCCGGCTTTTACCGTAGCGTCATTCGCGATGATCATAAACTTGCGCCCGCAGACTTGTGCGAGGCCCGTGACGACACCCGCAGAAGGCGCGCCGCCCCACTCCTCATACATTTCGAAAGCAGCGTAGAGACCTAATTCGAAAAATGACGATTTCGGGTCAATAAGCTTTGCGATGCGTTCGCGGGCGGTTAGACGGCCCTTTTTGTGCTGCGATTCGACCGCTTTTGCGCCGCCGCCTTCGCGGATCTTCTGCTCTTCGTTCTTGATTTGCGTAAGAATTTCGATGACACGGCGTGAATTCTTTTCGAAGTCAGGGGATTTGCGATTAATGTTGGAGCTTAGAGTTGCGGTCACGCAGCTTCCTCGCGGCGAACATTTGCCAGAAATGAGTATAAGGTTTTGAAGAAAAATGCGCGAGTTGCGGGGCGTTGTAAGTTAACGATCACTTTGGTTGCGTGGTGCGTTGTTGAATGAAGTCCACGATGTCCTGCGTGGAAGTGCCGGGCAGAAAAACCTGGGCAATTCCGGCTTGCTTGAGAGCAGGAATGTCGGCTTCGGGAATGATACCGCCGACGAGCACGGTGACGCCGTCCATACCCTTTTCGCGGAGCAGATTCATAAGTTGAGGGCAAATGGTGTTGTGCGCGCCGGAGAGGATTGAGAGGCCGATGACGTCCACGTCCTCCTGTACGGCGGCGGAAGCGATCATCTCGGGAGTTTGCCTCAGGCCAGTGTAGATGACTTCCATGCCCGCGTCGCGCAGGGCACGGGCGATCACCTTAGCGCCCCGGTCGTGGCCGTCGAGGCCGGGCTTGGCAATCAGCACGCGAATTTTCTTTTCCGGCATACTTTGCGCTCTCAGGTAATGGCGGTTTCTTCGTAGGTGCCAAAGGTGTCGCGCATGGCGTCACAGATTTCGCCCAGCGTTGCATAGGCTTTCACAGCGTCATAAATGAAGGGCATCAAGTTGTCTTTGCCATTCGTGGCAGTACGCAATGCGCTGAGGCGACGGGTGACTTCGTCGGTGGAGCGTTCCGCACGAAGTTTCTTGAGGCGCTCTGCTTGCCGATGAGCCACGGTCTCATCAATCTGCAAAATTTCCAGAGGTTTTTCTTCGGAAACAAACGCGTTCACGCCAACCATGAGCTTTTCTTTGTTATCGAGTTCGCGTTGATAGCGATAGGAGGCTTCCGCAATTTCGCGCTGCGGGAAGCCGCGTTCGATCGCGGCGACCATCCCGCCAAAAGCGTCAATCTTTTTAATGTAATCCCACGCGCCTTTTTCGACTTCATTGGTCAGCGTCTCAACGAAATACGAGCCTCCGAGCGGATCAACGGTATTTGTCACGCCTGTTTCGTGGGCGATGATCTGCTGCGTACGCAGTGCAATCGTCGCGGCAAATTCCGTCGGCAGCGCCCATGCTTCATCGAGAGAGTTGGTATGGAGGGACTGCGTGCCGCCAAGAACTGCCGCGAGGGCCTGAAGCGCGGTGCGAACGACGTTATTGTAAGGCTGCTGCGCCGTAAGGGAGCAGCCGGCAGTTTGCGAATGAAAACGCAGCGCGTACGAACGCGCGCTCTTCGCTCCATACCGCTCGGTCATTGCCTTGTACCAGATCCGGCGTGCAGCGCGGTATTTGGCGATTTCCTCGAAGAAGTCATTGTGTGCGTTGAAGAAGAACGAAAGCTGCGGAGCAAACTCATCAATTTCAAGACCGCGTCGCAGACCCCATTCGACGTACTCCATGCCGTCGCGCAGCGTAAACGCCAGCTCCTGAATGGCAGTCGAGCCGGCTTCGCGAATGTGATAGCCGCTGATGGAAATCGTGTTGAACTTGGGAGTGTTCTTCGCGCCGAACTCAAAAGTATCAATGACCAGCCGCATGGAAGGCTCAGGCGGGTAGATGTATTCCTTCTGCGCGATATATTCCTTGAGGATGTCGTTTTGCAGTGTGCCAGAAATTTTCTTCCAATCAGCGCCTTGCTTTTCCGCAACGGCGAGATACATCGCCCAGATCACTGCTGCGGGCGAATTGATGGTCATGGAAGTGGTGACGTCGGCGAGTGGAATCTGATCGAAAAGAACTTCCATGTCCGCCAGGGAACTGATTGCAACGCCGCATTTGCCGACTTCGCCTTCCGAGAGCGGATGGTCGGAGTCGTAGCCCATCAACGTGGGCAAGTCGAAAGCTGTCGAAAGTCCCGATTGGCCCTGCGAAAGCAGATAGCGAAAGCGCTGGTTTGTGTCTTCAGCCGTGCCGAAACCGGCAAACTGGCGCATCGTCCAGAGGCGGCCGCGGTGCATCGTTGCATGAATTCCGCGCGTGTAAGGAGGTTCGCCGGGTTGTGCGAGGTCAGTATCGGGGTTCCATCCCGGCAAATCCGCTGGAGTGTAAAGCCTTCGAATCGGATGACCGGAAATCGTAGTGAATTCAGCCTGGCGCTCCGGATTTTTCGCCAGAGTCGGCTGAAGCGTGTTCTTTTCCCATGCTTTTTCGCGTTCGGAAGGCTCACGCCTGGTGGCCAATTCGGCGAGGGAAGAAGCTTTCGTGTGAATGGTATCGGCCATTATGGGTCAAGAGCGGCCTACCGGCGCACTCATAACAATTTCTAATGCTATGCGAAAGCAGAGCTTGGGGCAAGAATTCGGCGATGCGGCGTTTCGCCAAAGTGGCCTGCGACAGGCAGGAAAAAGAAATGCCGGTCTGCACAGGGCAGACCGGCCGGTAAAGTTATCTTAAAAAGGGAGTTACTTCTGGCCGTCTTTTGCTTCGGCGGCCGGCGCATTCTTGCTTTCGATTTCGCGGTAGAGCTTGTCCATTCCAACGACTTGTCCATGGAGCGTCCCCGGAATCAAAGAAGATTGCTCCACTTGACCTGTCTTTGCATCCGCGATGGTCACGCGATTGACTTCGAGCGTCCGGCCAAGAGCGCGTTCGTAGTTGGCTTTTGCTTCGACGAGGTCAGTCAAGGCGCGAAGCTCGGTGCCTTGAGCGGCGATCAAGTCGCGCTGGGTTTGGATGACCAGGTAAACGGTCGAAGCGCCGAGCTGATATTTCTTTTGTTCGGCGTCGAATGTCTGTTGCTGTAGTTCACGAGCTTTTGCGGCCGCATCTACTCGGGCGCGGTCCTGTTCGAGCGCAATGTACGAGTTGCGGACGTCAAGCAATGCGCTGTTTTTCAGCTGCTGCATCTGCGCTTCGATCTGACGTTGGGTCAGGATAGCGCGCTGATTGTCTGCCTGAGCGGAGCGATTGCGGATCGGGACGGTCAAATTCAACGACACGCTATAATCCGGAAAGTTGTTGTGAAATACCGAGCTCATGGCATCTCCAAAGCCGCCCTTTACAACTTGCGTTGTGAGCGGGACGACGTTCGGAAGGTAGACACCTGCTGGGGCGCCGTTTATGTCTACCAGTTGAGTCCCGGCTACAGTTTGCGATGTCAAAACCTGCGTCTGGTTACCAGCCAGGCCAACTGTGCCGTATTGCGCTTGCAGCGTTGCCGTGGGCAAGAGTGCATTGCGCGTCGCCTTCAAATCAATTTCACCATTCTGAAGGTTGATGGCCATTTCCTGAACGTCGGGACGTTTTGAGAACGCTTCGCTCACCGCTTGCTCGAAGTTTGGCGCTTCAATGGCTTCCGGCTTTGAAGGCAAATCACTTGGAATAATTTCGAGGTTGATCATGTTGGGAGCGAGCGGATTCTTGGTAATGGCGTTCTTCAGAATCTGCTGCTGCTGTAATTCCGCAGTTTGCGCGACGATCAAATTCTGGCGATCCGTAGCCAATTCCGATTCAGCGCGCGTCACATCGAGCGGAGCCATCGTGCCAATCTCAAGCTGCTTCTTATTGTCGTTGTAGAGCTTTTCAGCAACGGTCACGGCCTGCTGCTGCACTTTCACGTTTTCCCGGGCGTAAACGAGTTCCCAATAGGCAGTAATGGTGTTGGTTATGGTAGTGATGGCCTGCTGCGCGAAAGCGAGGTCTGCAATCTTGCGATTGTTTTTGGCAATCCGGATGTTGCGCGTGTTTACGGCAGTCCCAAACCCGTTCAGCAATTGTTGCTGGAATCCGACGTAAATCGATGACTGAACCGACGGATTGAAAAGGTTCGCCGCTGAAGTCGAGGAGCTGCGAGTGTTGTCCCAGGTCGTGAAGAAAGTCGTGCCCGTGTGAAAGCCCTCAGTGAACTGGGTGTTGAATGTCGAAGTATGCAGAGTCAAGGCGGTTAACGCGGATTGGCCTGTGCCGGTACCCGACGTCAGCGGGTTGTTCACGGGGACGTTGCGATCGTCGATGCTAAAAGTCGAAGTCAGCGTCGGGTCGAAATTCAGGAATGGAATGTTTGCCGTCGAACCAGCGAACAGGGCTCCCGGAGGAACGCCACCAACGCCGCCCGCGTTAGCTTTCAGAATCGAAGTGTCAGCCAGCCACGGATTGTAGCGCTGCACGATGATGTCGAGGTTGTTCTGCAGAGCCAGCTCGACGGCATCCTGCAAACTCAGGTTCAGTTTGCCGTCCTGAATCATCTGGTCAATCCGCGGTGAATTCGTCATGGCAAACGGATCGACCGTGATTGGCTTATAAGGCGCAAGCAGGTTCGGAAATGGTTTTGGCGCACGGGTGTAGTTGTACTTGGCCACCCCCAGAGAAAATTGGCCCGTGGAGGTCTGGGCTGGCGCTGGAGCCGCCGGTGCGTCCTGCGCGTAACTGAGCAGTGCCGGGCTAAACGACAGAGCGCAGGCCAGTGATGCGGCAACCAGCGGTCGAACGAACGTCTTCATCATTTTCAAGGCTTCCCCTCGCGTTAGAATGGCACCTAGAGCGATAAATTGATTCTCAATTGAATACAACGTTGGCAGAGCCAAATTTGTTTCATTTCGTTTCAGTAAAAAGGACTTACGGCTGGCCGCGCGCCTTGGCGGCTTCGTGGTTTGACTTCACCACCACGGAAAAAGCAGTCTAACAGGGGCTCCACTTCCTTGACAACGCAAACGGCCACCGCTAGTCTGCTGACATTTCGACGGTTAGCAGCGCTCGGCGGTTAGCGGAAGGGCGCAAAAGGATGCGTTTTGGACGCAAGGCAAGAGTATTTGAAGCTCTTTGAGACGGCCGGAGCCGTCCGAAAGGGGCATTTCGAGCTTTCGAGCGGATTGCACAGCTCGATGTATGTCCAATGCGCTCAGGTACTGCAATTTCCGCGCTTTGCGGAGAAGCTGGGGCACGGTTTGGCGGCGCTTTTTGCAAATGACCGAATAGAAGCAGTGGTTTCGCCTGCGATGGGCGGGTTGATCATTGGACAGGAAGTGGCGCGCGCCCTTCCGGAACCAGTGGGTTCGATTGGCGGTGGCACGCCGGCCATGTTTGTGGAACGCGATGCGAGCGGGAACATGACCATGCGACGAGGGTTCCAATTGAAGCCCGGGCAGCGAGTGCTGGTGATTGAAGACGTTTGGACCACGGGCGGCTCGACGCTCGAAGCAATTCGGGTGGTGGAAGAAGCCGGCGGCTGCGTGGTAGCTGCGGGAGCCCTAATTGACCGGAGCGGCGGGAAAATTGAATTTCCTGTGGAAGCGCAGGCTCTGCTTGATTTGCCTATCGCGAGCTATGAGCCGGACGATTGTCCGCTATGCCGCGAAGGGAGCGCTGCCGTTAAGCCCGGCAGCCGTTTTGTGCGAACCGCGATGTGATCCAGGAAGTTTCCCTCGGAATGAGATATTTCAAATTTACGATTGCCTACGACGGCACCGATTTTCACGGCTGGCAGATCCAAAAAGAAAAATCCACGGTTCAGGGAGAGATTGTCAATGTCCTGCGGCGTGTCACGCAGGAGCAAATTCATTTGCATGGGGCAGGGCGCACGGACGCAGGCGTACATGCTCTCGGACAGATCGGCAGCTTTAAGACGCAGTCATCCCTGTCTGCCGGCGAATTTCAGCGCGCCTTGAATGCGATTTTGCCGCCGGCGATTCGCATTATGGACTCAGAAGAAACTGGCCCCGATTTCAATGCGCGCTGGTCGGCGAAGAGCAAGATTTACCGTTACCGGCTGTATCGAGGAAAGGTTGTACCACCGAGCGAGTGGCGGTACGTCCTGCACTATCCGTTTCCTCTAGATGAAGACAAAATGCGAGAGGCGGCAGCGAAATTTGTTGGCAAGCACGATTTTGCCGCGTTTGCTGCTTCCACGGGTTCGGAAGAGGATGACAAAGAGCGCAGCACGGAACGCGAAATTTATTCCACGGAATTGGTGCGCAGCGCGGACAACGAAGAGCTGGTCTTTACGGTTCGCGGGCGTTCGTTCTTGCGCTACATGGTGCGCAAAATGGTTGGGACATTGCTCGACGTCGGTCGTGGGCGATTGCAGGTAGACGACATAGAAGAACTCTACGAGTTGCGGGATCGCTCCAAATCTGGACCGACGGTTCCGCCGCAAGGCTTATGCATGGTGAAAGTGGAACTGGAAGAATCGTGGAAAGTAGGGAAGTTGTAGTCGTCTGAAAGCATAGCCGCGCTATACTTCCGCGGCGATGAGCGAGGGTTCCGCGGTAGAAAAAGTTCGCTTTGTTCCTGCCAGCGACCAATCCCTTTTGGTCTATTTTGGGGATGAGATTTCTCTTCCCATCCATTACAAAATCGTCAAATTTCTTCTGCTTCTTGAAACAGAACCGGTTCCGGGCATTGTGAATCTCCATCCCGCTTATTGTTCTGTACTCGTAAAGTTTGATGCACTGCGATTCACACACTCTGAAATGGAATCGCGGCTGACGCCTTATCTTGCGAAACTTCCACAAGTTGTATTGCCGGAACCCCGAAGGCGGGAAATTCCGGTTTGTTATGGTGCGGAATTTGGCCCTGATTTGTCGGAACTCGCCGAGCTGCACAAGATCTCGGAAGACGAGGCAATTCGTCTGCATTCCTCAGTGGAGTACATCGTCTGTTTTCTAGGCTTCGTCCCTGGATTCGCGTATTTGGGCGGTCTTCCGCAAGAACTGGAAACACCGCGCCTTTCTTCGCCCAGAAAAAGAGTCCCAGCGGGGAGCGTGGGAATTGGCGGCAGTCAAACTGGGGTATATCCCGTCGCGACACCGGGGGGATGGAGACTCATCGGGCGAACGCCGATTTCTCTGTTTCGTCCGGAAGAGAAAGACTTGAGTTTCCTGCGAATAGGAGATCACGTCACATTTGTCCCGATCACGATAGATAGGTTTGAGGCTCTCTCCCGGCAATGAATACGATTCAAGTGATAAAGGCAGGCGCACTCACGACTGTTCAAGATTTGGGACGGCCCGGCTTTGGCGTGATGGGAATATCCCCTTCAGGTGCTGCGGATCCAGTTTCTTTGCGAATTGGCAATCGCCTCGCGGGCAATCCGGATAATGCAGCCGCGATTGAAATGACCGTCATTGGGGGGCATTTTCAGTTTTCAGGGAGAACCGTTGTTGCATTAACTGGCGCGGACCTCTCCGCAAGGATTGGACACGGTCGCGTTCGACAATATCAATCGTTTGTGGTCAATCCGGGGGATGTCTTGGAGTGTGGATCTTCCATCGGCCGTGCGCGCGCCTATCTGTGCGTACAAGGCGGTATTGATGTGCCGGAATTTCTCGGTAGCCGCGCGACTCATTTGCTCAGCGGGCTAGGAGGGTACGGGGGCCGCGCTCTGCGAAAAGGGGACATTCTAAACATAGGCGCATGCAATCCGGATTTTCGAGCGAGGCAACTTGCTGGGCAGGGGCATACCAATCTTGTACCGCGAACTATCTTTCGAGTCACACAAGGGCCCCAGTGGGAAATGTTCACGGAGGCAGCAAAGCGATTGTTCTTTGAGCAGACGTATAAAGTTTCGGCGTCCGCAGATAGAACGGGAATTCGGCTGGAAGGAATTCCGCTCGAGCTAGTGTCGAACAGGGACATGCTTACGGAAGGAGTTTCCCTCGGTGCAGTGCAGATTCCGCGAGATGGAAAGCCCATTATTTTATTTGTCGAGCAACAAACGACGGGCGGGTATCCGAAGATTGCGAACATCATCGGAGCCGACCTTTATCGTGTAGGACAGTTGCAAACGCACCATGAGATCCACTTTGAATTGGTCAGTTTTGAGGCGGCTCGCGCACTATTATTGAGACTGGAAGAATATTTAACTTCTCCTGCGTTGATTGGCGAATGAATCGGATTGATTTGAATTGCGATATGGGTGAGCTGCCGGAAGCAATTGCCGATGGCACGCAAGAATCGCTCATGATTTGGCTCACTTCCGTGAACATTGCCTGCGGCGGCCACGCAGGCGATTCGCAAACAATGGAAACGACAATTCGTCAGGCGCAGAAACATGGACTGGCAATCGGTGCGCATCCCGGGTATCCCGATCGCGAGAATTTCGGCCGCATAGGACTCGGTCTCGCGCCGGAGAAAATTTCGGATACGATTTATGAACAGGTGAGAGCTTTGGACGAGATTGCAAAGCGCCTTGCAGCAGAAGTCGTCCATGTAAAGCCGCATGGAGCTCTGTACAACCAGGCGGTGCGCAATTCTGAGATCGCGAATGCTATTGCGGAAGGAGTTGCGCGCTGGAACAGGGATGTTGCTCTCGTTGGCCTTGCAGGCTCCCCAATGCTCGACATATTTCGCGCCGCCGGCTTTCGAGTCGCTGCCGAGGCATTTGCCGACCGAGTTTATGAGGCCGACGGAACTTTGCGGGCGAGGAAGCACCGAGATGCTCTTATCCACGATCCGGAAATGGCCGGCAAACAGGCTGTCAACATCGCCGTAAGGCAAAAGGTGATTGCCATAAATAAACGGGAGTTGCCGGTTCATGCGCAGACGCTTTGCATACACGGCGACACGCCAGGCGCCGCAAAGATTGTGGAAGGCGTCGCAAAGGCGCTAAGGGCAGCAGGCGTCGCGGTTGAGCCGCTTTAGTCGTTCGCACCAGCGTAATGCGCTAGAATCCCATCATGGCGACCCAAGCCATCTCTGCCGACACGCTGCCTTCCTACAATCCCGCAACGGGCGACGTTGCCGAGAGTATTGCAAAAACGCATCCAGAAGAACTGTTTACGATTCTGGCTGCCGCACTGTCAGCTCAGGAAAAGTGGAGAACAACTGAGGTTTCTGAACGCCGCACGCTACTGAAACGTCTGAAAGACAGAATGCTTGTTAGCAGAGGTGAGCTGGCCGACATTGTCGTTCGCGAATCGGGCAAGCCGCGCGTCGAGGCTCTTTTCTCCGATGTTTTTGTCTCGCTCGATACGGCTGCGTATTACGCGAAGAACCTGCCAAAGCTTCTGAAGTCCGAGCGCGTGCCACATCATAGTTCGGCCGCTAAGCTCAAATCCGGTGGGCTGTATTACGAGCCAGTTGGAGTTATCGGAATCATCAGTTCTTGGAACTATCCTCTTGCCATTCCAATGGGGCAGATTATTTCAGCGGTGGCGGCGGGCAACGCAGTTGTTTGTAAGACGAGCGAATTCACGCCGAAGTGCGGTGAGTTAATCAGCAAGATGTTTCGCGAGGCGGGTTTTCCGGAACATCTTGTAAATATTGTTCAGGGCGGCGGCGAAATCGGTCAGGCACTCATCGACGCGAGGCCTGACAAGGTATTGTTCACGGGAAGTGTTTCGACGGGGAAGCGTGTTGCTGAGGCTTGCGCGAGGCAGCTAATTCCGAGCGTACTTGAGCTCGGCGGCAAAGACGCAATGCTCGTGCTGTCCGATGCGAATCTCGATGTGGCTTCGAGTGCTGCGATTTGGGGAAGTTTTACGAACTGCGGGCAGGTGTGCCTCTCCGTCGAGCGGCTCTTTGTTGATAATTCCGTCAGCGAAGAATTTCTCAAGCTGTGCGTGGAGAAGACAAAAACGCTACGCGTGGGCAACGGGGCTCAGCCAAACATTGACGTTGGCCCTCTGATTCGCCCGCAACATGTCAAGCGAATGAATGATTTGATTGAGGATGCCGTTGCTCGCGGTGCCAGAGTCATGTGCGGCGGCTGTGCCCGCCCTGACCTCGGGCCCTGCTTTTTTGAGCCAACCGTAATTGCAGACGTGGATTCTTCAATGCGACTTTTTCAGGAAGAGACTTTTGGCCCGATCCTCGCGATTCAGACGGTCAGGAACGCTGATGAAGCAATCGAACAAGCCAACGACTCTCCTTTTGCGCTGGCAGCAAGCGTGTGGACTTCGAACAATGAGCTCGGCCGGCAAATTGCCTCTCGGCTTCGCGCCGGCGCCGTAATGGTCAACGATGCCATCAGTTACTTTGCGATTGCGGAAGCGCCGCACGGCGGATGTAACGCCAGCGGATGGGGTCGCACGCACGGCCGCGCCGGATTCCTGGAAATGGTCCAGCCAAAATATGTGGATGTTGATGGACTCACAGGCAGCGAAAAACCGTGGTGGTATCACTACAATGAATCACTCAGCGCGGCGGCCGATGACTTCCTGAAATTGGAATTTGGCGGACTTGGCGCGAAGTTAAGATACGCACGCGGCGCGCTGAAGACATTTTTCCGCGACCACGGTTTCAAGAAGCCAAACGCTTAGGAGAGCCTCGCAGAGAACATGCCGCTGAACGAATGGATCTACGACTGGAACGCCGCCTCGCCTCCTGTGATAACGCCCGGCGCTCCCGTTCTGCTAAATGACGAGACTCTTCGCGATGGGTTGCAGAATCCGTCCGTGTACGACCCTGGCATCGAAGAGAAAATCACAATCCTTCATTTGATGGAAGCCCTTGGGATTGAATCGGCCAATATCGGACTGCCGGGCGCTGGTCCGCGCGCCTACGAACATACCGAAGCGCTCGCGCGCGAAGTTGCAACGAACCGTATGCGCATAAAGATAAATTGCGCTGCCAGAACGCACGAAAACGACATTCGCCCGATCGTGGAAATTTCACAAAAGGTTGGAATACCAATCGAAGCGGCCACCTTTGTCGGTTCGAGCCCGATTCGCAGGCTGGTGGAAGACTGGACCGTCGATCATCTCGAGCGCACCACAGAAAGCGCCGTGAACTTTGCCGTGCGCCACGGTCTCCCTTCGATGTACGTTACGGAAGACACGATTCGCACCGATCCGGAAACAGTGAAGCGCCTTTATTCGACCGCTGTTCGCAACGGTGCGAGAGCGATCGTTCTCTGCGATACGGTTGGCCATGGCACGCCGCAAGGCGCGTACAACCTCGTCCAATTTGTGATTAAGGAAGTCGTCCAGCCTAGCGGTGAAAAAATTCGAGTGGATTGGCATGGGCACAACGACCGTGGCCTCGCAGTTGCAAATTCACTATGCGCGCTCGCCGCAGGTGCCCATCAAATTCACGCTGCCGCAAATTCGTTAGGCGAACGAGTCGGCAATACACCAATGGAGCTTATGCTCGTCAATCTGACGCTGATGGGACTGATCAATCGCGATTTATCACGGCTTCGCGAATATTGCCTGACCGTGGCGGAAGCGACGCACACGACGATTCCTTCGAATTACCCCGTTATCGGCAAAGATGCGTTTCGCACGGCAACCGGAGTCCACGCCGCTGCACTTGTCAAAGCGTTTAAGAAAGGTGATGTTGGGCTGGCAAATTCTGTCTACAGCGGCGTGCCTTCGCATCTCTTCGGGCTGGACCAGGTGATCGAAATCGGCCCGATGAGTGGCAAATCGAATGTTCTTTTCTGGCTTGAGCGGCACAAAATCCCGGCGGACGAAGCAATCGTAACCAAGATTCTCGACGCCGCGAAGCATTCCGCTCGCGTTCTGACCGATGATGAGCTTCACACGCTCTGCGCTGGAGTGGCCCGGCCCTGATGCGCAATCGCGCCTTGCAACTCCTCGTGAATTGCGCCGCTGTTTCCGTTATTCTTCTTTGCATGCCGGCACGCTCCGCAATTCCGTTTTCCTCGGGACGAGTTGCCCAGTTCTCCCAGATTTCTCAGAACCAACACACAAAAACCGCGCTCGAGTGGTTCAAGACCCATCTCAACTGGATTAATGACGAACAGGCCCGCTTGACGGAAATTCCAGCGCCCCCATTTGCCGAGAGCAAGCGTGCCGAAGCCGTAAAGGTTTTACTTGCTGCGGTGGGGCTTGAAGTTCATCTCGATAAAGCAGGAAACGTCATCGGAGAACTCCGCGGCTCCAACGAAAAAGAGATCGTACTGATAGCCGCACACATGGACACAGTCTTTCCGCCAGGGACCGACGTCAAAGTCCGCCGCGAAAAAGACCGCATGTTCGCCCCGGGCATTTCAGACAACGGTACAGGACTTGTCTCCCTCGTTGCCATGGCAAGGGCCCTGCATGAAGCCCGAATCAAGCCGCAGCGCACAATTCTTTTCGTTGCCGATGTTGGAGAAGAAGGCGAAGGCAATCTTCGCGGTATGCGCGCGCTTGTGGATGCGTATCGCGAGAAGCTGAAAGCTGTAATTGTTCTCGATGGTTCGGGTACAGATCATGTCACCACAAAGGCTCTGGCTTCTCGGCGCATGGAAGCCGTAATTACCGGCCCGGGCGGCCACAGCTGGTCTGACTTCGGAATTCCCAATCCAATCAACGCGCTTGTTCGTGCCTCCGTCCGTTTTCTCAATACACGCGTTCCAGCCAATCCGCGCACCACCTTCAATCTTGGCGAGATTCAGGGCGGCACGTCTGTAAATTCAATTCCGCACGAAGCTCGCCTGAAAGTAGACGTCCGTTCTGAAAGCGAAGACGAACTGCTGCGGCTGGAAAACGCGCTTCGCGAATGCATGGCCGCGGGCGTTCGCGATGAAATGGAATCCGCGCGCGACCGCTCCAAGGGAAAGCTTGAGTGGAAAGTGGATACACTTGGCAGCCGTCCGGGCGGCGAACTTTCAAACGATTCGCAGCTTCTTGCCGCGTTGCGCGCCGCAGACGATTACGTTAGCAATACCTCCCGCATGGAACGCGCTTCCACCGACGCGAACATTCCTCTGTCTCTGGGAATTGATGCGATTGCCATCGGCGCAGGCGGCAACGGCGGCGGCGCTCACTCGCTGCAGGAATGGTATGAACCCGCTGGCCGCGAAATCGGTCTGCAACGCGCACTTCTAACGGTGCTCGGCGCCAGCGGAATAGCTCCTGAGAAAGGGAAATGATGAATCTGCACTTGTTCCGTAGAGTCTCGCTCATCGTGTTTGCAATTCTAGCGCTCGCCATATTTGTGGCGCCTCGGCTCCGTGCGCAATCCATGAGCCTCGACAAAGACGCACCCATGACCCTCTACAAAAACGCGCGCATATATACGAACGATCCCGGTGTTCCCTGGGCCGCAGCTATGCTCGTCCGCGGAGAAATAATTCTCGCCGTTGGGGACGAAGACGAAGTCACTGCCCTCGCCGAAAAGGGGACTAAAGTCGTCGACCTTGAAGGTCACTTCGTTATGCCCGGTTTCAACGACGCTCACGTCCATCTTGGCAGCGCCGGTTACGACGCTCTCTCGGTTCGGCTGCATGGCGCTCCATCGATAGAGGAACTCCAAAAGCGCTTGGCCGCCGCAGTCGCCTCAAGTAAAGGAGGCGAATGGGTGACCGGCTCTGGATGGGATCACACACTTTGGCCCGAGAAAAAGTTTCCTACTCGCGCAGACTTGGACAAAGTCTCACCCAAGAACCCTGTCTATCTCACACATATCTCTGGTCACGTGGCCGTCGCAAATTCACTCGCTCTAAAACTGGCCGGTGTAACCGCCAAGACCCCAAGCCCTGCTGGATCCGAAATCGAACACGATGCCTCTGGAGAACCTGACGGCATGCTGAAAGAAAATGCGATGGGCCTTGTGGAATCTAAAATCCCTCCGCCATCGCCCGAACATCGCCGAAAGGGAATTGAACTCGCGCTGGCGGATGTTGCCGCCAATGGTGTGACCTCCTTGCAGGATAATTCTCTGGTTGATGCTCTCGGCAAGACTGCGGCCGCAAATGCGGGCAACGACACCTGGGACGATTTCCGCGTCTATCGCGAGCTAAAGAAAGAAGGCAAGCTCACCGTTCGCATCACCGAATGGCTTCCGTTCACCGCGCCGCTTGAACGGCTTGAGGCGATGCGTAAGGAAGGTGGCACCACCGATCCCTGGCTGCGCACGGGCGCCCTTAAATTTGTTGCTGACGGCGCGCTCGGTTCACGCACGGCGGCAATGCTCGCACCTTACTCAGACGATCCGAAAACGAGTGGACTCCTCGCGATGGAGCCCGAGAAGCTCCGCATGATGGCCATCGAGCGCGACAAAGCCGGGTTTCAGCTAAATTTCCACGCCATCGGTGACCGCGCCAATCGCGTTGCGCTCGACACGTTTGAAGCTGTTGCAAAAGCCAACGGTCCACGTGACCGCCGCGACCGCGTCGAACACGCGCAAATCGTAGCGCTCTCCGACATCCCGCGATTCGCCTCCCTCAACGTGATTGCGTCAATGCAGCCTTCTCACGAAACTACAGACATGCGCTGGGCTGAATCGCGAGTTGGGCCGGAACGTGCCAAAGGTGCGTATGCCTGGAATTCCATCCAGAAATTCGGCGGCCGTTTGGCCTTCGGCACCGATTACGACGTAGAAGTGATTAGTCCATTTCGCGGCCTATACGCCTGCGTTACGCGTGAACTTTCCGATGGTGGACCAGCGGGCGGCTGGCAACCTCAGGAGAAGATCTCGCTTGCCGATTGCATTCGGGCCTACACCTCTGGCTCCGCTTATGCCGAATTCATGGAAGGCAAAAAAGGCGAACTCAAAGCCGGCGAACTCGCCGACTTCATTGTTCTCTCGGATGACCTCACGCAGATAAAGCCCTCGCAATACACAAAAACGAAAGTCCTTTTGACGATTGTCGGTGGGCGGACCGTCTATACAGCCTCGAAATAACCCGCAGCCCGATACGATATAAATCAGATTTTTGATTTGCGCCTACTACATTTATTGCATTGACACTTAGCCGAGCCCGGGAGTACGTTAGTCCCAACATAAGGCCAATATGGCCTCGGGGATTTTCTCCTTTTCAGTTCAAAAAGTGGGTTTGTCGAGGCGCCTGCAATTTGCGGGCGGCGTTTTGATTTGCTGGGAAGAGGTCGGCTTCTTCTGGGTCAGGAAAGCTGTTACTTCGTCTAGGGGGATGTGTTCATGAAACGATGGTTATGCGCAGTCCTGTTTCTGCTCGTCGTCGTTACCGCAGCAAATAGCCAGACATTCCGGGGCGCAATCAATGGAACGGTCACTGATCCGTCTGGCGCTGCAGTGCCAAACGCCACGGTTAAGGCCACGGAATCGGCCACTGGACTTGATCACACGACGGTCACTTCCAGTGAAGGCCAGTTTTCTTTTCAAGATATTCCACTCGGATTTTACAAAGTCAGTGTAAGTGCCAGCGGTTTTCCTACGACCAACATTGACAAGGTCGAAGTCGTAGCCGGCACTATCTATACGTTGAACGTGCAGATGAAGCTGGGACAGTCCTCGACGACCGTCGAGGTTTCCGCTGCCGCGATCACGTTGGATACAACGACGAGCGCGCAGACCATGTCCATTCAGGACGATGTCGTGCAAAACGCTCCTTTGAATGGTCGTGACTTCACTCAGCTAATCGCTGTTCAACCGGGATTTGGCGGCTACAACGTCGGCGGTTTTGGCTCACTGAATGGCACTCGCCCCAATCAGATCAACTGGCAGATCGATGGCGTGGACAATAACGACTTCTGGCACAACATTCCCGCTGTGAATCAGGGCGGCGTGTCCGGTATCGCCGGCGTTGTTTTGCCGATGGATTCGATCGTTGAATTTTCGTCTCAGACTCAGGCAGGTCCGGAATCAGGGCGCAATGCAGGTGGCACCGTGAACGTCGTAACGCGCTCTGGCACTAACGAATTGCACGGCACTGTGTACTACTACAATCGAAATGAATTTTACGCAGCGCACACGCCTTTCCTTCCAAGCGGAACAAAGGCGCCGCCACTTCGCAATGAAAACTATGGTGCGTCCGCGGGCGGTCCAATCATAAAGAACAAACTCTTTGTCTTCGCGAATTACGAAAAGCAGGATTTCGTTATCGGTCTCTCGGGTATCGCCACGGAGCCCTCCGATGCTTGGGTAAGTCTCGCACAAGACATTCTTGCAAACCCAGGAAACAAGTACGGCACTTACGCTGCAATTACGGAGAGCGCAGCTTCCGCAAATGCAATCGGTCCAAACGGCTTTTGGCCTCGTTCGGGGCAAGGCTCGATTGCAGCTCTCCCGGCGACACCCAACAACTATTTCGCGCCAATCGCCGAAACCGGTCATAGCTACAACGGTGTCGGTCGCGTGGACTACGAAATTTCCAATAAGCACCACTTGTACCTTCGCGGCTACATCGGACAGGGAACTCAATCAGCGCCACTCGGTGGAAGCCCTGCACTGGGAACTGCTAGCTCCAACTTGCAGGACTACTTTGAAGTAGCGCCATTGCACGTTGGCAACTACTCGGCGGTGCTGAACTCAACTTTGAGTTCGAGGATCACTAACCAGTTCCTCTTTGGTGCCAACTATTTCAACCAGATCTTCAACGACTTCAACAACAGCTTTAATACCAAGAACATGGGCATTAACCTGAGTCCGGATGCCGTGAACAAGGGCCAATACATTAACGGTGCGCCCAATATCGTCATCGGGCCCAACGGCGGTTCATTCGAGCAAATCGGTTTGACTCCTCCGGAAGGACGCAGCGATTTGACTTGGCACATCAACGACGTGGTTTCCCAGACCATTGGAAACCATACCTTGCGGTATGGCGGTGAAATTCGGCACGCCAAGTTGAATGAGTTCTACCATCGCCGCGGAACTGGCAAATTTACATTCATCGGGGACGAAGGTCCGTGGGCCGAGGGATGTGCGGGCGCGACAGCAACGACAGGGCCTGCAGGTTGTCAGTCACTCGTCGCAAACAATCAATTGGTTGGCGCTTTGGCGCTTGCCGATTTCCTTGCCGGCTATGTTTCAAACAACATAACCGACCCTGGTTCGACAATCGCAGTCGGAGATCCCGAACGGTTCGTCGCCGTGAACGCCTTCAATTTGAACTTCCAGGACACCTGGCAAGCGACAAAGCGCCTCAGCCTTACATTTGGCCTGAGGTACGAATACTTTGGCCCCATGCACAGCGAGAAAGCCGACCTGGCAAACTTCGTGCCTGGCACGGGCCTCGTCGCCTTGCCTGCTGGCAAGGGAGTATTTTCTCCAGACAGAAATAACTTCGCGCCTCGGTTCGGGTTTGCCTATCAGGCCAACCAGAAGGGCGACTTTGTCGTCCGCGGCGGAGTCGGTGTCTTTTACGATCAGATCAACTTGAACCCGTTCCTTGATTTCCGTCCTCCAGTCGCTGCGCCGCAAGGAATCGAAGGCAATGCCTTTGGAAGTACCCCGGTTACGACTTACAACGCTCCGTTCTGCGGAACGCTCGCTGATGGCAGTTATCAGTGGGATGCAGTGCAAGCTGCAACCTGCCCCGCCGGTTATACGAATGCTGGCGCGGCGAACGCCGGAAGTGCAATTTTTGGTCCTGCGCTGGCTTGCAGCGATCCAAATTGCGGAGCGCCGGGAGACCCAGCCGGCGTCGGAGTCTATTCGGTCAGCAAAGACTTCCGCACGCCTTACTTTTTTAACTACAACTTGCAGGTTGAGAAGGGGCTTGGCAACGCCGGCATTTTGCAGGTCGGATATGTCGGCAGCCAGGGTCGAAAGCTCAACATCGTGAGCAACATCAACCAGAACGGCGCTTTCCCGAACTTTGGCGCCATTCTTCAGCTGAATACGATTGGAACGTCGAACTACAATGCGCTCCAGGCCGTGTTCCGCTCCAGGAATTGGCATGGGTTGACTTCCCAAGTTGCTTACACCTGGTCACACGCACTCGATGAAGTCAGCGAGTATCGCGGTGCTATCCTTGACGACGCGTTCAATAAGCGCGCCGACTACGGCAACGGCGACTTCGACACGCGCCATCTCTTCACCTTGAACTTCACTTACGATGTGCCAAAGGCAAAATGGGCTACCTCTGAATGGACAAAGCGCATCTTCAACGATTGGCAAGTCAGCAGTATCATGAACTTCCACTCCGGGCAGCCCTACGACGAACTATTGTCGGGTCTGAACTACCTCGGTGGAAGTGCTACGACTGGCTCCAACAAGTTTGATCCGAGCATTCCTGGCTTGCAGTGGCTCAACCCAGCTGCCTTCTGCAATCCGAGCGATCCCGGATGTGGTGGCGGCCCGGTTTCTCGCAACAAATTCCCGGGTCCAAACTTTAAGGACGTAGACTTGTCCGTTATCAAGAACATTCCAATCACGGAACGATTCAAACTTCAGCTGCGCGCGGACATGTTCAACATGTTCAACCGCACCAACTTTGCTTCTGGCGTGGGCGCGGTCAACACGGGTTGCAATGAGGACTTGGTTGCCCATCACTGCGGCGCTGGCTTTGGTCAGGTCTACGACACAATCGGCGACTTCAACGGCGCTCCTGGCCTTGGCCCTGGAGAGCAGTTCAACATGCAACTTGCTGTGAAGCTCCGCTTCTAAAACAACTACATCAACCTTTTCCCGGGAAGTCCGCTCTGTCGGGCTTCCCGGTTTTCTTTTGCGGATCATTTTTCGCTGACTTGCCCTGCAAGCAACTAAGGTAAGCTACGCCGCATGACGGAGCGCACCCCCAGCCAACCAGTAGCGAACTCTCGCTTTCGCGCTGACCTCGGCCTTATGTTCTGCACGATTCTTTGGGGCTCGACGTTCGTTGTCGTGAAAAATTCGCTCGACCAAGTATCCGTCTTCCTATTTCTAGCGTTGCGTTTCACTCTTGCCGGAATGCTGATGGCCGCTTGGCGGCCGCGTGTTTTCTTTTCCATCGAAAGGGAAGATATCTTTGCGGGCCTGCGTCTTGGCTTCTTTATGTTTGCGGGGTACGCATTTCAGACAGCCGGCTTGCAATACACCAGCGCCTCAAATTCCGGCTTCGTCACCGGTTCGAGCGTCGTTCTTGTTCCACTGCTCTTCGCGCTGTTCTGGGGATATAAGCTGACGTCCTGGGTTTACGCCGGAGCTCTCGCCGCTGGACTCGGCCTTTACTACCTGACGATTCCCGCCGAAGGCGTCGCGCATCTGAACCGCGGAGACGTGCTGACCTTCGTCGCAGCTGCCTCCTATGCCGTACACATCATTCTTGTCAGCGAATACACGAAGCAGCATTCCGCCTCCGCGCTCAGCGTCCTGCAGGTTATCGCCTGTGCGGGAATGGCGTGGATCATGACCGGCGTCGCCGCTGCGATTCGTTGGCAACCGGTTCGGTTCGAGCCGGGTTGGTCCTTGCTGACAGGCATCCTCGTCTGCGCTGTCTTTGCTACTGCCGTTGCTTTTTCGATCCAGCTCTGGGCGCAGCAGTACACCACCCCCGGCCACGCCGCGATACTGTTCACGCTTGAACCGGTCTTTGCAGTTCTGACTTCTTATATTTTTCTGGGAGAACGTCTGGCCGCGCGCGCCATCTTCGGAGCGGCTTTTGTACTGGCTGGCATTCTGATTGCGGAACTTCTCGGGCCCGCTGCACCCGAATCCGCCGAACCCACTGGCGAACACCAGTAGCTCCATCTCCTGCGGTTGTAGGGGCTTTACGCCGCCAGCTTTTCTCTTGGTTTTGGGCTCGTGTCAGGCCGGTCTATCGCCCGTTAGAGTAGTACTTCACATCTACCGCGTCATACATCGTTGCCGTGCCGGCGTGCGCTTTTTCATACGCGTCAATCGCCGCGGCATGCTGCATCGTCGTGCCAATATCATCCAAACCTTTCAACAAAACTTCTTTGCGCGCCGGAGCAATCTCAAATTTGTAGACCAGCCCGTGCTTATCGCTCACCGTTTGGTTCGGCAAATCCACGGAAAGGGAATAGCCCTCTTCTTTTTCCGTCCGCTGGAATAGCTCTTCAATCTGCGCTTCGCTCAACTCGGCCGGCAAAATCCCGTTCTTGAAACAATTGTTGTAGAAAATGTCCGCATAGCTCGGCGCCAGAATCACGCGGAACCCATAATCTCCAATCGCCCAAGGCGCATGCTCCCGCGACGAGCCGCAGCCGAAATTCGCCCGCGTCAGTAGTACGCTCGCGCCTTTGTACCGCGGGAAGTTCAGCACAAATTCCGGATTTGGCTTCTCGCCCGGCTGAATATACCGCCAGTCATAAAACAAAATTCGTCCAAACCCTTCCCGCGTCAGCGCCTTCAGGAACTGCTTCGGCACCATCTGATCCGTATCCACATTCACGCGGTCAATCGGCTGGACAATTCCGGAGTGTGTGATGAATGGTTTCATCTAGCTCAATTCTCTCTTTTCCAGGGCTTCCAAAACGTGATGCAAAATGCCAGGACAGCTATCGCTGCCAACAATGCCAAGACGCTATTTCTTGAGTGCCAATTCACTCCATATATGCCGTAACGCCATACAACGACAATCACAACTAGACTGACCAGCCATTTGATCCACATCCCGCCGCGGCGTGCTGCGTTTTGCGTCATTGAAGCACGCTACTCGACATGCGCCACATCAAACTCGCGCACATCCACAAAATGCCCTGCGAGCGCTGCAGCCGCGGCCATCACCGGACTCACTAAATGCGTACGGCTGTCGCGCCCTTGCCGTCCTTCAAAATTGCGGTTCGAAGTGCTCGCGCTCCGCTCATGCGGCGGCAGGACATCTGCGTTCATCCCGATGCACATGCTGCAGCCCGCGTCGCGCCATTCGAATCCCGCAGCCGTGAAAATCTTGTCCAGTCCCTCTTTTTCCGCCGCAGCTTTGATTCCGCGCGACCCCGGAACAATCAACGCCTGCTTGATGCTCTTCGCCACGCGCTTACCCGCAACGAGCTGCGCCGCCGCGCGCAAATCATCCAGCCGCGAATTCGTGCATGATCCGATGAACACGCGATCCACGTTGATATCCGTAATCGCCGTTCCCGGCTTCAATCCCATGTACTTCAGCGCGCTTTCCGTCGCCTTCTGGTCGTTCGGATCCTTGAAATCGTGCGGGTCCGGCACGCGCGCATTCACGCTCGTCACCATGCCCGGATTCGTTCCCCAAGTCACCTGCGGCGCAATCTGTTCCGCTTGCAGCTCGACGGTCATATCAAACTTCGCGCCGTCGTCGCTCTTCAGCGTCTTCCACCGCTCCACGGCGGCCTCAAAATCCTTCCCGCGCGGCACAAACGGACGGCCTTCCAGATACTTGAACGTCGTCTCGTCCGGCGCCACCATTCCCGCTCTCGCACCGCCTTCAATCGTCATGTTGCAAACGGTCATGCGCCCTTCCATCGAGAGCTCACGTATCGCCTGCCCGCCGTATTCCGCAACGTGTCCGGTCCCGCCGCCAATTCCAATCTTTCCGATAATCGCGAGGATGATGTCCTTCGCCGTCACGCCCTTCGGTCGTTTGCCGTGGACAAGAATGTGCAACGTCTTGGACTTCGCTTGCACAAGACACTGCGTTGCCAGCACGTGCTCGACCTCGCTCGTGCCAATACCAAACGCCAGCGTTCCAAACGCGCCATGCGTCGAAGTATGCGAATCGCCGCAGACAATCGTGAAGCCCGGCTGTGTAATCCCCAGTTCCGGTCCGATCACGTGAACAATGCCCTGATTCTTGCTGTTCATGTCGAACAGCCGTACGCCAGTCTCGCGGCAATTCTTCTCCAGCGCCTCGAATTGCAGCCGCGCATCTGTATCCACGATTGGCAGCAGCCGGCTCGTGGTCGGCACCGAGTGATCCATCACGGCAAACGTCAAATCCGGCCGCCGCACTTTGCGTCCTTCGGCCTTCAACCCCGCAAACGCTTGCGGTGAAGTTCCTTCGTGAATCAAGTGCCGGTCGATATAAATCAGCGCCGGTTTCCCCGGCTCCTGGTGCACAAGATGGCTGTCCCAAATCTTTTCGTAGAGTGTTTTTGCTGGCATGGCTCGCTCAACCGAAGTTTAGCATCAGCGTAACCTGAGGGCAAAAATCAGTAAGGGAAAATCTTAGGCAGGAATTAGGCCAGCGGAGGGTCCGCAACGGTCTCCGAAGAGAATACTTTTGCAAACGTGGCCCCCAATTCCGTAGACGAGAACGGTTTCGTCAGAAATTCATCCACGCCCATCTTTTTCGCAGCTTCCTGATCGCTCGTTTGAAAAAATCCGGATGCAAGCACAACGGGTAAGTCCGGCCGAAACGTTCGAAGCGCAGAAACAACTTCCAGCCCGGAAATAAACGGCATGGAAAGATCCGAAAGCGCCGCATCGAATGATGCGGGGTCCGCGGAGAATGCCGCAAGGGCTTTGGACGAATCCTGAAACGCACTGACGCGATACCCAAGGCGTTCGAGTTGATGCTTCGTCACCTCACCCACTGCGGGCTCGTCGTCAATCAACAAAATGTGTTCTCCCGAACCCTTGCGTGTCGGAGCCGCCGCCGCTGCGTGCCTGGGAACAACATCCACAGACGCGGGAAAGTACAAATCGAATCTCGTACCGATGCCCGGCGAACTCTTAGCCAGTATTGCACCTGAATAGCTTGAAACAATGCCGTGCACTACGGACAATCCCAGTCCCGTGCCTTGTCCTTGCGGCTTGGTCGTGAAAAAAGGTTCGAACACGCGCGCCAGTGTCGCCGAATCCATCCCGCAACCGTTGTCCGAAACTGTTAGATGCGCGTACAAGCCTTCTGCTAGCCCCGCTACAGAGCCTTCTTTCAATTCCGCGCGTCCCAGCCTAAGGCTCAGAATCCCCCCATGCTCCGCCATTGCGTGTGCCGCATTCGTTCCAAGATTCATCACGATTTGGTGAATCTGCGTCGAGTCGCCTAGTATCTCTGGCGTTGTTGCATCCATTTCCACGCGGATTTCGATCATCGCCGGCAAGGTGGATCGCAATAGTTTGATCGCTTCTTCGACGACGCTCGCCAGTTTCACCCGCCGTTTCTGCGCAGCCTGCAATCTGCTGAACGCCAGAATCTGCCGCACCAGATCCGTAGCTCGCGCGGCCGCCTCGGATATCCTTTCCAGATGAGGCCGTGCGCCATGTGCCTTCGGAAGAGATTCCGTCGCAAACTCAACGTTGCCCACAATGGATGCCAATATGTTGTTGAAGTCGTGCGCAATTCCTCCCGCAAGCGTTCCCAGGGCCTGCATCCGCTGTGCCTGTTGCATTTGCGCCTGCAAACGGGCGCTTTCTTGTTCCGCAAGATGCCGCTGCGTGATGTCCTCTACAATGTGGATTCCATAGAGAGGCGCTCCGGACTCCGTCCGAATCAGAGACACGTTCAAGTTTGCATGCACGGTCTTTCCGCTCTTGTGGATGTAACGCTTCTTCATCTGGAATGTGTTGGCGGATCCGGCCAGCAATTTCTCGAACTCGGCGCCCTCCGCGTCGGCGTCTTCAGCATGGGTAATCTCGCTGAAACGCATGTTTCTTAATTCCTGAGGTGTATATCCGACCGATTCACAAAACGCCGGATTGCACTTCACCATGTGCCCTGAAGAAGAAACCAAAGCAATTCCTACGGCTGCATTTTCAAAAAGGAATCGCAACTGTGCTTCGTTAGTCCGCAGCGCCTCTTCCGAATTCCGCTTTTGTATCGCAATTGCTGCAAGGTCCGTCGCTGAATCCACCCAGACAAACTCCTGCGGGTTTGGTGGCCCAGGCTTTCCAGAGTAAACAGCAAAGGTTCCAAGCACTTCTTTCGTTGCTGTCAAAATCGGCGACGACCAGCACGCTCTCAATCCGTGCGACAAGGCCAGGTCTTTAAAGTTCTTCCAAAGAGGATGCGATTCAATGTCTTCGACAACCACGCGCCTTGCGAAATAGGCTGCCGTCCCGCAAGAACCTACCTCCGGCCCAACCTCAATGCCGTCAATCGCCTTTGCATACGTCTCTGGTAAATTGGGTGACGCTCCGTCAAACAATCGGCCCTTGTCCTTGTCGAAAAGCAGTAATGAGCAGCGTGAGCCGAGCCCTTGCGCTTCCACCAGGAACACAATTCGTTGCAGAATCGTTTTCAGCGGCGCGCCCTTTGCGATAATCTCCAGAATGTCTCGCCGGTGCATATCGAACAGCACGGTCTGTTCCCGCTGTTCGTCCATGGAATTTAGAGATCGCGCTGTCCACCACAGCAGCATTCCGAACAGAACCGTGTTCGTGCATGCAAAAATCGCCAATCCAAATTCAGTTCCGTAGTAATCCGCTCTTTGCCCTTTGAGCCGTAGCCATCCGAGAAAGAACGGCAATGTCAGAGCAATCGGCAACGTTCGACGCGCCAGAAAGCCGCCCAGTCTTTGACTATTGAACGTCGCCATCACGCCGAGTCCAGGCCTGACGAAAAACATGGCCACTCCGAGCAAAGTCGTAACCACGGAAGTGTGTATTGCCATGGTGTCAAAGGGTGCGAATCTCGCGTCTGGACCCGACCCGTATCCCAAACCGAGAATCCCTATCAGCCCAATCGCTATTGCGATGGCTGCACTGATCTGGTGCCACGCAATTGGTCCTTTGCGTTGCCACGCCAGCAGAAGCAGCGAAAGCGCAAGCGAAGAAAACGAAGTCATGGCTGCAATCGAGATTCGCCCAGGCCACGCTGTTTTTTCCGCCGAGACTGCGGCTCCGAACAACAATTTGTCTACTGTCGTGCCGGTCATTCCCGTGTATTCAAAAATGGTCGCCACGCATATCAGCAAGATCACGATCGCCAGTACCGACACCAGTAAAGATGTCCCTCGTGTCGGCTCCTTATTTCCATGCTCTCGCTGCGCAATACTGGAAACTAAAAGAACAGCAATCCCTGCCAGAATGAAACAGGCTGCCGTTAAGGGTTTCATCGTGGGAAATCCCGAAACGATTTGGGTCAGAACTGGAATGTGCAGCGCCCATCCCACTTCATCTAGGAATCCCGTGGTGATGGCTACAAGCGCGGCAACACGCGCCAGCACAATCCCTTGTGTATGAAGTGGCCTATCCGTTGTGGAATTCTTTAGAGATGAGATTGGCATTCGGCGAGGTGTGCCGTAGCACTCTTTGTCTGCGCGATTTGATGACGTTCTTTCGCGCAGAATTGGAGCAAACCTGCTGCCAAGCGCTACAATGGCCTCAAGGATTAAAGAGTTCTAACCGGCGCCTCATGCGAATGTACTTCTGCACTCTCGGCAATACTCCCGTCGGTCCACTGCGCCTTGTTGCCGATGAACGCGGCCTCAATACCGTATGGTTCCTGCGCGGACGCAAGAACGAATCCCCGCACGACGATTGGAAAGAAGACCCAGCTTTTTTCGCAGAGGTAGAGCGCCAGCTCCAAGAATATTTCGCCGGCGCTCTGCGGGAATTTGAAATTCCGCTGTGTATGAATGGCACGGATTTCCAAAAGAAAGTTTGGAAGAATCTCCAGAAGATTCCGTACGGCGAAACCATTAGCTATGGAGAGCTTGCCAGGCGAATCGGTGACCCAAAGGCTGTTCGCGCCGTAGGTGCAGCCAACGGCCAGAATCCTCTTCCGATTATCGTTCCGTGCCACCGCGTCATCGGCAGCAATGGAAGCCTTACTGGCTTTGGCGGTGGCCTGGAGAACAAGCGCAAGCTCCTGGAACTCGAAAGCCGCCAGCGCAGTCTTTATAGCCGTTAAATCTTCTGCTTTTTCCATGCTCCGCGTTTGAATAGCACGATGCTCACTGCCGCCATCGAGGCTTCGGCAATCACCACAGCCCAGTACGCGCCATAGGCTCGCAACTTTGTATGCATGGCAAGCACATAGGCCATCGGCAACTCCAGCATCCAAAACGCGAAAAAGTTCACAATCGTCGGAGTTACCGTGTCACCCGCTCCGTTGAACGCCTGCAACATCACCATCGCATACGCGTATGCAATGTTGCCGTAGCTGAAAATGCGCAACGCCGAAGCTGCCAGAGGCAGTACTGCCGGATCCTGCGTAAACAATCGGACCACCGGCTCAGCAAATACGATAAAGAACACACCAACGGTGCCCAGGAAAATCATGTTGTACAGGCCCGTTCGCCAAACAGACTGTTCCGCGCGCTCCGGCTGTTTTGCTCCCAGGTTTTGTCCCACCAGCGTTGCCGCGGCGTTGCTTAATCCCCACGAAGGCAAAATCACGAAAATCAAGATGCGTATCGCAATCGTATAGCCGGCCAGCGCCGCCGCGCCGAAAATGCTCACAATCCGGACGAGTCCAATCCAGGTTGTGTGCGCAATGGTAAATTGCAAAATTCCCATCAGGGAAACGCGAAGCAGCCTGAACATGACGCCAAGATCCGCGCGAATCTGCTCTTTCATGATTCGCAGCCGCTCCGTTCCTTTCAGCAGCCGGTAAAACTGGTAAAGCACACCGATGCTGCGCCCCGTGAACGTCGCAAGCGCCGCTCCCGTCACGCCGAGCTTAGGAAATGGACCCCATCCGAAAATCAAGCACGGATCGAGAATCAGGTTGAGGATGTTCGATACCCAGAGCAGCCGCATTGCAATCGCCGCATCGCCCGCGCCGCGGAAAATTGCATTATTCAGGAAAAGCAGAAGAATCGCGCCACTCCCGCCAAGCGCGATCCGCGCATATCCGGAACCAACTGCGACAATCTGTGGAGTTGCACCCATCAAGCGCAGCAATTCGGGCGCAAATATAAAACAGGGAATCCCTACGAGCAGGGAAGTGGAAATTCCCAAGATGATTGCCTGCACTCCAGCGACGGCGGCACCTTGCGGATCCTTTTCCCCGATTCGCCGCGCCACCATTGCCGTTGTCGAAAGACTCAGTCCCAAACCAACCGCAAACACCAGCGTCAGCAACGATTCGGTCAATCCAACCGTGGCAACTGCGTCCGCGCCAAGTCTCCCCACCCAAAAGACATCCACAACAGCGAAGAGTGACTCCAGCACCATCTCCATAACCATCGGAATGGCGAGCAGCACAATGGCTCGATTCAAGTTTCCCGTCGTAAAATCCCGATCCGATCCCCGCAGTGCTTCCCAGACCGAACTCCAGAACGACGGCACGCTCTGTGCCGCGATTTCATTTTGCAAAGACATATTTCCATGCATGCTTTCTGCGCAAGTGCACAACTTCGCGCGGTTGAAAACCAATTGTGATCGAAACGGGAAAGAACGGAGCTGCTAGCGGGCAGCTAGAGCGTAATAGCGACAGGAATTGGCGCGACCAACATGATTCACCGTTGCCGTGCTAGAGGATATTTACGATGTATGAATCCTATACGCTCTCGCGGCCATCGCGCCACAGGAATTTACGGGAAAAGCGGTAGCACGGCCGTCGCTTTTGGACGTCAGTCGAACTTCTTAATCTTCGCCACAGTATTCGCATTAAACGACTGAATCAGCGCCACAACCAGATCCACCGTCTTGTCAAAATCCGCTCGGTCAATGACCCCATTGTGGGCATGGGTGGACCGTGCAGGAACCAGAATCGTCGTCACGGGCACGCCCGTGCCGTTTAACTTGATCGCTCCGGCGTCATCTCCAAACCCGCCCACAAAATCCATTTGCAGGGGAATATGCTGTGCCGCTGCGACGTCCTTAACGTGAGCCACTAGCTTCCGGTTTGGCAATTCGCTGAAGGTGTACAGCATCATCGCCGGTCCGCCGCCAAGTACTTCCTGCCCCGCATCAGGCCCAGGCCCGGGAATGTCGTTCGCAATGCCCACTTCAATGCTCAATCCAAGATCTGGATTGATGATGCGCGACGAAGTTTGCGCGCCGCGCATTTCGATGCTTCCTTCCTCTTGCACCGTCGCTGCATAAAAGACCTGATTTGGATGCGCGGTCTTCTGCAGTCGCCGCATCACTTCGAGCATCACCGCGCAGCCCACGCGGTCATCCCACGCCTTCGCCAAATATCTGTTGTTCGCAAGCACCGCAAAATCGGAAACCGGCGCAACTGGGTCTCCGGGTGAAATCCCCAGCGCCTCAACATCTGCAGCGCTCTTCGCGCCCACATCCAGCACCAAATCCTGCTTCTGCGTATTTCCCGCAGGATCGTGCGGAGCAATGTGCGCATCCCAAATATCCGTGTTCGCCAGCACCGGTCCCTTCGAACCAAGAATCACCCATCGTTGATCAGGCAGAGCTGCCTGCAGCCAATAGCCCAGCATTTGCATGGTAAGAAAACCGTCAGGCCGAACTCGCCGCACCATTCCGCCAAGCTCATCCATGTGCGCGTCCAGCATGATGCGCGGTCCGCTGCTCCCTTGCTGCGCGATTACCGACCCGAGTCCGTCGTACATAACCTTGTCGGCCATCGGAGTCATGCGTTCCGCCATCAACTTTCGCACGGAATCTTCAAATCCCGGTGGCCCGGGAGCTTCCGTCAATTCTTTGAGCAGAGTAAGCAGACGATCATCCGTCGGCGGCGCAGATTTCGGCGGCATCTGCGCTAGAGCAGGCGCAACGAAGGCAAGAAGTAGCATTACGACACGAAAAACTTGGCCCATCGGACTCCTCCGAACAAGTCTGTATCGTAAATCAACTTTGCGCTATCGGGCACAGCTGCTCTGGCAGAATCTCGCGGAGTGAAAGCCGGTTCTCGATGCCAAAACGAGCGCTTATTGGAAGCGATCAATACCGCCACGACGTCAAATCCGCACCCGCCGGCGCGGTCTTCTGAATTCGCTCCAGAATTTTTGGCAAGTACTGCGTGTTGTAATGTAGCCGCGAAAGGTAATTCGGCAAATTTGGATCGCCGTTCCAGCAGTGCTCCGCCTTGTCGCCGTATTTCACTTCGCCGTCATACGGTGGATTCGTGGTCGTCTTCAGGAAGTCCTCCAGCAAATACACCGCATCATTCAGCATGTAATTGTCTGCGCTGCCCACATAGATGTGCAGCTTGCCTTGCAGCTTCGGCCCGAGAGTCGCCCAGTCGCGCTGCAAAATCGCATTCAAGTCGTAGTGCTCCTTCCAATAGTCTGCGATCTTGTGGTCAATCTCTCCTGTTTCTTTGTTGAAAATCTGCGCCGGATACCCATCCGCTCCGACCGGTCCATATACAGCCTGCCAAATATCAAACTGCTCTCCCGACCGCCCATGCGTGCCCAGCGCCAACTCATACTGGTTCACCGATTGCGTCGTCGCCAGCGTCCGTCCCAGGTAATCCCGATAGGACGGTTGCGCAATTTTTGCGTGAGGCCCTTCTAGAAAAAATGCATTCTTGTCCTGGTACAAATTGATATTCGTATACGCACGGAAATCCACCGGATCGGGACACGCCACGAACGCCCCGTTGTAGTGATCCGGATAGAACATCTGCACGGCCAGCGATTCCCATCCGCCCGTAGACCCGCCATAGACAAAGCGCGCCCAGCCTTGTCCAATCGCGTGAAACTGCTTCTCAATCGCCGGAATCAGCTCCGTCTCAATCGCCTCGCCATACGGGCCAAGATTTGCCGAGTCCACCGCATACGAATCGTCGTAATAGGGATTCGCATGGTTTATCTGCGCCACCAGATATCTTGGGAAATCCTTCGAAATCCACGTCTGGTAAAACTTGTACTCTTCCTCCTGCTGAATCCGGTTGTAACCGGAAATATGGAAGCGCTCCGAATAATCCGGTTTCAGATTCGGGTCGGGCGGTTCCGTCCTCAAGCCCTCAAAGTCATGATTGAAGTGATCTTCAAAAATCATCAACGGAAATCGCGCATTTGGATGCTCATCGAATCCCTCTGGCACAAGTACATTCGCCGATAAAAACATCGGCCGTCCCCAGAATTTCGTCAGCATCTGCGACTGAATCTTCATGTGCCGGATATATTTCGTATCTTTCGGATCAGCAATCGGCGCAATCTCCTGATCCATCACGATCGAGAGCTTCGTCGAAGCGCTTATGGTCACTTTCTGCGGTTTGCTGTAAAGATTGCCGGGTGCGCTATTCCAGTGCTGTCCTTCGCCGCGATCCATCGGCAGCTTCACCGTATGACCATCCGCGCGATGGAACGTCTCGTACTTGTGGAGCAGCGCTTGCACGTAATACTCACCCGGCTTCAAATCATGGAGATACCGGAGCGGATAACCAAACGCGTTGGAATCATTCACCACAACCGGCTTGCCCGGCTGCAGTTGATCCACGTCTACGCCAAATACAATCTGCGTCTTATACGAAATACTAATCTGATTGCGCGGCTCAGCGGATGGATCAGTCGAAAACAGCAGCAAAACGCGTCCGTCCAGCGGCGTTGCGCTTCTTTCCTTCGCAAACGAGATGGAGAACTGCGCCCCCTGCGCATGGACAAGTGGGATGCAAACCAGCGCGACAAGAAGCAAAAACGTTGCAAATCGCCAGCCAACAAAGACCATCCGGTTCATTAATTTCTCTCCAACGGGCAAAGGAACCTTAAATGTTCGTACGAGCCTGCAAATCATACTGCCAGTTATGCGATAGTGTTCCAGAATAATTTCTCTGCACCAGGTCGAGGGCTAGGAATGGCGAACACCGGCAAAGTCAAATGGGGAATTCTCGGCGTGGCTTCCATTGCAACGCGAAAAGTGATTCCAGGAATGCAAAAAGGGGATTGGAGCGAAGTTGCGGCAATTGCCTCGCGGGATCTTAGAAAGGCCCAGCGCGCCGCCGAAGAACTTAAAATTCCCAAAGCCTACGGTTCATACGAAGAACTCATCGCGGATCCCGAAATCGAAGCCATTTATAACCCGCTGCCAAATCATCTCCACGTTCCCTGGTCTATCAAAGCCGCCGAAGCCGGCAAACACACGCTCTGCGAAAAGCCGATTGCCTTGAACGCCGCCGAAGCGGAAACGCTCCGCGCAGCTCGCGACCGGTACAATGTAAAAATCGGTGAAGCCTTCATGGTGAAGACCAATCCTCAATGGCTGCGCATCCGCGAAATCATTCGCTCCGGACGAATCGGCCAGCTCAACATGATCGTTACCATTTTCAGCTACTTCAATCGCGACGTGAGCAACGTTCGCCACAAAACCGAATGGGGCGGCGGCGGGTTGCTAGACATTGGCTGCTACCCGATCACGCTTTCGCGATGGCTCTACAACGCCGAACCCAAGCGCGTCTGCGGTGTAGTCGAGAATGATCCCGAGTTCGGCACCGACCGTTTGGCCTCCGCCGTAATGGAATTTCCAAGCGGCCAATCCATCTTCTCTGTGGGAACACAAACAAACTATCTGCAACAAATGACGCTTGTCGGTTCGTCGGGAAGAATTAATGTAGAGATTCCATTCAGTCCGCCGCCCAATCGCCGTATGCAAATCACCGTCGCCGACGGAATGGAATTCATCGGCGGCAAAAGCATGCCGGAAATCATTCCGCCCGCAGACCAGTACACCATTCAGGGGGACGAATTCTCCAAAGCAATTCGCAATGACACGGAAGTCCCCGTTCCGCTCGAAGATGCCATCGCCAATATGAAAGTGATTGACGCCATTTTCCGCTCTTCCTCAAGCGGGAAATGGGAAATGCCGTAGCGCTTACCGGTAAAAGCTAAGGCAATCGCTGGCCGCGAAAAAACTTCCAAATCTCTTGCGCCCCGTCAATTTGATGGGTGACTTTTCCAATCATCAGTTTAGGCAGGTATTGCGAGCCGCCTGGCCATGTATGACCGCCGCCCTCAATCCGGTACACAACTATTTCTGTACCGGCCTTTCCGCCGCGATAAGTTTCCGTCTGGACGTGAGTTCCATCCTCCACTCGATCCGCCAGTTGCGTGACGTCAGCCGCAGTGGCAGTTCTGTCCCATTTCGTCCAGAACTTCACGGCTTCATCCAGAGAAATACATTCGCCCCGCTTCAGACCAAGATTTGCACCAATTGCACCGCCGCCAATCGGCACGAGGGGATCCTTCGTCCCGTTCATATACAGAATGGAAATGGGCCTTACCGGGTGGCAATTTTCTGGCAATGTCGTGGGCATCGTTGCAGCTACGGCCGCAATTGCTGCAATCTTGTCCGACAAATCGCATGCCAGCCGGTTCGAAAAGAATCCGCCGTTTGAAATTCCCGTCGCGTACACACGCGAAGTGTCAATCGGCAGATCCTCCGCCAATCGACCTATCAGCGCGCTCACAAAACCGACATCATCCGCCTTCGAAAGTCCGCGCGTATCGTCCCAGCTCTTATTCACGCTTTCCGGATACGCAACCACAAACCGCTCTTCATCGGCAACTTTGTCAAAACCAGTGAACTTCGGCATGGACCACGCATGGCCACCGCCCCCATGAAAAACAAGCAACAACGGCACTTTGCGATCATCCCCAAGATTCGCTGGAACGTGTAACGCATATTCGCGGGTAGCATCTCCAACCTGAATCCTCTGCTTGGAATCACCCGCAGGAAGCCGTCGAGCTGGCCCCTTCGGCAGGAGAATGACCAACGCGCCCGCGAAGAAGATCATCATCCACGTAATGACCGATACCCTCCACGCCTTTGTCGCTTCGCTCACCACATCCTCCACAGTTTTCTCTAATCTAAGATACGTTCTGAATAACCCGGAAATGTCACCCAGGTTGTGTAGATAAGTGTCGCTCCCCAAGTCGCTTGGAGTTCTACCTTACGTGTTGCAACCGGTATTTGCGACGCAAACACAAAGCTCCCCAATTCACACTTCCCCTGCTATGATTCCCCCAATCTCTTACCCTTTGGTCTAGAACAGTATAGGTGGAACTTTTGCGCCGCTGCGTGGTGGCTCGGCGAGTCTTGTTCGTTTTCTTTTTCTGCGCTCCCGGTGTGCTCGCTCAGCAGCAAAATCCGCCCCGCTTCACAGACGTCACGCAATCTGCAGGAATTCAATTCCGCCATGTGAAGGCAAATCAGGGCGGCTCCATCAATCTCGAAGAATTTGGTCCCGGCGTCTGCGTAGCCGATTTTGACGGTGATGGCTGGCCCGACATTTATTTCGTGAACGCGCGCGACCGTTACAATCGCGGAATCCAACTCAAGAACGCGCTCTATCGCAACAACCGCGACGGCACCTTCACCGATGTAACCGATTCAGCCGGCGTTCCCGGCACCGGCTTCGGTCTCGGTTGCGTTTGGGGTGATTACGATAACGATGGGCACCCCGATCTCTTTGTCACGCAATTCGGAAAGAACGTCCTCTACCACAACAATGGCGACGGCACCTTTACCGACGTCACCGACAAAGCTGGCGTAGGTGGACTCGAAGCTGGCATTTTTCATTCCGGCGCGACTTTTCTCGATTACGACCGCGACGGAAAGTTGGATTTGTACGTTGGCTCTTACGTTTCGATGGATCCCGACAAGCAGCGCTATTGCATCCTCACTTCCGTGCAATCGAGCTGTCCGCCAGCGGTATACAAGGGAAGCCCGAACGCTCTCTATCACAACAATGGCGACGGAACCTTCACCAACGTCACCAGGAAAGCAAAGCTGTTCCAACCGGAAGGCAAGGGCCTCTCCGTTGGCGCAGGCGATTTTGACAACGACGGCTGGCCTGACATCTTCGTCGCAAACGACGGTATGCGCGCATTTCTCTTTCACAATCTGCGCAATGGCACGTTTGAAGAAGCTGGAGCAGCAACCGGCATGGCTTACAACCAGTACGGACAAACCATGGCTGCCATGTGCATCTCGCTCGGCGATTACGACAACGACGGTTTTCTTGACCTCTACATTTCCGATTTTCAAGAAAGCTCAGACCACTTGTGGCACAACGAACGAAAAGGGTTCTTTACGGAAGTAAGCGATTCGGCAGGTATTACCGCTCCCACTCACTACGTCCTCAGTTTTGGCGGTGGCTTTTTCGATTATGACAATGACGGCTGGTTGGACCTCTTTATCGCCAACGGCCACGTCTATCCGGAAGTAGAACAAGTCTCTCCCACAACAAAATACAAGCAGCACAATTCGCTATTCCACAATGAACGCAATGGCAAATTTACCGAAGCCACTGTCACGGAAGGAATCGCCGTTCTCCCGCCGCGAACGGGCCGCGGGGCGGCCTTTCTCGACTTCGACAACGACGGCTTTGTGGATATCATCGTCGCGAACAACGACGATCCGCCTGCACTCCTTCACAACAACGGTAGTGGCGGCAATCACTATGTAAACTTCAAGCTGGTCGGTACGAAAAGCAATCACGATGCAATGGGCGCACGAATCCGCGTCGTGGCGGGTGGAATTTCACAAATCAGAGAGATTGCCGGCGGCGGAAGCTATTTGTCGCAAAGCGATTTGCGCGCAAATTTCGGCCTGGGCAGCTCCACAAAAATCGATCTCGTCGAAATTTACTGGCCCAGCGGCGCAAAACAAATCTTCAAGGACGTCTCCGCCGACCAATTCTGGCAAATCGTCGAAGGCAATTCTCAAATTGCCCTCCAACCCATCAAAACCAAAAATTAGTTGGATCCGCCGGCGATAGACGGGACAAGAAGCACGCGATCCCCGTCCTTAACTTCGCACGCTTCGCCGCCAAGGAACCGGATGTCTTCTTCATTGAGATAGACGTTCAGGAATTGCCGGATCTGTCCCTGCTCGTCCCGTACATGTTTGCCGAGCCCGGGGAATTGCGTGGTCAGCACATTTAGCGCTTCCGCTACGGTAGTTGCCTTACATGCGTATTTGGGTTCGCCGTCCGTAAACTTGCGGAACGCCGTTGGAATTTCTATCGTTACTGACATTTTTCTCTCCTGAACTCAAACTTTTGCGGCTACAGCCGAAGTAGCCAACTGTGCGTCGAGATACGCTTCAAATGCGTCTAGTCGTGGCGCGATTGCCTCCGACGCCGGATATTCGGCGGCAATAGCGTCGGTTGTCTTGAGTCCATTCCCGGTCACGCACACAACCGTCGTTTCGTTCGTGCCAATGCGCCCCGCATTGATTAATTTTTTGGTGACTCCGACTGTGACTCCTGCCGCCGTCTCGCCAAAAACGCCCTCCGATTCCGCCAGCAGCTGAATCGCGTCCACAATCTCCGGATCGGAAACGTCCTCCGCCCAGCCTCCCGAGCCACGAATCTCCTTCATTGCGTAAGGCCCGTCCGCGGGATTGCCGATGGCCAGCGATCGGGCAATCGTCTGCGGCTTTTGCGGCTCAAAACGCGCGAGATTGCGCTTCACTCCATCGGAAATCGGTGAGCAGCCCGTCGCTTGCGCGCCAAAGAATTTCACGGGCTTTTCCGTAACCCAACCGAGCAAAACCAGTTCGCGGAATGCTTTGGCAATTTTGGTGATCAGTGAACCGCCCGCCATCGGCACTACAACGTTGTCAGGAAGTTCCCATCCAAGCTGTTCCGCAATTTCGTACCCGTGTGTCTTGGAACCCTCAGCGTAGTAGGGCCGCAAATTTACGTTCACGAGTCCCCACTGAAAACGGTCAGCAATTTGTGCGCACAGGCGGTTCACGTGGTCGTAATTGCCATTGATACGAACGATCCGCGCGCCATAAACCGCCGTGTTGAGAATTTTTGCCGGCTCAAGGTCAGCGGGAATGAACACGCAAGCGTCAAAACCTTGCTGCGCGGATTGTGCCGCGACGGCATTCGCAAGGTTTCCTGTCGAAGAGCAGCCAACCGTCTTGAACTTAAAGCGGCGCGCCGCAGCAAGCGCCGTTGCAACCACGCGATCCTTGAAGGAAAGAGAAGGGAAGCAGACTGCATCATTCTTCACATACAGAGACGTGATACCCAACTTCTTCCCAAGATGATTCGCTCGAACGAGCGGCGTGCCACCAACTGAATTGGGTGCGGGAAAACCTTCAGGCAGAGGAAGTAGTTCCGAATAACGCCACATATTGAAATTGCGCGAACCGAGACTCTCTTTGCTGGCGATCTTTTTCACGGCGTCGTAGTCAAATGCGACTTCGAGCGGCGAGAAGCACTCCTCGCAAAACGACTTCGGCGTGTTTCCCCAGAATTTTCCGCATTCCCTGCATCGCAGTTGATAAGCGTCAGCCATTGCGTCCCCTCATTAACTCCCTTGTCTCGCCATTTGTAACGCCGGCAAGTCTCGCCTTCGTAGCGTCGGGCTTTAGCCCGGCATCTTCGTGGCACTAGCGTCGTAAGCGAATAGGGCAGCGCGGAGGGGGATAAAACAAAAATCCCTCCGTGCCAAAGAGTGCAAGGAGGGTCTCAGAAAGCTCTGGGAAACCTGACAAGCTCTTTAGCAGTTTTTTACGTGGAGCAAGTTGCCCTAAATCGCCACGTGCGCCGCAACCGCCGGCTGGATTGAGGATGGCGGAAACTGTCTCGGTTGTCAAGCGGCAAGTGGCTTGACCAAGGGTCCGCACCTTATCGCTACCGTTTGTAAGCATCACCTGCGGACAATTGGATTCGTTACGAGAATTTGGGTGAAGACTCTCGCCTGCTGCCGAGCACGGAAGATTCTTGACTCAAAAGAGAATCGCGTGTTACCTAATGGTGTGCGCTCCAGGCGCCCGCAGGTTCGCGCGAAGGGCTAAGCCCACTGCCTATCCTGAAGTAAACTGCACGTCTAGATCCCGTGCTGCCTGACTGCGAACCCAGGCCATAGCATGGAGGTCTTTATGACGTCGCAATTACCCGATCGTCCCAACCTCGAGCAGCTCAAGAAACAAGCCAAGTCGTTGCTCGCTGCCGCCCGAAGCCAGCAACCAGATGCACTGCAAAGGTTCGAAGCGGTTATCATCGGACGTTCCCTAAAACCCGACGCGATTGCTTTACACGACGCGCAGTTTGTTCTCGCGCGCGAGTACGGCTTCAAGTCTTGGAATGAATTGAAAGACGAAGTAGAAGAGCGGTCTCTTTCCTTCGCCGCTGCGGTGGACGAATTTGTCCGCTGCGCAACCGGAAGCGCCCCGGAACGCGCCTTTCGATTGTTGAGCCGGCACGCTGGCATCGCTCACGCCAACCTCTATACCGAACTCGTGCTCGGCGACGCAGAAGCAGTCCTGGCGAGGCTGAACGCAAATCCTGATCTCGCTCGACACCGCGGCGGCATCCAGAATTGGGAACCGCTTTTGTATGTCTGCCATACGTTCCTGCAAAAAGACTCGCCCAAACGAGCCGACGGGCTGCTCAAAATTGCCCGGGAATTGCTCCGCCTCGGCGCCAATCCCAACGCCGAATATGACTGGAACTGGCATCCCGAACTCCCTCGCACTGCTCTTTGGGCTGCGCTGATTGCAACAGGCCAGCCTCAACTCGTGGAGCTTCTTCTACAGCATGGCGCAAATCCAACCGACGGTGTTTCCACTCATATCGCTGCAGGCAGCGGAAACGTCGCCGCCTTGGAGTTGCTCCATCGTTTCGGCATGAACTCAAATGGAATTCCTGGAGGCGTCCCGCCACTCGCCTACATCATGGGCTGGATGCAGCCTTCAGACCTTCCCGGTGCGAAGTGGCTCCTGGAACATGGTGCCGATCCAAATCTCGCATGGGCGCAGTCAGGCGATTCGCCCCTCCACATCGCAGCGCAGCGCCTCGACGTGAAAACTGTCGACCTGCTCGTCTCCTACGGAGCTGACGTCAACAAACGCCGCCCGGACGGACGCACTCCTTACGCACTCGCTGCGTTGCATGGAAACGACGAAGTAGCGGCTTGGCTGTTGCAACACGGAGCAAAAGATGAGCTTTCGCTTCTGGACCGTTTCGTCGCTGCCTGCACCTCCGGCCGTAAAGCGCAGGCGGAGTCTCTACTAAAACAGGATCCCAGTCTGCGTAGCCAGCTCCGCACAGAGCACCACTTGATGATGCATACTCCTGCCGAACGCGGCGATGCACAAATCCTGGAAACAATGCTGTCTTGCGGCTTCGACCCAAACGTCAAAGACAGCAACGGCGTCGAAGCTCTGCATCGCGCGGCGATGGGCGGCCACGTCGAAGCCGTACGTGTCCTGCTTGCAAACGGCGCCTCCGTCAACGCCCTCGATGGAATGTTTTCCGCCACGCCTCTCGTTTGGGCCTGCGAGGGCTGGCGCCATGAAGCAAAAAACGGCGCGGACCACGTCGGTGTCGCGAAAGTACTCTTGGCCGCAGGCTCGCCCCGCGAATGGGCTGCACCCGAAAAAGCCCCCGACCCCGAAGGCACCCACGAACGCTTGGCGGAATTCTGCCAGGCTGCCCAGGCCTGATCTCGCTTTTAATCGAAAAACAGCCTGACAACAAATTAGCCTTCACGCGCGTCAAATAAGAGCAGATATGAGACCAGAAGCCAAAGCCGGACCTGCCCCCACTGAACGGGGGGCTAGTGTGTTTTCAGGCGCAATAGACGGTTTGCGCTAGGCAACTCCAGGCAAAGTGAAGTGTTATAGTAGGAAGAACGTGGGTGTGCTCCCAGGGCATTCGGCATGGCGAAATAGGAGCAAAGAGACAATGCAAGGTAATACTTCTGAACAAGCAGTAGCTGGAGCGTCGCGGCAGAGAAAGTGGATTGCCGGTCTCTCCATCACGTTGACTTTAGTGGTTGGGATTCTGATTGGTACGGTGATTTCCGGCAAGACATCAGCGATGAAGTCATTCACCTTTGCAGGGAAAGGCACTCCGCTGGCTGTTCCTGACGCTATTCCGTCTTCCAATTCCTTCGCGGGAATCGTAAACCGCGTTGAACCAGCCGTCGTGAATATCTCCACAACGCAAGTGATGGAAAAAAAGCAACCGAGCGCCAAATTGCGCCGCCTTCCCCAGCAGGACGACAATCAGGACGACCCCATGCAGGATTTCTTCGACCGGTTCTTTGACGGTCGCGGCGATGCGCCTCCCGCAGCCGAACGCAGTCTCGGTTCAGGCGTCATCGTAGACAAGCGTGGATTTATCCTCACCAACAATCACGTCGTAGATCAAGCCACAAAAATTCAAGTTCAATTGAACGGCGAGACCACCAAGTACACCGCCAAAGTCGTCGGCGTGGACGAAGAAACCGACCTTGCCGTAATCAAAGTTGACGCTGGCAAGGATTTGCCCACCGCAAAGCTTGGCAATTCGGACGGCGTGCAAGTTGGTGACTGGGTTCTCGCGATTGGCAGTCCGTTTGGATTGCAGGCAACCGTGACTGCGGGAATTGTTAGTGCAAAAGATCGCGGCGGGGTTGGCCGTCAATTCCAGAAGTTCCTGCAGACCGACGCCGCCATCAACCCGGGAAATTCCGGCGGCCCGCTTGTGGATATGGCCGGTGAGGTCATCGGCATCAACACGGCAATCATCACGGGCAGCCGCGGCTACGAAGGCGTCGGTTTTGCTCTTCCTTCCACCGTCGCCATCAATGTTTACAACCAGCTGATTTCTAGCGGACGCGTGACGCGCGGTTCCATCGGCGTCAGCTTCCAGGAAGATCTCGGCACTAATGCAATCACCCTGAAAGAACTTGGTGCGCAGCACGGCGTCGTAATCATGAGCGTCGAACCCGGCAGCCCGGCGGAAAAAGCTGGACTCAAGGGCGGCGACGTAATTACCAGCGTGAACGACAAGCCGGTCAAAACTGGTAACGACTTGGTGAATCCAATCGCGCAAGCTCCCATCGGCAGCAAAGTAAAACTGAATTACGTGCGCGACGGACAAGCGAAAGAAACAACTGCAACGGTCGAAGATCGCACCCGCGTATTCCCGAATTCCGCTGGCCGCATGAACGATTCGAGAGATGAAGCGGCTCCGGCTGAATTTGGCCTGCACGTTGAAAATCTCACTCCCGAACGCGCGAGCCGCGTCGGCATCGAAGGCCAGAAAGGCGTGCTGGTTACGGAAGTGGAACCCGCCAGCTTCGCCGATGACCTCGGCTTTGGTCGCGGAGACGTAATCGCGGAAGTAAACCGCCAGCCAGTGAGTTCCGTGGCGGAATATAAAACCGTGATTTCGAAACTCAAGCCCGGCCAGAACGTAGTCTTCAAAGTTCTGCGCCGCCAGGACAGCAACCGGGTTCTCACAGTTTTTCTTCCCGGAGTGATTCCGGCGGAAAACGTGCAGTAGATGAGGTTTAATCAATAAAGTTGAGGAACAGGCGGCCTGAATTGTTCAGGCCGCTTGTTTTCTCAAAGGAACCAAAGTGATTGGCCGAAACGTAGCGCTCTCAGCTGTCCTGCTCATTTTTGCGGCACTGGGTGTGTCGGCGGAGAGTTCACTAGCGCAAAATACGGTAGCTAAGAAAAAAACGACAAATGCGCAGAAATCCATTGCGCCAAGACCTTCCTCGCAAAAAGCTGCGGCTCGCAAATCCACGGGAAAAGGCTCGACAAAAAAAGGGAAGAAGAGTTCGCGCCGCCAGCCTGGCCAGAAGGCGCCGTCTTCAGACCGGATCAGCGAAATTCAGTCAGCGCTCGCGAAAGACGGATCTTTCACCGGAACCCCCAATGGCAAATGGGACGACTCCACGGTTGACGCGATGAAAAAGTTTCAGTCTGCCCATGGACTGAATCCGACGGGGCGTTTGGACGCTCCGACGCTGCAAAAATTGGGTTTAGGCTCTTCTACTGCCGGTGTTGCAGCTCCGCAAGCTCCTCCAGGCGCCGTTTCACGCCTAACTTCTTCGAAATTTAATTCCGCTGAGCCCTCTTCCGAAGATCAGCAGTAATCGCCAGTCTGATGCGTGACCGAACTCGTGGTCTCTCTGCAAATTCGCCCAATCTTGTATTAGCAACCGACAATTGTCATCCCGAGGGCCGTTAGTGCCTGAGGGATCTGCTTTTCTCCGTAAACCAAAAAAGCGACAGCCTCAAAAAGAAAACGCCCTGACTGGCGTCAGGGCGTAATTTGCTACAAAAACGAGGTTACTACAAAGGTAATCGTCTTGTCAAGACTAAGGTAGATTATCGCAACTCCATGAACGGGCATGGTTTAGCCGCCATCAGGCAAGCGAGCTACACGCCGAATTGCCGCAGGTGATGGTCCAGGTGCTTGTACATCAGGCGGCCCCACTCATCCGGCGTGAGGGGGCCGAAGAAGGTATGCGGATGCGTGGTGCAAGCTTTTGGTCCACCCGCGGAGAAGCGGTCAATCAGAGCGGTCAAGCGTTGGCATTCCTTTCCCAGGTCGCGCTCATCGGCAATCACAAGGCTTTTTGCAGTGGGCGTATTTTTCCGCACTTGCGCGTCGTCCTTTAGCACTTGGGACTTCGCCAGCGGTCCGAAGATTCGCCCGATGAACATGCGCGGCGGGCGGATGTCGCCGACGGCCCATTCCATAGCGATCGCACAATGCGCCATCGCCTGCGGCGCGTTCATCTTTCCCCACTGCCGCACGCTGCCGGGTCCAAGCCCGGCAATCCGCCTCTTCAATTCGATGACGGTCGCGGCATCAAACAGGGTCTTCATTTTCGGGACCTCTCTTTTTGTGATGCTATCACTACGCGCATTGCTACGGGAATGGCCGCATTTGACGGTGTTTGGAAGCGGATGCTACAGTCAAACGTCTCCGCAGACTAGACTCACACAAGAGTTCCAGACGGAATCAGACAGAGAGTTCAGGAGGAAGTATGGCAACGGCAGCGGCCCCGCGCGTTTACAAGAATTTCATTGGCGGGGAATGGGTGGATTCGAAGAGCGGAAAGACGTATGAAAATCGCAATCCCGCGAATACGGACGAAGTAATTGGGCATTTTGTCGCTTCGAACGAAGCGGACGTGAACGCAGCCGTGGACTCTGCAAAAGAGGCGTACAAATCGTGGCGGCTTGTACCGGCGCCGAAACGCGCGGAGATTTTGTATCGCGCCGCGGAAATTCTGGTGCAGCGCAAAGAAGAATATTCAAAAGACATGACCCGCGAAATGGGTAAAGTGCTCGCGGAAACTCGCGGGGACGTGCAAGAAGCTATTGACATGACGTACTACATGGCGGGCGAGGGCCGGCGCTTGTTTGGACAGACAACTCCTTCGGAATTGCCAAATAAATTTGCGATGAGCGTGCGGCAGTCGATTGGTGTTGCGGGGATGATTACGCCGTGGAATTTTCCGATGGCAATTCCTTCTTGGAAAATGGCGCCCGCCTTGGTGAGCGGAAATACCGTGGTACTGAAGCCCGCTGAGGATACGCCACTGTCTGCGTATCACTACGTGCAAGCGCTGGTGGAAGCGGGTCTGCCGAAGGGAGTTGTGAATATTGTGAGTGGAGACGGACCGGACGCCGGCGCGCCGCTTACAAAACACAAAGAAGTTCCGGTGATGAGTTTTACTGGCTCGAGCGCAGTGGGAAGAATCATTGCCTCGGCTTGCGCGCCGGATTTCAAACACGTGAGCCTCGAAATGGGAGGGAAGAACATCATCATCGTGATGGATGATGCGAATCTGGATTTGGCGATTGACGGCGCGGTATGGGGCGGATTTGGGACAACCGGGCAACGGTGCACTGCAGCGAGCCGCGTGGCTGTTCACAAGAAAGTGTACGGCGAATTTGTGAAGCGGTTTGTAGACCGCGCGAAATCGTTGCGAGTGGGCGATGGCCTCGACCCGAAAGTGGAAATGGGCCCGTGCATCAACGAGCAGCAACTGAATACGGTGATGAGCTACGTCGAAATCGGCAAAAAAGAAAACGCGAAATTGCTGACCGGCGGGTGTCGCCTGAATAGTGGCGCGCACGCGAAAGGCTGGTTTCACGAACCAACCGTGTTTGGTGATGTTGACGCCAAGATGCGGATCGCTCAGGAAGAGATTTTTGGTCCGGTCGTGAGCGTGATTCCGTTCGAAACGTTTGACGAAGCAATCGAAATTGCGAATGGCGTCCCTTACGGTTTGTCCGCCTCGATTTACACGAAAAATGTAAATCAGGCGTTTGCGGCGATGCGCGACCTCTTCACCGGCATTGTTTATTTGAATGCGCCGACGATTGGGGCGGAGACGCACATGCCGTTTGGGGGAACGAAACAAACGGGGAATGGGCACCGCGAAGCTGCGATTGCCGCCATTGATTTCTATACCGAATGGAAAACGATCTACATCGATTATTCGGACAAGCTGCAACGCGCGCAAATTGATAACAACTAGCCTAGGCATTCGATTCGAATGATTCATTACGGCAAGCGGGCAAAAGCCCGGATTGACCGGACTTGACAGCGTTTCTAGAATAGTAGTTAGCACTGTTGGAAAAAGAGTGCTAACGAGATGGCTGCTCTTATCCAAGAACGGCGCAACCGGCAAATCCTGGCCGATGTTGTCAGGGTATATATCGAAACGGGGGAGCCGGTGTCTTCGCGAGCGATTTCAAAGCGATTTGAAGAGACGCTAAGTCCCGCGACGATTCGAAATGTGATGGCAGATCTGGAGGATGGCGGCTATTTGTACCAGCCGCATACTTCTGCGGGACGCGTGCCGACGGCGGCGGCATACCGCTTTTTTGCGCAAGAAATCGCGGCGCAGGCGACGCTGAGCGTGCGCGATCGCGACTGGATTCGCGGGCAAATGGCGGCAGCGAAGACTACCGAGGAGATTACGGAACGCGCTGGGCACGTACTGGCGGAAGTTTCGAACGGGCTGGGAATTATCGTTGCGCCGCCGATGCGCAGAACCGTGCTCGAACACGCGCGGATGTGGCTTTTGCCGGATGGAAGAGTTGTGGTGGTTTTGACGACGCCGGGTGGGAATACGCGGGACAAGATCGTTAAGCCGAACCGGATGTTCACGCAGCTGGAACTAGATGCGACGGCAGAATTTCTAAACCGGCAATTTTCGGGATGGACGCTGGAAGCGATTCGCGAGGATTTGCTGGGTAAACTGGCAACAGAGCGAGAGCGCTATGAAGGATTAATTCAAAGCGCGCTGGAGTTTTGCGATCCAGAAACGCTCGAAGATGGGCCGGCGCGGCAAGTTTATGTCGAAGGAACGGCGCAGATTGCGGGGGCGCCGGAGTTTTCAAGCCAGGCGCAGTTGCGCGAGTTGCTAGAGGCGATTGAGGAAAAGCACCGGCTGGTGAGCGTTTTGAATGCGTGCATTGATGCGCCAGAACCGGTGCTGGTGCAGATTGGGCTTAAGGAGATTTCTCAGGCTGGCAAGAATCTGGCGATGATCAGCGCGGCTTACACGCGAGGAGATATGGCACAAGGTTCTCTGGGAATTCTTGGGCCGACTCGCATGCAGTATGAGCGGGCGATCAGCGCGGTGGCGTACGTCGCGGAATTGTTCGGTGAGGCGCTGGGAAAATCGAAGTCTGGGTAATGTGGAGAGGGACGGCAATGGCGGGTGAAGAAGATAATTTCGATGAGAAACAGCGGGAGGAAGATGCGCGCGCGGAAGCTGATGTCGCGAAGCTGACCGCGGACTTGGATGATTTGAAGCAGACGCTGCTGCGACGGCAGGCGGACTTTGACAACTACCGCAAGCGGATTGAAAAAGAGCGACTGGAAGAAAGCAAGCGAGCAACGGCGAGAGTTGTGGAAGCGTTGATTCCGATTGTGGACGGGTTTGAACACGCGCTCGCGGCTCATCGCGAGGCGGAGTATGAAAGTTACCGCAAAGGCTTTGAGTTGATTTACAAGCAGATGCTCGAAAATCTTGCGAAATTGGGAGTGGAGCGGATTGATCCTGTGGGACAGCAATTCGATCCGCATCAGCACCAGGCGGTTGACCGTGCCGAGTCGGCGGACGCGGAAGATGGAACCGTGCTGCAAGTTTTCCAGGCAGGATATTTGTACAACGGGCGTGTATTGAGGCCGGCAATGGTACGTGTAGCGGTTCATTCGGCGGCAGCATCGAAGTCGTCAGTGAATTAGTCAGGTCAAATAAAAAGGGAATCGAATGAGCAAGGCGAACCAACGGGATTATTACGAAGTTCTGGGCGTCTCCAAGACGGCGACCGTCGAGGAGATTAAGGCTTCTTACCGGAAAGCGGCGCTGAAGTGGCATCCGGATCGGAATCCCGAAAACAAAGAAGAGGCCGAAGTGAAGTTCCGCGAATGTACGGAAGCATACAGCGTACTGAGCGATTCACAGAAGCGGCAGGTCTATGACACATACGGGCATGCGGGGTTAAGTTCGGCAGGCGGTGCGACGGATTTCAACGGGACGATTTTTCAGGACTTCCACGACATTTTTGGAGACTTTTTTGGGTTCGAGGATATTTTGGGAGGCGGCCGTCGTGGCGGGCGTTCGCGAAGCCAACGCGGCGCGGATTTGCGTTACGACATGACGCTGACGTTTGAAGAAGGCGCGACAGGTGTCACGACAAAAATCAAGGTTCCGCGGCTTGAATTTTGCGGCTCGTGCAAGGGGACGGGGGCGAAGGCCGGAACGGGCGCGACAACTTGCCAAAGCTGCGGAGGGCGCGGGCAGTTGGCGTATCAGCAAGGATTCTTCACGATTACGCGGACGTGCCCGGCTTGCCAGGGAGCGGGACAGATTATCAAGGAACGCTGCCAGGAATGCCGTGGACAGGGAAGGATCGAAAAGGAAAAGACGATTGAATTGCGGATTCCACCGGGAGTGGACACAGGGACGAGACTGCGCGTACAGGGCGAAGGCGAAGTTGGCGCAAATGGCGGAGCGCCGGGCGATTTGTATGTTGTGCTTGAAGTGAAAGAGCATCCGTACTTCGAGCGGCGAAATGCGGATTTGTACTGCACAATTCCGTTGAGTGTGGTGCAGGCATCGCTTGGGACGGAGTTGCAGGTGCCGGGATTGAACGGGGAAGAAAAGCTGAAGATTCCCGAGGGCACACAGAGCGGAGCGGTGTTCCGGATCAAGGGAAAGGGATTGCCTGACCCGCGTGGCGGCGGGCGAGGGGATTTGTACTACCACGTACAGGTTCTGACACCGACGAAATTGACGCGGGAGCAGCGGAAATTGATGGAACAGCTTGGGGCGACGCTGAAGGTGGAGAATAAGCCTGCGGAACGCGGGTCGTCGTTCTTTGACAAGGTGAAGGACATCTTCGGTTGAAGAACTTGTGTTGCAATAGTTAGAAAAAAAGCAGATTCCTCGTCCGTCACGGCGGACTCGGAATGACAATTGTGGGTGCTCGCGGATAGAATTTGGAGTGTGCGTAGAAGATTCTTCGTCAGACAATTCGAGAGCAGCACGGCGGTGATGACGGGTGATACGGCGCATCATCTTGGGCGCGTATTGCGTGCGGAGCCCGGACAGCTGTTTGAGTTGAGTGATGGCAAGACAGCGTGGGTTGGCCGAATCGAGTCGGTCAAGAAGGAACGGATTGAGTTTGCGCTGGTTGAGCCGATTGAGAGCAGAGAGCCGGCGCTTGAAACGACACTTCTGCTTTCCCTTGTGAAATTCGATTCGTTTGAGTGGGCGCTCGAAAAGGCGACGGAGCTGGGTGTGCGGACGATTGTGCCGCTGGCTGCGGCACGGAGTGAGAAGGCGCTCTTAAACGCGGCTGAGAAGCGTGCGGAGCGCTGGAAGAAGATTTTGCTGGAAGCTGCGCAGCAATCGAGGCGGGTGAGTATTCCGGAATTGAAATTTATTGAAAAACCTGCGAAGGCATTCGGGAGGGCGGAAGGCTGCAAAGTGATGCTTTCGGAAAGAGTTGAGGCACAACCGCTTAAGTGCGTTTTGACCGGGCTCAAGGCTGAAAAAGCGGTGTTTGCGATTGGTCCGGAGGGCGGATGGACAGACGAAGAATTGGGTGCCGCCGAGGCGGCGGGGTTCCGGCAGGCTTCGCTTGGTGGATTAATTCTTAGGACAGAGACGGCGGTGGTAACGGCATTGGCGAATCTGAATTATGCGCTTGGCTAGTGGTGAGCGTTTGCTTAGGATACTCGACATGCGGAAGTTGTTCCTCCTGGCTTGTATAACCTTCTTCAGTGCCGCAAGTGGCTTTGCGCAAGATCGTCCTCTTCGAACAACCGATGTGGAAACGGTTCCTGCAGGGGTGGTGCGCACGGAAGTCGGGTTTGATTTTCTTCAGGATGTTGGTTTTCCGCTGTCCGGATTGCGCGGTGACGAGACTTCCCTGGGCGTTTTGAATTTGCGAATGGGGATCAGCAAGATTGCGGAGATTGAACTTGAAGGCGCGGTGCAGAATTTTCTGGATGTAAAATCGCAAGGCGCGTCTTTTGTTCCGAACTTGCAACTAACGGGCGTGAATTCAACCCACGACACAGGTGATTTTGCGCTTTCGACAAAAGTGAGATTCCGCGCGCCCTCCGGCAAGAAACCGGGAATTGCGCTGCGATTCGGATTCATTATGCCCAATTCGAATCAAGCGCGTGGGATTGGGACGAACACGACAAATGTATTCGCTTTGGTCGCCCTGGAAGAGCAAATTCAAAAATTGAAATTGATGGGCGACTTGGGGATTGAAATTTTGCAGGCGCCGAATGCGCTTTTCTCTCAGAACGACGTGCTGATGTACGGTGGAGGATTCAGTTATCCCGTACACAAACGGGTGAATATTGTGGGCGAAGTGAATGGACTCTATTCGGACCGGACGATTAATACGGCGTTAATCGGAACGCAGAGCACGGGGCAAGCGCGGTTCGGTTTGCAGATTTTTGCAGGCGGATTTACGTGGGATCTGGCTGGCGTTCGTGGATTGAATAAATACGATCCGCGTTCCGGCTTCACTTTCGGCGTGACCAAGGAATTTCACTTGTTCGACTACAACCGGATGCAGTGAGCTCGGCATCAAATTTGCCAGTCGATTGCAAAGCAGCCTAGCGCGCACGCGAGGTGCGTGATATAAGAGATAGGCAACAAAAATGTTGAGTCCGGACGAGAAAGTGCAGTCTTCCCCCTCCGAGGCAGCTCTAAACTCGGATCAACCTGTACTTGCTCCGGAAGCAAAGCCTGCCGGGCGTACCTTTAAGAGAGAAATTCGAGTCTGGACACGCGATCTTCTGATTGCCATCGGGCTGGCGCTCGTCATCATTATTTTTCTCTATCAGCCAGTGAAGGTGGAAGGGACCAGCATGGCACCGCTTCTTTCCGACCAGGAGCGGATCTTCATCAACAAGTTTGTTTACCGGTTTGAGCCGATCGAACGAGGCGATGTGGTTGTATTCTGGTACCCGCTCGATCGAAGCAAGTCTTTCATCAAGCGTGTGATTGCGTTACCGGATGAAAGTGTACAGATCCGCGGTGGAGTGGTGTATGTTGACGGCAAGCCGCTGGCCGAACCGTATGTACCGCCGCAGTACGAAGACTTGAGCGACTACGGACCGGTGCGGGTGCCGCCGGATATGTACTTTGTGATGGGCGATCATCGCATCAGCTCGAATGATTCCCGCGTCTTCGGTCCTGTTCCCAGCCGGTTTATTTATGGCAGGGCGGTTTTCGCGTATTGGCCGGTCGATCATTTCGGTTCGCTGTCGTCCTCGACGTCGGCCGAGGCAAAAGAAAAATGATGTGTAACGGAGGCTCCACTGACGGAAGCTCATCGCTCTGCAATCCTCGCGCTGGAAGACGGGCGCGTATTTAACGGAAGAGCTGCGGGCGCGATCACGCGCCGCGGCGGTGAAGTTGTTTTCAATACAAGTCTAACCGGTTATCAGGAAGTTTTCACCGACCCGAGTTATGCGGGGCAGATAGTGTGTCTGACATACCCGCACATCGGAAATGTCGGTGCGAACGTGGACGACGAAGAGTCGTCAAAGCCCTACATTGAATCGCTGATTGTGCGCGAATTTTCGCAGGTTTCGTCAAATTGGCGCTCGACGGAGACGGCGCAGCTTTATCTGAACCGGCACAAAATTCCTGTGATTTGGGACATTGATACGCGGGCGTTGGTGCGGCACATTCGAAAGGTCGGAGCGCTGCGGGGAATCGTTTCGACGGATGGGACGCCAGCGGAGCAATTGATTCATGAAGCGAAGCAGTTGCCGAGCATGGCAGGGCAGGAGCTGGCGAGCCGTGTGAGTTGCGCGAAACCGTATGATTGGGCGCAAGGATCGATTGATTTGGCGACGTCGCCGTGGACCGAACAGATGGGGGAGGCGGAGGGCGTCAAGCAGAAGTTTCGTGTGGTGGCCTACGATTTTGGGATAAAGCAAAACATTTTGCGACTTTTGAATGACCATCATTGCGAAGTGGGTGTCGTTCCGGCGAAGACTTCGGCGGAAGATATCTTGGGAATGCACCCGGATGGAGTTTTTTTGTCGAACGGACCGGGTGATCCAGAGCCGATGGATTACGCGGTCGAGAATGTTCGCAAGATGCTAGGGCGAGTGCCTGTTTTCGGAATTTGCCTTGGGCATCAAGTTTGTGGGTTGGCGCTGGGCGGGAAAACGTACAAATTGAAATTCGGGCATCACGGCTCGAACCATCCGGTGAAGAATTTGCTTACGAGTCAAATAGAAATTACGGCGCAGAATCACGGATTTTGCGTTGATCCAGAATCGCTGAAATCAAGCGAAGTGGAAGTAACACACCTTAACCTGAATGACGAGACGAACGAAGGAATCCGGCACAGGTCGCTGCCGCTTTTCAGCGTGCAGTACCACCCAGAGGCTTCACCGGGGCCGCACGATTCGCACTATTTGTTTACGCAATTCACGGACATGATGAAGGAGTTTCAGCAGCCGGGGAGTTCACGAAGATAGGAAAGCAAAAGCAGATCCCTGCGCAAGAAGCGCGCGAGGGGTAACACGAAGTTAAAGATTGCAGTGCAAATGCCTGGGGATAAGAGAAGGAATGCCGAAGAGAAAAGACCTCAAGAAGATTCTGATTATCGGTTCGGGGCCGATCATTATCGGCCAGGCCTGCGAATTCGATTATTCCGGCGCGCAGGCGTGCAAGGCGCTGCGGGCCGAGGGGTATGAAGTCGTGCTGGTGAATTCGAATCCGGCGACGATCATGACGGACCCTGAGCTGGCGCATCGCACGTACATCGAGCCGCTTTCGAAGGAATATCTTGAAGAAATCATCGCGAAGGAAAGGCCCGACGCGCTGTTGCCGACGGTTGGTGGACAGACCGCGCTTAATTTGGCTGTTGCGCTGGCGGAGGAAGGGATTTTAGAAAAGTACAAAGTAGAAATGATTGGCGCGTCGCTGCGCGCAATCAAAGTGGCGGAAGACCGGCTGTGGTTCAAGGATGCATGCCGGAAAATTGGGCTCGAAGTGCCGGCGTCGGCGCTGGTGAACAATGCGCAAGATGCGATGCGGCTGTGCGAGCAACTTGGATTTCCGCTGGTGATACGGCCGTCATTCACGCTTGGCGGCACTGGCGGCGGGATTGCGTACAACCGGGAAGAATTCGCCGATTCGATCGCCCATGCGCTGGACATGAGTCCAGTGCATGAAGCGCTGGTGGAGGAGTCCGTACTCGGATGGAAAGAGTACGAGCTCGAAGTGATGCGCGACTTCCGGGACAACTTCGTGGTGATTTGTACGATTGAGAATGTTGACCCGATGGGCGTACACACGGGCGATTCGATTACGGTGGCTCCGGCGCAGACGCTGACGGACAAGGAATATCAGCGAATGCGCGACGCGGCTGCGGCGATTTTGCGCGAAGTGGGCGTGGAAACGGGCGGTTCGAACGTGCAGTTTGCGGTGAATCCGGATACGGGCCGGATGACTGTGATTGAGATGAACCCGCGCGTTTCGCGCAGCTCGGCACTGGCCAGCAAAGCGACGGGCTTTCCAATTGCAAAAATTGCGGCGCGGCTTGCGGTTGGGATGTCGCTGGATGAAATTCCAAACGACATTACAAAAAAAACACCGGCGAGTTTCGAGCCAACGATTGACTATGTTGTGACAAAGATTCCCAAGTGGCAATTTGAAAAGTTTCCGGGTGCGGACAGCACGCTTGGAACGCAGATGAAGTCGGTCGGCGAAGTGATGTCCATTGGGCGGACATTTAAGGAATCGCTGCAAAAGGCGATTCGGTCGCTGGAACCACATGCGCCGTGGCGCGCTCCGGCAGAAACTCCCGATTCGTTGTTGCGCGAAAAGCTGGCGACGCCGAGGCCGGATCGGATTCACTGGATATTGACGGCGGTTGAACGCGGCTTGCCGGCGGTGGAGATTTGCGACCTGACGAAGATTGATCCGTGGTTTATCCAGCAGATTCAAGAACTGATGGCTGTGAACAAACGCGCGGCAGGCGTGACGGTTGAGACAGCGTCGAAGGAATTGCTGCGAGAAGTGAAGCGGCACGGAACGAGCGACGAGCAGCTTGCGCAAATGTGGAAGACAACGCCGGCCGCGGTGCGTTTGCAACGCGCACGATATGGCGTTTCGCCGGTATACAAGCGAGTGGACACGTGCGCGGCGGAATTTGAATCGTTCACACCGTACATGTATTCGACTTATGAAGACGAGGATGAATCGGATGCCCAGCCGCGCCCGAAGATCATGATTTTGGGCAGCGGGCCGAACCGCATCGGGCAGGGAATCGAGTTTGATTATTGTTGCTGCCATGCGTCGTTTGCACTGCGTGAGGACGGCTACGAAACGATCATGGTGAATTGCAATCCCGAGACGGTTTCGACGGACTACGACACGTCAGATCGGCTGTATTTCGAGCCGCTGACGCTGGAGGATGTGCTGGCGATTGTAGAACGCGAAAAGCCGCAGGGGGTGATCGTGCAATTTGGCGGGCAGACGCCGCTGAATCTTGCGATGGAATTGAAGCGAAATGGAGTGCCGATCGTGGGCACGACGCCGGAATCGATTGATTTAGCGGAAGACCGCAGGCGATTTGGCCGCGTGCTGGAAGAGCAGAAGATTCCGCAGCCGCGGAATGGAACGGCGCTGGTGCCGGAAGAAGCGGCTCGGCTGGCGGGGGAAATTGGGCTGCCGGTACTGGTGCGACCGAGTTATGTGCTCGGCGGACGCGCGATGGTGATTGCGTACGACGCGAACACGGTGCAGGAGTATGTGGCGCAAGCGGCACTGATGGGTTCCGCAAAGCCGGTGCTGATTGACCAGTTCCTGGAAGAAGCGACGGAAGTGGATGTAGATGCGCTGGCCGATGGGACGGATGTTGTGATTGGCGGGATTATGGAGCACATCGAAGAGGCGGGTGTGCACTCCGGCGATTCGAGTTGCGTGCTACCGCCGGTCAGTCTTTCGCCGAGCGTATTGAACACGATTCGGGATTACACGAAGCGGCTGGCGCTGGCGCTAAAGGTAGTGGGGTTGATGAACGTGCAGTACGCGATTCAGCGGGACACGGTTTATGTGCTGGAAGTGAATCCGCGCGCGTCGCGTACGGTGCCGTATGTCAGCAAGGCGACGGGCGTACCCCTTGCAAAAGTTGCAGCGCGGGTGATGGTTGGAAAGAAGCTGAAGGACATGAAGCTGCCGCTTGTTCATCACAATGGCGTCGCGGAAATTCCAGTGCACGATTTCTACTCCGTGAAGTCGCCGGTCTTTCCGTTCAACAAGTTCCGTGGCGTGGACACGATTCTCGGACCAGAAATGCGCTCGACGGGCGAAGTGATGGGTATCTCGACTTCGTTCGGGCAGGCGTTTGCGAAGGCGCAACTTGCGGCTGGCCAGCGATTGCCGCGCAAAGGTACGGTGTTCATTAGTGTGAACGACAGAGATAAGCGACACCTTGTTTCGCTGGGCAAGGAGCTTGCATCGCTCGGTTTTAAGCTGGTGGCAACGCGAGGAACGGCCGCGACATTGCAAGGGGCTGGCATCGAGGCTGAGGCGATCTTCAAAGTGAACGAAGGGCGGCCGAATATCGTGGACCTTGTAAAAACGGGAAAAATCGATCTTGTGATCAATACACCGCTTGGCCGCGAATCGTTCTACGACGAAAAGTCGATCCGGCGAGCGGCGATTCGGTACAACGTACCATGTATTACGACGCTTTCTGCGGCGAACGCGGCAGCGCGCGGCATCCGCGCCATGCTGGAGCAAGGCAACGAAGTTGCGGCCCTACAAGATTTACATCGCGGCGAGATGGCGGCTTCGGGCAGCCCGGGCTCAGGAGATTAAGTCGTGGACCTTTCGGGAATTTTCGCTGCGCTAACTACGCCATTCGATACTGCGGGAGATTTTTCAGCTGCCGACCTGAAGCACAACATACATCGCTATAACCAGACGGATCTGGCAGGTTACGTCGTACTCGGATCGACTGGCGAGTCGGTGATGCTTTCGTCGAAAGAGATGGAAGCGATTTACGCGACGGCCATTGAGTCGGCCGCTCCCGAGAAGCGCTTGCTTGCTGGGACGGGTGCGGAGTCAACGGCGGAGACAATTGCGCGCACGAAACGTGCCGCGGCGCTGGGTTATCATGCGGCGCTTGTAAAGACGCCGTATTACTACAAACCGGTGTACAGACCAGAGGTTTATCTGGCGCACTATCGCGCAGTCGCAGATGCGTCGCCGATTCCAGTGTTGCTCTATTCTGTACCGCAATTTACCGGTGTAACGCTTGAGACTCCAGAAATTCTTGCGCTCGCAGAGCATCCAAACATCATTGGAATGAAAGATAGCTCCGGCGTGATCCAGCGGATAGTGGAAGTGGTGGCAGGAGCGGCGAGTTCGTTCCAGATGATGACAGGCGCTGCACCCGTGATTGTGCCTGCGCTGAGCGCAGGTGCAGTCGGGGGAGTCCTGGCATTGGGAAGTGCATTCCCAGAAAAGTGCGTAGCGGTTTATCAGCTTTATCGCCAGAAGATGTACGAGCAGGCGCGCGAGCTACAGGGCAAGCTGTCCGTTGCTTCGAAGAAAGTTGTCTCCGAGAACGGAATTGCGGGCGTGAAGTTTGTGATGGATTTGCGCGGTTACAAAGGCGGCGTGCCGCGTCGGCCGATCTTGCCGCTCAGCGAGAGTGCCAAGATGGCCATTACAAAAATTGCGGCAAGTCTCGAGCCTTCCGCGGCGCGAGCGTAAGACGCTTCAGACGCCGTGTGGTTATTTCCCTGTTCTCAGCAATTTGGCGAGAGGGACCCTCCACAATGTCAATTGCACCCGAAGAAGAATTGCGAACTAAAATTCTAATTTCTCTGCGGCGTTGCGAAGCGAGTCAGTTTGGCTTTTGAGGAGTTTTCTGGCGCCTGCCTTAGGAGCGGCAGGCATATTCTCCGCAAGGAACTGCTTGATCGGAATGGTCAAGGTTCCGATTGCGCCGGAAGTAGCATCCTGGCCGATCACGCGAATGGTTACCACATTCGGGCCGAGCTCAAGCTGGCCGGAAAACTTGGTGCCGATTTGAATTAGCTTGTCGTAGTTTCCCGCTTCAGATTCAGATCAAAAGTCTGGCGATCCGCTTTTAGCGGTTTATTGCCGTCGCCATTCTATGTCAGGAGCAGTACCTTAACCTAAATCTAACATCAAGCTCGTGTGCTCACTAGACAGGACTTCCTTCCGTCTATTTGATGTCACCAAATCTCACGGGTATCATCTAAGAATCCATGCAATGTCGCGCCCTGGCGTTCCGCGAACTCCCACACCAACCTGCGCTTCATCTCGCATTCCTCGACGAATTTCATAGAGTTAAGGCGTTCTATGCGCATGAGCCGACGCTAGAAAGCGCAAAGACGGTTGCGGCGACGCTGAACTATCCCCAGTCGCGGCGAAAAGCAGTGGCCGAGGTTTTGCGCGAGCAAAATGAAGGCCTGGGGGCTGGGAAGGCAGCTTTAAGGAATATTTCAAGGTTTGAAAATGGCGCTGTGGCCGTGGTGTCAGGACAACAGGTTGGCTTATTTGGCGGGCCGGCATATGCCTTCTATAAAGCATTATCGGCAATCGAAACAGCACGGCTTTTGACAAAGTCGGGTGTTGAGGCAGTGCCTGTTTTCTGGATGGCGACGGAAGATCACGATCTGGATGAAGTCCGGCATGTGACTTTTTTTAATGACGGAAAACTAGAAAGGTTTGAGCTGGGCCCACGAAGTGGTGCTCCCATGCCCGTTGGGCCAGTGAAACTAGGATCGCAGGTGGCGGAATTGGTCCGAGCCGCCACACTGATGTTGGGTGGACCGGCCGGAGGCGAATTGGCGACGATTCTTCGGGCAAGTTACACACCGGAGGAATCGTTTGGGAGCGCATTCGGAAAACTGTTTGCGGGATTGTTCGCCTCGCACGGGTTAATCCTTCTCGATCCTTTGGATCCGCGATTACACAGGATTGCCGAGCCGGTCTATCGGCAGGCTGCGGAAGAGAGCAGCTCGTTGAACGAAGCGCTGCTTGCCAGAAACAAGGAGCTGGAGCTGGCGGGATTCGCCTCTCAAGTTAAGGTAACCAGCAGAAGCACCGTTCTGTTCTATATGGGAGCCGGCGGGCGCGAAGCAATTCATGCTGCCGGCGCACAATTTCAGGCCGAGACCCAAAGTTGGTCGCCACAGGAACTGGCGAATGCGATTTCGCACTCGCCGGAATCGTTCAGTCCGAATGCGTTGCTGCGGCCCGTGGTGCAGGATTACTTGTTGCCGACGGTGGCGTACTTTGGCGGGCCAGCGGAGATTGCGTATTTTGCTCAGTCGGAAGTTCTCTATTCACGGTTGCTTCATCGGCAGCCGGTGTTTTTCTCGCGCGCTGGGTTCACGCTTGTGGATAGCAAGGGGCAACGATTGCTTGAGCAATACAATCTGGTTGTGGAAGACGTGTGGGCAGGACCGCAAAATGTTCATTTGAAGCTTGGCGCTGCAAATGTACCGGCGAAGCTGGATGCAAAGTTGGCCAAGGATGCCGAGAAGATTCAGAAATTGCTGGAAACCTGGCGCGAGCCGATCACAAAAATTGATTTGTCGCTAAGACCGACTGTTGAAAAGTCCCAGCGAAAGATTGCCTATCAAATCGAAAAATTGCGGCAGAAAGCGGGCTGGGCGCGCGACAAGAAGTCGAGTGTTCTTGCGAGCCACGCCGAGTTTCTGAGCAATCTTCTGTATCCGAACAAGAATTTGCAGTCGCGAGAGCTTTGTTTCCTGCCTCTTTTGGCTCGCTGGGGCTGGGAGGGCCTTGACGCGTTGCAAAAACATTCCTCCGGCAAACACCTCGGCAAACATTTTCTGGTCCCAATTCCTTGATTGCCCTATCTGGCCGCGTGGTACGCTTCCAGGGATATGGCGAAAGTTGAAAATTTGCGGGTTCGCACGGACCGGCGCACGCAGCTTGTGGACGTAACGAACGCAGTCCAGTCCGCCGTTGCGAAATCTGGAGTGCAGCAGGGTGTTTGTTACGTTTATGTTCCACACACAACGGCTGGGGTGACCATCAACGAGCATGCCGACCCGGATGTTGCTTCTGATGTGGAAGGCATCATGGACCGGCTCGTTCCTCATAAGGGACCGTATAGCCATGCGGAAGGGAATTCGGACTCGCACACGAAGACAATTCTGACCGGGACGAGCCAGGTGATTTTCGTTGAGAACGGGCGACTTGTTCTGGGGCGTTGGCAGGGAATTTTCTTTTGTGAGTACGACGGGCCGCGCGAACGGACCATGCAGGTGAAGGTTGTGTCTGACACAAGGTGAAATGAATCTCGGGGTCTACATTCAAGTTCCGTTTTGCCAGACGAAGTGCACCTACTGCAATTTCCACACAGGTGTAGTGTCAGCAGACAAATACGCACCCTATGCAATGTCAGTTTGTGCTGAAATCAAGAACTATCGTGACTTATATGCGGCTACGGGACTCCCTGTTGACGAGATGCAGCGGGCCAGCGTGGATACGGTCTATTTTGGGGGTGGAACGCCAAGCCTGCTAGATCCCGGGCATTTGAGAGCAATCCTGGATGCAATTCACAACACATTTGCTGGCAATTTTGCGGAAGTGACCCTGGAAGCCGACCCGGAAACGGTGAGCGCCGGAAAGGCTGAAGCGTGGGCAAAAGCTGGAATTAATCGAGTGAGTTTTGGAGTTCAGTCGTTTTCGGATGTCGAGCTCAAGGCTTCGGGGCGCATGCATCGCAGAGAGGATGTGTATCGTGCTGCACCAATTCTGCGAGCCGCGGGAATTGAGAATCTCAGCTTCGATTTAATTGCTGGACTGCCGCACCAAACTCCAGAAAGTTGGCGAAGTTCGCTTAACGAATTGGTTGGGCTTAATCCCGAGCACGTCTCGATCTACATGTTAGAAGTGGATGAAGGCAGCCGGCTCGGCAGGGAATTGATCTCGCTTGGCACGAGATACAGCGCTCCGGTAGTTCCGAGCGACGAGCAAATGGCCGATTCCTACGACCTCGCCCGTGAACAACTGGCGCGCGCTGGCTACGAGCACTATGAGATTTCCAATTGGGGCAAGCCCGGCAGAGCATCTCGTCATAATCTGAAATATTGGCGGCGAGAACCCTATCTCGGATTTGGCGCCGGCGCACATTCATTCAGCGGCACGACTCGATGGGCCAATGCGCACGATTCCGCGCAATACGTTGCTGCAATTCAGTCCGGGAAGCTTGCTGCGGAACAGATTGAGCCGGTTTCGGCGCAACAGGCTTGTGAAGAAGAGATCTTTCTTGGGTTGAGGCAGCTTCGCGGCATTAATCTAGATGAAATTGACGCAAACTATGTGTCCACCCTTAGCAGTAAGTTCACTGCACTTCAGTCGGCAGGGCTGCTTGAGCGGGAGGGCAACATTCTCCGACTTGCACCGCAAAAGCTAAGCATCTCGAACGAAGTTTTTGTCGAGCTTCTCAGCTAAACTATTGCGCGCAGAGGCGCGTCGAGAAAATGACAGCAGCAAACATTGTTGATCTTCGCAGCGATACTTTTACAAAACCGACTCCGGCGATGAGACGAGCGATGGCCGAAGCGGAAGTTGGCGATGACGTCTACCTCGAAGATCCGACGGTCAATCGCCTGGAAAAGCGCGCAGCGGAAATCTTTGGCAAAGAGGCCGCGCTTTTTGTTCCCAGCGGTTGCATGGGGAATCTGATTGCGATCAAAGTATGGACGCATCACGGCGACGAAGTAATTTGCGATGAACGAAGCCACGTAAATATGTACGAGCTAGCGTCGATGTCCGCAATTGCGGGAGCGATGCCGCGAATCGCGCATTCGGATGACGGAATACTGACGTGGAAAAAGATAGAAGCCGTTATCCGTCCGCGCATCTATTACGATTCGCAGACTGCGCTCATCTGCCTGGAGAATACGCACAACATGGCGGGAGGAACGCTCTATCCGACTGAGCAGGTGAACGAAATCTGTGCAAATGCGCACGCAGCAAACCTGAAAGTCCACTTGGATGGAGCGCGCATTTTCAATGCGGCTGTCGCGCTCGGTGAATCTGTTGCGGAAATGACGCGCGGCCTCGACTCCGTGATGTTTTGTCTATCAAAGGGGCTGGGCGCACCGGTCGGCTCGATGGTTGTTGGGTCAAGGGAGTTCATTGATAAGGCGCGCATCTACCGCAAAATGTTCGGCGGGGGCATGAGGCAAGCAGGCGTGCTGGCGGCAGCCGGTCTAATCGCGCTCGAAGAGTCTCCAAAACGGCTGCATGAAGATCATGCGAATGCCAAATATTTGGGAGACGAGATCGCGAAAATTCCGAATCTCGGACTCGAAGCTTCTGGTGTTAAGACCAACATTGTGATTTTCGATTGCGAACGCACGGGTCTCAATGCGGTGCAATTCTGCGAGGCGCTTCAAACACACGGCGTTCTCGCGCTCGACACCGCGCTTTACTCCGTGCGCTATGTGACGCACTGCGATGTGGATCGCGCGGGCTGCGAACGGGCGGTGCAAGTTACGCGCGAAGTAGTTGCAAAAACGCGCCGCGCTGGTGCGTGAGCCCCAGCCCTTCGTAGTGCCATTTTGACAGCGCGTTTCCGTAACTGCTCTTCGCAGTCACCCTCCAGTCGTTATAAAATAATCTTTGGTTAGCTATAGCTAAAACTTTGTCCACGGTTTTATAGGGGGACCCTTGGATTTTTCGTTCACGGAAGAGCAGCAGCAGCTCCGGAAGAGTATTCGTGAATTTGCCGAAGGCGAAATCGCTCCGCATGTGATGGAGTGGGATGAGGCTTCGCATTTTCCGGTGGAAATCATGCCAAAACTGGCGGAGATGGGTCTGCTCGGCATTATTTTCCCGGAGCAATACGGCGGCGCAGGTCTTGGGTACATTGAGTATGTTATCGCCATTGAGGAACTATCGCGGGTGGACGGATCGATCGGAATCATCGTAGCCGCTCACAATTCGCTCTGCTGCAATCACATTTACAAATTTGGGACGGAAGCGCAAAAGCAAAAATATCTGGTTCCGCTGGCGCAAGGAAAAAAGATTGGTGCATGGTCGCTAACCGAGCCAGAAGCAGGTTCAGACGCAGGCGGCACGCGCACAACTGCCCAGCGCAACGGCGACAACTACGTGATTAATGGAGCAAAAACCTTCACAACGAATGGGCATTATGCGGATACATGCGTTGCTATGGCAGTGACGGATAAATCTAAGGGTTCACACGGAATCAGCGCGTTCATTGTGGAGAAGAACACGCCGGGATTTCGTCCAGGCAAGAAGGAAAACAAACTTGGTTTGCGTGCCAGCGCTACATCCGAGTTGATCTTCTCGGATTGCAAAGTGCCTGCCGGCAATTTACTGGGGCCTGAAGGGGAAGGATTTACGGGGAGCCTCGCGATTCTGGATGGAGGACGAATCTCGATTGCTGCTCTTGGCCTTGGGATGGCGCAAGGCGCTCTTGACGCGGCTCTGAGTTATGCCAAGCAGCGTAAGCAATTTGGGAAAACGATCAGTGAGTTCCAGGCGATTCAGTTCAAGCTGGCGGACATGGCTACGGAAGTTGAGGCGGCACGGTTGCTGGTGTATCACGCCGCTTGGCTTGCAGATCAAAAAACGGCCCGTTTCTCCAAAGAATCGAGTATGGCCAAGCTTTATGCCGGAGAGGTGGCGGTCAAAGTTGCAAACGAATGCGTGCAGATCCACGGCGGATACGGTTTTATCAAGGACTATCCAGCTGAAAAGTTTTATCGTGACGTAAAACTCTGCACCATTGGTGAAGGGACGAGCGAAATCCAGAAATTGGTTATCGCGCGCCAGCTTCTCGGCCGAAAATCGTAGATAATAGAAGCATGGCCCTCACGCCACCTTGTGGCCTTCAGGAAAGTCATGTCAGCGCCAACTGAGAGTTGGGCGCAGCAAGTGCGTAATGGTGATGTGCGAGCGATTTCGCGTGCCATTACCGCCATTGAGAATCACACTCCTGAAGCAGAATCCCTGCTGAGATTACTCTTTCCTTATACTGGCGCGGCCTATCTCTCAGGAGTTACCGGTGCCCCCGGTACAGGCAAGAGCACGCTTGTAGATCGTCTTGCGGCGCACTATCGCAAGGCGCAGCAAAAGGTTGGCGTGATTGCGGTTGATCCCACGAGTCCATATTCGGGCGGCGCAATCTTGGGTGACCGGATTCGGATGCAGAGTCACGCTGGTGATGCAGGGATCTTTATCCGTTCGATGGCGACACGCGGATTTCTCGGCGGGCTTTCACGAGCCACAGCGGAAGTTGCGCTCGTGCTCGACGCAGCAGGGAAGAAGCAAATCCTGATCGAGACTGTCGGCGTCGGACAAGACGAAATAGACATCGTCCGGCTTGCTGATTGCGTGCTTGTCGTACTCGTCCCCGGGCTGGGCGACGACATTCAATCCATGAAAGCAGGTCTCATGGAGATTGCGGACATATTTGTGCTCAACAAGGCCGATCGAGAGGGCGCGGACCGGCTGGAAGAGCAACTGCACGCAATGCTGTCGCTCGTTATGCCACGGGATGGCTGGCATCCCCCGGTGATTCGAACGGTGGCTACGGAGAATACAGGTATAGATGCGCTTGCCACCGCAATTGATAAATTCCGGTCGCACTTTGAATCGATGGGCCAGCGCCAGAAAAAGCATCAGGAGCATTGGAAGAACCGCCTTCTCGGGTTGCTCGAATCGCGCTTGTTGGAACAAGTTTTGCCAGGCAAGGCTGGCGAAGAGAAGTTAGACCGCCTCGCTGCCGAAGTTTCGCAGCGCAAGAAGGATCCGTTCACGGCAGTGTCCGAGCTGTTGGCAGGTGCGGGCGTCCTCCGCTAGCATTTCAAGTCACGCAAATGGGAGAATTGCATGTCAGCAAAGAAGGCGAAGATCGCGAAGAAGGCCGGCGGAAAGCCGCGGGCGACGATCGGAATCATCGGCGGGAGCGGCCTCTATGCGATGCAGGGCCTGACGAATACGAAGGAAGTTCGCGTTAAGACTCCTTTCGGAGACCCTTCTGACGCGATCGTTTTGGGGACGCTGGAAGGGAAGCAGGTTGCGTTTCTTGCGCGACACGCCCGCGGACATCGCATTCTGCCAACGGAGATCAACTACCGGGCAAACATTTACGCGATGAAGCTGCTTGGTGTGGAGCGCATCATCTCGGTGAGCGCTGTAGGCTCGCTCAAGGAGGATCTTCGCCCCGGGGAATTTCTAGTTGCGGATCAATTCGTAGATCGCACCAAACATCGCGTTTCCACATTTTTTGGAAACGGCCTTGTGGCCCACGTGACTTTTGACAAACCAACGTGCGGGCAAGTTTCGAGAGTTCTTGCAGACGCGAGCGTCCATCACGGGGTCAAAGTTCATCGCAAGGGCACGTATATTTGCATGGAAGGGCCGCAGTTCTCGACACTTGCCGAAGCACACATGCACCGAAAGATGGAATTTGATGTCATAGGGATGACCAACGTCACGGAAGCGAAGTTGGCGCGCGAAGCGGAACTTTGCTACGGGACCATTGCGATGATTACGGATTACGACTGTTGGCACCCAGACCACGAGTCTGTGACCGGGGCGCAGATCATCGCCACGCTTCAGCAAAATGCGGAGAATGCGCAGAAAGTTTTGCGAGAAGCGATTCGGTCAATGCCTGAGCATCGCGAGTGCAAGTGCGGTTCAGCTCTTGCTCATGCGTTGATAACTGACGCAAAGATCGTCCCAAAAGCGACCAAGAAGAATCTCGCGGCAATCATCGGGAAATATATTTCGTAAACCTTATTCTGGGAGAACACAGTGTCCTTGCTTGTGGTCGGTTCGGTTGCGTTTGATGGCATTGAAAGCCCTTATGGAAAGGAAGACCGCATCCTTGGCGGTGCGGCAACGTATTTTGCACTGGCTGCCAGCTATTTCACGCATGTGAATCTCGTCGGTGTCGTGGGAGACGATTTCACGGCAGAGGACGAGAAGATCTTTCGTGGCCGGAAAATAGACACGACTGGTCTAGAGCGGGCTTCCGGCAAATGCTTTTTTTGGGCTGGCCGCTACCTCGAAAACTTGAACGAACGCGTCACCCTGACTACCGAGCTGAACGTTTTCGCCGATTTTAATCCCAAACTGCCCGCGAAGTACGCCGATTCGAAGTACGTTTTCCTGGCCAATATTGCACCAAATCTCCAGCGCAGTGTGCTACATCAGGTTAATAAGCGTCCCAAGGTCGTGGCGCTGGACACGATGAATTACTGGATCGAGCGAACACTCGACGACTTAAAGGAAACGCTGAAGCATATAGACATCCTCGTCATCAATGATTCGGAGACACGCCAGCTTTCGAACCAGCACAATCTCCTTCGCGCCGCAAAGCACATCTTCAAAATGGGCCCCTCGGCCCTTGTCATCAAGCGCGGGGAGTACGGCGCCCTGCTCGTGGATAAGAACGGTGTCTTCTGCGTACCTGCGGTACCTTTGGAAGAGCCGCACGATCCGACTGGAGCAGGCGATGCCTTTGCGGGTGGTTTCATGGGCTATCTTGCGGGTGCTGGAAAGAAAGATGACGCACATCTCCGCCGCGCCATGGTCTATGGCACCGTCATGGGCAGTTTTACGGTTGAAGAGTTTGGTCCCCGTCGGCTGGCCCGTTTGAAGTCCAAGGAGATACACGCCAGGGCACGCCACCTGCTGAAACTGAGTCAATTCAAACTTTAACGTGCTAATTTTTCTCTAGCGTGCAGGGGCAAGCGCGCTTCTGAAAATGCTTCCACTCTCAACAATCATTTACCGCCTCTTGTGGGCGGCGCTCCTTGGCTCGCTTGTCGGGCTCGAGCGAATCCGCAGTAAACGCCCCGCCGGCATGCGAACCAGCCTGTTTGTCTGCATGGCTGCGGCACTGTTCACTATTGTTTCCAGCGAATTTGCGAAGATGACCGGAGACACTGGAACGACTCGCATTGCATCCAACATTGTGCAAGGTATCGGATTTCTTGGCGCGGGGGTTATTCTTCGCGAAAAGGGAAGCGTCGTTGGCATGACGACCGCGGCAACAATTTTTCTTACGGCTGCTATGGGAATGGCGGCAGGAACAGGGCTGTACAGAGTTTCCGGAATTGTATGCATCGTAATGCTCTTCGCGCTCGTCGTCCTTGTTCGCGTGGAGAAAGTCTTCAAATTACGTTCGCAATATTTGCTGTTTCGCATAAGCGCAGACAATGCTGCCGGTCTCTTGCCTGAGATTCACGAGCTTTTTGGCCAAATGGAGCTTCCCCTGGACCATCTGAGTGTTTCGCCGGTGGACGGCAAGCACGTGTTGCAGTTCATGGCCGATCTGAGCCAACGCCAGCAGGAAAAAGTCACTGCAAAGCTTTGCGAGTTGGGGCTGGGTTACGAAGTAATGCCCGCGGAGAGGCAATCGTCCTAATGCCATCCCCTGGGTCGCGAGCGCAAAATCTTTCTGTGGTAAAGCCACCCGCGGTTTCGAAGGGCGCTCGAGTTGGTATATTTGCGCCGTCCTCTCCTGCGGAGGACAGTCGTATTCAGCGCGGGCTTGCTGAGATTCGTTCACTGGGCTACGTTCCAGACGACAATTTTTCACGGGATTCGCAGGGGTACTTCGCCTCTTCCACGGAAGGCCGGTTGCGAGACTTCAAGGCACAATTGAGCGACCCGGAAATTGAAGCTTTAATTGCGTTGCGCGGCGGATATGGTTCGAACTACATGCTGGAAACGGTATGGTCACAGCGTTCGCTGCAAGCGAAATGCATCGTTGGGTATAGCGATGTGACTTCGCTACAGATTTTGCTCTGGCAGAAGTTCCGCACGGTCACCCTCTATGGCCCGATGGTAGCGGCCGGACTCGATGCTGGCGCTGGGGTTCCTAACGGCTATGACAAGGCGTCGCTCGAATCTGCAATCGAAGGCTCGGCTTCAGTTTGGAAAGTGCAATTGGATGGACAAGCGATTTCTTCGGGCATTGCGGAGGGGGCTGTTCTCGGCGGCTGCATGACGCTTGTCGAAACAACTCTGGGAACGCCGTGGGAGCTCGATACCTCTGACTGCATTTTGTTGCTGGAAGATCGGGGCATGAAGCCATGGCAAATTGATCGTGCGCTGATGCATCTCTCGCAAGCGGGGAAGTTCAAGAATGTGAAAGGAATTGTCCTAGGCGAATTTCCGGAGTGCGATCCGCCCGTGAAGGGAAGCCCCACTGCAAAAGATGTTTGTGAGCGAATTTTGAAGCCGCTGGGTGTGCCGATTTTATATGGAGCGGCCGTGGGGCACACGCCGCGACCGATGCTCACGATTCCACTCGGAACTCGCGCAAGGCTGGTTGCGGAGGGCGCTGGAACACTGGAATTTTTGGAGGCGGCCGTCACGCCATGAACAAACATATTCACATCATTGGAATTGCAGGGTCGGCAATGTCGCCGCTAGCCGGAATGTTGCAAGAGAGCGGCTATCGAGTAACCGGGTCGGACACTGGCGTTTACCCACCTGCTTCGACGTTTCTGGATAAGCTAGGCATCAAGTACAACCACAGTTTTGACTCCGCGAATCTCCAGCCCGCGCCGGATCTAGTCATAGTCGCGAATATCATCGCGCGTGGAAATCCGGAGCTGGAAGAAACGCTGGAAAAGAAGATTCCGTATCGCTCGCTGCCGGAGACGCTCGAAGAAATCTTTCTGCCTGGCAAACATTCGATAGTGGTGAGCGGCACGCATGGCAAAACTACGACAACCGCCATGCTTGCATGGATTTTTTTCGTCGCAGGGAAGCAGCCGACGTTCCTGGTTGGTGGCGTGGCCGAGAACTTCGGCAAGAGTTATGGACTGGGAGATGGAAGCGAAATGATTCTTGAAGGGGACGAATACGAGACGGCGTTCTGGGATCGGGGACCCAAGTTTTTTCACTACCATCCGGACGATCTCATAATTACATCTCTGGAATTCGATCACGCCGACATCTATCGCGATTTCGAGACCTATCAGCTTGCGTTTAAGCGGCTAGTGAACTTGGTTCCCCGAAATGGACGCGTTGTGATTTGGGGCGACACGAAGGACTCTGGCCTGGCGTTGCGAGCGGCTGCGGAAAAGGCGTTTTGCCCGGTGCACACCTATGGCTTCTCTAAAGAAAACGAGTGGATCGCCAGCGAGCCAGTTGCCACGGAAGACGGTATGCATTTCGAAGTGTCTCGTAACGACAAACCGTTTGGCAAATTCCATCTCGCCGCTTCTGGAAAGCATAATGTGCTGAACGCACTTGGCGCGATTATCGTTGCGCAAGGGCGAGGGATTCCAGTCGAAAAGATTTCGGAGGCTTTGAATACTTTCAAGAGCGTGAAGCGCCGACTTGATGTGAAGGGCGAATTCGGCGGGATACTGGTTGTGGACGACTTTGCACATCATCCTACGGCAGTGCGCGCGACGATCGCAGCAGCGCGCGGACGCTGGCCGGGACGCCGTTTGTGGGCCATTCTCGAGCCGCGATCCAATTCCATGCGTCGAAAGGTGTTTCAGGAGGCACTTCCAACAGCGCTTGCAACGGGGGATAAAGTGATTCTTGGCGGCGTGCATAATGCCAAGCAACTCGGGGATGAAAATCGGCTTGATCCCGAGCATGTTGCTGAAGATGTGAGGAAGCTAGGCGTGGACGCGATCGTTTTGCAAGGTGCGGAAGCAATTGCCGAACATCTCGCGTCGCATGGAAAGAGTGGAGACCTCTTCCTGATTATGTCGAACGGCAGCTTTGATGGTTTGTGTCAGAAGCTTGTGGAAAAACTCTCTTCGGCGGTAGGAGTCGCTTCGCGGTGAGTCTCGTCCGGCGTTTGTCGATTCAGTTCGCGATTTTTCTTTTTGTATTCTGCCTTTTTGGTCTTCCATGCCGAGCCACGATTCAATACGAGATTTCTCTGGCACATCCCGCGCTGCATACCTTTCACATTCGGATGACGATTCCGGATGTAAAAGATTCCATCACGGTGCAAATGCCGGCGTGGAACGCCCTCTATGAAATTCGCGATTTCAGCGCCCACGTACAAAAAGTGGAGGCGACGAACGGCACGAGCTCATTACCGGTAGAAAAACTCGACAAGCAAACCTGGCGTATCACAGGAACGGGCACGATTACGATTTCATACGATACGTTCTGGGACGAGCCCGGCCCCTTTGCCACCCAACTCAACACCGAACACGCCTTCATGAATCCCGCTATGATCCTCATGTACGTGCCCGACCGACGCTCTGAGGAGAATACAATTTCCTTTGTTTCTATTCCGCCGAGGTGGCGAGTCACAGCAGCAACCGCAGCAGATTCACCCAGAGGGAGCTTTCAATCTAGCCAACTTGGCGTTCCTTTCCATGGTTGGGGAAAAAGTTATGATGATCTTGCCGATTCTCCCTTTGAAGTCGGTGAGTTTGAGCCGCAAGTTCTTAATCTTGAATCACCGCCAGTACATGTGATGCTTCACGGTAAGGCTATTCACTTGTCGGATTTCGTGCAGAAGCTGGATGAGATTTGCAAATACGAAATAAAACTGATGGGTGGCCCACCTTACCCGCACTACACATTTATTTTTCACATCGGCGATAGCTTTGGCGGAGGCGGAATGGAGCACGCCAATGGCACGGCCATTGCCGCACGCAGCGACGAAATGGCCCTCTCCACCGCCGCGCATGAGTTCTTCCATCTGTGGAATGTAAAGCGGATTCGCCCAGCTTCGCTCGAGCCCGTGGACTACACGAAAGAACAATATACGAAGGCATTGTGGTTTGCAGAGGGGGTGACGAGTACATACGAGCGTTACACGCTGCTGCGCACTGGAATTTGGAACAAGAATGTTTACTACGCTGATCTTGGCCGTCAGATTTCGGAGCTGGAAGCGCGGCCGGCTAATACCTGGCAGAGCGCGGAACAATCGAGCCTCGATACGTGGCTCGAGAATTCGCCGGTCTACAACCGGCCGGAAAACAGCGTGTCCTATTACACGAAGGGCGCGGTGCTTGGCGTTCTGCTCGACCTCTGGATACGCAAGCAGACAACCAATGGGCGCAGCCTGGATGACATGATGCGCACCATGAACGAGAAGTTTGGCAAAACCGGCAAGCCCTATCGAGATCATGAAGATTTGGAATTGGTATGCACGGAAACTGCGGGCGCTTCGTGTAAAGAATTCTTTGACAACTATGTGAGCGGCACGAAGCCGTTCCCTTACGACGAATATTTTGGATTCGCGGGGTTGAAGATTCGACGGATCATCCATACCTCTGAGCAAGCCGGAACCAAGACAGCTTTTGAAGTTTCCGAAGACGATTCTGCGAGCGACAAGCAAAAGCAAATTCGCGCGGGCATCTTGAAGGGCGAAACGACGAAGCCTGCGGCGAAGGCGGCGGACTAGACGTCAAAAAGTTAGCTTGCTGACAGTCGAATGAGTCATGCAGAGTAGATTTACTGAAAATGGTGCGCACGCTTTTCATCGCTGTATTTCTGAGTCTCTACATCATTGTGGTGGGGATTCCTCTCCTCGTTTGGACGGTCATTTCAAAAAATCCTAATGCAATTTATTGGGCCGGCGTGAAGGGAGTGATGTTCTTTGTGCGCTCCGTGGGCGTAAAAGTGGAAGTGAGCGGCAAAGAACGCATTCCAGCCGGAGCTTGCCTGTTTGTAGCGAACCACACGAGTTCAGCGGATGCTCCGGCCGTGGTGGGAGCGATTCCGCGGCGCATTGCCATTTTGCTGAAAAAGTCGCTATTTGCTTATCCGATTGTGGGGCAAGCGTTCAAGGTGGCGCATTTCATTCCTGTCGAGCGGGGCAATCACGAGTCGGCGGTTGCGAGCCTTGAAAAGGCGACGGAGGCGATGAAAGAGGGCCAGTCATTTCTGATTTATCCAGAAGGGACCAGGAGCAATGACGGACGACTTGGTGATTTCAAGCGCGGTGCTGTGGTGATGGCGATCAAAGCCGGAGTACCGATTGTGCCGATGGTTTGCGCTGGGGCGCACAAGGTAATGGCGAAACGATCGCTGACAATTCGGCCGGGTGTAATTACCGTGGAATTTCTGGAGCCGATAGATGCTTCGCAGTACTCGTTTGAGCAGCGGGAAGAATTGAATGCGCGAGTTAAGTCAGTAATGGCGGCGGCGTTGCCGGAAGACCAGAAGCCTCTTTCGTAGCCCTATTCCAGAAATTCACTTTGACTTTAGGGAGGCCAATTCACCTTCCAACTCACGAACACGCTTGACGAGATCGGGAAGGCGAGTGAGGGCGGCGGTGTAGCGGAGCCAGATTTTGTTGTCCACGGCTGGCGAGCCGGACTGAATGGAATTTGCGGGAGTGTCCCCAGGGAGGCCGCTTTGCGCCGTGACGATGGTGCCATCAGCTACATGAAGGTGTCCGGAACTGGCCGACTGTCCTGCGAAGATCACGCCGCGTCCGGTGGTCGTGGAACCAGCAAGGCCCGTTTGACCGCAGAGCATCGAGTCTGGCCCGACGCTACAGGCGTGGCCGATGAGGACGAGGTCGTCGATTTTTGTGCCATGGCCAATCCGGGTTTCGCCAACCGTGGCGCGGTCCACGCAAGCGTTAGCTTGAATCTCGACATCATTTTCGAGTACCGCAGGCCCAGATTGAACAATTTTGTGCCAAGTGCCGTCCTTCTTTTTGGCGAAGCCGAGACCGTCGGCACCGATAACCGCGCCGTTTTGGAGGATTACCCTATTCCCGATGCGGCAGAATTCCCGCACGGAGGTGTGGGAGTGAGCGAAGAAGTCGTCGCCAATGTGCGCACCACGATAAATCGAAACGGAGCTGTGAAGCACAGCGTTGTTGCCAATGACGACATCTTCGTCCACGAAACAATGCGGGCCGATATGGGCGTTCGCCCCAATTTTCGCTGATTCGGCGATGACTGCGGTTGGATGAATCCCGGGCGCGTAAGCAGGTGGTTGATAGAAAAGCTCGATGGCACGGGCGAAGGCGAGATACGGATTATCGCTACGGACGAGAGAGAGAAGAGCCTGACCAGGATCGCGTGAAACCGTGGCGCTTTGATCCACAAAGACGGCTGATGCGCGCGTGGTTTTTAGGAGGGGCGTGTAGCGCTTGTTGGCAAGAAACGCGATTTGGCCTGGTTGCGCATCTTCCAGCCCAGCAACTCCGGTGATTTCGATGTCGCCGTCTGAATCGAGACGGCAATCGAGCTTTGCTGCTAAGTCAGACAGCTTCATGGAAGCGGCTCCTTCAGATCAAAAGCGAGGATAGCATGGGAGGAAGGAGTGGGCTTTGACGGGTCGAGACTATGCCTAGCGTGCTAAGGCAGTTTGAACCAGATCCCCGAGTTGGTCGGCGGTATATTCGTTTCCTTCCAGATCGGCAACAACATTTCCCTGGCGGTCGAGCAGAATCGTGTGCAGGGAATGCGTAATGAGCCCTTCATCGGCCCAGTGGCTGATGCCAAACTTGTCGCAAACGGCATCAACGTCGTGCTTGGGGCCGGAAAGAAGCCGCCAACCGCGATAATTTGCGTTCCAGGATTTGCCGTACTTTGCCATCACTTCCGGGGTGTCATGGACTGGGTCAAACGTCACCGTCATGAAAACCATGTCGTTGCCAAGATTGCTGGAAAACCGCTTTTGCAGGAGACGAAAATTGTTTGCGGTGCGAAAGCAAAAATTCGGCAAGGCGCAGTGCGTGTAAGTGAAAGTGATGGCGACGATCTTACCGCGGAACTGGGAGAGAGAAACCTTCTGGTTTTGTTGATCAATTAGAGTGAAGACTGGGGCCTGGCTGCCGACAATGAGCGGTTTGGGAGGAGATGCTGCGTTCACGGAAGCCATAAGTTTTAAGCGACGAGCGCCGAGGGGATCTTGTTCAACGCCCTCGTAATAACGGATATGGATGCCTTCAACATAGGAAGACGAAGCCGTAACGACAAGAGTGAATTTGACCATGAGACCGGGTTTAAGATCGGCAAGTTCGCGCGGGTCGCGCACAGTGAACGGCATTTCCATGGCTTCCATGTATCCGGGGATTTTTTCGCAAGAGAGAACAATCGAGTTATTTGCCTTGTCCACCTTAATGACCAGACCTTTAGCCGAGTAACGCTCCGAACCGAAAGAGGGCATTGCGAGCGATAGGGTAATAACGAGAAGAAGTGCCAAGCGCTTCATCTTGGATATACCTCCTTTGCCAATTAGTTCAATTCGTTCCTGGTGAGTCCGAAGTCGTTGCGCCAGCAACACTCTCTTGCTGCTTGCCCAAGTGAAAGGGTTTGCGGTCGAGCTTTGCGTAGGTATTTGCCAATTCCTTGATTTCCAGAAATTGGTTCTTGGCAACAGCGGTGAAGGTCTGATGTGTCTTGCTCACAGGCCAAAAGATTTCGAGGGATTGGATCTGAGCGGACTTACCGAGCCCAATGTGCTGTTCCAAGGGCGAAGCTCCAAAGGAACCGCCGCTACCTACAGTTCTCCAAATCGTACGCACAGGCAGGCCATCGTTTTGAACGGTGACTTTGATTCTTGCGCCGATGGCAACGCGGTTAGTCTTGACACCGACGAGCTTCAGGTTAATCCAATCGTTGCCGTGTCCGGGATTGCGGAAAACGCGCAGTGCATGGCGGTCGCCGGGCGTGGCGCCACCCACGCTGGCAATAATGTCTTCGTTCCCGGTGCGCGCAAGGTCCGCGAAAGCTATGGCATGGCCCTTGTCCAACTCCCCGGTGCCGGAAGAAAACGTGATGTCCTCAAAAAACTTGCCTTCGTGATTGTGCAGGAGAACGCTGGGAACAAGCGATGAATACGAGGGATTGCCGGTTCCCATGTAAATGTCGAGGAATCCATCGTTGTCCAGGTCTCCGAAGTTTGAGCCCATTGGCATGAAGACCTTGTCAAGATGCGCTTCTTCGGTGACGTCTTGAAACTTTCCGTTTCCCAGATTTTTGTAGAGCTTCATCGTGGCAGCGTTATGCGGAAGACCCAGGTACGTACGAGCTGTCTCTTCCACGGAAGTGAAATAGCTCGTTACGAACAGGTCAGGCAAACCATCGTTGTTGTAGTCAAAGAACCAGGTTGCGAATCCTTTTCGGTTGCCCGGAACTCCTGCAATGTCGCTCACTTCGGTAAACGTGTTGTCGTGATTGTTGTGGAAGAGCAGATTGTTTCCATTGAGATTGGAAACGTAGAGATCCACGTAGCCGTCGCCATCGTAATCGGCGGCTGTTACACCTTTGGCGAAAATAGTGGCGTCAGCTGCAACTCCCGATTCATAAGAAATATCCTCAAACTTGCCGTTGCCTTTGTTCAGGAAGAGCTGTGGAGGGCCGTTTTCATTACCGATAAATAGGTCAAGAAGGCCATCATTGTTGATGTCCACCCAGACTGCTGCTTGTGAGCTTGTTGGGGCCGCTAGTCCGGCTTCCACCGTAACGTCCGTAAATGTGCCGTTGCAATTGTTTCTAAATAGGGACCGCGGTTGGGGAAATTCCCATCCCCCTCGAAGGATAAGAAAGTCTATGCAGCCGTCATTGTTGTAATCAGTTTGAATGAGGTTAAGACCACCGACAACATCACCCAGGCCCGCCTTTTCGGTTTGGTCGGTGAAGGTGCCATCCCCGTTGTTGTGAAAATAGTGCATTGGGCCACAGCTCTCGAAACCCGATGTAATAACATCAAGCAATCCATTGTTTTCGAAGTCGTCCACAATGACGCCGCCAGCAGAAGAAAAAGAGTTCAGGCCCGTTTCAGCATCTACATCCACGAACCGTCCATAATCTGGCTGCGCTGCGAATATCGAAGGCGAGATCAAATATTTTTGCGGCACTTGATCTGGATACTTACCTGTCGTCATGTAGGCGAGGTTCAAGAGCCAGACCACTTCGAGCTCATTTGGCTTTTTATCCAGGTATTTCAGGAAGTATTCGATCGCTTTCAACGAATCTTCAGGCTTCTTGAATGCGTCGGCAGGAGCAATAGGAATCAAACACTTCTTGCCTGGCGCTGTAAAGACCTCGTTCACCATTTCTGCTTTGTGGAGGTGGATGACGCCGAGAGCTTCTTCCATCTGAGGGACGGCGTTCGGGACGCTTGCCAAGGCAATTTCATACGAGGCCTGGAACTCCTCTATCGCATGGTCCATATCGCCCAGGTACGAATAAAGCTGAGCAAGGCCGAAATGAAGTTGCATGATGTCGATTGGGGGATGGGTGGAACGATTAGCCGCATTTGCCGGGCCAAGGTAGTCCTTCAAGCGCTCAACCGATTCTTTTAATGATTTTTTGCGCGCAGTGCAGATTGCCCTCGGAGTGTGATTCCAATTGGCGGGCTTTGTTGAGCGCAGAATGGCGCCTTCAGCTTCCGGCAATCCGCCGACGTCCAATGAATATTTAACAGTCCCGGCGGCAGAGAGTGCAAAGTTGCGAGCAGGATCCACATTCAATGAATTTGGTGCGGGGTTGTTCATCACTTTCAAAATGGCGTAACCGCTTGGGATGTGGATGACGGGAGTCACATTGCCTGGCGTAACTCCCTTTAAGGCGTCGCGAAGTTCCGCACGGAGAGAATTCGGGTCAACGGTGCCCATGAAGCCGCCGCTCTCAGCGGTGGGATCAATAGAGTCCTGCTTCGCAAGCGTCGAAAAATCTTCGCCTTTCTTGAGGCGTTGCAGAAGCTCGTCAGCTTCTTCGGGAGAGCGGACCACGATCACTTGCAAAGATGCTTCGTTGGTTGAGCTGGCAGCCGATGATTGACCGAGTGAATTGCCAGCTTTAAGAGAAGTCACTTGGAAGACGGCAAGAAACAACAAGACGCGAAGCCTAATGGGCCCAGAAAACACCAGTATCCACCCCGAGTCCGTATCATCCTTGAGACAAAAAAGAACACTTGAAGGGTACGAAGGTGATACCAGTCACACCATAATCTAAATCCGTTAGGTGAAAGGAAGCAGGCAACGCCCAACAATTGTGAGCGAATCAGGCTTCTTCGGAGAAGAGCTTCGGTTGAGCGGAAGTAGCGGTGGAAGGGGGTTTACGGCGCGCGATGCCAACTACTCCAAGAACAGTCAGAGATGAGATGGCAGAGCGCGGAACAAAAATACGATCGGTGTTTGAAGAAAGATCTGGCGGGGTGAGTTGGACGCCGTTGTCTAAAAGCGATAGCAGGTCGTTCGGAACGACGCCTTCGAGAGTTTCACCGTCGGAGTAGCGCAAACGAATCCAGAGTCCGTCGAGCTTTGGGCGAGATAAGAAGGCTTTGCGCTCAGGTTCAAAATCACCGTTGAATTCGCGTACAAAATAGAGCGACCGGATGCGGTTAAGTGGAATCTCCTCGTGTGCGCCCTGCTGTGTAAGGAGATCAAGCGGGTCTATCTGGCCCAGGCGAGACGGGTTGAGGTAACCCTGCAGGGTTTTGCGATCCATCAGGGAGACGACGACCTTTTTGTGGGTCGAGGCTAGGGCTCGGTGCTTCAAAGTTAGGACTTTGGCTCCAAAACTCTTATTAAACTGAAAATTTGCAGTTTGTGAAGACGTATGTTATGTTAAGCGCGAAATTCCTGTCAACCTATTGTTTTTATTGGGGTTAGGCCTCGGAGGGCCGCCCATTTGACCGACAAGAAGCAAATCCTAAAATCAGCTTCGATTATTACGCTTGTAACCATCATAAGCCGGATTTTGGGCTATGTGAGGGACCAGCGCATTGTGCTCTTGCTTGGTACGTCTTTGGCTGCGGACTCCTTTGTTTTGGCCTACCGGATCCCGAACCTATTCCGTCGGCTGGTGGGCGAAGGATCGATGACAGCGTCATTCATTCCTGTTTTCACGACCTGGATGCGGGAGAAGTCCAAGGAAGAAGTTTGGGACTTTGCAAACAAGCTGTTCTGGACGCTGGCGTTGGTTGCCGCAGTGATTACCGTTCTGGGAATCGTGTTTTCCCCTTCGGTAGTGAAGGCGTTTACGTTCAGTTCGGGGGGGACGGACTGGACGCAAGCCGTGGAGCTGAACCGGATTATCTTCCCGTACATCTTTTTCATTTCGCTGGCTGCGCTGGCGATGGGAATTCTGAACTGCTTTCATATTTTTGGCTTACCCGCCGCGACACCCGTGTTCTTGAATCTGTCCATCATTTTGTTTTCTATGGGATTCGCCTGGCATTACTTTCAAAAACCAGCGATTGCGCTGGCGGTAGGCGTGCTGGTGGGAGGCGCACTGCAGTTTTTGGTTCAGGTGCCACAACTGGTGCAGAAGGGAATGAGATTCGATTTTGGAATTTCTTTCTCACATCCAGGAATCAAGGCAGTGGCGGCGCTGATGATTCCGCGATTCTTCGGAATCGGCATCGGCCAGATCAACTTTTTTGTGGACACGTACTTTGCGAACGCGGCGATTATGCCGCGCGGCAGTTTGACGGCTTTGTACGTTGCGGACCGCGTGATGGAACTGGTTCTGGGAGGGTATGCCATCGCCGTTGCGACGGCGATTCTGCCGATGATGTCGCACCAGGCTGCAGCCAACGACTATGCGGGATTGAAGAAAACGCTCACATTTTCAGTGCGAATCGTTGCGTTCATTACTATCCCGGCGGCTTTGGGATTGATGATTTTGCGCGAACCGATTATCCGCGTTCTGTTCCAGCACGGTCTCTTCGTGGCGGAATCCACAAAGCTGACGGCTCGAGCGCTGCTTTACTATGCCGTGGGTTTGCCTGCCTTGGCGACGGTGAAGCTCATTGTGCCCGCGTTTTATTCGACCAAAGACACAAAGACTCCAGTGATTGTGGCCTCGATTTCGCTGGTTTTGAACATCGTGTTGAACATTATTTTTCTAAAGTTCTTCTTCACTAAGGTGAAAAATGGCGGGCCGGCATTGGCAACAGCGCTGGCTTGCTATTTCGACTTCTTCACGCTGTTCATTATTTTCAGACTGCGGTACGGCGCGCTGGGAACGATGGAGATTTTGCGGTCGTTCGGCAAGATTTCGCTGTGCGCCGGGATTATGGGTGTCGCCTGCTATTTCGGCGGGCTCTACACGGCATTCACGATGCACTCGAGATTCATCATTCAGCTGCTGGTGTTCCTTGGGCTGATTGGTGGGGCGACTGCGCTCTACCTCGGATTGGCTTGGATTTTCCGGTGCCATGAAATTGAAGAAATATATGGGATCGCCACGCGACGGAAGCGCGGCGGTGCTGCGTATACAGAGGCATGATGGAACTAAACGGCGCCATTTCGTCGTTTTTGACGCACGTGAAAGTGGAGAAAGGGCTCTCTGCCAACACCGCAGCGGCGTACAAGCGTGATTTGGCAAAGTTCGAGGAGTTCGCCAAGAGCAGAAAGCTGGAGCTAGCGAAGATTTCACGAGACAACCTCGTGGATTTTCTGGCGGGTCTTTATAGACAAAAACTGGAAAGCAAGACGGTAGCGCGTCACATCGTCACCCTGCGCAATTTCTTCCGTCATGTACAAGTGCAGGAATGGATTGCGGACGACCCTGCTGTGAATCTGGAATCGCCGAAGATCCGGCGTTCTTTGCCAGGATATTTGCGCCTGGAGGATGTCGAGAAATTACTGCAGCAGCCTGACGCAAACACGGCGGCGGGTTTGCGCGACCGGGCCATGCTGGAAGTCTTGTATTCGACGGGATTGCGCGTTTCGGAGCTGACGGGATTGAAAGTGAATGATCTCGACACAAAGGTCGGTTGCCTGCGATGCATCGGCAAGGGGGATAAGGAACGCGTCGTGCCCGTGGGACGCAAGGCTCTGGGTATCGTGGAGAAATATTTGCGAGATTCACGGCCAGAGCTGATTCGCAGCGGGCGTAACGGTATGGGAAGCCCCTTTTTGTTTGTGAACCGGCGCGGAGCGAAGATCAGCCGAGTGGGGGTTTGGAAGATTCTGTCCAATTACGGAAAGATGGCGGGAATGCGGGTCTCGCTGACGCCGCATATGCTGCGGCACAGTTTTGCCACGCACCTTTTGGAGCGCGGCGCTGATCTGCGGTCGGTGCAGTTGATGTTGGGTCATTCGGATATTTCGACGACGCAGATCTATACCCATGTAGTCGAAGAGCGGTTGAAGCAAGTGTATAAAGCGCATCATCCGCGCGCTTAGCGCGGGGGCCCGAAGTAATCGCGGGTGCCGCTGCGAAATTAGCGGCCGCATCCTTACGTTGAGGGAGTGCAATGCCTGATTATATGTTTTTGCTGGAAAGCCGGTTGTTGCCGGAACAAAGAGCGGCGCTGCTGCGCGTGCAGGAGCTTTCCGCAGCGCTGGGATACAACGTCTACCTTACGGGTGGAACGGTACGCGACCTGATTACGGGCGCGTCACTGCGCGATTTGGATTTTACGGTTGAGGGCAATCCATCCAAAATTGCGCGCGAATTGGAAAAAGGCGGCGCGAAGGTCTTAGTGGAAGAGGAAAGACTGCGTCATGTTGAGATTTTGTTTGCGGGTGACTGTGAAGGAAGCATTTCGGCGGCGCGCGACGATCATTACGTACGGCCCGGGACAAAGCCGGAGTATCGATGGTCCACCATCATGGAGGATTTGCGGCGGCGCGATTTCTCGCTGAATGCAATCGCAATTTCGCTCAATCCTGCCTCTCGAGGATTACTACTCGATCCAACCAATGGTCTCTCGGATATTGAGCGGGCAGAAGTAAGAGCGCTGACGATTCACAGCTTTACGAACCAGCCCGTGCGTTTGCTGCGCGTGTTGCGTTTTGCAGCGCGGATGGGATTCAAGCTTGAGCAGCGCACCCAAGAATGGTTTGACCTGGCGATCGAGCGCGATTTGCAGCACACAATAACCGAAGAAGATGCCGGAGCGGAGCTGCGCTCACTAGCGAGAGAAGAAAATCCGACCGCAATTCTAAAATCATGGGAAGAGCACGATTTGCTGGAAACAGTTCATGCCGTGCTCGCCAAAAAACATCCGGACTATGACGCAATCAACAGACTGAACAAAGTTCGAGATGACTTGTTCATGGCCGGGTTGCGGCCGCGGTTAGCGACTCCCATGATGCTCGCGATTCTTGGCAGGCTGAAGGAAGGCGAGCAGAAGAGCCTTCTGAACAAACTCGGTTTTAAATCAGCGGAAATTGAAACAATCCTGGAGTTTGATGAAGAGACGACAACTGCGGCAAAAGAACTCTCCGGAAAGAAGATGGCTGCTCCGATTGATGCGTACCGGTTCCTGGAGAAGATGCCGACCGAGCAAATTGCCTACTTGCTGGCGTTTTCTTCCAATTCTGGAGCAGTTTCGAAGATTCGTGCGTACCTGAACAAATGGAGGCCGATGCGGCAGGGAGTTACTGCGGTCGCCAATGAATTGACGGCGATTGGAATGCCAGCAGGGCAGAAGTTCGACGCAATCGTACAGCAAGTCTTTGCGATGCAGTTGACGGGCAGAGGCAAGACTCCAGAAGAACGGGAAAAGATTTTGCGGAAGCTCTCGGGAATCAAGGAACAACCGAAACCAAAAGAGACAAAGGGCAAAGACAAGAAAGCCGCGAAAGTCGTCGCGAAGCCGAACGCTCCTGCTGGGAAGGTGACTGCGCCGGTTGCAAAGGCTGCGCCGCCATCGGCAAAGCCAGCTCCGACTGCGAAGAAACCGGGCAAGAAAAATAAGAAATAGTCTGAGATTCTTTCGCGTGATTTTGTCCTGCTGAAAACGTGCGATTGTGAGATGCAATTCTTTCTCGCGCGTTTTAGAATCATGATTCATGGGACGCCCTGAGTTCGTTCACCTGCACGTTCATACTGATTACAGTTTGCTGGATGGGGCTTGTGAGACTTCAGAGCTCCTGGATGAGGCGTCCCGCCAGAAAATGCCCGCCGTGGCTATTACCGACCACGGAAATCTGTTTGCCGCGGCCAACTTCTTTAACGAAGCAAGTAAACGCGATGTAAAGGCGATCATCGGCTGTGAGGTTTACGTTGCCAAGGGAAGTCGCCACGATCGCGGGGAGAAATCCGTTGGAAACGCGGCAAATGACCGCGACGATTGGGAACCAGGGCAGCGCGGGAATAATCACCTGGTGCTACTTTGCGAGAATCTTGAGGGCTATCACAACCTTATCAAGCTAGTCTCGGCCGGATTCCTGGAAGGCTTTTATTACAAACCAAGAATTGATTACGACCTGCTGGCGAAACACAGCAAGGGCTTGATTGCGCTGTCAGCTTGCCTGCAAGGTGCAGTGACGGAAGCGGTAGTCGAGGAAAAATACGACAAAGCGCGGGAGAACGCCTACCGGTTGCGCGACATTTTCGGCAAGCAGAACTTTTTCCTGGAAATCCAGGACCAGGGACTTGAGATCGAAAAGGGAGTGAACCCGCAGCTCGTCCGCCTTTCGAAAGAGACTGGAATTCCGCTCGTAGCTACAAACGATTGCCACTATTTGCATCACGATGATGCACACGCGCAGGAAGTGCTGCTCTGCATTCAAACCGGCAAGACGATGAGTGACGAACGCCGGATGAAGTTTCCGACCGATCAGTTCTATTTCAAGACTGCGGACGAGATGTTCCAGATTTTTCGGGAAATTCCCGAATCGCTTCAGCGAACCGTAGACATTGCTGCGCGTTGCAACGTGAAAATTGAAAAGATTCCCAATCCATTTCCGGAGTTTAAGGTCCCGGAAGGTCATACCGCAGGGAGTTATTTCGAGAAAGTTGTGCGGGAAGGTTTTGCGACGCGTGTGCCGCATTTGGAGCGGCTGGCAAAAGCTGGCGCGCTTAGCAATCCGCTTTCTGAATACGAGAGGAGATTGACCAGCGAAATTCAGATGATTCAGAAGATGCGCTACGAAGGCTATTTTCTGATCGTTTGGGATTTCATTCACTACGCGCGTGTGCAGGGAGTGCCCGTTGGCCCCGGCCGCGGTTCGGCAGCTGGGAGCTTGGTCAGTTACGCGCTTCGGATTACGGACGTGGACCCGCTGCAATACAACCTGCTGTTTGAGCGCTTCCTGAACCCAGAACGGGTCTCGATGCCTGATATTGATATTGACTTCTGCATGAGGCGGCGAGGCGAATTGATTGAATACGTCACACAGAAATATGGCCGGGAAAACGTGGCGCAGATCATTACGTTTGGAACGATGGCGGCGAAAGCCGCCATCAAGGACGTCGGCCGCGCGATGGATATTTCCTATAGCGAAGTGGACCGTATCGCGAAGATGGTGCCTGCAACGCTAGGCATAACTCTGGACAAAGCGCTGGAAGAAGCTCCGCAGCTGAAGTCAGCGATCAATGCAGATGAGAAGTTGAAGGATTTAATGGCCGTGGCGCAGCGCCTGGAAGGGCTTTCTCGGCATGCTTCGACACATGCTGCGGGTGTCGTCATTTCACCGGCGCCGTTGACAGATCTTGTTCCGGTATACAAGACGAACCGCGACGAAGTCACAACACAGTACGATATGAATGCGCTGGAGCGCATCGGCCTGCTCAAGATGGATTTTCTTGGGCTAACGACGCTGACAGTTCTCCAGGATGCCGTGCGAATGGTTGAACAGAATCGCGGCGTCCATGTGGATTTAGAAAACTTGTCACTGGATGACGAAGCGACATACAAGCTCTTTTCGCGCGGCGACACAACGGCGATCTTCCAGTTTGAGTCGCACGGCATGCGCGACATCCTGAGGCGCTACCAGCCGACGCGAATTGAAGATTTGACGGCGCTTAACGCCCTCTACCGTCCTGGGCCAATTCAGGGCGGCATGATCGACGACTTCATCAATCGGAAGCACGGAAAGACAAAGGTCGCTTACGAACTGCCGCAGCTCCAGGACATCCTGCAGGAGACCTACGGCGTAATCCTTTATCAGGAACAAGTAATGCAGATCGCGAACCGGCTGGCGAGCTTTTCTCTCGGCGAGGCGGACATTCTGCGCCGCGCGATGGGCAAGAAGAAAAAAGAAGAGATGGCAGCCCAGCGCGCAAAATTTCTGGCGGGCTGCGAGAGGAATAAGATCAATGAAAAGAAAGCAGAGCGAATCTTCAATCTGATGGAAGAGTTCGCTGGCTACGGCTTTAATAAATCGCATTCTTGTGCGTACGCCCTGTTGGCGTACCAGACAGCCTACATGAAGGCGCACTACCCCGTGGAATTCATGGCCGCGCTCCTTACTTCCGAAACCGGCAACGCGGACAGGCAGGTTAAATACATTAACGAAGCGCGTGGCATGAGCATTTCGATCCTGCCGCCGGACGTGAATGAGTCCGATCTCTATTTCACACCCGTCGGCGAATCTATCCGTTTCGGATTGGCTGCAATTAAGAATGTTGGTGAGAACACGGCAAAGGCGATTAAGGATTCGCGGGTGGAGCAAGGCGAATTCAAATCGCTCTATGATTTCTGCGAACGGATCGAATCCAGATTTTTGAACAAACGTGTTTTCGAGAGCCTTATCAAATCCGGCGCGATGGATTCCGTGGGGCCACGGGAAGCGATGCTGGCAAGCGTAGACGATGCGCTGACGAGTTTGCAGCGTGCTTCACGGCAGCGGGAGTCGGGTCAGCACGGATTATTTGGTGGAGGCTCTGCTCCTACGGCAGCTCCATTCGAACTGCGGGACGCAGCACCATGGAGCGAAGACGAGCGGCTTGCGAGCGAATACGCAATGCTAGGTTTCTACGTTTCCGGCCATCCGCTGGAAAAGTATGCCTCGCGCCTGCAAGAGTGGAAGGTGGTGAGCCTTGGCCAGGTGGAAGGGGAGCGCAACGGGAAAGAGATTCCCGTGGCCGCGCTGATCGTTGGCTCGCGTCCAATGCGTTCCAAGAAAGGAGCACGCTGGGCGATTTTTACCATCCAGGACATGACAGGGATTCAGGAGCTGTTGGCGTTCCCGGAGAGTTTTGGGCGGTTTGAAAATATCCTGAAACCAGGCAGCCCGCTTTTGCTTAAAGTGCGCGTTCAAGTTGAAGAAGCAGGAACACGACTCTCCCTTCAAGAGGCACGCAGGATTGAAGATATCGTCGAAAAAGCAACGACGCAGGAATTTCGGGTGCGGCTTGATGTACAGTCCTTGAACGAAGAAACGCTGGACGGTCTTGAGAAATTGTTTGAAGGTGCGCCGGGCATGACGCAAGTAGTTTTTGAACTTGTTTCGCCTGACGGGAGTGTCGCAACCATGCCTTCTCAACAAAGGGTGAAATTGACCCCGGAACTTGTCGAAGCTGTGCGAAAGTTCAAAGGGGAGCAGGCGGCCGCCTGATTGGGCGCAAAACAGGAAAAAGGGATGACGGCAAAAGAGAGAACTCACGGCGGACAAAATGTCGAAAGACAGCGCGAGATTGAGAAGCTGGAGAAGGACGTCGAGGATTTGAAGCGCCTTTCGGGATCCGGCGACGCGGATGCCGAACTGGAGCGGGTCAGACAGGAAGTTGCAGAACTTCGCCGCGAGTTTTATGCGCACCTAGGCCCATGGCAAAGGGCACAGATCGCACGCCATCAACAGAGGCCATACTTGCTCGACTTCGTACAATTGATGTTCACGGACTTCATGGAAATGCACGGAGACCGTGCCTTCGGAGATGACAAGGCAATCATTTGCGGATTTGCAAAGTTTCACGGTCGGCCCGTGGCAGTGATCGGGCATCAGAAGGGCCGCGATACCAAGCAGCGCGTAATGCGCAATTTCGGCCAACCGAAGCCGGAGGGATATCGCAAGGCTCTTCGCGTAATGCAACTTGCAGCGAAATTTTCACGGCCGGTGCTGACGTTCATTGACACGCCAGGTGCGTACCCTGGGATTGATGCCGAAGAGCGTGGTCAGGGAGAAGCCATCGCCCGAAATTTGCGCGAGATGGCGCGCCTGCCTGTTCCTGTGATTGTCACGGTGACCGGCGAAGGCGGATCGGGCGGAGCGCTTGCCGTAGCCGTCGGTGATAGGATCAATATTCTCGAAAACAGCTTCTATTCGGTGATTTCGCCGGAAGGGTGCGCTGCGATCATGTGGCGCGATGCCTCTAAAGCCGAAACTGCAGCTGAGGCGATGAAAATTACCGCGAAGGATTTGAAGGAGTTTGGCATCGTGGATGAGATTGTGAACGAACCAGAAGGCGGCGCTCACACCGATCACGAAGCTGCAGCAAAGCTTATAAGCGATGTCATTGAAAGACAGCTTGCTGAGCTATCCCTGGAACGCCCCCAAAGGCTCATTGACAGCCGTTATGAGAAGTTCCGGAAGATGGGGCAGTTCTTCGACATTCAATAGATACCGTAATTAACTCCATTTAAATCAATAATATGTGGACGTGGGAAAGTGATTGGACTTTCGCCCTGTCTTTTCCTGTCCAATGCAGGATATTGGCGCTAAGTCCTTATTTATCAGTGCAAGGATTTGGTACTAGGATTGCGTCACAATATTGCGGTATCGAGCTGCTGGCGTGTCTCCAACCGCTGCGCCATACCAATCCACCGGGAGTGGAGAAAGAATGCGGAAATCGGGTTTGGCTGTTGCAGTTTTGCTTTTAACGACAACGTTTTGCTCATCTTCAAAGGCGGATGAAGTGCAGTACAGTCTTTCCGGGGTTTTTGGCTCTAGCGTGAATGATGCGCCTCTGAGCGGACCCAATGGCGCCTATTCCATGACTTTTTCGTTGGCGCAAACTCCGACACCGGACTACTTCGACGTGAGCACTGGAAATTTCGCAGTCTATTCCGTGCCAGTCTCATATACGTTCCAGTGCGATGGTTGCGCAGCTCCGGTGCAGTTCACCGGTTTTCTGGACGACGTGGACTTTGCCACCACAGCAATTGGCGGAATGCTGGCGGTTGAACTCGTCACAGATGATGGCCACGACTATTACTGGGAATTCTGGGGGGACCAGCTCTTTAGTGGGACGGTTGATCAGCCCACGCTGCTCCAGTGTGGCCCGTACAACCTGCTTGATAGTGGACGCTTTGAACTGGATGATGCGCCCTTTGTGCAAGTAGGGAACGCAACTCTTACGGCGCAAACGGTTTCGACTCCAGAGCCTTCCAGCGTCACGTTGTTGCTTGCTGCACTTGCATCCATAGGCTCGATTGCATGGATCAAGACGCGGCGTGCATAACGCTTTCGGAAGTTCTCACCCGTAGCAGATAGGAAACGCAGCAGTGATGTTTAGCTGGGAGCTCTACGTGTCCGGAGCTAGTCTGGAGGTGTCTTCGGAGAGCAGTTTGGTTCGGGGGCGCCGACGTTTGGCGTGCAACCAAGCTGCGGAAAATGGAAACCGTTATGTCCGATCCCTTCCGTCCGTACGAAAAACTGGTGGAAATCACCGTCTTAGGAAAGAAATTCAACGTTCCGGAGCGCAATTCTCTCTTGCGCTGCTTTCAGTTCATGAGTCCGGAAACGATTCCTTATGGACGGTTCTGCTGGAATCAGGATTGCCAGTATTGCCGTGTGACTTGTCAGCTGCCTGACGATGAGGAGCCTCGCGAAATGCTCGCGTGCAAGTTTATTGTGATGCCCGGAATGGAAATCTCCGAGCTGAGCCAGGAATTGAAGTGGTGCTTACGGTCCAAGCTTCCGCAGGACCAAGACGCGGCGGTACCGCAATAGCTGCCCGAAAACGCTTTCACAGCAGCGCTCAGCACTTAATACGACAGACTACGAATGCAATGTCCTGCGGTGGAATTGCCCTGTGCGCCTCGGTGCAATACGATATTTACGAACAATGGCTAGCTCTCGGACTTCAATCAAGGCAGTTGTATGCGAGGGATGTGGGCTGTCCAGCGATCCCGCACATATTGCGCAGCGATTTGCGCGCCTCGAACAAACGACTCGATTCCGTCCCATTCATATCCAAGCCGTATTCTTGAGTGCGCAGTCTCCAACCAATCTTGAATCGTTTCTCTACGGTGCTACGAGTGCATTCAGCGGTGAAGCATTGGAATTGCTTCAGGCGCTGCAGATTGAAACGATGGGAAAGCCCGCGGAAGCGGTTTTAGCTGAATTCCAGCGCAAAGGATTCTTGCTAACGCATGTTTTGGAATGTGCGCGTGAGGAGGGAACAAGCAGTGTGAGCGCTGCTGATGCGCTAAAGAGCCGTTTGCCAATCGTTTTGCGGCGATTAAGAACGTCACTCAAGCCAAAGAAGATCATGCCGATTCCCATGGATTTAATGGGTATCTTGCCGGAACTGAAGAGCGTGAATATCGGCGGAGAATTGGTTCTCGATGAGAAAGCGCCGTTCGATTTGAGGGATTCGCAGAGTGTCGGGCGACTGCGTTCCATGCTGTAAGGCTTGTGATACCATTAGGTTTACAGACAGTCCTCAGGTGCGGCTATGAAGAAACAAGTCAAATTTGGCATCGGCATCGGCGTAATCGTGGTGTCTATGGGCTTCCTGGCGTGGCTAGGTTACGGCGAGAGCAAAACCTATTACCACACCATCGCTGAAATCGAGAGTTTGAAGGGTGGCGCGGCAGCGCATCGTATTCGCGTAGGCGGCACGGTGCAGCCGGGAAGCATTCATCATGTGACTGGCCGCACAGATTTCCTGCTTCTTGGAGAGGGAAAATCCCTTCAGGTCACGTATACAGGCAGCGATCCGTTGCCGGATTCGTTTATTGATAATTCGCAGGCATTGGTGGAAGGCCGGCTCATGGCCGACGGGCGTTTCAACGCGGAACACATTCAGGCCAAGTGCGCGTCGAAGTATGAAGCGGCTCCCGGAGAAGTGGCGCGGCCATCAAAATCGGAAACTGCGCCTGGCAGGACTTAGAAGTACGTAAGTTTTCGCATCGCCCAGCGTGCCTGAGGGAGGCAGCGTGGACGTATTCGGATCGTTTGCACTGTTGCTGGCGTTTGTGTGCGCGCTTTACGCTTTGGCCGGCGGCATTGCGGCTATTCTCACCCGGCATCCCCTTTTAATCAAAAGCACCAGACAATCAGGTATAGCCGCGTGCTGCCTGATCTTCATCTCCACGCTCAGCGTCGTGTATCTGTTTGTCACGGATAATTTTTCCGTTGCGTATGTGGCTTCGCACAGTAACCGTGATCTCGCTACCTTTTTCAAAGTTGTCGCGCTTTGGGCAGGGCAGGAAGGTTCGCTGCTGTTCTGGTGCTGCCTGCTTTCCATTTACATTTTTTCCGTCCTCATTGCGTACCGGAACAAGCACGGCGAGTTAATGCCGTATGTCGGCGCAATTCTGGCTGGCGTGCAACTCTTCTTTCTGACCATCAGCAACTTTGTCGCCAATCCATTCAAGTCCCTTGCTGTAGCCAATGCTTCGGGTGGCCTCGACTACCTCGCGCGGCAGGATGGAAGTGGACTACGGGCCGTTCTGCAATATCCCGAGATGATCATTCACCCGCCGAATCTTTATTCGGGCTATACGGGCTTTACGATTCCGTTTGCGTTTGCACTCGGTGCTCTTCTGGCGCGATACCCCGGGGAAAAGTGGATTCATCTGACGCGCAAGTGGACGATGATCGCCTGGTGTTTCCAGACAATCGGAATTTTGCTCGGCGCGCATTGGGCTTATGCAGTGCTCGGATGGGGCGGGTATTGGGGCTGGGATCCCGTTGAGAACGCATCGCTGCTGCCATGGCTTACGGGAACGGCCTTTCTTCACTCGGTGATGATGCAAGAAAAACGCGGGATGATGAAGATGTGGAACGTCCTGCTCGTCTTTCTGACATTCTTCCTGTGCATCCTCGGAACCATGCTGACGCGCAGCGGTGTTGTAAGTTCGGTGCACGCTTTCGCACAGTCCGACATCGGCGGCTGGTTTGTAGGCTTCCTGGTCGTGATTCTGGCCGTTTGCTTGTTTGCGTTTTTCAAGAACCTCGACTATTTGAGAAGTGAGAACCGGCTCGACTCGATGGTTTCACGTGAATCCAGTTTTCTCTTTAACAATCTGGTACTGCTTGTTGCCTGTCTCGCAGTTATATCCGGCACGCTGTTTCCTGTTTTTTCAGAATGGTTTTCTGGATCTCGAATCAGCGTAGGCGCTCCTTTCTTCAACAAAGTCAACATTCCCATGGGTCTGTTGCTCCTGTTTTTGACTGGCGTCGGGCCGCTACTTGCATGGAGAAAGACTTCTGCGGAGAGCCTCCGCAGAAATTTTCTTTGGCCGAGCATATTCGGGGTTGTTGGCCTTGGCGTCGCGTTGTGGCTTGGAGTCAGAGATTTGTATGCGCTAGTCTGTTTTGCGCTGTGCACTTTCGTCGCTGCAACAATCGCCGTCGAATACTATCGCGGCGCCAAAGTCATTCATTCTCGTACCAACACGAACTGGCTTTCTTCTGCTGTAGAGCTAACGCTGCGCAACACGCGTCGCTACGGCGGCTACATCGTTCACTTCGGTATGGTGATGATTTTTGTGGGGCTTGCCGGACAGGCGTTCAACAAGGAAGTGCAGAAAGAGATTCCCGTTGGCGGGACGGTTGCCATCGGGCCGTATGAATTGCTGCTGCAGGCGATGGATCAAAAGCAGGAAAAGAACTACGTTGCAGAGCGAATGATCGTGGAAGTGATGAAAGAGCACAAGCCGGTCATGATTCTGTTCCCTGAACGGAGGAATTTTCCAGCCGGCGAAGAATCCGGAACAATGGTCGCGATTTACTCGACTCTGCTGGAAGATCTATACGTTGTTTACGCCGGAGTGAATCAAGGAAGCGACGTTCCGACAATTCACGTCTTTCTGAATCCGCTCGTGAAATGGGTATGGTTCGGCGGCGTCGTGGTTGTTATGGGAACGCTTGTTGCTCTGTTGCCTTCTCGGCAGGCTGTCCTGGTTCTTTCTGGTAGCAAGGCCATAGAACCGGTGCCAGGCTATGCGCCAGCAGTGCAGGGCTCTGTTGCCTTGAGGGAAGGGCATGATTAAGACTCGGCGCATTTTGGCACTGGCCCTGATTCTCTTCGTCGCAGCTGCCCCCGCCATAGTTGTGCAGGTGCAAGCAGAGATTGATCATGCGCATGAACTCGGCAAACAGTTGAAATGTTCTTGTGGCGGCTGCGAGCAGTCCGCCGGAACTTGCTATCACGTTGGCGGGCAATTCTCCGGGCCTTGCGATGTTGCCAAGATGATGATTGGCGAAATCCAGCAGCACCTCAATGAAGGAATGGCCGACGACAAAGTGATTGCCACGATGATTAAGGAGTATGGCCCGGGCGCCTATATGGAGCCGCCCAAGAAGGGAATTGGATTGGTTGCCTGGTTTATGCCGGGGGTTTATCTGATTGCAGGCGCGGGCCTTGTGGTGTTTGTCATCAGTCGATGGAGAAAACGTGGCATTGCCGAGGAAACAAGGGCAGTGCCGCGCAAGGCGGTCTCGCCAGAAGTGCTGGAACGGGCGAGAATGCTGGCGCAGAAGGCGACGGAAGAATGACCCTCTTGCTTCTTTCGCTCGCAGCGATTCCGCCAGCAGCTAACGATTGGGCCCTGCTTGGTGCTTGCTTTGCTCTTGCCATAGCTGTCTTGATCTTCGTTTTCTTCATTCAACCAGATGCATCGGACCTGGCGCCTCATCGCGGAGAATTGGATAAGCTGCTCGAGCGCCGTGACACCATCTATGACAATTTGCGGGACCTGCGCTTTGAATACCGTGCGGGCAAATATTCAGAAGGCGACTACGAAGCGATGAAGAGTTCTCTCGAATTAGAAGCGGCGCAGGTGTTTGTTGAGATTGATCGAGTGACGGAAGCGCAAATGAAGCGCCCGCGCGGACCGAAATCCGCAACTTCCGAGGGCTGCCGATGATTGTACTCGTGCGGCGCGCCCTGATCGTCGTGTTGGGAATGATGACTGCGGGAGTTGCACAGGCTGGTACGGTGCAAGGCAAGGTGGTTAACGCCACTACGGGCAAGCCCGGCGCCTTAGTGGAAGTGATTCTGATCCAACTGCAAGGCGGAATGCAGCCTGTTGCCAATACGAGAACAAATGGGCAAGGCGAATTCTCCTTTGATAATCCCGGGATTGGCGCGCAGCCGATGCTGGTGCGAGCTGTGTACCGGGGCGTGAATTTTCACCAACCGCTTCCGCCTGGAAAAACCTCCGTGCAGGTGGATGTTTACGATCTCTCCTCGGATGTGAAATCTATTCTCGTTCCTTCGCACCTTGTAATCTTTCAGCCCAACGGATCCACGCTGACCGTAGCGGAGCAGTTCCTTGTGCGCAATGAGACAAAGCCACCGGTGGCGTATTTTCGCGCCGACGGCAATTTTCAGGTAACACTTCCAGAGAAAGCCACGCTGCGCCAGATAGCAGCATCGGGACCGTCTGGAATGCCAGTGGTGCAAGCGCCAATCGAATTGGGCAAAGGAAAGTATGCGATCGCGTTTGCATTTCGCCCTGGCGACAACGAAGTTCGACTCGCGTACGAAGTACCTTATACCGGAAATGCAGCGACGCTGAAAATTTCGCCTTCTTATGGCGAATCGCGCGTGATTCTGGTCGCGCCGCCGAGCATGACCGTTAGCGCCGATCATCTCCAGGCTGCCGGACAAGAGCAGGGAATGAATCTCTTTGAGCATTCATTTGACGGAAAGCCTTCTGCTTTTAATGTAAGCATTTCGGGCACGGCGCCACCGCCTACTGAGGCTGGCGGGGGCGGATCGCAACCTGCAGGTAGCCAAAGTGGTGGAGATCAGCAGGGAACTCCGATTCAAGTGGTTCCCGGCCGTCTTGATGGCTTGAAGTGGTATGTAGTCGGTGGGTTCATAATCGCGTTTGGGCTTGGCGGCTACTTGCTATCGCGAAAGACAGTTACGCTGGCTACTGCCAATGGCGGAATTCCAGCAATCGAACAGGCCGCATCCCACAAGCCTCAACCAACAGCTTCTGCACCGAGCTCGCTTGCGGCTCTCGACAAAGACGCCGCTATAAGCCTTGATGGCTTGAAGGACCTAATCTTCAAACTGGAATTGCGCCGTCAGGCTGGAACAATCACAGAAGCTGAATACGCCGCCGAACGGGCTAAAGCCGAACAAATCCTGCGTCATCTGGTGCGAGGCTGAGCCTGTGAGCCAGCGCGTCGGCCAGCCTGCTGGAATCAAATTCACCAACGTCGAAAAAAAATTCGGAAAGTTGTATGCACTGCGCCGGCTGGATTTTGAAGTCACTGCAGGCGAGTGCGTAGCGGTCACCGGGCGGAACGGTTCAGGCAAAACCACACTGTTGCGAATTGCGACAAAATTGACGCGCCCAACGAGAGGGGAAGTTACGTTTACGGGAAGCTTCGGGGGCAGTGCACCAACCGTTGGATATGTTTCTCACGCGCTTATGCTCTACGAAGACATGACAGCGAACGAGAATCTAAGGTTGTTTGCCCGTTTGCAGCAAATTCCGAATAAGGAAGACCGCGTGGCGCAATTATTAGAAGTAACAAAGTTGGCATCCCGCGCTAATTCATTGGTGCGCACGTTTTCCCGTGGTATGAAACAACGGCTAGCGATTGCGCGCGCTTTGCTTCAGGAACCGTCGGTCATGCTGCTGGATGAACCTGGAACTGGGCTCGACACGGAAAGCGCGTCATGGCTTACCGATACTGTCCGTGGGCTGCGAGACGAAGGTTGCACGATTGTGATGAGTGTTCACGGTGAATCAGATCTTTCCCGCATGGCGACCCGCGCGGCAAGGCTCGATGCAGGCACTCTCGTGGCTGACACACGGGCCGGAGCGACGTTTCAGAGTGTGTTTGCCATGGGAGGAACGGCTTAGTTGAAGCTCTTTTCAGACACCGCCGTGCTTCTGCAAAAGGAGATTCAGGCGGAATTTCGCTCGCACGAGCTGCTGACGACTGCGAGCATCTTCATATTGATCGTGATTGTTCTTTTCAGCTTCACGTTCGATCCGACGAGCGCGGAATCGAAGCAGTTTGGTCCGGGATTGTTGTGGTTGGCGTTTCTGTTTTCCGCTTCGCTCATGTTGCAGCCGAGCTTTTTGAAAGAACGGACAAACGACACGTTGGGCGCGTTGCGCCTCGCTGTCGGTGACCCATTTGCGATTTTCCTCTCAAAGGTCTGCGCCAATACAATTTTTCTGCTGATTACGCAGCTCCTCTTGCTGCTTGTCTTTGCCGTGTTCTTCAACGTGAGCGTCCTCGCCATTTATCCCAAACTTGCTCTTGTGTTTTTTCTTGGCAACCTTGGTGTTTCGACGACGGGAACCGCGCTTTCTGCCGTTTCTTCGCAAGCACGCATGCGGGAGGTGCTGCTGCCGATTTTATTGTTGCCCTTGTTAGTCCCGGTGCTAATCCCGAGCGCCGAGGCGACTCGTGCGCTGTTTGAACCGGATCACGCGCTGCGCTGGGACTGGCTCGGGATCCTGATTGCTTTTGATGTGGTTTTTTTGACGGCGCTATGGCTATTCGGCGAATATCTTTTGGAAGAGTGAACCAGACATGGCGAAATCCGCGATTTATACATTCCTGGTATGCATATTGATGGCGGCATCGGCGTACGCGGCATTCTATGTTGCTCCGACGGAAGTCACCATGGGATTGGTGCAGCGCATTTTTTATCTTCACGCACCAAGCGGCATGACGTCGCTTGCGGCATTTCTGGTTTCTTTCGTCGGTTCCGTTATGTTTTTACTCACGCGGAAGCCTAATTGGGATTGGCTCGCGGTTTCTTCGGCCGAAGTGGGCATCGCGTTTTGCACCGTAGTTTTGCTCACGGGGCCGATCTGGGCGCATCCTGCCTGGGGAGTCTGGTGGGCGTGGGATGCGCGGCTGACTTCGACTCTTGTTTTGTGGTTGCTCTATGTAGCTTTCCTCATCTTGCGCACGATGATTGAAGACGCCGACAGGAAGGCTGTTGTGAGCGCGTTCTTTGGAGTGTTTGCGTTTCTCGATGTGCCACTCGTCTATGGTTCGATCTGGTGGTGGCGTACGCAGCATCCGCAACCGGTTGTCTTTACCAGTGCTGCGCTCGATCCGACGATGCGGAAGGTATTTTATCTCTCTTGGGTAAGTTTGATGTGTTTGATGGCACTGCTCATCCGGCAGCGTTACAAACTCGAAGCATCGCGGGAAGAATTGCGAACGCTCGAGCAGGAATTGGAGGCACGATGAAAAATCTGGACAGCGTCTTTGCCGCGTATTTGATTGGCTGGGCAATCTTTTTTGGGTTTTCACTGACAGTTGCCAGAAGGGCATCAAGCCTCAAGGAAGAATTGGCCCAACTCAAAGAACGTCTGAAAGATTCCGCGCGATAAATAGGAAAGGAAGTCACTGAGGGAAGACACGTTGAACCCGAGAAAGCGGATTGGACTTGTATTGTTTCAATTAGGCGGACCAGACTCGCTCGATGCCGTTGAACCGTTCCTGAACAATTTGTTTTTGGATCCCGACATCATTCCCATGGGACCGTTGGGGTTTCTGCGTAAACCATTGGCACGTTATATAGCGAAGAAGCGCTCCGTGCCAGTACGCGGACGCTACGCGATGATCGGCCGTCGATCGCCGATTGGGCTGCTAACGGAGCGTCAGCGACGTGCACTGGTAGCGTCGCTGGATTCGGAATTGGATGTAGTAGCCGTGACCGCCATGCGGTACTGGAAGCCGTTCACAGAAGATGCTGTCACAGCGCTCCGCAACGCGGGAAACCTCGATGAAATTGTCTTGCTGCCTCTCTATCCGCATTTTTCGTACGCAACCACGCTCAGCAGTTTGAAAGAGTGGAAGCGAGTATACGGCGATACGCCGGATGGGCCGAAAGTGCGCACGATTGGCCAGTTTTACAATCATCCGCTCTATATTGAAGCGCTTGTCGAAAAGATTGGCGTGTGCCTGCGCCAATTTTCGGATGCGTCTCGCATCCAGCTTGTCTTCAGCGCACACGGATTGCCGATGAGCCTCGTAGAGAAGGGCGATCCGTATCCGAAGCAGATACAGGAAACGGTGCGACTCACCTGCGAATTTGGCGCCCGGAAATTTACGAATTGGCCGCGGGAGCACTTGCTCTGCTATCAGAGCCGCGTGGGCCCGGCGAAATGGCTGGAGCCTCCGTTTGTAGGTACCTTGGAGCGGCTTGGGCACGAAGGTGTGAAAGAAATGTTGGTCGTGCCGATTTCCTTTGTCACGGAGCATATCGAAACCTTGCACGAGATCAACATTGACGGCCGGTTGGATGCGAAAAAATTTGGGATCGAGCGCTTCCGCATGATGCCAGCGGTGGGTGACTCGCGGTTGTTCATCAGCTGTCTGCGGGATTTGGTGCTGACGGCGACAGGCGTCAAGGAACCAGAACAAGCTGAGAGTCCTGCAGCGTAAGCCTGCAGTTCACCGTGGCTTGCGATATACTTTGCTGTCCGCGAGCTGCGGAATGACAGCAAACAAAGAATGAGCACTGCGCAAACAACACAGATGACGCTGGCATCGCGTGCGGGGGCATACCTGACGCTGACTAAGCCAGATGTGTCTCTGCTTGTGCTAATGACGACCGCCGCGGGCTATTACATGGGCGCTCGCGGGCCAGTGGACTGGTTGCGGCTTGCACACACGGTCTTTGGGACTATGCTGATCGCCGCGGGCACGGCAGCGCTGAATCATTATATTGAGCGCGAGTCGGACCGGTTCATGCGGCGTACAGCTTCGCGGCCCTTGCCGAGCGGTGTGCTGCAACCCGCGGAAGCGCTGCTCTTCGGAATAGGGCTCTCTATTGCTGGTGCGGCAGATCTATGGATTTCGAGCGGATGGCTGGCGTCGGTACTCGGTGTGATCACGTGCCTGAGTTACTTGCTGGCGTACACGCCTCTCAAGAAGCGCACCGTTTGGGCGACTTTCGTTGGCGCGTTTCCTGGAGCTGTGCCGCCGATGATTGGATGGGCGGCTGCAACGGGTTCGCTGGATCGCGGAGCGTGGGCGCTATTCGGCATTTTGTTTTTGTGGCAATTTCCGCACTTTCACGCGATCGCGTGGATGTACCGCGAGGATTATTCGCGCGCGGGAATCTTGATGCTGCCTGTGGTTGACCAGGATGGCTCACGCACGTTTCGGCAAATCATTCTGACGGCGATTGGGCTGATCGGAATCAGCCTACTGCCTTCGATGCTCGGCCTGACTGGCGTGCTCTATTTCTTTGGGGCACTTGTGGTGAGCACCGGGTTGCTGCAAGTGTGCATTTGGGCAGCGAGTTCCAAATCGAATGTACGAGCAAAGTGGCTGATGCACGCGACGGTGATGCACATTCCTCTGCTTCTTGGCCTGATGATGTACGACAAGGTTGTGCGTTGATTTCACAGGCTGCCGTCAATGCAATTCTCAACGGAACAAGTGCGATTCTTCTGTCCGCAGGATACGCGGCGATTCGCGCAGGAAAGATGGCCGTTCACAAAACGCTGATGGTTAGCGCTTTTTTCGTCTCAACTGCGTTTCTTGTTTCCTACCTGATTTACCACTACCGCGTGGGGCATGTGGCATTCCCTGGCCAAGGCTGGATTCGGCCGGTCTATTTCTCGATTCTAATTTCTCACACAATTTTGGCCGCGGTGATTGTGCCGCTGGTCGTCATGACGCTGCGTCGCGCATGGCTGGAGCGTTTTGACAAACACAAGTTGATCGCGCGATGGACGCTGCCGTTGTGGCTCTATGTTAGTGTGACCGGCGTGGTTGTCTACTTGATGGTGTATCAGCTCTACAAACCGGGAAGTTAGCCATCCCCCTGTTTTTGTAAGTGCTCATTCTGCAGTGGTTGCTAGGTGCGTCTCTCGCTTACTGCATTGCAGCAATGACGGCGTCGGAGAATTCAGCAGTTCCAGCCTTCCCGCCGACGTCTTGTGTTGTGTGCTTTCCTTCGCGATAGACACTTTCCAGGGCGGATTCGACCCGGCGGGCGGCCGAGCGTTCACCGAGGTGATCGAGCATCATGATGCTACTCATGAGCAGGGCAGTGGGATTGGCGAGGCCCTTGCCGGCAATATCAGGCGCAGTGCCATGGACAGCTTCAAACATGGCGGCTTCGTCACCGATATTTCCGCTGGGCACGACGCCGAGGCCGCCAACGAGGCCCGCAGCGAGATCACTCATTACGTCGCCGTAAAGATTCGGAAGCAGAAGCACGTCATACTGTTCCGGCTTCAAAACCATCTGCATACAGGCGTTGTCTACGATGAGTTCCTTATATTCGATTGTCGGGTATTTTTCCGCAACGTTGCGAATAGACTTGAGAAACAGACCGTCAGAAAGCTTCATGATGTTGGCTTTGTGAATGGCGTGAATCTTCTTACGGCCCTCGCGCTTGGCATACTCGAATGCGAATTTTGCGATGCGGGTGGAGGCGCGCTCGGTAATGATTTTGAGGCTTTCGACAACGCCAGGAACAACTTCATGTTCGAGGCCGGAATACAAATCCTCGGTGTTTTCGCGGACTAGAACAACGTCTACGTTTTCAAAGCGCGACTTGACCCCCGGAAGATTCTTAACTGGGCGCAAATTGGCATAGAGATCGAGCGTCTTGCGCAGCGCAACGTTGACGCTGGGAGCTCCGCCAGCGACAGCAGTCGCCATTGGGCCTTTGAGCGCGACTCTGTTGCGTTTTACAGATTCAATCGCGGCCGTATTCAGGAGTTGGCCAGCTCCTTCGCCCGCACGCGCGTCAATTTCTTCCCAGTCAATTTGAGCACCTGCTGCTTCCAGAATGCGTTTTGTCGCGGCTGATACTTCCGGGCCGATCCCCTCACCGGGGAGCAAGGTCACTTTGTGTCGCATAGAGGCATCTAGTTTAAGGGAAGTAGCTTGCGTTGTGGAGCTAGCAGGGAAGAGCAGTTTCCGATTGGCAACACGCGGCTGATGCGGTTGCTCTGCAAGGCAAATTGAGTTTTGCTATACTTAGAGAGGAAGTTCCCGCTGAGGAAAGCGCGGGAGGAGGCTAAGGATTCCATGATTCGACTGACGTCGGTTGCAAGCTCTAAAGTGAAGGAAATCATGAGCATGCAGACCCCTGTTCCCTCGGCGCTGCGTGTGGCCGTGGTGGGTGGCGGCTGCTCCGGTTTTCAATATCACATGGCATTCGAGAATCAGACGAATGACACCGATGAAGTGGTTGATTTTGACGGATTGAAAGTGGCCGTGGACCAGATGAGCTCGATGTATCTCGACGGCGTCGAGATTGACTATATCGAGACGCTGGAAGGTGCAGGGTTCAAGTTCAACAACCCGAACGTGAAGAGCACCTGCGGCTGCGGCAGTTCGTTCAGCGTTTAAGAGAGAGTTTGCCGTTCGCCGTAAAAGCAAGAATGGATTGTTTGCGATGAATTTTGAGCACCCGGGAAGACGCAACTTCTTGGGCTTTTATTTTGAGCGCGAGCAGAATGGCGATGTTTGCAATGCGCGGAACGCCCACGTATTCTTAAAGTTCCAGCATGAAGATCGCCCTTGCGCAGTTCAATCCCACGGTCGGCGACTTTGCCGGCAATTCCTCTCGAATCATCGCCCTTTCTGAAAAAGCGAAACATCGTGGCGCGGATCTGGCCGTATTTTCCGAGCTCTGCCTTTGTGGATACCCGCCAAATGATCTGCTGGAGCGCCCCGCGTTCATTGACCGCAATCAGAAGGAATTAAAAGCTCTTGCGAAGGCGCTGACAATTCCTTCGATCGTAGGCTTTGTGGGCCGAGTGAAAAACGGGACAGGGAAGTCCATCGCAAATAAGGCGGCGTTACTTTGCGGCGGCAAGATTACGTTTGAGCAGAGCAAGATGCTGCTGCCAACATACGACGTGTTCGACGAGTCGCGCTATTTTCATCCGGCAGAAAAGCAACAGACACTCGATTTTCATGGCGAATCGCTGGGCGTAACAATCTGCGAAGATGCGTGGAACGACGAAAACTTCTGGCCGAACCGGCGTTACGACCGCGACCCGATTACAGAGTTGATGGAGCAGGGAACGCAAGTCCTGCTGAATATCTCCGCTTCACCCTATTCAATCGACAAGCGCGCGCTGCGCGTTGACATGTTGCGGTCAATTGCGGTTCACAACCGCAAGCCAGTCGTATACGTGAACCAGTTTGGCGGAAACGACAGCTTGATTTTCGATGGGGCGAGCGTTGCTTTAACGCCCGACGGAAAAGTGGCCGCACAGGCGCTGGCTTTTGAAGAAGACCTCGTATTGTTCGATTCCGTCACGGGCGAAGGGGAGATTCACGAGCAGCCACGACAAGAGATCGAATACGCGTATCGTGCGCTAGTGATTGGAACCCGTGATTATGTTCATAAATGCGGCTTTAAGAAGGTGCTGGTAGGGCTAAGCGGCGGCGTGGATTCCGCCGTGGTTGCTGCGATTGCCACGGAAGCCCTCGGCGCTGCCAATGTTCTGGGCGTATCTATGCCTGGACCGTTTTCTTCCGAGGGCAGCAAGAAAGACGCAGCCAGCCTGGCGAATAATCTCGGCATCGAATTCATGACGCTGCCGATTGACGGCGTCTTTGATGCCTACCGAGCGGCGCTAAAGCCCGCGTTCGGGCGCCGCAAGGAAGACGTAACCGAGGAGAATATTCAGGCGCGCATACGCGGTAATTATTTGATGGCGCTTTCAAACAAGTTTGGCTCGATGGTGCTGAGCACGGGAAACAAATCAGAAAATGCCGTGGGGTATTGCACTCTGTACGGAGACATGGCCGGCGGTCTGGCTGTGATTTCGGATGTTCCGAAGCTGATGGTCTATGAACTCGCGAGCTGGATTAATGGCGGCGGAAGGGAAGTAATCCCCCGCTCGACAATAGAAAAGCCACCATCGGCCGAATTGCGGCCGAATCAAAAAGATGAAGACAGCCTGCCACCCTACGATGTACTGGATCGGATTCTTAAGGCTTATATCGAAGACCTGAAAAGCCCGCAGGAGATTGCGGACAAGTATGATTTCGATATAAAGATGGTCCGCGAGATTGCGATGATGGTGGATCGCAACGAATACAAGCGCAAACAAGCGGCGCCCGGATTGAAGATCACATCTCGCGCGTTTGGATTTGGACGTCCGTTCCCGATTGCACAGAAATTTATTCCCTGATTAGAGGTAACCGTGAAATTTCTAAAAGGTTTGACGTTAGCTGGATTTGTTCTTGCGTGCATGTTGGCCGCGCCCCATGTTCAGCCGCAAGCAGCGGCGCAATCGGAGTTGCAGAAGAAGATTGAGCACTACCTGCGGCACATTTACGCATTTGGACCAGAGGTCAAATTGGTTGTGCCCGAGCCCAAGGAGTCGGAAGTTGCCGGATTATTCGTCACTACCGTTGAGCTCACCTCGGGAGAAAGCCACGACACAGCGAAGATGTATATCAGCAAGGACGGCAAGTACCTGTTCCGGGGTGATGTGTCCGACATGTCCAAAGATCCCATGGCGGAGAATGCAGCGAAGATCGACTTGAAAAGCGCCCCATCCATGGGGAGCGCAAATCCGAGTGTCACAGTTGTCGAGTTTGCAGACTTTGAGTGCCCCATCTGCCGCCAGCTGCATGACCAGCTCAAGAACCTATTGCCAAACTACCCGCAGGTTAAGTTTTACTTTAAGGACTACCCGATCGAACAAATCCATCCTTGGGCGAAGACTGCGGCTTTGGCAGGCAGGTGTGCGTATATCCAAAAGCCAGCTGCATTCTGGAAGATGTACGACGGCTTCTATGAAGGCCAGGATTTGATCTCCGCTGCGAATGCATGGGACAAGGCGGTGGACTTCGCGGGGCAAGCAGGACTTGATCCGTCAGCTTTCAAATCTTGCCTTGCATCGCCGGAAGCGGCTGCAGCCGTAGAAGCCAGCGTTGCCAACGCCCGGCAACTTGAAGTAAACAGCACGCCGACGATTTTCGTAAACGGGCGGCGCGTAGTCGGAGCGGATTCCGCGACTATTGAACGTTTCATCCAATACGAACTGGCGGGGAAGAAAGCTTCCTCTAATTCAGCGAAGAAATAAGGCTCAAAAACACCAAGCGTCAGGGCTTGCGAACGAAGACCATCGCCATCCGGTCAGCGTAAATCAGGTCATAGTGCGGAGATTGCTCGAGCACGCGACAAAGCGGAATGGAAGCAGGTAGAAAGAATACATTTGCCTGTTTGAAAGCAGGATCGTCGTCGAGATTGAGGCCGTTTGCCGAATCCGCTTCACGGCGCATCAATTCGTCCCCGTACAAATCTGTCCGACCATCAATTGAGACCGGATAGTCAGGCATGGTAGCTATCAAAAACCCGCCCCAGTCAAACTGATTAAACAGCGGTCCCGGCGGGTGATTCCTTTCGACGAAAGCGACCGCGTCGAGAGGGAATGTGTTCTGGACCACTCGCATGATGTTGCGTTCGCTAAGCTGTGCATCTAAACCAGCCAACAGCACGATGCCCAGGGAACCGGCGAGGGCCCCTGCCAATTGCCAGCGATTCAATCCACCAGCGGATTCACTGCTGACGCTCTCCGCAGCTTCTTGTTTGTGTTTCAAGGAAGCGGCGATCACAGCGGCTGAAGCGATACAGAGGAACCACGCATCCCGACCAGACCGGAAGGATATGATCGAAATCGCGATCATGAGTGCAAGCTTGAACGGCTCAACCTTGCGGCGGCCCATCGCAAAGAAGGCCATCAACGCAAGCAAGAGCTCGACGAAATGAGTGTCCCTGCGAAAGGTCAAGGCCTTCAATTCATTAACGACAGCAAAGGCAAAGTTGCTCTCGGCGGCGTAGTGAAAGACCACTCGGTAGAGGCCGATGCCATAGGGATTTAAGAGTGTTGCTACGAAAGACGCAACAAAGATGCCCCACAGCAATACGGGCCTGAGCCCAAGTTCAGGCAGAAAAGTTTGTCCTGCGAACTGGCGTTTGCCGATCAGGTATTCAACTGTCGTAACCAAAGCAAATAGGCCGAGCATCCCCAAGCCATATATGAATTGGATGTGGCAGTTAGCCCAGACCACGAACAGCACCGGCAACAAATACAGAGAGCGCTTCCTTTTGCCGGTTTCGCAGCCGGAAGAAATGGCTACGAAGATCAGGCCCAATTCGAGTAAAAAGAAGAGAACAGAAAACATCACCGGGCGACCAACGCCGACCCAGTTCAAGTCCATTCCCCAAATCGCAACGTAGGCGAGCAACCAGGACCACCAAAAACTGGAGCTCAACCGCCACAAGAAAAAGAAAAGAACAAAGACGATGACCATGTCCATCGCAATTACAAATAGCGGCGCGCAAAGGAGCCCAAATACAGACTGCAAACAGGCCATGATCACTTCAAAGCCCCAACTGTACGCTACCCAGGGGCGGGTCTCGCCGACACGTGAAAAGAGTCCAACATGTGGGAAGGAGTGCGTACGCAGGATCCAGTGGCCAACGCGGGTGTGCCACCAGATGTCATAGTCCTTCATCGCACTCAGGCTATGGATCTGGTTGAGCGGCATCAGGCTGAAAAGTCCAACCAAAGCGAACACGCGAACCAAGGCTGACTCTGAGACCGCCCGCATTGCCTTAAGCATGAAACAAACTTAAACAGGTCCGACGGTGCGCACACGCGAATTCTCAATTCGTGTTTCGCTGTTCGCAATACAACTCTGGAGCAGCAGGAGAGGGACAGCCGCAGAAAGGGGAAGGATTACGGTTGGGTTTCGAGGGATTTACACAGGATACAAACAGGCCGGAATCGAGACCCTATTCGTAGTTAACATAATATAACTTATGGGACGCGATGTCAAGCGGAATCTTTGGGTATCCCCTGATTCTGTGGATATTTCCACCCATTGGCTGGCGGGTTTAGAGGCGCTCTTCTGATACCCGCAGCAGCGTCTCTCAAAGGAGCTGGCGCGGGGGGTGCGCCAGCTCGTCGGCGATCTCTACCCCAAACCAATGCGGGTGTCAGTGTGTCAGTGTTACGCCGAGGCGTCCGAAGACTCTAGTGAGCCTTTGCAGCGACAGCGCCGGCTACGGCACCAATGAAAAACCATTTGGCGGCGTGCTTAAGACGTTGGGTTAGGGAACCTGCCCGGGCGGCTTGTAGGGCGGAGTCCCGTTCCCTGCTCAGGGTCTGGGACTTGGTCTTCTCGTCGGCTAGCTCCGCGGCGATGGCGGTGAGCTTGGTCTGGCAGGCTTTGCAGTCCACGGCGAAGTCGTAGAGTGGCTTTAGGTCTTCCGCTGGGAGGGCTGTTGGCCTGGGCGCATCCGGTTTTGCATTTGGGGAGATCTCGAGACTCTGTGGCGTTGCCGTCGTGGACCCGGAGACGACCAGCGGCCTGGGTAATGGCAGAACGTCTGGGAGCTTCTCCAGGATCTGTTGCTGAGACTTCACGGTGGCCTTTAGAGATTCAAGTTGGGCCAGCGTCTGGGCGAGCTGCTTTTCACGTTGGTGTTGATTGTTTGTTGTTTGCTGAAGAGTTTGCTCGGCCATTGCCAGCTGCGCCTTTAGGCGATCGGAATCCAGGCGTGCTGAGCGCGATTCCATGTAGAGAGCAGCCGAGATTAGAATTGCCACCGCGACGAGAGCAAGTTGGATCCATGTTCGCATTGGCTCTTTTGTGAAGGGAATTTTCGTTTCAGCAAGAATTGTCTACAGCGAAGCGTAGCTGCTGCGTCGCGCAAGGACTTCCACTGCGTAGTTCGGGTTGCTTCCGCCGTTCCAGGCGAGGAGACCCTGCGCGGTGTCATTTTTTGCGAGGTCCAGTTTCTTGCGCAGCACTCGGCAGCCGAACTCCATTCCAGTCGCTGGATCGCATAGTCCACTCAGGAACCGATCGGCAAATCCATTCTCGCGCGCTACTTGTCCCATCACTTGCATGAGTCCCCAGGAAAAACCGCGGGCATAAGCTTCGGAAGCGGAGACCTTGTTATTTGTATATAAGGAGGCGACATATTTTGCGAAAAAGGCCGGCTCGTAGCGCATGGCCCAGGGATTCCAAGCGGACTCCTGTTCAATGACCGCGCACACGAGTGACGGATCTAGATCGTGAGCCCTTGCCGTTTCGGCCGCGAGCGAAACAAGGCTGGATGGAGCGGCTGCGGTCACCAGGATCTCCGGCGTTTTTCGCAAAGGCGCTCATTCAAATCAATGAAGCGAACGGGCGGCGGGGCATCGAGAATGATTCCCTTTTCTTCGGCGATGGCACGCAGCGCATCGTAAATGTGCGGCAGATGATTTGTGGCGACGTCGTACACAAAAGCGCGATGAATTTCGTCGTCACAAATGCGGCGATGGAGCCAGCGCAGGAACACGACGAGTTGAACGCCGACGGGGATTAAAACGGCTAACCATTGCGTGAGAGTTTGACGCATGAAAGGCAGATTCCTTGCTTCGCTCGGAATGGCACTGACGAGTCGCTGCTACTTTGAGAGCGCTACAACAAGGCTTCCGGCAAAGCTCCGAGCGTGCCACCAAGAGTCGAGCCGAGCGAGGAAAAGAATCCGCTGGGACGCGAAGAATTGGCGCGCACGTTGAGCAGCTCCGCAGGAATGCCGAGTCCGCGCGCAAGTAGATTGCTGTCCACGCCATAGAGTCCGGAGAGGCCTTGCAGGGCAGCAAGCTGCCGCTGAAATGCAGTGTTGGCGAACGCGAGCTGGTTCTGCTGGGCCTGATTCCCTTCCGCAATTCCCTTCTGGCGTGCGAGGTCGTCTTCTAAATCGGCAAAGCCGGCGGAGTTGCGCGTGCGCGCCGCGCGATTGGCGGCAGATTGTTGCAGCGAATCGAATGCGCTTCCGATCGCTCCTTGTGAGTCGTTCGTGACGGCAGCTTTGTCGGCAGGGCTCAAGCCGGGATTCTTCAAAATGCTTTGATATTGAGGCAGAAGCAAACTACCGACCTGTTGTTGCTGGCCGAGAAACTGCTGATTCAGCGCATTGATGCTGGCGAGCTGCTGGTCGGTCAGCTGGCGAGTTTGGTCTTGTGCACCACGTCCCATGGGTTCACCTCGAAGAAATCAATTCAAATCTGATCGTGCTGCTTGCCGAAACGAAGACAGTACGGCGTCCAGGCGTCGTCCCTTTGCCAGCCGAGTTGCGTGATACGGCGGCCGAATTTTCTTGCAATGGCTGGAGGCAGCCAGGCGTGGACGTCTTCCAGTCCACGGTGCCACGCGTTGCGCCTAGCCGCTTCGTGAAGCAGAAGCAACGATTGCCAGCGCGCTTTTGGCGTACCGGCTTTTGGATCCAGCAACAGATAGGCTTCGGCAGTTAACCGCAATAAGGCCGCGCCCAGGACTCTGTCCGACGATACCTTGGTGAAGCCCGGCGCTACATTTACCTCGCCGTCGGTCAAAACTATTTTTGTGAGGAACAGCGGATTTTGCAGATCCGGAAATGGGTACGGAAAATTCTGCTTCTCGTGAATGCGTTTTAGAGCGTCAAGGTCATCGGGCTTGTATTCGCGAATCTGCATCTCGATTTCAAAACGCAGAATTTCGCGTAATGCGCGAGCCCGGATGAATCCCAAAACCATTCCCGCCCGGAGCATTTCCGTTTGCCAACGCGCCGCTCCCTTGCGAAGGCAACGGTGAAGGTCCAGTAATGCCGCCACCAGAGACTGGCAATGCCGGGGTGCCAAAGGTTACAGGAGCCGACGGTAAAGACCCGATGTACTGCGAATAAGCTCGCCAATATAGCGACTGGTTGCCCAGCTGTACGTACAAATTGCGAGAAGAGCCCATGAAATAGACACGCGGCGAATTGAAACCGGGCGTGATGTCCGATTCCGCGAAATAGAACAGCCCTGGACGCGAATTCGAGGGGTCGGTGATGGAAATGTCGAACCAGCCGTTGGAAGCGCGGACAGTCAGAGAAGCAATGGGATCGGGCGCAGGCGACGGGGTACTGGGGTCTACCCCCGCTCGCCTGCTGGTGGCGTTCACCGCCGCAACTATCTTGACCAGCGTTTCGTACAGGTAGGGATCGCGATTCTTTAGCGGAACGAGTTGGGCCACGGTCAACATGGGTCAGTTTTGGCTTCCCTACCCTTTCGGATACGCCTGTACTTCGGTTCGATTGACAGCCCCTAAAGCCCCACCCACACTGGGCTTATCCAGCCAGGAGTAGGCCGGAGTGTGGGCCGGCGCGGTGCAAAGGCTGGACTGGGCACATACAACTTCATGCGGCGCAAATCCCCTTCTGCAGGTCGCGACGCCGCGGGCTCAACTGTCGCCACGGTTCCCGCGAATGGAGCCCTCTCGTCTGCTCTTGTCCCGAATGAGGCACTCTATCGCTCATTGATTGAAAGAGTTCCGGGGATTGTGTACATCTCGCAATTCGGTTCGTCTGCAAAATGGCATTACGTCAGTCCACAGATTCAGGAATACCTTGGCTACACCGCCGACGAATGGCTCTCCGACCCATCCCTCTGGCTGCGGCACGTGCATCCCGAGGATCGCGAGCTGGTGCTCGCGGAAGAGCAGCGTCTGCATAAAACAGGCAGCGCGTTTTTTGCCGAGTACCGCATGGTCTCAAAGGACGGCCGGGTCGTCTGGTTCCGCGACGAAAGCATGATCATTCGCCCTGAGGGCATGGACACGCCCGTTCTCTACGGAATCTTGTTCGACATCAGCGAACGCAAAGCGACCGAATCTGCGTTGCGCGAGTCGGAAGAGCGGTTGCGCCTGGCGCTCGAAGCTGCCCACCTCGGCATGTGGGAATGGGACCCGGAGACCGACGCCCTCTTCTGGGACGACCGCCATTGCTCGTTGTTTGGGTTGGATCCCAAGCAGGCGCCTGCCACAACCGCGAAATTTATTGAACTGGTTCATCAGGACGACCGCGACTGGGTAATCCACGCCGTGCGCGAAGCGCTGCGAACCGATGAATCGTACGTTGCGGAATACCGCGTGCGCTGGCCCGATGGCAAAGAGCATTGGCTCGCTAGTGCAGGGCGCGTGCTGCAGCGCAGTCCCAATTCACGGGCCTGCCGTATGCGCGGAATTACGTATGACGTCACCGATCGCCGCGGGCTTGAAGAGCATCTGCGCCGCGCCCAGAAAATGGAAGCGATCGGCCAGCTTGCCGGCGGCGTGGCGCACGACTTCAACAATTTGCTGATGGTGATTCGCGGGCACGTGGAACTCTTGCTCAATCGCCCCGGCGTGGACCCGAGCGTGGCTCGCAACGCGGAGGCGATTCAGAAAGCCTCCGACCGCGCCGCAGGTATCACACAGCAGCTATTGGCATTCAGCCGCAAGCAGGTGTTGCAAACCCGAGTGATTGAAATGCGCAGCGTCGTGAAGGATATCGCCAACCTGCTGCGCAGATTGCTTGGGCCGATGGTCGAATTTCGTTTGCAGCTTCCGCAGGAGCCGCTCTGGGTTCGTGCCGATGAAAGCCAGCTCGAGCAAGTTGTGCTGAACTTAGCGATTAACGCCCGCGATGCGATGCCAAACGGTGGAACCGTGACGGCAATTGTGGATCGCGTCTCCGCCGATTCGCATTTTGTGCGCCGGCGTCCCGGCATGCCGGAGAAAGATTACATTCGCCTGCGCGTGATTGATACCGGCACCGGTATGGATGCCGCGACGCAAGCGCGCATCTTCGAGCCATTCTTCACCACGAAAGAGTTTGGCAAAGGAACGGGCCTCGGCCTTGCGACCGTTTACGGCGTCGTGAAACAGAGCGACGGCTGGATCTGGGTTGACTCCGCACTTGGTGCGGGGACAACGTTTGAAATTTTTCTCCCTGCCGTGGATGAACCAGGCGACGAAGAGGCAAAAGCCGTAGAGAAATCGCGGCAAGCCGGCGGCAGCGAAACGATTATGGTCGTGGACGATGAAGAAGGTGTTCGCGAAGTGGCTTCGCAGTACCTTTCCTCACGTGGCTATCGCGTACTTTCGGCAGAGTCCGGAGCACAAGCTCTACAAATGGCAAAAGCCGAATCGGGCGCGATTGACGTGCTCGTGACCGATGCATTGATGCCCGGAATGAGCGGTCCGGCATTGGCCAAAGAGCTTCGCGCGCAACGGCCCACGACGAAAGTGCTCTATATCTCCGGCTACGCGGAGGACACTTCCCTGCTCGAAGACGCGCGCGATAGAGGCGAAGCATTCCTGCAAAAGCCCTTTGGCCTCGATTCGCTTGCAGAAAAGCTACGCAGCCTGATCACCGCAAAATAGCTTTCCAAAGCTATCTAGTTAAGACCTCTGACAGGCGCCCAGGGATCGGTGCGTACGGATGGGATGAACTTTTGCAGGCGAAACCAGGCGCCAGCCTGGTTTGTGCTCACTTGAAACGCGACGCGCTCGCCCAAAATGTTGATGGGCAGCTCGAGGTCTTTGGCTGCGGGAGAACTCATTGGCAGAGGCTGCTGCGCCTGGGGAGCATTTGGTGTATCGGTGAACGAAGTGAGGCCGAGATTGCCCGCGCCTTCGACGTACAGCGTCAAATAACTGAACAGCTTGCGATGCGCACCAAGGCCGAGTGATTGCTCGACTGCACGCTCCGGGAAATAATGCGTCGTGTAGTAGCTCGGAATTGCGACGCCATCGTCTGAAAATTGCGAATCATTGAGCTGGTAAATTTTTCCGGTTGCACCTCCTCCACCAACTCCGGGAGTGCCGCCACCAATCGCGACCACAGCCGTGCCAACGTTGCGTTCGAGCAACGCGCAGCTGTTTGCAGCGATTGTCCAGGGTGACCACTTGCGCGCGTTGTCCGTCGCGGTTTTGCGGCCAGTGTAAGTAACTGTAACAGGCGGACGGCCGGAAATATCTTCCGCGGAATCCAAGTCGCGGTAATCGAGCATGAGAATTGTGTTGGGCGAAGTTGCGCTCCCCATGGGCGCGCCAATCAATATGCGGCGCTCTTTGGTATCCACCGCGACCCAGAGCGTCTGCGCGTATTGCCAGTTGATCTTGTTCCAGGTTGGTTGAATCTCCTGCGAGATTTTCACCGGCTCTCCGCCACTGAAGATGTAAAGGCCTGTGCGGTGCGCAATCACGACCCAATCCTCGCCAATGCCGATGCCACGCACGGAAGGAGTGCCCACGCGCCGCGTAACTTCTGCAATGGACCAGAGCGCGGGCTCGTTCGTGCCGTCATCCTGCGTAACGTGAATGGAATGCTCCTTTACAAAGTAGAGTCGCTCGCGCAGTTTGAACGCCGCGCGAATCGCCTGGCCGTCGTTTTCGCTCACGCTGAGCAGGCCGTTGATGCCGTCGTAGCTTTCCGGATCCTCGATGCGGCTGGCACGTACCAGCGATGAATTCAGCGGTTGCGCCGCGGGAAAAATCTCAATCGAATCAATGTAGAACTTGCCGTTTTGCGTCGGAGTGCCGTCGGCATAGATTTGCAACACAAGATCGCTGGGAATTGCGGCTAGCGGCGCTGTAAGCTCCGCTGTGTATTCGGCGTAACTCGTCGAAAGCTGCGACGCGCTCAGCTGCAAGCCGGTGGTGCTGATTCCGCCGGCCGCGCTGACAAGATTGATGTGCAGCGTTCCTTGCGTGAGCAAAGAGTTGCGGGCACAGCGTGCGCGAATCGTGTAGTCCGTATTGGTCCGCAGAAGCTGAACGCCGAAGCGATCTTTCACCGCGGACTGCGACATCATGCCGCGGATGGGCGTGAATCCATTGCCAACAATCGCGTAGGCTGAGCCCCAAACGACGAAGCTTTGTTCGTCCGTTCCGCCTGGCGCCCAAACTGGGTCGGGCGTCCAGCCCAGCGGGTAGTGCGGAAACGATGGGCCGGTGAAGCCACCGTCGAATCCCAGGTTCGCCCAATTGTTCATTTTGTTGCGTTCGCCCCACCAAAAAAGACGCTGTGCGTAACCAATGACGCCGGCGCTGGGAGCAAGTTCAATCAGGCGAAAAAGATCGTCCACATTGGTTCCAGCGAGAAGAATCGCGTCGGAGAAATCTACGGTAAGGGTAGTCGTCGTGTTGTCGCCGACAATCATGTTGCCGCTGAATAGCGTCGCGCCGGAACCAACGTAGAAAAAGCTGGCGCCGCCTGCTCCGGTAAAGCAAAGAATGCGCGCGGTAACATTTGCCGGGCCTGTGGGAATATTCGTGAGCACCACTCGCTTGCCGCCGCTGGCGGTCCACGAAGTCGCAGGACCGGGTTGCGTCAAATAACCCTGACGCGTCTGAAAAATCACGCAAACCTGGTGCACGCCGGAAGAAATGTTGCCCGCGGCAGCTACGCTACCGCCGCCGGATGCGGCGAGTCCGCCAGTTGCTGCGGTGAACGTGAAGTGCGTTGAGTCGGGAACGCTCGTGATGGTGAATGTGCCGTTGTAGCCCGCGACTCCGATTCCAGTTGTGGTGACAAGCTGGCCTGCGACGAAGCCGTGTGCTGAAGACGTTTGAATTGTTGCGGTGCAAGATGCGGCAGTGCCTCCGCCCGAAGCGGCGAGGCCGGAGACTCCGAGGATATATGTGAATTGCGTTGTGCTGAGGATCGCGGCGATCGGGAAAGTCCCGTTGTAGCTGCTGACGCCGACTCCGGCGATCGTGACCGATTGTCCTGCGCTGAGTCCATGCGCCGAGCTTGTGGTGATCGTGACGAGGAAACCACTCTGGGTTGCGCCGGAAGGACTCGCAGCAATGGTTAACGCTGCGGGCTGCGTCGCGCCGCTGGGGCCCGCGGAAATCGAAACCGTTACATTTTCTTCGATTGCGGTCGGGCCCGCTCCCGGGCCGCCCTGGCTTACACGATCGAGATTTATATCGTCGAACTGGCGCGGCAAGTCAATTCCCGATTTGCCGTCGCTGAGCGCGAGATATTCGCGGCCGAAGAGCGTCGTGGAGTTTGCGTACGCGTTTGGAGCAAGGCCGCTCGCAATGGAAGTGAGTGTGCCCGCCGTTGCTTCCTTGTAGAGAACGCCATTCGAGTCGAGAGCCATGGTCCGAATCGCGGCGCTCGGCGTTTCGTACGTTTTCAAATAGTTGATTGTCGGATTTCCGGCGAGCGGCCCGAAAAGTGTCTGTAACCCGGGCCGCGTCGCCACTCCGCCGGAACTAAACACCACGTCCTGGCAATCCGGAGAGACTCCGTGCGGCAAATCCGCGGGAGCCATATCGGTTACCAGCCCGCTGAAAATCTCAATGGGCGCGTCAAATGAGCCAATCGTGGACACAGAGAGTTTTTAATCCTCAGTTATCAGTTGCCATCAAATTCGGTTGCAAAAAACAGTTAGAGCTAAGACCGTGAGTTGCTCTTCGGGGAATGGGATCCCGGCAAGGGCGCGGATGACGCGACTAGGCCAAACTGAGCTGCCTTCTCTTTATCCAGAATTGCGCCGCAGGATTTGCAGACGGCAACTCCAGGCTTGATTCGCTCCGCACATGCAGGACATTCCGTGGCGGGTTTCGGATCGTAGAGCCACGGCTTTTCCAGCTTCAATTCGCGCGCCGCGCGGCGCTCCAAATCCGTGATGAACATCGGATTGTGTGAGCGCTCCCACTCGAGGTCGGCGGTCGCTACCAGGCGCCGGTGAAATTCGTCGAGTTTGTGGCGCGCATCGGCAAGTTCTGCTTGCGTTGGCTCTGGGCCAGCGGCAACAAAGACGCCATGGAAGCTTCCCTCCCCTGAGTCGCCGTTGATTTCACGAGCAATGTCTTCGGCAATTTCCCGCGCAGAGATTGCGAACTCCATGGTTCGCTTGTCGCCGAGGTCCATCAGCCCTTTGCACCCGCGCACGGGCGTCACTGCATACGCTTCGCCGTCCTGGGGTGAGCGCACATCCAGCGAACCCAGGTAGGTTCGATGGCGCGGTGGCCACTTTTGCGTGGAAATATTCACCAGAACAGCGACATCGCTCTGTCCGCTCACAACTCACCTCGTTTTCATGTGAAATCGATGAAGGAAAAACAGGATTACTGACCGATCTAGACCTACTGCATCCTGTACTGCACGACGACGTTGGCATCGGCCGGACTTGTCGCACACCCGGCTGCGGCTGTCTGAACGCTGACCGTGAGCGAAGCCCCCGCTGCGTAATTCTGTGTAATCGCGCCGGAGTCGTTCGCCGCGCCAGAAATCGTAACGTTCACCGGCGTTGTTCCATCCGTCAAACGCACAATTGCATTCGTCGAGCAGCCGCTTGGCGCGGTCTTTGCCTGGACTTGAACTCGAGTGACCGTAAGCGCTTTGTCGAGCGTCCACGTCGCACCAGTCCACGTAGAAGTCAGCGCGCCCGGCAAGAACACATTCTGTTCGGCGCGAGGCGAAGCGGAAATCGGTTCGTTGTTGAGCTTGATCTGCTGTGTCCCAATTCCCGATGAGCTCATGTAGCTGCTTCCCGCAGCCGTAGAAGAGGGCGGCGGCGTCGCGCAGGTAAATCCGAATGTGTCCACAAACGGCACGCCTGGCGCAAGAGCAAACGGGCAATTCGACCCACCGCCATTCACCGCCGCTTTCACGCCGCTTCGATACGGAAACCATCCGACTGCACCAGACGGCAAAGCAGGTGGAGTCACAGTGACCGTTTGATTTCCGGAGCTTGTCAGTGCATTGACCGTGCTGCTCACGATCGTTTCCTTTCCATCTGCATCCACAGCCGTAATTGCGTATGGAATCGTTCCAACCGGCACGCTACCCCCGGCACTCACGGCAACTGCCGGAGCAGAAGGCGTAGTCATTGAATAGGTAATTCGCCCGCCGTTGGCAGCCGTTAAAATTCCGCCGTCGTATTTTGTTACCGCGCCATAAAAATTTACGTCGGGGGCGTTACCGCAAGCACCACTTGTGAAAATATCATTCATGCAAATGGCCTGCAGCGCGGAACCGCCGCCGAGCGCCACGGCGTTTCCTAAAAAGCCTTTGCTGTCCTTGATCGTCGCAATCGTAAAGTTTGTCGTGCCGGTCAGTTCGACGAGTGGCTGATGAGCGCCGTTCGTTGCGTCGGCCATGACAAGGTCGTTGATCGTCAGGCCATAGCCGAAAGCCCCGTTTAAGAAGAGCAGGCGCAAGGTTGGTCCTGCGTTGCTTTCGTGCAAAATGCCGTTGATAAAAATATTTCCGCCGCCGGTGCTGACGCTTCCCGCTTCGCTTGTCGTTGGCAGATTGTCGAACTGAATGGCCGTGCTTCCGGAAAAGTTCATGCGATCGAAATAGACACGTCCCGGCATCTGGCTGGCGGCTGCATTCAGGTAGCCGGAATTGTTTGTGAACTGAAGGCACGGATGCGCATACCACTGACCTATTTCCGAGCCGCCAACATTGCAGACGCCGCGCGTAAACCAAAAGTCGAAGCCGCCTTTGATAATCGCGGCGGGAGCATTTGTGCCACTGAAGGCGACGTCGTCAAAAACAAAACCCACTTCCCCGCCAGCTCCGAGTGTTTCGTCGGCCAGGAAACTCACTTGACCGTTGCCCGCAGTAAAAAATTTCAAGTTGGAAATGCGAATCGCACCTCGAGATGCGGCGTTGGCGAAAAAGAGCGGGTTACCAGCGCCGCCGATCGCTCCAGGTACGACATAGTCGAACGATGTCCCGGAAACTTGCGGAATCCCTTCAAAGGTCGAGTACGGCGGCAGGATCAGCGGCTGATTCAAGGCCATCGTCGCGATTTGCAGTTTGACGCCCGATGCCGTGGGATTGGCGATCGCGGTTAGATCTGTTGTAGCTTCAAAAGGAAACGACTGGAATCCGCCGCCCGGAATTATCGGCAGCACGATCACGCCGCCGTGCGACGCGTACGCGGCTGTCCATGCCGCTTTGAGGGCCGAGGAATTGTCGTGAAGGACAGCCTGGCTCGTTGCCGAAGTTCCCGCGCTATTCGCCAGAGTGAGCGAAGTTGTGCCGCCTCCGGAGACAATCGTTGTCGCCAGATAGCCCGGCTGGGCTGAACTGGGAGCGCTCGTTGGAACATAGCTTGGCTGGTTGGAGACGCCCTGGCCGCAGTCCACGAAGAACGGGTCCTGGCCAGGGACAACTCCGGCCAAGGTTCCGTTACGGTAGACCCAGTAACGCAAGACTTTGCTTTCCTGCGAGAGCGCTCCGCCGGGAATCAGCATGTTGCAAGCCAGCACGCTCGCCGTCGCGCTTGCTGTTTCGCTGTAATCCGGATAGCCATTGGCAAAGACCGTGAACGTTGTGCTCGTCGGCGTTGTATTCACCACGACAGTGCCGTTTGTGGTGACATTCGTCCCGCCGGCAAAGCCGGAAATTTGCAATTGCGCGTTTGTTGTCAGATTGCAGTTTGAGGCGCATGTATACGTATCGAGGCCCCCAACCCGGGAGATCGAGGTGAGCGCAACTGATTTCACGCCCAGCGATGATTGTCCTGCCGAGGTGGATCCGCTTGACCCGGCCGGCGTCAAACCACCGAAGTAATCTTCCGCGACCCATTGGTAGGTGTATGTGGTTGAGCCGCCGCTTAGGCCAATGGGAATGACGGAGCTGGGAGCCGGCGGAGTCGGAATCGTTGGAAGCGCGCCCGCTTTGTACACCACAACACCTTGGCCATTTGCAAAATCCTGCGCAGACGCAAGCGTCAGAGTCGAGCTTCCGGACGTGATCGACCCGGTTGTGCTCGGCGCAGGCAAGGAAGCCGCATAGCCGCCATAGCGCATGATGTCGTAATAGGGATTCGGGCCTTTTGCGTGGACGTCGGCGTCGAAATTTTGCGAAGCGGTGAACGTGTTCGTGATGTTTGTTTGTGCGCCGGAAGTATTGGCGATGGGCCCGATTTCCGCGCCAGTGTCGTCCTTGTAGTAGAGCCGCTTGTCGGATTTTGTGTAGACGTTAACGGTTCCGGTGCTCGCTGCTCCGGGCGGTGTCGTTTGGTTGGAAAGATTCAGCGTGCCGCTGGCGAGATTGCCGAGCACGGTCGTTGAACCATTCACCGTGAGGTTGCCGGTCAGATTCAGCGAAAACGCGTTGATAGTGCCGGTCGTGGAAAGATTGCTGAACGTTGGTGAAGAAGGGTCGCTTGGAAGAATGACATTGGGAAGCTGTTTCGTCGTGATGCCAGGTCCGGAAATTTCAAGTTCGTATTTGCCGGGAGCCGCGTAGAAAAAATAATTCCCGAGACCGTCGGTCGTAGTGGGATTGGCCAGTGCTTGTGTCAGGCCAGGATCGGAGTAAATCAACGCCAACGGCGAGCAGGGCTGGCCGCTGGCGGGCATCGCACAAACACGTACCGTGGCTCCGGCCAGCGGCACTCCGCGCGAATTGAAGACAATGTCGTCCTTACGCGTCCCCTGCCCTTTTGCCACGGGCACCATTGGCCACGCATGGAACACCAGCGCAAGCACTACCCAGAGAAACCCCATCGCTCGTTTTGATCGTATCATTGCATTCCTTCGTGCTGAAGAGTTTCGGGCGACTCGTCTAAAGCAGCTTCCGCGCTGTGATGCTGAGCTGGACGATGTCGGTGGTCACGCTCGCCGGGTATGCGCCGGCCGTAATTTCGGTGCCGCCGCCGCTGAACGCCTTCAACTTCCAGTTGTTCATCGCGCTTCCCTGCACTGCGATGTAATAGCCGCTGTTTCCGTTCTGTGACTCGGCAAATGCCTGGACAATTTGCGTGGACGGCAGCTTGTCCGCCACCTGGGTGAAATCGAGCGTGTCGCCGCCAGTCGGATAGCTGCCGGAAAAGGTCAGCGTGGCGATCGCGTAGACAAAATTGCTCGCGCTCGAATCCACATTATTCGGCGTGAGAGAAATCGTAATTGGCATTTCGTTGCCTCCTCACTTCGTTACCTCATTGCTTCGATTCTTCAAAAAAGTATGTAACCGCTGCGCGAGGAAAATGGCCGGCGCCTGCGCCCGGTCTGTTGCTCGCGTTTGACGGCTTGAATGATCAGGTCTTCAATCGCGTCGGCTGCTGCGTCATCCCATTTCTCCGCAAGTGGTGACCCGCGTGCCCAACCCGCAAGAGCAGCTCCCGCGAACGCGAGCGCTTCCTGCGAATTGCGCACGAGCACCGGCGAAGTTGCGTCGGTCAGATCCGGATACGCCTTCAAATAGCGCAGGCGAATCTGAGTGTCTTGCGTGGCGCCGAGAAAATAGATTCCGTCGGAACGCCACTCCCAGACGCTTAGGATTGCGTCCTGCAGCCGCGATGGCAATCCGCCATGGCGCGTCAGATCGACCATCTCCACAAAATCGTCGCTCGAACCGTTCACTCGCTCCCACAATTTCAGCGGGAGCAGCAAATCCGTAGGAAGCTGATTCGGCGGCGCCGTGGCGTCGGTGATGGAAACTTGTAGCGACGTATCTACGGCAGTCACGGCTGGAACGACGAGCAGCGCATCGTCCGTTAAAAATCCGCCCGCGCCGGCGTTGCCCATCGCGCGCTGCACCTTGCGGTACGCTGAATTGACGTATGGCAAGAGCACCGAATCGGTGAACAAATTCCCTTGCGCGTCGTTCAAAAGTGAACGCACGAGCGAAGTAATCTGCCCTGCCGTGTTGTATGCGGATGATCCGACGACTGGCATCGCTTTAGTCCTTTTTTGCAGAGGCCGCCCTTCAGGGCGGCTGCCGGGGCTAAAGCCCGGCCTCTACGGGTTATGCTTCGGGAAGCGGAGACTTTTGCAAATACGCCGCAACGCCAATCACGGAATTGATCAGCGCTGCCGCCACTCCAATGCGAAACGTCGCGCCAATGCCCGCCTGCAAATTGAAATGCGTTGGATCAATCCCCACAGCCGCAAATCCGGTGAGCACTCCGCCTGCCGCGCCACTGATCGCGGCAGCCAGCATCCCTTTCAGCCATAGCTCAATACGCGCAATATTCATATGGGTTTAGCTAACTGTGACGAAAGGCAGTTTGTGGAAAGCAGGCGTAGCGTCGTCCAGCAAATCAAACGCCCAGTTTTCGTAGGCGCGCTCTTCGCGCGCTTCCCTGTCAAAAAGTTTTTCGCGGGAACGAGCTCGCGGCTTCGAGCGCGATCGCTCAATCGCCGTTGCTATGTATTCCGCAACGGTCGGTGTCAGTTGGATGAACTCGCCCTTTGGCGTTTCCAGCGTGAAGCAATGTTCGTATTCGCCACCCGAAGGGTAGGGCCCTAGTGCAGCAACGCAGCGTCCATTCGCAATTTCGTTTGTCTGGGCATACCAGGCGCGCGGTGAACCGTACGTTTCCGGTGGTACCCACCGCTCGATATGCCAGCGATTTACAGCTGGGTATTTCGGTTCTCGTCTTAGTTCAATGCGCTCGCGAATCAGCGAGCCGTGTTCGTCTCGGTCTTCAAACTTTCCACCAATCCAAGCGAGACGATTCCAGCCCCACACCGCACGATAGTTTGGCCCGCCAAAGCGATTGCACCCTCCGGCAAGTTCGAGTCTGTGCGCCACATTCTCCGGCGTTTCGTGCGTCTCGCGAACAACTTGGATGCAGTGCGTCATCGTTCGGAGTTGCAAGACAAATGCGGAAAGGCCACCATTTGTCATTCCGAGCGAAGCGAGGGATCTGCTTTTGTATTGCGAAACAGCAGATTCCTCGCCGCTTCGCTCCTCGGAATGACAATGGTTGAGTGCTCGTACTTAATCTGAACTGTCTACTAGTAGCCGCTTGGCCGCGCCAAGGTATCAATGAACGCGCCACTGCGGGGCGAATCGCTGAACAGCTGAAACGCCGTGTCGAAATAGAAGATGTAGCTCGCCGCCAGGCCACCGCTGGCACCGTAAATCGGGAACACGGTGTTGCCGTTGACCTCGTAGAAGTCGATGTCCTTCAACACCGCGCGTCCCCAGTGCGACAAATCGAGGAAGTCCACGCGAGTCTGGTCCGCGTTCACGCTGGACTTGATCGGAATGCCGCTCATCGTTTTGCGGCCGCTGAAAAGCAGATCCAGATCGTTCGCGCTGCCGTCGCCCGCCTCTTTGATGATTTGCGAAACGGTGATGCCCAGATTTTCCCAGGCATGCTCCTGTTCGACCGCCATGTACGCAATCAGCTTGCTCAGATGATTGATGCCGAGAGCCTTGCGCACTTTGTTGATGGCGAGGCGCACGTTTGCAGGAGTCAGCGCGGCGTTGCCTGCGTTGACGCGAGGCGTCGCGAGTTGCACCGGATACGTGGCGCGGTTCAGGTTGAGCCATGTGCCCGTCGTCGCGTTGTTCTGGTGATACTTAATGCCGAAGAGCGAAGTCGGCGAGGCTCCGCTGAGGCCGTCGTGAACGATCACGTCTCCCGCGGTCAGGCCGCCCGGGTTCACATCAACGGTGATGGTCTGCGTCGGGCTGATGGGATCGGCGGCGACAACGTTTGCCGTGCCGCGATTCGTCGTCAGCGTCGAATCGTAAACTTGCACCGTCTGTCCGACGTAAACGAGAGCCGCGCCCGGAGGCGTGGCCATCGTCCACGTGGTGCTGGCGAAAGAACTGATCGTGCCGAGCACGCCGTTGCCGGCGGTCTGGCTCAACTTGTCGAGGAACGAGCGAAACTGCTTCATCCCGTTGACGACTTCGCGCTTTGCGGCGTTCTCCACGGCACGTTCACGGCCGTTCGTCGCGTATTCCACCAGCTTCGTGATTTCAATCGCGAAGCGGAAGAAAATCGGCGAAACCGTGGCGACGTCGTACGCCGTGCCGGACCCGCGCCCCATGTCGCCGCCGTCTGCGTTGTACGAACCCGCTTTGCCGCCGGGATTTACCTGGAGCGGCAGTCGCATGGCGCGGCTCGAAATTTTCTCCACGTCCCCGCGCTGCTGGATCATGGTGAGTAAAATATCGTCGCGTTCATAGAGCAGGGGCACTTTGTCGCGCACCTTCTCGAGTTGCAACGCGACGACATTCGCGTTTGCTTGTGCTGGCATTTATTTTTCTCCTTGAATGCGTGCGTTCACAAGGAATCGCACAGGCGTCTTTGAGAAGGCGCCGGAAATTGTTACTGCTGGTTTTCTCACTGCGATGAGGGATAACCCACTTCAATTCGCGCTTGTAATTTTGGTATGGGTGCTTGCCATGGCCTGCTTCCCGACCATGCTCAAGCTACAGCTCCAAAATCTGCTCGTCGCTCAACTTCTTGTAGTCAATTCGGCCGCGTGATGACGGAGGAGCATCAACTCGGCTGTTCGCTCTTTGTTGACTTCCGGCTGCGGCTCGCTCTCTTCCCTGCTGCGCCGGCGCCAAATCTGAACGTTCGCTTGCTGCCTCTTGCTTCTCCGTCTTCGCGCGGTGCGCCGCCAATGTGGTCTGCGTCCAGTCATTTAGAACTCGTTTCGTCGCGCTCGGAACAAGCTGCTGCGCTCGTTCGTTGATCAATCGCACGACCTGCGCCCGCGTCGTGTCATCGAATCGGCGCGCAGATAAAACCTGCGCGACTTGTTCACCCAGTTGCCGATCGCCTTGCAACGCTTTCTCGATCTCCTGCCTCACCGCTCCACCAAGTCGTGCCAAGAGAGCGTCACCTTCGCCAGTCTTGGCGTTGGGCAGGGCCTGACGCAATGCTCGATCTATCGAAACGCTGACGCTCTTCTCCAGGTCAGCATTGGCTGATTTTTCAAATTCTGAATATGCTGCGATCTGCGACTCGGCCGCGGAACTGAGCGGAGAGGAAGACTGTGTAGCGCCGGGCTTTAGCCCGGCATTCGGCGACCCCGTAGAAGTGCTGTCACTCGAAGATGCCGCTCTGAAGGGCGGCGCTACATTTAATTCCTCTAGCGCCTTTATCCCGGCAAACACCATTTCCCGGAACGCCACGGGATCTTCGCGCAACATGCGCTGCGCGAGGGCTGCGCGCGCCGCGCCAATTTCCTCCGCCGATTTCCCAGCCACTCCAAAATACGCCGCATCAAATTCGTCGAGTGCTCGCGCCCGTTCCGCTGCGGCTCGCGCTTGTTCAATTCCCTTCGGATAAATCTCTTTTAGCGCCTTCTCTTCCGCAATCGTTTCTTGTGTCTCGGCGGCGTCCGATCGGTGAGTTTCTTTGTCATCCCGAGCGAAGTCCGTGTCTTTTGCGGACGAAGCCAAGGGATCTGCTTTTGCGGTTTCCGATTCGGAGCTTGTCTTCGCCACTGCTTCCTGCGGTTCAATCTCCAAAATCTGCTCATCCGTCAGCGCGAACAAATCGTGCGCCGAGGTCGTTCCATTTATTGGAGCCGTAGTTATGGCTTGCGTTGTCATTTCCCAGCTCCAGTTGCCGCGCTAAGAGCCATAGCCGCATTCAGGGCATGCAAATGCGCATCGGCATGAGCACGCACATTGGCAAAGCCAGCTGGATTCGTCATGCGCGCTGCCTGGCCCGCTTCGGAGTTTGCCCAGCGCTTGCACTCTTCAAATTCCACAGCGTGATCGTCGAGCAGGGCGTCCACGGGCACGGATGGCATCACGACGGCCGATCCGTTCGGTGGCTCTTTGCCATCGCCCTTTGCGACGAGAATGGGAGCTGTCGAGAGTAGCTGCTGAATCTCGCGCAGTTGTTTGTTTCGCGAATCTTCGCCGGGAATCACCATTTCGGTGAGCCCCAGCACATTCTTGATGTAGCCGAGATTTGCGGGCTCGGTCAGCGCCTTCTGAATTACCGGATCGTTTATTCCGAACAACTGCTGCAGCACACCGCGTTGCTGCGACTTCAATCGCGGAAATGTCTCGTCTGCTTCCGGGTGCACACAAATATTGCCTTTCAAATCCGCAGACCGAATGACTCGCGCATCAAGTACGCCATCCGGCCCAAGCAATGGCAATTCGACATCATTCGGCCGGTTCTTGCGGAAGCAGTCCACGCCGAGCAAAATCACGTCGGCATAAAACTGCTTCATGCGGCGCCACACCAAGCCAAGCCGCCCCAGCGCCTGGTCACGCGCAAGCGCGTAACCGCTCGCCGTTTTCACGTCTTCCATGTTCCCGCCGAAAACGGCCGGAAATAGCCCCGTCAAAAATTGCGACACCGGGCCGATCAGTTCCTGCTGATGTTGCAGCATGTCCGGCGAAACGCGCGCCGGTTGTGGCTGAAAAAATCCCGCGGCAAGCGGCTGACCAGGTCGTGCCCGCGCGGGAAAATGCGCCGCAGGCTCCGCCACCTGATTCGCCAGCGCATCGAAATCTAAAACTTGCGGATCGGCGTAAATTGGCGGAATGCCATATTCGTACGTCTCCGCCTGCATGTTGGAGAGAACGTTGTAACGTTCCTGCACCTGCACAAGCGAATCGCCAACGCTCGGCCGGTTCTGTCCGTCGCCGGGCAGAGCGTGCAGCACGCGCCAGTGATCGTCCATGCTCTCGTTCCGCGATTCGCAGTACGCATCGCCCGCGAAGGCCACGTAGCAGCCGTCAGGGAAAAGCGCGAGCAGTTCGTTGCGGGTCGCTTCGTCTTCCACGGCGTAAAATGCCCACGGCCTCAGCCAGGTGCGGTCAAACGTAATCAGATTCAGCAGCGCGTCGCCGGGATGAATCGAAGGCAAACCCTGCTCGACGCTCAATCGCGAAACGCGTGCGTACACATCTTCCGCGCCTTGTGACAGCGACGTTTCAATCTTGTTCGCTGCGTGCGGATACGCCGCTTTCAATTTTGAGCGATGCACTTCCGTCTGCCACTGCAGGTACGGATATTCGTGCATCTCGTTGGCCCAGACAGGTGTGTTCAGTTCGAGGCCGCCGGCAATCGAAATCACTTCTTGCCCGTTCGCCACGCGGCGCGTGCCAACGACGCGCGGCACGCTGACGCGCTCGGCCTTACGCAAATCGCTCGCTGTTAGTTCTGCCCCGCAGCTAGAGCATTTTGCAATTGCCGCGCCACCGGTGACTGGCGTTTCTTTTCCGCACTGGGGGCAAGCATAAACATCCTCGCCCAGCGGAATTTCCATCGCTTCAAGAATTTGTTCCTCATGAAAACCGAAGCGCTGTCCATCAGTTACATAGCGCACGTACGCGCCCAGCTTCCCATCTGTCCATAGGAAATAGCCAATCGAAGTGAGCAGCTCTTCAATGTGATTGTTCTGTTCGACGAGCTGCGCCACATCGCTCGCAGCGCGTGCCGCGGCAATGTCTTCGAGCGATTGCGAGGACTGCGGATAAAACCGCACGCTCGGCACATCCTGTGACAGCACCGCAATGAACGACAGCCCAAACCCCTGGTAAAAATTCGTGACGAACTGATACCGCGGCATCTCTTCCAGTTCGCGGTCATCTTTGAAGCGCGACTCGAACGGTAAATGCCAGTTCATGTCGCTGGGATTCCACCAGGCATACTGCAGGCCTTGCCAGAAAAGCCTCGCCTGCCGAATCCGTCGAATCTCATGCCGCCGAGCAGTTATGCCTTCCTGGCGATATTGCAGCACCAGGTCGCGCAGCGCGTTCACCACTTCTGGCTTCTCATCTTCGAGACGCTCGTTATTCGGCCCGAATGTGCTCACCGAGTCGGGCTCGTCGGGCAGGAGCGCAGCGAGCTGCGCCCCTGCCGTCGAAGCTGTGCTCGACGGAACGGCGTCGTAAGACGCCGCTCCGTCCGCGGGCGCGATCGCGCCCGCAATTCCGTCTGCGTGTGTGTTATTCATGAGGTTTGTGTGTTCGGCGGGACGCCCCGTCCCGCGAAAGCAGGGCACGATATATCGTGCCCCTACGGTTGAAACCTAACTGCGATCAGAAGCCACTGTCTCCGCATCGCTTTGTCGGGCCGCTTCCTTTTCCCGCCACGCCCGAATCTGATGCCAGCTGCGCCGCCGCGTCCGCGGCAGCTCCTGTGGTTTCGGCGCTTCTGGAAAATCAACGGGCGGGAATCCCGCCGTCCCCAGCAACGAATTCGTCAGCGCGCGATTCTCCGCACGGAGACGCGTGACTTCCCCTTCCAGCAAGCCGACGTATTTCGACTGCAGAAGCCGTTTGAGAAATTCCATCATGTTGTCCGGTGAAATCCGCTTGGCCTGGTGCGACTGGCTACCAGCGCCAGCGTCGAGGCAGCCCCTTTGGCCGGGAAAACTTGTTCGCTTCGCTTTCAAGGCGCTGAAAATGTATGGCGCGCGATGTTGGATCGGTCGCGCTGACTTGACGCTCGATCTGTTCGCCGAGTGGCATGCCGTGTACGAAGTGCGGCTGCGCTGACACAATCGAAGTGGGATCCGATTCCACGCCACGATTTGCAGGGACGGAACTCAAGCCAGCAATCCGTGCCCCGGAAACGAGTCCGTACCGCGCAGCATCTGCTGCGTCATCCCCATCCATTTTCCGAACGTCTTCAATGCGCTTGTCATCGCGCACCAATAGCGGAATGCCCTCAATCAACTTTGTGCAATTTTCCGTAATTACCCACGCGTCGTTTTCCAGCAGCTGATACATCCACTGCCAGCCGCCCACGCGATCATCATCGGCAGCAGCCGGCCGTGGCAAACCGTTCGCTACCAGGACATCGCCAAGCTGCTCCGCAATCGAAGCTTCCGCCGTGCGATGCGCAAACGCATCCGGCGAGAGAAATACTTCGCGAATCTGTTCGCGTCCGCTGCGCTCGACAATCGCCTGCGCCAGCATGCGCGGCGAAAGCCCGTTTTGCAGGAACTCGCGGTAGGTCACAATCCTTGCGCCATCGGAACCCGGCACTGCTGCGTGCCAATACACCGCGCTGGGATGATGGAATCCCCAGTCAATCGAAATCCAGCGTGGAAGCCACGGCTCAAGCCGCAAATCTTCCGGACGCGCCGTGTGCCGCCCAACGTCAAACACTTCAAAATACTGCCCCGCGAAAACGTTCCAATCGCCTTCGAGGAACGCGCGTCGCAGATGTTCCGGTAGAGCCTCCAGTGTGCGGCGGTACTCCGCATCGTTCGCGTAAATCGGATTGTCGTCCAGCCGCGCGCGAATGAAGTCGTAATCGCGCGGATCGTAAAGCTCTGGTCGCGCAAACCCGGCTGGGGGTGTTTTGTCCACCCAAAGTGCTTTCACCCAGGAGTGGCCAATATTTCCTGGATTCGTCGCACCCGCCATGCAAGGAACAATTTCTTTGCCCTTGTCCTTGCCCTCGGAATATATCTTTGCTGGACAACGATTGCGCGAAGTCAGAAACTGCCACTGCTTCAGCGTGAAATGCGTTAATTCATCCAAGCCAATGAACAAAAACTCCGCGCCCTGGTACTGATAAACGTCATTTTCATTCCGGCAGTAACCGAACCGAGTTGTCGAACCGTTCAGCCAAGTCACAACATGCTTTGATTCGTTATAGCTCTTATAAAACTTTCGCGGCACATCGCGGCGAAACTGCGCCAGCAGCGAACTTTCGAGTTCGGGATACGTCCGCCGCAGCAGCAGCGTGTCGCAACCAGCGACTTCATTCGCTTGCAAAATCGCTTCCCAAAGCAGGGCTTTCGTCTTCCCCGGACCCGCTGCGCCGCCGAACAATCTGTACTTTGCGCGGGATTCATGGAAGTTGCGCTGCCGGTCAAAGGGCCGGTAGCAATCTGGAAGGCGAAGACTTAGCTCACCGCGGGCCTTCGTCGGCCGTTTCCACGTGCTCGGACGCCCCATGATCGTTTTCGCGGAACTACTGCGCCCGCAGCTTCTTCCCTATGTAAAACGCCGCGCCTCCGCCAAGTAGCGCTGCCGCCGCAGGCCAGTGATGCAAGCTCAACACCACGCCCGCGACCGCAGAGATCACTCCCGCAATCTGCGCGATCTCTCCCGCAAACACCAATTTCGGATTGCTCATGAACTTTCCTCCGTAGATTTGAAACTCTCAGCGCTGCGGCCGCGGCAAATCGCCAAAATCAACGCGCGGCGCTTCTTCCGCCGGAATTGCCACGCCTTTGCCGTACTTCATTTCCAGCAAATATTCCCAGGTGCGCTGCTTCAATTTCAGGTCGCCCGCCTCCAGCAGTTCTTTGCCCACGGCATACAAATTCACTCGCGCGTGCATATCGTCCACGAATCCCGGCGCATCGAGCGCCAGCGGAGCATCGCCATGCTCTGCAGTTGTATTTTTTTCGTCGGCCTCCATATGCTGTTTGTTGCTGGGCACGTCGCTGCAGGCGCGCGGTCTTCGATCATCCTCGGTCCCGCTCTCTTCTTCGTGCGCAACGAAGGAACGCGGAGCTGCCACCTCAGCGCATGCCTCGCGGCCAGTGCAGGCCGCCGCGGAGGGTGAGGCGACGTCCCCTGCAAAGGTTGTTCCGTCAGCATCGTCAGACGCAGCCGGCTCTTTTCCCGCATGACCGGGATCGTTCCGTTTGCCGTTCGCTTTCTGCCCGTTCCCGGGCTCGACAAGAGAGGACACAACGCCAATGCCGCCGTTTGCGTTGGACTTCCGCCCATTCGGCTCGACTGAGCCTTCTTTACAACGGCTTTTTATCTTGTGGCCGGCGTTGCGTTTTCTTCGGGCCGGATCCCGCATTGTTTGGGAGAGACCGCGCGCCTCCGGCGACGATTCCGCTTCACTTCCCGCCGCGCCCCTCGTCTTCAGGCCGGTGCGGGATTCTTGTGTTTCTTCTTTCACGATTTTCCAGGGCTTGCTGCACAGGTGCGCTTACACCAGGATCTTTGCCGTCAAACCTGAGCCGCCGGTCGAAGAAACAAATCGAATCCGCAAGAATCGCGCCTGCACATTCGCAACAGTTCGCGCCTCACCAGTTGTTGCCGTAGTCGTGTCCAGTGTTTGATATTCCGCGTCCACGTCGTTCATCGCGCCCTGCAGCACCATGTTGACCGCTGTTGGCGCGCCGCCAAAGATGGTTTGCCAGCGAACTGCGGTTCCCCCGTCCGGCAATCCGGTGTAACTCGGCAGTGCAAACTGCGATCCGGAAGTTCCGCTTCCGGGAAAGGTCTCGTTGTTGAAACTGAAACCCACGTCGCCGGAAGATAGCGAAATTGGCGGCAATGCATTTTGATAAGCAGGCATGAAAACTCCTCGATAGCACAGACTTGACCGCGCTAGGCGGACTTCAGCCTGTGCAGTTTGGAAATCATTGATTTCAGAAGATTTGATTGCGCTTGTGGAGCGAATCCCAAAAAGAAAACGGCCCCGATTCCCCCGGAGCTGTTAGATACACTTGTCTATGAATGCGAGTATACCAGAAGATAATTTTATGTCAAGGGAAATTCGCTAACAGCTCAAAATATTTTGCCGCCCCCTGGTCCTAAGCAGTCCGACCTGGAACCGCGAAGCACAATCTCCAGCGCGATTCGCCATGGTAAAGCCGCCACCGGCGGCGACCCTGCCGCGAGCAATCCCGAATATGGCCTTATAATTCGTGATTGTACGTTTGTGTACAAATATGTGTATTTGTACGTTTTCGTACAAATAATAAATATTGTACATTTACGTACAAACGGCTACTCTTTGGGCTTGGAGTTCGCATGGCTCAAAAGATACACGCTGTTCTGATCGCCGATATCGTCGCTTCCAGTTCCCAGCGGGCGCTGCGTAACCGTCTCGGCGCAGCCCTCGACCACGCTTCGCAGCTTCATCTCCGCCGCAAGTGGATCAAGCTTCCCTATTCCGTAACGGCCGGCGATGAATTTCAATCCGTGGTTGCCAGCCCCCAGTTTGCGCCGCACATTATTCTGGATCTTCGCATCCTGCTCCAGCCTTTTGCATTGCGGATTGGCGTAGGCATCGGGAGCATCGGGGACCCCATACGCCCGCCCGTGAATCGTCTTGGCGGCGAAGCCTTCCAATTGGCTCGCAAGGCGCTTGACGCCGTGAAGTCTGCCCATCGCTCCAAATTCGAGACGCTGACTTCCTTTTCTTCAAAAAAAGGAAGTTTCGACGAAACCATCAATCTCATTTACGGCCTCAACGACACCCTTGTCGGCGGTATTACTCCAAAGCAGTGGAAGACCATCGCTGTCTTCACTCATAATCCGGCTCTGGCTTCCACTTCGCGACGCCTGCACCTCGACAAATCCACTATTTCCCGAAACCTCAAACGCGGCTATTATTGGCAGCTATCAGCAACTGCTAAAGTTGCGGAATCGTTAATAAATCGCACTTTTTCCTAGTTGCACAAAAACGTACAAATCTCCAGTTTTGTACAAAACCATGCAAATCCTCTTTCGCGCGTTTCTCACCATCTATTTCGCTCATCTCCTCACGGACTTCGTCTTTCAGACGAACGCAATGGTTTCACGAAAACAAAACGGCGGCGTTTCAGGCTACCTGCTTCATGGCCTGATTCATCTTTGCACCGCATTGCTTCTCGCCGCTTTCTTCCTTAGAGGGTCTATCATTTCCTGGCGGACCTATCTCGTCCTCTTGCTCCTCACAATCTTTCACATTTTGATCGACGCCGCCAAAGTCCGCTTGACACAGAAAGCCATTCTTCCAGACAACACGCGCACGTATCTGGCTGACCAGTTTTTGCATGCTCTTACTGTTTTGTTCGCAGCTTGTTTTTTTGCGCCGGGCTTAGCCTTCCATGATTTGCTGGCCTTGCTTGGCTCAACCAGAAATGTGCCGGAAAAGCTGCTCGCGGTGCCGGTGGTCTACATTGCGGTTGTCTTCGGAGGTGGCTACCTCATTCGCTATCTCACTCGCGGTTTGGCAGAAGGCCTCCAGAGCAGCTCGCCCGGCAAGCCCAGCGAACGTTTGCAAAATGCGGGTCTTTATATCGGCTGGCTCGAGCGCTTCCTGGTAATTACCGCACTTCTGCTTCAATCTCCCGCGACAATCGGTCTCATCCTCACTGCTAAATCCATCGCGCGTTACCCCGAATTCAAATCCGAACACTTCGCAGAATACTTTCTGATCGGGACGCTGCTCAGTATTTCCGTCGCAATTCTCGGAGGCGCGTTCCTGGCAAAACTCTTGCTCGGCCAGGTTCGGCTTCCTTAAGCAACAAACTCTTTCCATTTCCACGATGTGAAATCGCGGCCAGCGGAAATCCTTATCCTGGCGCTATCATGCTCTCTTCAACTTGCTTCGGAGGAGAACCATGCAGACCAGCACGAGGCGCACTTTTTTCGGCAAACTTGCGGCAATCACCGCTTTCCTGACTGGCGTACCAAAGTCCTTCGCCCAACAGCAGGCGCCGTTGCCGAATGCACCTGTTCCGGTTGTTCCAGGTACGGATTCTCCTCGCCGCACGAGCCATGTGGTCAACGGCATCTACTACTTTTCCGGAACCGGCTCCAATGACGGGTACCCCAAGGAAGATCACGTCCTTGTCACCGACCCCTTCGAGAAACACGTTACACGCACTATGGACGCCCTCAAGCGCTCCGTCGAGCGCGCCGGCTCCAATATGGACAGCCTTATTCACCTCGACGTTTTCATCTGCTTGCCTCACGCTGACGGAATCACCATGCCCACCGGCAAAGCCCGTTTCGACGCTCACAAAGCCCAGTACGACGCGCTGAACAAAATCTACCGAACCTATTTCTCCGAAGGGAAAGCCCCTTCGCGTGCCTGCATGGCAGTCGAGTGGATCCCGGGCGATTCCCTAATCGAAATCGTCGGCTCCGCGCAGGTCGTCAATCCCCCTTCCGCATCCGAAAAGTAGTCTGCAGAATCTTTTGCAATCGCCAAAGGAGACCATACGTGAATTTCAAATTTGATTGGAGCCGCCGCTCTTTCCTGTCCGCTCTCGGAGTCCTGACCGGCGGACTCCTCACTCCTTCCGACTCCGGCGCCGCAAGTCTCCTCGGCAAAAAACAAAAACCGCTCCCTTCCGTGGACGGCAATCCGATCGTGCCAATCACCTCTGGCCTTGGCTCGACCGGCGACATCTACGCGGAACTCGGCGTAACGCCGCTCGTCAACATCAATGGCACCGTCACCGTTATCGGCGGCTCCGTCATGCGCCCGGAAGTGATGGAGCTGATGCGCCGCGGCAACGAACATTTCGTGCTCATTGATGAACTTGAAGTCGCCGCCGGAAAATTCATCGCCAAGCTTTGCAAATCTCCCGCTGGCTACACTGGCCTGGTCACTGGAGGTGCCGCCGCTGCAATGGTCGTCAGTTATGCAGGCATGATGACCGAAGACCTCGAGCCGCGCATCCGCCAAATTCCCGACGTCACTGGTTTTCCCCGCACGGAAGTCATCATCCAGAAGAGCCATCGCTATCCCTTCGATCACCAGATTCGCCAGACCGGCGCGAAACTCGTCGAAGTCGAAACGCGCGACGAGATGATCGCCGCCATCAATCCAAAAACGCTCGCGATCCATTTCACAAATATTTTGTCGGACAAAGGCAAAGTCAGCGGCCCCGAAACCATCGAAATCGCAAAAGCGCACAATCTTTATACCTTCAATGACGCTGCAGCAGACGTCCCGCCCAAAGAACGCCTCTGGGAATATCCCGCGCAAGGCTGGGATTTTGTCGCGTTCAGCGGCGGCAAGGATATTCGCGGCCCGCAAGCTTCCGGCCTTCTCATCGGCAAGGAAGAGTTGATTCGCTATGCCCTGCTCAACATGAGCCCGCAGGAAGATCGCATCGGTCGCTGCTGCAAGATCGGCAAGGAAACGATCTTCGGCTTTCTCAAAGCGCTGGAACTATTCGTGAACGAAGACTGGGATGCGCAGCTGAAATCCTACGACGCCAAGGCGCAAGTTATCACCGACGCGGTCAAAAAATTCGGTGTCTCCGCGCTTCCCCGCCAGTTCAATCCGCAAGCTCTTGGCAACGTCACGCCGCGCTACAGCTGGCAGATCGACCCCGCAAAACTAAAAATCACCGGCCAGGAAGTAATGCAGCAGCTTGCGGACACACGCCCGCTCGGCATCGGCAGCATGGGCGCCGGAGCCAGCGGTATGCGTGGCCGCGATCCTGACGGAAAACTGAACGAAGAGCATCACGAAAACCGCCGTCCGCCGCGCGATCCCAACTCGTTCGGCTTCGCGGTTTGGCAACTCAAAGACGGCGAGGAAAAACTCATCGCCGCGCGTCTCGTGGAAATCTTCAGCTCCGCGCCCAAAGCTTAGCGGCGCATTCGCCGGCAAGTTGCGTGCACTCGCTCATCGGCTTCACAACGGCCATCTTGTGAGATTCTAGGGTGCCTCATGGACGGAGGAGCCTTCGCATAGCTATGCCCAGCGACGCATCACCGCAAACTGCCAACGCTGCCGCGCCGCAATCGCCCATTCGCACAGCGCTCGCCGGACTCATCGGCAACACTCTCGAATGGTTCGACTTCGCCGTTTACGGATACTTTGCAAGCGACATCGGAAGACAGTTTTTTCCCAAATCCAGCGCCAAAGCGCAGCAACTCCTCGCTTTTGCAGTATTCGCCATTGGATTCTTCGCGCGTCCAGTCGGCAGCCTCGCACTCGGACTGGTCGGCGATCGCATTGGCCGCCGCGCGCTTCTCACGCTTTCCATCGCTCTCATGGGAGGCTCGACCCTAATCCTCGGCTTGCTGCCGACGTACCAGCAAATCGGCATAGCAGCGCCGCTTCTGCTGATCGCCATGCGCCTGGTTCAAGGATTTTCCGTCGGCGGAGAGTTTACTGGCTCCATGGTTTACACCACTGAATCCGCTTCGCCGCTGACTCGCGGCTTGATCAGCAGTTCGACCGCCGCCGGCGTCACACTCGGATTCATCCTGGGCTCCGGCTCCGCGTGGCTTGTCAATGCCTCGCTGGCCAAAGAACAAGTAGCAGTCTGGGGCTGGCGAATTCCCTTCGTTGCAAGCGTACTTCTCTGCGTAGCTGGTTGGTTCCTCCGCCGGGGACTTCACGAAACTCCGGAAGGGTTAAAAGCAGTGGCAAGTCGTCCTCCGCTGATTCCATCGCTTATCGCGGACTGGCTTCCCATGCTGCGCACGTTCGGCATCGTCGCAACAACCAATGCCGCTTACTATCTGACATTCACTTACGTCGTGGATCGCCGAAAAAGTGCGCATGAAGGTGGCTCTCTTTTTCTTCTCGCAAACACGTTAAGCCTCTTCCTGGTGCTGGTTGCGAAGCCATTCGGCGGCTGGCTCTCCGATCGCGTCGGGCGCCGCAGGCTAATGCTCCTCTGCACGATCGGCATCGCTGGACTTGTCTACCCGGCTTTGCGGTTAATGTTATTTGGAACGCCATGGCAGTTCATGCTGGGTCAACTTTTTCTGGCTGTGCCGCTTGGAATGGCGCTCGGCCTCCAGGGCGCAATGGTCGTCGAAATTTTCCCGCTCCGCACCCGGGTCACTTCCATGAGCTTCGCATACAGCATCACCCTGGCACTGGCGGGGGGAACCGCCCCACTCGTCTCGGCCTGGCTCATCGAAAGATATTCCCTGCCTCTGGCGCCTGCTTACTACGTGATTCTTCATGGCACTGTCGGCCTCGCCCTGTTGTGGACTATGTCTGAAACGAACGCCCGCAGCCTTAGCGAATAATCGCTTCACCCAATTCTGCTAGACTTTTTGTGTGTCCGGTTCCTCTCACACGCCGCGCCTGGCTGGCATTCGCCTGCACCCCATCAAATCACTTGACCCGGTTAACGTCCCGGAAGCGCGCATCGGCCCAAATGGCGGCCTCGAACTCGACCGCGCCTGGGCCCTTTATTCCCTCGACGGCAAATGGATCAACGGAAAACGCGCTCCAGCAATTCACCTGATTCGCGCCAAGTATAAACACGACCTCTCAAGCGTTGGCCTTTCTGCTCCCGAGGATCATCGCAACCTCGCGCCATTGCGCGTGAAATTCCCGGAAGAAACCGATCGCGCCGCAAAATGGTTCAGTGACTATTTTGAACAGCAAGTCGTCGTGCGTTATTCGCTCGAGGGATTTCCCGACGACGGCCTCGCGCCCGGACCAACCATTGTCTCCACCGCGTCCCTGCAAGCTGTCTGCGATTGGTTCCCCGGCATTGAGCTGAATGAAGCCCGCGAACGATTCCGTGCCACACTTGAAATTGATGGCGTCCCCGCCTTTTGGGAAGACCAGCTCTTCGGTCCCAACGAAAACTACGTCGTGCGCTTCAAAATTGGCGAAGTTGCATTTGAAGGAAGCAATCCCTGTGCCCGCTGCCCTGTTCCACCGCGCAATCCGCGCACCGGCGAAGACTGGCTCGGTTTTTCAAAAATATTCTCAGACAAGCGCCGCGCATCGCTCCCCGATTGGGCCCCTATCGAGCGCTTCGACCACTACTATCGCCTTTCCACGAACACCCGCGTCCCCGGCACCGAACAAGGCAAAGTCCTGCGCGTCGGCGATCCCCTTGTAGTCTCCTAGAGCGCCGTTTCTATTTTCTCGACGATAGCCCCAAGCTTTTGCATGGACTGAATCTGTTTTTTCCGTTCTGCCTCCGCCACAATTGCAGCTAAATTGTGGAGAGTGTTGGCCTAAATTATTTTCAGGAGAGCTCCAATGAAAAAATCCCTGGCCTCCCTCGTTGTTGCAGCATTTCTTTTCACCAGCGTTGCTGCCGCCCAAACACCGGGCGCGGACACGTCCAAAGCCAGCGCGCCAGCTAAAATCGTCTCAATCTCCGGCAAAGTGAGCGACGACGGGAAAAACTTCCTCGCCAAACACGGTGAATCGTGGTCTATTGCCAATCCCGAAGCGATCGCCGGCCACATCGGCCATGAACTCAAACTCAAAGTCCAGGTTCTTGCCGCATCGCATCAAATTCAGGTACTCGCTGTAAAAGTCCTGGCTACTCAGGTTCGCCTAGTCGCCAACCCCAGCGACTCCGCCTTCCACCGCTAACTTCGGCTAAGCTCCAAAATATTTTCTCGGGGGAAACATTCCTCTGCGTAGCATTTCCGCGCCACAACGCCGCCGAATCTCCTCGCTCCAGTTCACCCAATTCATTTCGCTGAGCCCCAGAAAATGCCGCGCCGTGTCATACGGCGCCAACCCGAGGTAGTACATGCGGAACATCACCATACGTGAGGCTCGTCCCGGTTCGTCCAACGCTGCTTGACCAGCCAAGGCGAAATCCGCCACCCATTCGTTCAACCGCGCCTTCACGTCTGGCCGCCACAAAAACTTCCCCGCCTTCTCTGGCTTCAGCGCGGAAATGCTTCGCTTCGTCTCCAGCACTTCCCGCGCCCCCCGATACACTTCCCAGCAGACATCGAACACCATCTCCGGCTTAACACTCATCGCCCCTCCCGCAACAAATCGTCATGCGCTACATAACAGTTGTCATTCCGAGTCCGCAGCGGCGGACGAGGAATCTGCTTTTGTTTTGTTGGCGCTGACCGTCAGCACGCCGCTGGTGCATCCGCTGGTACACTCCTTTCACCATGCATCGTTGGTCCCCCCCAATATCGCGCATCGCAGTGAACGGAGGCGTCTCTTTCGCTTCAGCCGGTACTCCCAAACCACTCCATGCGCATTCCCCGAATAATTGTCCGCCTTGTCCCGCATCCTCTTTTCGAGCTCAAAGTTCCCAAACTTCGGCTTCTTCAAGTGCCGCAATTGAGCGGAAATACTCGCCGCCGGAAAACGCGTCATCGCCGCCAGTTCGCTGAGCGTGAGCCAAGCCCCGCACTCGTTTGCGCTCAGCATCACGTCCCGCAGTACATCCCGTTGCGTCCGCAACCGTACCTTCACTGCATTCCGCTTCTTTTCCCTCCGCATCTACCCTCCTCAGCTCCGCGAATCTTTCCTCGACCCGCGGAATTCCCCTCGCCCCTCGCCCGGCCCGGTCTCTGTTTCGTCGCCTTCGGAAGCTGCCGTGCGGTCCGGATCCTCGTAATCCCCCGCGCAACTGCTGCAAGCCGCCAGTCCACGCCCTCCGCCTGTTGGTGAAGCGTCAAAAAGTTTTCCACAGATATCCACAGCCCTTTCTCCTCTAGTTACGTATTGACTTATATTACTTGGCGTGTATTATTCACGTCCTTATTCGTCACTCAGGAGAAATGACATGCCGAATCGCCACGTCCTTCCCCCGTGGGAATTCCTGCTGTCTGCTTCGCGCAATAGTCTTCAGAGCTATGAGCTGTCCCGCCTGGGACATGCGGCAAATCTGAGAAAAGAAGTGGCCCCGATGCTGGACCAGTGGGTGGAAGAAACTGCTTCCGCGCTGCTTGCCCGCTGGCTTCTGGAGCATCAGGGGCGCGAGGCGGCGTCCGCCTCGACGAACGGAGCTGCCGCATCGCAAGCGGAAAACGCCAATAGTGCGTCCGATAATTTTTTCGCGGATTCTACGCGGCCGCAGAACGGTTCGCGTTCCGCAACTTGAAATTTCCGGCGCGTTTTTCTCAATACGCGCATCCCAAACAGTTTTTGCGTCGCCACGATGAGCCTGATCGAGGATATGCAGTCGTGTGCGTAGCGAGCGTTCTCTATCGAAGCGATTTTCTGCCTCGACGCATCGCGCGTTTCGGACTTCGCGGGAGTGTACCCCTTGGTGTTCAGTTTCCCATCGCAATGCTGCCCCTAACATCGCTCCCTCCCCATCGCCGAGCGCATCGCAACGCCTCACGCGCCGACTTCTGTCTTGCCAGCAATGTATGGGCTTATAGGACTCGGAATTGGCGCATACCAAAACCAAATTCGCGCGCATTCGCACGCGAATTTACCGCTCAAAACAAAACCGCTCAGCCATGGGCTGAGCGGTTTTTCAATTGGAATGAAATCTGAAGCGTTTAGTGTGCGGCAGCCTTCTTCGGAAGGATATCTTTCTCCAGCATCTGCTCTTTGCGATAGACCAGCGCATTGATGTCATACGTCGCGAGCTCAAATCCATGACCATGCGTGATCGCATCGGTCGGACAAGCCTCCACACAATAGCCGCAGAAAATGCAGCGGGAGTAATCAATGTTGTAAACGGAAGCGTAGCGTTCGCCCGCGGAAATCCGGTTCGCGTCCGTGTTCTCGGCCGCCTCAATGTAGATGCAATTTGCAGGACACGCAGCCGCGCACAAGAAGCATCCTACGCACTTTTCCAGGCCGTTTTCATCGCGATGCAGGACGTGGATTCCCCGGTATCGAGGTTGAAAATGGACCGGCTCGTGCGGGTAATTCTCCGTCACCGTTTTGCGAAACATGTTCTTGAAGGTGACGCTGAAGCCCTTCACCATCGTCGTAAACGTCGCGAATACTTCGCCGATTGGATTTCCCATAGGCCGAAAGTTTATCAAACGCCTTTCAGGTGGGCAAATCTTCCCCCATCACGTTCAAGCCTTCGCCGCGGATTTCCCTGTCAAAGCACTCACTATTTGCTTCCCGTGGAAGCGCCCATTCTCGATGAAAATCTCGCTCGTATGCCGGCCGCCAATCACCACGCCCGCCAGATACAAGCCTGGCACATTGCTTTCGAGCGTATCCGGATTCAGCGCCGGCTTTTTCGTCTGCGCATCCAGTTTCACGCCAAAGCTTTCAATAAACGTAAAATCCGGATGATATCCTGTGAGGGCAAACACCTGTCGCGCTGGTAGTTTCCTTTCGCTGCCGCCATTCTGCACAATCACTTCTTCCGGAGTAATTCTGTTAACTCGCGTGTTAAACAGCGCTGTAACTTGGCCCGCCTTGATCCGGTTTTCAATGTCCGGCCGCACCCAATATTTGATTGTCGAACCCAGTTCGGCATTCCGGTGAACCAGTGTCACGCGCGCACCATTGCGATACAAATCCAGCGCCGCCTCTGCCGCTGAATTTTTTCCTCCCACGACCACTACATCCTGATTCCAGAATTCATGTGGCTCGGTGTAGTAGTGGGACACGTGCGGCAAATCCTCGCCCGGCACATTCATCTCATTCGGCAAATCGTAATAGCCCGTCGCAATCGCCACTTTCTTGCCGTTGTATCTCTTCTCGCTCCCCTTCTCATCTTTCGTCATAACCGCAAAATTCCCGTCGTGCCCTTCGAGTCGCAGCACAGTTTCGTATAGCCGCAGTTCCAGGCCGTAATGCTCCGCTGCTTTCCGGTAATACTTCAGCGCTTCCGTTCGAGTCGGCTTTTCCGCAGCGCATACCAGCGGCAGGTCGCCAATCTCCAGAAGCTCCGGCGTAGTGAAAAAATACATGTTCACCGGGTAGCGGTAAATCGAATTGCACAAACACCCTTTGTCGATTACGAGCGCTTTCATGCCCGCTCGAACTGCTTCTATCGCGGTCGCCAAGCCAGTCGGCCCCGCGCCAATGCAAATCAAATCATAGTTCGCCATAGAAATTAGTTTGACCTGAGTTTTTTCTAATTGCAAACCGCGTGGCGCAGTAACTCCTGGCCGTGTACTCTCACGCGTCGCAATGGACAAGCTACAACGGTGACGCTTCCGAAAGCACTTCCGTCAGTGCTACTTGAAACTCCGCGAGTTCCTTCAGTCGCTCCGGCGTAGCAGCCAATTCTTTCTGCTTCGAAACAAACACTTCCCGATCTCCGCGTCTCACCAGCACTCCAAACTTTCCATCCACCAAGAACGAAGCCGGCGCCAGAACGCGGAATGTTCCACCATCGGCAGGCGCCAACACCACCGCACAATCACCGCGATGCAAACACAGCGCACTCTCATACGGCGGTATCGCAATCGGGCGAAACCCGGCCCCAAACAGGCGCTTCACCACCTGCACTTGTCGCTCGCTCAGTTCCATTTGAGTTTGTAGTAGCGGGTCTTCAGACCCGTTCTTCGTTCTTACGCCGCTGTCGAATCTGCTTCCGCGCTCTCTGCTCCTTCAAGCTGAGCCAGGATCTCCCGCAGCGTCACAATCAACTCATCACGCGAAACGTGACTCTTCTTGAATTGAATCCGGAACTTGAACGACTCATTCTGAGGCTCAAAATTGAAAATGAAAGGCTGCGGCCTGTGCTGACCGCCTTGATCCTCTCGACGCTCGCGCCTTGCCTCATCGCGAGTCAACCCACCTTGCAAAATCCGCTGGAACATCTCCAGCATCTTCTTTTCAGTGGGTTGCCGCGCAATCTGCAGCAGCAAAGACTTCGACGTCACACCATGCTCCATGCACTTCTTCCGCAGCGACTCCGGAATATTTCGCAGCGAAAGTGTCTCCGTTACCGACGAACGCGCTCGCCCAATCTTTCTCGCTATGTCTTCATGCGTGTATTCAAACTGAGTCGCCAGTCCGTACAGCCCGTCCGCTTCTTCAAACGCCGTCAAATCCTTGCGCTGAATGTTTTCAATCAGGGCGATTTCCAGAGTCTCCGCGTCATCTGCCATCTTTTCGATACACGGTACTTCGCGCAATCCTGCCGCGCGCGATGCGTGATAGCGCCGCTCACCGGAAATGATGTAGTAGCACTCTTCGCGCGGCACGTAACGCACCAGCAGCGGCTCGAGTACACCCTTCTCGCGAATAGACGAAGTCAACTCTGTCAAATCCCCAAGCGCCTTGCGCGGCTGGTCCGGATTCGGACGGATCTGATCCACCTTGATCATCCGCCCGACCGCCGCTCCGCTGTAGCTTGTCAGTTGTTCGACGTAATGCGCGTCATGCCGCATCTTCAGCGCGACGGGCAACCCGATTCTCTTCGACACGTTGTATTACCTCCGCAGCAAGCTTTTTGTACTCCACCGCGCCTGGCGACTTCGGCGCGTACGTCAAAATCGTCTCTTTGTACGCAGGGCTCTCTTCCAGCCGCACGTTTTTGCTGATCTTCGTTTTGAACAACACTTCTCCGAATACACTCCGAATCTGTCCGTGTGTATCCTTCGAAATATTTGTCCGCTTATCAAATAGCGTGATTACCACGCCCAGCACCTTCAGGTTCGGATTCGGCCGCGCGCGAATCCGTTCGTACGTCTCCAGCAAATCGTCCGTGCCTTCAATCGCAAAATACGCCGCTTGAATCGGCACCAACAAATGCGTCGAACACACCAGCGCATTCACCGTCAAAATACCCAAAGACGGCGGCGTGTCCAGCACCACATAGTCGTAATCCTTTAGCACCGGCGCCAGCGCATCTTTCAATCTGTACGGCGCATCGAACTGCCCCGCGAGCACCTGCTCCAGTTTCGCCAGCGCCAGCCGCCCGGGTCCCAAAAACAGATTCGGATCCTTCGTCGGCTTGATCGTCGCCGCCATCGTCGTGCGCGCATCGCCCAACACTTCGAACATCGACGTGGAAATTTCCCCCGAGTTATAAAATGCAATTGTCGAATTTGCCTGGGGATCTAGATCAATGAGGAGAGTCTTGCGTCCCTTGTCGGCGAGGGCCGCCGAGAGATTGATTGCTGTGGTGGTTTTTCCGACTCCGCCTTTTTGATTCGCTACGGTGATGATGGCGGTCATTCGTTTCTGCCTCCGTTGGTCGTCTCCATTCTGCTTTCAGAGACGCCTACGCGCCGCGCCGCCGCGCTCCCGCAACCGCATTGCAAGATATAGGTGCCTTCCGTACAAAACCCCCTAGCCCTTGCATAACTGTACGTTCGCAACCGTTTGTAACGCAAGGGAAAAGTAGATTTTCCACAGGCTGGATCGGTCCGAGCTAGATATTGCAGGGTTCCGAAGTGGCGGATCTTTTTAGCCTGAGACTACGGAAGGGTACGCCCGCTCCCGGGCTGGTTCGCGTTTTATGGTTATCCCGAGCGAAGCGAGGGATCTGCTTTTTGCTCTCTCGGTGAGGGCTAAGTCATTGTGGCTATCATCCGCTTTCAACCTTCCAACTTGCCAACCTCCCAACGTTCTAACCTTCTTTAGAAATCTACTCCCCAAAACTCTTCTGGCGCGTCCTGCAATTCCAGTCCCAATTCCCAACCCGTGCGCCCTTCGTGCCCGCGCCAAATCAAAATCGCATCCGCTTCTTGTCCATTCACCTTATTCCGCACGCGCAATCTCTGCCCCACCGCAAATCCCTGTGGCACAATCGCCAGGCATCCCTTCGGACTCACATCAATTGTGTATCCCTTTTCGCTGTGCAGCTGACCGCCTTCCGTCCACTCCACCAGAATCTGTACGCGCGAATTCAGCCGCACTCCCGCACGCAAATGCTGCATCCGTGCGTCAAAGCTCGATTTGAATTCATTCAGCATTTGTTTTCTCCGAAAGGCTGCTTCCTATCGCGTAATCTCCGAGAGCAACGAATCTTCCCGTGCCGCCTGCTTCTTCCGGTTCTTCGGATCTTCCAGATAATCCTGCATCTCCAGCCGCAAATTGCCCGGATTTGTTGCAAATCCCAGCGCAGTCTCAAAGTCCACCAGGTCGTTACGAATCATCTTGTCCAATTCGCCGTCAAAGTGTTGCATACCGTCCGTCGTCCCGTCGCGCATCGCGTCGAGCAGCGTCTTGCCTTCACTCTCCCCCTTCTCCACATATTCCCGCGTGCGCATCGTCGAACGCAGCACTTCCACCGCCGCAATTCGCCCCTTGCCGTCTTTCCGCGGAATCAATCGCTGCGATACGATGAACCGGAACGCTTTTGCCAGCCGCGTCCGAATCGCCTGCTGGTCCGCCAGCGGAAACACGCCCACGATGCGCTCCACCGTCTTCGATGCATCAATCGTATGCAGTGTGGACATCACCAGGTGGCCCGTTTCCGAAGCCTCCAGCGCAATTTCAATCGTCTCTTTGTCGCGCATTTCGCCGACCAGAATCACTTTTGGCGCCTGCCGCAATGCCGCACGAAGTGCCAACGAAAACGTCGGCGTATCGCTGTGCAACTCTCGCTGGTGAATCGTCGCCTTCTTGTGCCGGTGCAAAAATTCGATCGGATCTTCGATCGTCAGGATGTGATATGCCTTCTCCGAATTCATCTTGTCCAGAATCGCCGCCAGCGTCGAAGACTTTCCCGACCCCGTTGGCCCTGTCACCAGCACGATTCCGTTTCGCAACTCCACAATGTCCTGCAGGACCACAGGAAGCTTCAGTTCGTCGAATCCCGGAATCTTGTCTGGAATCACGCGCATCACGATTGCATTTGTTCCGCGCTGCCGGAAGATATTCACGCGGAATCGCCCAATCCCGTTGATCGCATACGAAAGGTCCGCCGAGCCGTCTTGATCCAGCTTCTTGATCGGAATGTCGTTCCCGCCCATCAACTCGTTCGCGATAAACTTCGTATCCTGGTGCGTCAGCATCTCCAGGCCTTTGAACTTCAGTTCCACGAGCTGTCCGCTGATTTCCACTTGCGGCGCCCGCCCCGGTGAAAAGATCAAGTCGCTGATGTGCGACCCGCTCTTCAGCATCGCCGTGATCAGCTGCACCACGGAGAACGTCCGCTCTTTCACCATGCTCGGCGCGTTTGCCGTCTCAACCGGAAGTACCTGCGTATCGTTTGGATTGCCCATGGAGCCCTTTTTCCCTGCCGTAGTGGCGGGTCTATAGACCCGTTCCTTCTTTTGGGAGAGTATTTGCCTCTGGCGAACCGGAAGAACCTGTTTTGCTCCGCCTCTAAAAGTATAGAGACCCGCCGCTCCGAGCGGCGCCCCGTCTCCCTGCCCAGTAGTGTGACAATTACCTGTACCAACGTCGTGGTACTCTCCGAAAATGCCAACCGCCTTCTCGTTGGCGCTTCTATTTCCAGTCGATCCGACTTCTTTGCTCCTCCCCCTTCCCTATTTCCCATTCAATGATATTTCCTAGTCAGGAAATCTAAACTGCGCTATCATCCCGCGTGTTTTGCTCGCCGCTTTCGCTCGCCCACCCGGCAAACACGCACTACCTCAGCCATTCGCAAATTTCCCCTAAGTCATGCAGAATCTGCAGTTCTGCAAAATTCGCCTCTAACCCCTTTATAATCCGCACTTCCAAAACACTAGACTTAAAGTCCTTTGGAATCAGCAGTTACAAAAAAACCTATACCTATCCCCCTCCTCCTGGTATCCAGTTACTCGTTCTTCCGCGCACGGTCGCTAAGATCCCAATCGAACTCGTGCTTGGTCCAATCTCTGCAACTAATTTTCGGGTCGCGCGGCATGGGCGGCACTGGAAAGGTCTCGGCGCTCGCCGCGCCGAGGCGCGCCGTGTCGCTCAAATCGTACAGCTCGAGGGTCATCGCCCCGTAAAGCATCGACGGAAACGATTTTGCGTCGCTTCGTACCCCAATCGTTCCGAGATATTTCAGCACAGCGCCACGCACACCTTGCAGCGGACGCCCCGATCCTGCAATCACCCACAATCGGTGCGTTCCGCGAAACCGGTCCACATCGCGCAGAAAAACCCGCGCATCGTCTCGGTCGCATGCTCCGGTGATCCAGTCGCTCGGTTGCAATCCATACCGCGGGCCATAAAATCGCAGGCCCACCTCTTCGAGCTGCGTCGCGTAGATCACATCGCCCGCTTGGCGATGCTGCTGCAAATATCCGAGCAGCTCCACGTATGCTCTATTTCGTAAGGCGGCGGTGCCTCAGCAAGCGCGAGCACGGGCACAACGAGCGACGCGACCACCGTGAGCGCACCGACTGCAGGATGCAGGTGGCTCGCCTTGCTTCTCGCCCAATCGATGGCCGCAGCCAAAAAGATGACGGCCGCGGGAAGCAGCCAGAACGCCAATCGCCCGCGGAATGGATATTGATGCGCGATCGCTGCGACCAACGCAACCAGCGGCGGCCCGCACAAGAACCACGCAGTTATTCGACTTCGATTCCAAACAACCGCAATTCCCGCTACGGCCAAAAGAGCGAACACAACGGGCCAGCGATACCGCAAGAGCGTTGCGTCGGAAAAGAGTTCCGTGAACCGTTGTCCGATCCAGGCAGGTCCCGTTTGCCAATGGAACGGAAACGGAAAGAATGCGCCGGTCCAAAAATCGTTCATGTATTGGCGCGTGGACGCCGTCATGCTGCGCATGCCGGCGACTACTGCCACTGCGGAAGCAATCGCCCACAACGGAATCGTAAAGCACAATGCGCGGCCGGCTCGTTTGTCGCGCGAACTAAGCCACTCCAACGCAAACGCCGCACCGATGCCAGCCATCAGCAGCACCGACGCCTGCGAAAACCAAATCACCGCGAATCCTACAAGTCCCATCAGCGCAAGCCGCTTTGTCGACACTTCGCTCCCGATCAGTTCGCACGCAACAAGAAGCAAGACAATCGCCGCCAGCAAATCGCACTCATATTGTTTCACCTCCGCTCCGAACCGGATAAATGGAACGCCTATGGCAATCAAAAACACTGCGATCGCGGAACTGATCGGAGGAAGAATCCGCTCGCCCACCCGCCGGAACAGCAGCAAGCTCGCGATTCCGCACAGAAACGGAAAGAGCCGGAGCGCCAATTCGTTCCACCCGAAAATCACTATCGCGATGCGTTCCACGAGCAGGAATCCTCGCGGAGCAACTTGATCGAGGAGCAAAGGCTGCGTCAGAAGATGTCGCAGTGGCAAATCCAGAATATTTCGCGAGAGCAGAATTTCGTCCAGATAAAGAGACGTGTCGCGCAGATATGCCCAGGCACGCAATGCAATGCCCAGCAGCACAATAAGCTGCATCACTTGCTGCAAGGGAAGTTGCGGGGTCTTCGCAGGCCGACCCTCTTGCGCAGAGCCAGTCGTTTCGTTCTCGCTCATACACACACCCGTCCTTCCGGGAGAGCCGAAGGAAACGGAGAGATTCTACCGCAGCCCCCACTGCTCTTCCCCTACAAAAACAGAACAGGATCAACGGAGCCGGCCTGGAACCGAATCGAATTTGCTGCATCCAATCCTATCCACGTAAACTCAATAGACTCGGTCCCGGCCATGTCCCTTCTCTCCCATCTCCGCGAAGAGCTTCGCCCAACCATCAACCTCGCCGTCCCGCTCGTTCTCGCCGAGCTCGGCTGGATGTTCATGTCCATCGTGGACACCATGATGGTCGGCCATCTCCCTGACAGCGCCGTGGCTATCGGCGCTGTCGCTCTCAGCTCCAACGTTTTCACCGTCATCGCCATCTTCGGACTCGGCCTGCTCCTCGGTCTCGATACCCTGGTCGCGCAGGCATTCGGTGCCGGTCAACGCGAAGACTGCCATCGCTCGCTCGTCAACAGCATTTACCTGAGTATCGCCCTCACGCCGCCACTCCTTGGCGTCGCCTGGTTGCTTCCCCGTTTCTATGTCGGAGTCGGCGCCGATCCCACGGTTGTTGCGTATGCAGTCCCCTACACCAGGTCTCTAGGGTGGGGACTCCTTCCGCTTCTTCTTTTTTTCGCACTACGCCGCTGCGTCCAGGCCATGAACATGGTCCGGCCGGTCGCCTTCGCGCTGATCTCCGCGAACATCATCAATGCCGTCGGCAATTACGCGTTGATCTACGGTAAGTGGGGCCTGCCGCACATGGGCGTCGTCGGCTCCGGCTGGTCCACGACGCTCTCCCGCGCCTACATGGCGCTCGTGCTTGTCGTCTATCTGCTCTGGTACGACCGCAAGCACCGCACCGAACTTTTGAAGACGCCCATCGATCTCGACTTTCCTCGCATCAAGCGATTGCTCGTTCTTGGCTTTCCCGCCGCAATGCAGTTTTCTCTCGAAGGCGGCGTCTTTGCCCTCGTCACGGCGCTGATCTCGCGCCTCGGACCCGTGCCACTTGCGACTCACCAGATTGCTCTGAACACCGTGGCGTTCACTTACATGGTTCCGCTCGGCATCTCCAGCGCCGCAGCTGTTCGCGTCGGCCAGGCCATCGGCCGCAAAGACGCGCGTGGCGCGGCCGCCGCCGGCAACACCGCTATCTTCCTCGGCGCCGTCTTCATGACCCTCGCCGGCATCATCCTTCTTGTCTTTCCCAGTTGGATCGCCCGCATCTATTCGCCGGATCCCGTTGTAATCCGCGCGACAGGAATTCTGCTGGCCGCAGGCGCTGCGTTTCAACTTTTCGACGGAATCCAAACGTCCGCTACCGGAGCGCTTCGCGGCGCGGGCGATACGCGCACGCCGATGCTCTGCCATTTCACTGCCTACTGGATCATCGGCCTTCCGCTTGGCGCTTGGCTCACCTTCCGCTACAACAGGGGAGCGCTCGGCCTCTGGGTTGGCCTCAGCCTCGCCCTGATTTTGATTGGAATCGTTCTCCTCATCGTCTGGCGCAACACCGCCCACAAATTAGCGGAGACCCTGCAATGAGCCCAACTTGTCATCTTGTGCCAACCGCGCACACCAATTGTCATCTCGAGCGAAGCTCGCTGCGGGCGAAGTCGAGAGACCTGCTTTTGTATTTTCCTTTGGGAAACCGAGCTCTTTACCGCAGCACGCGCACCAGGTTGCTGTACTCATCCGTCCAGAGAATCGGCTTTGCATCGCCCGGAAACGGAACCGAAGCCCTCTTCAACTCAGCGCCCGAAATTTCCGTCGTAGTCGCAGACAGTAAAATCCAATCGGAATTTGCGGAGAAGCCGCCCATCCACGTCGGGTGCGTGCGCACGGTTTGCAAATGAAATTCCTGCGCAATTCCGGCCACGACGGGACCAAGATCGAGCGTCTTGTTGCTGATGTGCAGCGCAATCACGGAGTCCGGCCCGCGCAAATGCTGCAAATAAATCGCGAACGCCTCGCGCGTCAGCAAATGCAGCGGAATCGCGTCGCTCGAAAATGCATCGAGCACCAGTACGTCAAACTTCTGCGGCTTGCCGGATCGCAATTCGCGGTCAAGACTCACTCGGGCGTCGCCCAGAACAATTTCCACTCCCGCCTGCGAGTTCTTCAGGAACGTAAAAACCGGCTTCTCGCCGATGCAGTACTTCACAACATCGGGATTGATCTCGTAAAACCGGTAGCTGTCTCCTGGCCGTCCCATCGCTGCCAGCGTTCCCGCGCCCATTCCGACCAGCCCGACTCGCGCCGGTCCTCCCTGCCAGTTCCGCAGCAGGATGTTCACTCCGCTGTGCTCGCCGTAGTAGCCGGTGGGGAGCCTTTCCAGATCGGGCCGCAGAAATTGAAATCCATGCGCCGTTTTTCCGTGCCACAGCGTCAGATAGTTATCCTTCTTGTTCAATTCAACGGTAAGCACACCATAAAAATTTCGCGAAGTGGAGATGACGCCGGAATAAAAATCGCGAATCGGAATCACAAATCCGGAAATGAAAAGCAGAAACAAAACTACGGCGGAGTACCGTACAAGCGGAGAACCTCCCTGCTTCCTGTCTGTGCTTCTATTCTTGGTGTACAGTGCGAGAGCCAGGACTGCCATGGCGAGAACAATTATTCTCGGGCTCGTGCTCTTTAGCCATTCGGAACCAGGCCAAAGCTGCCGCAGCTGCATCGTGATCAGCAAAACTATTCCGCAGCCAATTGCTGCCGCCAGCCAGCCCTTTCCCTGATGCAGCCAGGAACTCTGGTCCTTCTCCATCAACGCGAGTAACAGCCCGGACGTGGCGACAATACCGAGCGGATACTCCCAGTAGCCGGGGAAAAGTCTTGGTGCCACAAAATTTACGAAAATGCCGCCGAGCGCTCCGCCAATCGAAATGCACAAATAAAAACGCGTGAGGTGCTGCGACGGTGGCCGAAGCCGATACGCTTCCCCATGACAAATGACGCAGCCGGCAAATAGTAAGACCACCGAAGCCGAAATCTGCAGAAGATACGGAACTTGCGTGTCAACAGGTATGCCGAAGAGGACGAAAACGACCGCCACCCCATACACCGCATGAAACAGATTTCGCTTGTACCAGCTGGCGCTCTGGAACGTGAGGATGAACGACAGCAAATAGACACTGAGGGGAAGCACCCACAGAAACGGAATCACCGCCACTTCCTGGCAGATGTAGTTGGTGGTTGCGAGGAGCAGAGTGGAGGCTAAAAAGCTGAGAACAATCCACAGCGTGGGCCCAGACAGCGGGCTACTTTTTTCGGGCACTTCTGCGTTGTCTGCAATCTTCCCTGCTTCGGGACTTTGAACATTCCGCGTCCGAAGCGCAGAGACTGCGTATGCGGCGGCATAGAGCGCATAGCCTGCAGCCCAGATCCATGCTTGCGATTGCAAACGTAGCAACGGTTCGAAGAAAAATGGATAGGAAAGCAGTCCCAGCAGTGAGCCGGCGTTAGACAGCGCGTACAAACGGTACGGCGATGCTGAGGGGAGAGTTTTGCTGAACCAGCTCTGCAACAATGGACTTGTCGTGGAAAGAACCAGAAACGGCAAGCCAATCGCAAGAGCCAGGAAGCGCAATATGGCGAGCGATGGATCGGAGAACGAGAGTCCTGCGCCGGAAATTGCGGGGGTAACGGGAGTGGGCCAGATCACGGCGGTCACGCCCATCAATCCAACGGAGGCGAGCAGTAAAACAAGAAGCGAAAAACATTGTTGGCGCAAATTGAGCTTTGAGACCAAGCCGTGCGCAAGTCCGTATCCTGCTAGAAGCAAAACCTGGAAAAACATGATGCAGGAGGTCCAGACGGATGGCGCGCCACCGAAAACAGGAAGAATGCGTTTCGCAAGAAGAAGTTGGACAAGAAAAAGGAGAAACGCACTGAGAAAGATGGCCGAGCCAAATAGAAATACGGACATTTTCTCCGCTGTTTGTTTCGCAGCAGTTGAATTTGCAGGCTCCGATTCGTAAGCGAGAGCCGGCTCAGTGACCATCGCCATAATGAAACCAGATTACGATGAGCGATTCACGCAGCAGGTGCGACTTTCAGCCAACTGTGTTCAATGCTGCAAATCACCCACGAAAGGGTGGCGGGTAAGAGCTGCCGGAAAACTACATTTTGTAGCGGCCGAGGTCTTCGTCGGAGAGGTTTTCGAGGTAACTCTTGAGTTGGTCGTTGGTGGTGCGTTCGGCGATGGCCGTGGTGACTTTGGAATTTTTCAGGACCTGATCTTCCACAAAAATCGGGCAATCCATGCGGAGGGCCAATGCGAGTGCATCGCTCGGGCGCGCGTCAATCATGACGAGTTGTCCGTCGCGCTCAATCCAGATGACAGCGTAGAACGTGTCGTCCTTCAAATCGCTGACGACGACTTTGTCTACTCTTACATCGAGGCCAAGAAAAACATTGCGAAGCAGATCGTGGGTCATCGGGCGCGGCGTTTGCACTTTTTCGATTTCCAAAGCGATCGCGTTCGCTTCGAAGACGCCAACCCAGATGGGAAGGACGGAATTGCCATGAACATCCTTGAGAACGACGATGGGGGCATTTGTCACGGGGTCCATCATCAAGCCGCGGATTTTCATTTCGACTTCCATCGTGTCCTCCCGCTGCGTTTCTATCACCCTGCAACGGCCGGTGCAATCCTCAATTGCGTGCCTAGATCAAATGCTCGCCGATCAGGCAGTTCGGCGTGGAGCTTTTTACAATCACCTGGACATACGTTCCCAGCAGATTGGGCTGCGCCGAAAAGAAATTAACGACGCGATTGCAAGAGGTATGCCCACTCCACTGGTTTTCTTTCTTCGACTTCCCTTCTACGTGGACTTCAAAGGCCTGTCCAATCAAATTCCCGTTAGCTTCAGATTGAATTTTTCGCTGGAGTTCGAGCAAGACGGCTAATCTCCTGCTCTTTTCCTCTTCCGGAATCGCATCGTCCATTTTTTGTGCAGGAGTATTGGGCCTGGGCGAATACTTGAATCCGAAAACAGCCTCGTATTTCACTTTTTCCATGAGGCTCAGGGTTTCTTCAAACCCGGTTTCTGTTTCGCCCGGGAAACCGACAATGATGTCTGTTGTAATCGCGATGTGCCGTTTCGCACTGCGAATGAGCGCGATTTTTTCGAGATACTCTTCACACGAATAGGTTCTCTGCATCGCGCGGAGAATCCGCGTCGAGCCGGATTGCACGGGGAGATGAACATGGTTACAGATGCGCTCGTCGCTTTCGATGGCGGCAACGATGTCCGAACCGAAATCACGCGGATGCGAAGTCATAAAACGCACGCGTCGCATTCCTGGCATTTCCGCGGCAGCGTGGAGCAGTTCGGAGAACTTCATCCCGCGAGTAGAAGGATCACGATAGGAATTTACGGTCTGCCCAAGGAATTGCACTTCGCTGTAGCCGAGTTCAGAAAGCTGACGGAGTTCGCGCACGATCGAGTCGCTGGCACGGCTGCGCTCCGGTCCGCGCGTGTGGGGGACAACACAGTAGGAGCAAGCCTTGTCGCACCCTTCGATGATGGTGAGGTAGGCGCGCCAGGGATTGTCCCGCCGCGTCATCTCCGTCTCGAACGTCTCGTCCGTATCTGTGTCGAGCCCAGTGACGCGTGTCTCGCCGGCCTCAAGTTGGGTCAAAAGCTCTGGCAATTTGCTATAACTCGCCGAGCCACAAACGAGGTTCACCCAAGGTGAGCGATGAAAAATTCTCTCGCCTTCCTGCTGGGCCACGCAGCCGAGAACGCCAATCTTCTTCGGCTCGCCCGCCATGTCGCGAAACTCACCGAGGCGGGAAAAAACTTTCTGAGCCGCCTTTTCGCGAATGCTGCAGGTGTTGTAAAGGACGAAGGAGGCGGCTTCGATAGAGTCGACTTGCTGGTAGCCACGGGAAAGCAGCACGCCAGCCACTTTTTCCGAATCGTGGTCGTTCATCTGGCAGCCGAATGTTTCGAGATAAAAGGTTCCGCGCTTAGGAGCATCACCAAAAAGCCGGTGCTCTGGGGTACGAGCAGACTTACCCGCGGTGAGCGTTTCAAGGCCGATATGGAACGCTTTTTCCATGTTATTTGAGAAGTTTATCACAGCCGTAGCTGGGGTTCGTTTGCATGCATCTATTCAGAGCGAATGAGTCCGACAACGTCAGGCCGTAAATTCGCATCTCATTTCCGGGCCTCAACTCTGTAGCATGGTGCTCAATTTCAGCAATTTGCAGGGATTTTGTCTTTACCGCTCTTGTTGGCGTGTGCTACGGTGCGAACGTAGGCAAAAATTTAAATTAAATTGAGGGATACGCCATTTCATTTCTGCTGACAGCATTTTTTGCAGCCGACCTACTGAATATTCTTGAGCAAACGGGCTGGGTTGCCCGCGGAGTCCTTGCGCTTCTTTTCCTCTTTTCCATCATTTCTTGGGCATTGATCTTCCAAAAGCTGGGTGCGTTCGGCCGTTTGCAGCGGGAAAGCGATCAATTTCTGAAGATTTTCCGCGCGACAAAAGGCGTAGCGAATCCACAGGCCTTGGCGTCGGCGGGTTCGCCCTTTGCCCATGTTTACGCGGCGGGATTTCGCGAGTTGCAGAGCCAGATGGTGCCTGCGCCGGGCCAGCCAGCTCCTACAAAAGTGAAGAGCGTGCAGGCCGTGACGGCAAACATGCAGGTCGCCTCAGCGGAAGAGATTCGGCGCATTGAAAAGGGGATGACGTGGCTTGCGACCACCGGGTCGGTGACGCCGTTCATCGGATTGTTTGGCACGGTGTGGGGAATTATTGACGCATTTTCTGGATTGGGCAGCGCGGGAGCCGCTTCTCTGCGGGCTGTCGCGCCGGGTATTTCGGAAGCGCTGGTTACCACGGCGGCTGGGCTTTTCACCGCCATTCCAGCCGTCATTTTTTACAATCAATTTTTGGGAAATATCCGCGAATTGGCGCAGCGGCTGGATACGTTTGCCGTGGAAGTTGCGGCGCAGATCGAAAAGACGTTTACGTAAACGATGGAATTCTGAAAATGCCGACACTGGGAAAAGGAACGCAGACGTCACTGTCCGAGATCAATATGATCCCGTTCATTGACGTTGTGCTGGTGCTCTTGATTATTTTCATGATTACGGCGCCGATATTGCAGTCTGGGATAGAAGTGGACGTGCCAAAAACCAAGACGATCCGTGAAATTGTAGAGACACGAATTGTCGTGACGGTGGATAAAGGCCAGCGCGTTTATGTGGGTAACGATCCGGTAAGGATTCGGGATCTGGCAAGCAAGGTGAAGTCGCAACTGAAAAAGCCGCAAGACTCGGTTTTTCTGCGCTGTGATGAGACGGTTCCCTTCGGGATTTTTGCAACGGTTGTAGACACGCTTCGGCAATCGGGGATCAGCAACATCAGTATTGTGACCGAGCCGCTGACGGACCGGCAGAAGACGAATTGAAGCCAGGCGATGGTGTTTACGTTGAGGTCCTGAAAGGCCAGAAACGCAAGGCCCTTCTGGACAACAGGCAAAAAGAGGGATGAGCGCTGCAGCAAACGCGATCGATAAGGACTTGAAGCCGTATCTGACGGTTTCGGGAATTGCGCATGTACTGATGCTGGCCGCGCTGGTGATTTTCAGCTTTTTCAAATTTCAGGGGAACCAGTGGGGCGGTGTGGGCGGCGGAGGCGAGAACGTCAAAGTTAATCTGGTCGGCAGTGCGGGCCTGACTATGCCCAAGGCGCCGAATGTGACGGAAAGCAATGTCGTTGATCCCACCAAGTCTCTGAACAAGGAAGAAGAAAAGCCTAAGCCTCCCGAACCGCCTACGAAAGCAGAGAAGATTCCGCAATTTGAAAAAAACAAGCCCCTTCCCCCAAGCAACAAGTCGAGAGTGTTCGAAAACAAGACTCCTCAGCCCGAAAACGCGGTACCGGGGCGTGGAGGTTCAGCGCCACTGCCGACGGGAGCGGGAAGCACGCCCGGCAATTCTCCAGGGCTTGCGATTCAGGGGCAGGGCGGTGGAGATTTCGCATCGCGATACGGCTGGTACATCGAATCTGTAAAACGCCGGATTCAGCAGAACTGGCTGCAGAACACAATTGATCCGAATGTTCGCGCTGCGCGTATGGCGAGGACCACAATGGAGTTCACGATTTTGCGAGACGGCACGATTAAGGATATCAAGCTGGTTCAAACGAGCGGAAATCTTTCCATGGACAATTCGGGACAGCGTGCTCTGCTTTCGTCCAGTCCGCTTCCGGCCCTTCCGCCTGACTATTCGGGTTCCTATGTTCGGGTAACGTTTGATTTTGACTTAAGCCAGACGCGTTGAGTCAAGAACGAGTTTTGCCCAGTCCGAGGTAGTAACAAGGAGGCAGCGGTGCAAAAGTTGTTTTTGCGATGGTTTATTTTTTGTGTGGTTGGGCTGTTGCTGTCGGGGACAGCGTTTGGCCAGGACTGGTTCCGCATCAGCACCGGATTGGGAGTGGAGAAACCGCGCGTGGCTGTGGCGGATTTTTCGCCGCGGGATGATGCCTCGAAGAGCCACTCTTCCCTGTTTACGCAAGTGGTGCGAGATGACCTTAGCTTCAGCGGGATTCTGGAACTGGCGAGTCCCAGTTTTTATCCAGCGCAGCAGCCGAGCATTCCGTCAGAGTTGCGTTATACAAGCTGGACGGATTCGCCGGTTAATGCGCACTTCGTTGCCTTCGGGAACCTTTCCGAAACGGCGAACGAAGTGGCTATTCAGGCTTGGTTTTTTGATGTGACAAATCCAAGCACGCAAGCAGTGATTTCGAAGATTTATCGAGGCGCGGCAACGGATGCACAAGTGAGGAAGTTCGCTCATCAATTTGCGGATGAAATCATCGGAAGACTTTCCGGCGGATTGCCTAGTGTCGGCTCCACGCAAATTGCTTTTGTCAGCTCCCGGACAGGCGCAAAAGAGATTTGGGTCATGGACTATGACGGCGCGAATCAGCATGCGCTGACTTCGCTCAAGTCCATTTCACTAACGCCGCGTTGGTCTCCGGATTCTTCGCGGATTGCGTTCACTTGTTTTGCATATGCCAGCGGCGTGACCGGGCCACAGATCTGTATGTACTCGCTTGATGCCGGCAAGACAGTAGCGTTTCCCCGGTATAAGGGTACGAATAGTGCGCCGGCATGGTCTCCGGATGGATCACAGCTGATCTTTTCTTCTTCCATGAATGGCAACCCTGAGATTTATACCGTAGGTTCGAATGGAAATAATCTGAAGCGGCTTACATTTTCGAACGGAGCGAGCACTTCTCCCGTATGGAATCCGAAGACAGGGCAGACCGTGGCATTTGTGAGCGACCGTACTGGAGTGCCGAAGCTCTATCTGATGAATTCGGATGGAACGAACACGGTTCCGCTGGACTTGCCCGACAAGGGTTACCTGATTGATCCATCGTGGGCTCCGAACGGCCAGTTACTTGCGTTCAGTTGGCGGCGTCCAAGCGGCAACTACGATATCTATGTGATGGACGTGGCCTCACAGCAGATTGTTGAATTGACTCGCGATGCGGGAAGAAATGAACGTCCCTCGTGGGCCCCGGATGGGCGGCACATTGTGTTTGAGTCCACGCGCAGCGGAACGCGGCAAATTTGGTCCATGCTGGCGGATGGCAGCCAGGCACGTCAACTGACAACGAGTGGCCATAATGAGTCGCCAAACTGGTCAGAGAAATAGCGCGTGGCACGTGTAAAAGCGATTATATCGTGATACGATGTATTTAGTTGGCTCGAATGGAGTGATATGATGCAGAGGAACGATTTCAAGCGGGGAAATCCGTCGAGGAGGAGTCGTATGAAAAAGGTCTCAGGGCCTTTGGTTCGAGTGGGTCTGATCAGTGCATGCCTGATTGCGGCTGTTGTTGCCGGCTGTAACAGGCCAAGGCCTCAAGCGACAACTACCGCACCGCCTCCGCCACCACCGGCGCGGCCAACAGTAACGCTACAAGCGAACCCCACTTCCCTGGACAAGGGCGGTTCTTCCACATTGAGCTGGTCGTCCACGAACGCGACGCAGTTGACGATTTCACCGGAAGTTGGCGCTGTGGCTCCGGAAGGCTCGACGAAAGTCACGCCTAGCGATTCGACAACGTACACGATTACCGCAAGTGGTCCCGGCGGTTCGGCTGATGCGAGCGTGCGCGTGACTGTGGCTGCCCCTCCGCCACCACCTCCTTCCACGCCGACACCGACCTGGCAAGAGCTCTTCGACAAGGAAGTGCGCGACGCGTATTTCGACCTGGACAAGGCTGATCTGCGGTCTGATGCGCGCGAAGCTCTAACGAAGACGGCGGAGTTCCTGCGTAATTATCCGCAAGCGAAGGTTACCGTAGAAGGCCACTGCGACGAGCGTGGCTCGACGGAATACAACATCACCCTCGGCGACCGGCGCGCTTCCGCGGTGAAACAGTTTCTGGTTTCGCAGGGCATCGCGGCAGACCGCATCAACACCGTGAGCTACGGCAAGGAAAAGCCGTTCTGCACGGAAAGCAATGAGAGCTGCTGGCAGCAGAACCGGCGCGGCCACTTTATTCCGGCCCGTTAAAGACTGACTGCAACAATTCCGTAACCTTTTGTGCGAAATACCCGCCGCGCGCAACAGCAGTTCTTGCTTGCGCGCGGCGCTCTCGTTACAGTGGAGTTTCGGCCCGTTTTGCAGTAACCAGCCGGATTTTGAACCGCACCGCTGACGCCTGCCCAATCGGGACAGGATAGGTGGCTGGTGCGGACTGAGGAGGCAGTTTCATGCGTTTCAGGAACATTGCGGTGTTTAGCGGGGCAGCTCTTGCAGGCTTGATTTTGGGCAGCCTGATGGGGCCGGAACCGGTGAAAGCGGTGGCTCGCGAAATCATCGAATTGCAGCGCGATGTGACTTCCCTGCTGCAGGGGCAAAAAGATTTGTCCACGCAGATGACCCAGGATCACACTGTAATGCGCACCCTGGTGGAACAATCGAGCGACAGCGTGGGCAAGCTAAGCGCGTCCATGGGAGGGTTGCAGAAGTCCGTACAGGACGTTGCTGCGAACGGCGGCGCGCGTCTGGACACGATGTCTACACAAGTACAGGGGCTCTCTGACAACCTCGAAGAGATCAAATCCCGGCTCGGCAAGTTGAACCAACAGTTGACAGATTTGCAGAACACCGTGCAAAGCCTGGACGCAAAGGTTTCCGGCGGCGCGGCTCCGGCGGGAACGGCTCCAGCCGGCGGTACATCTGCAGTGCCTCCGACGGGTGCAGCCGCAACGGCTGCGGCTGCGGCGCCAAGCGCGGACACGCTTTATTCGAACGGCTACCGCGATTTGCAAACGGGCAAATACGATTTGTCGCGGCAAGAGTTCCTGGACTATCTGAAATACTATGGCGACACAGATTTGGCGTCGAATGCGCAGTTTTATCTTGGAGAAATAGCCTATGCTCAGAAGCAATACGCAGATGCGATCGCGCAATATGACAAGGTGCTGACGAATTATCCCAAGAGCTTCAAATTGGCGCCGGCAAGATTAAAGAAAGGCATGGCGCAACTGGAGCTGGGACAAAAGGCGCAGGGCATTCGGGAGTTGCGCGAGGTAGTGAAGCGTTATCCGGGAACGGAAGAAGAGCGCCGCGCGAGGGCAAAGCTGCGCGATTTGGGCGTAGCCGTTACGGCGGGCTGACGGACAGCGCTCGTTCAAAGCAGCCTTGGGCGCTGTTGTATTATTTTCCTCATGAACTATTCCCTGTCCGATGTGGAAGCGCGCGTTCTTGGATCGCTGGTGGAAAAAGAGATCACGACGCCTGAATACTATCCCCTCTCGCTGAACGCGCTGGTCAACGCCTGCAATCAGAAATCAAATCGCGAACCGGTGATGACGCTGGACGAAGATGCTGTGCGATCAGCGATTCGTTCATTAAACGATCAGGGATTGACCCGTTACGCGAGCACAGATAGTCGCGTGGGTAAATACGAACACCGGCTGAATGAGACGTTCAATTTTCACCGCCACGAAATTGCCCTGCTGTGCGTTTTGCTACTGCGCGGGCCGCAAACTCCTGGCGAGCTGCGCACACGGACGGAGCGAATGTACGCGTTCGAAGACCTGGAGTCTCTCCACAACGCGTTGAACCTATTGGCGAAGCGCGAGCCGCCGCTCGTGAAGGTGCTGCCGCGCCAGCCTGGGACCAAAGAGTCGCGTTATGTTCATTTGCTTTTTCCGGCGCCGGAGGGTTCTTCGGAGAGGGAATCGCGTAACGATGATCCGGTTGCGCCGCGGCACGACAAGATTTCCATGCTGGAAGCTGAGATTGCCGATCTGAAAAGCGAAATCGCCAGATTGAAGGAGCAGTTCGCGCAATTCCGCAAACAGTTCGAATAAGCTTGCGCTGGCCAGCGTGATACGTTTTGCTGGTCTGCGGCACTACCTTCTGTAAGAAATAGCGCAGGATCCTGCTTGAGCGGCTCCTCTGTTTCGACTCTCCCCGAAAATAACATCGCCCCCCGTCCGCTTAGCGCGTCTGCGCGAAAAATCGAAGGAGAATTCGTATGGAAAAGCATGAACTCACCAGGCTGGAAGCCCACATTCAATCGGTCAAGGCAGCTCATACCCTTCTCGCAGACAGCACGGATCTGGACGAACTCTGGAAAATCATCCACAGACCCGGCTGGACAACCCCTGCAGAACGCATGCTCGTAACAACAAGCCTGGAGTATCTCGAAGCCCAGACCAGGCTTGTGGCGACGCTGAGACAGAACCTTTTGGCAGGGGCAAAAGCTGTCGGAACGGCTCAGGCTGCCGGCGCCTAACATCCGCACCTTCGAAATTTTCAAAAGAGCTTCCCGCCCAATCCATCCACCGAATGGCACCGGACTCCCTCAAGAGTCCGGTGCTTCCTCCCGCGAATTGCACTTTCTGTTTGCTGCATGCTATCGTCACTTTCTTCACGGGGGAGAGTTTTTCATGGTGAATAAAGTGTTTTTGGTGGGGCGTTTGGGACGCGACCCGGAGACTCGCTACACGGGCGGAGGTTCGGCGGTTGCCAATTTCTCCGTCGCGACGGACGAAACCTACAAAGACCGCAACGGCGAACGCCAAAAGCGCACGGAATGGCACAAGATTGTCGTTTGGGGAAAGCAAGCGGAGATCGCGCAGCAATATTTGAAGAAGGGATCGCTGGTTTTTATCGAAGGACGGATCCAATCGCGCGAATGGCAGGACAAGGAAGGTCAGAAGCGAACCAGTTTTGAGATTGTGGCGAATAATTTCCGAATGCTCGGCGGCCGCGGTGATGGCGCTTCCGGTGGAGGCGGCGGGCGAAGCGGCGGAGACGATTACGATCAGGCCGGGCCGAGCGACGAACCAATGGGCGGCGGCCAGGGTGGGCCGGAGATTTCGGACGAAGATATTCCCTTCTAGCTTTTCAACGAAGGCGGCGAATCAGGGTTGGCCATTGCGGCGACGCTCTTCATCCACTTCCTGCAAGTACTTTTCATATTTCGGCAGCTGATCAGGATTAAGGAAGGAACGAACCTTTTGACGCGCTTCGCCTCTCGTTGCGTCAATCTGTGGCTGACTGGCGTCACGAATCGCTTTGAATTTGACTTGCGCCTCACGAATTGTTGCATCGAGCTTCTGGGCCTGGTCTGGCGTCAAATTCAACTTTTCCGTCAGCACATGTACTTTTTGCGCGCGCCGCGCGTCATCATTCAAAATTGGTTTAGCGGAGGCTGCATGGACATGCTCCGCCAAGTAATAGCCGGAAACGTTTCCCAACAGCACTGCAAGGACGAACACAACGAAGATCCAAATCGCTGCGCGCTGTTTAACGTGTCCGTTTGTGCCATCTGCCTGGTCGCTCATCGTGATTCCTCCGCTGCGGGAGTGGCAAATACTTCATCCTGACTCGTGGATGCAGCCTGTGCGGCGCTGTCCTCAAAAATTCCATTGGTCAGATCGGGTCTGCGGCTGCTGCCGGTGTAAAGCCATGTGCCAGCCATCAAGAGAAGCAGAGCTGCGATAGCCGAGAGGCGCGAGGCAAAGCCCGGAATTGCGGCCCAAGCGCGAGCACGCCGCGTCAATTCCGCCTCCTGCGCTTCAATGGCAGCCATCACGCGTTTCGAAAAGAAAGGACTCGGCTCCCTGCGCTGCGGTTCCCCGTCGCGCAAGAGTGCCTGAACTTCAGCCACGCCGGACTCCAAATCAGCGCTTTCTTTTCCACGATTTCGCCCGTAACCCATTTTGTAAAACCTCCCTGCCAACTCTCCCGCCTTACTGGACCTCTTTCGCTTTCTTAAGCTGCGAAAGAATGCGTTGTCTTGCTCGAAAAAGCCTGACCTTAACCGTATTTGTGTTCAGGTCAAAGATTTCCGCAATCTCTTCGATTGCAAATCCCTCGACCTCCTTCAGCACCAGCATCCCGCGATCGCGTTCATCAAGGAACCCAAGAAGCCGCTCGACGCGCTGCTTTGCGTCCAATCGAACCGTTAAATCCGTCTGCTCGGATTTGCGATTCTCGGAGGCCTGGTACATCCGGCCTTGTTCCTCGCTAAAGTCCGCCTCGTAAACCAGCGGCCTCACCTTGCGCTTTCTCAGCAGGTCCCAGCACTCATTGACTGTAATTTTATACAGCCAAGTTGTGAAGGCCGAACGTTGATCAAATTTCTTCAACGCAAAATAGGCCTTCACAAAGACCTGCTGCGAAACATCCTCGACGTCTTCCTGGCGCTTCAGAATTCCGCGAGCTACCGCAAATACCCGATTCTGATGGCGACGGACAAGTTCCTCGAATGCTTCCTTGTCGCCGCGCTGCGCCTTGCGAACCAGTTCGCGGTCGTTCAAGGCTCCCGGGGCGGGGGGCTCTTTATCCGCAACGCCCCCCCCAACCGTACCTGGCTGGGAGAGGTCCTTATTTGTGACGCGCGCCATAGGGTTCAGGTTACGTCCTAATCTTCTCCTGGTGTTCTCCCCGGGAATTCCCTACTGTGCTACAGGCGTTTCACACCGTCTACAGTAAGTTTATGCTTGCCTATAAACTTACCGACATGGAATAATGCCTGCATGATTATTGGTGACCGGCTTCGCGCTCTGCGCGAAGAAAAAAAACTCTCCCAGGGCGACATCGAGAAGCGCACTGGTTTACTCCGTTGCTATATTTCTCGCGTAGAAAATGGCCATACTGTTCCTGCCATTGAAACGCTGGAAAAACTGGCGCGCGCACTCGAAGTTCCTCTCTATCAACTCTTCTACGACGGCGAAGAGCCGCCGCAGTTGCCGAACCTTCCTAAGCGAAAATCGGGTGACGATATCGCTTGGGGCAGTGCCGGCAAAGAAGCACGCTACCTCAACAAGCTTCGCCGCTTGCTGAGCAAGGCCGATGAAGAAGATCGCAAGTTGATTCTCTACATGGCCCAGAAAGTCGCGAACCGGTAAGCGGGTGGTTTCCAGCCTACCGGCTGCAATAATTCCTTCATAAAAGGCCGCGTGGATGACTGTCCATGCGGCCTTTTTGTTTCTGCCCTCACTCCCACTCAATGGTTCCCGGCGGCTTGGAAGTGATGTCATAAACAACTCGTGTGATTCCCCGTACTTCGTTCACGATTCGAATTGAGATCCGCTCCAATACGTCGGAGGGGAGCCGCGACCAGTCAGCGGTCATGGCATCGTCGCTCTCCACAACGCGAACGACGGCTGTAAGACCGTATGTCCGTTCGTCACCCATCACACCAACGCTGCGCACGGGCAGCAGCACAGCAAACGCCTGCCAAATCTTGCTATAGAGTCCGGCGGATTTGATCTCTTCGCGGACGATCGCATCCGCTTCCCGTAAAAGCTTGAGATGATCCGCAGTAACCTCACCGAGGAGCCGAACAGCCAATCCGGGCCCGGGAAACGGATGTTTCAGCAATATCTCGTCTGGTAACCTCAGGTCCTTCCCGATGCGGCGAACTTCATCCTTAAAAAGATCGCGGAGTGGCTCGATCAGGGCGAAAGGCATGTTCTCCGGCAGACCACCGACGTTGTGGTGGGTCTTGATGGTGGCCGACGGACCTTTGACGGAAACTGATTCGATTACATCAGGGTAGAGCGTTCCTTGCACCAGGAAGCCGATTTCGCCATGCGCTTCGCCTGATTGAAGATTGCGGGCAGCTTCATCAAAAACGGCAATGAATTCCCTGCCGATAATTTTGCGCTTTTGTTCTGGATCGGTGACGCCTTTTAGCCTGGCAAGGAACCGCTCCGCAGCATCAACGCCAACAACATGAAGGCCGAGCCGTTCGCGATACATTGCGAGCGTGTCTTCGAATTCGTTCTTACGAAGCAGGCCGGTATTAACGAAGATGTTAGTCAGGCGATTCCCGATCGCCTTATGAACCAATACAGCCGCCACCGTGGAATCTACACCGCCACTCAGTCCGCAAATGGCCCACTTCTCGCCGACTATTTTGCGAATCGCATCAACAGTTTCTTCGACAAACGCCGCGCCATTCCACTTCGGCTCGGCTTTGCAGACTTCAAACAGGAAATTGCGCAGAATCTCCGTACCGTGGGCGGTGTGATTCACTTCGGGATGAAACTCGACGGCATAAATTCTTCGGGCCGCATCTTCAATCGCGCCAACGGCGTTTTCTGTTTTTGCCGTGCATCGAAAACCTGGAGCCAGGGCTTTGACATGGTCGCCATGGCTGTTCCAGACGTTGGATCCTTGCGGAATATTTTTGAAGAGCGGCGAAACGTGCTCGCTTGAATTTTCGAAGTTCAACTTGGCGCGGCCATATTCGCGGCGGCGTGCTCGCTCAACATGGCCGCCTAAAGTGTGTGTGATCCATTGCATGCCATAGCAAATCCCCAGCACGGGAACGCCTTGCGCCAAAACAGCGGGGTCGCACTTGGGAGCATCTTCTGCGTAAACGGAATTCGGTCCGCCGGAAAGGATGATACCCGCTGGCTCGTACTTGCGGATTTCGTCTACGTTCGTGGTGCAAGGCAGGATAGCGCTGAAGACCTTCTGCTCGCGGATGCGACGCGCAATCAGCTGCGTGTATTGCCCGCCGAAATCGAGCACGACCACACCGCCGCGCTCCGACTGTGGCTTGCCGTGTTCTTCCTGCATCTTTGCTCCAGTCGTCATCGTCGGCTCCATGGCAATTGTTCTAGGCTACTACGAGATTCAGCAATCTGTCGGGCACGTAGATCTTCTTCACGATGCGTTTGCCGTTCAGATACGACGCAATCGCTGGATCCTGCTGTGCCAAAGCCACGACAGCCTCTTCTTTTGCGCCTGCAGCAATCTTCAGCCGGCCGCGCACCTTGCCGCTAATCTGCACGGGGATCTCAACCTCGTCTTCGCGCGCAAGATCGATTTGTTCAGCAATCAGAGTTGGCCACGCCGCATTCCAGAGCCCGTCGCTGTGGCCCAACATCTCCCACAGTTCCTCAGCCAGATGCGGCGTCATCGGCGCAAGCATGAGTGTCAGCATTTCCAAGACTTCCTTGCGGACAGATGGCCTTACAGCTTGTTCGAGCGGTTCCGCCGCATAAATCGCATTCGTCAACTCCATGACCAATGCAATCGCCGAATTGAAATGCCACCGCGTCTCAAAGTCACTGGTGACGCGCTGCAACGTTTTGTAAGCAGTCGCAATAAGCTCTCGCTCTTTGTCCGACATCGGCGTTCTGCCGAAGTCGAAAGGCGTCGCGCCGCGGACCGCTTCCGAATGCTTGTCCACCAGACGAAACACACGGTTCAGGAATCGCCATGCGCCTTCAATGCTCTCTTCGCTCCACTCCAGGTCTTTTTCGGGGGGAGCGGCAAATAGAGTGTACAGACGCCCCGTGTCGGCGCCGAACTTTTCTGCCATCTCGTAGGCGCCGACGACGTTCCCTTTTGACTTGGACATAGCCGTGCCGCCTTTGAGCACCATACCCTGGGTAAACAGGCGCGAAATCGGTTCGTCGTGTTTAACCAGGCCGATGTCGCGCATCACTTTGCACCAAAAGCGTGAATAGAGAAGGTGAAGGATTGCGTGTGTAATTCCGCCGATGTACTGGTCAATCGGAAACCAATACGCAACTTTCTCCGGATCAAATGGCGTATTCGCATTGTGTGGGTCGCAATAGCGGTAGAAATACCACGACGAATCCACAAACGTATCCATCGTGTCCGTCTCGCGGCGCGCGGGACCGCCGCACTTCGGGCAAGCGGTGTTCACAAATTCGGGAGTGGTTGCGAGCGGCGATTCGCCTTGGCCAGTCAAATTCGGATTTGGAGGCAGCAGCACCGGCAAATCCTTGTCCGGCACGGGCACCAGCCCGTCTCTCTCGCAATAAATCACGGGGATCGGCGTGCCCCAGTAGCGCTGCCGCGAAATGCCCCAGTCGCGCAGCCGGAAAATTGTCTCGAGTTTGCCGAAGCCTTTTGCCGCCGCGTCCGCACCCATCTTCGCAATCGCAGCGGCAGGCGTTAGTCCGTTGTACGGTCCCGAATTTACCAGCTTCCCATTTTCATTTTCTTCAAACGGCGCTTCCATGGTTGCGCCATCGAGCGCGGCAACGCCGTCCGGCTGAATCACTACGCGAACCGGCAGGTCATATTTTCTGCAAAATTCGAAATCGCGTTGATCGTGCGCTGGCACGGCCATGATCGCGCCGGTGCCGTATTCCATCAGCACGAAATTCCCTACCCAAATCGGCAGCTTTTCGCCATTGAATGGATTGATCGCGTGGCGGCCCGTGAAAAAACCTTCCTTCTCCGCCGTGGCAATGTCTTCTGCTTTAGTCGAAGTTTTCTTCAACCGCGCGAGCATCGCGTCAGCATGATATTTAACTGGAGAACCATCCAGCAGTTTCGGGACGTAGGGATGATTCGGCGCAAGAATCATCGCGCTGGCGCCAAAAATCGTGTCAATGCGCGTAGTGAAAATCTCAATCGGCTCTAAGCCAGGCACATCCGCCACGGTAAATTTCACCTTGGCGCCTTGTGATTTGCCAATCCAATTGCGCTGCATCGTGATGACACGTTCTGGCCAGCCGCCCTCAAGTTGCTTCAAATCGTCCAGAAGCTGATCGGAATACGCTGTTGTCTTTAGAAACCATTGTTCGATTTCGCGGGCTTCCACCAACGTGTCTTCATGCCGCCAGCAATAGCCGCCATTCACCACCTGCTCGTTTGCAAGCACGGTGCAACACTTCGGGCACCAGTTCACGCGGCTCTTTTTCTTGTACGCAATTCCCTTTTCCAGCATGCGCAGGAAGAACCACTGATTCCACTTGTAATATTCCGGTTCGCACGTAGAAATTTCCCGCCGCCAGTCGTAGCTGAATCCAAACCGGCGCAGGGTTTTCTGAAACTCAGTGATGTTCTTGTTGGTCCATTCCCGCGGATGGGTCTGATTCTTGATTGCGGCATTTTCCGCAGGCAGGCCGAAGGCATCCCAGCCCATCGGATGAATCACGTTGAAACCGCGCATGCGCTTCACGCGGGCGACTACGTCGCCGATCGTGTAGTTCCGCATGTGGCCCATATGCAGGGTGCCGGAGGGATACGGCAGCATTTCGAGGACGTAGTATTTCTTTTTGGCCGGGTCGGCTTCAGTTTCGAAGACGCGGGCGTCTTCCCATCGCTTTTGCCACTTGGCTTCGATGGATTGAGGGTTGTACTCCGCCACTCGCGGTTATCCTTTGCTCCGGGAATTCGCTTTCTTCTTTGCGCTGGCCGCGGATTTTGCGCGCGCTTTCACTTCTTTTTTATGCGCTGCAATTTTTCTCTTCAGCGCATTCGTCATCATCGAGTAGCCCTTGTCGAACGCCGGCGCCACATCTTCAAGGCCTGCGAGTTCCCACACTTTAGCGACATTGCGGCGATCGTCGCCGGGTTCTTCAATCGGCGTCTCGAGCAAAAACACGCGCCCCAGCAAACCGGCGGGCGGCATCGCACTCAGGCGGGGATGCTTCAGGATGCGTCCAAAAGCTGACGCACCAATTTTCCCTTCGCCGATGTGCGCGTGGCGATCCACTTTGCCGCCAAGCGGAATCTTTGAATCATTGATGTGAAACACGGGCACGTTGTCGATCCCAATCGTTTGTTCAATGCGTTCAATGGTTTGTTCCAGCCCCGTTTCAGAGCTGATGTCATAGCCAGCAGCGAAAAGATGGGCGGTGTCCAGGCATGCACCGACACCCAATTCGGAAAGACCGGCAACCAAGTCGCCCACTTCTTCCAGCGTTGAACCGACTGCGGACCCCATTCCCGCAGTGTTCTCGATCAGAATTCTGAAATGGCCCAACTGAATTCGCCGCACGGCTTGCTTTACGCTCTCGATGATCGTCGCAATTGCGTGCTGCGTTTTGCTCTCGCCACGCGAGCCGGGATGCACAACCAGGAAGTCTGCGCCAAGTTGGACGCCGCGAACCAACTCCTCATGAAATGCCTGAATAGAGCGCGTCCGCAGCATTGGCTGCTGTGCAGCCAAATTGATCAGATAGTTTGCGTGAATGACCAGGGGCCCGAGTCCAAGTTCGGCTCGACGCGCCCGAAATGCGGCCGCATCCGCATCGGCAATACGGGAAGGCCCGCCCTGCCACATCCGGGGACTGGCCGAGAAGATCTGCAGCGCATTGCAGCCCAGCTTTTGAGCAGATTCCAGAGCGTTCACATAGCTTCCTGCGATGGAAGTGTGTATGCCGACGCGCAGGCTGCCATCCATCCAGGACGGCGCTTGTGGTTCAGGCTCTGGCTCAGGCCGGTATTCGTCTTCCGGGTCAAACTGCTTGTCTAATAATTGCGTCTCTTCTGCCATGCTTCCGTTGTAATTGCCGGTTGTCGGACCGGCGCCTTTCTATTCCTGTTTCTGACAGGCAAAAATTCCAATGTATGAATAACAGACTATTCTAGCATAATCGTCAAAATTGCTCTGAAAGCCCTGGAATATAGATTGACACGTTACGCCGAGTGAAAGTAATCTCTCCGCCTAACTCCTCGTTTCGGGCTGGCTTATTACCCTCTCCTGTCAGCCAGGCGAATCTCTCCCAAATCTAACTTCAGAGGTATCGCTATGCCTTCATTGCAGGATGTCGCGAATCAAATTAAGGACGATCTCGACCAGATCAAGGGTAGTACCGCGCTTACAGCCGGCCGGATTGACACGCTCACTCAACATCTCGACGCCGACACCGCCACACTGGCCCAGGGTTTGTTTGCGATTTGGGAAGTCGAGAAACAATCAGCGCAGCTGCTCGATGACAACGTAGTTCAGAACGAAACGATCATTTGTTGGCTGCAAACTCAAGCGGATCTGCAGTGCCGAATCCTGCGGCGGCTCGACACGCTCATCGACATAGATACCGCAACGCGCGATGCAGTGGTAAAGATGGAAAAAATTCTGGAACTAGTACACGCCAAAGAAACTCTGGAAGTCGATAACCTTGCAGCGGTGCAAGCGCAAGTAACGGCATGCTGCCCTCCCCCAGAGAAACAGCCCGAACCTTGCTACGAAGCTTGCCGCGAGGGCAAATTGCAGAGGTATCAACCAAAAGGACAGGACTGGCAACCGCCTCAAGCTCCCGGAAGAATTGGTTGAGAGGGACGGAGGGACATTGTGAGCCTCTTTATAACGACTGATACTGGTGGTGCGGGTGCAGGCAACGTATTTCCAATGAATGTGGAAGTCGATCTATTTTCGATTTCCCACGCAGACCTGGGTGATGGCACACATGCGGGCTTCGGAGAAGATCCTCCGAACAATAACCTGATTCAAATTACCTATGATCGAAGCGACGGGGGAATTCCGGCCACACGTTTGGATACGCTGGTTAACACCAACTTCGGTGTAAACGCCAACGGGATAGACATCATTGTCATAGGAGCTGGCGCTAATTTCACGCTTCTGGACGGTACGATGGCCGCTGGGAATGGAGTTACTTTGCCAGTGGGAGATGCAGACAATCCTACGGGATCCGTCCTGGTCATTTACGACACCTCGGACAACAACGGAACGGGTATCTGCGTGCGTAAACAAGGCGACGGCGACGGAACTTACAAGCTGGAAGAACCATCCAGCGTTATCCTCTATCACGAGCTTTCACATGCCTTTCATCTGGCCAACGGCGACCCTCTCTCGCTGAGTGCAAGCGGCTGCACCGCCTCTCCAGAAGAGAACCGCGCAGAAACAGATGAGAACGACATGCGGGATCAACTCGGACTTCCTCACCGTGACGCAACTGATCACTGTGGGAGCGCCGGCTGCCAGTCTTCTTCCTGTTGCATAGTGGCTAGCGTGGCGAGTGGATCAATTTATTCGGACGCCGTGAATTCCCTTCGCGAAGTACGAGATGGTATCTTGCGCGGCTCTGAAATTGGGCATGACTTCTTCAATCACTTTTACCAGGACTATTATGGATTCAGCCCGGAAGTTTGTCGCTTGATGGCCCGTTCTCCGGAGCTTTTAAATCTCATCCGGGTCCGATTCCTGGCACCTCTGACCGTCGTTCTGGATCTGATTCGCGCACACAGCATCGACCGTTTGGACGATGAAGCTCTGGGATTGCGCTTCGCTGCGAATCTTTCGAAAGAATCTGAACTTCTCAACTTGACACATTCGGAAATTGAATTGGCCCGTGTGCTTTTGGCCGGAGCGCCGCTTCCCGACACGGATATCCCACTCGTAACGGAGTTGGCCAATCTTCTCGGCGAACGGGCTTGGTCAAGCACTTTTGTGAAATGGACGCTCGTTGAACCGATAAAGATGTTGGTTGATGCGCTTTCCTGGCACCGCGAAAATGTGAATTTGAACGAAATAGGAAAGAGGCTTGGCGCCAGCTTCGATCAGTGGTCTGTCCAAATGCCCATTACGCCCGTGTGGAATACACTTTCTATGTATACATTGAACGAAGAGTTGGAATTTTTGGAACGAACTCTTCTATCTACGGAAGAGAGTCGCCGTTTCTTTGGGAAAAGACTCGTAGCGGCCTTGCCTGCTGAAAAGGCCGTTGTGGTTTCGGCCCGGTGGAGGATGTAATGGCTTCGAAAAATGAGCTGAAAATTACCGATGTATCGCTGAATGACGATGCCAAGAAACTCGGACTGCGCGTTTCGCTTCAAAACCCTGGCGACCGCACTCTACACATGTATGCCACGGTGCGAGCAATTCGCTATGACGCGGCAACGAAAACCCTGGAAGTACAATTATCCGACCGTGGACTACGAGATGTCCGGCCGAACAGTACGTTCCTGCACCCAAAGTTCACAGCGATCGATCCTAATAGCGAAACAACCTTGGAGCTTACTCTTCCTCGCACGATTGCACGTTTGAAGCAGGGGCAGCGACTAATTGCACCTGTCGTAGAAGAGCTTCCCGTACACGAAGCTAAAAACATCGACGTTGAAATTGCCTATAGTGGTACCCCGTTTTACAGAGACCAAAGACCAAAATCCGGAAAGTCTCCGAGGCAGGTAATGACAGACTGGGCCGAAGGATTGGCAAAATATAGGAAGCGCCTAGGCAAACATTAGCCTGCGCGAAGGTCACGTTTGCGTCTGGAAATTAGACTGAACCTCAAACTGCTCAAATCCCCGCGAACCACTTGTATCCGAACTCGGATGCCACCGAACCCTGCCCTTTGCCGAATTTCTTGATGTCGTCCGTTACGGTCAGATGGTTGATGAATTTCACGTTCTTGTATCCAAGCTGCCGCGGCACCCTCATGCGGAGCGGTCCGCCATGAGCGACCGGCAGATCTTTGTCGTTCATTCCATACGCGATCAACGTCTGCGGATGCTGGGCTTCGTCAATGTCAATGCTGTCCCAGGTATTCGGCTCCATCGAAATGTAGACCACGAATTTCGCTTGCGGCTTCACACCGACGACATCAAGCACATGCGAAAGCGGCACGCCGTTCCACTCCGCGATATACGACCAGCCCTCCTCGCAGGCTAGCTCCGTGATGTGCCCTCGCGATGGATAGCTCCTGAGCTGTGCGACGGAAAACGTTCCAGGACGCTCGACAAGTCCGTCAATCGTCAGCCGCCAGTCGGCGAATCCACCGGCTTGCAATCGCTTGAATTCATCGCTCGGCTTGGCAATTTCGTTTGCGAAAGGAGGTTTCGAAATCTGATTCTTTGAAAATTCTCGCGCTTTCGAGTGTCTCGCAAGCACGCGTTGCGTCATGTAATTCAGAGTTTCGCCGGGGCCGTAAATACCACCGCCGTCCGGAGGCACCAGTCCATACTTTTTCGCGAGTCGCGCGGCGACACCAAGACCAGTCGCTCCAGCAACGGCGGCCAGCCCGCCGGTAATCAGCCTTCTTCTCGAATTTTGCGTTGAGGAGCCGCTCATTGATCCTCCTTCTTCACCGCATCCACTAGACGGTTATCTGATGCGTCCCGTAATCATCGCAATGGTTCGACTCCAGAAGCCAGCGAACCAAACCATCAGCACGTGAACCAGAAGGAACACGAGCAGGAATACGGAAACGAAAAAATGGATTGTTCGTGCGGATTGCCGCCCGCCGAGCAAATTCACCGTCGCGGGAAACGCTGCATCCCACATAGGCGACATCGCCAACCCGCTCCATATCACCAGCGGGAACGCCACAAAGAGAACGAAAAGATAAGACAGCTTTTGCAGCAAATTGTATGAATGGGCATCCGCAACGCCCGGCCGTGCAAACTTTAGATGACTTTTCAGCGTCGCCAAGAGTGCGCCCAAGGATCGCTCGCCTTTTTGTGGAAGCAACTCTCGCCGGAAGTATCCGGAAAATATTCCAGACAGCACGTAGAACAAACCAGTCAATACGACCAACCACGCCGCTTGAAAATGCAATGCGCGACTCCAGCCATTTTGATCTGGCAAGGTATATCCGTAACCCGTCGGCACTAAATTCCGTGAAGATGGGACCGGTATCTTGAATAGTACCGGCGTATTCACGTTTCCCGTTTCGCCCCAATAAAAACGCGGATGAGAAATTACAATTTCTGCTCCGGTAACAAGCAAAGCAAGAAAGCACATCGCGGACAGCCAATGCGTAATTCGAACAAGAAGTGAGTGCCTTGGACGAGGATTGCAAATAGCCGAGGAAATTGAGCCGGCAATAGCACTACTCGCGGGCATAGCCGTGGATTTCGCTTCACTCATAGCTGGCTCCGCCAGGTCGCACGCCGCGACCACCGATCGCCCGCTATGCTACCACGGGCTCAACCATGAAGGAGAGATGGCGGCAATTTGCTGCGGCTGAACACCTAAAGTACACTCAATTTCTCGCCACTCGAAAGGGATTTTCATGCTGATCGTCATGCAGTCGCAGGCCACCGAGGAGCAGATACGTGCCGTCTGTGCGCGCATTGAAAGCCTCGGTTTGAAAGCGCATCCCATTCCCGGTTCTCTGCGCACTGCCATTGGCATCACCGGTAATAAAGGCTCACTTGACCTCGGCGTTCTGGAATCAATGTCTGGTGTTGTGGAGTGTATTCCGGTCAGCAAGCCGTACAAACTGGTCAGCAGAGATGCGAAAGAGGAAGGCACAGTCCTCAAGATTCCGACCCCATCGGGAGATGTACTGGTCGGTGAAAAGCATATCGCCCTGGTCGCCGGTCCTTGCGCCGTGGAGACGGAAGAACAGTGCATGACCGTTGGCGCACAACTGAAAGCTACTGGCGTGCGCCTATTTCGGGGTGGCGCTTACAAGCCACGTACCTCCCCGTATAGTTTTCAGGGTTTGGGGGAAGAAGGGCTGAAGATTCTGGCTAAAGTCCGCGATGCTTACGGATTTGGAATTATCACCGAAGCGATTGATAACGAGAGCCTCGATCTGGTCGAAGAATATGCGGACGTAATCCAAATCGGCGCGCGCAACATGCAGAATTTTTCATTGCTGAAGCGTGCGGGCCGCGCAAAAAAGCCAGTTTTGCTGAAGCGCGGCATGGCAGCTACTCTCGACGAATTTCTGATGGCTGCGGAATATATTCTGAGCGAAGGCAACTACAACGTAATGCTTTGCGAGAGGGGCGTCCGCACGTTCTCCGACTTCTCAAGAAATACTTTAGATCTTGCCGTGGTGCCTGCTGTCAAGAAACGCAGCCACTTGCCGATACTCGTTGACCCCAGTCACGGCACGGGCAAGCGTCACAAGGTCTTGCCACTATCGCGAGCAGCCGTGGCTGTCGGTGCAGACGGGCTTCTGGTGGAAGTGCATCATGACCCGGAGAAAGCACTCTCCGACGGTATGCAATCCATTCTGCCGGAAGAATTCGCCGAGCTTTCCATGGAAGTAAAGCAAATCGCAAACGTCTTGCACCGGATCGTGAATTAAGTTCTGGAAGATGAATCGAGTCTCCAAATTCCGAGTGGCGTTTCTGCTTTTTGTGCTATCTCTCGCTGGAGTTATCGTCCTTGCGCGCGAGCACCGGCCTTCGTTTTTGCGGCCAGATTTACACAGCATGGCCTACGTGACCACTGCCACTGGCAATGTCTCAGTCGTTGATCTCGTCAAGAACGCCACCATCGCGCGCGTTTCGGTTGGACCAGACGCTTCCGAGCTGCGTGCCCACCCAACGCAGAAGGAAATATGGGGAGTCAGCCCTTCCGGAGGATACGTCTGGGTACTCGATGCATTGAACAATCAGCTTAATTCCAAGATTATGGTCGGCGGTTCGCCATACTCGCTGGACTTTTCGCCGGATGCGAAACTCGCTTATACGACTTCGAGTTCGGCGAATTCCCTGCTTGCAATTGATTGCGCCTCAAAAAAAGTTTCCGCTCGCTCAGGAACAGGCGCTCAGCCTGTTCTGGCTCGCGCGACTCCTGACGGAAAGTTCGTGGTAGTCGTAAATCACCACGACGCGACACTGGGAATTCACAGCGCGCAGAGTTTACAGCAAATATTTGCCATAAGCGTAGTGGCGAATCCCGATGATGTCGCGATTCTGCCGGACAGTTCCGTGGCGTTCGTGATGAGCCGCTCCGAGAAAAGGCTTTCCGTCGTTGACCTGAAGCGTGGCGTGCGTTTGACCAATCTCGAGCTTGCGGGAACTCCTTCCCAAATGATTCTCAAACCAGACGGCGGCGAACTATTTGTCCTGTCCCCTGAATCGCACGGACTGCAGGCGATCAATACTTGGACACACGAAGTTGGCGACTATATCGTGACCGGTTCCGCTCCTACCCGCGGCGCGCTTTTGAGTGATTCGGGGACTTTGTATATTTCGGACGCGGCCGCCGGGACGATTGCGTCACTGGATATCAATACGCGTCAACTGAGCAAGCAGCCCGTTCCTGCCGGACAGTCGCCCGGCGCTCTCACATTCGATCCCGGGGAGAAGCCACGGCTGCTCTTGGTGCTCAGTGAGGCGTCAGGTGACTTAAGCGTCGTGCGAATCAGTTCCGATCGCACCACAGCGCTGCTGACGATGATTCCAATCGGGGATCGCCCTCGCGAGCTGGCTGTTAAGCTTTTCTAGATTCAGGAATTTCAGAGCGGAGGCTCAATCGACCAAGTGGCGCTCTCGTCCCCTAGCGATACATCCAAATACCCCTCCGCGGGCAGAACATCCACCGGCAGGCCCCCATGCCACAGCGCAACTCCAATTCGCAGTTTTTGAATTCCGTGAAGTTGCAGCAATTCCCTTTTTAATGCGACTTCAAGAATCTTCTCGAACGCAACTTCCGCGGATTGTAGAGGATTCAGCAAACAGATTCTCGCTTGCTCCACGGAAAATTCCACAAGCTTCCCTTTTTCCACGCGGGCGATGACGGCAACCTCGTCCGCTGCTTGAATCGTGACGCGGAATTCCGCCTTCTCGAGCTCTTTCAAGGATTCTTCAAAGCAGTCGAGCCGCAAACAAAACCGTTCCTGCTCAAAACCGTAACGAAGCTCCTTTAAGTAGAAGTTGCGGCCATGCATTGTAGCGCTGCGTCGCTCCGGTGCATAAAGTCCTGCGCCCATCCATTCGAAGTACGACGTTTCCCTTCCGTCCACCTTGATCTTTACCAACTCGATCGGTGCAATGTGCAGCGCGTGCTCCGGCAGCTTCTTGATGGGTTTCGCAAGCTCGTCGGGAGCGATTTCGCCAAGCGCGACATAGACTCCTGTAAGGTGCTTACGGTAGAGAGCGTCAAATTCGGCATCGTTTGCGGTGCTGTGCTCCGGACCATACCACCAGCACCAATCGCTTCCTTCCGCCGCCAGCAACGATTCCTTGGCCTTTGCGAGTGCTTCCGCGGTGGGCGCCCCTTTGCGGCCCTCTTTGTGAGCAGCTTCCGCACGCGCGAAAGCTTCGCGCGCGTCCCACAGCAACTCCCAGGCCGCCACGTCTTCGCTGTTGCCAATCCAGACGTCGAAATTGGCGAGAATCCACGACGCCGGAAAAATTCCATTGTTCTGAGGAATCTCACCGGCTGCTTGAATCGCCTCGGAAACGGTGAGTGCGCGGAAATCGCTGTCGGATTGAATTCTTCCGTAAAACTCGCGGAGAAATTCACGGCCATTTCCCGGGTAATATTCCCAGGCATTTTCTCCGTCAAGAAAAAGAGAAATGGTCAGGGGACTATTTCCGGGTACGCGTTCCCCCAGGAACCTGAGGCGGGCATGAAGATCAGCGGCTGCGGCTTTTCCATCCATGCGGCTATACACGAAGCCAATCAAGTCGGAAAGATGGTGATCGCGAAAGAATCCGGTAATGGATTGACCGCCAGTTTGAATCCGCCATGGCTTATACAAACGATCTGAATTGGCAGGAAGGCCGCTCGAATCCCGGAAAAATCCGACGTTGAGCGTGCGGCCGAGAACGCCTTCGTCTGTGCCGAACCACTTAAAGCCTTCTTCGGCGGCGATGTTTAACGTTTGATCTGAAACGGAGCCTTCCGAGGGCCACAATCCGGCGGGCGGAGTTCCGAAGATGCGTTCGTGATATTCACGCGCACGGCGAAGCTGTTCCCGTGCGTCTTCGGGATGTTTGTAAGCTCTTCGTGGCAAAGGTGTACCGGGATTTGCGACTCGTGCGATGTCAGAGTCGCAAATCAAGGGAAGGATTGGGTGATAGAACGGAGTCGTGCTGAGTTCAATTTGACCGCGCTTTGCCGCTTCGGCGTAGATTGGCAAAACCAATTTCAGAAATTCGAGTTGCTTGACTTTCATCACCAGCTTGTCTGTCTCTGAAAAATTTTTTCCTTTTGCAGAGAGGCGATTTATTTCTACATCTCGGGCAATCCACTCTTCGTCCATCCAGGCAAGCTGAGAAAGCAACTGCAAATCCCGCCAATCCCGCGGAGTAAATGTGACAAGCGCCTGGGCGCCGCCGGCAGGCCGGGACCAATCGAACAGTTCCTGGAACCGCGGCCAACGGGAAAGGAAGCGTTCATGATTGACCTGGAACGCGCGGGACAAAATCTCCGCTTTGCATTCCCGCGTGAGCTGCTCCGCGTTCTTAAACGCCAGATCGAACCACGGCTCATTGAAATTGCCGCTTGCGTACTCTTCAAGCTGCAAGCCGAGCGAAGGCACAACGTTGAATGTGGCGTGGAATTTTGGGAATTCTTCCAGGATTTTGACCATGCCCCAGTAGTCTTTCAGGGCATGGAGGCGAGTCCAGGGCAATACATAGCGCCCCGTTTCAGGGTCGCGATACTGCGGCTGGTGCATGTGCCATAGCAGGACGAGGTTAATCTTGTTCATCGCGTGCACCGCGACTCTGGCACGTCCGTCTGCATGCTAGACTCTTCCTTCGGCTCATGCGCATCCTGGATCGCTACATAGTCCGCGAAATCTTTCGTCATGCGCTCTTGGGCCTCATTGTCTTCACGTTTGTATTCTTCGTTCCTCAACTTGTTCGCCTGATGGAGCTACTGGTCCGCCACTCGGGCTCGGGTGGACAACTCGTCAAACTTTTTTTATGCCTCTTCCCCGGCGTGCTCGCGTTTACGGTTCCCATGGCGATACTCGTCGGCGTGCTGCTTGGACTTGGCCGCATGTCTACCGACAGCGAAATCATCGCTCTGACCGCATTGGGCATTGGCCGAACTCGAATCCTGCTGCCTGTGGCCGTGCTTGCGCTGACTGGCCTCATCATTACAGCTTCGATGACCCTGTGGATCGGGCCCCTTGCCCTGCGAAGCTTCCGCTCGATCGAAGCCGACCTCATTGCCAATCAGGTTTCCTTTCAGGTGCAGCCGCGCGTTTTTGACGAGCGTTTTCCCAAGACAGTACTTTACGTCAACGACGTCTCCGCAAGCGGGACACAATGGCACGGTGTGTTCCTTGCGGAAGCAGGGGACCAAAACAGTTCGCAGCTGACGCTAGCGGAAAACGCGATTGTAATTGCCGAGCCGCAACTCGGCAAGTTGGAGCTGCATCTGCAGGGCGGCACGACGCATGAATTCGCCAGGCAGGATCCGGACCACTATTCCGTCACGCAGTTCGGGCAGAGCGATTTGCCTATCGAAGTCACGGGGCTGGTGCCCGCCAAAGAGCGATCACTAAGCAATCAAGAGAGACCTGTTTCGCAACTTTGGAGCGAGCGCGGGCCTGCATGGCGCGAAGCGCGTGTCGAACTGAACCGCCGGATTGCATTCCCTTTTGCGTGTATTTTCTTTGCGCTCGTGGCTGTGCCCCTGGGTTCTCAGCCGCGTCGCGGCGGGCGAGCCGCGGGAACATTGCTTGCTGTGCTTCTGATAGCGTCGTACTACCTGATGTTTGTTTTTGGAACGGGATTGGCTCGTCAGGGTGCGTTGCCAGTACCGGTCGGAATCTGGATTGCGAACCTTGTGCTCGGAATTCTCGGACTGATTCTACTTCCGCGAATGGAGCAACTGCGCGGAGACAGCATCTGGACGTCGGCGCTTTCGCGGTGGCGAAGTTGGGCAAGGCTATTGCGTCGCAGGAAAGCAGCGCGAGCAAGAGAAGTTTCCTCTGCGCGCACCCTGAATGGCCCGCGCGAAACAGACCTAACCGTACAGTACAGCAACAGCTTCCCGCGGCTGATGGATATTTATTTATTGCGGCGATTTCTTTCTTACTTTTTCTTGTTGATGGCGATGTTTATCTTCTTGTTCGAGACGTTTACCTTCTTCGAACTGCTGGATGACATTGCGCGACACAAGATTCCGTTTTTAGTTGTCGTGAACTATTTCCGGTATTTGACCCCTTATCTTTCTTATCAACTTGCACCACTTGCCGCGCTGGTTGCTGTGCTCGTTACACTCGGTGTAATGAGCAAGAACAATGAAATCACCGCATGCAAAGCGAGTGGAATCAGCCTTTACCGGCTGGCTGTGCCGCTCTTGTTGGCGGGGCTAACGCTGGCAACCATGATGGTGGTTCTCGATGACACCTATTTGCCATATGCAAACCAACGACAAGACGCGCTGCGCAATCAGATCAAGGGCAAGCCAGCACAGACTTACACGCGTCCGCAGCGCTGGATTTTTGGCGAGAATGCAAAAATATACAATTACGATCTTTTCGACCCCACGCAAAACCTGTTTGGCGGTTTGACCGTGCTGGAGCTTGATCCCGCCACGTTTCATGTGAGGCGCCGGATTTTTGCGAACCGGGCGCGCTGGTCGCAGCAGCAAAGCGTTTGGATCCTTGAGAATGGCTGGATTCGGGATTTTGCCGATGGGACCATTGCGAGCTACCAGCCGTTTGGTGCGACCGCCCTTGCGGAATTGAAGGAGCCGCCCGCCTACTTCAATCGGCAAGTGTTGCAAGCCTTTCAGATGAGTTGGGACGAACTGCGCTCGTACATTGATGGATTGCAGCGCGCGGGATTTGACGTTTCCGCGTTGCGTGTTCAATGGCATAAAAAGCTGGCCTATCCCCTGATTGCGCCAGTAAGCATGCTGCTGGCGATTCCCTTTGCCCTTCTTGTGGGAATGCGCGGGGCGATTGGCGGTGTCGCTGTCGGAATTGGGATTGCAATTGCATACTGGGCTGCATCGGCATTGCTGGAGGCTATGGGCGGCGTGGGGCAGTTGCCGCCGTTGCTGGCAGGGTGGTCGCCAGATCTGATTTTCTTTTTCTTTGGGATGTATTTCTTCTTCAAGATGCCCACGTAACGAGCGATGGCAGAACGGCCACGGAGAACACTTCCAAAGCGCTATTTCTGATTGAGCTTCCAACTGATTTTGTGGAGCATTCCAAGCAAGATTTCGGCGTCGGCGGCTTCCAGGTTCATCCTTCGAACCATTCTGCGCAGCTTTTCTTCCGCGAGCTGGCCGGTCTTGGGATTGATGTACTCACTCTCCCGCAGTGCAGCTAGCAGTGTCTGCGTGATGCGTTCAATTGTTCCCGAATTGGCAGTCTTGCGGTCTGCTAAGGCAGATCTCGCTGGCTTTTGACGCGCGAGTTCGTAAAGACAGATAGCCACCGCTTGCCCCAAGTTCATGGATTGATGCTCTTTGCGAGTGGGAATGTGCATGACCCAATGGCAATGACTGAGCGCGTCGTTTGAAAGACCCCATTTTTCAGAGCCGAAAAGCAAGGCAACCGGGGATTTGGTCAGCCTCTTCTTGATGGCAAAGGCACCATCCGCCAGCACCTTCAATGGCTGCTGAAGTTGGCGATGCTTGACGGCCGTGGTTCCAACCACAAGCGTGCAATCGGCAATCGCTTCTGCCACATTGGCGAACTCCTGCGAGTCTGTTAGGACCGGCGAAGCGCCTACAGCTGACTTGGCATCGCGATAAGCGACTTCATACGGATTGACGACTCGCAGACGGGAAAAGCCGAAATTGCTCATAGCTCGGGCGGCAGCTCCGATGTTCAACGGATTTCGCGGAGCGACCAGGACAACGCGAAGCTGATCAGCCTTTGTAGTGCCTTCCACCTAAACAAAAACCTCAACAATAATTGAAGCCGTCAGAAAGCAAACTGTTACTTCAGCTGTCTGCTCGCCGACGGCTTCAAGTTGTACTTTAACTTCAAATCACAGCAAAGCTGTTACTTCTTTTTCTTGCCCTTTGCAGCCTTTGCGGCTTGTTCCTCTTCTACCATCGCTTGAGCAGCAGACAACCGCGCGACTGGCACGCGAAACGGCGAGCAGCTAACGTAGGTGAGGCCAATGCGATGGCAGAACTTCACACTATCTGGATCGCCTCCATGCTCACCGCAGATGCCAAGTTTGATGTCGGGACGAGTCTTCTTTCCCTTGGCCACTGCCATCTCCATCAGTTGGCCCACACCGGACTGATCTACGGTGGCAAATGGATTCTTCTTTACGATTTCGAGCTCCTGGTAAGGACCGAGGAAAGATCCGGAATCATCGCGGCTCATGCCGAGGGTGGTTTGGGTCAGGTCGTTGGTGCCAAAGCTGAAGAATTCAGCCGAGTGGGCGATCTCGTCGGCCGTCAAAGCGCCGCGCGGCACCTCGATCATAGTGCCAACGAGATAGTTGATCTTGACATTCTTTTCCTTCATGACTTCCTTGGCAACGCGATGGACGACTTCAACTTGAAGGTCGAGCTCCTTCTTGAAGCCAACGAGTGGAATCATGATCTCAGGATGTACTTTAAGTCCCGATTTTTGCACCTCAGCAGCTGCTTCAAAGACTGCGCGAGATTGCATTTCTGAAATTTCCGAATAGACGATGCCAAGACGGCATCCCCGGAAACCGAGCATGGGGTTAAATTCATGCAATTCTTTAACTCGCTGATGGATCTTTTCGACAGGCACGCCCATTTTTTGAGCCAAGTCCTTCTGAGCAGCGCCTTCGTGTGGCAAGAACTCGTGCAGAGGCGGATCCAGGAAGCGGATCGTAGCAGGATGACCTGCAAGCACTTTGAAGATGCCGATAAAATCCTCGCGCTGGTACGGGAGGATTTTAGCGAGAGCCTGCTGCCGGTGCTCCTTCGTGTCGGCGAGAATCATTTCGCGCATCGCGTCAATGCGATTGCCTTCAAAGAACATGTGCTCCGTACGGCAGAGGCCGATACCACTGGCTCCAAAAGCGACGGCGTGTGCAGTCTGTTCTGGTGTATCCGCATTGGTGCGCACGCTCATGCGCGTAGCTTTGGCGCACCAGTCCATGAGCTTTTTGAAGTTCTGATAGGTCTGGCTTTTGCCGCCGTCCAGTGACTTTTCAATGAGCACTTGAACGATTTCCGAGGCGGCAGTGGGGATTTTGCCGGCATAGACTTCGCCAGCCGTGCCGTTGATAGAAAGGTCGTCCCCTTCCTTGTAGGTCTTGCCGTCCACCGTCATGGTTTTGGCGGCATAGTCGATCTGCAGAGCAGCAGCTCCGCAAACACAGACTTTGCCCATTTGCCGGGCGACCAGCGCAGCGTGGGAACTGACTCCGCCCTTTGCCGTAAGGATGCCTTCCGCTGCGATCATGCCCCGCAGGTCTTCTGGTGAGGTTTCATTGCGAACGAGCAGCACCTTCTCTCCACGCTCTGCGGCCTGAACTGCGCGATCGGCGTTGAGATACATGCGGCCGGTTGCGGCGCCTGGGCCCGCAGGAAGTCCCTTCGCAATAATCTTCGCTGCGCCGACAGCCTTGCGGTCGAAGATAGGGGCGAGTACTTGCTCCAACTGATCGGCAGGCACACGGCGGATGGCCGTCTTCCAGTCGATGAGTTTTTCCTTTTCCATCTCGACGGCGAAGCGAACGGCGGCCAAGCCCGTGCGTTTTCCGCTCCGCGTCTGCAACATGAACACTTTGCTGTCCTGAATCGTAAACTCGAAGTCCTGCACATCCTTAAAGTGTTTCTCGAGCTTTGCCCGAATACCTTCCAGCTCTTTGAACGCATTCGGCATGTAGTTCTTCAGATTGGCGACAGGCTCCGGAGTGCGAACGCCTGCAACGACGTCCTCTCCCTGAGCGTTGATAAGAAATTCACCGTAAAAAACTTTCTCGCCCGTGGCAGGGTCGCGCGTGAAAGCGACGCCAGAGCCAGAGCGATCGCCTGTGTTGCCGTACACCATCGCCTGAACGTTGACGGCCGTTCCCCATTCGGAAGGAATGTTGTACTTGCGGCGATACACGATGGCGCGGTCGTTCATCCAGGAACCAAATACGGCTCCAATCGCGCCCCAGAGTTGCTTCCAAATGTCTTGTGGGAATTCGTGCCCGACACGTTCCTTGATGAGCTTTTTGAAACGGGCGACGAGCTCTTGCAGATCAGCGACCGAGAGCTTGGTGTCTTCCACGTCGGCGTGATGGCGCTCATGTTTTAACTGATGAATAACCACTTCAAATGGCTCATGATCTTCGCTCGGGCGCTTTTGCACGCCCATGACAACGTCGCCGTACATCTGAATGAATCGGCGGTAACAGTCCCAAGCGAAACGCTCATTGCCCGTAGCGCGGCCCAGCGTCAGAACGGTTTCATCATTCAGGCCGAGGTTAAGAATAGTGTCCATCATGCCGGGCATGGAATCGCGCGCGCCGGAGCGTACGGAAACGAGGAGCGGCAACTTGTTTTTGTCGCCGAACTTTGTGCCCATGATTTTTTCGACCTTGCCCATGGCAGCTTTCACTTCGCCATCGAGCGACTTGGGATACGACTTCTTGTTACCGTAATAGTAGGTGCAGACTTCCGTGGTGACGGTAAAGCCAGGAGGAACGGGAAGGCCAATCCGGCTCATTTCAGCAAGGCCAGCGCCCTTGCCACCCAAGAGGGCGCGCCAACTGCCGTCGCCTTCCGCTTTCCCTGCTCCGAAGGAATAGACCCATTTAGTCACAGTGTGCCTCTCATACGATTGTGGAATGTAGTGCGTGAACCAGAAAATTGATTTGCAAAGTCGGCGCGCCGACATGTGTGTCGTTGCAGAGTAATTTGAAAATTAAAGTAACACTTCATGTCGTTAATTCTTGCCCTCTCCACCGAGTTCGGAGAAATCTGCAATGGTGGAGAATTCGCGCAGCAATTCATTAAGCAGAAGCAGCCGATTTTTCCTCACCGCTTCGTTCTCAGCCATAACCATGACTTGCTCAAAAAAGCGATCCACTTCAGGACGGAGCGCTGCGATCACTTCAAGCGCTTCCTTGTAGTGACCGGCGCGTTTCTGCTCTTCAACTTTTGGTCCGGCCTTGCGCATAGCGGCGAAAAGAGCACGTTCGGCATCGCCCTCGAAAAGGTCGGGCTGGGTGTGCGCGCCCTCCGCTTGCTTCCCTGCCTTCTCCAGGATCTTTCGAATGCGCTTGAAGGATACCGTAAGCGGCTCGAAGTTCTTGGATTTGCGAATTGCGTGGAGCGCATCGAGACGCTTGCGCGCATCAACAAGATCGTCTGCGCCTGCTTTGAAGACGGCGTTCACTTCGTCGTACTCGAAGCCGTCTTTTTCGCGGAAGACATAACGCGCTCTATCTCGCAAGAATTCGAGAATTTGGTTCTCCTGTTCCTGCGTCACACTTTTCTTGGGTGCGTGCGTCAGAAGAGTTTTCACTGCTTGACCCGCCGCGAGGGAAATCGAAAGCGGCAGCTTCTTTTCGAGGATGATCTTTACGATTCCCAGAGCAGCGCGGCGGAGTGCGAATGGATCGCTTGAACCGCTCGGGACTACCCCAACCGCGAAGCAGCCGACCACGGAGTCAAGTTTGTCTGCGATGGCGACGGCGCAGCCGGTGAGATTGCGTGGGATGGGATCGTCGAGGCCGACGGGGCGGTAATGGTCGTAGATGGCGTCGGCAACTTCTTGAGGCTCTCCCTGCGCTTGGGCGTAGAGGCCACCGACAACTCCCTGAAGCTCCGTAAACTCGCGAACCATTTCCGTGGCCAGGTCGCACTTGGCGAGTTCCGCGGCGCGATCGGCTTCGGCCACGTGCGCCTGGCCAAGACCAAGATTGAACCATTGTTCTGCCAGCCAGCGGGCAATGGCGCGGACGCGCTCTACCTTGTCGCGATAACTTCCGAGTCGTGATTCGTACGTGACGCGATCGAGTTTGGGCAGATAGTCGGCCAGCCGACATTTCTGGTCGGAGTGCCAGAAGAATTGCGCGTCGGCGAAACGGGCACGAAGAACTTTTTCGTGGCCAATGCGAGTAAGTCCCTTGGGATCCTTGTCGAGATTGATCACCGCCAGGAAGTTTGGGGCAAGCTCGCCGTTGCGCTTTTCGACAGCAAAGTATTTCTGATGGCCGCGCATCACGGTGATGAGAATTTCATCGGGAAGCGTTAAAAAAGCCGGATCGAAGCGACCTTCGATTACGGTCGGATATTCATTAAGGTAGCTGACGAGCTTCAGGAGTTCCGCATCCTCGTGAACTTTGTAGCTCCCCTTCCTGGCGAGGGCAGCAAGTTCTTTCTCAACTTTCTCGCGGCGGATAGCTGCAGGTACAATGACGCCGTTTGCGCGGAGCTTCTTTTCGTAGTCGGCAAAATCCTTGACGCGAATTTTGGAAGCGCCGAGGAAGCGATGTCCGGAAGTCTCGACGCCGCCCGTAAGCCCGGCGAATTGAAACTTGAGTGGCTTGCCATCGAAGATCCCGAGGAGCCAGCGTACGGGACGAATGAAGCGCGCACCGCTGAGGCCGGTCCAGGTCATGGTCTTGGGCCAGTAGATATCGCGGATGACACGCGGGAGAATTTCCAGAAGGATTTGTTCCGTCGAGCGGCCGCGCTTGATTTGCTTGGCGGCCAGGTATTCCCCCTTGGGGGTTTGCACGAAATAGACGTCGTGGAGTGCCACGCCTTGTTTTTCGGCGAAGCTGACTGCGGCGCGTGTCGGCGCGCCGACGGCGTCATACGCCACAGATTTTGGTGGCCCGGTTACCTCGCTCACCACGTCCGCTTGCTTCGTCTTAAGCCCGCGAACATGAGCCGTCAAACGCCGCGGCGCACTAAACGATTCAACCGTCACGCCATCGGCCATGTTCTCCGCCGTCAGAAGTTTTTCTAGGCCCGCGCGCAATTCTTCTTCAGCGCGTGGCAACATGCCTGCCGGAATTTCCTCGCAGCCAATCTCAAGCAAAAGCTCAGCGCGCCGTTCCTCAGTCTTCTTCACTGGACCCTTCATGCGCGCACCGCCGATTCTGCCGCGCCGCCGATTTGTTCAAGGTAGGACTGTGCAGTCCGGCAGGCAACGGCTCGAACGCGGGCCATAAGGACAGCGCGTTCCGTTGTGGAGATCACCCCGCGTGCATCCATTAGATTAAAAAGGTGCGAACATTTGAGACAATGGTCGTACGCGGCCAGCAACGGATAACGGACACGCTCCTTCTCTTGGGCTTTAGGCCAGCCATCGAGAAGTTCTTTTGCCTGTTTCTCGTGAAGTTCAAATTCGGAACGGATGGACTTGGCATCGCTGCGATCAAAGCTGTATTCAGAGAACTGCTGTTCTTCGGCGAGCCGAATATCGCCATATGTTTTGTCATCGGTCCAGCGCAGATCGTATAGGCTCTCGACCCCTTGCAGAAACGCGCAGATGCGTTCCAGTCCATAAGTTAATTCCACGGAGATTGGATCAAGATCAATGCCGCCACTCTGCTGGAAATAAGTGAACTGCGTGATTTCCAATCCATCTAGAAGAACTTGCCATCCAATTCCCCATGCGCCAAGCGTTGGCGACTCCCAGTTGTCTTCTTCAAAGCGAATATCGTGCTCTTTGAGATTCAGGCCAATTGCGGCAAGGCTTTTCAGGTAGACGTCCTGGACATCCGCAGGAGATGGCTTGAGGATCACTTGAAATTGCGAATGCTTGTAAAGCCGGTTCGGATTCTCGCCGTAGCGACCGTCGGCGGGCCGACGACTCGGCTGCACATACGCGACACGATAACCGCCCGAACCGAGTACACGCAGAAAAGTTTCCGGGTGCATCGTGCCAGCGCCAACTTCCGTGTCGTATGGCTGCTGCAACACGCATCCCTGCTTCACCCAAAAATGAGACAGGGCAAGAATTAAATCCTGAAAGTTGAGGCCGTTTCTTTTTTCAACTTTTACTTTAGCTTTCAAGTTGTCTCCAGCATGTCGCGCGAAAACAGTTTTCTTTCCGTGTGAAGCTCGATCCAATTCAAGAGTGTTTCTCGAAAATCGTGAAGGTTCGATTCATCCTGCGGCCCCGTCTCCAATTCTTCCAGTTTGCCGAGAAATTTTATCCCGAATTCCCTCCCCGCTCTTGAGACCGGCTTCATCCCTGGTTTTCTGCAATCACTACAGTGGAAGCCATCAAACAAAGCCGACTGGAACGCGCTTCCCTCTCCCAAACCCTTGCCACAACTGACGCAGCGATCGAGTGGCGGAAGCCATCCACCCAACTTTACGGTCCAGAAGACAAAATAGGCCAAGGGCAATTCCCAATCGCCGCGCCGTTCTATTTCCCGAGCGGTCAAAAGCAGCAGCCGAAACATCGAGTCAGCAGCTTCCTGTTCCGGCAAAACGCGCTCGGCAATTTCGCTGACCACCGCTAGGCCAGTGCTCAATGCGTAGTCCGTTTGCGCCTTGTGAAACGACTCCAATAGCTCGCACTGCTGAATACGCACAAGGTCCCGCGTCTCCTTCTCGACGTACCAAATCTGAACGTGAGAGAGAAGTTCCAGCGAGGAACCGTACCGGTTCTTGAGCCGCCTTGCGCCACCAGCTACACCGCGAATCCGGCCAGACGTACGCCCGAAGAAACTGACCAGGCGATCTGCTTCGCCCAGCGGGAAAGTCTTCAGAATGATGGCTTCTGTTTCCCGAGCGGGCATGAACTGTCGGCGTGCCGACTCCGGCTCGCCATTCCCGCGCAACACAGCACAACCAGCACGCGAAATGCGAACCAGAATTTTTATCACACGCGCGACTACCGTGCAATCCTTGCGCGGCAGATAAGCAAAACAATCCGTGAAATTCTCCTCGATTCGCCATACTTTCGAAAAACACCACTGCAAAATATTCTGTTAACCATCCCCTTTCTCCCCGATAATTATCGGACACGCAAAACAGTTTGCATCGCTCCCCTTTTTCGCTACCCTGCCAAGGACCACTCACCTGAAATGTTTATTCCGCTTAGAGACGAAAACCCGGCAAGAACAACGCCGTATGTGAACTACCTCCTGGTTGGCGCAAATTGCTTAGTCTTTCTTTACAGCTGGACTCTTTCTACCCATGCGCAAAACGCCCTTGCGATGACTTACGGCGAAGTGCCCATCCGCTTTGCACATCTGCTTGCCGGCCACGGCCACCTGGAACCAACGCTACGGACCCTGTTTACCAGCATGTTCCTCCACGGAGATCCCGCCCACCTTCTTGGCAACATGCTTTTTCTATGGATTTTCGGAGACAACGTGGAGGACTATTTCGGCCACATCGGGTATCTGGCTTTCTACCTGTTTTGTGGAGTCGCCTCCGGGCTGACGCACATCCTCTTCAATTTTCACTCTCTAATCCCTGCGGTTGGTGCGAGTGGGGCAATCTCGGGTGTACTTGGCGCTTATATTCTGCTCTATCCTCGGAACCGCATCTTGACGCTCGTGCTCATTTTCCTGGTCCCTCTTCCTTCCTTCATTATTCTGGGCTATTGGTTCCTGCTGCAGTTCGTGGCCGGAGTAACTTCTTTAGGAAAGGCTGCGACCGGTGGTGTTGCGTGGTGGGCGCACATCGGGGGATTTCTCGCGGGGCTTCTGGTCACCGCATTCGCTCAACGCGAGAAATAAGCCAATGCAAGCCTATCTCGCGGACTTCAAGTTTTACCTTAATGCAAAAGTCTGCTGCCTCAACTAACTTTGGTTGCAACCCAATCACCTACTTCAACTGTCCATTTCTCTCCGCCAAGATCCGGCGTAACAAAATTCTCTCGTAGCGCTGCGCGAGTCGCCCGCCGAAGTTTTTCTGCTTCGGGCTGCCATCCGAGAAAGTCGAGCATCATCGCTGAGGTAAGGATTGAGCCGAGGGGATTCGCGATTCCCTTACCCGCGATATTTGGTGCGGAACCATGCACTGGCTCGAAGAGCGAAGTCTTGCCTGGATGTATATTGCCGGACGGCGCCAACCCAAGCCCGCCAGCAAGCTGCGCTCCGAGGTCACTAATAATGTCTCCAAAGAGGTTGCAGGTTACGATGACGTCGAACTGCCGCGGGTCACGAACCATCTCCATGGCGAGCGTATCAATATACAGGTGGCGCGATTCGATCTCGGAGTATTCCTGCCTTACTTCCTTGAAGACGCGCTGCCAGAGATCGTGGGCGAACGTCATGGCGTTGGATTTGTCACTCATGCAGAGTCGCCTCAACCCTTGCTTTCGAGCGTATTCGAAAGCATGCCGGATGATCCGCTCCACGCCTTTGCGAGAGTTGACGTCTTCCTGGACCGCAATTTCATCTGAGGTTCCCTTTTTAAAGAAACCTCCTACACCGACGTATAAGCCCTCGGTATTTTCCCGAAAGACCATGAACTTCACGTCTGCTTCTTCTCGATCGCGAAGTGGGGTCAGGCGATCGTGGTACAGCTCGACAGGGCGCGCGTTTACATATAAGTCGAGCTTGAAACGAAGGCCCAGAAGAATGTCAGCCGCGTGCTGATTGCTGGGGACACGCGGATCGCCGAGTGCGCCGAAGAGGATTGCGTCAAATTCCTCGTGAAGCATTTCCACGGCGCCTTCGGGAAGGGTGACGCCTTCCCGCAAGAATCTGTCTGCGCCCCAGTCAAACTCAACGAACTCGATTGGTCGTCGCGCCGACATCGTAGCCGCGCGAATCACCTTCACGGATTCCGGCGTGACCTCTTTCCCTATCCCATCACCGGGAAGCACGGCGATCCTCGCAGCGGGTCCACCACTTCTCATTGGAATGGGCGCCAAGACTTCCTCCTCTTCCGTTGCGCGACGACTTTATCCGCCGATTACTTCTTTTCTGATCGTGAGCGATTCGATTCGATCCAGCCGCGGCGAAAAACCAATTCCGGGGCCGTTTGGCACAGCAATGGTCCCCCGTGAGGAGACTACCACCTGCGGCTCAATGATGTCCTCAGCCCAGTAGCGCTTACTGGCAGTCACGTCTCCGGGTAACGTGAAGTTTGGCAGTGTGGAAAGAGCGATGTTATGCGCGCGACCGATCCCAGATTCGAGCATTCCTCCGCACCAGACGGGTACGCCACTTCGCTGGCAGAGATCGTGAATGCGCTTGGCTACAGTATGGCCACCCACGCGCCCCATCTTGATATTGATGATGCGGCAGGCCCCCAGCTCGATGGCCGCCTTGGCTTGCTCTTCGGTATGAATACACTCGTCAAGACAAATGGGTGTTTCCAATTTCTTCTGGATCTCGATATGACCAAAGAGATCGTCCCAACCAAGCGGCTGTTCAATCATCATTAAATAGAAGCTTTCCAGCTCTTTGAGCAGTGGCCAGTCTTCCGGGCGGTACGCCGAGTTGGCATCTACCATCAATTTGATATTGGGAAACTCTTTTCGCAGACGGCGAGTTGGTTCAACATCAATTCCCGGCTTGATTTTTATCTTTATGCGCTGGTATCCAGCTTCAAGTTCAACTTGAACTGCGTGAACAAGCTCTTCAAGCGATGCTTTAATGCCAATGGAGACCCCACTTGCAATTTCTTGGCGTTCGCCACCGAGCAATTTCCAAAGGGGCAGGTTTTTCTGCTTCGCTTCCGCATCCCAGATCGCAGATTCAAGTGATGCTTTAGCCATATTGTGGCCGCGAACCCACTCCATCATTCCCCAAACATCCGACGCAGACGCGAACTCCTTCCCTTTGAGCAGCGGCCATAAGAAATCGCGAAGGATGTGCCAAGCCGTTTCGACCGTTTCGGGACTATACGACGGCGATTCTCCCGCTACACACTCCCCCCAGCCGATCACTCCATCAACGTTTGCCTCAACAAGCATGACTCGGCGGACCGTGGTGCGTTCCATGCTGGTTTCAAACGGAGCCACCAGCGGCATATCAAGTTCCCGGAGGGTAAAGCCTTTCAGTCGCATCCAGTAGTCTTCTCCTAGAAGTCGCTCCAGGGAGCGAGCACATATGCAATTCCCTGAGCGTTTGACCTGAGCCCAACGGCGGCATGGCCGCGGGCAAACCACTCCGTAAATTCCTTGCGCAAATGGGCCTGGACATCGGGCAGGCGCTCAGGTTTTTCGGCTTTCTGCTGTTCCAGATCGGAGGGAAGAGCGATCTGGCCGCCTTCAATCATAGGCTCCACGGAACCTTGCGCAACCGCCGTAATCACGCGAGGCGAATCAAGAAACCACTCGGCAACAAGGCGGTCCGTAGCAAGTCCACGGTGCAAAGGGCTGGTGGTCACGCCGTACAGATTCGGCAAGTAACGCCGGCAGATGGCGCCCAGGCGATTCAGGTTGAAGTGTGCATTGCGCGTTTCGAGCGGATCGAACGTCCACTCAATCAGGCGGATGTCGCGGCCCAGCGCTTCCTCACGCTGGTAAAGCTTAAGCATGCGGCCGACGCCACGGTCGCGATACTTGGCAAGCACGCCTGTCATGTGTGAATGCAGGTAGGGCATGCTGTTGCGAACGGCAGCAACGGCGAGCGTATAGCCGACCAGGCTCGAGCCGTCGAATGCGCCCAGCACTTGTCCACCCGTATGAGCGGCAACGACAAAGAGCGTTGAAGGCTCAACCTCAAGGTCATTCTCGCCCCAAACTTCGCGCTGAAGCTGGACGCAGCCCTGAAACTCTTCGATCGTTTCCAGCTTGCGGACGACGATTCCCTCGCTCATCGACCGTCACCAGCGGACTTCTCTCTGCTCTTAGCCTTGTCCCAGAGCGATTCCATTTCCTCTCGCGGCACATCAGCCAATTCCCTGCCAGTGCCGCGGGCAAGCCGCTCCATTTCCCGAAAGCGTGCCGCAAACTTGGCATTTGCCTTCTTCAGTGCGATTTCGGGGTCCACGTGCAGAAATCGTGCGATATTCACAGCCGCAAAGAGCAAATCACCGGTCTCTTCCTCGATTCGCCTTGGATCGGCGTTCTTCAACTCTTTTTTGAGCTCCCCTGATTCTTCGGCCAGTTTTTCAAGGACGCCCTCGGCGGAATCCCAATCAAAACCAATCCGCGCCGCACGCCGAGTCAATTGATAGCCCTCCATCGTCCCAGGCAAAGCGTGAGAAACGCCATCGAGCAGAGACGCAGGCTTATCGGCAATCTGTCCTTTAGCCTTGCGCTCCTCGGCTTTGATCTTTTCCCAGCTTTTCAGGACAGCTTTTGCATCCTTGGCGCGCTTCTCGCCAAATACGTGGGGATGCCTGCGAACCATTTTTTCATGAATGCTTTCGATCACATCCGCAACATCAAAGCGGCCTTCGTCTTTGGCAATGTCGGCATGGAAGACCACCTGAAGCAGCAAATCGCCCAATTCCTCGGCGAATTTTGTGTCGTCGCCGCTTTCGAGCGCTTCCAGAACTTCGTAGGCTTCTTCAATCAGGTACGTCCGCAGCGTCAGGTGAGTCTGTTCGCGGTCCCAAGGGCAGCCGTTCGGAGCACGCAGACGGGATTGCAGCTTTACGAGTTTTTCGAACCATTCGCCCGCCGCAAATCGTTTTGCTTTTGCTGGACGGGTCGTTTTCTTCAGGCTCCATTTTGCGCTTTTCTTCGCGTTCTTCATGTCTCTCCGAAAAATTCGCCCAAACAAAAGCACAACTCTAAATGGCACGTTCCTTTTTGACAAGCTGGCCCGGCAAAACGCGCCGGCGAAAACCCGTGCTAAAATGGGTGTTTACTACTCGAATCGAGGTTGTCCCTTGTCCGAGCACAAACAAGAAGAGTCCTTCCGTGTTATAGACCGCAGATTGTTCACTGATGACGGAGAGCTGCGCAAGGAAGCCGTCGAAGAAGAGGCGCGCAAAGCGGTAAAAGAAGAGCAAACTGCCAAAGCAGCGCCGCAACCAGCGGACACTCCTGCAGTTCCTTCCGCGGATGCGCCAAAGCGTTCGGTAGCCTTTGAAGGCTTGATCCGCATGATTGGCAGCAACGCAGCAATGGTCCTTGGTGCGTATGCCGATCCGCGCACCGGCCAGCCTATGCTTGATCCGGACGCGGCGCGCGAGCTGATTGACATGCTCGATGCTTTGCATGAAAAAACAAAAGGCAATCTTGCCCCGGAAGAAGACAGCATGTTGTTGGATCTTCTCGGGAAATTGAAGCTGACCTATCTCGAGGTCAATCAGGCCCTGGCAGCGCAAGCGACTCAAGCAAAGGCCAAGACGCGCTAGCTTCACCACCACGCTTGCTTTGCGCGAGATTTTCTTTCACAGATGCCCGCGAACCCGCTCAAATTGACCATTCTTGGCTCTGGCACTTCCATGGGAGTGCCTTCGCTCGGATGTCCATGCCCGGTATGCAATTCCACTGACCCGCGCGACAACAGACTGCGCCCTTCCCTTCTGCTTTCCCGCAATGGCCAGAATGTCGTGATTGATACCACTCCTGATTTCCGGCAGCAGGCTTTGCGTGTCGGAATGAAGCGTCTGGATGCCGTGCTTTTGACGCATGCCCATGCCGATCACATTTTCGGTTTCGATGATATCCGCCCGTTTAATTTGCGCCAGAACTCCGTGCTCCCTGTCTACGGCAATAAAGAAGCATTCGAAGTCTTGCGCAACGCCTATGCATACGTCTTTGACGGCAAACCCAAAGTCAGCTCCGTGCCGATGGTTTCCTTGCATACGGTGAACGGGCCTCTTCAACTGTTGGGCACGACCATCACGCCGATTCCCCTCATTCACGGCAATCTAAATGTTCTCGGCTTTCGTTTTGGCAAAGCGGCGTATTTGACCGACTTCAGCGCGATTCCCGAGTCATCCATTCCACTGCTTGCGGATCTCGATGACCTCATCATTGATGCGCTGCGCGACACGCCCCATCCCATGCATCAGACCGTCGAACAAGCGCTCGGAGTGATAGACCGGCTTAAGCCCCGCCGCGCGTGGTTCACGCACATCGCGCATGAGCTTCCACATGCAACTACAAATGAACGGTTGCGTTCCGCCGGATATCACCAGGTGCAACTTGGCTATGACGGGCTGGAGTTGGATGTAGAAGTGGACGATGCGCCGCTCGGATCGCCCTCCCATGTCCACAAACACCAGCCCGCATTCCGAGTCTTTGCTTCTCCGGCTGCCTGGCATGCCTATTACACACCTTTAAAGCGAGGCAGTGTACTCGCGATCGGCAACTTTGATGGCATTCACCTTGGTCATCAGGAAATTCTGCGCGATGTTGCGGCGCGCGCGGCGAGTTCCGGAGATGTTGCCACTGCACTCACGTTCGAACCAGCGCCACTGAAAGTGCTGCGCCCGGAAATCGCGCCAAAACGACTCTCGACAAACGAACAGCGCCTCGAATGGTTCAAGGTGGTCGGCCTCGAGTCGGCAGTGGTACTGGATTTCACGCGCGAGCTTTCCTTACTCTCGCCGCAGGAATTTATCGAGAAAATCCTTGTTCGGCAGCTTCGCGTGCGAGCTGTTCTCGTCGGCGAGAATTTCCGCTTTGGCCATAAACAAGGCGGAGACACGACCCTTCTACGAGAGCTTGGAAATCGCTATGGCTTTGAAGTGATCGTCGTGCCTCCCGTCATTTATCACAACGAGGTTGTAAGCAGCACGGTGATCCGGCGCGAGATTGCCGCTGGCGACGTAAGCCATGCGGGACGCTTGCTGGGGCGGCCGTTTGTGCTGACAGGCGAGGTCGTTTCTGGCGCGGGGATAGGACACAAGTTCACCGTGCCCACGCTTAATTTGCAACCGGAGCAGGAACTTTTGCCGGCAAATGGCGTTTACATTACGCGGACTCTGCTCGACGGCGAAACCAAGAGTCGGCGCTCCGTCACAAACATCGGCATCAGGCCGACCTTCAATGGTTCTTCACTGACTGTGGAAACACATCTACTTGATGCTCCCGCCGAGTTCGAAACAAAACGCATTGAGATTCGCTTATGGAAGCGTCTGCGCGAAGAAAGAAAATTTTCCGGGCCAGAAGAACTACGAACTCAAATCGTAAAGGACATCGGCAGTACGCATCGGTTCTTTTCTCGCCTGCGACGATTTAGATCAGCGCGCCTTGCGATCCCTTTACAGGACCGCTAAGACACGCCTTTTCCGAGGCACTCCGCGCAATAACCGCCAACTTCCGTCCGCGAAATCGTCACTTTCATTTTGAAGTCGCGTTCGATTTGCGATTTCAGTTGCTCGTAAAGCTGGCTTTCAAATTCGCGGACCTTCCCGCATTTCAAGCAGGCGACGTGAATGTGATCACGCGGACCATGCGTTTCATAATAGTGGCGGTCGCCGCGCAAGTGCAGCAAATCCAGCTCGTCAATCAGGCCCTGCTTTTTCAGGAGTTCAATTGTGCGATATACCGTCACGAGGTGGACGCCGGGATCAATCTTCCGCGCCCGCCCGAAGATTTGATCCACGTCCAGATGTTGCTCCGCGGCGTCCATCACTTGAAGAATGACGCGCCGCTGCCGCGTCAGGCGAATGCCTTTTCCGGCAAGCGCCTTTACCAACGGTCCAGTCGTTTCCGCAGAATTCAGGCGCTCGGTTGTGGAAGCTCGATGCGCAGGACTTGCTGACATGGGTTCTCCGTGAATCCTGGCCAGCCTGCTCAAGAACGGATCGGCAGGTGCCTCATCACGTCATTGTACATAACGATGGCAAACAGCAATAAGAGAAACACGAGTCCAACCTGAATGAACCGCTCTTTGAAAGCCAGGCTCAAGTCCCTGCGGCGAATTCCTTCAATGGACAAAAGCAGAATGTGACCACCATCCAGAATTGGTATCGGCAAGAGGTTCAAAATTCCCAGATTCACGCTGATCACGGCCATCAAAGAGACGACAGCGAACGAACCTTCTTGCACAGCTCTGCCCGCCTGATACGCAATCCCAACCACGCCGCTCAATTGCTTGACGGACAATCTCCCGCTGAAGAGTTTGCCGAGCACGCCAATCAGATCCACGGTCCAGTTCCAGGTTGTTTCGCCGGCCTTTACGACTGCGCTGCGAAATCCCTGTTTTCGAAATGACCAGTCTGGCTTCGGCACAATGCTCACCCCGACTTTGTAGATCGGTTGGCCATCTTCTCCCTTTTCTCCATTCGGTTCTGGTTGAACCTTAAACGTGAGCAGTTTCCCCCCACGCTCAACCAAAACATCCTGAGGTGCACCGTGGGTTTTTTGAATCAGGTCAATAAACATCGCTTGGTTGGTGACTTTTGTGCCACCGACGGAGACAAGAACATCGTCAGTTCTGAGACCCGCTTTCGCGGCTGGCTTGCCTGGCACAACTTCGGCCACGACCGCCATGTCCGGCATATACCAACGCAAATCTTCGAGCCGTGCCTGCCCTGCCGTCTTGATGTCGATTTTCTTCACGACTCCCGAATGTTGCACAGCAACCTGGACCGACGGGTCTTGAGCAGCCTTCGCCAATGCGTTTTCCGCTGCCTCCCAGTTCGGTGTCGCGACTCCATTCACTTCAACGATTGTGTCGCCGGGAACGATCCCTTCCTTCGCAAGCGGGTCCTTTTCAGAGATGGAGGCTATGACAGCCGGCTTCTCCAGATACTTCTGATAGGGATAGCCTCGAATCCAGAAAAAACCACCCAGGAGCAACAGAGGCATCAGTAAATTCACTGCGGGTCCGGCAAACGAGATCAGCGCACGCTGCCAGCGAGGCTTACTCATTACTTCATCGGGAGCGCCAGTCGGTCCTTTCTCGCCGGAATCAATCTCAGTAAGGTCCTGCCCAGCCATCCGAACATACCCGCCAAGCGGCAATGCGCTGACTCGGTAATCCGTAGCTCCGCGTTTCCAACCGAACAGGCGCGGTCCAAATCCAATCGAAAAAACATCTACACGCACACCAAAGAGGCGCGCCACGATGAAGTGGCCCCATTCATGGACCAGGATCATAACTCCCAGCACCAAAACAATTCCGAGTAACGTGTTCATCTACCGTTTGCTCCGTCCATTTAGCTTACGACGCTGCCTTTGCAATTCCCGTCAGCGCTGCGACTTCTTCCTTAGCCATTCGACGCGCCTCAGCATCCGCCGAAAGCACGTCTTCCATCTTCTGCAATTTCATACGTGGCATGCGGCCCAGAACTTTCTCCACGACTTCCGGGATGCCCAGGAACGGCAGCTTTCGCGCCAAAAACGCCGCCACAGCGACTTCATCGGCCGCATTCAAAGCGCAGGGCAATGCCCCGCCCTTTTTCATCGCCTCGCGCGCCAATTTCAAGCATGGATAACGACGCGTTGAAACTTTCTCAAAATCCAGTCTCTTGAGTTTGGACCAATCCAAGGCCACTTCCTGGTTCGATGCGACCCTTCCCGGATAGGTTAGCGCATATTGGATGGGCATGCGCATGTCTGTGGGGCCGAGTTGCGCGAGGATGGAGCCATCCACGTACTCGACCATGGAATGGATTGTGGACTGGGGGTGAATCACGACATCGATTTGGTCTGGCCGCATTCGAAACAGCCAGCGAGCTTCGATCACTTCGAAGCCCTTGTTCATCATAGTGGCGGAATCCACTGTGATACGGTTACCCATTTTCCAGTTGGGATGGGCCAACGCCTGTTCGACGGTGACTTTCTCCAAATCCTTTACGGGCGTCTTGCGGAAGGGCCCGCCTGAAGCTGTGAGCACCAGGCGCGTGACTTCCTTGTGAAGGCCCGCGCGCAAACATTGGTGGACTGCATTGTGTTCGCTGTCCACAGGGAGCAATTCTTTGCCAGCCTTCTGTGCGGCCTCCATGACCAATTCACCGGCCGCGACGAGGACTTCTTTGTTTGAGAGCGCGATAGTACGGCCAAGTTTTACGGCTTCGTACGTGGCTTCGAGGCCAACGACTCCCACTGCTGCCGATACGACAATGTCAGCATTGGCATGAGTACCAGCGGCCAGCATCCCATCGGGCCCATGATGAATGGAAGGCGGCGCAATTCCCTTTGCTCTGAGACGCTCTGCAAGCTCGTCTGCCTTAGCAGCATCGCCCACGGACACGACTTCCGGCTTGTGCCGCTCAATCTGGCCAATTAACTCGTCCAGATTTGCCCCTGCCGCGAGGGCGACCACGCCGAATTGTCCGGGCAACGCCTCCACAACAGACAGACACTGCCGGCCAATGGAGCCAGTCGAACCCAATATCGCGAGTTGTTTCACGAAACCGTTCTTCCTCTTTGTGCGTTCTGGATACGCCTGGGACTTATCCGCGCGGTGAGCAAAACCAAATCCAATAATACCAGACAACGGGCAACGTCAAAATCAGCGCGTCAATGCGATCCAACATTCCACCATGACCCGGAAGGATCGAGCCGGAGTCTTTCACACCTGCACTTCTCTTGAAGGCAGACTCGAGCAGGTCACCCATCTGGCCCGCGACGTTTCCCGCAGCAGCCAGGCCTAAAACAATCGGAGTTGGCACATTCACGCGATAGGAAAGCCACCAGCCAAGCAGAAGTGCACCAGCCATGCTGGCTGCCGCACCTTCCCATGTTTTGTTTGGGCTCAAAATGGGAGCCATTTTATGTCTGCCGATGGAACGGCCGACGAAATAAGCCGCTGTATCTCCGATCCAGGTAATCACCAGCGCAAACAGCAGAATCCACGGTCCAATGCGTCCCATACCGTGAATTCGGATTGCGTAGCTCAACGGCAAGCCCACGAAGAGCAACGCGCTCGAACTAATCCCCGCAGCCGGGAGCGCTTCGACCATCGGGCGCTTCGTCGCCAGCGTGATAATCGCAACGCCGATCAAAAAGAAAAAGAAAACATCTTCAATTCGCAAGCTGGAAAGAAGAACAAACTGTATCGGCCCTGAGTACAGAACACCTTCGCCTGGTTCGCGCTGTCGCAAGACCACTTGAAGCCATTGCACATAAATAATCGCGATTGTGCAGGTGGCGGTCCAAAACTTGTAAGCGCGATGCCCGATGGCGTCGCCCAAATTGAAAAACTCGAAGAGAGCCAGCAATATAACAAGGGCAAGTCCGAGCGCCACCAGGGCAGTCGAGCCCTTCAGGATCAAAGCCACAACGCCAGGTATCAGGACGACCGCAGTCGCCACTCGCTTCCACGTCATGCTTATCAAATTCCCCTGAAATACCGATCGAAGGTTCGACTCACACGCATCACAGAGTCCATTTATCTTACTGGCAGTTGGAATTGCATAGGCAGGAATTTCTAACCGACGATTACTTCGAAATCATTCGCCCGCGGCGGGCTTACGCGTTTTCACCTGGCCGATGCCGCCATAGCGCCGTTCTCTTTTCTGAAAATCAACGAATGCTTCGAGCAATCGCGCGCGATTGAAATCCGGCCAGAGCGTTTCCGTAACATAAATCTCGGCGTAGGCAATCTGCCAAAGCAGGAAATTGCTGACCCGCATTTCACCGCTGGTACGAATGAGCAGATCCGGGTCTGGCAGGCCTGTTGTATACATTTTTTCCGAAAACTCTTCCTCGGTTACGCGGCCAGCAGCTTTTCCGGCCTTTTCGCGAAGAATTTCATTCACGGCATCCACGATTTCGGCGCGGCCGCCATAGTTGAGCGCAACGCAGAGAACCATGCCAGTGTTCTTCGCTGTCTCGAGCTCCGCCTTACGCGTATCGCGCTGCACCGCTTCCGGCAAATCATCGGGGCGGCCCAAAAACCGCATGCGGATATTGTTTTTCTGAATCAGCGGCATCTCCTGTCGCAGGTATTCACGGAGGAGTTGCATTAAGAAATCGGTTTCCGTCTTGGGGCGCCGCCAATTCTCGACGGAGAAGGCATAAAGAGTCAGCGCTTGAATCTTCAAGCGAGCGCAAGTCTCAATTGTCGTGCGGGCCGTTTCCGTTCCTGCCTTGTGCCCGGCAATTCTTGGCAAATGGCGCTTCTCCGCCCAGCGGCCGTTGCCATCCATAATCACCGCCAGGTGGCGTGGCAATTGATTCAAATCCAGCTTTTCAAAAAGATAGGCCTCTTCTGCGGTGACTGTCCCCAGGGGATGGGAAGCTGCAACATGAAGCGTCTTGGAAGATGGAGTGTGCTGCGACACAAAATGAGCCCTTTTCCTTTACGCCACAAAGTTAACACGCCCGCGCGCCGGCTCGCAACGAACTTTGGTGCTCCAGTTTTCCGATTCGCTATCTAACGCGCTTATGTAGAAGGGTGTGTAAACAGATCGTGAATAGAAGTGTAGGCAACGACGAGAGTCAGAACAATCATGGCAACCGTAGAAATCCAGGCCACCCAGTTGAAGCCCTTCGAATTAACCTTGTCACCCATCAAGTCCTTACGGTTGACCAGAACCAGCACGAAGATCAAGACGGCGGGTAGCAAGAAGCCGTTCAAAACCTGCGACCAAAGAAGGATGGCCTGGGCAAATTTTCCGAGTGCGAGCACCAGAAATGCTCCAAGCAGAATCAGCGAGGTGTAAAGTACATAGAAAATTTTTGCTTCTCCAAACTTTCTATCAATCCCCGATTCGAAGCCCAATGCTTCGCAAACAACATACGAAGTTGAGAGCGGCAAAATAGAGGCTGCAAAGAGCGATGCGTTCAATAATCCGATAGAAAATAGCAAACTCGCCAGTTTGCCGGCCAGGGGACGCAGAGCAATCGCGGCCGTCCCGGCATCGTTGATCTCGTGAATTCCATTCACATATAGCGTCGCCGCAGTGCAAACAATGATGAAAAATACAATCACCATGCAGCTGACGCTCCCGACGATGACGTCATTTCGCGTCGTCGGGTATTGCCGTGGACCTACTCTCTTTTCAACGACGGCAGCTTGAAGGTAAAAGTGCTGCCAAGGAGCGATTGTGGTGCCGACAAGGGCGGCAAGGATAACGGCGTACGATGCGTCGAACTTTGGAACCTGCACGAACTGCTTCATCGTCGGAATGTATTGCGTAAGGTGCGGCGGAAACAAATGAAGCAACGAAATGAGCCAATCCGGCTTCGCCAGAAACGCCGATACGACATAAGAGAGGTAGATAACACAGAAGGTAAGAAATATTCGCTCTACCCACTTGGCTGTTCCCTGTACCACCAACACCCAGACCACAACCGCAGCAACCGGAACGGAAATAAAGCGACTCACACCCATATTTTCCGACGCCCAGAAAACACCGGTGAATTCGGCCATGACGTTGCCAAGATTCACCAGGAGAATTGCAGCCATCAGAAAAAACGTGACGCGAAAACCAAACTCCTCACGAATTAAATCGGAAAGCCCTTTGCCAGTGAAAGCGCCCATGCGCGAACACATTTCAAGCGACACATAAAGCGCGATGGTCATGGGGATCAGCGACCACAGCACCGCGTTGCCGTACTTGGCGCCTGCCTGTGCGTATGTGTAGATTCCACCCGCATCGTTGTCCACGTTGGAAACGATCAGCCCTGGGCCGACAACGGCAAGAAACATCAGAATTCGTCGCCGGAACGGACGAATGGCATCGCGCACCGTCTGGACGCGTTGCGTCCAGCGCTCGCCCATTGCCTCCAGACTTTCCCGGCTCCACATTGCTCGCGTTCCTTTTACTTCAGAAGCTTTGAAACAACGTCATCTACCGTAATGACTCCGAGCGGGCGGCCATCATCATCCACTACAGTCAACATGCGCAGGTTATATTTGTCGAACAACTCGAACACGTCCTTCTCATCCGCATTCGGTTGAACACTGAGCAGCGGCTCTTGTCTGATTTCACCAAGGATTTGCTCTGGACTGGCCAGCAGCACCCTGGCAATCGAAACTGTTCCCGAAAACTGTGCCGCACCATCGAGAAGAACGATTGTGTCCAGCTGGTCCAGATTCAAGTCCTGTTCCTTCATCCACTCAACGACTTCATCGCGCTGCGACTTGTCTCCTACAAAAACGAAGTCCGTATTCATCATGCCGCCCGCAGTAGAGGGATCAAACTCCAATAGCTCTCTGACTTCCTCCGCTTCCTGCCCGGGCATCTCTTCGAGCAGCTCCTCTGAAGTCTCCTTCGGGAGATCTCCGAGCACGTCGGCAGCGGCGTCCGGCGGCATCTCTTCCAGGATGTCCGCAGCTTTCTCTGGATCCAGTTTTTCGACGATTTGCGTGGTCAGGCGCGCGTCGAGTTCGGCCAAAACTGCAGCAGCGGTCTCTTCATCCAGCGAAGAGATAATTCCCTGCCGCTCCGCAGGAGAAAGTTCTTCGACGATCTCCGCAAGATCGGCCGGATGCAGATCTTCCAGCTTTTCGTGCGTGATTCGCAGCTTCAGACGCCGCAACGGATCAGGCTCCACGAGATTTACAAATTCCCAGCGAATCGTTCGTGCCGGCAGACGATTCTGCAGTCCTCGAATCAGCCTTTGTGGTGCAATACCCTGCAGCAAACGCCGCGCAGCTCCCGGCAATCCAACGTCTACCTGGGTGATTCGCAGTTCGACATTTCCATTTGTGCGCTGTTCGGCCAAATCCAGGTCATTCACACGAACCACTTTGCGACCGCTCGTGTCAATAATCTGCTGATCCAAGAGGTCCTTCGTGACCGCCAGCCATCCCTCGTTGGGTTCATAAGTTCCAAGAGCGCGTTCCGGGACATTGAGTTCAATTTTCCCCAATTCGATCGCCGCAACTTGATCGTGCCGTGCTACAAGCGGCTGAAAACTTCCGCGAGCAAGCAGGAAATGGGCAACTCGATTCGGCTGGTCCGCCGGTTCGACAAAAAACTCGCGTACCTTGCCGACGTAGTTCCCCTGCGCGTCGTAAGTCTTCGCGCCCATCAGCTCCGTAGCCGTTATGGTCATAGCGCACCTCGCGAATCGTTCCCCAAACAAAAATCCCGCGGACCGGATACCTCGGCCGCGGGCAAGAGCATCATAAACGTGGACTTACCGTTAGCCTCGACAGCGACCTCCCCAACTTGCATCTCCGCGCATAGGTCGAGCCGCGCGAACCCTCTCAGCGACTGCGCCTAAGATTCCACTTCCCGGTTTGCGTTCACCGTTGCGACGTCCGGGGCCAGGATTGTATTCCAGGGACGACTTCATTTCACAAATGACGCTCCGTCTGTACTGATAAGCTGGGAAAGGATTTAAGTCAAGAACCAAATGCGTATTTTCGGAAAAATGTGGCGGGAAATTGGCGAATTCTATTTTGTTTTCTCAAACAGCATGTTTGCCGGTGACTCACCGCGCCTTCGGCACTCCTCGAAGTAGAGCGCGAGATAGCTATTCGTGATGTAGTCGCCTCTCGAAAAGCCAAGTTCGCGGGCCGCGCGGTCAATTGCCTCGGCCGGCCCCTCTAGTTCAAGGAAGGTTCCGATTGGTGTTTCGTCCAGCTCAATGAGCAGGTCCTTGGCCCAAAGTTCAGAAGCGGGCAGTTTCATTGTTGTCCGAAATTTCTCATAGACAAACCAGGCGCGTACGCCCAGGCTTTCGATAACTCGCTTGAGAGCCTCCCCATCGGTGACTTCTGTTTCTATTTCTTCGCGAACTTTATGTCCGCGACCATCGTGATCAGCCCATTCGGCAGGCTTTTTAAAGGTAAGAAGGAAACGCGGAGGGGCGGCGTTCTCTACGGGAGTTACCTTGCGGATGCGGAGCAAATGGCCCTTCTTCGCAAGATGCTGGCTCTCCGTATCAAAAATTGTGTTTAATTCGTGAACCCGGCCATTCCCTGCCCCGACTGGCTGAGCCGAAAGGCGCGCCAGGGCACTGTTCAACGCCTCCACATCCGTGACACGAAGCTTGATTTCGCGCTCGCTTGGCATTTTTATCAGGCTGGGCCCGGTTTGGCTCAACGCCAGACTTCCGCTAGTATACTTGCAGCACGCTCCACCCTTCGTTACAGCCTCTTAACGTCGCGCGTGCTTCCTGACGCCATGAACAACGCATCCAATCCGGCCACCGCCGGAGCGCAAACTCCCTCCGCGCCCGTTGCAAAGAAAATACTTGTCACCTGCACGCTGCATGGGGACACCCGTACCGACAACTACGCCTGGCTGCGCGAAAGGGAAAACCCTGAGGTCATTGCCTACCTTGAGGCCGAGAACGCGTATACCGACGCGATCCTCAAACCCACAGAAGGGTTACAGGAAAAGCTCTACGGGGAGATGCTGTCACACATTCAGCAGACTGATCTCAGCGTCCCCTATGAATTGAGAGGATTCGAATATTTCACGCGGACCGAAGAAGGTAAGCAGTATCCAGTCCATTTTCGCCGCCGGTTGGCTGAAGGCGCAGGAGTGGATGAACTCCTGCTGGACCTGAATGCGCTCTCCCAAGGCCATTCTTTCCTCGGACTCGATGTATTCGCCGTCAGCGACGATAACAATCTCCTCGCCTACTCCACAGACGTGACCGGATTCCGCCAGTACACGCTGGAAATCAAAAATCTCGCCTCCGGCACGCTCTTACCATTCCGCGTCGAGCGTGTCACAAGCGCAGCCTGGGCATCAGATAACAGGACGCTTTTCTATACGATCGAAGACGAAGTCTCGAAGCGTTCTTACCGGCTCTATCGCCATGTCCTGGATTCCAAAGAGCCTGACGCGCTGCTTTTTGAAGAAACCGACGAGCGTTTCCGCCTCGATGTGGAGCGCTCCCGCAGCGGGGACTACCTTTTCCTTGTTAGCAATAGCCATACAACAAGCGAAGTTCGGTATTTGCGCGCAAATGATCCGTCGGGCGAACTGAGGCTGATAGCGGCGCGCGAAGACAATCACGAATACTATGCCGACCATCACCCTGACTTTCGCACGATGGGCGACACGTTCCTGATCCGCACCAATTCTGAAGGCCGCACGTTTCGTCTTGTTGCCGCGCCTGCCGCAGATCCGCAACGCAAAAATTGGCGCGAACTTATCTCCAACCGCCCTGATGTAATGCTTTCTGCATTTGCTGTGTTTCGATCGTTCATCGCTTTCTATGAGCGCGAAGGTGGACTGCCATACATTCGCCTCGCCTCCATGGGATCGGCCGCTTGGGACCTTCTGGAGTCCTCCCATCGAATTCCATTCTCTGAGGCCGCCTACAACGCTACTCTCGGCATTAACCCCGAGTTTGGCCAGACGCATCTCCGTTACGAATATCAATCTTTCATTACTCCACGTTCCGTTTACGACTACGACGTCCAAGCGCGCCAATCCACGCTACGCAAACAGCAACCCGTTCTTGGCGGCTATGATTCTTCGCGTTATGTCAGCCAGCGCCTCCACGCGGATGCCGCCGACGGTACGAAGATACCGATCTCGCTGGTTTCACATCGTTCTACGCCGCTCGATGGAACCGCGCCACTTCTTCTGTACGGTTACGGAAGCTATGGCATTTCTATGCCGGTGAATTTCAATTCGAATCGCCTGAGCCTGCTCGACCGCGGCGTCGTCTTCGCCATCGCTCATATTCGCGGCGGCGGCGAACTAGGCAAGCCATGGCACGACGCAGGCCGCATGCGCAATAAGCTGAATACATTTACGGATTTCATTACGTCAGCCGAATTTCTAATCGCTCAAAAATTCACTTGTTCGCAAAAGCTAGTGATCGAAGGCGGAAGTGCGGGTGGCCTGCTGATGGGCGCCGTGACCAATATGCGTCCAGATCTTTTTCGCATCGTCATCAGTCATGTCCCCTTTGTGGACGTGCTAAACACGATGCTTGACGCTTCACTTCCGCTCACCGTAGGGGAATATGAAGAATGGGGAAACCCAAATCTCGCAGACGACTATTTCTATATGAAGTCGTACTGTCCCTACACAAATCTTGCTGCCACGAACTATCCAGCGATCCTCGTCAAAACAGGACTCAACGACAGCCAGGTCATGTACTGGGAACCTGCTAAATACGTGGCCAAACTACGCACTCTTAAACGTGACAAGAACGTGCTTCTGTTCAAAATCAACATGGGAGCGGGCCACGGCGGCGCATCCGGCCGTTACGACTACCTTCGCGAAATCGCCCTCGACTACGCGTTCCTGTTGACGCAACTCGGAATCCGCGAATAATAGCTGGTTCCGCTTCGCCATGTCAGACCCGACGACGCCATTGATGCAGCAGTATCACGCGATCAAATCGCGATATCCGCACGCGCTGCTGCTTTTTCGTCTGGGCGACTTTTATGAGCTTTTTTACGAAGACGCGTTACTCGCGTCGCGTGAGTTGCAAATCACTCTGACTTCGCGCAATCGGGAAAAGGGGCAGCCGATTCCCATGTGCGGCGTTCCGTATCACGCTGCCGATAGTTACATCGCGCGGCTTATCCGCGCTGGATTCAAAATTGCAATCTGCGATCAGATGGAAGCACCCGGTCCGGGCAAGAAGCTGGTTCGCCGCGAGGTTGTTCGCGTTATTACGCCCGGCACGGCAACCGACGTGGCGGTTTTAGATGCGCGCGAAAACAATTTTCTTGCAGCGGTCGCGCAAGATACAGCCGCGTCGACCATCGGTCTGGCCTTCGTTGACCTTTCTACGGGCGAATTCCAGGCCACCGAATTTCGCGGCCCGCGCGCGGAGGAGTCTCTCCGGGAGGAACTGCAGCTTCTGCATCCACGCGAAACGCTGCTGCCACGACCGCAGCAGCTCTTTGAAACCGCGAAGACTTCGCTTCTCGATGGGACGGGCGGGGTTGAAAGCCGCGTTGAAGATTGGGCGTTTCAATCCGACTACGCTGTGCGCATACTCCGCGAGCAGTTTGGCGTCGCTGAGCTCACTGGTTTCGGTCTCGACGATCACCCGCAAGCACTTTCTGCGGCCGGAGCGATCGTCCACTATCTCCGCGAAAACGCAGCCAAGACTACAGATGTGACTGCACAGCAAGCACTTGCCCATCTGGATCGCGTCCGCTATTACGAACAGCATGATGCGCTCATCCTTGATCCTGTATCTGTGCGAAATCTGGAACTCGTCGCGCCGATTTTTTCTGAAGAAACGGGCAAGAATGCCGCAACTGTGCTGGCGACGCTCGATGTCACGGTAACCGGCATGGGTGCGCGACAGCTGCGTTCCTGGCTACTGCGTCCCCTTATTGACCGCGATGCGATCGAAGCCCGGCTCGACGCGGTGGCACAACTCGTCCAACAAACGGTCGTACGCGGGGAAATCCGCAAAGAACTGAAAGGCATCCAGGACCTGGAACGCCTGACCAGCCGCATTACGCTTGGTTTGGCTGGACCACGCGAATTGCTTGCCCTGCGCAAATCGCTCGCGCAGCTTCCCATCTTGCGTAATTTCCTGACGCCCCCTCCGACTGGAGGTAGCTCGCTGCTTCGTTTTCTTTTTAGCGAAATTGATGAGCTTGCCGACGTTCGCGACCGCCTCGACCGCGCACTTTCTGACGAGCCACCCGCTCTTGCCACGGAACCCGGCATCATCCGGAACGGTTTTCACGCAGAGCTCGACGAACTCCGAGGCCTTAGCAAGAACGGAAAAGAGATCATTGCTGCGATGGAAGAGCGTGAGCGCAAACGCACCGGCATCAACTCACTCAAGATTCGCTTTAACTCCGTCTTCGGCTACTACATGGAGATTTCCAAGCCCAATCTCCACCTGGCACCCGCCGATTACGAACGCAAACAAACGCTCGTCAACGCCGAACGATTCACATCTCCCGAACTGAAAGAATATGAACGCAAGATTCTTGCGGCCGACGAGCGTATCCTCGAAATCGAGCGCCTGCTTTTCGTCGATCTTCGTTCCAGCATTGCCGCACAAGCCGCGCGTTTGCGCAAGACAGCTGCGGCCATTGCGCAGCTCGACGCGCTGACTTCGCTCGCAAAACTCGCGGCAGATCGCGGCTATACACGCCCCGAATTCAACTCCACTGGCGAATTGTTAATCGTCGGCGGACGGCATCCCGTCATTGAGGAATTGTTGCGGCAGAAAGGCGAGCGATTTGTCCCCAATGATCTATGCCTGGAACCCGGTCGTCAGCAGCTCCTGCTCATCACCGGCCCGAACATGGGCGGCAAGTCCACGTACCTTCGCCAGGCAGCGCTCATTGTGCTTCTCGCACAGCTTGGTTCGTTCGTTCCCGCCCGCCAGGCGAAACTCCCCATCACAGACCGCATCTTCACGCGAATCGGCGCCAGCGACAATCTCGCGCGCGGGCGCTCAACATTCCTTGTCGAAATGTCCGAAGTTGCGAGCATCCTCAATCACGCTACGCCGCAAAGCCTGGTCCTTCTGGACGAAGTCGGCCGCGGCACTGCCACTTTCGATGGGCTTTCCATAGCCTGGGCCGTCGTTGAACATCTTCAAAAGCACACACGCGCTCGCACGCTCTTTGCAACGCACTATCACGAACTCACCGAATTAGAAGACCTCCTCCCTGCGGTAAAAAACGTTCATGTCAGCGTCAAGGAAACACCGAATGAAATTATTTTCTTGCGCCGCGTCGAACCCGGCTCTGCCGACAAGAGTTACGGAATCGAAGTTGCTCGCCTCGCCGGGCTTCCGCGCAGCGTGGTCGAACGCGCTCGCGAAGTCCTCAAAAAGCACGAGCAGTCCGAACACCAACTCAGCGAAACGCTCTCCCCCGGAGCCGAAGGCCACAGCAACGGAAATGGCAATCAGGAAGTGCTCTTCACCCCGCTCGACCGCGCGGTCCTTGACCGCCTGCGCTCCGCTAACTTAGACGATTTAAAGCCTCTCGACGCGTTAAATCTCCTCGCCGAATTGAAGAAGCAAATTTCCTGATTGCTGCTGCGATACAGGCAGCTATCTCTTTCCTGTGCCCCTGGTGTTCTGTGTGGTAAAAATTCTAGCGCTTAATTCATGTCACCCAAACCCATGCTTGTTCTCGGCATGATGTCCGGCACATCTGTTGACGGCATCGACGTTTCTCTCGTCAAAATTTCAGGCGCGCCACCGAAGCTCAAAATCAATCTGCTCAATCACACAGCGATCTCTTTTCCCGCGAACGTCCGCAACGAAATTCTCCGAGTCGCAGAGCAAAGCCCAATCACTTCCGGCGAACTAAGCCAGCTCCACGCTCGCCTAGGCCATATCTATGCCGACGCCGCTCTCGCCGCCTGCAAAAAGTTTCGAGTGTCGCCGCACAAGATCGATTTAATCGGCAATCACGGCCAAACAATTTTTCATCAAGGATCGCCGGTCAACTTTCTCGGTACAAAAACAGCTTCGACGCTTCAGATCGGTGAGGGCTCCGCAATCGCCGGCCTCACTCGCATTACTACTGTCTCTGATTTCCGCCCGGCAGATATGGCGCTAGGTGGCAATGGCGCTCCGCTCGTTCCCTTTGCCGACTACGCTCTTTACCGCCATCCTAAGCTTGGGCGCGTCTCTCTCAACATCGGCGGCATCGCCAACGTCACGGTAATCCCAGCGGGCGCCAAGCCTTCGCAGGTCTTCGCCTTCGACACAGGCCCGGGCAACATGCTGATTGACGCGCTAGTCTCGCACTTCACGCGTGGCCGCCAGCGCTTCGACAAGAATGCCGCGCTTGCCCAAAAAGGCCGCGCTATTCCCGCGCTCCTGGATGAACTGATGTGCGATCCGTATCTGAAACTCGGGCCACCCAAATCCACCGGCCGCGAATATTATGGAGTCGCTTATGTCAAAAAGCTTCTCGCGCTGGGGAAAAAACATCACGCCAAGCCCAACGATCTAATCCGCAGCGCAACCCTCTTCACAGCACTTTCCATCGTTGATGCGCTCAACCGCTTTGTTGTCCCGAAGCACAAGATTCACCAGCTTATTGTCTCCGGAGGTGGAGCGAGCAATCCCCTGCTGCTCGCGCAACTTTCCGCAGCTTTGCCAAATATTGATGTGACTACCTCAGGCGAACTTGGCGTTCCCACTGACGCGAAAGAGTCCCTAGCTTTCGCTCTGCTCGCCTACGAAACCTACCATAGGCGTCCTTCTAACATTGCGTCCGCCACTGGAGCACGAGGTGCTGCTATTTTAGGAAAGATTTCTTACGCGCCCGGAAGAGCGAATTCAGCGCGCTAACGAGCCTTCACCGCCGAGCGCATCATCAATCTCCGCCTCGGTAATTGCACCCTCGCGCCCAATCTTCCATTCATGCCCATGCAATTCAACAATCGTCGAAGGCAGGGTGCTCCGCGTATCCCCGGTATCAATGACAAGTGGCACGCGCTTCCCAAGCTGATCCATCACTTCTTGCGCGGTTGAGCACGACGGATGGCCCGAGAGATTCGCACTCGTACCCGTAATCGGGCCGCCAAATTCCGCAATCAATCCCTGCACCACGGAATTCTTTGGCCAGCGCAATCCAATGCGCTTTGTATTCGCCGTCACTTTCAAGGGCACCTGGTGCGATGCATCCACTACAATCGTCAACGCACCTGGCCAGAACATTTCCGCCAGGCGATAAAAATTTCGCGGCACATCCAGCGCCAACGCCGCCCCCATGTCCACTGAATTCACTAGAATCGGCAGCGCACGCGCCTCCGGCCGCCCTTTGACGCGATAAATTTCATCCACCGCTGATAAATTGAAGGGATCCGCCGCTAGTCCATACAGCGTATCCGTGGGAATCGCCACTACGTTCCCGCGAGCCAACTTTTCGGCCGCGTAACGCAGCAAATCCGGTTCTGGTTTTTCTGGATTAATGTGCAGTAGCTCTGCGATCACGGTCTGGCCCTTGAACCCGTCCCCTGTGCTCCGTCAAAAAACGGCCCTGCGCGGACGCTATCACACGCTTCCCGCTCAAGCAATAAACACCTTAACTTACCGCCTCGCGTCGCCCACGAAAACTGTTTATCCTCTACCCATGCCTTCCCCCGGCAAACCAGCCCGCTCAAGCGCCGTGATCTCCTCGCGCGAGAATCGGTGGCTCAAGGAATTTCGAATCGCCTTGCGCGGCGGTCTCCCTACAGAATCGGGCGCCGTAGGCGTTGAAGGTGTTCGTCTTGCCGAAGAAGCCCTCTCTTCCGGATGCCGCATTGAAGCCGTACTCTTCTCTGAATCCGGGCGCCGGCATCATCAACGGCTAGCCCCTTATCTTGATCGGGAAGAGATAGCATTCCCCGTTCTCTACACCACAGATCGTCTCTTTGACGGCATCGCTGACACCGAACGCCCACAAGGCATCGCGGCTCTCGTCGAACCTCGCAAATTTTCTTTTGATGACATGCTTCGTCCATCGCTCAACGGTGCGGCTCCGCTCCTCATCGTCCTCGCCGGAGTTCAAGACCCGGGCAACGTCGGCACCATGCTCCGCACCGCCGCCGCGTTTGGAGCCACTGCGGCCATCACTTCCGCCTCTGGCCAAAGCGGTACGGCAAGTCCTTTTTCTCCCAAAGCTCTCCGCGCATCAGCCGGAGCCGCGCTGCATCTTCCGCTCTTCGCTGGCCCGGCATTGCCTGTTCTTCTCGCCCAACTTCACGCTTCGAGAATCCGCACACTCGCAACGTCATCTCACTCAGACGCTTCCACGCTCGCTCCCTTGGACGTGGACTGGCGTGAACCCATCGCCCTCCTCATCGGCAATGAAGGCGCCGGCCTTCCCGAAGAAATCGAACGCAGCGCCTCTGCACGTGTTCGCATTCCTATGTCCGGCGGAATCGAATCGCTCAATGCCGCTGCTGCCGCCGCCGTTCTTTTTTATGAAGCCGCCCGCCAGCGAAACGCTCTCTAGTGGCTTCTCGTTATCCGTTCGGAGATAAAAAATCACTTACTGTTTTGTAACGGCGGCTTTCCGAAGCCGGCATAATCATGATGTAGGCACAGAAGTTCAGTGACTGATGGAGAGAAGCCAAATGTTCAAAGCCGCCGTTCCCGTGTTTCACATTTCCAATTCCGCTGAAGCCTTGAAGTTTTATTGTGAAAAACTCGGGTTCCGGCATGAGTTCTCTCACCGCGCCATCGAAGCGCAAGCCGATCCTTGCTACTCCGGAGTTTCTCGCGACGGCATCTGGCTCCACCTGTCTTCATTTTCGGGAGACGCCGTCGTAGGCGGCGTGGCCAACATTATCGTAGAAAATGTCGACACGCTTCACTCCGAATTCGTCGCAAACGACGTCACTATCAACGTCGAGCCCGTGAATCAAACCTGGGGATCCCGCGAAATGTATGTCAAAGACTCGGACGGCAACTGCCTCCGCTTTCAGCAGTTGTAGGGCAGCTTCCGCATGCGCGTCGTGGCGGAAATCGCTCCTTTGGCCCTAAACTAACACCTTAGTGTCGCTCTTTTCTTCACTTCCGGTGGACGAAACGCCCTCGGTCAATCAGCCACTAGCCGAGCGCATGCGCCCTCGGACGCTTGACGAAGTTGTCGGTCAAGAGAATCTCCTCGGGCCGGGCAAGCCGCTCCGCGTGCAGATTGAATCAGACAATCTTGGCTCCATGCTCTTCTGGGGACCGCCCGGTTGCGGCAAGACAACGCTCGCCCGATTGATCGCGCGTCTCACCAAATCGGAATTCATTTCCTTCAGCGCCGTGCTTTCCGGCATTAAGGAAATTAAAGAAGTCATGGCCGATGCCGAGCGAAAGTTTCGCGTTTCTCATCGGACCATCGTTTTCGTGGACGAAGTTCATCGCTTCAATAAATCTCAACAAGACGCTTTTCTTCCCTACGTCGAGGCCGGTCACATAACGTTTATCGGCGCCACAACGGAAAATCCTTCGTTTGAAGTAATTTCTCCGCTTCTTTCGCGCACCAAGGTTTACATTCTCGAAGCACTCACCACGGCGCAAATTGTCGAACTCTTGCGACGCGCACTGAACGACAGCGATCGAGGTCTGGGTAAAGAAAATCTGCAGGCGACAGACGAAATCCTTTTCCGCATCGCCTCCTTCGCCAATGGCGACGCACGTTCCGCCTATAACACGCTCGAACTCTGCGCCCGTTCCGCCAAGCCCAGCTCCGAAGGCGTGCGCGTTATCGGGGAAAAACTTCTTGAAGATGTACTCCAGCGGAAAGTGCTCCGCTACGACAAAGCCGGAGAAGAGCATTTCAATCTCATCTCTGCCCTGCACAAATCAGTTCGCAACTCCGATCCCGACGCCGCTCTCTACTGGCTCGCGCGCATGCTCGAATCCGGTGAAGACCCGCTTTACCTTGCACGCCGCATGGTCCGCATGGCCAGCGAGGACATCGGCCTCGCCGAACCCGGCGCCCTCGCTGTCACTCTCGCTGCAAAAGACGCCTTCGACTTTCTCGGCGCCCCCGAAGGAAATCTCGCGCTCGCCCAAGCCGCCGTCTATCTATCGCTCGCGCCAAAATCCAACGCCGTTTACACGGCCTACGGAAACGTTCTCGAGGATGTCCGCAAGACGGAAGCAGATCCCGTGCCGCTCCACCTGCGCAACGCACCAACGGGACTTATGAAAAACTTCGGTTACGGCGCAGGATACAAGTACGCTCACAATTTCGAGGAAAAAGTCACGGACATGTCTTGTCTGCCCGAAAACCTCGCGGGCCGCTCCTGGTACAAACCGACTGACCAGGGCTTCGAACAACGTCTTCGCGCTCGCCTCGAGGAAATTCGTAAGTTAAAATCCCGCGGAGCCTCCCATGCTTGAAACACAACATAGGCTATTCGACGCACGGTCATTCCGTTTCCGCCGTGGCGGCTGGGGAATCTGCTTTTCTCTTCTCTTTGCAATTGTCGGGTTTTCAGCGACCGCGCGCACTCAAACATCGGCTCGTCCGAAAATCTACTCCATTGGATTCGTCCGTTTGAAAGCGGCCGACATTGCCAAGTCGGACAAGTTCTACGGAAATTTTGTTGGCCTTAATCGCGGGTTTGACGACTGCCGCGGATTTACCGATCCCTGTTATGCGCTGAATTCCTACCAGCACATTGAACTTTCGCAGGCCGGTTCGCGTGAGGCAGACAACTACGTCGAAGTGATTGGCTTCAACGTGAGTGACGTTGAGCAAATGCGGAAGTTTCTCGCGGCCAACGGAATGCAACCGACTCCACTCATGAGCGGACCGAACCATCTTCGCTTCACTGAAGTGGATGATCCCGAAGGCCATCGCATCTCATTTATTGAGATGTCAGGTGGCGACGGGCAGGTAAATGGCATCGGGCAAGTCAGCGGTCGGCTTATTCATGCTGGCTTTATCGTCAAGGACCGCGCCGTTGAAGACAAATTTTACCGAGAACTACTCGGCTTTCGCCCTTATTGGCACGGTGGAATGAAGGATGATGAAACCAATTGGCTCTCGCTGCAAGTGTCCGACGGTTCCGATTGGCTCGAATACATGCTTTACGACCCGGCTGGCAGAGATAAACATTTCCGTGGAGTAATGAACCACGTCGCCCTTGGCGTGCGAGACATTCAAGCGGCCAAAGCGCAGCTCATCAAGAACGGCGTAAAACTCACCGAAGAACCCAAACTTGGCCGCGACGGCAAGTGGCAACTCAACGTTTACGATCCCGACGAAACGCGTGTTGAGTTCATGGAGTTCACGCCTAAAGAAAATCCTTGCTGCTCCGAATTCACCGCGCCTCATCCCAAACCATGATCCTGTCTATTGTTTCTAAACTGGTGCGTCGGTGCGGGTGCCCCACACGCCGCCTTTGCGGGTGGGAACTCCACACGGGTGCGTTTTTTTTACTTCTTTTGTGCTTGCCGCTTTCCTGTTTCGCGCAAAACCCATCTCGCCCCAAAATTACTGGCATCGCTCACGTCCGTCTTTTCTCCGCTGATCTTCACGCTGCCCGAGCCTTTTACTCCAAGATCCTCGGCTTCGATTCTGCTACTTCAACGTGCCTCGGTGTGACGAATCCATGCTACGCGGTCAATGGCCACCAGCGAATCGAACTCCAGCAGATTGCGGGGGGTGCGCCAGACAATTTGCTCGCTGAAATCGCATTTTCAACGCCAAACCTCGCCGAGATGCGCGAATATGTTCTCGCTCATCAGATTCAGGCGAGCACAATCGCAAAAGATGAAACGGGCACGCCGCGATTCACTTTCAAGGATCCGGAGGGCCATCCGCTCGCTTTTGTGCAATCGTCTGGCGAGCGTTTCTTCACTCCCGCGCCTCATCAAGTCAGCACACGCATCCTTCACGCCGGTTTCATCGTCAAAGATTTGGAGAGAGAGCGCGCCTTCTATGAAGGACTTCTTGGCTTCCGGCTCTATTGGCACGGAGCATTCCCGCCAAACGAGCGCGCAGCCAACTCAACCAATGTAGACGACTGGTACGAAATCCAAGTTCCTGACGGCGAAGAGTGGATCGAATTCATGCTGAACATCCCTGCCAATGCCAATAAGCAAGATCGCGGCGTGCAAAATCATTTTTCGCTCGGCGTGAAAGACGCCAATAACGCTGCTCAGCACCTGCGCGTGAACGGTGCGGCAAAATTTGACGGCCCGGAAGTTGGCCGGGATGGCAAGAATTCGCTCGATATCTACGACCCCGATTTTTCGCGCGTCGAAGTAATGGACTACACCACGACAAAGGATCCCTGCTGCAACGCATACTCCGCAGCGCACCCGAAACCATGATTTGCCCTTGCTCCCGCAGTCGTTTCCGTTGGCTCCGCGCCTTCTGCTCGCTCATCTGCATTTGTGTCGGGTGCTGCTCCCTTCCACCAGCAAAGGCCCAGCAAAGCGAAAAACCTGTTCAGTCCATAGACGAAGAGATCACCGCGTTCAGCGTCGCGCCCGACGGACGCATCGCGTACGGCGTACGACGCAACGTTCACAACAAGAAATACGATTTGCAACACGACGACATCTGGATTCAGGACGCCGGCGGCAAACGTCGCCGTCTTCTCGAAGGCAACAAGTTTTCTATCAACAAGTACGCTGTTTTCATTAATCGCGACAAGAAGTCTGTCGCACGCGAAAAAGGTAAACTCGATCCAGAGCTTGACCTATCCGATACGACCTTTTCCTACACCGTAGATTCCCTGCGCTGGTCGCCCAACGGAAAGTATCTCCTCGCGCAGCTTTTCACTACTTTCGTGGTGGACGAGTCCGGCAAAACACAGGACGAATACATGACGCTCGTGATGGACGATAACGGTAAGGAAATTCGCCTCGGTGGCAACGATCCGCTCATTCACAATTCAGAAGATGCGGTGTTTTTCACCGATAACGCAACCATCGCCTATCTCACCGAGGCTACCAAGCCGCGCATCCTTTTCTCATTCAAATATTCCACTATTGCCAACGGCTCTGGGGGAGCGCTCTTTGAGGGGCGCACGTTCTTGTCCGTAGTACCAATTCCCAAAACAAATTTTGCGATCGCCGTCGAACGCGACCGCGCGCTTGCGGGGCCTCCACGGCTGCAGCATCTCGATTTGCTCGCTCAAGACGATTCGGAAATCGCAACACTTGAGGGTTACGAGGGCGGACTTACAGTCTCGCCAAGCGGAAAATTCGCTGCGTACTATGTGGACAAGGAAAACGTCGAAGTTCGAGACCTTTCCGCGCCCACTCGGGTTGCGCGGATTCGCCTAGGCCCGGGTGCATTGCAATGGTCGCCGGACGAAACAAAGCTTTTGCTAAAGCGCGCCCCGGAACGAAAAACGGCCGAACTTTGCTGGATTCCCATTCCTCAGCTTGCCACTCCGGCCGCCGGCCATGAAGTTCCCGTCGCCCACCCCGAATTCAACGCAATTTTTCGCGGAAGCGTCGCGCGCGACTTCGCCATTACTCCCGACGGGAAATATCTCGCCGTCGTCTTCCCCGGCAAGCGCAATTTGGATTTGTTTTCGTTACAGTGACTTTAGTTCTGACGCGCGATTCGGATGATGGCCTCGGCACTCCTCTCAATGTCGTCGCGAGTCGTTGACCAATTCGAAACACTGATACGCATCGCCGTTTTTCCTTGCCAGAGCGTTCCGCCGCACCAGCAAGTTCCCTCTTCCTGCACGCGATGAATCACTTCGCGTGTTTTTTCGGCGCTTCCAAACGAAACGAGCACTTGATTGATCACAACTTCGTTCAGGATTTCGCATCCGGCTTCGCGCAATCTCTCCGCAAACAATTGTGCCAGCTCACATGTGCGTTCAACCAAGTCGCGCAGCCCGCTCCGGCCCAGGGATTTCAGCGCGGCCCACAATTCCACTCCGCGTGTACGTCGCGAAGAGTCAGGAGTGTGGTACATAGGCTCGCGCAAATTCCCCGCTTGCAAATACGCAGCGGACATTCCCATGGAGCGCTTGAGCGCCATTCCGTCGCGAACCAATACCACGCCGCAGTCGTAACCGACGTTGGGCCATTTGTGCGCATCCGTTGCCCAGGAATCGGCAAGTTCGTAGCCGCGCGTAATCTCGTCAAATTTAGGGGAAACTCGCGCCCACAAACCGAACGCTCCGTCGACGTGAACCCATGCGCCTGCTTCTTTGGCGCGTTTGCAAATCTCCTCGGCTGGATCGAATGCGCCAGTATTTACGTTTCCAGCTTGGATACAAACGATTGTTCGCGCCGAAATTTTCGCAGGCAGCCTGTCCGCGCGCATTCGTCCTTGCGAATCCGTGGGAATTTTTGTGACGCGATTTTTTCCAAGTCCAACCATGCTGAGCGCCTTGTGCATGGAAGCGTGATATTCGTCGCCGACAATCACATCAATCGGCGGCGCGCCGAAGAGCCCATCGTCTTCGACATTCCATCCTTCGCGCGCCAGTAACGCAGAGCGGGCAGCGGCAAGGCTGCAAAAATTTGCGGCGGTTGCGCAAGTCACAAGCCCGCCCTCGCAATCCGCCGGCAAGCGCAACGCTTCGCAAATCCAGCCAAGCACTATCTCTTCGAGCTCCGCCGCGATTGGCGACATCACTCGCAAGCACGCGTTTTGTCCCCACGCACCGGCAAGCCAATTAGCGCCGAGCGCCGCGGGCAGTATGCCTCCAATCACGAAGCCGAAATACCTTCCGCCCGTCATCGCTGAGGTCGCGGGACTGCCAACTTCGTCCAGAAGTTCAACAACACTACGAGGACTAGTTGGACTCTCAGGGAATTTCTCGCGGAGGCGGCCGAGTGCAGCTGCGGCTCCTGTGGTTGGAGCGACGTTTCGGTCTTTGATTTCGCTGGAATAGCGAATTGCGCAATCAGAAGCGAGTTTCAACGTTTCGGTAGTTTCCGTCATGCGCCTCCTCATGAAAACAAAGCATGCTTAACTCAGAGGCATAGAGTACGCAGTGAAGAGGGGATGGGAAAGAGCCGAATTGTCAGGTTAAGGAGTTATTTGCTGACTTGGTTGGAGCGTGTACTTCTGGCTGCTGCTTTGAGCGCAGCTACTTCGCGGATGGTGAGAGGGCGGAATTTACCGGGTTCCACATCTAATTTGAGCGGGCCGAGCTGCACACGCTTGATTTTCTCTACGTCGAAGCCCACTTCCTTGAACATGCGGCGGATTTGGCGGTTGCGGCCCTCGATGAGGATTATTTCGTACCAGGGGTTCGGCGTGTTTTCTGCGAGACGAATTTTTGCGGGCGAGGTTTTTATGCGCCGGCCGTCTTCCAGCGGAATGGAGATTCCGGAACGAAGCTTCGCAATATCTTTTTCGGTTGGACGTCCACTCACTTTTACGAGATAAGTTTTCGGCACGTGCGAGCCGGCCTTCATGAGGAGTTGGGCGAGGTCGCCGTCGTTTGTCATGACCAGCAGGCCTTCGCTCCCGTAGTCAAGGCGACCGACCGGATAGACTCGGCCGATGTTTTTGGGAAGCAAATCCATCACGGTGGCGCGGCCTTCGGGGTCGCTTACCGTCGTGACGTAGCCTTTGGGTTTGTGCAGCATGAAATAAAGTGGCGCGCCGCATTTCTTGAGCGGGGTGCCATCTACTTTGATTTCGTCGGAATCGGAATCGGCCTTCGTACCAAGTTCCGTAACAACAACACCGTTCACGCTCACGCGCCCGGCGGTGATGATTTCTTCGGCTTTTCGCCGGGAAGCGACGCCAGCAGTTGCGAGAATCTTTTGTAGGCGTTCGAGTGGCATGGGTAGCGTTGTAAGTTATGAGTTGTGAGTATCCATAGCTGACGAAGGCAAGATATATCGTGCCCCTACTCCTGCCCTCAACGATGTTTATGCTTTGTTGATGGTGCGGGTTTTCCGGGACCTGCGAGCAGTTTGTCAGCTTCGCGCTTTTCAATGATCCGGTAGCGGCCCTGCGGGATGCCTTCGAGAGTGAGCGGCCCAAGCGCTACGCGCTTCACTTTTTCCAGCGGATGACGCTCGCGAAAAAGCACGTTGCGTAGTGCCTCCATTTTCGAATCGCGCATCTTCAATTCGTACCACAGGTTTCCAGCTGCCGCATTGCGATCTCCGCGAAGCCCTCGCGTCGCACCTGGCTGACGCAGCGTATGAAGCCTCACTCCTGCTTCTTTCCCGATGCGTTCCAGATCGGCGAGTGCCAGCATGCCCTTCACTTTGACGTAGTAAATCTGCTCCAGCTGATCCCATTTTTTCAAAAGGCCAGCCGCCAAATCGCCATCGTTGGTCATAAAAACGAGGCCGGAACTGGCATATTCGAGATTCCCCACCGGATACACGCGCGAGGGAAAGCCGCGCAATAGATTTTTTAATGTTTTGCGACCTTCCGGGTCAGCCAGCGTAGACATCACTTCCGGCGGCTTATGCAAGAGGAGATAAACGCGCTTTTCTTCTGCTTCGACGACGCGGCCGGAAACCTCTACGCGATCTTTCTCGGTGTCGGCCTTCGTGCCAAGTTCCGTAACGACGCGGCCATTTACGCGCACCTGCCCGCTCAGGATGAGCTGCTCCGCGTGGCGGCGAGAAGCAATCCCAGCGCGCGCGATTATTTTTTGTAGGCGTTCAAGCATGAACTAGCGCAGTGGAAGAAAAAACGGATTCCTCGTCGCTCGGCTCCTCGGAATGACAATCATCCCGTGACAAGATTATTCGCCGGCCGAAGCGGCATCGGCTTTGGGCGGTTCTTCGTCGAGTTCGCCGGCAGGCATGCCTTCATTCGTGGCAGCAACTTCTTCCTCGAGGAGCTCCATGTCGGTAGTGCCATCTTCCGGCGGCGGCAGGTTTTCGAGCGTGTCGGCGCTCGGGGAATTCATCATCTCTTCTTCGGTTTGAGGAGCAATCGTGACGCCCGCGTCGCTACCAAGCGCTTCGCGTGCCAGCGCTTCAAACTCCTTAAGGCTCGGCAATTCATCCAGATCGCTCAAGCCGAAGCGCATCAAGAATTCCTTCGATGTCTTATACAGAATCGGGCGGCCCATGACTTCTTTGCGGCCTGCTGTGGTAATGAGACGGCGATCGAGAAGTGTGGAAATTACTCCGGAGGAGTTGACGCCGCGAATCTCGGAGATTTCCGGCGCAGTGACCGGCTGTTTGTAGGCGATTACGGCGAGTGTTTCGAGCGCAGGCATCGAAAGCCGCAACGGCGGGCGCAGACTCTTGATGAAGCGGCGCACAACATCATGATGCTGGGGCTTTGTGTAGAGCTTGTAGCCACCGGCAACGGCGCGAATTTCAATGCCGCGCTCTTCGGCCGCGTAGCTCGCGACCAATTCGTCAAGTGCGGCCTGCACGACGAGTTTCTCTTCGCCGAGGGCGCCCGCCAGCTGCTCAATCGTAGCCGGCTCATCCGCCGCATAAATAATTGCTTCGAGTGCCGCTTTGCGTTCTTCGTTGGTCATAGTTTTGCTTTTGTAGAGGCCGGCCTTTAGGCCGGAGTGCTATTGATACTCCTGATCAATTTGCTTCAACTCGCCTTTTTCATCGAAAACCGTGTCGAACGCCTTCGCCTTCTTCAGCAAAATGTCGCCAAACTGTTTTTCCTGCGCCAATCCGACCGCCTGCAATTTCACCATTTCGAGAACCGCAAGAAACGCGACGATCATGGCGTGCCGCGAAGGACAGGCTTCGAAGAACTGAATCAGGTTCACGCTTGAATCTTCACTAGCAAGAATCTGTGTACGCAATTGCGCAATCATTTGCGCGACGGTGAAGAGTTCGTGCTTCAGCTCGATGCGGGCGACTTCTTTGCGGCGTTCAAGGACTTGCTGAAACACTTTTACAAGATCGACGAGTGAGACGACGAGCTCGCCTTCGGTGCCTTCGTCGTTGTAGAGAGATTTGTCAGGCTTTGACCAAACGTTTTCTTCGATTTGCTGCTTCTGGTAGAGAAGCTGAGCGGCGTTTTTGAATTTTTCATGTTCAATGAGGCGCTGAACAAGCTCTTCGCGCGGATCTTCCGATTCGCCTTCCGCGACCGCGAGCGGATCCGGCGGCAACAGCATTTTGCTCTTTATGTAAATCAGCGTCGCCGCCATATAAATAAATTCCGAAGAGACATCCACGTTCAGCGTTTCGAGTCTGTGGAGGTAGTCGAGGTATTGGCGGGTGATTTGGGAAATCTGGATGTCGTGAATGTTCATCTTCTCCTGCTTGATGAGGTCAAGCAGGAGGTCGAGCGGGCCTTCGTAGAGGGGGATTTGGATTTTGTAGGGTGTTGCCATTTGGTGCTCGTTCACTCCACCTTGCTCGAAGAGGGCACGATATATCGTGCCCCTACTGCCGGAAGCCTGTCACGTAATCCGCCTACGAACTAGTGGCGACTTCGTTGCGTTTCTTTTGCCAGCCGAAGACGGCTTCGCGGACGCGTTCGATCGTTTTTACAGCTTCTACGCGGGCGCGTTTTGAGCCTTCGTCAATCACCTCGAGCACGCGCTTCGGATTCTTTTCATACTCAAGGCGACGTTCGCGAACTGGTGCAATCCATTCGATCAAGTGATCGGCCATTTTCGCCTTGCACTCGATACACCCGATTCCGGCAGTGCGGCAGCCATTCGCTGCCCATTCCAGAGTCGAGGGGGACGAGAACAGTTTATGCCAATCGTAGACGGGACACACGTCCGGATTTCCTGGGTCGGTGCGGCGCTTGCGGGCGGGGTCGGTGACCATGACTTTCGTCTTTTTGCGAATGTCGTCGTCGGATTCGCTTAACGTGATGGCGTTGCCGTAGGATTTGGACATCTTGCGGCCATCGAGGCCGGGGAGGCGAGGAGTTTTGGTGAGCATTACGCCGGGTTCCTCAACATAGGTCTGAAATCCTACGTATTTTCCTAATTCGCGAGCGGATTCAATTTTCTTGAGGAAGTTCTCATGACCAATCTCTGAAACCCAGCACCTGACAGACGAGAAGAATTCTTCGTAAGAATCCGCGAAAATAGGTGTGCCAATGCCCGCGCCAGTTGATTCAATGAGATTCCGCAAAAGTTTGTTTAGCTTCACTTCGCTATGGACGAGCGGATCCATCCAAAACCCAAAATGGAAATTGAACTTGCGTACGATTTCGCGCGAGAGTTCGACGTGGGAGACCTGGTCTTCGCCGACTGGGACGAAGAGCGGCGTGCCTTCTTTTGAATAAATGACGATGTCGGCGGTTTGCAGACAGGGGTAGCCGAGAAAGCCGTAGTTGTGCAGGTCTTTATTGGTGACGTTTTCAAGTTGCTCTTTGTAGGTGGGAACGCGCTCAAGCCAGCCGAGCGGCGTGACCATGCCGAGGAGAAGATGCAGTTCGGCGTGTTCGGGAATGAGGGATTGCTGGAAGATGACGGATTTTTGCGGGTCGAGGCCGGCAGCGAGATAGTCCGTGACGATTTCAATTGTGTTTTGCGCGATGGCGGAGGTGTCGGCGTAGTCGCTCGTCAGCGCGTGCCAGTCCGCAATGAAGTAAAAACATTCGTAAGCGGGATCGTTCTGTAGGCGGACCCAGTTCTCCAGCGCGCCAAAATAGTGGCCGATGTGCAGCTTCCCCGTCGGCCTCATGCCGCTTACGACGCGTTTTCTGTTCATTGCCAAGGTTCATTGTCCTCGTTGCGTCGAGTTGTAAGTTCTAAGTTATAAGTCTTAAGTCAAAAAAAAGAGAGAACGCAAAAAGCAGCGAAGTTTGTTTGCATTTCTCTTCTTCCGACTTACCACCTAAAACTTACAACTTATTACTTCAAAAGATCCCGCGCGATGATCATGCGCTGGACCTCGCTAGTGCCTTCGTAAATCGTGATGACGCGGGCGTCGCGGTATATGCGTTCGACGTCGGTTTCGCGGGAATAACCGAGGCTGCCATGAATCTGCACGGCTTTGTACGCTACGCGATTGACCATTTCGCTGGCGTAAAGTTTTGCCTTCGAAGCGGCGCTCCCCATCGACTTGCCAGAATCTTTCAGCCATGCAGCATAGTAAACAAGGCCGCGCGCGGCTTCGATTTCCGTCTGCATGTCCGCCAGCATCCACTGAATGGCCTGAAATTCACCGATGTTTTTTCCAAACGCGCGGCGCGACTTGGCGAATTTGATGGAATCATCGAGCGCGCCCTGTGCCAGGCCGACGGCTTGCGCGGCGATGCCGATGCGTCCGCCGTCAAGCGCAGTGAGTGCGATTTTGAGTCCCTGGCCTTCTTCGCCGAGCCGATTTTCAGCGGGAACTTCGCAGTCGATTAAGAGAATTTCGACAGAAGGCGATGAGCGCTGCCCCATCTTGTCTTCGTGGCGGCCGATTTTGAAACCTTTGAACGAAGGCTCAACGAGGAACGCCGTAATTCCCTTCCCACCCGCTGCGGGGTCGGTTTTGGCGAAGACGATGTAGACGCCAGCGTCGGAGCCGTTGGTGACCCAGGTTTTCGCGCCGGAGAGAAAATACGAGTTGCCGCGTTTTGTCGCTGTGGCTTGGAGACCCGCTGCATCAGATCCTGCCGCCGCTTCCGTGAGACAAAACGACCCCAAGATTTCGCCGCTCGCCAGCCGCTTTAGATATTTCTGTTTTTGCGCGTCGGTGCCGAATTCGAGGAGCGGCACCTGCACCGCAGAATTCGTTACGCCGAGCGCAGTGGACATCGCCGTATAAACGCGCGCCACTTCTTCAATCATCAGCACGTAGGAAACGGTGTCCAGCCCCGGGCCGCCCCATTCTTCCGGCACGAGCATGCCGCAGCAGCCCATCTCGCCGAGCTTTTGGATAATTTCCAGGGGGAATTTTTCCTGAAGTTCGAGTTCTTTGACGAGTGGCCGAACTTCCGTCTCCATGAACTGCCGGACGGTGCCCTGAATCAGTTTTTGGTGGTCTTTAAGCGAAAAATCCATCAGTCCGTTGTACGAAGTGTACAAGCGATGCTAACACACAAGTTTGTGGTGGCAGAAAGCTCCCGGGCCGCCGGAAAATCCTTCGGCACAAGGACAGCCGAGTGGCACGAAAGCGCCAAGATTGCTCGATTGCCTCGCGAAGAGGGCACGATATATCGTGCCCCTACGGGAGATGTCCCATTGAATGAGCCGGAACACAGACGGCGGTCGATCCGCTTGCGGGGAGTCGACTATTCAGAGCCCGGCGCATACTTCGTCACAATTTGCGCGGCGAACCGGTCCAATCTATTCGGGACAATCGAAAATGGGCGTGCTTTGTTGACTCCGCTGGGAAATATCGTCAACGACTGCTGGATCGCGATTCCTAAGCATTTTCCTACAGTGACCCTGAAGGAATTCGTGGTGATGCCGAACCATCTGCACGGCATCATCGTGCTAGGTGGGATGCCACGACCCATTACACCTACCGACCCTGGTACGGCGAAAGTAGGGGCACGATATATCGTGCCCTTCGTTGGGAAGGCGAGGCGCGCTGAGTCATTTCAAAAACCAACGAAGGCATCGATTCCAACGATTGTTCGTGCATTCAAGGCTGCGGTTACGCGCGTAGCGCGAGAGTCATTGCTCAAGCGATTGCCGCAGATTTGGCAACGAAACTATTTTGAACGCGTATTGCGTGATGGACAGGAATATGCCGACGCGAGCCGGTACATTCTTGAGAATCCAAAGAAGTGGGAATGGGACAAACAGAATCCACACGCGAAGCGCCTGCCAAGCGGCAAGATAAGCGCCAAGTTCGATTGAATGTGCTGCGAAGAGGGCACGATATATCGTGCCCCTACCAAACCCGCTTTACCGCGCAGTTGGCAACACAGGGCGGAGTTTGCCGGTGGCGAGGGATTTGAGGGCTTTGAGACGGGAGGCAAGTTCGGCGGAGGTGAGGCGGTGTTCGCGGTAGAGGCGGCGAAGAAGGTCGTGGGCGTGAGTGCCACTTTTGGTGGAGTTGCATTCCACGCAGGCGGAGACGAGGTTGCGGTAGGAGTTGCGGCCGCTACTGGCCCGCGGGACGACGTGGTCGAGGCAGCGGGTACGCCGATTGAGGCTGCGAAGGCAATAGAAGCAGCGGCCGCCGTCGCGATCGTGGATGGCTCGGCGATGTGCCGCGTCCTTGAGGAAATTGATTTGTTCGAGGTCGGCAGGATCATTCGGAGGTTGAAGGCCACGGGCATACTGAACGGAGCTTGCGGATTGGGGGTCGGACACGGGCAGCGGAGAGGAGTGAACCTCGCTGGGCAGGCGTACTTCGACGATGTGGCCTTTTCGGCTGCGCTCGAGCATGCGGACGATGCCATACGAGGCAAGGCGGCGAACGGACTCACGTGCCGGGGCAGCGGTAAGACCGGAGCCAGTGGCAAGCCATGCGATAGAGAAATGGAGACGGCGTTGACCCTCGAGATGACTGTGACGGAAGAGATGCGAGTAAACGGAGCGATCGGTGGTGGAAAGTTTGAAGTGCGGGATCAGGAAGTCGGTGAATTGTTTCCACACCAATTCTGCATTGGGTTTTTGGGTTTTCATTTTTGTTTATCCTGAGAAGGAATTAAATCTGGCGCGGGTTCCGGTGGTTTCTTGCTCGCACATCCCATCAGCGCTGCGAATTGCGGATGCCGCGCTAAGCCTGGCGCTATGGAATTCGGGGTCTCGCCAGTGTCCAACAAAAGCAGATTCCGAGCGCAAAAAGCGCGCTCGGAATGACACGTTTTAGGTTTATTTGGACAGCCCGATAAATGAAGTCATGCGAGGAGCCGGACGAAGCGGCCAGAAAAGAAAAAAGGCGAAGAGTGCGGATGCACTTTCGCCTGGACGTAAGAATAGCAGATCAAGAAACTACGTCAATAGGCAACTTTGTGGGTAGCACAAGTCATGCTGCCCTCGAAACTCAGGATGGTCTTAGTACCCGTTCATCCAGACGGGATGGTTCAGCAGAATGAATTCAACCACCGCTAGAAAAAATGTGACGACAACCAAAAGCCACAGTAACACCTGAGCAGTTGAAGTTCGTAGTTGACCAAATACCTTCGCGGCAAAATAGCAGGACGCGAGTGCGCAAATCGGAGATATCGCAATGAGCAGACCGGCTGGCACGCTGAGCCATTCGGGATTTGTTGGGACGTGATGAATCGGGTTTCCGGTCTTACTGTCCGTGTTAAGAAAGCCGAAGAGTTCTACGGCGAATCCGAAAAATGGAACAGCGCTGAACGGTAAACCATCGTCAGTGGTTTGATTTCGCGGATGGGCATCGGATTTGATGGGAACTAGAGCTTAAAGAGTTCGCGGAGGCGTTTGGTTTGCTGGCGGGAGACAGGGATTTCCGTTTGTTTTTTGTCGTTCATTTTGAGCATGTAGCTGGATTTGAACCAGGGCACGACTTCCTTGATGTGATGAATGTTGACGAGGTAAGAGCGATGCGGGCGCCAGAAAGTATCGGCGTCGAGCGCAGCGTGCATTTCCTCGAGCGTGCGGTAGTTGGAGGTACCGTCGGCTTCGCGGGCGCAGACGGTGATGAGGCCGTCGCCGATGGTAGCGAAGATGAGATCTTCCGCGTCCACAAGAAGCAGACGCTGCTGCGATTTGATGAGCACCTTGACGGGGGCTGAGGAAGCGATCGGCTTGGGTGCCGAGAGCTGGCTGACTAGTTTTTCGAGCCGCTCGGCTGGACTAGTTTCCGCTTCCATTTCGCGGCGGGCACGGGCAATTGCTTTGGCGATGCGGGACTTGTCGAATGGCTTGAGGACATAGTCTACGGCGTTTACGTCAAAGGCTTGAACAGCGTAGTGGTCGAATGCCGTCGCAAAAACGACATGAGGGACACGCGCTTTGCGTTCGACGAGTTTCTTGAGGACGCCGAAGCCATCGAGGCCGGGCATCTGGACGTCGAGGAAAACGAGATCGGGCGAATGCTCTTTGATGAGGTTGACGGCTTCAAGGCCGTTCTTGCCCTGACCGACGAGATTGATTTCCGGAAAACTCTTTAAAAGAAACGCGAGTTCATCCCGTGCGGGTTTTTCGTCGTCGACAATGAGCGTGCTGATAGGCATTGAAACGTAAAACCAGTATAGGCGCGTTGGAGATACAGTAGCAATTCTCTGAACTTCAATTACACTGCCAAGGAAACTTTGTCGAGGAGCCCGCATGGCCAAGAAGAGCGCCGCAGAGGAAAAGAAGATCGCACAGATTTTGAGTAGTGAAATGATTTATCAAGGGCCGGTGTTCGGATTGCGGCGAGATGAAGTAATCGAGCCGAATGGTTTGCGGACGCGGCGAGAGGTGATTACGCATCCGGGCTCGGTTGTGGTGCTTCCGGTACTACCAGACGGAAGAATCGTGATGATTCAGCAGTACCGCCACGCCACCAAACAGTATTTGTGGGAGCTGGTGGCAGGCAGGATGGAGCCGGGAGAGACTCCAGAGCAGGGCGCGGCGCGGGAATTGGCAGAAGAAACGGGATATCGGGCAAAAAAGATCAAAGTCTTCCTCGAAGTCTTCCCAACACCAGGATTTCTGGAGGAAAAAATGTTCCTTTTGCTCGCCACGGGATGCGAACCAGGAACAGCGACTCCGGAGGATGACGAGAAAATCGTTTCCGCAATTTATTCACCCTCGAAATTGGAACAAATGATTCACGCTAGAAAAATTCATGATGCAAAGTCGGTGGCCGGACTGCTTTATTACTTTCGCTTTCTCGCTCCCAAACAAAAGAAGCGGAAGAAGCGGTAATTGAATCGATTTTATAGGGCGAAAACCTTGCAGAAAATTTACAAACATTCCTCAAGTTCTATTGACTCAAGGTTTCATTCTGGTACACTCCGCGCGTTCCACGAAATCCACCGTATCGTCGGGGAGCTCTCTCACGGTGTACGTGAAACACTTGAATCTAACGTCAGGAGGCAGATCGAGGTGCAGGGAACCGTAAAATGGTTTAACAACTCGAAAGGATACGGCTTCATCGGGCGAGAAGATGGACCTGATGTTTTTGTCCACTACTCCGCCATCGTTGGAGACGGTTACCGGACGTTGCAGGAAGGCGATCCGGTCGAATTCGAGATTGTGCAGGGGCCAAAGGGGCCGCAAGCATCAAATGTACAAAAAGCAGGGTGAAGTAGGCAGTTAGCTATCATACGGCCGGCAGGGAGCGCCCCCTTGCCGGCCTTTTTGCTGGATTTGAGTAGTACGAGCGGTACCGGTAGACAGCTTCAAAGCATGGCTTCGACTCGGGCGCAATTCCCTCCTATAATCGGCGCATGGACAACAAACAGATTGCAAGGATTCTGCGAGATACGGCGCAGCTTTTGGAAATTGACGGCGCAATTATCGGCCGCTATCGGAGCTATGAGAAGGCGGCGGAGTTGATTGATTCCCTGCCCGAGTCGGTTGCAGCGATGGTGAAAGAACCGGAGAAACTGAAAGAACTTCCCGGGATTGGCGACCGGATGGTCGAGCACCTAGAAGAGATTGTAAAGACTGGCGACTACGCACTTCGAAAGAAATTGTTAAAGAAATATCCGGCGACAATATTGGATGTATTGCAGTTGCAATCGCTTGGTCCGAAGAAGGTGGCACTGCTTTTCAAAAAGTTCAAGGCGGCGACAGTCGCGGATGTGGAGAAGCTGGCAAGAGATGGGAAATTACGCGAGATGGAAGGATTTGGAGAGAAGAGCGAACAGAATATTTTGAAAGCGGTAGAAGTGTTCAAGAAATCCACCGGGCGATTCCTGCTGAGCACGGCGGAAGATGCAGCAAATGCAATTACGGCGCATATCAAGAAGGCCGGAAAGGCGGTAGAAAGCGTCACTCCGGCAGGGTCGCTGCGTCGCGGCAAAGAAACTGTGGGTGATTTGGATTTGCTGGTGACAATGGCGGACGGGCACACCGCGCAAAAGCATGTGGATGCGCTGGCGGAACATATTTTGAAGTACCCCTGGATTGACCAGACACTTGCACACGGTGAGAACAAAGTAAGTTTCACACTGGAAAATGGGTTACAGGTTGATGTGCGGATGCTGGAAAAGGACAATTTTGGTGCGGCGCTGCTCTATTTTACAGGCTCAAAGGAACACAATGTGGCATTGCGCGGCCGCGCGAATGATATGGGCTACACGCTGAATGAATATCAGCTTGCGACGTTGAAAGCCGAGAAGCATGTTGCAGGGAAAACCGAAGAGGAGATTTACGGGAAGCTGAAGCTCGATTTTATCCCGCCGGAGTTGCGAGAAAACACGGGAGAGCTTGCCGCCGCCGAAAAGCATACTTTGCCAAGGTTGATCGAGTTGAAGGATGTAAAGGGCGACTTGCAGATGCACACAACGGCGAGCGACGGAAAGAATTCCATTGAGGAGATGGCGGAAGCGGCGCGGGCTCTAGGGCATGAGTACATAGCGATTACCGATCACTCGAAAGCTGTAACGGTAGCGAATGGCTTAAGCGAAGAGCGGATGGAAACGCACGCAAAGAAGCTTCGCGCGGCAAATGACAAAAACCTGGGGATTCGAGTGCTGGCCGGGTCGGAAGTAGACATCCTGAAGGATGGCTCGCTCGACTATTCAGACGAAATCCTGGCACAGCTCGATGTTGTGGTTTGCTCGATTCATTCTTACTTCAATCTGGACCGTACAGAAATGACAGAGCGAATGCTGGCGGCAATCGAGAATCCGTATACCCAGATCATCGGGCATCCGACAGGACGGCTGCTACTGAAGCGTGAGGAACTTCATTACGAGATGGAGCAGATCTTGGACTCTTGCGCCAAGCACGGCGTGGCGATGGAATGTAATTCGTACCCAGATCGGCTGGACCTAAAGGATGTTTATTTGCGGATGTGCAAGGAGCGGGGCGTCAAGGTGGTCATCTCGACAGACTCGCACACGGCCGGGAACCTAGCATTTATCAGGTACGGCGTAACAACGGCCCGGCGGGCTTGGCTGACCAAAGCAGACGTCATTAACACCTTGCCCGTCAATGAGTTCCTGGAGGCTTTGCGGCCGAAGCCAGGAGCCAGCCGCAAGAAACATGCCGCCAAAGGCAAATAAAGGGTTGTGACCGATGGGCTTGAGGAACATTTCTACCCCGGTCTTCGTACATTGTTAGCGAGGGGCCAAGGACGGAGTCAAATTGGTCCATCCATGAGGAGCATGCGAATGAAGATTCCCTTTTTGCGTGTAATCCGGGCAGCAGTTCCTTTTTCTGCTGCGGCGGCGCTGCTTGGCTGCGCGATTTCGGTGTCCAATGCGAGAGCGGAGGAGTGGACCAAGAGCTATACGGTTTCCGGCAGGGCCAACGTGCGCGTGGATACCAATGACGGCAGCGTGCGCGTGATGACGAGCGACACGAAGCAGGTCGAGCTTAAGGTTACATACAGCGGTTACACCCTCGACAAAAATTTGACGATTGAATCGCGGCAAGATGGAGACCGGATTGAATTAAAGGCGAAAGAGACAATGCACTGGAGCTGGGGAATCCATGTATCTCGCGGAGTGCGCGTAGAAGTGAGGATGCCGAAGAATGCCGATCTGACTGTGGATAGTGGGGATGGGTCGGTGGAGTCGGAGTTTATCCAGGGCAATTTGGATATACACACTGGCGATGGGCACATACGCGTCGAGGGTGCGAAGGGGCAGATTAAGCTCCGCACAGGGGATGGGAGCATCGAAGGGCGCAACCTGGACGGACAGATTGATGCCGATTCGGGAGATGGCCACATTACGCTGGATGGACGGTTCGATACGCTGAACATTCGAACGGGCGATGGAAGCATCAACGCTCATGCACAGCCAGGTTCGAAGGTAATTAGTAGCTGGTCGATTCACACTGGGGATGGCAGCGTGGATTTGGCTCTTCCCGGCGATCTGAACGCGAATATTGATGCAACGACCAACGATGGCCGCATCAGCCTGGGAATTCCCGTGATGGTCGAAGGCCAATTCAGCAATTCGCAGATTCACGGCAAGATGAACAACGGCGGACAGCCGGTGAAGATCCACACTGGTGATGGTTCGATTCGTTTGAGCCGGTCGTAACGCAGTAGAAAAAATTGCGAGATTTCTGATTCAGGCCTCGTGGAACATTGCGTTCTGCGAGGCCTATTGCTTTCAAGTACTTCAGGGCCAGTACGGCAAACTGTTAGTGTTTTCCGGCACAGTGTGCAAGAAACAGGACGCACCGCCAGCCTCCCTTCTATCGCATTTCTGTTGACAATAAAGGACTTAAAGACGCCGGACATTGGCAGTCGCCTTGCCATCTATAGGATGTGTGGTGGAGGAGAGCCCTTTGATCGTTTTCGTACTTTCTTTTGCCATCGCTTCTTTGGTGGCGTTTACCTTGGCAAGCTCGATTCTTTCCAATCAAAAACGGCGTTCGTAGAGTCGCGTTTTCTTTCATTCTTCCATTCTTCGAGAAAGTATAGGCGCGCGGATTTGCAACAGTGCTTCGCTTTGCGCGATACTGCTTGTTTGCTTGGGGATGAATTTCGGGCGCCGTGCCCGCTGCACTGATCTGTAAAATCTAAATTCAACGGCCGCGCCAGTGGCCGCTGCTTGAGGGAGCAGAATGGAAAAGCCTGCAAAGATTGCGCCTGCAAAGGGAAAACTGGGAGTCCTTCTGCCGGGAATGGGCGCGGTAAGCACAACGTTCATGGCCGGAGTCGAACTGGTCCGCAAAGGGAAAGCGCATCCGGTGGGGTCGCTGACCCAGCTTGGGACAATTCGCCTGGGCAAGCGGACAGAAGGTAAATCGCCACTGATTAAGAAGTTTGTGCCGCTGGCGGACCTGAAGGATTTGGAGTTCGGCAGCTGGGATCTTTTTAAGGATGACGCGTACGAGGCGGCAGCAAACGCTGGCGTGTTAACGCCGGAGGATCTGAGCAAAGTCAAGCCGTTCCTAAAGACGATCAAGCCGATGAAGGCGGCTTTTGACCGCGAATATGTGAAGCGGCTGGATGGAACGCACGTCAAGAAGGCGAAGAACAAGTACGAACTGGCGTTGCAGCTGAAGGACGACATCGAGAATTTCCGCAAGACAAAGAAAGTTTCGCGATTGGTGACGTGCTGGTGCGCGTCGACGGAAGTGTTCATCAAGCCGGAAGATGTCCATTCGACACCTGAGAAATTCATTGAAGGCATGAAGAAGAACGATCCGGCGATTGCGCCTTCGATGCTCTACGCATGGGCATGTATCACGAGCGGAGTTCCCTTCGCCAACGGCGCGCCGAATCTGACGGTGGATATTCCAGCGATTCAAAAGCTGGCGCTGGATCATAACGTGGCAATCAGCGGCAAGGACTTCAAGACCGGCCAGACATTGATGAAGACGGTGCTTGCTCCCGCGTTCAAAGCGCGCATGCTCGGACTCGACGGCTGGTATTCGACGAATATTCTCGGCAATCGCGATGGTGAAGTGCTGGACGATCCGGGATCGTTCAAAACAAAAGAAGAATCGAAGCTCGGCGCGCTCGAATACATTCTGCAGCCGCAGCTCTATCCCGATCTCTACAGCAAGATGTATCACAAGGTCCGCATCAACTATTACCCGCCACGCGGTGACAACAAAGAGGGCTGGGACAACATTGATATTTTCGGGTGGCTGCGCTATCCGATGCAGATCAAGGTGGACTTTCTCTGCCGCGACTCAATTCTTGCAGCGCCGATCGTTCTCGATCTAGTCATGTTTATGGACCTGGCGCAACGAGCGGGATTTCGTGGTATTCAAGAGTGGCTGAGTTTCTACTTCAAATCACCAATGACGGGTGAGGGGCTTTACCCCGAACATGACCTCTTCATTCAGTCCATGAAGCTGAAGAATACACTTCGGTGGATGATGGGCGAGGAACTCATCACGCATCTCGGACAAGAGTATTACGACTAGCCAACTGAATCTGAAAAATGAGAAGGGCCGCTCCCGAAGAGCGGCCCTTTTTCGTTTGCGGAAGCGGAAAATTACGGGCGTTGGCCAAAATGAATCGAGACATCAATTACGGATTCTTTGTCGGCGGAGGCATAGCGCCATTGGCGAACAGCGCGTGTTGCGGACTCAACCAATACAGCGTTACCGCCAATTGTTTGTACGTCCTTCACGGTTCCATCGGCTTTCACAGTTACCCGGAGCCGGACAGTGCCGCCAATTCCCTTGTCACGCAAAACACTGGGATATTCGGGTTCAACTTTCTTTACCACTTTGCGTTCGGCTTCCTGCTGGGCGATCACAACGCCCGTTCCGACGCCGAAAACCGCGACGAGACAGATTAGTTGCGCGAGGCGGCGTTTCCCGGTTGATGTCTTCATCGTAGCCACGACCAATCGCTGAGAGTTGCAAGACAGCAGGAGGGAGTTCCCACACCCTTGCTTTGTGGCTAAAGGAGCATGGCTGGGGCCATGTTTGCCGAAATGTTAAAAATTGTGCCCTGGATGCTACAGAGATAATGCTTGCTTAAGTGCAAGAAAAGAAGCCATTTGGATAGAGCTACAAGACAACTATAAGTCTGGAGGGCCAATGAGCAAGATCAGTTTCACGAGAAAGTGTCACCCTCTGCCTGAAACTGGTCTCACGATGAGAAGATTCGGCCGCGGCTGAGACTTATCGGTACTAGTTGGCTCAACGAGCAGCCGATGCCGATTTGGCCTCAACCGCATCCAGCACGCGTGTGGAATAGACCAAAGCTGCCCCTGCATTCATGCCAACCGCAACACCAAGTGCTTCTGCAATTTCTTCTTTTGTGGCCCCTGCCTTCAGTGCAGCTTCGGTGTGGTGAACGATGCAACCATCACACTTGGTCGTGATCGCGACAGCAAGAGAAATGAGCTGTCGCGTCTTTTCCCCCAACTTTGTTGTGGCTGAATTTGCACCGCTGAGCGTCTGGTATCCCTTGACCGTGTCTGGGGAAAGCTTCATCAGATCACCGACACGCGCACCAAACTGGCGGTGATATTCATTCCAGTCCATCATCATGACGTTATCTCCTCAGATTGCGCATTGATTCCAAGCACTTGATGCGAACACTTTTATAGAGTGGGACCACATCTTGCAAGCAAAGAATTTGAACCAGCGAATTTGACGGCGTCGTTTTTCTTGATTTGTGCGTTGTGGTATCTTTCCAAGTTCGGTTGCTGGCCTCGGTGCAGTCCATGCGTCCGCATCCGTTTTGCTGTAACTTCCTGGGAGAAAACTTGCATGAAGAGTGCGTACAACGGGCTAGCCGTGCCGGCAGAAGGTCGCGCGATTGGATACGCGAACGGTGAATTGCAGGTACCAGATTCACCGGTGATTCCGTTTATTGAAGGTGACGGAACAGGGCGCGATATCTGGAAGGCTTCTCGGCGCGTGTTTGACGCTGCAGTGGAACATGCCTACGGCGGGAAGAAGAAAGTGGCGTGGTTTGAGGTCTACGCCGGAGAAAAGGCGTTCAACACATTCAAGGAATGGCTGCCGAACGATACGGTCGAAGCGATTCGCGATTTTCGCGTGGCCATCAAAGGGCCACTGACAACACCCGTGGGCGGCGGCATTCGTTCGCTGAACGTGGCGCTGCGGCAGATTTTGGATTTATACTCCTGCGAAAGGCCGGTCCGCTATTTTGAGGGAGTTCCTTCCCCTGTTCGTGAACCGCAGAAATTGAATGTGGTGATTTTCCGCGAAAACACGGAAGACGTTTATATCGGCATCGAATGGAAGAGTGGATCGCCGGAAGCGAAGAAGCTGCTTGAATTTTTGAACAACGATCTGCTGAAGGACGGCAAGAAGCAGATCCGTTGGGACTCGGGCGTTGGCATCAAGCCCATTTCGCCAACAGGTACGAAGAGGCTTGTACGCCGGGCAATCAAGTATGCGCTGAAGCACGGCCGGAAGAGCGTGACACTCGTGCACAAAGGCAACATTCAGAAATTTACGGAAGGCGGCTTTCGCGATTGGGGCTATCAGCTGGCGCAGGAAGAATTCCGTGCCCAGACCGTGACAGAACGGGAAAGCTGGATTCTGGACAACCTCGACAAGAATGCAGGGCTTAGCGTCGAGCAGAACGCGGCGATGATCGAGCCGGGGCTGGAGCAAGCCGTCGATTCGTTCAAGAAATCCGTTTATGACGAAGTCAAGCAGACCTTGGACGCGATCTACGCGACGCACGGCAAAGGCCAGTGGAAGCAGAAGTTGATGATTAATGACCGGATTGCGGACTCGGTGTTCCAGCAGGTGCTGATGCGGGCAGATGAATACAGCGTGCTTGCCACTTCCAATTTGAATGGCGACTATTTGTCGGATGCTTGTGCGGCGCAGGTCGGCGGACTTGGCATGGCGCCGGGATCAAACATCGGCGACGGCTTTGGTGTGTTCGAGGCTACGCACGGAACTGCGCCGAAATACGCGGATAAGGACGTGATCAATCCAAGTTCCGTGATGCTGAGCGGGGCGATGATGTTTGAGTTTTTGGGCTGGACGGAAGCAGCGCAGCTGATTGAAGACGGAATTGCGCGAACGATTCAACAAAAGAAGGTGACGTACGACCTGGAGAGGCTGATGCCAGGCGCGACGAAGCTGGGCACTTCCGCATTTGCCAGCGCGATTATTGAGAACATGAAGGGCATGGCGGTCGGAAGATAGTTTTGACGGAAATCAACGAGGAAACCTAGAACAATGGCTAGAAAAAAAGTAACGGTTGTCGGCGGCGGATTTGTTGGCTCTACAACGGCGCAGCGCATTGCGGATATGGAGCTTGCTGACGTTGTGCTGACGGATATTTTGGATGGGCCGCCGGCAGGCAAAGCGCTGGACATGATGGAAACCGCGCCGATTACGGGCACCGACGTGAATGCAATCGGCATCTCTACGGCCAACGGCGACTACTCAGCGACAGCAGGGAGCGACGTTGTGGTGATCACGGCCGGATTCCCTCGCAAACCCGGCATGAGCCGCGACGATTTGCTGAAGGCAAACTACGACGTTGTAAAAGCCGTCGTGGAACAGATCGTGAAGCATTCGCCAAAGTGCATCATCATCGTCGTGACCAATCCTCTTGACGCTATGGCCCAGGCAGCGTTCAAGGTCAGCGGCTTCCCGAAGAATCGCGTGCTGGGCATGGCCGGCGTGCTTGATTCGGCACGTATGAGCGCATTCGTGGCGATGGAATGTAAAGTCAGCGTCGAAAATGTGCACTCGTTCGTGCTTGGCGGCCACGGCGACGACATGGTGCCGCTGCCGCGCTATTCGACGGTCGCCGGCATTCCTCTGCCGGATCTGCTACCCACTGACCGGATTAATGCAATCGTGGAACGTACCCGCAAGGGCGGCGCAGAAATTGTGAACTTGCTGAAGACTGGCTCGGCATACTATGCGCCCTCAGCGGCGGCCGTCGCGATGGTCGAAGCAATTCTCAAGGACAAGAAGAAGATTCTCCCCTGCGCTGTTTATCTCGACGGCGAATACGGGATCAAAGGACTTTTTGTCGGCGTGCCCGTAAAGCTTGGCGAGAAGGGCGTCGAGGAAATCATTCAGATTAAGCTGACCGCTGAGGAAAATGCGGCTTTGCAAAAATCGGCAGGATCGGTGAAAGAACTCGTGAACGTTCTCGGCATCTGACCACAACCCCATACCCAACGAAAAGGCGTCGTGGCCCAAAGCCGCCGACGCCTTTTCTGCCCCTGACCTGCTTCAAACTACCAATGAAAGATGCGCTGCGCGCCGTACACGAGACCGAGCGTAAATACCGCGATCAAAACCTCACCAATGGCGCCGACGGCAAATGGACGCAGGCCTTGCTTTGCGAGTTGGCGAAAATTGGTGCGCAGGCCAACCCCAGCAAACGTGAGCAGGAAGGCCCAGCGGGAAAGGTTGGCAAGCGCGCCAATCTGTTCCTTGTTGAAAACTGCCAACGTAGCAAGCAGCGAGATCAATAGGAAACCGAGGACGAACTTTGGAAATTTCTGCCAGAGGAATGCCGCCTTGTTGCCGACAGCTTGCGCTTGTCCCTTGCTCGCCCAATAAATGGCATAGGCGAGAACGACGAAGCCGATGAGCGCGTTGCGGGTGGTCTTGGTGAGAACGGCCAGCTTGCCCGCAGCGTCGGAATAGAGCGCGCCTGCTGCGGCGGCCTCGGCGGTATTGTCTACGGCGAGGCCGGACCAAACACCGTAAGCATGATCGCTCAGATGCAGCGAATGCCCGATAAGTGGGAACGTGAAAAGAGCGAGAGCGCCGAGTGCAAGAATAGCGGCGATGGCGAACGAGGAATCTTCATCGTCTGCCTCGATTGCGCCTTTCGTAGCAATAATGGCACTGACGCCGCAAACCGCCGAGCCGACGGCGAGCAATGTCGCCAGCTTTGGTTTTAGACCAAAGACGCGGCCGAGCAGAGTCATGAATGCTATGGCGCCAACGATTTCGATGAGGACCAGAGCAAGGGTTGGGCCCCCGAGTTTCAGCACATCACCCAAGAGAAAGCGTGCGCCGAGCAATACGATCCCAGCCTTAAGCCAGAATTCGTACGTCGCAACTCCCGCGCGGAAAATCTGCGGAATCCCGACGGTGTTGGAGATTGCGAGACCAATCAAAATAGCCCAAAGCACATACTCGATGTTCGGAAAAGTCCAATGATGGTCCTTGGCGTACTTCCAAACGTTTTGTTCGAGTAATTTTCCGGCGTAACCCACTCCCGCGAGGAGCAGAACGCCGGGTATCAATTTGACAAACTGCGCAACCGGCCGCGCCGGTTGAACCTGGGCTAATAGAACTGCATCCGCCATACGATTCTCCATTTGGTTGTTAAAATTTCGGGATCACCACGGTACGTGCTTAAACACACCAGCGCGAACAAGCGCCGCGAGCGCAAATGCCAGCAACACGGCCCAAGTGTCAAGCGAAAGCCAGCGCTTGCGAGGTGTGACGAGTGCTCCTTCGTTTCCTTTGCTCATTGCATCCTCCTCAGTTCTTCGATCAGTTCTTAACCCAAGATTGTGGAACAAAATCCGCAATTTCCTGCTTGCCAAAGCTAACCGTCGAAACCTTTTCGCCGATGGTGCGAATATCACGCGTCGCGACCTCGCCCACGATGAGAATCGCCGGCGCAGGCAATCTTTGTTCATTGAAAAGAGCCCCGATGTTCGTCCAGCGGATTAGTTGCTCGGGGCGCGTGGCTTGCGAAACTACGGCGCACGGAATCTCGGCACTGAGGCCAGCGTCGAGCAGGCGAGCAGCAACTTCCGCATAGTCCGTGCCTGGCATGTAAATGGCGAGCGTTGTATCCGCGGTGACTTCGCGCCAGCCGAGGCTCTTAACGGTTTCACCGCGCGAAAATGTCGTGAACAAGACCTGCGAGGCAGCGCGACGGTCAGTCAACGAGAACCCCGCGGCCGCTGCTGCGCCAAAGGCAGCGCTGATTCCAGGAACAATCTCAAACGGAATGCGCGCAACGCGAAGCGCATCGATCTCTTCCGCAGCACGGCCAAAGAGTGATGGGTCACCACCCTTTAACCGAACGACTGTTTTGTACTTGCCAGCAAAATCTATAAGCAGCGAATTAATTTCGCCCTGAGTGAGTAGCTTTTGACCAGCACGTTTGCCGACATCTACGATTTGCGCCTTCGGCGAAATTAACGCCAGCACTCCAGGCCCTACTAGCGAATCGTGAAGTACGACATCGGCCTTCTCGATCACACGCGCCGCTTTCATCGTAAGCAGTTCAGGATCGCCCGGGCCAGCGCCAACAAGAAAAACTGTGCCCATCACTCCACACCTTCCGTGGACGGCTTGCGCTTTGCTTCGAGCAGATATTTTTCAAACATTTGGCGGCTAGCAAGGTTGTGAAGCACTTCTTTGTTTTGAGCTTGAGATGCTCCTGAAGCACGCAGCACTTCCCGCGCCGCCCCGAGCCATTCCAGCCAGCCTTCGTACTCAGGGCCAAATTCTTCTTCCAATTCCTTGCGCAGACGCTGGGCAAGCGCGGGACTTTTGCCATTCGTGGAGATCGCAATTTGCAAGTCGCCGCGCTGCATGACAGCGCCATAATAGAAATGGCAGTTTTCGATATCGTCTACCGCATTGCAGAGCAACCCGCGTGCATCCGCGGCACGATAGACAGCCTCGTTCACGCTGGGGACAGAAGTAGCGGCAATGACCAGAAACGCATCCTTCAAATCTTCGGCAGAAAATTCCTTCTCAGCCCACTCGATTTTGTTCTCGCCAACAAGACTCGCGAGTTGCGTATTCAAAGCTGGAGAAATGATTTGGATTTTGGCGCCAGCTTGGAGCAAACCTCCAATTTTCTCCGCGGCAATCTCACCTCCTCCGACGACGACAACTTGGCGGCCCTGAAGCTTCACGAACATCGGAAAAAGACTCATCGTTTAGCCCTCCACTCCTTGGGGTACAGTCGCGGCCGGCAAATCACGCGCAACAGCCCCTACAAACTCCCCAGCGAGAATTGTCCGGATATCTTCATTGCTTTTTCTTGCGAGGAACGCACGCAGAGTCTCAGCTCCCTCGCGCTCAGAGGTAAAGGCCTCAAGCAGGCGTTCGATAGCATCGGGAACATCCGATGCCGCGCAACGATAGCCAACTGGCCGCGCGATAGATGCGATTTGGCCAACGCTTCCGCCAGCGCAAAAATAATAAGCGTCCACCATCTTTCCGTTAACTTTGGTTTTCTTGCCCTCGATGCCAATGTCAGCTATCCAGTGCTGGCCGCAGCTGTTTGGGCAGCCAGTAATGTGTAGCTTGATTTGTTCTTCGAAAGCGGGAAAGCGCTCTTCCAGTTCGCGGGATAGCCAGCGCGCAAACTCCTTTGTTTCAGTGAGAGCAAGCTTGCAAAATTCGGAACCTGTGCAAGCGACTGTGCCGCGTGCAAATGCGGAGACGGCCACTGGCAAGCCGGCGAGACTGAGTTCGCTTGCAACGTGATTGGCAAGAGCATCGGGAATGTTGATAAGGAGAATGTTCTGCTGAACAGTATTGCGGATGTGACCATCGCCATACCTGTCTGCAAGCTCGGCAACTTTGCGCAGCTGAGTCGGGGTAATGCGCCCGCGCAGCACCGAAGCTCCCACATAGGAAAGGCCAGGTTGCTTTTGCCGGTGGATACCAAGATGGTCGCGATGAATGTCAGCCGGAATCTCTTCCGTTTCCGCGGGATCGAGCTTGAAGCCGATTTGGCTTTCCAATTCTGCGAGGAAGTTCTCAGCGGTCCAGCCATGCTGCAGAAAAAGATACTTTAAGCGTGCCTTGTCGCGGCTTTGGCGCAGCACTTCACTTGCTTTGAAGATGTTTGCGACTCCCCGAGCAACAGCGACGACCTGGCCTTGCTGGACAAAAGCGTTTAGCTTCACCGCCAAGTGCGGTTCCGTTGAAAGTCCGCCACCTATGCGAACCGTAAAGCCGATTTCCTTGGCGCCATTGCGAAAACGGGTGGTAGCTGTGAACGCAACATCATTAATTTCCGGATAGCTGCACCAGGAGCTGCAACCGGTCACCGTCATCTTGAACTTGCGCGGCAAATTATAAAACTCACGATTGCCGCCAAGGTCTTTGTCAATCGCAAGAGCAAAGGGCGAAGCATCAATCAGCTCGTGGCCGTCAATTCCAGCCACGGGGCAGCCCGTTACGTTGCGAGCCACGTCACCGCATGCGCCGGTTGTGGTCAAACCGACTGCTTGCAGGCGTTCCATCAAATTCGGAATATTTTCGATTGTTACCCAGTGAAGCTGAATATTCTGGCGAGTCGTGATGTCAGCTACGCCACGGCCATACTCTTCCGAAAGATTCGCAATGACCCGAGTTTGTTCGCTGGTAAGCAGTCCATTTGGAATGCGGATGCGCACCATGAAATACTGCGTCGCATTCCCTTCCCCGTTTTTTCCACCAACGACTCCGAGGCCATCCCCCTGCGTGTAAATGCCCCAAGAACGAAAATAAGTGCCGGTCCATTCCGGCGGAATCAAATCGCGCCCCTGCCGCGCGAATTCGCGAATTTCATCGAGATGATCCCACGCCAGTTTTTCACGCTTAAGACGCTCGACCTTCTGCGCTTTTGTTTCCTTCACCTCGGTCATCGCTTCTCCCTCGTCACTGGTGCCGAAAAGTGTTGCCGTAAAACAAAAAACCCACGTTGCCGGTCAACTCTGGCACGTGGGCTTCGGAACTTCTCGATTTACGCTGGTACTAAGTCAGCAGGAGCCTCAAGCCAGAGATGTCCGCTTTGCGACACATACAGCAGTCGCATGGACAACAGGTGATCTGGCAAGAAACGCTCATGTTCCTCATTAAGTTACGCGATGCACCAAAATGTGTCAACACGCAGGTCATGCTGCACTTCTGATGTTTCGCATCACTTTTTTCGATGCGCGGCACAGCAACCTGGGTACGCGGCCGATTTAGTCCAAGTACATCCATTCTCTCCAGCTTGCTTCCAGATCGCGCTTGGGCTTTCTACAGATATATATAGTCAGATTCGACTCTTCTGGCATGGCGTGGAGCGGGCTAATGGTCTCAAATGGTCGTATGTCTTCAAATGACTGCCGAAGCCTTTGCTCTGTAAAGCCAATGGCGACTACGACTTCCCCGGAATAGTTGCGCGGCCCCCAATACCCATACTGATTGTGGCCGCTAATCGCTTTGGGAATGTCATAGCCTTGTCCAAAGTAGTCGATGGCACCTGCTTCGCCGTAGTTATAGGCAAGGAGCGCTGCCTTCTGGCGATCCCCACCGGGCAAGGACTTATAAGCCCGCGATATAGCCTGCACTTGCTCTTCCCAGCCGAACATATCGCCAAACAACTGGGGTAAATCACCGAGAGGGACGTTTTCGACATGGACCGATTTTACGTCCCAGAAATTGCAATATCTGATGGCCTGCTGTACAGGAAGGATCGGCATGGCGAGTGGCGCAGCAATCGCCGCGCCGAGAAGAAGTGGTGTAACCAGAACGGGTTTAAGCCACGCTCCAGTGCGTGAGAGAGCACGCTTCTCAACCCATACCGCTCCGCCCGCGAGCAACATTATGTAAGCCGGCGCTTGGTAGTAGATTTTTCCGTGTAGCAAGATCATTTCCACCAAGACTACAAAGTATGCGATCGAGAGAAACGCGTACTTCTTCCCTTCTTTATCTCGCAAGAAAAACCACAAACCGAGCAGCCAAACTGGTGCCGCCAATGGATGAGTGAGCAGAGTTTGCTGCGCGACGAATTCCAGCGGAGTGACAGTGGAATACTTCGTCCCGATCACTATGTGCAAGAGCTGAATTGTCGGATAGTTGTTGCGAATTTCCCAAAGCAAATTAGGAACGAAAATTAGAAGAACTATTCCTGCTCCCAGCCAAATCCAAATGGAGCGAAAGACCCAGCGAGCTTGTGTAACGAGCATCCCTGCTGCCAGGCCCGAACCAAAAAACAGCATGGAGTGTTTGTTGAGTACGCCGAGACCTGCAACCAGGCCAAAAAGCAACCAGAGTTTCTCATTGCCACCATTCAGAATGCGCAACGCGATAGCCGCGCATGTCATCCAGAAGACCGGCTCAAACGAGTTCATCGAAAAGAAATTGTCGAAAGTCAGATATATGGGTGCGCAAAGAACCGTGAATGCCGCGAAGGCCTGTGCGAATTTACCGCCTCCCACTTCGCGCGCGATCCAACCGCCGAGACAGATCTTTGCTGCGCTGGCAAGCGCAGGAAAGAAACGCAGTGCAGAAAGGGAATCGCCCAATAGTGCGCGCGAAAAATGTGCAATCCACGGCGCTAAGGGCGAATGGTCGACATAGCCCCAGGCAAGGTGCTCGCCGCAAGCAGCATAGTAAAGCTCATCGCGAAAGAAGCCGTACTGCCGGTTAAAGAGAAAATGCAGCAGCGTGCCGCAGGCGGCAAGAATCCATATCCAACGGCTCAGCGGCGCGTATACAGGTTTGCCTGCGAATTCAAATGGCGCAGCGATTACTGCACCTTCTTGGCCTGCGCCGCGTCTCCGGTGCTGATAATCGTCGCTGTTTTTGTGTAATCCAGCTTGGGCCAGCCTTTTTTGACGTAGGCGTTACCTTGTTTTTCCATCAGATCCTGATCCGGCCCGCCATCGTTTCCGTAGCCGTCGTAGAGCATCTCAACGACATTCATCCCGTTGCCTTCGACGATCCCGAACGGAGCAAAGCCCTGTCCCGTAGAATCAAGCCGGCCGTTATCGGCCAGATTGATGAAGACTTGTGTCGTGCGAGAATTGGGTTTGCTTGTCTGCGCGAACGTAATCGTGCCGCGCTTGTTCGTAGTTGTGACGGGATCATCCTGCATTTCCTCATGTCTCCAAGCAGCAGAAACTGCGGGCTTACCACTAATTCCGAATTGCACGACAAATCCTGGAACAACGCGGAAGAATGGCGTGTCATCGTAGAAGCCGGCGCGCACCAGATTGTAGAAGCGATCTGCTTCGCGCGGCGCCCACGAACGCGTAACCAGAATCGTGAATTCGCCGCGCGTCGTGACGAACTTCACTCGGTATGTGTCCGGAGCTTTAACGTTCAGCGTTGCAGGCTTCAACAAATTGCCGATTGGTGCTGGTGTAGAGGCAGGAGCGGTCTTTACATCCGCGGCTGGCTTTGTTTCTCCCGATGTCGCGGGATTTGGGGTGGGCGCCGGAGTTTCAACCTTTGCCACTGGAGCCGGTGTTGGCTCGCTAGCAGGCTCTTTTTTGCAACCCGCTATGAGCATTCCCAATGCAATCAACGTGCACCATTTTGCCGTCTTCATGCTTCTCTCCTGTTTTGCTTTGCGAGAAAATTCCGTTCAGCTACTTCTTTTCGTTCAATTCCTTGCTCACGCGCTCGACTTCGCTCATTACTCGCAAAGTATTCTCGCCCAGAATCTTACGGATGTCGCTTTCCGAGTAGCCTATTTGCAACAGTGCCTCGGTGATTTTCGGAATCATTGTCGCGTCTTCCATACCAAACGGCATGTTTGCACCATCAAAGTCCGATCCTAGGCCCACGTGATCTGCGCCAACGAGCTTCACGGCATGGTCAATGTGCTCGATAATTTTAGTCCACTCCACACGAGGCAATTTCCCGGCCACTACGGCTTCGCGAGTCAACTTGTCGCCCAGGAGCAACTGGCATGCTTCGTCGTCATCGGAGCACTGTTCCTTGATCTTCTTGGCGATTGCTTCGTTGATCGCCGGATCCTTCTTCTCGGCGTCGCGAAATTCTTGGCTCAAGAAGCTGATGTGATAATTGATCTGGATCACGCCGCCTTTGGCCGCCAAATCCTTGATCATTTGGTCCGTCATATTCCGGGCTGCATCGCAAATCGCCCGGCAGGAGGAATGAGAGGCAAACATCGGCGCCTTGCTCACGGCCAGCGCGTCATAAAAGGTTTTGTCGCTCACATGTGAAATATCCACAATGATCCCGAGCTTATTCATCTCTCGCACTACGTCTTTGCCGAACTCTGTCAGCCCATTGTGAACGGGTTTATCGGTGGAGGAGTCGGCCCATTCGTCGTTGCCGCTGTGCGTGAGCGTCATATAACGCACGCCCGAGGCGGCAAATTCGCGGAGGTTGGCGAGATCATTGCCAATCATGTGGCCGCCTTCAACACCCATGAGCGCAGCGATCCTCCCTTGTTTCTTTGCGGTTCGCACTTCATCGGCGGTGGCAGCCAACACAATGTCTTTCGAATTCCGCTTGACCTGCTCCTGAATTGCGGCGATTTGCGTCTTAGCGCGCTTCACAGCTTCAGGGCCGGTGATTTTGCTAGGAATCCAGATCGAAAAGAAAATCCCCGTCAGGCCACCTTCCTTCATGCGAGGAATATCAATGCTGCCATCGGCGTGGCGCTGGCCGAGATCAAACTTTGGGTCGAGCATGCGCTGCGTCGTGTCATCGTGCGTGTCCATCACGATAGAGGTATGAGTCAGCTTTTTCGCTTTTTGTGAAACCGAATCCGCCGCAAGGCTCATCGCAACCAGACTCCCGGCGGCGGCAAACGATGCGAGTCTCTGCATTTTCGGCCCCATTGCGGCTCTTCCCCCGTCATATTCAGTTCTGCGCCTGCAAGTCGCGGCTCACTTTTTCTGCTTGCTCCATCACCCGTAGGAGGTTGCCGCCAAGAATTTTCTTGATGTCAGAGTCACTGTAGCCTTTGCGCATCAAGGCCTCGGTGATTTGTGGCAGGTGCGTGCAGTCGTCCATGCCCTCGGGCATGTTTGCGCCATCGAAGTCGGAGCCAAGGCCGACGTGGTCGGCGCCGACCAGTTTCACCACGTGATCAATGTGTTCGATGATTTTTTCCCAGGAGACATGCGGTAACTTCCCCGCTGCGGTCGCGTCCTTTTCCATTTGCTGCATTTTCTTGCCGAGGCACTCTTCGTCGTCCCCACAGTCCTTCTTCAATTGGTCGAATAACGCGACGACTCCTCCGGACGCCTTCTCCTGCGCCTGACGATAGGCTTCGTCAATAAAGCTCTTTTCATAATTGATTTGGATCACGCCGCCCTTCGCTGCGAGCGCTTTGATCATATCGTCGGTCATATCGCGGGGGTGATTGCAGATCGCCCGGCAGGAAGAGTGAGAGGCGATAAGCGGAGCTTTGCTCACTTCCAGCGCGTCGTAGAACGTTTTGTCGCTGACATGAGAGATGTCCACAAGAATGTTCTGCTTGTTCATCTCGCGGACAATTTCTTTGCCGTAGTCGGTCAAGCCGTTGTGAGCCGGCTTGTCCGTGGAAGAATCCGCCCACTCATCGTTGTAAAAATGTGAAAGCGTCATGTAGCCCACGCCCAGGCGGCTGAAAATTCGCACCATGCGGATGTCGTTGCCGATCATGTGGCCGCCTTCAACGCCCATCAACACGGCGATTTTCCCTTGCGAGTGAGCGCGGCGAACATCTTCGGCGGTTCGCGCAGCTACCAAGTCGTTCGAATACTTCTTCACGTTCTGCTGCACGGCGTCGATCTGGTCGAGAGCCTTCTGAATTGCCTGCGGGCCCATGGTTCGGCCGTCAATCCAGATGGAAAAAAAAATGGCGTTCATTCCACCTTCGCGCATCCGTGGAATGTCAACGTGGCCGTCGGGATTGCGTTTGCCGAGGTCGAAGTTCTTGGTGAAGAAGCGCTGCGTCGTGTCGTCGTGCGTATCGAGAACAATAGAAGAGAAATGCAGCTTCTTGGCGCGTTCGGAGATTTCATCGCCAAACGCAACTTGAACTGGAATGTTCAGGACAAGAAAAGAAAGAAACAAGACAGCAAACATGCGGCCAGCTCGCATTCATTCCCCCCAGGAAATTTAGCAGGAAGAGTTTACCCCAAGAGCCAGCCGAGCAGGCTTTGTTTCCAAGCAGCGCGGTTTACCTCGGCGATGGATTCGGTGAGAGGAATACCCTTCGGACAGGCTTTCACGCAGTTTTGGGCGTTCGCGCAATCCTGAATGCCGCCCTCCTGCATTAGCGCGTTCAGCCGCTCTTTGGCATGCATCGCACCAGTTGGATGCAAGTTGAAGAGCCGCACCTGGCTGATAATCGCGGCACCGACGAATTTGCTGTTGTCGTTGACTTGCGGGCAAACTTCAAGACAACTTCCGCAGGATATACAGTTCGAAAGCGGGTAGCCAACTTCTTGCACTTCCGGGGCAACGCGGGGACCTTCCCCCAAATCGTAAGTGCCGTCAATCGGGATCCAAGCTTTGACGCGCTTGAGGCTCTCGAACATGAATTGGCGATCCACGGCCAGATCGCGCACCAGCGGAAATTTGCTCAGTGGTTCAATGCGAATCGGCTGCTCGAGCGAGTCAACCAGCGCCGAGCATGCCATGCGCGCTTTGCCATTGATGAGCATCGCGCAGGAACCGCAAATCTCTTCGAGGCAATTCGAATCGTAGGAAATCGGCGTCGTTTTCTTGCCGTCGCGAGTGACAGGATTTTCCGCAATGTCCCGCAAGCAGATAATGACGTTCATGGAGGGGCGCCAGGGCAACGAAAACTCTTCCCAGCGCGCTGCCTCCTTCGGCGAAGCCTGCCGCTTGATTCGAACGATGACTTGCTTTTGCTCAGCCATAATTTTTGCTCTATTTCGCAGCGTCGTAACGGCGCGGCCGCGGCGGTATCTGCGAAATATCTACCGCTTCGTAAGTCAACTTGATCTCGCCGTTTGCGTATTTGGCACGTGTCGTTTTAAGCCAATTGGCATCATCGCGATCGGGGAATTCCGGTTTGTAATGAGCGCCTCTCGACTCGTTACGAGCCAGTGCGCCGAGTGTGACGACGCGCGCTAGCAAAAGCATATTCCCCAGTTCGCGCGCAAAATTCAGCGTCTGGTTGGACCATTTCGTTCTATCGCTAAGATTGACGCGCGTGAAGCGCTCGGCAAGCTCAACTAGCTTCGCATCAGCCGCTTCCAAGTTTTTGTTGATGCGAGTCACGGTAACATGCTCGGTCATCGTATCGCCCAACTCGCGCCAGATAACCATCAGGTTTTCGTTGCCTTCGCGCGAAATCAGCTCTTGATTCTTCCCTTCCTGTCGTTTCTGTTCCCGAGTAAAAACACTTGCCTCCGTCGCATCCGCACTCTTGTCCAAATTCTTTGCGTACTTCACGGCAGCAGGCCCGGCAATGCTGCCGCCGAAGATGCAGCTCACCAGCGAATTTGCACCCAATCTATTAGCGCCATGATATTGATACTCGCACTCGCCTGCCGCGTAGATTCCCGGAACATTAGTTGCTTGGTCTTCCGCATTCACCCACATGCCGCCCATCGTGTAGTGCATGCCTGGAAAAACCTTCATCGGCTCTTCGCGCGGGTCAACACCCAGGAATTTCTCGTAAATTTCCAGAATGCCTTCCAGCTTGCGATCCAGTGTTTCCCGGGGAATATGGCTCACGTCCAGATAAACAGCTTGTTGGCCCGCTAGCCCCAGCTTTTCCTGAAAAACAATTCGGTGAATTGCGCGGGTCGCAATGTCGCGAGGTACCAGGTTTCCGTACTTCGGATACCACTCTTCCAGGAAATAAAACCGTTCATTCTCGGGAATGCTTTTTGCGGGCCGCTTGTCCGCCGGATTCTTCGGCACCCAAACGCGTCCGCCTTCGCCGCGCGCGGATTCACTCATCAAACGCAACTTATCTTCGCCGGGAATCGCCGTTGGATGAACCTGAATGAACTCGCCATTTGCGTAATCCACGCCCTGTTGAAATAGCGCGGACTGCGCGGAACCCGTACACACAACAGAATTCGTCGAGCGCCCAAAAATCGCGCCAATTCCGCCCGTACAAAAGATCACTGCGTCCGCAGGGAATGTCTTCACTTCCATCGAGCGCAAATCCATCGCGCAAATTCCGCGGCAAACGCCGCCTTCATCCAACACTGCCGACAAAAATGTAAATCCTTCGTACTTCTTCACTTTTCCTTCGGATTCATGCCGTCGCACCTGCTCGTCAAGCGCATACAGCAGTTGCTGCCCAGTCGTCGCGCCCGCAAATGCCGTCCGGTGATACAGCGTCCCGCCAAAGCGCCGGTAGTCCAGTAAACCTTCAGGCGTGCGGTTGAACATCACCCCCATGCGGTCCAGCAAATCGATAATTCCCGGCGCCGCCTCGCACATGCGCTTCACGAGCGGCTGATTCGCCAAGAAGTCGCCGCCATAAATCGTGTCGTCAAAATGTTTCGCGGTCGTGTCGCCTTCCCCCTTTTGATTTTTCGCCGCATTGATGCCGCCTTGAGCACATACGGAGTGCGATCGCTTAACCGGAACGATCGAAAACAGTTCCACCGGCACGCCCGCCTCGGCCACCTTGATTGTGGCCATCAGACCGGCGAGTCCACCGCCAACGATAATGATCTTCGGCTGTTTCATTTCACTGCGTACCAGGCAAAGGGATGCCAGTTCAATCGAAAACTCAGCACGATCAGAATGCCTACCAAACTAAATCCGACTCCCACCGCCACACCTAACTTACCCGCTGCGCTCTGCGCGCGCACTGTCGCAGCCAATCCCCACTTACAGAGAAAATTCCAGATTCCTACACCCAAATGAAACGAGGCGGCCGCAATTCCTATCACAAAAAATGCAAGGTACAGTGGATGCGTCATGTCTTCCGCGACGCTCGCATAGGTGGACTTTCCGTGCGTTAACCAGCGCTCCGTATACAAATGCCAACCGATATAGGCAAACGTAATCAGTCCCGTATAACGCTGGAATGTGTACAGCCAGTTTCCTACCCAGGGATACGACGACACGTTTGACTTCCCGCGCAGCCAGATGTAGACGCCATACCCGCCATGAAACAGAATCGGCAGAAAAATGCCCGCCCACTCCACAAACGGGCGAAACGGAATCGTCTGAAGCTCTTGCGAAACCTCATTGTACTTCTGTGCGCTCACCAAAGCGGCGCTATTCGACCAAAAGTGTTCAGCGAGAAACGCTCCAACAGGAAGGATGCCGGAAAGTGAATGGAGCTTTCGAAGGAGATAACTTGAATCAGGCCGGGTTGCCGGTGCGGACATGCCCTCTCCGCCGCTCTCTCCTTCCATTCGCTTGCGCGATACAGAGGAGACATTGTCATTCGCGGCAAAAATAGTATAGCAGCCACAACTCGTCTCGCAAAATGGCGCAGGGCTTTTTCACACTTCGAAAATTATGAAACTTTCAGAATTTTTCCGCTTCATTTCCCCTCGCGCGCTGGTATCTTGAAGGAAACTCCCCTCCGGAACTCTCCCCGGCGCGGGCACTAAGCGGAAACTCACTGTCCCATGAGCAGCGCCGGCCTTGTTACTGAACTAGAACGTCTTGCGGCGGCCCTCGCAACGCAAAAACCTGGCGAGCAGGAAATTTCCCTGCCTTCGCTCGCCGAACGCATCTCAAAGGCTCTCGGTGTCAAAACGGAGGAGGTCGCGATTCTGGCCGTCTCCACAAAATGGCGGCATTTGCACTTTCTTGTGCCACAGGCGCTAAAGAATGTCGGCTTTATTCCGCTCTCCAGCCCCTCGGCGCTCGCAGCGCGCACGGCACGCGAGAATCGTACGGAAGTGGATAACAATTTTCATGAAACGCGACATGCCAGAGTTTTTGAAGGCGTGAAAACCGAATCACTCAGCGCCGAAGCGATCCAAAAGATCGTCAGCGCTCCAATCACTGTGGACGGAAAAGTCGTCGGTGTCTTCCAGGTTAGTCGAAAAGGCGTGAGTGCTGCGGCATCTGGCCCGGATTTTAGCCATGATGACGTCAATAAAATCAATTCGATCTGTCGTCCACTTGGAAAATTGATTCAGCACCTCACAGGCGAATAAGTCAGCGAAACTTTGCAGCTTTAACACCGCGTTAACATCGCTCATCTTCTTGAAATCGCTGCGATTGGCGTTGACTCGCAAGTTCGTTCTTGTTACTTTTTCTCTGCGAGATTTTTTCGCGCCCAGCTCAACAACGGAGGCTTCATACCGACACTATGGCGTTCGTCGCTAAGAAAATATTTCTCACCAAAGGCGTCGGTAAACATCGGGAAAGGCTGTCCAGTTTTGAGCTCGCGTTGCGCAACGCGGGTATCGCGGCTTGTAACATCGTCCGCGTGTCCTCGATATTTCCTCCAAACTGCAAATTGATTTCGCGCAGCGAAGGTTTGAAGCACATCAAGCCAGGCCAAGTCGCATTCACCGTTATCAGCGAAAATTCCACCAAAGAGCCGCATCGCTTGATCGCCGCCAGCATCGGCCTCGCGCTTCCGAGCGACAAATCCATGTACGGCTATCTCTCTGAGCATCACTCGTTTGGAGAAACGGAAGAAGTCGCCGGCGAGTATGCGGAAGAACTCGCCGCAGAAATGCTCGCTACTACGCTTAACGTCGAATTTGACCCGGATCTCAGTTGGGATGAAAAAAAAGAGGTCTATCGCATCTCGAACAAAATCGTTCGCACTATGAACGTCACGCAATCCGCCGTTGGTGATAAGCGCGGCCTCTGGACGACGGTGCTTGGCGCTGCAATTCTCATTGGTGAAGACGACTGAGCTCCATAATTATCGCTTTTGTGCGCCGCTTGTGATCGCAAGCGGCGTTTTTCTTTTTGGCAGGCTACTTATCGAGATCGTACGCAATCTCCAGCCACTTCTTAACTTCGGCATCAATCTGCTTCGCGTCTGTAATTTCGATTCGATGCGTAATCCGGTCTTTTTTCGCAAGACCGCCCGTATCCACGAGGCGTTTCGATAATTTCCCCTTGTAATGTGTTAACGCCAATCCGAAATCTATGCGCAAATTCGTCGTTGGCTTAATCTGCGCAAAGACGTGATTCCGATATAGCGGCACCATCGTCAAACAAGGGCAAGCCTTCACATCAGATCCGATCGACTTGCCTAGTTTCAGTAATTCGTCGTAAATAGGCCGCAGCGCAGATTTTTTTCCCGTGTACTGTTTCTCTACATACTCTGGAGCTGCTGCCAGATATTTCTCAGGTGAATCCTCCTCAGACTCTTTTCCTGCAACCCGCGCCGCAATCCACCATGCTGAATTCGTTCCGAGCTTCTGCCGTACCTTCAGCCACTCTCGCTGGCTCCTTTCGTCTTTCGGCCCTTCTTTCTTCACAAATACAATCCACTCCTCCAGCGAACGGCCTGTTTTCTCTTTCAGCTCAGCAATCCACTTTTGCACCATGGCTACTCCAGGGTGAACGTCGTACAAAGCTTTGACCTTTGCTGTCGTCATGGTCTCACTCCAGTACCCAAATCTATCGTTTGAAATAGCCGATTCGTTCGAGCACCGCACCTACAACGAGGGGCAACGCAACCGTTGCGTCCTCGAAAACTTCCGCGAACATTCCGCCCTCTTCCGGCGGAACAAATTTTCCCCAGGAAACCGCTTCCGTGTACGTGCTTCCGCTCAAACCACCCCAATGCACTGGTTCGGGGCAAATCCGCAATCCATAGTTGTAGCGCTTCAGGGGCAAATTCTTGTATCCGCGCCGCGCAAGCAATTCCGCATAGACACCAAATTGCTGCGACCAATTTCTGGGCACGCCACCGCCTACGGTGAAAATTCCCATCTTCTTCGTCGCCAGCATCGTGTCCGCAAATTTCTCAAAATCTTCGAACGGATCAAAACGCAAGATCGGCCGGTTCTGTCTCTGCCGCGTAATCTTGTGCAGCGCAAAATCTATTCCCAGTTCTGAATCGGAAAATGCTGGAACAAAAATCGGCACATTGTGCTGATATGCCGATTTCAAAATCCCGCGCCCGGGCGCCGTCTTATGCAGGTATTCGCCAATTCGCCGGTGTACCTTCCAACTGCAAACCACTTCTTCGTCATCCCACTCATCGAGGATGTGATCCATCACGTCTTCGACATGGTCCAGATTTGTCTCGGGCTCGAGCGAATCGTAGACGCGGTTGTAACCGGCCTTGAACAATTCGTTGTCATCCATCTTCGTCGGGTCATAGCGGAAGTGCGACCGCCCTGTTGCTTCAACCAATCCATGCGCCATTAGCGCGCCTGTCGAAACGATTGCATTCACCACTCCACTTTCGATCAAATCGCAGAACACCAGCCCCATCTTGCCAACCGTTAGCGCCCCGGCAAGCGTCATCACCACAAAGCAATCTTTGTCGCGCGCCATCGCTTCCAGCACGTCGGCCCCATCGCCAACCTGCCGTGCCGTGTACGCCGTATCCGCCATGGCCCGCACCAGCGAATCGATTGTCGAAATTTTTGAAAGATCGAGGGGATAGATCGGGCGCAATTTGTCCTTTACCGGATCATGCAGCACGCGCCCCGTCACGGTTTTTCCGGAAGCTTTCTTTGCTTTTTTCTCCGTCTTCTTTGCTTTGGCCATTTTTCTCCTAAATCACAATGTGAACTGTGCGTTTCAACCCTGTTTCGCGCTGAAGAATGAGTCAGCCCTCGGAAATTTCTCTGCGCATCTTACTTTCTCTCATTCCGCTTCGTCAAAGAACTTTCCGGACGCTCCGCAAATTTTTCCGCGCGTGTTACGATACGTTTATGCCAGATAAATTCACCATCGGCCTCGTGCAAATGAAGTCCACGAAGAATGCCGAAGAGAACCTTTCCCGAGCCATCGAGAAAATCAAAGAAGCCGCCGCGCGCGGCGCACAAATCATCTGCATGGATGAGCTTTTTCGAGGCGAATATTTTTGCCGTACAGAAGACGCAGCGCTGTTCGACTTGGCTGAGGCAATTCCCGGCCCGGCAACTGACTCATTTGCGCAGGTCGCAAAGGAAAAAAAGGTCGTCGTTGTCGCTTCCCTGTTCGAGCGACGCGCTGCGGGCGTTTATCACAACACGTGCGCAGTTCTTGACGCCGACGGCTCTTACCTTGGCAAATACCGCAAAATGCACATTCCGGACGACCCCTTGTATTACGAGAAGTTTTATTTCACTCCCGGCGATCTCGGCTTTCCAAATTTCAATACAAAGTACGCACGCATCGGAATTCAAATCTGCTGGGATCAGTGGTATCCGGAAGGTTCCCGCCTGACCGCGCTGAGCGGCGCGCAAGTGATTTTTTACCCCACCAGCATCGGCTGGCACCCAAAAGAGAAAGCGGAATTCGGAGCAGCGCAACTCGACGCGTGGCGGACGATTCAACGCGCTCACGCCATCGCGAATGGAACGTATGTCGCTGTTGTGAATCGCGTCGGCTACGAAGGTGATCCCGCGAACGGCGACCCAGGACTGGAATTTTGGGGAAACTCCTTCGTCGCCGATCCCTTTGGCCAAATCACCGCGCAAGCGGGAAGCGACAAAGAGGAGATTCTTATTGTCGAGTGTGATTCGAAAAAGAGTGAAGAGACGCGCCGCAACTGGCCTTTCCTTCGCGACCGCCGCATCGACGCGTATCAGCCCATCCTGAATCGCTGGCTCGGCGAATGACTGGCACGAACTCCACTCCTTATTCTCTAGGCTACCGCATGCCCGCCGAATGGCAGCCGCATGAGGGCACTTGGCTTGGATGGCCCCACGAACTCACCGACTGGCCTGGCAAATTCGCACCGATTCCCTGGGCATTTGCGGAAATTGTCCGTCATCTCGCGCGCGTCGAACGAGTCTTTCTGTTTGTCGAAAGCAAAGCCGCCGAATCCCGCGTTCGCGCCATTCTCAAGAGGTCGCACGTCAATCTGGACGCTGTTGTCTTTTTTAGAATTCCGACTGACCGAGGCTGGATGCGCGATTCTGGTCCGATCTGCGTTAAGAATTCTGCCGGAGAAGTCGCTTTCAATAATTTCGTCTTCAATGGTTGGGCAAAGTACGCCAATCACAAGAAAGACGCCAAGATTGTCGTCGCTGCAAACAAATCTCTTAAGAAGAAAATCTTTCTGCCGACCCACAATGGTAAGCGCGTTGTCCTCGAGGGTGGCTCGATAGACGTCAACGGCGCGGGAACTCTCCTAACCACGGAAGAGTGTCTGCAAAGCAAAATTCAGGAACGCAATCCGGGCTTTATCAAAAAAGACTACGAAGAAGTCTTCCGAGATCAATTTGGCGTAAGGCACACGATCTGGCTAAAGAATGGCATCGCCGGCGACGATACTCATGGCCACGTTGACGATCTTTCTCGATTCACGAGTGAAAGCGCCGTACTCACGATAGTTGAAGAAAATCGCGGCGATGCCAATTACGCGCACCTTCAGGAAAATCTGGCTCTATTGAAGGAAAGTAAGGATCAAGACGGCAAGCCTCTTCGTGTCGAAGAGCTTCCCATGCCAGCGCCAATTTATTTCCAAGGCTTTCGCCTGCCCGCCAGCTACGCAAACTTTTACATTGCCAATAAACTCGTCCTTGTTCCGGTTTTTAACGATCCCAACGATCGCGTCGCGCTCAATATCATCGCCAAGCACTTTCCCGGGCGTGAAGTAGCGGGCATTTACTGCCGCGATCTCGTCCTTGGCCTCGGCACCATCCACTGCATGACCCAGCAAATTCCCTCCGCGGGCTAACGGCGGTTGTAGGTGTCTGCTACACTTTCTCCACAACCCTTTTATATGCGCAAGGAGCCTGCATGTTTTGCAATTTTGTTTCGTTCGCATTCATTGATCAAGTTTTTGGCGTCACCATTGATCGTGGCTTCCTCAGCTGGATATTTCTCGGCCTCGTTGCCGGTTGGCTTGCTGGAAAAATCGCACGCGGCCGCGGCTACGGCTGCCTTACCGATATTCTCCTTGGACTAATTGGCTCCGTGCTCGGCGGATGGATCTTCCGCAAACTGGAAATAGGTGGCAGTGGCGGCTGGCTCTATTCCCTTGCGGCTGCGACCGTTGGCGCAGTCGTTCTTGTCGTCATCGTGCATCTTTTCACTGGCGGCGATAAAGAATAACGGCCGCATTTGCTACTGTTCTGTCCACGGGACACCACTGTGATACGATCCCCTAATTAATAAACGGAGCTGACATCTCTTTGAGCAAGTCTCCCTCGCAATCGCTGCTTGCAATTCCTTTGGGCGGCCTCGGCGAATTTGGCATGAACATGATGGCGCTTCGCTTCGGCGACGACATCATCGTCATCGACGCCGGAATGATGTTCCCCGAATCTGAGCTTCTCGGCATTGACCTCGTCATTCCGGACATCAGCTACCTTAAGCAAAACCGTCAGCACGTTCGCGCCATCGTTCTCACCCATGGCCACGAAGATCATATTGGCGCGCTTCCCTACATCCTGCGTGACCTCAATGTCCCCGTTTTCGGGACGCGTTTTACGCTTGCACTTGTGAAAAAGCGCCTCGAAGAGGCTGGCCTACTTGATTCCACAACGCTTCGGGAAGTTATCCCCGGACGCCGCGTTGAAATCGGTCCCTACGAAATTGAATTCATTCCCGTAACGCACAGCACGATCGATTGCGTCGCGCTCGCCGTCCGAACTCCCATCGGCGTCATTATTCACACCGGCGATTTCAAGATTGACCACACGCCCGTCAACGGCGAAGGTTTTGACGTTGCCACTTTTGCGCGCTATGGCAACGAAGGCGTTCTTGCCCTTTTTTCAGATTCCACCAACGTCGAACGGCCCGGCTATACGCAATCCGAGCGTGCCGTTGTTCCCCGAATTGAAGAACTCTGCCGTTCCGCGCCGCGCCGCGTCATTCTTTCTTGTTTCGCTTCATCCATTCATCGCATACAGCAGGTTATAGATATCGCTCAGCGTGTCGGCCGTAAGGTCGCTTTCGTCGGCCGCAGCATGGTGGACAACGTTGAGATTGCCCACAATCTCGAATGTCTCCACATTCCCGACGGCGCAGTCGTTCGTTCTCAGGACATTCGCGGTTTCGAACCGCGCAAACTCCTGGTCCTGGCTTCCGGTTCGCAAGCCGAGCCCATGTCTTCTCTTTCTCGCATCGCTGTGGACAACCATCGTTTCGTCTCCGTGGAAGAAAATGACACCGTCATCCTCTCTTCCCGCATCATTCCCGGAAACGAAAAAGCCATTTTCCGGATGTTGGATCATATGTTCCGGCGGCGCGCGCTCGTCTATTACGATAATTCCGCAGGCGTCATTCACGTCTCTGGTCACGCAAGTCAGGAAGAGCAAAAGCTCCTCCTGCAGCTCGTCAAACCGAAATACTTCATTCCCGTTCACGGAGAATATCGCCATCTCTTCCGTCATGCTGCACTTGCTCATCAACTTGGTGTCGTTTCGGGAGAAATTCTCTTGCTCGAAGACGGCAAGTGCGTTGAATTTACCGAAGAAGGCGCTTTTCGGCGCGAACCAGTCACGGCCGGCCGTGTCCTCGTCGATTCCGGGTCCCTCGAAGAGATTGAAGAAGTTGTCGTCCGCGAGCGTAAACATCTCTCCGAAGATGGCGTCGTCGTTCCCATCATTGCGATTGATAAGCACACCGGCAATCTTGAATCGCAGCCCGAAATTGTTACAAGAGGGTTCATCAGCGACAATGGCAGCGACCTCATGACCGGCGCGCGCGACGTCGTTCTCCGCACCATCAACACTTCCAACTCCGAGGAGATGTCAGATTGGTCCGTGATCAAAGAAAAAATTCGCGTCGACCTAAAACGCTATATCAACAAACAAACCTCGAAACGCCCGCTAATTCTGCCCGTCATCCTCGAAGTCTGATCCCGCTAAACCCCTTTTTTTCAATTCAAATCGGCAGAGTTACATCGATTGTTTCAATTCAGCCAAATTGTTTTTCTGAATACCTGCACTTTAGCGTTAACTCAGATTTCCCTCTGAAAACCGCAACAGCGCGGGCTCCACAGCGTCAAACTTTGCGTATCACAACGCGCTTCTCCGGCAGCGTTCAAGCGAACACCGGAGAAAATTCTCGCGAATCTCGAAAGGATTTCTATGAACTCCAAGAACATCACCAAGGGTCTTCTGCTCGGCGCTTCCCTCTTCCTGGCGACGGCTGCTTTCGCAGGCGAAAAGGCCACCGTCAAGGTTTATGAGGATGTGAAGGTCAGCGGCAAGACAATCGCTCCAGGCAAGTACGATGTGGAATGGACCGGAGCCGGCGACACCGCGCAACTCAGCATTCGTAAGGGAAATGAAACGGTCGCCACCGTTCCGGCCAAGATAATTGCGACCAAGTCCGCTCCGGCTTCGACGGGTTACTCCACCAAGAGCGAGAGCGATGGCTCCAAGTCGCTCACTTCGATTCTTGTTGCTGGCAAGAAGTACACGCTTGAGCTCGGCCAGGAAGTTGCCGCGGCTCCTGCAAAGAACGAAACCGCCGGGAACCGCTAGTCTCTCTTTAGCTCATCACATTAAAAGCGCGGCCTTGTTTGAACAACGGGCCGCGCTTCAGTTTTGCCGCATTGCTAATTGCTTCAAAGCGTTTCCGTCCCGCCCCGTTCCCCGCTACAATCGTTCACTCAGGATCCTACGTGTCTTTTCATACTCCTTCACTCCCCGAAAAAACTCCCGGCCGCGCCGCATTTACCTTCATTTTGGCAATGATTTTTCTAGACTTCCTTTCGTTCGGCATCATTGCACCGGTCTTGCCAGATCTGATTCGAAGCTTTGAAGGCGGTGATTTCGGCCGAGCCTCCGTCATGATCGGTTACTTTGGTTTGGCATGGAATGCCATGCAGTTTATTTGTTCACCGATTCTTGGAGCATGGTCCGACCGTTTTGGCCGCCGTCCGGTCATTCTCTTGTCCTGCCTCGGCTATAGCATCGATTACGTCTTCATGGCGCTTGCTCCCTCCCTACGCTGGCTTTTTGTGGGACGGATTATTTCGGGAATCACCGCTTCCAACGTTTCAACGGCCTTCGCCTACGTCACAGACACTACGACGCCCGAGACTCGGGCCAAAGCATTTGGAATGATCAGCGCTGCCTTTGGTTTTGGCTTTGTCATCGGGCCTGTTGTCGGCGGTCTGCTCGGAACCTACGGACTTCGTTATCCATTTTGGGCGGCCGCAGGTCTAAGTCTCATCAACGCATTTTATGGTTTTTTCGTCCTGCCTGAATCACTGCCAAAGGAGCGCCGCGCCAAATCGGCCTGGCACATGGCGAATCCTCTGGGCTCTCTAAAGTTGTTTCGCATTCATCCGGAACTGAGCGGCCTCGCGATTGTCATTACACTTTACTATCTCGCTCACCAATCACTCCTTACGGTCTACGCCGTCTACACCGAATACCGCTACGCCTGGACCAGTCGTGGCGTGGGAATCTCCCTCGGTGTGGTCGGCATCAGTGCCGCACTTGTTTCCGGCCTCCTGGTTGGCCCGTACGTCAAGAAATTTGGCGAGAAATTCAGCCTCGCTTCTGGTCTCTTGTACGGCACGATTGGTTTTCTATGTTTTGCATTCGCGCCGCGCGGCTGGGTCATTCTGGCTACAATTCCCTTCATCGCGCTGTGGGGTGTTGCGGCCCCAGCAATTCAATCTTTGATGGCCAAGCATGTTGATCACGATTCTCAAGGCAAGCTGCAAGGCGGCATTAATTTGCTTCGTGCATTAACAGGTATGGTGGGTCCAGTCCTGTATGGGCAGGCTTTTTATAAAGCGATCGCACCGTCTGCAAAGATTCATCTTCCGGGCGCACCATACCTCATTGCAGCTATCCTCCTTGGTTGCTCTCTACTGCTCGCCCTCTATGTGACTCGCGCCAGCGCCTCTCCAGTTTCTTTCCCCGCCACGGGCACAACAGCGGATTAGCCTCGTAAAAACAAAATCGCGGATCAGCTTTCGCCTATCCGCGACCGATTTCCTTCCGTTGGAGTCTACTCTAATTCGCCCAGCGCTCCACTCTGACTGGCCCATTGAACCATGTGTCATTGGTCTTGGCGGCCAACTGATCTACGCTCACTTCCGCCACCCCGCCTTGCAGTGGGTCCGAGTCGATACACTGTCTGTTTCCAAGATATGCCACAACATGCACTCCATTCACAGCCAGCACGTCGCCCGGTTTCACTTTGCTCCAATCGAGCGCTTTCAAACTATCCGCCTTGGTCACTTCTTCCAAATTACCGTTGCAGCCAGTCCACAACTCCTTCGCATTGCAATGCGCCTGTTTTTTCGAAACGCGATCGTGTGCCTTGCAAATCAATCCCGAACAGGTCTCTTCCAGGTAAGAAGCCCCCTCGTAGGCCCGCAACGCATCAACATACGTTTTCGGTTCAGCGAGAAATACTCCGGTGGCGGCGATCAGAAAGGTGAGCAGCAGGTTCATGGTCCCAAGACCTCTACAAGATTCGGACCGGGTGTTGGATCATCTGCACTCTTAGTGGGGACCTGACCTTCCTAGAGTGCATCCTGTCCGTAAGGACAGGATGACCGGGGTCTCAATTTGAAAACATGGTACAGCGGTCCATTTTGAAACACCGCCTGTCCTACGGTCGATTCAGACACAAGTACTAGGACTTAAATCATCTAACTAGCTTTTTTTCTGTTACTTACAGACTTGACTCGACCTGTACTTCACACCATGCAGTGCTCGCCATCACAGCAAAATAGACCGCGACCCGAGAAGATATGCTTGCATCCAACTGGTGGCACACCCTCAAGAATTGGACCTTTCAAGGAGACTTTTATGGCCAAGAAAAACTCAATAAGTAGTCCCCAAGCCGGCACGGAGCGCGCCCGCCCCATCCTTCACCAACGTTCCGCAGAAATTCAGCCGTACGGAAAAATCGCAAAGCTTTCCATCGCGCTTGACGAACACGTCTGCGCGCAAAGCGTCGAAAACCTGAACCAAATTCTCGCGGATACCATCACTCTTCGCGACCTTTACAAAAAGCATCACTGGCAGGTTGTTGGCCACACGTTCTATCAGCTCCACCTCCTCTTCGATAGGCACTACGAAGAGCAGGACGAACTCGTAGACACAATCGCCGAGCGGATTCAGCTTCTTGGCGGCGTGAGCCTCGCCATGGCCGCAGACATTGCAGAAACCACCATCATTCCCCGTCCACCGCGTGGCCGCGAAGAGGCACCCGTTCAAATCTCGCGTCTGCTCGAAGCGCACGAAATTCTGCTCAAGGAAGCCCGCACAATGGCCAAGCAAGCTTCTGCGGATGGAGACGATGGCACCAACGACCTGCTCGTAAGCGACATCATTCGCACCAACGAGCTTCAGGTCTGGTTCCTATCGGAGCATCTAGTGGATGTTCCGCTCGTCAAGGCTGAAGGCAGCGCGAGGGCCGCTTCCGCCGACTAATTGGATACTTCTTACAATTTTAGAATTGTCAGTTGGGGGCGGCGATCCATTGAATTCTGGTGCCGCCTCAATGGTTTTCAACTATCCAGGTCTTGAGTGAAAAAGATATTTCGTAGCAATTTTCTCTGAGTGTGTTGGCGCACAGCTATTCGGAGCATGGCCGCTGTCCTGAAAACCTAGACTTTTAAGAAGATCTTCCTTCGGTACATCCAAAACAGAATCAGCCAAAGCATGAGCAGCACTGCCGCGCCTTGAATCAATGGCTCCAATCCGCGCCCCGCAAATGCGAATGCGTTCGGCCCAAGATGTTTTGCAAATGACAACATGAAAAATCCCGGCAGCATATGAGCAATCATGTAGGCAACGATTGAATTCATCCCAATCACCAGGAGCGGAAATGCCCACCTCCGCCAACCCTTCTCTTCAATCAGCCACGCGAACGCTGCGAGCGTCAGAAAACAGATACCGCCACTAAACAAAACCCAGCTCGGCGTCCAGATTCGTTTCACAATTGGGCAAATCCCTCCAAAGTGGAGTAACAACCCGGAAGTGATCCCCATGGCTCCCGCAGTCAACAAATTTCTGAATGGAATTTTCGGCGCTGCCGCACGTAGCCAACGCCCAGCAACCAATCCCAAAATCATCGTTCCCAGTGTCGGAATGAAACTCAGCGTTAAATATCCGCCGTCATTGAACACAAACGGCTTCTCGCGTGGGAACAGATTCAGGAACCATTGGTCAAACGCATTTCCCAAATTCGCGTTCTTGTTCCAATGCGCCATGAAGCCGCTGTAGTGATGCGTCCAGTCCGCCGGCACTCCGACTGATTGCCAATCAAATCCCGCTCCAGCAGCCGGATAAAGCGCCCACGCTAGCCAATATCCGAACAGAATTGCCGCGAGCGAAATCCACTGCCATTTTTCCTTGGCAAATCCCAGCAGGAACAAAAACACGTATCCCAGCCCAATCTGCGTCAGCGTGTCTTCAAAAGTGAAGTACGTCATCGTATGGCCATGCGACCGCAGAAAAAATCCCAGAAGAATCAAAATCAGCGACCGCCAGATCGCATGCCTCAGTTGATTCCCAAAACTCTTTCCTTTTGCCACACGGCTTGCAATGGAGTATGGCAAGGCCACCCCAACCAGAAATGAAAATCCAGGCTGAATCGTGTCGTGAAGCGAACAACCCGCCCACTCCACATGGCTCTGGTGGTAACTCAGAAATTTCCAGAAGAGGCTGTTCGGATATGCGTGCGCCACTTCGGAAAAACTCAAAACCTCTCCCATCATCAGCAGCATCACGAATCCGCGATAGGCATCCACCGCAACGTTCCGCCGCGGAGCGCCCGTCTCCAAGGCCGCTGCAGCCGTAGCCATTAAATCGACGATCCTTTTCTCTGCTGCCACTTTCCTCGCGTAAAATCGGGGAATTTCACTGGCGCACTTCCTTCCGCTACCGATTTCTCGCTCAACGCCGCGGGAGCGCTCCAACTCGCCGCGTCATACACATCCAAATCCGGCTCGAGCCCTTCTCTCATGCACTGCACCAGCCGGTAGAACATGATGAAGTCCATCCCGCCGTGGCCGCGCCCTTTCGCCGTTTCTCCCTCTTCCTTCCATAGCTTGTGGGAATACTTTTCCTTGTACGAATCAATTCCGGTGTACGCCTCGTCTCCGACCTGCCCATCAAAATAAATTCGCGCAGGATAGTCACGGAAAATGCCTTTCACTCCGCTGATCGAATTGATCCGGTCATACGGCCGGGGATTGCTCACGTCATGCTGCAGCATGATCGTTAGTCCATTCGCGGTCTTGATCAGCGATGTATTCAAATCGCCGCATACATATTTTTCTTTCCACTTCGGACTATCTTTCGGAATTTTCGCCTCGCGATACGCCTCAAATCCCTTTTGCGGTGAACTCATCGAAACCATATGGTCGAACCGGTCTCCTCGATTGATTCCCATGTAATTCGACATTGGCCCAAGTCCGTGCGTCGGGTAAAGATTCCCGTTGCGCTTCGTGTGCGGCTCGCGGCGCCACAACCCCTCTCCTTTGTCGCTAAAAATCTCTTCCCGCAAATCGTGCAGGTACGCACACTCGCCGTGCAGCAAATCGCCAAACATCCCTGCTCGAATCATGTTCAGAATCAGCAATTCATGCTCTCCGTAGCAGCAATTCTCCATGATCATGCAGTGCCGCCGCGTCTTCTCGGACGTGTCCACAATCTGCCAGCACTCTTCCAGCGTATTCACCGCCGGCACTTCCACGCCCACATGCTTACCTGCGTTCATGCCTGCCAGAGCCATTGGCGCGTGCCAATTCCACGGCGTCGCTACATAAATAAAGTCCAGATCGTCCCGCTTGCACAGGTTTTCGAAGTCATGATCCCCGTTCGTATAAATTTCCGGTTTCTTCTGACCGGCCTTCTCCACCAACTCCTGCGCATGAACAGCCTTTTCTTTCACCACATCGCAAAGAGCCCTAACTTGTACATGTTCCAGAGCCAGAAAATTCCCCAGCATCCCCGTCCCGCGCCCGCCGGTTCCAATCACTGCAACTCGCACCGTATCCCGTGGATCGAATTTCACACCAATCATTGTTGCGTTCGTGGTCGCGCCTCCAGGCACAACGCTCGTCGGCTGTTCAACCGCAAGTGCAGAACTCTCTCCAACCGTCAGCTGCGCTCCAAGCAGCCCGGCCCCCAGCCCAACGCCCGCTCGCAAAATCTCCCGCCGCGAGACTTGCCGCGCCGCTTCGTCCTTCGTTTTTCCGTCAGTCGTCATCACCGTCTCCTCAAGTCACGGGCTTTATAGCTCTCCTCGTCAGCATTGGCAATCACATTCGTCGACTCTTCTTATTGGACGAAAATGACACGAAACACAGGACTTCCGTCTCTGCCCCTCCAATCATTTCACCGCCCGGTTGGGTTATTGCTTCTCTTTTCCCACAGGAGTAACCTTCCTTCGTTTGGCCAGCCTACGTTTTCTCGAGGAGATTTCCCATGGCAACTGCAGTGATGGAACCCACAGTAAAAATCAGTGCCAACAAACTTCTCATCAACAACAAATGGGTCGAAGCCGCTTCCGGCAAATCGTTTCCGACCATCAACCCTTCCACCGGCGAAGTCATCACTCATGTCGCCGAAGCCGATGCCGCCGACGTGGACCTCGCCGTCGCTTCCGCTCGTGCCGCCTTTGATAAAGGTGCTTGGAAGAAAATGACTCCTTCTGGGCGCGGCGTCCTGATGAATCGCCTCGCCGACCTCATCGAAAAGCATGCCGATGAACTCGCCCAGCTTGAAGCGCTCGATAACGGCAAGCCATACTCCGTTGCCAAGGCAGCCGATCTTCCTCTCACTGTCGCTTGTTATCGCTACTACGCCGGATGGGCCGACAAGCTCCAGGGCAAGACTATTCCCGTCAACGGCCGCTACTTTACTTACACAAAGCACGAACCCGTCGGCGTCGTCGGCCAAATCATCCCGTGGAATTTCCCGTTGCTCATGCAGGCGTGGAAACTCGGCCCCGCACTGGCCACCGGTTGCACCGTGGTCATGAAGCCCGCCGAACAAACTCCTCTAAGTGCGCTTCGCGTCGGTGAGCTTATTCTGGAAGCAGGCTTCCCTGAGGGCGTCGTCAATCTCCTTCCCGGCTACGGCCCAACCGCTGGCGCAGCGATCGCACGCCACATGGACGTGGACAAAGTCGCCTTCACCGGCTCGACCGAAGTCGGCCATCTCATCATGAAGGCGGCGGCGGAAACAAACCTGAAGCGCGTCACGCTCGAACTTGGCGGCAAGAGTCCTAACATCGTTTTCGCCGACGCAAATATGGATCAGGCGATCGAAGGTGCGCACTTTGCGCTCTTCTTTAATCAGGGCCAGTGCTGCTGCGCCGGCTCCCGTCTCTTCGTCGAAGAAAAGTGCTACGACGAGTTCGTCGAAAAATCCGTAGCTCGCGCAAAGAAGCGCACCGTCGGCAATCCCTTCGACAAGAACACCGAACAAGGCCCGCAAGTCGACCAGGAACAGTTCAACAAAGTTATGGGATATATCGAGTCCGGCAAACAGGAAAAGGCAAAGCTTGTCGCTGGCGGCAATCGCGTTGGTGATAAAGGCTACTTCATCGAGCCGACCGTTTTCGCCGACGTACAAGACAACATGAAGATCGCTCAGGAAGAAATCTTCGGCCCGGTCATGTCCATTCTCAAATTCAAAGACATCAGCGAAGTCGTTCAGCGCGCAAACAAGAATATCTATGGTCTTGCCGCCGCTGTCTGGACGCAGGACATTACCAAAGCACACGCCATCGCTGACGGCGTTCGTGCCGGCACCGTTTGGGTCAATTGCTACGATGTCTTCGACGCCGCAGCTCCCTTCGGCGGCTTCAAGCAGTCCGGCATCGGCCGCGAACTTGGGGAATACGGTCTCGCCAACTACACAGAGGTCAAGACCGTCACCATCAAACTGTGACGCTTTGAGACAAAGCTTTTTCTCGAAAGGGCGGCCCAATTAGGCCGCCCTTTCGACTTATCTCCCTCTATCGCGATAAAATTTGTTTACGCGTTTCATCATCGTTCGCAGCTCCTTTGTCCGCTGCGAACGAAGTGCGTCGTCCTGCTTCGACTCCAGGAACTCTTCCTCTCTCTGTAGCTTGTGATAGTTCGCCAGACGATCTTCGTCGATCGCATCGCGCACCGCGCAACCCGGCTCATTCTTGTGCGAACAATCACGGAATTTGCACTGCTGCGCCAACTCAGCAACATCCGCAAACGTTCGGCCGATTCCTTCACTCGCATCCCAGAGCTGCAGCTCCCGCATTCCAGGCGTATCCAGCAAAACTCCTCCACCTGGAACCACGATTAATTGCCTAGACGTCGTTGTGTGGCGGCCTTTGTCGTCGTCTTCGCGGACTTCCTGGGTCGTCTGAGCTTCCCAGCCAAGAATAGAATTAATGAGCGAAGACTTTCCCACTCCGGAAGAACCGAGAAGCGCAGTCGTACCGCCAATGCGAACGAGTTCGCGCAGTTCTTCAATTCCTTCGCCAGAGACAATGCTGGCGATAACGGTTTGTAAACCCATTGCTGCTTCTTCTGCTTGGTTGCGAAGCTCGGAATTGTTTTCGCACAGGTCGGCTTTATTGAGCACGATGACCGGGCGAGCGCCGCTTTCCCAAGCGAGCGTCAAATATCTTTCGATTCTCCGCACATTGAATTCGTGATTGAGCGAGCTGACCAAAAATACGGTGTCCACATTCGCTGCGACAATTTGTTCTTCCGTTTTCTTGCCAGCGGTTTTTCGCGAGAACTTGCTGCGACGTTCAAAAACGAAATGGATCGTGGAACGCGCACCCTGTTCCTCAGCAAGGACCCAATCACCGACCGCGGGCAACATGCCGCGCGAGGCAGCTTCGTGCCTCAATTTTCCACGTAATTCGGCCCAACGCTCACCGCTTTCAGATATGACTTTGTAGAGTCCGCGATTTTCCTCGCTGACTCGCGCACAAACCAGCCCAGCTTCTTGTTTTTGTTGCCACTGCTTTGCAAAGAACTCGTGCCAGCCCAAATGCTGTAGCGATACCACGCGAATCTCCTCGAAGCTCACAGAAACGCAGAGCGTTTCCGGAAGAAAAAGGAATCAATCGTGAGGAAATGAAAATCGCGGGAAGGAATCTTCTCCGTGGAGAAACTACTGCAGAGACACGGAGGCAGAATCCTCGCGGCGAGGAACTTCGGTTCGCACAGGCGCCTCCAGAAAAAGAGTGAACTTCTTGCTGCAGGTTGCCGCAGCAAAACGAGCATATCAGAACCCAGGGCGCTGGAGGGAGGGCCTTTAAGACTGCGGATACCCAAAAGCAAACTATTAACGAAAATGTGCCGGCTGGCCTAGAATCTGGGCCGTGAGTGTGACCATCCGTCAGTCCGATCCGAAGGATTTCCCTGCCCTGTTCAAGCTGGACCAGAAGTGTTTTCCTCCCGGAATCGCGTACTCGAAAACGATGCTCAAGCACTTCCTGACGCAGGACGGCGCGGAGTGTCTGGTCGCCGTGGACGGAATCCAGATCGTCGCTTTCCTGCTGACGGAAGAGAATCCTCCACTTGGACATGTAATGTCACTTGACGTGGCTGAATCGCATCGCCGAAAAGGGATTGGGTCGCTGCTGTTACGAGAAAGTGAAAACAACCTTAAATTTCGCGGTGTTCGTACAATGCTGTTGGAAACTGCAATCAGCAATGAAGGGGGCGTTGCCTTCTGGAAGCAGCACGGCTATCGTATCGAGGCGGTTTTGAAGAACTATTATCCCGGTCACTTGGATGCGTATGAAATGCGCAAGCGATTACCGGCGATTCAGGAGCAGAAAGCTTGAACGAATTCCTACTGTCTGCGTTGCTGGGAATTGTGGAAGGGTTGACGGAGTTTTTGCCGGTAAGTTCGACGGCCCACTTGCGCATCACGGAAGCGCTCCTGCACATCCATCTTGATGACCCGTACTGGAAGATGTACAGCATTGTGATTCAACTGGGCGCGATTCTGACTTTGCCCATTTATTTCCGCGAGCGCATTGCGAAGTTTCTTTCGACTTTCCCAGCAGGAGAGCGCGGCGACCGCACTATTTTTACCCACCCGCTCAGTTTGGTGCTGATTGCTTTCGTGATGACTGCTGGTCCTGCATTTTTGCTGACCAAAGTCATCGGTAAGCACCTGGAAAGTCTGACCATCATCGGGACTTCCCTGCTGGTTGGTGGCATTGTGATGTGGATCGTGGATGCGCTGCATTCTCGCGCGGAGAAAGCAGGCGAAGTCCCAGGAAGCGTGATCAAGGTTTGGCACATGGAAGATATGAACCTCGGCCACGCAATTTGGATTGGCGCGTGCCAAATTCTTTCCGCCCTATTCCCTGGAACTTCCCGTTCGATGTCCACAATCGCTGCCGGGCAAATTGCCGGAATGTCTCGCGCGTCCGCTCTGGAGTTCTCCTTTTTCCTTTCCATGCCGACAATGGCCGTGGCCACCCTCTATGAGTTGCTAAAATCGTTACGAGCCAAGGGCGAGGATGCCTTGTCAGTTGGCCACATGACTGGCCATCAGTGGGCAATCCTTGGCATTGGATTCATCGTTTCCTTCATTGTCGCGTACGGTTCCGTCGCATGGTTCATGGCGTGGGTGCGTAAGCGTGGATTCATGCCGTTTGCTGTCTATCGCATCATAGTCGGCGCGGCAGTCCTTTATTGGGCCTCCCGCCTGGCCGCTTAGGGTAAGGAAACACCAGGCAACTTTGATTTGCCAGCAGTGTTCGGTTTGTTATGATTTGTGGGTTCCTCCGAGCAAGAGCCCAGCGCCGGTCTTGCTTGCGACTCTCAGCCTTCCCCAAATGCTGAGGAGAACTTTGTGCGCTTTCTTACACCAACCGAAAATAAGCGACTCAATGAGCTGATCGGATTTTTGTGCATGGTCGTTGGACTGTTGCTGGCGGCATGCTTGCTGTCCTATTCCCCGAAGGATGCGTCTTTCGACGTAGCAAGCACGCCTGGCGGTGCAACTCAAAACTGGATTGGGCCCTTTGGCGCCTATCTGTCCGATTTGCTGTTCCAGGGATTGGGGTACGCAGCGTTTCTGCTGGCCGTGGCATTTGCGGCCGTGGGATGGAGATGGTTCCGAAGCCGTGCCGTCGAATCACAAGTGGCGGCGCTAATCGGGTATGGATTGCTGCTGCTTTCGGTTCCGGCCCTTCTTGAGCTTTTTCATATTCCGGAAGTGCGCGGAGCAGTTCAGGCAGGCGGAGCTGTCGGTACGCTAATCGCTGGACTGCTGCGTGCGGGCTTCAATTTTGGTGGGGCGCTGATTGTGACGCTGGCCTGCTTTGTCACAGCGCTGTTCCTGACGACAAGCTTCTCTTTTGGCGGTACCCACGCTTGGGCGATGAGCTCGACCGGACCGATTGGCGCTGCACGAAGGCTGGGAATTCTCCAACGGGCACAAGCGAAATGGCATGCCTGGCAGGAAGAGCGCGAACAGAAGCGGATGCGACAGAAAGTAGAGGCAAACCGTACCGTGGGTCGCAAACCGGCTCCTGCACAATCCGTTGGCAGCGGCGCTGTCTTAAACGAACCCCCAAAGACGATTGTCATGGATGACGGGGATGTTTTCCGCGGCGTGGCAAGCGAAGTGGCAGAAGAAGAGGAAGAGAAAAAACCGCCGCACAAAGCTCCTATCCTTTTTGTGAACCCGGACAAGCCGGAAAAGGCGCCTGCAAAGAAATCGGTGGAACCAAAAATTTCCAAGGAAAATCCGAATTATAAGCTGCCTTCTATCAGCTTACTGCGCGAAGGAGAACGATCGCAGAAACTGGACGAAGAGGAGCTGAAGCAGCGAGCAAGGGCTATTGAAGAAAAGTGCCTTGAATTTGACGTGCAGGGCCGTGTGACGCAGATCAATCCGGGGCCAGTGGTAACGACCTTTGAATTCAAGCCGGAAGCCGGCATAAAGTACAGCCGGATTATCGGATTGACCGAAGACCTGTGCCTTGCGCTGCAAGCGGAATCAATTCTAATTGAGCGCATTCCTGGCAAATCCACGATCGGCATTGAAGTGCCAAACCTGAACCGACAGACGATCGCTTTGCGCGAAATTGTGGAAGCGCAAGAGTTTGTTGGTTCGCCAAGCAAATTGACGCTGGCAATGGGACGCGATCTGCACGGACGCATTCGCGTAACCGATCTGGCTTCCATGCCGCATTTGCTGATTGCCGGCTCCACCGGAACTGGCAAGAGCGTCTTCATCAATTCGTTGATGATGTCCATCCTCTATAAGGCCACGCCTGACGACGTAAAAATGGTTTTGGTGGATCCCAAACGGCTGGAATTGAATTTGTACGAAGGGATTCCACACCTGATTGCTCCGGTCGTCACCGATCCGAAGGTGGCTTCGAACGTTTTGCGCAATGCGACGCGCGAAATGGAGAACCGCCTAAAGCTGCTGGCGCAGCGAGGCGTGCGCAATATCGAGCAGTACAACCGGACGTTCCAGAAGCAACAATCGCTTTCGCTCTTTGACAACGTCGAAAACGAGCACAAGCCCCTTCCCTACCTCGTGATCATCATTGACGAATTGGCAGACCTCATGATGGTGGACACGAACAATGTGGAAGAGTCCATCACGCGCCTGGCACAGATGGCGCGCGCGGTTGGCATTCACCTGATTTTGGCGACGCAGCGGCCCAGCGTGGATGTAATTACCGGTTTGATTAAGGCGAACTTCCCTGCCCGCATCTCGTTCCGTGTAGCGAGCAAAGTGGACTCGCGGACGATTCTGGACTCTAATGGTTCGGAATCACTGCTTGGCAAAGGCGACATGCTCTATTTGCCCGCAGGGTCTTCTCGTTTGCACCGAATTCACGGCCCATTGGTCTCGGAAGATGAAATCGTGGATGTCTGTAACTTCTGGCGGCAGCAGGCACAAGCAAAGTACAACGAACAACTGCTGGAAGCTCCACGAGATGAGAACGGCAAGATTCAGGAAGGATTTGAGGGCGCTCCGAACGGCGGCGAAGGTGCAGGAGAAGAGGCCGACGACGAGCTTTACCAGGACGCAGTGCGCATTTGCTGCGAAATGGGGCGTGCTTCGACTTCCACCCTGCAACGGCGTCTTCGCATTGGCTATGGCCGTGCGGCGCACTTGATTGACCTGATGGAGAAGGATGGAATCGTCGGCCCGCCGGACGGCACACGTCCGCGCGAAGTACTAAAAGGCAAGGGCTGGATGAAAGAGTTCGACGAATCAATGCACTAGGACCGTGTGCACCGGTTGCCAGTAAGCGGTGGCCAATGAAGAGAATCGTTCAATCTTTTTGTCTTCTATTTTTTACTCTATTCACTACGCAAATCGGTTTCGCTCAGAATCCACGGCAAATTGTGCACGTGTTTGTGGCGCTTGCGGACAACGAGCATCAGGGGATTGTTCCCGTGCCGAAAGCCCTGGGAAACGGTGATGATGCCGAAAACAATTTGTACTGGGGCGCTGCCTTTGGAGTGAAGACGTTCTTCAGCAAAAGCAGCGACTGGGCAAAGATCAGTTCCGAGAGCAAAGGCGGGAAGTTCTTAATCGAGCGCGTAATCTTCGTTCATTTGAAATCAAAAACAATTTTGATTGCGGACGCTTATAGAGGCAGGGAGATTAAGCAGGCTTTGGCAGATTTCTTCTCGGCGGCAGCGGGACTCGAGAAGGCTGGTACTTTTGAAATACAAGGGCCGGACGGTTCGAAGACAGTCGAAGCGCTAGCCGATTTGGTTGTGTACGTTGGTCACGATGGGCTTATGGATTTCTCGGTGGATAAGACATTCCCCGGCACGGATAAGCCAAAGCGGCAAACAATCGTGCTTGCTTGTGCGAGCAAGCAATATTTTTCTGGGTCACTGAAACCAACCGGTGCGGAACCGTTGCTTTGGACAACGAACTTGATGGCTCCAGAGGCATATACATTGAAAGCGGCACTTGATGGCTGGATTGCGGGGGAATCCAACGAACAAATCCGCCATCGCGCTGCGAGCGCCTATGCGAAGTATCAGAAGATTTCGCAGGGAGAAGCCTTGAAGTTGTTCGCAACGGGATGGTAACAGGCAATTACCTGCTTACGAATGCGACTCGATGAATTTGCCGAGGAGACTAGCGGCGTATTCGCAGAGCTTGCGGTCGTCGGGGCCGAAGGCGGCAAGGAAGTGGCTGTCAATGTCGAGTTCGCCGACGACTTTTCCCTTTGCAAAAACCGGAACTACAATTTCAGATTTTGTTTCGAGCGAACAAGCCAGGTAGCGCGGATCCTTGTTGACGTCGTCCACGATAACGGTCTGGCCACTCGAAGCTGCGGCACCGCAAATTCCTTGATTTAAGGGAATGCGCGTGTGTGGCGTCATGCTGCCTCGAAACGGCCCGAGGACGAGAGTGTTGGCGTCTTTCGGATCGATCATGTAAAAGCCGACCCAGTTGTAGCGGGCGAGCTTGTCGTGCAGAAGCTGCACTATGGAGTTCATTAACGCTTCCGCGTTTGGCGTCTGAGACGCTATGGAATCGAGACGAGAGCAGAGTGCGGCGGCTTCTTGAGCAGTGGCTGTCATGAGTTATATTGAATCACGGCTTGAGGAAAGAATGAGCGTTCCAAACAAGCATGTTTCCTTGGTTGAGCAACAAAGAAATTCGCGGTTCGACGCCGAATTGACACGACGCCGCGTCGCCCCTAAACTAGAAAAGTTGTTTGCGTGCCGGGGTAGCTCACTGGTAGAGCGCCGCCCTGAAAAGGCGGGCGTAGCCAGTTCGATTCTGGCCCCCGGCACCATCGTAGCTGCCAAAACCCAGCAGGTCCCACGTCCCCGAGGCCACGTAAACTTTCCCATCAGCCGTCAGTGTAATTTTCTGGACATGCTTCGCGACCTCGGCGCGGGCCACCGCAGGATCTCCATTCAGTACAGGCCGCAGGTCAGCCAAACGAGATTCGACGAATCGGCGAGTGTTGCGAATCTGAATCTCGACTACCGCCGCCGGCAAGGTCGCCAGCTTGCGTCTGATTTCGGCAAGCCCACTCTCGAATTCCGCAAGTTGAATTCTAAGGGCAGACGAGTAGCCGTCAGCCAGGGAGCGTGCAACGTTTGCGATTCGCCGTTCGAGATTACTTTCCTGCCGCCGCAATTCTGTTCCTTGATTCGTCGGGTGTTGAGTAGAGCGACGCAGCTCCTCTTCAAAGCGCTTGAGTGTGTACGCGACCACGTCGGGATGAAGCACTCGATTCTGAATTTCTGTCAGAAGCTGAGCCTCCAGAATCTGGCGCCCGATGAGAAGGTTATTTGTGCAGACCGCGTCACCACGAGAGGCGTGGTAAGAGCAGCCGTATCTGTCGTCGCGCGTTCTCTCTTCTCCGGACCGGTTCTTCCACTTGAACCCGCCCGACACTATCGTGATGCTTCCGCCACAATGCGCGCAGGAGAGTAAGCCAGTGAAGAGATGCGGCGAAGCTGCGGCCCGCCCTCCCCGCATCCGGGCCATGCCGTTGACACCGTAAAGTTTCTCGACGATCCCCATACGCTCGCGCACACGGTTCCAGAGTCGGTCAGAAACGATGCGTTGCTCTGGAATTTGCGTGCGTCGCCATTGATTTTGCGGTTGCCGTTCGTAGATCCGCTTTCCTGTCTTCGGCGAGCGTATCTTATGTGTCTTGCCCCAAACAACCATACCGCGGTATCGCTCATTGTGCAGGATGTGCCGCACGGATGATGGGCACCAACTTCGCGAAACTCTCCCCTTCTGTGGCTGCGGCGATTCCACTCCCTCATCGTTCAGGTCGACGGCGATCCGCTTGAGCGAGTGACCGGCTGCGTACCGTTCAAAAATCCGGCGCACCGTCGATGCTTGCTCTTGATCCACTTCCAGTCTGACGGCTTCTATCACCGGCCGGCCGTGGCTGTCGCGTTCCGTTTTGCTTTCGATCGGGACACCGCGATAACCGAAAACGCGCCCGCCTGTGTGGAATCCGCCAAGAGCCTTCTGCTCAACGCCGCGAAATGTCCGCTTCGCCAAATCTTTTAGATACAAAGAGTCGACGATTCCATGAGTGGCGACGAGGACTTCTGCCTGTTCGCTCGTTGTGTCGATCCCCTGGGCAACAAAAACGACGCGAACCCGCGCAAATTGCAGTTGCTCAAAGATTCGGAGCGAGTCGGCTAACTTCCGACTTAAGCGACTCGTGTCGTCGACGAGAATCGCATCAAACGGCTTCGCCTTTCTTTGCGCTTCGCTGAGAAGTCTCTGCAACCCCGCGCGATCGTCTGTAGCACCGGAAATTGCTTCGTCCGCGTAAATGTGGTCGTCGAGGACAAGTAAGCCGTGGCGGTCCGCATACTCGCGGCACTTTCTGATTTGTTGGTCGATGGTGAGACGGTTCTGCTTTTCGCTTGAGAAACGCGCGTAGATGGCGCAGCGGTTCGCTTCGTTCACGCGCTCACCTGCCCGGAGTGTGAAGCGTGCTCGCCGTAGACTTTGCCACGCCACCTACCCTCTCCGCAAGTTCGGGGACACCGCCTTCTTCGGCGAGGTATTGCTTCACCAGAATCGGCACAATCACTCGGTCGATAAATTCCTTCAGTTCTGGCGTCAGTGGAGACCCTGCCGGCGCCGGCCGCTTCGGTTCGAGTTGGAAAATTTTCGCCAAAATTCCTCACCGTTCCAAAAACAAATCTTTTCGGAGCGCGTGCCCGCTCCCGCTCTAACCCTTTGTTTTCATCGCGCGCGTAGCCGTCACGAACTGAGGTTTTTGGAACATCAGTTCACCAATCCCATCTTTGTTTTTTTTCTCTTCAGGATCAGGTGAGAAATGCAGATTTCGCAGCTCAATGCTCCGCGCGCGTTGACCGACCAACTGGCAGCGAATCAATCCCACGTCCTCCAGCCGTACTCGCCTGTCTTCCGGGCAGATCAGATATGAAGCAAGCTCCGCATCACTGACCGGACTTCCCCCTGAAACTTGGACCCACTCTTCCTGTGCTGACTGGGCGTAGGTGTTCAGCAAAATCCAGAGATAGACGGCCTCGTGAATCTTCGGACGCAGCGCGTAAATGTTCATGCGGAGTGCCACTCCCGCGCGCGAATCTGCTTTCTTTGCCGGTCCAACTCGGCCAATCGTTCAGACGTCGCGATTACCAACGGCTCAGCACAAACCTTTAGGCGTGCGGCTTCTTGCAGTTGTGCGATTTCTTGCGTGCAACCCCGCACCGATTCACAGTAGGCCAAACCGCGGCGATGCAATTCCTCCCAAGGTGGTTGGTTGGACAGCCATCGCTGCTCTTCCACTCTTTGCCGCTCAGCCAAGTCCGTCTTGCGGATTTCGTCAATCCTTGTCCAGATTTCACCGACGCTTGGCATGTTTGAAAAAGCGTGCGCACGCAGGACGGAGCGAAAAGCGCGATCTAAGAGGTCCGCTTCGACTTCCGAGAATTCATCGCGCCACAGCGCAACGCGGCCGTCGTCCAGTGGCTGCCCGCAGTTCACAGCAAACCGAAGCAACCACTCCTCAACCACGCTCTTGCCATTACCCTCAACGGCTTCTGGCGATGACGGCAAGGTTGTACTCAAGCAACTCCTGTCCGCGTAATTTTCCGAACCCATTCGCCCCCTTCGCTTTCCTGAAAATCTCCGTTGGAACCTTCCGCTTTTGCGGTTCCTCTTCTCTCGGCAGTCCGGATTTCCGGACTCGCGCTCTTTCTTTTTCTCTTACATATCCTGAATCCCGGACCCCCTGAGCAAACCCTTGCATTGCTTTCACATGCGGGCATAGAAGTCCGGGAATCAAGACCCCTCTGTCGCTTCCCGATGCACAAAATTTGCTGAGATGAACCACGCCTGCGCCGCAGCCCGGTAAGACTCCGAGGCTGTCGATTTCGCGCAATCCGCGAAGCCGCTGCAGGTGCGCGAAAACTTGGCCACGCGAAAGACCTGTGAGCCGTTGCAGCTGTGCGATCGAGGGAGAAGCGATGCACTTACGGTGATCTGAGCACGCGGCTACGGCGACAAGGACGAGCCGTGTACTCCCGCGAGCACGAGAATGCTCCAGCACCCATAAAACGGGATTGCCAGTCATTCGCGCACCTCGGCGAGCACCCCGGCGAACAATGGCAAGTTTGGGGAACGCTTTGAAGGTGTTGAAGGCTTCGCCGCAGGCGGCTCTGAAATCAAAACGTAAATGGCCGTGCCGCCCGGGCCCATTCTTGTTTCAATCACGTAGCCGGCGCGGCGGAGCTCGAGAATTCGTCCGCTCGCGCGAAGAATGTTGTGCTTATGGATTAGATCGAGAACGGAGACGCCTCGACTGCCTGCGTCGCGCAACAGATCCAGCAACAAACGACACTGGGCTGCCCGCTTGTGTTTCGTCAATTGCCCTCTCTTTCCCCGAATCGCCGAACACCGAGGAACAGATCCGCTGGTCGCCTACCAGCAGATCCGCGGCAGTTGCACTGTGCCGGAGAATCACCGATGTTGAGAGGGAAGTTCTACAGAGGAAAACGATCCGACAGAGATTTCCTGAGAAGGGAATGACTTCTAGATATCTTCTTAGGAAGGAATTGTTGCAGCTATTTCCTTCCTAAATTCTTCTGTGAGCGCTTGAGATCGCTCACCATCTTCGCCGCGCGTTGATAAGCGGAATGAAATTCATCGTTTGGAAAGACTGCCCGCACCGCGCGCTCAAACGACTTTCTGCCCGCACCATATTCGATCTGCAATTTCAGCAAACGATGGGCAGTCGCCTCCCGTTCCGCCGTCATCCCGGGGCGCCGTCCCTTATTTTTCTTGCGCACTATTCCGAGGCGACGCTTCATTGGAACTAGCCTCTTTAGCTTTTCGTTCCAACGGAAGCCCTGTTCGCAACGATTGCAGCGTAGATGCCAGAATCCCGTAGATTCCGGCCTGCCTTTGATGTAGAGCTGGCCGGCTTTGCATTTCGGACACGTGCGGTCTCGCAAGAATGTCAACACTTTGGGATGACCGCCGGGCTGGGTAAGAACGGCGTGACCGTTTTCGTTTCGGTACCGTTTCTTGCACTTCGGGCACTTCCAGTAGTGCTCCGTAATTCTCTTCCCCGGCGAAGTGACCGCAGTGCAGTCAACGCCGCAATCAGGGCACTTCACTCTGTCGGGAAGGTTCTTTGTGTTTCCGCGACCTGTCGGATGAGGAACGCCATCATTTGACCAAAATCGCTTCTCACATGATGGGCATTCAAAACGCCAGTACCATCCTCGCTCCTTAGAATGCTCACTGTGATGATGGCTCCGAAGAGTGACTCTGCACTCTGGGCATTTCGGGCGCTGGAATGGAACCTTGTTGTGCTTCCAATGCAGCGACTCGCTCGGTTGCAATCGCGGAAGGTCTTGCTGAATGCGCAGTGCAAATGCCGCGATAGTTAAAGCGGCTTCCATGGCGACGGCAGGGATGGGTAAATCCTTGTGTTCGATCTCATTCAGTTCTTTGGGCGTAAGGCCGCAAATTCCAGCGGCCACGTACTGCGGCATTTCCAAGAGACGCCGCGCCCGGCGAAATTCGGAGCCCGCGAGATTTCGGTTTATGAGCTGGGCTCGGCTTGCCATCGAAATCACGCCGCCCGCGCTACTAAATCGAGCAGCCAAGAATACAGATAGCCGAAAGATGCGTTACCTTCCATCGGCGCGAACGCAACTCCGTACTGCGATTCGGGAACGCACTCCCTCACAACGCCTTTACGGTCTTCGTAATCACCGGGCGCCTTTTCGTTCGCCCGGACCTCATCTCCCACGCTGAACTTTCTTCTTGCCATTACTAGTCCTTCCCTTCTCGCTTGCGCTTCTTCCCGCGGCCGCCGAGCTTTCCCCATTCCCGGAGTTGTCTGCGGCCGTACTTCTTGAGTTGAGCTCGCGCACCCATGCGAGCTACATCCGAAATTGTCACTTGCTTTTTGGTGGCCATAGATGGACTTCTAAACCTGCTGGCGGGAAAATGCAAGCAAATCCATGGCTGAGTCTGTGGATATAGTCGCACGGAAGTGGTTTAAGAGGTGGGTCGCGAGGCCTTTCCAGCCTTTTGCTGATCGGACAAGAATCAATGACTTGGTATAACTACGGATATTTTGTTCGACTTCCCGACAGGAGAATCGTTCCCGCCGGCCACGACTTCGGACCGACGCCTGATTCATACTCCGTCGGCGACCGCAAAGGCATTCATGGCGACGTCGAAAGCTTTGTGATTGGAATCCTCAAAGGCGAGTTTGCGCGAATGAGCGGTGGCTACGACGTTTTCGTTTTACTGGAAGAACATCGGGGGCGCTCGAAGAATGAATTACCACCGCCATGGGATTTCTTCCAGCGCGAGGAAGGACGGCAGTTTATCGAACAGCTTAAGCGCGGCCCAGCCATGTTGGTTAGTAACCACAGATCCAAGCTGATTTAGGCGATTCAAAGTTCCGCGCTGTTGGAAAAAACATTCACAGGCGGCCGCTCAATGAAAGCTTCTATGACTTCCAAGTGCATCACCTACTCTGGCAGCTGGGCAAAGACTGGTTTGACGCCGAGATGGCAGAACCCCTCGAGCAGAGGCACATCATTCTGCAGTGGCGGTCAGAACGTGCGCAGCAATTCCGGAAATACCAAGACCCAGAGAAGCCGGACGCCAATGTACGGGCACCCAGCACTGGAGGGATGCGTGCGTTGCAGGTGCTGGCCGACGATGTCTACCAACTGGCTCACGCCACCGAAATACCCAAGAGGACGATCGCACGGCTGCGCGATCTCGAACTGTTCCAAGGGGCACGGTACGAGGTTCTCATAGCCAGCTTGTTCGTCCGCTGCGGGTTTGAGATCGAATTCATCAGTGACAGCTCCAAACGGAATCCCGAATTCTTCGCTAAGAAAGACGGAGAACGCATCGGTGTGGAAGCCAAGAGCCGGCATCGCGCCGGCGTGCTAAATCGACGAGGAAAGTTCGACAAGGATGCTCCCGCCGAAATCAAACGGCTCTACGAAGACGCTGCTGGACAAAACCCCGGAGACTGTTCCTTTCTTATTTTCATCGATGTGAACTTCCCGCTCACCCCGGACGTGCCGCTGATGGAGAAGGATTGGGTCAAGGAAGCAATGAAGGCATTTGAGCACCGCGAACAAAAGGAACGAGAAAACCGAGACACTGGCCTCATCATGACGAATTTCGGTTGGCATTTTTCGAGAGAAGAAGGTTCGCCCCCTGGAGAGCATTGCCAGGCTCGAATGGCAGCTCCTAAATTTCCGGTGAGCGAAAAAACTTGGGAGATTCTTGGGCGCGCGCTTTCAGAATACGGTCGGGTGGTGGACGAAGAGGAGCTGAAAAGATAGTTCAGAAAAACGGCACGATACTGCAACGCTTTCGCAGTTTCTTGCTGGCAATTGCCAGTTCCAGCTTGGCGCGCAACTCGACACTTCTCGCGTAGATTCCGCGCGCTTCATTTTGAAGTTGAGTTGCCCGCTCACGATTCGCAGCCATGCAATCATTGACGACCTTGATGAGTCGATCGATCTGGCCCTCGTAGGCGATGCTGGCAGCACCGGTCACGTCGGGCACTGTTGGCGCACCCTCTAACGACCAGAATTGTCCCTGCGATTGCTTTCTCAGAACTTCGGTCGGGAGTCCGAACAGACGCCGGTAAACAAAGCCCCCGAGACGCAAATGCAACACGTACGGCGCGGTGTAGGGAGGTTCGTACGGATTCATGCCTGAAGCAGAGAGAATTGTCCCTGCCATCTGGCTTGTCCAAGTCAGACACCGCAAAGCATGTGCCGCCCAAGCGTCGGCCAACGCCTGTACCTCAGAAATCAGTTCTTTGTGGTGTTTTGTTTTCGCGTCCTCAAAAAGCGCGCGGTCGACAGCATCGAAAGTCGCTTGCCACGGATTCACGGCTTCGAGTATCGCCGCATGCCTGCCGGCGTCCTCCTCCGCTGGAACTGCTTTGGCGATAGAGAGGCGACTCCACGTTTCAAGAATGACCGGTTCTCGGTGATTGAAAAGCGGTAAGCGTTCGTTGATCACATCACGTAGAGGCGCCACAACATTCGCTCTCAAATCGTCGTGGTGGCTTCGCCGCGCGTCATGGTAAACGCGGATTTTGTTTGCAAGCCATGAGCCACCAACAGTTGACGCAGCGCCGCCTGCCCAACCCAGAGCCGTGTAGACGATCGGTGGAACACTCTGCGGGCTGAGCATTGAGCGGACTCACGCGTATTCGTATTCGAGCTTGTCGGCGTCCACCTCGACGCGCAAATGCTTTCGCTGGTCAGCAGCCTTCAGGAACGCCTTGATATAGTCTGCAGCTCGTTTTCCCAGATATTTGTCGCGGGAGATCACAACGGTACGGGCCAGCAAGTCGCTCCGAATTCCGATGGGGTCCTCGTCGTTCTCCCATTTCGAGAGCGTCGTTTTGTCCGCTCGCACCAGCTTGCTGAATTCTTCTTGGTTCAATCCGACGTGCTTTCGGAGGAAGCGCAATTCTGCGCCTTCCAATCTGTAGGGCTTTTGAAGCACAGCTACTGCGAGAAGGCTCATAATGTCGTCGACGCCAGAAAGAACCGGGTCGACATTGCCGCACTCGCCGCACTTGATGAGGTCAATGTCCAGCAGCACAACGTCACGGAGACCCGACTCCTTGAACTGGTAGTCGCCTTTCACGACTTTGGCTTCTGCTCCGCAGTCACTACACGCTTGCTTTTTCATCGCAACCTCCTGCCTCTACCTGCCGGCAAACACGGTGATCAGGTACGCCGTATCAACCCCGCCAAAATCCTTGAAGCAAAACACAATCTTTAGAGTCCTGCCATCGACTTCCTTGCCTTCGATGCGGTACTTCCAGTCCCCCGTCTTGATATCCTGTTCGGGCTCGTCATAAATCCGGCCGTTCTTTAGGACGTGCAAAGCGTCTGACAGCGTAAGCCCTTCGCTTTCCAGTTCATCCCGAAAATGCTTCCCGGGAATGACTCGCCGGCCCGGTTGGAGGCACCTTCTCGCCAATTCAGCTGCTTCCGGTCGCGACAGCCGCTTTATCGTCACTTGGTATTATACCACCTTTCCGACTTGCGGGCTAAAGTCTTTCAGATTTCGCTTGACACGTCAAGATAAATACGCTACAAGCTGGTAGTAGATGAGTCCGCTGTCCACAGCAGAGGTGGCCCAGAAAGTCGGAATCAACCGCGTGACACTGGAGCGTTGGCTATCCAGTGGCAAGGTAAAGCAGCCGAAAACGGTTCGCTTCGGGCGTAATGAATTCCGCAACTGGACCGACGCTGACGTGGAGAGAGTTCGGAAGTATAAGCAAGCAAACTATCGCAAAGGGAGAGGCCGAAAAGCGAGGCCAAAACGGTGAAGCACCCTAGACAGTCTAGAGTTGCCAAGCCGAAACCGAAGCGGTAGAAAAATCGGGACGCGCCGGTGCTTCTAACACCGACACGCCCCTAACCCAATGACACATGGAGGTGTCACGTGGCTACGCAGAGTGTAATTCATCCCATCGGGCAGTCCCAACCCGCAATCGTTGTCCCTATCGCACCATTCCCACGACCGATCATGCAGGAAGAGCTCGAGGAAGTGATCCAGCTTCGCCGGAAGCAGGAGACACTCGAAGCCCTCGAAGCCGACCTCAAGAAACGGCTTGAGGCAGGCGCATCCGTCGAGAACGGCATTCGCATCGCCAAGTTGAAGCACGGCTCCCGCCGGAACGTCGCCTGGCGTGAAGTCGCTCAGCGACTCGGCGATCGCCTCTTCGGCAACGGCAAAGGCGAACCGTACTGCGAAAAGGTCCTCAACTCAACAAAGCCGACGCCAACGCTCTCCCTGGTCGTCGAGTAAGCCGAAACGCCGGTGCGGTCCGCCCGGGCTGCGCTGGGGTCCGCCAACTATTTTCACGCCGTTGCTGTTGGCGCCGAAGAGTCGGCAGCGGCTTGGAGAAACCATGTCTCAACAAAATCCACCTTTGCGATTGAGTAAGTCTGTCCGCCGACGACTTCTTGCGGTTGCCAAAGACCAACTGCGCGATCCAAATCAAGTGTTAAATCTGCTCTTGGATTGGGCCCTCACACAGAGAGAACTTCTCGGATTCGATTTGGCCACTCTGCTCAAGGTCAATCTTTCAGTTCTCGATGATCCAGCAGCGGCCAGTGAACCATGGAACCACGTTATCTCTGGTGATGTGGACGAGGCTCCTGACGGAACTTTCCGCAGGCTGGTAGTGCGATGAAAAAGTCAAGCGCGCGATCTATACGAGACTTTACTAAGCAGCTGAAAGCTTTCTTTGTTGCCGAAGGCATCGCCACCGAAGCGTGCTTTGACCGCTGGGTATTGGAAGCAACGCAATGGGCACCATCGCGACAGGAGCGACCAAGACGGAAAGTCGTTTCCATCCGCAGTGCGATGAAAGTAATGCGAGCGCCTCGCCGCAAGGTCGCGAGGTAGCCCTAGGACATGCGAGCAGCAATTTACGCCAGAGTGAGCACAAACAACGGGCAGGACCCGGCGATGCAGACGCGGGAATTGCGGGAGTACATCGAACGCCGCGGTTGGACGCTCTCCGGCGAGTACGTGGACGTCGGGATCTCTGGCGCGAAAGAGAAACGTCCGGAGCTGGATCGCCTCATGCAAGAGGCACACCGGCGTAAGTTCGACTGTGTTGTGGTTTGGAAGTTCGACCGCTTTGCGCGATCGGTGAGCCATCTGCTTCGCGCGCTCGACACTTTCCGCGTCCTGGGCATCGAATTTGTGAGCCTATCTGAATCTCTGGACACTGCAACGCCAGCTGGCCGGATGGTCTTTACGGTCCTGGGCGCCGTCGCAGAACTGGAACGGAGCCTAATTGTGGAGCGCGTGAAGGCAGGGCTGCGCAACGCCCGCGCGAAGGGAAAGCGGCTTGGGCGACCACAAGTTTTCCTCGACGCTCGTAAGATTGCCCTACTGCGCGAGCAGGGGCGCTCCTGGCCGCAGATTGCCAAGCAACTTGGCTGTGGAGTTGGCACGGCATTCCGCGCCTATCAGAACCTTTCCACAAACCGGCCGATTTCCACGGCTGCAGCCGATTGATTCTAAACACTCGCCGGGGGGAAGCCTCGGCTTTCCAGAATGTGCTGTTTCTGGAAAAGCCTGCCCCCCGAATTACATGGCGGCGAGTACGGGATTTGAACCCGCGATCTTCTCCGTGACAGGGAGACGAGGATGGCCAGACTCCTCCAACTCGCCAAGGGTCATGCAGTGACGAACTGCACTTGGAGAATCGGCTTCACAACCATGGCCGGCACAGCGCAGCGCGCTGATTCTGCTTCCGCCTTTGCGATCCGTTCGCGGTATTCCGGCCTCGAGATTAGCGCATCGAATTCCTGCAGCACGAGTTCGCGGAACTCAAATGCCTGATTCACCCAAACCGACTCTATCGGCCGAATCTCTGCAAAGCGTCGCAACGCCTCGGCGATATGTTCGTCAATCCCGATGAGTCTGCGGATGGATTGCGGTGTTTCACCCTCGCGTCCGATCAGCGAAATAAGAAACTTTGCTTCTCGCTTCGCTTCGGCGCGCAATTCCGCAGCAGAGTCTCTTTGGTCCGTCTCTTGGCGCGCTTTCTCAAACTTCTCTTCGTCGGCTTGTTGTGTTTCAACGAGGCGCTGTCTTACCTCGATACTGGGACGCGAAATCAATGCGAGTAGCTCTGCGATCGCTACATCCGCTGCGGACGGATTTCTCTTCGGCTCCATGATCGAATCCGGAAACGTATGCTCCGGGTTAAAGCAACCGTGCCGCCCACAGGTCTTTATCGTGCGTTGGTGCCGGGGGACGTGAATGCCAGCCCACAGTGCAAGAGCAAGTCTATGGACCTGAACGCGCGTGCGGTTGAATCGCATCTGTCCGCAACCGTTGCAATCTTTCGTTCCAGTCCACAGCCAGCAGCCGGTGGTCTGGTCGATTCGGCGTTTGGCGAGCATTCGCGCTTTCAACGTTTCGAGGCTGGTTTTGGTTTGCACATGGACTGGCTTCGGGCGAGACCGGAGCGCCTGCGTGTGATGGAGCGAAAAGAGCCCAGCGATCGCCTCATTGGCCCTGGACATTCTCTGTCCTCCTCAACTTCATGCGCTTAACTCGGGCGTGCACCGGGTTGAAGCACCGCGGATTCTTGCAGGTGCGCATCGCTTTGCGGTCCGGTGGTAAGGCCTTGCCTTTCCAAAGCGCGTACGCCAGGCGGGTAACGGGGATGCGGGCACCATCGACTTTGATGTGTCCGTAGCCCCGTTTGTCCGTCGACCCCAGCCAGATCCAGCACCCGGTCTTCTCGTCGATCTCGCACTTCAGTAACAGCCGGGCTTTGTGCAACTGCACTTTGATCGCTTCCCGGGTTAGCGGCTTCATTCGGGCGCTCTCACGTCAAATTTTTCTAAGAGAGGATCTCGAGTAGTTCAGAGTAGGGCTTCACGCTCAGGCTGTCGTCCAGAGCGGCGGCTCCGGTCGAATTTGTCCTTCCGTGCCCCGCGGAAGCCCTCACTGCTCAGTTTTAGCAGGACACTCCAAAGAAGCAATGGGCGACTGAAGCGATGTCATTGATTCCTAATGGGTTGCACTGCTCAGGATGCCGAAAACCAGATCTAACAACTGGTCCAGACCGCCCTTATTGAAAAAGGCCCGGGAAAAATCAAAAAATCAAACTAACCTCAGTGTTTTCAACGACCGAAACTGGCCGCCTTTTGAATCTCTCACCTAACTCTGGTCTGAATTCAAACCGCCCGACCAACGCGAACAGCCGCGGCTTCAAGCCGCCATCTCGTTCGCCCGGAACGGCTTGCACCTTTCATCGTGAGCAAATCTGCAGGCTGCAAGGTTTTGAATCATGTCCCAAGAATCAAAAAAAGTGACACTACATGGAAGTGTTACCACCTAGTACTTCACCGCACCGCATCCGGGACCGGCTGCGACCGCACAGCGCGCATCATCCAACCCGCGTCGAACAGACCGGCCGTCGGTTTACCTTTTTGGCGTCGCTCGAAGAGCAGGTTATTCAGCCCGTCTGCGTGCTGCAGCAGATTCTCGCGCGCTTGGTCAATCGTGGCGATGCGCGCCTTTTTGTCTTCAGCCGACAGTCCACTTCGCTCGATTCTTTCCTTCGCTTCGTTCATCCGCTTCAGCGTCGCACTTAGGCCGTTCAGGTCGTGATAGAAGAGCGCGAATGCAGCATTGTCCGGATCTTTTACGTACTGTCGCGCGAGCTCAGGATTGGACTTCGCCAGCTTCTGAATATTGCTGTGAATCTCCGCAGCTTCGGCCGCATTTCGCAGCAACCGTTTCTCCGCATCATCGCGGAAGTTCGGCACGCCGAGATTCCCGCCGGCAAACGAACGCAGGTCGAAATCTTCGTTTGCATCGAGCATCCGATCGAGTGCAGGCACGGCATGACGAAGCGCGAACACCGCTTCTTTCTCAACCGCGCGCGAAGGCAGAATTTTTCCCGGCTGTGAGAAGTCGCCTCGACTCACCAACTCTTTCCCGCCGAAGAGTGCTTGACGGTTTGTCGCTATTGCGAGGAATCCCGAAAGGTCTGGGCGAAGCATGCCCAGCAATCCGCCGGCGCCACTTGTGACGCCGCGGGAGGCCTGCGCCATCGCCCGCTGATCGCTCTCCCCCCGGATTTTCGCTTGCGCGTAAGCGTGTGCCGGCCGAAATAAATTCCGCGCGACTGATTCGCGCAGCAGGCTCGTGCCGTAGGCGCGGTCGCCGACGTGAATGTTGCTGATATCCGTTGCGTCCTCAGCGCGATTCTGCCCGAGTTGGTGAAGCGCCTGATTCGCGAGGAGAACAACCAAAGCAGGGGGCACCGTCGTCTTGATTGGGTGTTGGAGCACCCATTTGACGCTGGAAAAATCCCAGCCCGGAAACATCATGAACTTCGAGAGCATTTTTTGCCGGTCCGTCCAGTTTGCACGATTGTAATCGCCGAGCTGGGTACGGACGGCGTTCGCAACCTGGGCATCGGTGAGATCCGACCGCTGCGAGCGCACCAGGTCCGCGATGTACAAACGCGCGCGCTGGTCCAGACCGCCCCAACCTTTAGCAGCCTGTGGATTGAACAGAACCTCGTGACCAATTTGCGCAAGTGAGCGGGCCCAGTTTGCCGGGTTCAAGTTTCCGCCCCAGTATTCCTTCAGGTTCGCGAATTCACCCGTTGAAATTGCTCCGTGCTTCGCGAGCATGTCGAACGTGGGATCGTTCAATCCTTCGATTCCTCGATCGCGCAGTTCCTTGCTCAGAACCACGCGCCAGGCTTCCACCCAACCTTTCGGATTCGCGGCACCGCCGGGAACATTTTGACTCACGCGCCGCATGATGTTCGCAATGTGCGGAACACCAAAACCGAAGCCGAGAATTTGTTCTTGGAAGAAACGACGAACGGCACCGGGTTGGCCTTCTTCATTGCGGCCGTAGTCGTTCAGCACTTTCACCAGTTCTCGTGGCCCGAGGAATTTTCCCTCCGCAGGCACAGGAAATTTCTCTCCGGCCGTCGGATCGTAGCGGTCATATTGCTTGACGTTTTTCTGTCCCGCGTCGCGCATCTCGCGCGCAACGTCCGGCCGGTAATACCGCTCGCCGCGGTACATGATGAAACGCGGCTCTGACGCTCCCGCCGGCAGCATCGTCGCCTCGTCGATGAATTGCTTGGCGACCTGGTCTCGGAGCGCGCGCAGATGCGTGCCAATGTATTTCGTCGCGAAGGCTGGCCCGAATTCGTGCAACCCGTTCTGATAGTGATACTCGGCGGTCGCCTCTCGGCTGAGGTTGCCTATCCGTTGCGGACGGATTACGCGGTCAAAGGCCGACGTCGCCCGCTCGCCTGTCGAGCTGGGAGCTTCACGCTGATTGATGCCAGCGACGTGGCGATCGTAAACGCGACGGAGATAGTCATGGTCCAGCACTTCCCCACCCATTTGACCGCGCAGTCGCGTCAGTTCTTGCTCGATTGGCCGGTACTTCCGCAAGGCGTCCTGAATCGCTGGATCTCGCTGCGCTTGAGCAAATTCTTGCGGGTGATTCGTACGGAGATTCTCGCGGCTGTCGGCATCCGCCATCAGCGTGAAGAGCCGTTCTTGCGCGCGAGAAAGATTGCCGATGACGTTGTGGACCTCTTGAGCGGCTTTCGCGCGGAGGTATTGCTGTGCATTGTCGAGAAGATGCAAGCCTTCTGCTACCGCCGGGTCAGCTTCGCGCGCTTTCTGATACTTGTCGCCGATTCTCAAAACCTTGTCGATGAACGGCTGCGCGACTTTTTCAGTCCACGCGCGCTGCAGGACTTTCGCGCCTTCCACTAGCGCACGAGGATTGACGCCGCTGTACCTCTCGGCGATTTCGTCGCCCGGTTCTCTTTTCGGCTGCTCTAGCTTCGCGCGGTGCTCTTCGCGAATCTCACCGGCGACATCACGGCGATTCCCGCGCAAACCTTCGGCAATGTTTTGCTCGGCGGCAAGTCGGCGTCGAATCTCTGGCAACTCTTCGGCCGTAACCGGACGGCCAAGCTGGCGGCTTATATCCTCGAGTTCTTGCGGATTGATAGGCTGTGGTTCAGGAAAACCCTGAAAATCTAGTGAATCAGTGGACTCTGCGGCTGACTCTGGGCGGCGAGTTTCTGCTGGGCGTGCCTCGCCAGCCAGGCGAGAAGTTTCCTCAACGCCGGTCGATTCTCCTGCCGCCTCGTCGACGGCGTCGCTGAATAGGGCTGCACCTTCTGCGTCATGGATTACCCCCTGAATGTACGCCCGCAAATTATTAAAGCCAACTGCTTTGCCCTCTGCGAGAGATTGGAGTGTCCCCGCCAGGTCCGGATCGACTTCGCGAACTCGGCCAGCGAGATCCCAAAGTTGCGGCGCGAATTCTTCGATCACTGGTCGCGCGCTTTCGCGTTCGTTTTGAATGTGCGTTGCCACCCGTTCCAGAATTCGGTCGAAGGCTGCGCCCTTTTGCTCTTGGGCAAGTCGCGACAGCGTCTCCGGTCCTTCGAGCACATCGCGATACCACGGATGCATGTCCGAGATCATGTCGCGGGCAGAACCGACGCCGTACCACACGCCGCCGGCGTGAATGCCCTTCGCCGCGTTTGTCGAACGCGACGGCATGTACTCCAATGGGCCGTACTCCGCGAAATAGCGCCCAGGCCTCTCGAATGATCCGGCAAGCCCCGCCGCATTCTGAATCTCCTGCCTTGCTTCTTCGAGAATGTCCGGACTAAATTTCTGCGCAAGAGAGTTTTCGATCTTCGGCACCATCCGCTCAGCAAGGTCGCTCATCGTCGCGGAGCGCCCGCGCGCCCCTACTGTTTCCCCGGCAGGCGCCGACTCGACGCTGGGCGTGGCAGGCCGCGACTCAATGGATGGAATTTCGTAAAACGGCGGTTGCGAGGAATCTTTTGGGACTACGCGTCGCAGATCCATGACGCGGAAGTCCGGCCGTTCACGCTCCGCACGCTGTTCGCGCACTCGCTCTGCTTCGACCTCAAGCGGGTTGCGTTCAGGGCCTTGTGGCCGGCCACTCAGGATTGGCGGCTGACCTTCGTAAGTTTTCGGCACTTCCACAGGCGCGTTGATTCGCGCCTGACGTTCAACTTCTATGCCGCGCTCAGCGTCCGCAAGATTCGCCATTCCACGGCGAGCCGCGTCATTCGCACGCAGATCCTGAAATCGTCGCGAAGCACTCGCACCGAGACGATCCATAGCCAACGGCCCGCTCACAGTTCCTTTTGGCAGTTCGGTCGGAAGGCCTTCCTCAAAGGTGCCCCTCGCGGCGAACCCGGCCGTAACAGCTTCCAAGCCCATCTGGGTGAGCAACCGTTTTGCGGTGTAGTCATCACCACGCCGGAAAGCAGCCGCAACCTCGGGAGATTTTTGCGCGGCGCCATAAAGCATCGAACCGGTGAATCCGGCTGCCAGCAGTCGCTTGGCCGTTTGTGCGCCCGGGCCCGCAAGTTCACCGGCCCCGGCAGTAAGCCCCATGAGCAACAATCCTTCTGGCGTCGTAAACCCACCGGCAAACTCTCCCGCTCCGGTCAGAATCGGGTGACGTAGTTGCTCAGACTCAGTCATTAACTCTTCCGGAGAGAGCAACCGAGGCTGTCCTTTTGTGCCTCGCTCGCCAGTGATTTCCGCAGCGAATGAACCTTCTGGCGCTCCACTGCCGAGCATCCGTTTCAGACGATCCGTGACTGTGACTTCACGCGGTCCAATTGTTCCCTCTCGCCTTTTCTCTTCCTCTGTTCGCATGGCGGGCGAGAGCTCGAGCTGATTCGTGAACGGAGACCTAGGGACTTCCGTCAGATCGAACGTCTTGGGAGCAAACGGCTGCGCGAGCGACAAATCGCCTACTCGCGCAGCTCGTTCACTTGGGGTAGGCGTTGACTGCGGAGTTTTGTAGAGGGTGTCGAACGTGGCGGGCTGTTCTGCAGGTTGAAAATCAATCTCGTCGGAGGAAACGCGCGCAGCCAGTCGCTGCGCTCTGGACGTCGGCGCTGTCGGCTGGAAGTCGATCCCGTCGGACGCCACGGTGCGCACTTGTGGCGCCGTCTTTCGCTGTGGAGGCTGAATGGACGACGGACGAAAATCGAACTCGTCGCCGTTTGGCGCGTCTATGAATCCTTCAGGCATGTGTGCGGAGTGGATTAGTTGGGAGAAGCTTCGCGGTAGCCCTTCTTTTTCGCCGCGTCGAGTTGAGACCTGGGAATTGAACCACGCCGGCCGTCAGGATGAATTACTTCAACGCGATCGCCGCCTTTGCCACCACCGGCACCAGGTTGCACGGCGTCCATGAACGGCTTTTCCAATTTGGAAATTTCGTCGAGTTGCTCTTTCTTCTGAGCGTCATCGAGCGTGAAGTCCTGATTTACCTCTTTGCGCCGCTTGTCGAAATAATTCAGCATCCGCGTTGCGGTGCCGCTGTCTGGCTTGGTGGCGTTCTTGTCGCCAAACATTCCGCGATAAGCTTCCGGGTCTTGTTTGAACAGTCGGTAGCGTTCCTCGAACTCAGTCGGTCGCTCGTACTTCCGAGACAGCCTGTGTTCCATTTCTAAGAAATCAGAGGCCGCCTGCTTTTCTTCCGGCAAGCCATAGGCAAACGCTTCAAAGGGATTTGTGTGTGTCGGTCGATCCGCTTTTGTGTCCTGGGCGTCTTGCAAAACCCGCTTCCGTGCATCCGCCGGACTCATGCCCTTCGAGACGTAGTAATCGTACGCTTCGCGATCAAGATTCTCCGGCTTCTCAGTTCTCGGGCGGTTGCGCGCTTCAATCTCTGATTCGATATTTCGATCTTCTGTTTCCAGATGGCGAAGGTTAGCGCCCTTCACCGCATTTGCGAGCCTTCTTCCCCAGTCGTCATGCGCTGTTTCAAATTGTTCCTCAGCCTTGCGCTCCGGCGATCCGAAAAACCTTCGCGCTACCTCACCTGCCACACTCGGATTTTTACTTCCCGCCGCCGTGGACAGCACTCCCCCCAGAATCTTCTTCCACAGAGCCATCTTTTGGGCCGGAAAGTCTTCCCGCTTCGGCTCTCGGGTCAGCTCGTCGGCAAATTGATCTGCGAAAGATGACTTTGGCCTAACAGCGTTTGCCGACGATTCCGGCTGCGAATTTACGAAACTTAGCCCGGCCGCATCCTGAGCCGGTTGCGCCAACGTGTCCGGCGTCGCACCTCCTCGCGTCTTGAAATCTACAGAACGCGGACTCATTACGCTGCCGGCCGCTCTCGCCAACGCGAGAGTAGGACGCACTGGAATCCTCGCTCCTGAAATAGCGAGCCCAGCATCGCTTTCTTGCGGAGTGCGTTCTCGTGGCAGAAGGTCTTCCGACTTTCCCATAGTGGGTCGCGTAGGCTGGGGATTTACAAAGCTCAGCCCACCCGCATTCCGAATCGTCTGCGAATTACTCGCGTTAATGTCCGGCGCTTGTACGGTCGTATCTTCTGGCACCGGCCTTCGCGGCTGACTCGTCGCTCCGACTCGCAACTTGTATTCCAGCGAAGTTGGATCGATTCCCATCCCGCGATCCCCAACAAAGCTCAACGCAGAATTTTCTCGCTTCGCGTTGGCCTCTTCCGGCGTTTCTAGCGAATACCTCCCGCCCTTCATATTCGGCAGCATGAAGCTCAACCGGGCCGGGTCCACTCCACGGCGCTGTAGTTCGTCATCGATGAAACTCAATCCGTCCAAAGCCATGTTGGTTTTCCTTTCGCGGCTATGCCGTGGCTGCCACGATGCTTTGCGCCCGAAGAGGCGGAATCACAGAAACCGTCGCGAAGAGCCACGTCGGATCTGCCTGCAACTCCTCCGCGATCCGTGTCCGCAGATGTGGCGCAAGCTCCGCGCGACCGTGGATGAACTCGGAGAGCGTGCTCGGTGCCACGCCGATCGCTTCTGCGAGTTCCGCCTGGCGCATTCGCCTCGCAGCGAGCGCTGTTTTCAAGTTGCTCAGCATGTTTGTCTTTTCTCCGCGCGAAAAATTTCTTCGCCGACCACACCAAATAAAAAAGCCCGCACACTGAAGTGCGGGCTTTCTTCTAAACTCTGGTGCTCCATCAGTCGAAACGCATAATGTGGGGCACACTACTGCCTATCAGCTTAATTGTCTCACTTTGCCAACACGCCTCGCTACTGGCCAGAGGTTCAGGTCCGAGAACCACTGCACTTTCACTCGGATTTTTGTGCTTAGGCTACCAATCTGCACCGGAAAGCAATTGTTGGCAGCAACGTGCGATTCTGGCCCCCGGCACCATTCCTTTTCCCGTGTAATTCCCACTTCCAGTGGACTATTTCAACACAATAAATCATGTCCACTAGGCCCACACGAACTTCAGGAGCTTACGCCGCCACTCGCCGGATTGCTGCTGGCCTTAGGAGTACTATCCATTATTTATTTGTGCGGGGGATTTTCACGAGGCCATCAGACATAAATGAGTCTCGATCCATGCGCGGCTAAGCCTTTGTGTTAGAAGCAAGGAGCGGAATCCGTTCGTCGATACGGGCGCCGCGCTGGCTGCCGTGGCGGACTGGCTGGGCCCGGTACATCGGCTTATTGGCAACGTTGACGTAGACCGGCTCGCGGGCGCGCCGCGGAAGCAGCAATACCTGGCCCTCTTCCAGGTTGACTAGTTCGCGAATGGCGACGGCGCTTAGCGGCAGGCTTAAATCCACCAAAAATCGGCAGTCCATCATGCGCTCGCGCATGCGCCGCGACGTCTCACGAGAAGGGATGCGTTCGGAAAAGGAACCCTGCACTGAGAGACGGCGCAGGAGTGCGTTAGCAATGACTGCGGGGAATATCATGGCAACAGTGCCTGATGTTTCAGCAAGGCGCGCTTCAAAGCTCAAGCAAAGAATTTTTTCGCCGGGAAGCATGGTGTTCTGCATTTCGACATTGCGCTGGCGCTGTTCGAATTTGAAGTCCAAATCGAGGACTGGCGCCCAGACGGCGTGAAGGTCAAGCAGAATCAATCGAAACACTGATTCGAGGATCTGCTCTTCGATTTCCGTGAGGTCTCGAAGATCTTGCGCCTCGGTACCGGTGCCGCCGAGGACGACGTCGATAATCGGATAGGCAAGATTGATATCTAGTTGAATGGCGGATCGAGCGTCGATTGGCATGGCGTGGATGGAAGAGAAGTAGGTAATATCCGGCAGACGGTCGAGAAATTCGCGATAGGTGAGCTGCTCTGCAGAGATAAGCGACATGTCGAAAGCGGCTCTCAGATGAGCGCCAATCGACCCGCTGAGGCGGCGGGCGAGTGATTCGTGAAGCGTCGTTACCGCCAGAACTTGTTCCGCCGAGAGTTGGTTCGAACTGCGAAGATCCCAAGCAACAATTTTCTGGAGAGGCTTGCCGGCGGAAGATTCTTGCGCGGCTTGGGCCTTGCTAAAAAGAGTGTCGATTTCACTTTGATCGAGAGATTTACGCACGGATTGGCCTCGCGAGCCATAGAAGCAATCTAGTATGAGAAAACTAAACTGCTTGAAGAATGAGCAGTTCAACTACCAAATGGACAACGACAGTAATTACATTAATTTGGCAGGATTTCAGCGATCTTGCTTGCCGGATCGGGAAACTCTTGCCAAGCCGTTCCACTTTTGAAACTCCCTATTTGCTTTCAAACAATTCTTTGACGGAACTAATGAGATTTGCCAAAGGAGTCTCTAACTCCGGTGCAAGGGTTCCAACCCATTCCTGGCGCCGCCCATCCACAATGTCCCAATTGCCTCCATCTTCCTTCTGCCTCAGGATGACTGGGACTTTGTTCCCCGAAATAGCCACGGCCATACGTACTTCTTGCTTTACGTGCAGATCGGACACTTCTTCCACACGACCAAATCGTTCTTGGTCTATCTGTGCGCGAAGGCATTCCTGGGCCAGCGTTGTGGAGAAAAACTTCGGTTGGCGCAGCCGCTCTTCTTCGACTTGCATGATTACCGCGTTTTGCGCGAGATTTCGTACAACAAAGATCTCTCCGAACTTGCCCACAATCTCAACCTTAAAAAAAGATGTTCTGCGGCTCACTACGGCGAACAAGCGTGTCTGCACAAGAAGTGAGCCATTCTCGAGGTCTACCGTGTAGGAATTCTCGTGGGGCAATCCGCGAGCCACAAGCGAAAAACTGGTGTCCTGCAATAAAGCCGTGGCCAACTGCATTCCGCCCAACATCACAGCGGCTTCCCGTTTTTCGCCGTGAGCCACAAGGCGCCCAATCATGCCAAACGCTTCTCGGGCGGCATCCAGCAAAGGAACGAAGAGCATGTCCGGCTCACCGGAGGTACGGGTAAACAGGATTTGTGGAAATCCAAGAATCTCCACTCCCGCCACGCCGCCGCCTGCGCTCTTTTCCGCAAGCCCGGAATTCCCGCGAACAAAACTGACTTGCGCTGAACTCATTCTTTGCTCTCGCCTTCTCTGCGAAGCGCGATATTGCACTCATCTGGCTTAGCTAGCCCCTGTAGTTCAACGCCCCACAAATCGTCCTGGTCCATCTTCCAAACGCCGATTTGCCAGCCATCGCTGCAGCGTTCGGACCGCACAACCTGGAATCTCGCCAGTGAGTCTTCACTCGCATGGTCGTCCACACGCCGCAACGCGATGATTTCGTCTTTTCTTAGTTCCTGCGGAAACAAAAACGCGCAGCCCCATTCACTTACGTTTCGAGTCCACAAGCGGAAGCGAAACACCCGTCCATTCCGGTCAATTCCTGACACCTCAATTTCAAACGGGATCTTAAATCGCTCTTCACGGCGCTCGCTCAAATGCAGGAGGGCCATTTCGCTGGGCCGCAACTTTGAGTCCTGGGCCATTCCGCCTCCGGATCATTGGCGTTGCAAATGGAGGGCCACCGAGAGGTCGTTCTAAAAAGGCACATGCACTGTTATATGCACCAATTCTGAACACAATTCTTGAGCTATATGCCTCTGCACGCTTCCAACATGAGTGCGCGCATACCAGTTCAATTGAGGTGTTCTTTAAGCGCCCGAGGGAGGATGACTCTTCACCGAGTCTTCGACATCAACGCCGGTGATCAACCGGGCACCACGGCTGAAAGTGAGGTATTCGAATCCCCATTGAACAAAGACGACGACGCGGCTTTGAAATTCCACAATGTACATTAAGTGTATAAACAGCCAAACGAGCCAAGCCAGCAAGCCCGAAATCTGGACACCAAAGATATTCGCAATTGCAGCGGCGCGGCCAATCACCGCCATATCGCCTTTATTAAAATAGTGAAAGCGCTTTTCGATCTGTTTTCCAGCAATTCGGGCGCGAATTGCTTTCGCGACGTAGGTACCGCCCTGCATTGCTACCTGGGCCACGCCGGGCAGCGGCTTTCCCTTATCGTCATTCAACGTCGCCAGGTCGCCTACGACGAAAATGTCGGGATAGTTCGGAACAGTAAGCTGCGGCGTCACTTTGATACGTCCACTGCGGTCGGTCTCGGCTTTGGTACGCGCAGCCAGAGTCTTTCCAAATGCGTTCGTCGTAACGCCGCCCGCCCACAACACTGTTTTCGCATCAAGCCGTTCTGTTTCCTCTCCATGCTTGTACGAAACTCCACCTTCGTCCACACAAGTGACCATCACGCCTTTTTTTACTTCGACGCCAAGCCGCGCTACAAGCATCTCCGCTTTACTTGATAGTGGCTCCGGAAAGGCTGTTAATACTCTCGGCCCGCCCTCCATCAGGATGATTCGTGCGTTGCGTGGATTGATTCGCCGGAAGTCATGCTTCAACGTTTGATTTGCAATCTCTGCAAGAGCGCCCGCCAATTCCATGCCTGTCGCACCGGCACCAACAATCACAAACGTCAGCCACTTCCGCGCTTCTTCTTCACTCGCAGCGCGTTCGGCCCGCTCGAAGGCAAACAATATCTTGTGCCGAATTGCCGTTGCCTCTTCCACAGTTTTCAGGCTCGGAGCATATGGCCGCCAAGAATCGTTTCCGTAATAAGAGGTTTGCGAGCCGGTCGCAACAATCAGCGCGTCATATTCAAAAACTGCGCCATCGGCCAGAGTCACTTTTCTCGCGTCTGGGTCAACATCAACAGCTTCGCCCAGCAAAACTTCGCAATTTTTTTGTTTGCTAAGAACACTGCGCAATGGCGCGGCAATATCGCCTGGAGAGAGGGAGCCCGTGGCCACTTGATATAAAAGTGGCTGAAAAAGGTGAAAATTTCGGCGGTCAATCAGAGTCACTTGCGCGGCAGCACGCTTCAGTTTCTGGGCTGCCAGTAGCCCTCCAAAGCCACCGCCTAGAATCAGTACCCGGTACGCTGGACCCATGAGTAATGTATCGAAAGTAGCCGTTGCAGAATCTAAGAAACATCATATATTACAGCGCACGAAGTTGCACCGCGGATTAAGGTTGGTTCAAGCGCGAATGTCGGGTCTGGTTCGTCTCCGGGAACTCTTCCAGAAAAATTGGCGCTACGTGTCTATCGCTGTGTTTTTGACAGCGGTGCTGATCGGCCTTTCTCTTCCTATTCAAGCACAGCGCCTTTTTGTCGCGACCCCGGCCATAGAAGATGCAGCTCCCGCCTCTAGCGCACCTGTACATGCCCCCGCGCCTTCAACGATCGTCATTGGCTTCATGGGTGGCATGGTGAAGCGCAACGAGCCCAATCGAAGTGAAGTTCAATTGGCTGCGCGGCTCCGCGAGCAGTATCCGAACGCCGCATATATAGATACCTACAAGAACGCAGACTGGAAAGATGCCCGAGATAAGATTCTGAAACTTCTCGACTCTGATAAGGACGGAAAGCTTTCCACCGAAGAAAAGCGGCTAGCCAGAATTGTAATCTTCGGGCACAGCTGGGGAGCGTCGGCGACAGTTACGCTTGCGCGTGACCTTAATGCTCTTGGAATTCCGGTTCTTCTCACCGTCCAGGTAGATAGCGTACAGAAGATGGGCCAAAAAGATGATGCAATTCCGGCGAATGTGGCCGAAGCGATCAATTTTTATCAGCCTGACGGATTTCTGCACGGCCGCAAGTTGATTCACGCGGAGGATCCAACAAAAACCAAAATCCTCGGCAATCAGGAATTCAGCTACAAACACACTTCGCTTTCCTGCAAAGGCTACCCTTGGCAGCAGCGATTGTTCGCCAAAGAACACATGTATATCGAGTGCGACCCCGAGGTTTGGAACCAGATTGAGTCACTAATACGCTCCAAGCTTCCTCAACCGCAAGTTCAAACGCCGATGCAGATTAAAGCAAATTAGCCGCTAATTCGCTAATTCCAAATTCCGGGCACGTGATATCCGCACTTGGGACATGTCCCGTTTTGCATCCGATTGGTTTCGACGGTGTGCCAGGAGCGGTGAATGAGCAGGCTTCCGCATTTCGGGCAATTTGTATTTGCCGCATCGCTGTAGATATTCCCTTCGTATACAAAATGCAGCCCCGCGTCCAACGCGATTGATCTCGCGCGGTGTAGAGTCTTGGGAGGCGTTCGCGGCTTATCCTGGAGTTTGAAGTCGGGATGAAATGCCGTGAAGTGTAGCGGCACGTCCGGCCCGAGATTTTCGAGAATCCAATTAGCCAGCCGCCGAGTTTCGTCCGGATCGTCGTTCAACGCAGGGATCATCAGATTTGTAATCTCAAACCAGACTTTCGTTTCATTTTTCAGCCACAGCAGAGTATCGAGCACTGGCTGTAAGTGCGTCAGGGTAATTTTCCCGTAGAATTTCTCGGTGAACGCCTTCAGGTCGACGTTTGCAGCGTCAATGTGGTCGTAGATGTCGTGAAACGCTTCGCGCGTGATGTAGCCGTTTGTCACCATCACTGTTTTCAATCCGTGTCTTCTTGCCTCACGGCAAATGTCCACCACGTATTCACCCCAAATTGTTGGCTCGTTGTAAGTAAATGCGATGGAAGGACATCCGTGCCTTTTCGCCAGCAGCGGCACTTCTTTTGGCGGAGCAGATTGTGAATGCACCTGATCCTGCCGCGACTTGGAAATGTCCCAGTTCTGGCAGAAGAAACAGCCCATATTGCATCCAGCCGTCCCCATGCTGAATACGCGTGTCCCCGGCAGAAAATGATTGAGCGGCTTTTTCTCGATGGGATCAACCTGTATTGCCGCGGGTGAACCATAACCCAGGCTGTAGAGTTTTCCCCCGCGATTGACGCGAATGAAACAGAATCCCGATTGGCCGTCGTGGATGTGGCAGTGGCGCGGACAAAGAAAGCAGTGAACGCGATTCCCTGCTTCCGGCTCCCACCATCGCCCTTCGTGAAGCGAAGAAACGTTGTTCAGAATTGCGAGTTCGGCCATGGGGCTTAGCCCTCAGGTCGAGTATACGCTTTCCCGTTTTACGAGGAGTCGACCTGAGGTTCTCAAGCTACATGCCGCGCCTGGCGCTGTGCGCGCCGTCGAATTGCCGCCCAATCCACAAAATTCTTCAGGCGATCGCGATATTTCCAGGACAATTTAAAGAACTTCATCGCCGTCATGTTGTCGGCTTCTTTGCCTAGAAACGTTTCAAATCTCCAGCGGAGGTATGGGCTGTTCCAGGGTTGTAACCGGTAGCCTCTTGCCACGATCCAGTAGTAGTGCAACGTTCTGAACATTGTCTTGCCTTGCGACCCGGTGGTTCGAACTCACTGCATTGGTGCCGAAATATGTTCGTGCACCAAAAGCCAGCTTGGGCCGCGCTTTTCCCAGATTCCAGTGTAACGAAGGTCCACTTCCGTTGTTTTTCCATCCTTTGTCATAAGGGAGAGGTGCATCGGAACTGACGTCCATGCGATCGTGCCTCTTCGCGTAACTTTCAAATCTTTGCCCGCGGATAGGGTAGCTGAGGCAGCGTTGTCAAAAAATTGCTTCTGCACCCCGACGCGATACTCCTTCCACCCGTGATAGGAAAACGGAGCGACGTCGTAAAAAACGTCATCAGGATTCTTGGAATAGAATTTAGCTGCGTTGTCAAGGTTTCCGCTGCTCCATGCAGCGCAATATGCGTCGGTCAATTTTCGGAAGTTAGCAGCGTCACTCGCTTGTTGCTGCGCTCTGGCACCGACAAACGTCATCAGCGCACCAAAAAATGCCAAAGCAACGTAGAGCAACCAACGCCAGCGTTCCACTTTTCCAGCAGAAGGCGACGCAACCGGAGTCATCCCAAGCTCCTCCAAAGAAGTCTATACTGAACAGCTTTACCCGTCTGCCCAAATTGGGCTGGATTGTGTGCCGATAAAGTAGTGTGAAATGCAGCAGATTTCAAGCAAGAGTTGTGCCGAAACGAAGAGCACAGTCTGCATCTTCTCAAAAGCTGATTTGGATAAGTAATCATTGCGGAAGGATTAGTCGTCGGGTAGGGTCAAATAACTCCTTGTGAAGGGCTGGAAGGTCAGGTTGGCATTCCAAGTCCTGCCAATCCAAGGTAATCACACAGCCAGCGATGACGAGTCAACCGACAGAAAACGCAAAGCTTGGGAATGCATCAGCAACAATTACTCGGGGGAGTTCCCACTACCTTTTGGGAATCCTATTTATCTGGGCACTTATCTACTTCCCCGGATTGACCTCGCCGCCGATGATGGATGACGCGGACTCGGAACATGCGGTGATTGCGCGGGAGATGCTGCAGCGGCATGAATTTGTGACGATGTATGTGAACGGCGTGAGGTACCTGGACAAGGCGCCGTTGCCCTACTGGATTACCGCGCTGTCTTACAAGGCGCTTGGTGTCTCGGAACTTTCAGCCAGGTTGCCCATCACGCTTTTTGCATTACTCACGTTTCTTGCCGTCTACGCACTTGGGCAGGAAATGGATGGGAGAAAAGCCGGCTTCTTTGCAGCACTTGTGCTGGCCACGGCCATTGGGCCCTATATTTACACGCGCTTCGTGATTCCGGACATCATGGTTTGCTTTTGGTTGACTGTGACCGTATGGCTATTCGCCCGATCGCTCAAGCAAGCAATGCCGTCACTTGCCGTCTGTTGGTCCATCGGACTCGTCACCGCTTGTAACGTGCTGACCAAAGGCTTGATCGGGTTGGTCTTTCCTGTGGTAATCCTTGGCGCATATCTGCTGTTAACGGGCAACTTGCGGCACTTATTGCGATTGCGCCTTGCGTCGACTGCGTTGGTCTTCCTCACAATAGCTGCTCCCTGGCATGTCCTTGCAACACTTCGCAACCCGCCGAGCGGACAGTCGAAAGGATTTTTCTGGTTCTATTTCATCAACGAGCAGTTATATCGCTATCTGAACAAAAGGATTCCGCACGATTATGACAAAGTCCCTTTGCTCATTTTCTGGGGGCTAATCCTCGTCTGGGTCTTCCCGTGGACCCTTTTTGTAATGCGAAGCTTGAAGCTGCTGCCACTCCTTAGACGACGCTGGCGAAATCTGTTGAGTGAGCAAGAACGAAGCGTACTCTTGCTCGCTGTGTGGGCGCTGGCGATTCTGGTGTTCTTCAGTTTTTCCTCCAGGCAGGAGTATTACGTACTTCCAGCCTTGCCAGCGCTTGCTGTCCTCTGCGGAATATGGCTTTCCAAGGAAGCAGATTCTCCCATAGGAAGTCCTGAACGAAAGAGCGGTATCAGGTTCTCGAATTGGATGTTGGGGGTGGGGGTGTTGGGGTTTGCGCTTGCTGGTTATTTTGTTTTGGCGACCCCGGCTCCGCCAGGTGGCACCGACATTGCAGATTTACTGGAAAGCGCGACAGAGATGTACAAACTGTCTATGGGGCATTTGTTTGATCTTACAGGCAAGGCAATGGGTTTCTTCCACTGGCCGCTGACGATCGCTGGTGTTGGAATCCTTGTAGGCACATCACTGAACTGGTATTTCCGAAGAGCCGGATTCCCTGCTCGAGGAAACTTTTCCATTGCTGGAATGATGGTGGTACTCATCTACGCTGTACATGTCTCCCTCGGGATCTTTAATCCGATATTGGGGTCGAAGGAATTGGCTGCGGCCATTAGCCCCCTTTACCGTCAAGGAGACATGATTGTCGTGGACGGGCAACAGGCGAGTTCGTCGAGCATACTCTTTTACACCGGCATAGATTTGCACATGCTGAATGGCCGCGAAAACAGCGACCTTTGGTACGGTTCGCTTTCGCCAGGCTGCCCGCCAGTATTCGAAGACGATGCCTCGTTTGCGAAACTGTGGAGCGGACCGCACAGGGTTTTCTTCGTTATTCCTGAAAAGGCTGGGCTTTTAAAACTGGAAACTCTCGCAGGACCGCATTACAAGCTAATAAGCCGTGGCGGCAAGTCCGTCTACACCAACTTTCCGCTAGCCGCGCAGAATTAAATCTCCACGTCCCATTCATTCATCCACAAAAAGAGTATCAACAGACCCCACAAGTGATACCCGACGTTAATTTCTCTTCGCAAATGGCGATTCCTGAGATCTTCAATGGCTTCCTGGCAGAAGATGTGGCCATATTTCGATGCCCCGATTCGGAAGGTTTCGTTCATAAGGCCAAGCAAAGGCCCACGGAGCCATTCGTGTGCGGGAATATCAAAGCCGATTTTTCTTCTCTTGAGAATGGAAGCCGGAAGCTTATCCTTCATCAATTCTTTCAAAATGATCTTTTGAGCTGAACCCGCAATCTTATATTTTATTGGCAGAGAGGCCGCGAACTCAACAATTCTGTGATCCAAGAATGGCGGCCGAACCTCTACAGAGTGTGCCATGCTCATGCGGTCCGTTTTTGTCAAAATATCGTCTGGTAGGAAATACCTTTGGTCCAACCACAAATATGGAGCAAGGTTATCCGCAGCAGGCTGAAGTTCCCGTACCTGTTTCAGCACTTCATCCAGGCTGTCCGGCAGAGCTTGGGATGTAATTCCGCTCAGCTCGCTTTTGCCGAAAGTTCCATTCCAGTAGACGTGGGCTCGCTCGGGCGGCATGAGCGACCCCTCCAGCAAGCGCCTGACTTTATAGTCGAATCCTATCCTTTCCTTTGAGACCGGCAAGAAACGCAGCAACGAGAGACCTGCTGAGATGGCAGTCTTGGGAAACCTGCGGACATAGCGTGCGATACTGTCCGCGCGATAGGTAAGGTAGCCGCCAAAGAGTTCGTCGCCTCCCTCACCGCTGAGTGCCACTGTTGTCGTCTTCTTGCAAAGCTTAGATAGGAACCAAACAGGGAGTGCCCCAGCGTCCGCGCTGGGCTCGTCAGAATAATAGGCGAAGAGTTCGATCGCGCTGACCAGATCCATCCCTGGATTCAGGTCCAGCTGTTCGTGGTCAGTTCCATATTTTTCCACGGCCTGACGGATGTAATCGGATTCGTCAAAGTTGTGACCGCTAAAGGAAATGGAGAAAGTTTTCAGCGGGGAATGGCTTGCCTTGGCCGCGTAGTGCAGAATGGAAGTGGAATCGATACCGCCGCTGAGCCAGACGCCGAGTGGCACATCCGAAAGCATGTGCTCTTTTAGGGAGTCGGTTAGAAGTGCATCGAGTTCGTCCTTTGCCTCTTCTAGCGAAACCTCCCGAGTATTCCCGTAAGGTAGCTCCCAATAGTTTGCTGTTCTAACGTTTCCACCTTTCCATTCCATCCAACAACCCGGCGAAAGCTTTTTTATTCCTTTAATGAGCGTCCAAGGACTCGGAATGTAATTCAGGGAAAGATAACATTCGAGACCTTCGAGGCTGAGCTTTCGCTCAATTTCGCGGTGAACGAGGATGCTTTTTAGTTCGGAGCCAAAGTAAATGTCTTCGCCTCTCTGCGCGAAGTAGACTGGCTTTATTCCCATGCGGTCCCGCGCCAGCACGATTCGCTTCTCCGGAACGTTCCAGAAAGCCAAAGCAAACATCCCCCGTAGCATGGAAAGGGCGGATACATCCCACTGGAGAAAAGCCTTCAAAACAGTCTCTGTATCGGAGTGTGATGCGAACTTGTGACCCAGTTTTTCCAACTGTGACCTTAATTCGTGGTGGTTGTAGATCTCGCCATTAAAAACGATTCCGCACTCGCCAGACCGCTCGACAATGGGCTGATCCCCGGACTCGAGGTCAAGAATCTTGAGACGGGCCGCTCCAAAAGAGAATAGATCGCCGGAATAAATGCCCTGTTGATCCGGTCCGCGGTGGCGAAGTGTCTCCACCATCTCACGGACGATTCCAGCGCTGGGCTTTGAGCGCGTATGCGTAAATCCAGCTATTCCGCACAAGGTTATCCTCTCCTCGACGGCAAACAGTTCAGACATAGCCTGGATTAAGCCAGCAAACGGAGCCCGACGAATGGAGATGAAGGCTAGCCGCGCTTAGCTGCCAACAACAGTGCTTTCAAAAGCTACCTATCGTTACGACAACCTGATCGGATTCAGTCGTGGGTCATTGAGTAGTGAGAAGCAATGTAGCATTAATCGGTTGTCTGGAAATGCTTGAGAGCGGTGCGGCCGCATATTTTTCCCTGCTATCTTCGGAGACATTTGGAGACGAGCGTTCTCGCGGTGTGATTCAAATCACATTTTGGGGAAAGAGCGTGCAAAATGAATTGCTTGACGCGTAAGGGGCCGAGGAATACGCTCGCGGCAATTGGTCGAGAGTGGTTATGGCCGAAGAGAAAAAGCTCCCGGAGCTGCGAGTCAACGGGATTGCCGGCCGGGTAGCTGCCAGTAGACGGGACCGCAAATGCGCGGTGAAATGCGCAATTGGAGATTTTGCGCGACTTCTTGTGGTTGTGGTGTGCGGGCTGTTCCTTCCACTTGCAGTTGTTTGCCAGGACAACGGAAGCGCGGAAAAGGAGTGGTTCGGAAACGGCGTGGCCATTTCCGTAACCGTTCATGATGATTCCGGCGCGCCGATTTCCTCCGCTGCGAGCGTGAAACTGCTTCGCGGAACGCTGCCTGTGGCGCAGGCAAATACTTCGCAAGGAAGCGCTGCACTGATCGTGAATAGGTTGGGTGACTTCACCGTGATTGTGAATGCACCGGGATTTCGCGAAGCACAAAAGGACATCTTCGTGAATGGCACGGGGAGCGCGCAAGTGGATGTGTATTTGCGTCGCTCGGCCGATGGAGACAAGACGATTGGTGTGGGAGCAAGACCGATTCTGGCTCCGAAAGCCCAAGAGGCTCTAAAAAAAGGCCTCGAAGCGCTCAGCACAGACAAAACAGGTGAGGCGGAGAAACAAATTGCCTTGGCGATGAAGCTGGCGCCGGGAAATCCGGATGTGCTCTATGCCGAGGGAGTGCTTTTGATAAAGGCGAGGAAATGGGCCGAGGCCCAGAGTATGCTGGAAAAAGCCACGCAGATAGATCCAAGCCACGCGCGGGCGTTTTCGGCGTTAGGAATGGCGCTCTTCGATCAAGGGAAATATGAGGCGGCAACCGGGCCTTTGGAAAAATCTTTGCAGCTGGATAGCGCGGGAAATTCACCAATAGCATGGGAATCGCAGTGGGCACTGGCCAAGGTTCAGTACAAACGGGGCGAATATTCCGAGTCCGCTCGGCTATCGCAAAGCGCCTTGACAGGCTCGCATGGAAAAGAGCCGACGATCGCGCTGCTACTCGCGCAGTCTCTTACCGCTTTGGCGCAGTACGATGAGGCGGCCCGAGTACTCAACGAGTTGCTGCGGACGAGTGGGGAAACAAAGGAAGCGGCGACAGCCAGGCGATGGCTAGAGAGTTTGGCTAGAGACGGAAAGATTCAGACAGCAAAAAATTGAACTAAAAAGCCAGCCCTCCATAGAAGTCTGCGCCCTTAATAAACCGGAAGCATGCGATGAGACCAGCCACAACACAGCTCCCCAGCAATGCCCAAATTCGCCGGTAACCCTTGAAAACACGGGCTTTGGATACCCCTCCCCTACCGCCGTTCGCCGGTAAAACCGCCGTTTTGGCCGAATTGACCGCGCCGAGGTGCGGCTCCGCCCTCTAGCCTGGGCTTGCAAGGGCGAAGTGGTTTCGCAGGAGGGATTATGCAAGCGCAGACGACAAAGATGGTGAGCGCAAAGGCCAAGATGGGCCGACTGGTATTCTGGGCGGGAACTGGGGTATTCGCCATGGAATCGTGGCTCTTGATCCAGCAGGTAGCAAAGCTGTGGGAAGGTTCGGGCGCGCAAACGCTTGGCTGGCTGGCGGCATTCGGCGCCATGGTGCAAAAGGTGTTGTCAGTTTTGGTGTGGAATGAAGGCTTGCTGCTCGCGGCTGCGGCGAAGGTGCTGGTATTATGCTGCCCGTTGCTGGTCATTGCCGTAGGGTTCGGGATGATCCGCAAAGCCAACTACCTCGAAGCACGCGAATCCGCCGTTGAGAACGTGACGGCCAAGGAAGAGAGACAGTAATGCGGAGACAAAATCTCCAATCGTATGGCGGGAGCTTCGCTTGGGGCGGCGTGATCTTGTTCATTGGCGTAGTCCTGCTCCTCGATCACATGGGAGTGGTTTCAGCGGAAGGAATCGGGCGCTTCTGGCCTATGATTCTGATTGTTTTTGGCATTGTCAACCTTCTGGATGAATGCAAACGGATTTGGGGAGTCTGTCTGTTACTCGCGGGCTTGCTCCTGCAGTTAGGCCAATTCGGACTGGTGCATGTCACGTGGGCGCTACTCTGGCCGATACTGGTGATCGGCGTGGGCCTTTCTCTGATGTGGGGCTCGATGAAAGCTCGCAGAAGCGTGGAAGACCGCGGCGAGACTGTGACTGGGCCGGGTGCGTTGAATGAGCTGGCGATTTTCAGTGGCGTGGAAAAGCGAATTATGGGCAAGAATTTCCGCGGCGGGCGCCTCGTTGCGATCTTCGGCGGTATTGAGATTGATTTGTGGCAAGCGGAGATGGAAGGCGACACGGCCGTGCTGCATGTAGACGCAATTTTCGGCGGCGTCGAACTGCGCGTACCCGATACGTGGATGGTTTCTTCGGAAGGACAGGGCGTTTTTGGCGGATACTCCGATTCGACGCATCTGCGGCCGCCTACCGATCCCGCAGCAACGCGCAAAACGCTGGTAGTTCGCGGAATGGCGCTGTTTGGCGGCGTCGAGATCCGCAATTAATGCGATTGAGACGCGCGCATGGCACTCAACTCAGCTTCACCGACAATGCCTAAATTTGTTTACCGGATCCTCTGGCTTCCTATGGGCGGATTTCTCTTCCTGCTGCTCAATTCCGTGGGAGGAATGAAGGCCCTCGACGCTGCGGTCATCGCATATCCGGTTTGTTTGTTTGGGCAGTTCATGCTTGTCGCGGCGAAATATTCCTGCAAGACATCCCCGGTCGAGCGAACGGATGCGTGGAGGCTGGTGGGAACGCACGTCCTCGCTTCGTTGATCATGGGCATCTTGTGGTACAGCCTGGCGCGAACCATTACATTCACGATCTCGTTTGGACCGGCTCTGCAGGGGTTGGATCAAAGATTCTCAGGAAAAGGCCTGTTGGTCTTTTTGGATGGCGCGGCGTTTTATTGGCTCGCGGTTTTCTACTACTACGTTGTGTTTGCGCGTGAAAATTCGATGAAAGCGGAAGCGCGCGTGATGGAAACAACTATGCTCGCGCGCGACGCGGAGTTGAAAGCACTTAAGGCGCAGCTCAATCCACACTTTCTGTTCAACAGTCTAAATTCGATCAGCGCTCTCACAAGCATTGATGCAGGCAGAGCGCGCGACATGTGCATTCTCTTGGCGGATTTCTTGCGGACCACGCTTAAGGTCGGCGAAAACCCGGTGATTCCCTTCTCTGAGGAATTGGGGCTGGCAGAACGCTTCCTGGCAATTGAGAAGGTGCGGTTCGGGGCACGGTTGAACACAGAAGAAGCGATTGAAGAGGACGCCCGGAGGTGTCTGTTGCCGCCGCTGTTGCTACAGCCCCTCGTGGAGAATGCCGTTGCCCGCGGGATTGCAAATTTGCCGGAAGGAGGAACAGTGCGGATTGCAGCGCGGTGCACGAACGGCCGGATGATCGTAACGATTGAGAATTCGTTTGATCCGGACGCGCCACCGCGCAAGGGGAACGGCATGGGTTTGCGCAACGTGCGCGAGCGCCTGGAAGCACGCTACGGGAAAGATGCGACCTTGCGGACTTCAGTTGAGGGTGAAAAGTTTGAGGCGACTGTGGTGCTGCCTGCGGAGACGGGGGTGGTTCGATGAGCGCGGCGAGCGAAAAAAAAATTCGCGCGATGATCGTGGATGATGAGGAATTGGCGCGGTTTGTGGTGCGCGAGCTTGTTGAGGCCCATCCGGAGATGGAAGTAGTTGCGGAGTGTGTGAATGGATTTGAAGCCGTTAAAGCGGTGGCGGAGCACAAGCCGGACTTGCTTTTCCTGGATGTGCAGATGCCGAAACTGACGGGATTCGATGTGCTGGAGCTGATTGGGACGGATACGCCGGTGATTTTTGTGACGGCATACGATGAATATGCGATGAAGGCATTCGAAGTACATGCAGTCGACTACTTGCTTAAGCCGGTGGGCAAAGAACGTTTCGAAGCAGCTCTGGAACGCGCAAAGGAAAGAATCGCAACGCGCGCACCGATGCCGGCAGAAGTGGTTTCTGCGGCTCGCGCGCCGGGTTCGTTTGCGGAGCGAATTGTTGTCAAAGACGGAACGCGAGTGACATTGATCCCCTGCCCTAAGTTGGACTATGCGGAAGCGCAAGACGACTATGTAGCACTGGCAAGCGAAGGGAAAAAGCATTTGAAGCAGCAGACAATTGCGAGTCTGGAGGCGTCGCTCGACCCTGCGCTATTTGTGCGGATTCATCGGTCTTACTTGGTGAATCTGGAGCGAGTGGTACGGATTGAGCCGTACGGAAAAGACAGCCGCATGGCGATCTTGGCGACGGGAGCTCGCCTGCCGGTTAGCAAGACCGGGTATGCCCGATTGAAGGCCCTTTTGGACGAACGGGGATAGTAAATTTCTAGAATTAAGCGGCGAGGCGGCGCACCCAGATTCGAGAGGTCGCGGGTTTGCCGAGGTGAATCGTCTTTCCTGCTGCGTTTAGCGTCATCGTTTCGTCATACTCGCGCTTTTCAACGCCAAGTTTTGTGCCCGGGCGAAGATGCAGGCCATCCAGAAACTCAAGAAATTGACCATCCTTCTCGTAGACACAGATGATTTCAGCTTTGTCTTTGGCTCGCAAATCGGAAAGCAAAACAGCGCCCTGCTTGCGAAGTTGCGCTACACCTCCTCGAATCGGCACACCATGAGGGCAACTGGTCTTGTCACCAAAGCGCTTGAGAAGCAGTGCTTCGACTTCTGGCGAGATGGCATGTTCGAGCCGCTCGGCTTCGTCATGCGCTTTGGACCACGGCAGGCCGATAACATCGGTCAGAAGCATCTCTGCAAGTTGATGGCGCAAGGCCATGCGTTCGGCAAACTGGCGGCCTTTGCGGGATAGATCAATGCGGCCGGTACGTTCTACCTTAACGAGGTCATCTCGCATAAGCCGCTTCAGGGCAGCAGTTACCGCAGGCGGCGTTACGCCGAGCTCTTCAGCAAGACGCGCACTGATGGGTTGCTGCCCTTCCTCGAGCATTTCCCAAATTGCTTTCAGATAGTCTTCGCGCGAGACGCTGGTCTTTTGCCGCTTCACTCGTTTACTCCGCAGGGTCCAGTTTAGCTGGAGACGATTTTGTTTGGTTTGAGTTTCGCAGGCGAGCGGCAAGTTCCGTAACTCGAGTCCGAATGTCTTCGAAAACTCTTTGGTAGGTTTCTGGTGCCGAATCGTAAGGATCCTCAACCAGCCAGTCTTCGACCTTGTCATACTCCTCAAAAACGCTGTACTTTTCAATGCCACTCATGTTGATCACGAGGTCTACTTCTTCCCAATGGGCATGCAGAACTGGCTTTGATTCGAGTCCGTCGGCGCGATAGTTGTTCTTCGTCAGCGTTTCAATGGTGGGCTCCGCGACAAAGCCAAGAGGGGTTAGGCCGCCACTCGAAACCTCCCAAAGATCGGGTGCATCCTGACGAGCAATAGCTTCTGCCATCTGGCTGCGGCAGGCATTGCCGAGACAAACGAAAAGAACGCGAAGTTTTGTGACGCGGGTCACAATTTGTGAATATCCTTTTCCATAGAATAAACCATCAAAGTATTATTTACCGCCAAAGTAGTGCGCGCCAGGGTTGGCGTAACCCGCCGCCGGATTGGAGGATTTTCTGTCCTTTCGTTCCGTCTTCATTGCCATCGTCATTGCATTCGCCCTAATTGTTGGCGCCTTCCTAATTCAGCGCGCGCGGCCAAGAGTTGAGACCGACCAGCCGAATGAAGATTTTGTAAAGGCCACCGGTAAATGTGCGGAGTGCCATTCGCGCCAGCAGTACTCCATCGTGCATGAATTTGAGATGAGCAAGCACGCAACGCAGGGCGTAACCTGCCTCGATTGCCACCAACCGCAAAAAGGCCAAGAGAAAGACAAGATTGATCATAATGGATTTCAGATTACGGCACATATCACACCGGCAAACTGCCGCGTCTGCCATGAGCAGATTTATCAGGAATTTGTGCGAAGCCGGCACGCGGCTCCCTCGTGGTCCGCGGTATTCGGTGAGGGTGGGCTTACCGCCGAGCAAGTAGAGTTCGCGGAGAAACTGCATCCTGGCTACGTCAAGCGTCCAGCGAATACACTGGCGAGGCTGGAGGGGCCGTCCGCGATCGGAAGTGGCTGCGCAAGTTGTCATTCGGTTGGGAAACCACATGATGACGGAAGCATTGGAAACTGCACTGCCTGCCACACCCGACATACGAGTTCCGTAGCGATTGCACGGTTGCCCAGAACTTGTGGACAGTGCCATATGGGACCGGATCACTCACAAATTGAAATTTATGAAGAGTCGCGTCATGGAATTCTGTTTGCCGCACAAAACAAGATGCTGAACCTAAATGCGTCACCAAAAACACTGACGACTCGAGACATGTTTGTGCCAACTTGTGCGACGTGTCACATGTCTGGGATTAATGGATTGAAGATTACCCACAATCCGGGGGAACGGCTTTCCTATTTTCTGGCCGACGCCATCACCAAGAAACGGCCGCAATACACGGAAGCACAGCAGAATATGAAGCAGATCTGCAATCAATGCCATACACAGCCGTTTATCCAACGCGTGTACGACCAGGCGGAGCAAGTCGTAGCTTCTACAAATGAAAAAGTGCAGAAAGCGCAAGATCTTGTCGCTGGCTTGCGAAAGGATGGAGTTTTAGGCGGGCAGCCCTTCCAACAGCCAATCGATTTCCTGGCATTTGATTTGTGGCACTACGACGGACGCACTTCAAAGCACGGCGCATTTATGGGCGGAGCCGACTTCGTGCAGTGGCATGGAAACTATGAGCTTTTAAAAAAGCAGGTCGAGCTCGAACACATGGCAGCTGAGTTGCGCGCCAAACATGGCCATGGCAAGTGAAACCAGGCAAATATGGGCCGGCGCACACGATCTCTGGCTGGAGGTATTTCTCCTATTCAACTTCGCGTGCCTGACGGGAGACATTCTTCTTGCCCATTCAGAAAATTCCTTTCGCAATCGTGCTGAATACATCCCGCTATGGTTTTCGGGAGCGGCGGCCCTGCTTCTTTTGATTGGGCTAGTGCTTCGAATTAATTCGCAGTCTCCTGTGCTCTGGAAATGGCTAGGTTACTTCGTTGGCTGGATCTCCATCGCCGTCGGCATTGCCGGAGTTGCCTATCACCTCGAAAGTGGGTTCTTCTACGAAAGAACGCTCAAAAGCCTGACGTACGCAGCTCCATTCGTTGCGCCGCTCTCTTACGTTGGTCTGGGTTGTTTGCTCCTAATGAATCGTCTGGTCGCGTACCCGACCAGGGATTGGGCGAGGTGGATTCTGTTGATGACGCTGGGCGGCTTCGTGGGAAATTTCGGACTAAGCTTGAGCGACCACGCCGTTAACGGCTTCTATCACTGGACTGAATGGATTCCTGTGTTCAGCTGCGCACTGGCGGTCGGATTCTTGCTGACGATCTTTATCGGGGAAGAGGGTGCAGCTTTCGAGAAGTTATGCGCGGTTGTTTTGGTGCTCCAAATCATTGTTGGAACACTCGGCTTTGTTTTGCATGCCCTCGCAGACTTACGCGGGCCTTCAAAAAGTCTTGTGCAGAATGTGATTCACGGAGCTCCGCCGTTTGCGCCAATGCTGCTTCCCAATCTCGCATTGCTGGGGCTGCTTGGCCTGCTCGCACTGGACCGCGTTACTCATTACCGGCAATCCCCATCCCGCTGAATCAAGATGCAGCGGCAGGTTTGTATGCGCCATTTTTCGCCATTTTTAGAAAATATTCGTGAACTGTAGTGTCAGAAGTAAGCTCCGGATGGAAAGTCGCGGCTAGCAGATTGCCTTTCTGCACTAGGACAGGCTTTCCAGCGTATTCCGCAAGGACATTCAGTAGAGGACCTGTACGATCGATGATTGGGCCTCGAATAAAAACCATTTCCATTGGCTCACGCTTGAGCTTGGACGAACCATAGAATACATCGCTAGCGACCTGCCTGCCGTAAGCATTTCGCAGCACTGTCATGTCCAAAAGACCTAGCGAGCCTTGAGCAGGATTCTTTACTTCGTTTGCAAGAAGAATGGCTCCGGCACAGGTGCCAAAAATCGCACGACCATTCTCTGCGAATTTGCGAATCGCTTCGTAAAGGCCCTCTTCCTGCAAGAATTGAAGCTGAGTTGTACTCTCGCCACCGGGAAGCACCAGGCCGTCGCAGGTTTCGAGGTCGGCGACAGTGCGCACTTCGGCAGTTTCAGCGCCAAGATCTCTCAACATGGCGGCGTGCGCTTCGAAATCGCCTTGCACGGCTAAAATTCCAATTTTCAAAAGACACCTCGTGTACATAGGGCACAATGTATTGTGTCCCTGCGCAAAAGAATTGCCGCGAAGAAAGTTACCAACCGCGCGTTGAGAGCAAGTCCTTTTCGGGCAGTTGGCGAACATCGAGGCCGGGCATGGCTTCGCCGAGTTCTTCGCTGGCCTCGAGGACGGCCTTCGGATCTTCGAAGTGCGTGGTGGCCTTCACGATAGCCTTTGCACGAGCATCCGGATCGCTGGACTTGAAGATTCCGGAGCCGACGAAAACGGCTTCGGCACCGAGCGAGCGAACGAGGGCCGCATCAGCCGGAGTCGCAATTCCACCAGCAGAGAAATTCGGCACGGGAAGCTTGCCCGTCTTCGCAATTCCGCGAATGAGTTCAAGCGGCGCGCCATGTTCTTTCGCAACGTGCATGAGCTCGTCGTCGCGGAGCGTGGTGAGCCGCTTCATCTCTGAAACGATGGTGCGCATATGGCGGACTGCTTCGACCACGTTGCCGGAGCCTGCTTCGCCCTTCGTGCGAATCATGGCTGCACCTTCTGCGATCCGCCGTAGCGCTTCACCAAGATTACGAGCGCCGCACACAAACGGAACGCGGAAATCGTGTTTCCAGACGTGATTTTCTTCGTCGGCTGGTGTGAGCACCTCGCTCTCGTCAATGAAGTCAACTTCTAGCGCCTGCAACACGGCCGCCTCGGAGAAATGACCGATGCGGACCTTAGCCATGACGGGAATCGTCACTGTCTGCATGATCTCCCGAATTACCTTGATCGCGGCCATACGCGCAACGCCACCTTCTTTACGAATGTCCGACGGCACACGTTCCAGCGCCATCACCGCGCACGCGCCGGCCTTTTCCGCGATACGCGCCTGTTCCGCATTCGTGACATCCATAATGACGCCGCCCTTGAGCATTTCCGCCAGGCCTACTTTGACGCGCCACTCGTTCGAATTACCGTTGTTTGCGCTGCCGTTTGGTTTCTTTGCGTCCATGATCGCTTCTCCTCGAAATCTAAACTGCAAATCCTTTTGACCGGTTACGCGGCTGGAGCCACGTTGATCACAACAAATCTCGCCGTGCCCCGCGCCAGCAGATTCCCTTTTGCATCGCGGATCTCACCGACGCGAAAGCGGTTCCTGCCCTTATCGTTCTCCTGCCAGCCCTCAACGACTATCTCTTCGTTCAATGGAACCGGTTTCTTGTACTCAACCGAAAGTTCCGCCGTCACAGCCCGCTCATCGGTTAACTTCGAAATCTTGCCCATCGCTTCATCAAGCAGGACCGCGATGATGCCACCGTGTCCAAAGCCCGCTCCACCACCGTATCGCGGGCCAAGAATGAATCGCCCTCGCGTTTTGCGTTCCTCCACAAGCAGATCAAACGCCAGCTTCATTCCCGATTCGTTGCCGCCGCCACAACCAAAGCAATTGTTCTCTGGCCTTGGCTCAAGTCGAATAGCTTCGCTCATTCGAACGCGGCCTCAGACGAGCGCTACGCGGCTACGCTCAGCGCGTCGTACACCGCGTTCACGTTTGCGCATTTCGGCGCGAAGAATGTCCGCAAGCGTCGAAACGCCGCGGGCAATCTGCTTTTCATCAAGGCTCGCAAATCCCAATCGCAGCGTGTTCGGCTGCGGATTTTGTACGTAAAAGTAGCGGCCCGGAGCGAAGAGAACACTGCGCTCCTTTGCGTGAATCAGCAGCTCGCTTGCATCAAACCCAATCGGAAGTTCAAGCCAGGTGCACATTCCGCCTTCGGGCATCGTCCAGCGAGTACCTTCCGGCATGTGTTTCCGTAGCGCTTCATCGAGCGCGCGCAGACGAGAGGCGTAAACCTTCCTCATTTTGGCTAGATGCTTGTTGAAGAGGCCCCGGCGCAGAAATTCAGCGAGTGTCGCCTGGGCAAGCTGGTCGGTATGAAGATCCGTGGTCTGCTTTACAACGCGCAGGCGTTCCACTGCCGCGGGCGGTGCCACTATCCATCCCACGCGGAGACCAGGGAACGCAACCTTCGCAAAGCTATCAATGTGAATCACGATGTTGGAACGATCGAGTTGTTTGAGCGAAGGAATGCGCTCTTCTCGGTTATGCAGTCGCGCGTAGATGTGATCTTCGACGATAGCGACCTGAAAGCGCGTAGCCATTTCCAGAATTTTCCGCCGAGAAGCGAGAGGAATTGACGCCCCAGTAGGATTCTGGAAGTCGGGCGTAAGTACAATTAGCTTTACGCGGTTTGCGGCAATCGTTGCTTCAAGCGCTTCGAGATCAATGCCCAGTGAGCCGCCTGGCTCGGGATGAGTTTGCACAGGAACACCAAGGCAACGAGCGCGCGCACCATTGAAGATTGCGACTGCACCTGGGTACGCCGGATTTTCCAGAATTACCGAGTCACCTGGTCGAACAAACGCCTTACTTATTAAATCCAGCGACTGCTGGCAGCCGTCCGTGATGAGCAGGTTCTCGTCACGAACCGTAAGCCCTTCTTGTCGCAGCAACTCAATCAATGCTTCCTTAAGCGGGCCGTATCCATCGGATGGGCCAAGATTCAGAACGTCTGTGGCTTCGCGCCGCAGGACTGCATTAACGCAGATTTGCAGTTCATCCACCGGAAAGTGTTCCGGCGCCGGCCGTGCCATCACGAACGAAAGCGAATCCACTGGCGCGCTGGCCGTGAGGCGGCTAAGAATTTCATCGCTGCGCTCGTCAGCAAAGAGAAGCTCCCAGCGTATCCCGTCACTCCCGTTCAATACAGGCGGAGCCGGTGGGGTGATCTTCAAACCGTTGCCATTGCCCTTAATGAACGTGCCTCGCCCAACGTGGCCTTGAATCAAGCCTTCTGACTCAAGTTCAGCATATGCATTTGCAACGGTCGTGCGATGAACGCCGAGCATCGTAGCAAGCTCGCGGCTCGCCGGAATACGGTCGCCCGGTCGAAGATCGCCGGCGTGAACGAGCGCGCGCAGTTGATCGCGCAATTGAATGTACAGGGGAACGTGGCTTTGTGGCTGGAGATGAACTGGAAGCATTGGCCCTCTCCTGAAGCCAATTTTAGCAGATATTGGCCTGCCACAAGAGCCAATTTGTCTTTTGGCTTATTTCGGGATTTCCTGCGTTTGGGGAGGCCCGGGATCTTCGGTCTTGTTCCCCGCCCACAAAGGAGAAGCACAAAGCTGCGTCCAATCGGCATCCACGCACTGGTAGATGGAGACAAGCGGCAAATCTTCAGGCCGCACAATGTAGTCCCCACTGGACATATCCTCTGACTTCTCTGCGGAATCGGTGACTACCCAGCTTCCGGGCCGCGCCCGAACCCGAAATTGGCCGGACGACGGCTCGTAGTTCGAATAGCTGAAGCAATGACCTATGCACGCGCGCTCGACCGAATGGGCGATGAACGGAACGCGCCAATCCTCGGGAGCGGAGATAACAGGAACAACGCGAGTGCCTGCGGGTAGCTTCTCAATAAGCGCCCTGGCATTGGATTCGATGCTCGAGACTATGCTGGTGCCCTGATAGCTGAAGACGAAAAAGATGGCAGCACAGGTAGCGAATCCGGCGATTTGCCACTTTCGCAGCGGAATTAGACCAAGCACGCAAAGGCCAAAGATGGCAGTAACTGTTGTGAGCCGCGATACCAGCAATCCAATCCAGCCTGCAAACAGCTCACTGTGAATGTTTTCCGGGATAAATGCGGCGGCAGTGAGGGCAACTAGGTACAGTTCGATGGGCAATCGAAAGGACTTCGCTTCAGATCTTGATTTTGCAACTAGACTTGCGAAGTAGGGCAAGACACAGAGTGCACTCCAAGCGAGTACAACCCGCGCAAGAATTAAATATCGATGTCCATAAAGCATGAGTTGGTCGGATCCGTTCATCCAATAGAAAGGATCGGACCGCCAGTCAGCGTCGTATCGGGAGTTGTCAGTGAAAAAAGCTCGAAGAGACACATAGCCCAGAAACACGAGGACTGGGAGGATCCATTTGAAATATGGACGCAGGAACCGCCACAAGGAAACATAAGCGACCGTTCCTGCAAACCAAAGAAAGCCGATGGGGTGCGCTATGTAGATGAAGGGAGCAATTATGAGCGTTGTGATCCAATTCCCTGCTCCGCCATTCCAATAAGCAGCGAGCGCGAAACACCCGAGGCCGATTGACACGTAGTAGTTCAGGAATCCCATGCTGAAGGAATAGCCATAGGCCAACATAATTAAACAGGGCAAGAGCGCCCACGGCTGGCGTTTCGAAACCACCGCGACAAAGGAAAAAACTCCCCAGAAGAAAACCAAAACAGAGCCGGAAACCACCACCAACTCCGCTGCATGCCAACCAAAGATTCTTCCTACCCCAGCGAATGCGAGGTCGGTAAGAACATTGTTCCACTGCCGAACAACGTAGACGCCCGGTGCATGTCCTGCTTCGGCTTGTTCGGCGAGCCAAGCGTTATAAATGTGGCTTCCAAGGTCGCCTGCTTGAATATGTGGGTGCCAAACACAAGGCAAAAGCAAGATCAGCGAAACGACGGCTACGATCCCAAATTTTTCCTGAATAAATTGCCGAACCGCCCTTAAAGCGAGCGGATGATCTTCTGGTTGCTGTGTTTCCTCGGTAGGCATCGGCGTCCGATGAGAGCGAGGATCATTCTACACGCAGAGCTTGCTACACCAATATCAAGTCACTTCTTGAGGAATCTACTTTGCGACGTGATCTTCACCGAGACGCTTCAGGCGATCCCTCAGGCGGCGCTGTAACGTCGTTGGCGTGTTGGGATTGAATGCCACTAAATACCAGAGCGGCTGGCTGCGATCCCGGCTCAAGTAGGTAAGTGTGGTTGCATCGGCATTCGGATGTCTCGCCACGTTTTCGCGAATCGCGCCATACGGATGTTTTGCAAGCTTGCCAAGAGTTTTTGCATTCGACCGGGGATGTTCGCTGATCAAACGCAGCAAATAGTAGTCTGTCTGCGGAGCTTGCTTTACGAGCTTTTCCAGCATTTCCGGCTTTGCGTCGGCGCTGAGAACAAGACCGATCTTTTCATCCCATGCCGTGTTGATATGATTCAATTCGCGCGTTCGTGCGTGAATCAATTCCTCAAGGGACCGCCTCTCCTGCTGTGCGCGTGCGATAGGCAGATCGGTGCCTTCGAGAGAATCCAGAACACGCAGCAAGTGCTGCCGTTCGCCAAAAACGATTTGGGAAGTTCGCGTCACTTTGCCCTTCTCTTTTTCCTTGTGCTGCACGAGGTCCGAACGTCGCATGGTTTCGTTGCTCCACTAGGCCCCCGCACTTTTTCGAGGGGCACAATGTCTCGTATATTTTCCAGAGAGGGCTGCGCTGTCTGGTCCGAGAGTATGAGTACATCGGCGATTATGTTCCCCTCCATTGGTACGGTAAAGTTGGATGGAGGCGCATTGTGCCCGATGTGCAACATGGGAAAATGCGTCGCATTTCGTAGTCCGGAGAGAGTGGCCATATGTCCGCTTTTGAAGAGCACAAGGAAGAGTTGGAGCGTTTCGAGCAAATGTTCGGACGGGATCGCGGCAGGCTTGCTGTGTCCCTTGATAGGCTAACGAATGCGCTGGTGCTGGTTGGACAACACGGCGTCTATTGCACGAGCCAGCGCAACCCAACGGTGCCTTCGATGGATTTGCGCATGATCGTTCAGGAACTCACTCACGCCAAGGAACTGCTGCAGTCCGTGATGGAAGAAATGCGGCGCTCGAAACGGGTGCAATAACTGCTCATTTCTGATTCAGAAATGGATTCGACTGGCGCTCTTCGCCGATCGTGGTATCGAGTCCATGGCCGGGATGAACAATAGTTTCCTCCGGCAGCGCCATCACCTTGTTCACGAGCGAATCCATGATTTCGTCAAATGAGCCGCCCCAAAGGTCCGTGCGGCCGATGCTTCCCGCAAACAAAGTGTCACCCGCAAAAAGCTGCGGTGCAGTGAGCTGAACATCACCCGCCCCTGCCGGCAAAAAAAGGCATGAGCTCCCTGGTGTATGCCCCGGAGTATGCATCACCTGCGCCTGCAAATTTCCCCAGTTGAGCACATCTCCATCTCGCAAGAGTTGGTGAACATCCACAATCGCGGGCGGAGCAACTCCCAAAAAAGCAGCTTGCTCCTCCATATTGTGATAAAGCGGCAAATCGGCGCTGTGCATCATCACTGGCGCGCCGGTGTAGGAGTGAAGCTTTTGCAGGCCGCCAACGTGATCAATATGCGCGTGCGTGCTGACGATGGCTTTGACCGTGAGTTTGTGGCGACCGATTAAATCCATGATCCGGCCGATCTCATCTCCGGGATCAAGTACCACGGCCTCCCGCGTTACGGGATCGCCGATAATCGAGCAATTGCATTGCAGAAGACCAACCGGCAAGGAAAGATGGATAAGCCCTGTGGGATGAACGATCTTGCCCGGAACCTGTTCTCGCATTCTGCGGTGATTATATCATTCGCGCCCGCAATCTCAGCCGAGTCGCGTCTGCTAAACTGATCTCAAACATATGGACGCCGCAACAAGACAGGCTGCCTTGCCGACCCCTCTTCTGGAATTGCATCGTGCTGCGGGAGCGAACATTGGCGAATGGTTCGGGTGCGCACTGCCTTCCGATTTCGGCGGCTGGCGCGAAGAGTATCGTTTTGCGCGTGAGTCTGTGGCCGTGCTGGACAAGAATTACCGAGCTCATGTGGGATTTTCGGGGCCGGACCGCGTTCGTTATTTGAACGCAATTCTCACGAACAACATTAAGGACTTGAAACCAGGCGAGGGCATTACTTCCCTTTTTTTGAATCCCCAAGGCAAAATCCAGGCAGAAATCGAGACCTATGCAGACACTGAAAAGCTGTTCTGCATTTCCTTTGCGATGATTCGCGAAAAACTGATTCCCGCGCTCGATCATTTCATCATCATGGATGACGTGGTGCTGACTGACGAATCCGCGAAGTTCGGCACGTTGGGATTGGAGGGGCCACGAGCCGCAGAAATTACTCAACAGCTTTCCGGAATAAATCTTTCCGAGCTAAATGAGCTTTCTTGGCGAGAAGCCAACGTTGGTTCAATTCCATGCCAAATTGTTCGGCGAACGTTTGCAGGAAATGCCAACGCAGAATTTCTCTGCGAACAAATACATCTCCCCCAACTCTGGAAGCTGTTAAGCGACGCGGCAAAATCACAGAGCGGCGGCCCAGCTGGATTTACGGCTCTGAATGCGCTGCGTCTGGAATCAGGCATCCCCTGGTTTGGCTACGATTTTGGCGAAAAGCAGATTCCGCATGAAGCAGGCTTGGAAAACTCGCATATCAGTTACACAAAGGGATGCTATACAGGTCAGGAGATCGTCGAACGCGTCCGCTCGCGCGGCCAAGTGAATCGTGTTCGTGCGCTGTTCCAACTTTCCGCTCCTGAATTGCCTGCAGCGGAGACTCCAATCCTCTCTGAAGGCAAGGAAATAGGTTACTTAACTCGAGCCGCTTACTCCCCTGCCTTTCAATCAAATATCGCCATGGGTTATGTCCGTCGCGAGTACTCAACACCGGGAGCAAAGGTCGAGATTGCGGGCGCCCCCGCCTATGCGATCTCGCTGCGCTAGCTAGAATTCGCGTCGCGGAGCCGCTTGCTCCGCGCCAACTCGGCCAACAACAATCTCCGCCTTGTGATAGTTCTCGCCCTTCACTGGACAATGTGCCATCCGGCGCAGAATCGCGATCTGTCCTATGTGTGTCAGCGAATCTGCGATCGGGCCTTGAAATAGCTTCTCCGGGGTCTCATACATGGATGTATTCGAAGCAAGATAATCGTCAAATTTTTTGAGTGACGCAAAAAAACGTTCCACTTCTCCTTCCCATCGCAATGGATGCGAATCGCGCCACGCCTGCTGTCCGGAAACGATACTGAGCGCCCAATCGTAGAGATCTCCGATGTGCGCAAGCAACTGCGCCGGCGTTCTGGCTCCCTCGCAAGCGAGAAAATCTCCAAATGATGGGGGAACATTTCGAAGCGCCTTTCCTCCGCGATAGGCGACTGTGGAAAGAGTGTGGCGAAGCAAAGCACGCTCGGCCGCAGAAACTTGAACCGGTTCGGGCATTGGAAACTCCTGTTGTGATTATTGCTTGGTGTAGACGCGGACGTAGTCTACAAGCATTTGCTGCGGGAATTGCGTCGTTGCATCCGGCGATCCAGGCCAGCTTCCGCCCACGGCAACGTTCAAGATAATGAAGAACGGATGGTCGAACACCCAAGGTCCAGTCGCGGGCCACTCGGATTTATTGAACGTCACATAATTGTTCGAATCCACATAGAAGCGGACCTGGGTCGGCTCCCATTCCACGGCGTAAATGTGAAAATCGTCAGCAAAGTTTCCGTTATTCGGCAGCGTCACGGTGGAAGTCGTGTCGCTCGTCCCGTTGCCGGACGAATTCGGACCATGGAGAGAGCCATGGACCATTCCCGGTTCACGGCCAATGTTCTCCATGATATCTATCTCGCCGCACTTCGGCCACCCTTTCGTGCTAATGTCCTGGCCGAGCATCCAGAACGCGGGCCACATTCCTTGCCCTTTGGGAATCTTGATTCGAGCTTCAAAGCGGCCGTAGGCCTGGTTAAAGAGCCCCTGTGTTTTCAATCGGGCTGAAGTGTAATTTCGCTGAACACCATCCGAGGGATCTGCGTAATTCTCGCTCCTGGCTGTGATCGCGAGATTTCCGGACTGAACCTGCACATTGGCCGGTCGGTTCGTATAAGTTTCTAATTCCTGATTACCCCAGCCATCACCCCCGACTCCAAGGTCGTACGTCCATTTGATCGAGTCGGGTGCAGATCCATCCGCACCATTAAATTCATCGCTCCAGGAAAGTGTGTAGCCAGTTGAAGGCGCAACGATGGGCGGAACCATCACTGCCCCGCCGCCACAACTCAACGGGAATGCAGCAAGGCAAAGTATCAGAAAAAAAGTGAGTGGTCGCACGTTATGCCAGATTGAGTGCGCGCTTGAAGGAGCCTTTTTCGTTATCAATCTTCTTCTGGAGCTGAAGGATGGCGTAGAGTACAGCCTCGGGACGCGGCGGGCAGCCGGGAACATAAACATCCACTGGGATCACTTGATTACATCCCTGCACGATAGCGTAGTTATTAAAAACGCCTCCTGAAGTCGCGCATGCGCCCATGGAGATAACCCACTTTGGCTCGGGCATTTGATCGTAGAGTTGGCGAATCACCGGCGCCATTTTCTGCGAGAGACGCCCCGCAACAATCATCAAGTCAGCCTGGCGAGGCGAAGGGCGAAATACTTCTGCGCCAAATCGAGCAACGTCAAAGCGCGCAGCGGCCATGGACATCATTTCTATCGCACAGCAGGCAAGGCCAAATCCAAGCGGCCAAATCGAGCTGCGGCGCGCCCAATTTACAGCCTTGTCGAGCGTGGTAAAGATAATGCCTTCGTCTTCCAGCAGCTTGCCGAAGTCTTCCGGCTTGGTCAGCGTGATGTGTTTACCCAGCGTAGCGCTCATGGGGCCTCGTAACTCGTATTTTTGCATACCGCGAGCGGGGAAACAAATGCTGGCTCAGCGATTGTGTGATTCGCTGCCCCGCTCAAACCTTTAAGACCACCTTGCCGAATTGCGCGCCAGATTCAAGATATTCGTGCGCCGCACGGCATTCAGCAAGTGGGAAAACGCGATCCACGACTGGCTTCAGCTTCCCCGCCGCAATCAGCTTCAAGACTGTCGCAAATTCATCTTTCGTACCCATGTACGAACCAAGAACAGAGAGTTGCTTCACGAACAGAAACCGCAAGTCGATTTTCGCATCGAAGCCGGTCGTTGAACCGCAAGTCACAAGGCGTCCACCGGGACTGAGGCTCGCAAAGCTGTCGTCCCAGGTAGAGGTGCCGACATGTTCGAAAACAACATCCACGCCCCGTTTCGACGTGAGTTTCCTCACCGAATCGCGAATCTTTTCCTTGTAGTGGTGAATGGTCTCGTCCGCGCCGAGTTCCTTCGCTTTGGCAAGCTTTTCGTCGGAGCCAGCCGTCGCGATCACGCAGCAGCCGAAGAATTTCGCAATTTGAATCGCTGCCGAGCCAACCCCACTTCCAGCTCCAATCACCAACACTTGCTCGCCTGCCTGCAACTGTGCGCGGCCAATTAGCATGTGCCAGGCGGTCTGAAACACAAGCGGCATGGATGCCGCTTCTTCCCAACTGAGATTTTCGGGATACGGAAAGCAATTTACCTCCGGGCAGCGCACAAATTCCGCACAGCCGCCGTCGTGGATATACCCAAGATTGCTGAATTCCGGACAACGATTGTCCTGTCCGGCAAGGCACATCGCACACCGGCCACAACTCACCCCCGGCGCGAGCAGAACTTTTTGCCCTACAGAAACGCGCTTCACTTCCGGGCCAACTTTTGCGACTTCTCCCGCAACGTCGCTTCCAGGAATATGCGGCAGAGGAATCGGCACACCCGGCAGGCCGCCACGTACCCACAAATCGAGATGATTCAGCGCACAGGCCTTTACACGCACCAAAACATCGCGCGAACCCAACTGCGGTTCCGGCGCCTCCGCGTATTGCAAAACTTCCGGCCCGCCATGCTTTTCAAAAACGATAGCTTTCATCGCTGTGTCCCTTAGTTTCAATGTGAATCCTAGCATGGTGCCGCATGACGCTCGTTGACAGGAGTTGCCGCTGGCCGTAGGCTCCCCTTATGGACATCTTCGAAGAAATCGTGCGAATGCGGCGTTCCGGCCAGCGCGGAGCCCTAGCTACGATTGTCCACACGAACGGCTCCATCCCCAGTTTCGAGAGTTCGCGCATGCTCGTCCGCGAAGATGGCGGAATCGTCGGCACCATCGGCGGCGGCTGCGTGGAAGCAGACGTCTGGGCTGCCGCACGCGAAGTGATGGAACGCGAAGCCCCGCGCAAAATGATCTTCAATTTGAATCACGAAGCCAGTTTTGACAATGGCCTGATTTGTGGTGGAACTCTCGAAGTCTTCGTCGAACCAATCCTGCCTCAACCTGTTGCATACCTGTTTGGCGGGGGCCACGTCTCTATTGCCGTAGCTAAAGCGGCCAGCGCCGCTGGTTTCGCTATCGTCGTAATCGACGACCGCGAGCAATTCGCCAACCGTGACCGTTTCCCGATGGCAGAACAGATTTTCACTAATTTCGAAGGCGCATTTGCGCAAATACGCCCGAATGCGTCTTCCTACCTGATCATCGTCACGCGCGGCCACAAAGAAGACATGCGCGTACTTTCCTGGGCCGTCCGAACAGACGCCCGCTATATCGGCATGATTGGAAGCAAGCGCAAAGTGCTCTCCACCTATAAGGCGCTCGAAGCCGAGGGCTATAAGCTCGAGGAATTCGAACGCGTCTTTGCTCCTATGGGACTTGAAATCGGCGCTCTTTCACCCGAAGAGATTGCGGTTAGTATCACCGCTGAGCTCATCGCCGTGCGCCGAAACACCGAAAGCGCTGCGCACAAAAAATTAAATCGCGAGCGTCAGCATTCCGCGGTTTCGCGTTGAATAGTTTCACGACCCGGGGCTGTTAAGGACTCTCTGCATGCTCGCCGCCGTTATACTTTCGGGCGGTGCTTCTCGCCGCATGGGTTCTCCCAAGGCGCTGCTCCCCTACCAGGGCCGCCCGTTCCTCGAACATTTACTCGATGTCGCCAAACATCCCAGCATTGGAGTTCGCCGCGTTGTTCTTGGTCCCGATGCGGACGCTATCTCCTCGCAAGTTCTGCTGAAGCAGGACGAGATAGTCATCAACAAAAATTGGGAGCGTGGCCAGCTGAGTTCCCTCCAATTGGCAATTCATAGCTTGCCGCCCGGCACAGATGGATTTCTCCTTTGCCCCGTAGATCATCCTCTTATCAGCGATTCTCTGGTCGCGGAGCTGATTGACTCTTTTGAAAAGAATCATGCCCCAATCGTTGTGCCCTCTTACCAAGGCCGCCGCGGCCATCCCGTGATTTTTGCAGCTCGCCTATACGAGGAACTGCTGAACGCACCCGAAGACAAAGGAGCACGCGCAGTCGTCTGGGCACACGAAAAAGAAGTTTGTGAAGTTTCGACCACAGAAGAAGGTTGTGTGCTGAACCTGAACGATCCTGAGGCTTTTAACAGAATTTCTAATCGGTAGTTGTTCACTTTTGCGTGGCGCCGGACCTCAGCCCGGCACTCTTTGCATTTGTAGTAGCAGTGCTTTGATGCCATCCGCTGCCAGCACCGCTCCATGCCGTGTTTCTTCCGGCAATCCGTCCAATCCTTTGGAGATCGCCTCCTCGGTTAAAGCGCGAGCTTGAGCAGCGTTGGCTCCGCTCAGGGATTCCGTTACCCACGACGCGCACGCAATCGCCGTTGTGCAGCCTCTGCACAAGAATCTGAGTTCCAGGATCTTGTCGCCCTCAATGCGCGCCCCAAGCTGCAGCACATCTCCACAAACAGGATTTGTCACTTCAACCCGGTGAGTCGCCGAATCCAACTCCCCTGAATTGCGTGGATTCTTGAAATGGTCCAGGACCTTTGCGGAAAACGTAGCCATCACTTCATCTTTGCGGGCAGATATTTCTTTTCAATGGCAGCGATCACAACGTAGTTCGGATCCACCATTTCCGTCAGATGCAGCTTGCAGACTTTCGAGCACAACTCATAAGCATCCAGCTCAGAAAGCCCATAATCCGCATGCACCCAGTGAATCAGTTCCGTCACGGCGATACGCACGGCATCATCCACCGGACGATAAATCCCCGTCGTCATAATCGTCGTTTCATTCTCCAGCCGCGGCCAATCAATCTTTTTCTTTTTCAGTACATCAATGCGCAACCTCGCCTTCATCGGCACTTCCACCGCGCTGCCCGCCACTTCTCCATCGCCCATCGCCGCATGACCATCGCCAAAATAAAATAGAGCCCCATTTACGTTCACCGGCAGATAGAGCGTGTTCCCTTTGCTGACTTCGGGCGCATCCATATTTCCCCCAAATTCCGCCGGCACAATCGAACTGCGCGCTTCGCCATTCGCTGGAGCCACTCCAATGCATCCCAGGAATGGATGAACAGGAAAACTCACCTTGAATTTTGAATCCTGCGCCTGAAACGTCGCGGTATTTTTATCGTGGTCAATCGGGTAGTACCAAATGCGGTCTTCGAGCGGTTTCGCTTCCAGCACCGGCGTGTAGTGTGTGCTGTTTACTGCCCCGAATCCGGGGCCAAAGGTCCCCACACCCTGATTTCCGTCAACCTGCAGATCAAGAATCTTCACTACCAGCGTATCGCCCGGCTCCGCGCCATCAATGTAAAACGGCCCGGTGAGCGGATTGTCGCCCTTTACCATCGCCATCGTGTCGCCTGGCTTCTGCAATGCATTGCCAAAACAATCGAGCGAATTCGCCTCCAGAATATTTCCAGCTTTTAGGTGAGCGACCGGCGGTGCAACGCCGAAAATATACTTCACGTTGTCAATCGTGCCCGTGAAGTGCACAACTTCGGCGCTATCCGACTTCAGTACCTGTTGAGCAGCTACTGGCGTCGCACACAAAGTCAAACAAACGAGCCATCTCAGTTTCATATTGCCTCGGTTAAAATTTCGTGCCGAAAGTCGAACACATCGTACTGGGGCAGTCAACTCTTCCCTCCGCAGGGCCCTCAAAAATCTTGCAGTCCACGGAGGGTATGAATATAGGATTAGCCTTCTCATTGCCGGGATATTCAAACATTGAGTGATCTCGCATCTATGAGTAGCTCCAAAGACCGACGAAGCCTGGTAGCCAGAATCGGATACATCCTCGTTGGCTGCTCTGTAGCTGCCGCAGCTGCCCTCTGGTATTGGACTTGCGGCATGGGCGGATTCCACTGCTTCGATGGGATCCCTGGCAAAATAGTGGCTGGCGCTCAGTTTGGAATCCTGGTCGGAATTGTCTGTAGCCTCTTCGGGCGAGGGCCACAGCGCGTACTCTTTGTTTTGCTCGGTCTGGCCGAACTCGCCGCCTGCTTCTTGCGGGGCATGGTTCATTGACGAATTCCCAGCCCTGGGAAACGATTAAGGAATGATCACCGTCGTTGCTGCCGTCATCGAACGCGCTGACCGCCGCATTCTTATCGGCCAGCGGCGCAAACACGATTCTTCTCCCCTTAAGTGGGAATTCCCCGGCGGAAAGATGGAAGAAGGAGAAACGCCTGAAACAGCGCTGGCTCGCGAATTGCGCGAAGAGCTGCGCGCCACGCTCACAAAATCCCTTGAACTCGGCCGCGTCCAGCATAAATACGCAGACCGCGACGAGTTCTTCGAAATTCGCTTCTTCGCCGCAGCTCTGGAAGGCTACGAAGTCCAGCCAATCACATTTGAGCATATCGCCTGGGTTCTTCCGCGTGAATTAGGCCAGTATGACTTCCTCGCCGCAAACAAACAGATTATCGCTCGCCTTGCCACCGGCCAGATCAGACCATCCGAAGTTCTCGAGCAATCCTAGTCTGAAAACAAAAAGGGCGGCCACAGCCGCCCTTGTGCTTCAATTTGTGTTTGCCTATGAAATTACCGGATTCCATTTCTCCGGATCAATTCCAAGCTCGCCAATCGCTTTTTCAACGACCGACGCTTCGATCTTTCCATCGAGCGCCAGTTCGTGCAGTGTCGCAAGGGTGACGAACTTTGCATCCACTTCGAAGAAGTCGCGCAACGACGCGCGCCCTTCGCTGCGGCCGAAGCCGTCTGTACCCAACGTCGCCATGCGACGCGGTACCCATTTGCTGATCATATTCGGTAGCGTCTTCAGATAGTCGGTAGCCGCAACGAACACGCCTTGCGCGTCGCTGATGCACTGCGTTACATAAGGCACCTTCGCCTTCTGCGTCGGATGCAGCCGGTTCCAGCGTTCCGCTTCGATGCCGTCTGTATAGAGCGCTTTGTAGCTGGTCACACTCCAGACGTCCGCGGCCACGCCGTATTTCTGTTCAAGAATCTCCTGAGCGCGCACCACCTCGTTCAAAATCGCGCCGCTGCCGAAAAGTTGTGCCTTCAGCTTCGCTTTCTTGTTCGACGCAGGCTTGAACTTGTACATGCCCTTCAGAATGCCTTCGCGAGTTCCCGCCGGCATCGCCGGCATCACGTATGGTTCGTTCATCACCGTGATGTAGTAGAAGATGTTTTCGCCGTCCTTATACATGCGCTTGATGCCATCTTCCAGAATTACCGAAATTTCGTAAGCATAGGCTGGGTCATAGGCCATCAGGTTCGGCACCGGCAGCGCCAGGATGTGGCTGTTGCCGTCCTGGTGTTGCAAGCCTTCGCCCGAAAGCGTCGTGCGGCCGCTCGTCCCTCCGAGCATAAATCCACGTGCCCGCATATCGGCTGCTGCCCACACAAAATCTCCGATGCGCTGGAATCCGAACATCGAGTAGTAAATGAAGAACGGAATGGTATTGATGCCGGTGGCAGAATACGCGGTGCCAGCTGCAATGAATGACGCCATCGAACCGGCTTCCGTAATTCCCTCTTCCAGAATCTGTCCGTCTTTCGCTTCCTTGTAGTAAAGCAGCGTGTTCACGTCCACCGGCTCGTACTTCTGCCCGACGCTCGAATAAATTCCCACTGTCCGGAAAAGTGATTCCATACCGAAAGTGCGCGCTTCGTCCGGAACAATCGGCACAACGAGCTTTCCGATCTCCGGATCCTTCAGCATCTTGCGCAGCATGCCGACGAACGCCATCGTCGTCGAAACTTCGCGGCCTTCGCTGCCGTCATGAAACTCTTTGAAGAGTTCTTCTGTATTTGCCGTCAAAGCCGCGGAGCGTACCTTGCGCGCCGGCATATAACCGCCAAGCGCTTCTCGGCGTGCGCGCAAATATTGAATCTCTTCGCTGTCTTCCGCCGGACGATAGAACGGCACTTCGATGCAGTCCTGGTCGTTCAGCGGAATGCCGAACCGCGAACGAAATTCCTTTAGCTCTTCTTCGTTCAGCTTCTTCTGCTGGTGTGTGACGTTTTTACCTTCACCCGCTTCACCAAGTCCGTAGCCCTTGATCGTGCGCGCCAGGATGACTGTCGGCCCGCCCTTGTGCTCAACCGCCGCCTTGTATGCCGCGTACACTTTGCGCGGATCGTGTCCACCCAAGCGCAAGCGCCGCAGCGCTTCATCCGGTAGCGGTTCAACCAGCTTCAACAAGCGCGGATCGTGTCCGAAGAAATGCTCGCGGACATACGCACCGGACGAAACCACGAGCTTTTGATACTCGCCATCCACCAGTTCGCCCATGCGCTTGACGAGCAGCCCTTCCGAATCGCGCTCCAAAATTGGATCCCACTCGCTGCCCCACAACACCTTAATGACATTCCACTTCGCGCCGCGGAACGCCGATTCGAGTTCCTGAATAATCTGTCCATTGCCGCGCACCGGACCGTCGAGCCGCTGCAAGTTGCAATTGATGACAAAAATCAGATTGTCGAGCTTCTCGCGCGACGCGAGAGTGATTGCGCCGAGCGATTCCGGCTCATCCGTTTCGCCATCACCCAGGAACGCCCATACCTTCGCGTCGGTCTTCGGCTTCAAGCCGCGATTTTCCAGATACCGCTGGAATCGCGCCTGATAGATTGCCATCAGCGGGCTCAAACCCATCGAAACCGTCGGATATTCCCAGAAATCCGGCATCAGCCACGGATGCGGATAAGACGAAAGCCCGCCGCCAGTCTTCAATTCGCGACGAAAATTCTGCAGTTTCTCTACGCTGAGACGGCCTTCCATAAACGCACGCGCATACATTCCCGGCGCCGCGTGCCCTTGGAAATACACCGTGTCGCCTTCGAACGATTCGTTTCGCGCTCTCCAGAAATGATTGAAGCCGACTTCATAGAGCGTAGCGGCTGAAGCATAGGTCGAAATGTGGCCGCCGATGTTGTGCTCTTCGCGGTTCGCGCGCACCACCATCGCCAGCGCGTTCCAGCGAATCAGTGACTTGATGCGCCGCTCAAGTTCCTGATCGCCCGGGAACAGCGGCTCCAGCCGCAATGGAATCGTATTTGTGTAAGGAGTGTTCGCCGTAAAAGGCAGGTCAATTCCATTCACCGTTGCGTGTGCGCGAAGCCGTTCCACAATCTCTCGCGCCACTTCCGGCCCGCTCGCTTCCAGCACGGAGTCCAGCGATTCGAACCACTCTTGAATCTCTAAATCGTCCAACTGATGCGGCTGCGTCAGTGTTTCGTTATCCACCCGTGTCTCCTGGGATTCGTCACCAAACTGGGAATGTGCCGTCGCCATGCGCGCCCCTCGCAAATCTCACAGCGCTTTCAACTCACTAGAATACACTGCCGCGGCTTTCTCTGCACGATGGAATCAGGGCTGAGGTTTTCCTGATTCTTGCGACCATCGCCAATTGAATAGTGCAAGCCCCACAATTGCCGCTGGCATCCAAACATAGATCGTTTCGCTAAACAGAATGCTCGCGCCGCGCGCTGAGAAAAATCCGCCAATCCCAATGGGCGAAACTTGAATTGGCCGCCAGGGGAAAAAATATCGAGTCGTATCGAACGGCGAAAAGAATGCAATTCCCAAACCGCCGTTTGTCATTGCATCCAACAGGCCGTGTGAGACAGTAATCAAAAACAGAAGGAAAGAGTTCCAGAAGACTTGCGCCTTGTTGCCACCCAAAATTGCTCCCGACGCAGCGCCGAGCAGCGCGGCAAACAAGACTGAGTGAGTCATCCCGCGATGGCCCCACAAATCGCCGTAAGGAATGCCGAAGCCAAATCCAATGACATCAAAATCCGGCAAAACAGAACATCCGATAGCCAGAACCCAGAATTTCCATTCGCGCCGCGATTCGGCAGGCGCGGCCTGCCCCAACTTGAGACCCACGATGGTATGTGTAGGTAGGCTCGGCATTGGATTAAGAGAGCGTCCTTCCCCCATCCAGCACCAGCACATGCCCTGTCATGAACTTCGCATTCACTAAGTAACTCACCGCTTCTGCAATATCCTCCGGAGTTCCCGTTTTCTTCAGCGGAGCTAGCTTCACAAACTCCTGCTCCCATTCCGGGGGATCACCCGGCATCGTAATCGTTCCCGGCGCAATCGCATTCACGCGAACATCAGGAGCCAGTGCCTTCGCCAACGTCTTCGTCAGCATGATCATCCCCGCCTTCGAAACCGAATGCGCAATGTACCCCGGCCAGCCCAGAATTCCTCCCGTGTCGGCAAAATTCACAATCACACCATTCGAACGCCGCAACCACGGTGCCGCCGCTTGCGCCAAAAAGAACGGCCCCTTCACATTCGTATCCAGCGACGCATCCCAAATCTCTTCTGTCGTTGAAATCACACTCGACGGCAAAAAATTCGCCGCGCTGTTCACCAGCACATCAATCCGCCCGAATTCATGTGCTACGCGCTGTACCAGTGCCCGAATCTCCTCTACGGTGGTCAGCTCCGCGCGAATCGCAACCGCCTTTCTCCCAAGCTTTTCGATTTCTGCAACAACGCCGTTCGCTTCTTCTTGTGACCTCCCAAAATGTACGCCTATATCCGCACCTTCGCTCGCCAGTCGCAACGCAACCGCCCGCCCGAGCCTCTTCCCTGCTCCCGTCACCAACGCCACTTTGCCGTTCAACTTTGTCTCCATGGCCTCAACCTATCACACTCTCGCCGCTCACTTTATAATCTCCCTTCACTTAGGAGCGCTCATGAACCTCGATCTTCTTGCCATCGCTGCTCATCCCGACGACGTCGAACTCACCTGCGGCGGCACCATGCTCAAGATGGCCCAAGCCGGCTACAAAACCGGAATCCTCGACCTCACCGCCGGAGAAATGGGCACGCTCGGCACGCCTGAGCTTCGTGCTAAAGAAGCCGCTATCGCCGCGAAAATCCTCAAAGTAAAATACCGCGGAACACTCGGTGTTCCCGATTCTGACGTCCAAGCCTCTCGCCAACACAAACTCCGCCTCGCCGCCACAATCCGCGAACTTCGCCCTCGCACCGTCATTATTCCTTACTGGGAAGCTCGGCACCCCGACCACTACAACGCCTCAACCCTGTGCTACGAAGGCTGCTTCCTCGCAGGTCTGAAGCAGCTCCCCATTGAAGGCGAACCCTTTCGCCCCCACAAAATTCTCTACTCCACTGCGTTCACTCAGGTTCGCCCCACTTTCGTCGTGGACATTACCTCCCAATTCGCTCAGCGCGCCAAGGCTATAAAAGCCTTCTACTCCCAGTTCAAAGGGACAACTCGCAAGCGCAGAGTCTTCCTCGCCATTGACCGGCTCGAAGACGAAATGAACCAGCTCGCGCGCCATTACGGCGACATGATTGGCGTCCGCTACGGCGAGCCTTTTTTGCAGAAGGAAATGATGAAGGTAAACGACGTGGTAGAAGTGGAAGTTCGATCCGTGTAGTGGCCGCCTTCGGAGGCGGGCCTGGATAGCCTACTCAGTCGTCCTGCGCCGGCACATACCCCGGCAAATTCTGCCCGCCGGGAACCCTATCCACTCGGACCCGAATCAGAGCTTCGCTTTCCGAACCAGACTTCCTCAGCACCGCCATGGTAGTGAGTGCCTCTGAATAAACTCTCGTCACCAGGAAAATCTCCCCGGATTGTTCATTCTTCCAAAGTTGTCCAATCTGGATTTTCGCGACCGGCATGACCATTTCGACTGTAGAGGCGCTCTTCCAAGGTGTCAACCGCCTCTTTCCGATCCGTTTCCCCTCTGCACTCCCCAACAGCAAACCTTATCGGCAAGTCGAACATCTCACTTAATCGAACAGCCCAGCGAAGCCACGGGAGCTGGGTGTATACTGCCCTTTAGGAGGTCCCTCCATGCAATTTGTCCTTCGCCGTTCCCTTCAGCTGTCCCTCGCTGCGGCTATCGCCTTTGTTCCTGCCTATTTGCCCGTCTACGCCCAGGATCAGCCGGCCCCTCCTGCACAGCAGCCGGCTCCCCCGCAGCCGACGACAGACTCTTCGAAAACAGATTCCACTAAGACCGATTCGGCAAGGCAAGATCCTCAGCAAACTGACAAATCCAAGCAAGACGCCGCGAAGAAGAACAACGGCCAGGATCCTCCGCGCGATGCCCCGGTCCAGCAACAGGACACCGTTCACCCAAAGAATTCCAAGCAGGACGTTGACGCCATCGGCAATCGCAAGCTGGGCGGCTTCAACATGCACTCGCTCGAAACCGACATCGCCATCGGCAAGCAATATGCCCAGGAAGTCGAGCGCTCTTCGAAACTAATCGACGACCCAATCGTCGTCGAATACGTCAACCGCGTCGGCCAGAACATTGTTCGCAACTCCGACGCTCGCGTACCCTTCACCATTAAAGTAATCGACTCCGACGAAGTCAACGCCTTTGCACTCCCCGGCGGCTTCTTCTATGTGAACAGTGGTCTTATTCTTCGCGCTACGGAAGAAGCAGAACTTGCCGGTGTCATGGCCCACGAAATTTCTCACGTCACGGCGCGCCATGGCACCCGCGGCCAATCTCGCGCCGAAGTCGCTCAGCTTGCCATGATTCCCCTGATTCTTCTCGGCCCCGGTGGTTGGGCCGGTTACGGCATCTATCAGGGATTGAATCTCTCGATTCCTATCGCCTTTTTGCAATTCAGCCGCGGATTCGAACGCGAAGCCGACTATCTCGGTCTCCAGTACATGTACAAGACGGGCTACGACCCGAACGCTTACATCACCTTCTTCGAACGCGTTCAGGCCGACGAAAAGCGCCGCCCCGGCACGATTCCGAAGATCTTCTCTTCTCATCCGCCCACCCCGGAGCGCATTGAGAACGCGCAAAAAGAAATCGCAACAATTCTTCCAGCGCGCGACGAATACATCGTTTCCACTTCGGAATTTGACTCCGTGAAAGCGCGTCTCCGCAACATCATGTTCTCTCGCAAGGCCCTCGACAACGCTCCGGGCAAGCCAACTCTGCGCACGCGCACCGAACAGACTGACAAGCAGAAAACGCAAACCCAGACTAGCGATCCCAATTCGAACGACGACGATCGCCCGACGCTCAAGCGCCGTCCTGACAGCGACTAGTTTTTTCTGGAATTTAGTTGACTGGGCCGTCCGCGGTTGCGGACGGCTCTTTTTTTTCGAGGACTACTGTTTCTTCTTTGCGGTTTTCTTGTCCGAAGAATCCTTGCTCTCTTTTGCCGTGCTTTCTTTCCCCGCCCCGTCTTTCTTCTCGCTCTTTTCCGTTGAACCCAATTCCGTACCACCAGCATCTTTCGCCGGACTTTTCCCCGCGTAGTCCGTCACATACCACCCCGACCCCTTAAATTGAATCGCTGGCGCAGTGATCGCTTGCTCAACTTTCCCGCCGCAATGCGGGCACTTCTTCAAATGCGGCCCCGATACGGACTCTATCTTCTCCGTCCTGCGGTGGCATTTCGTGCATTGGTACTCGTACAGTGGCACTGCTCTCTCCCTTCATTGGGTATGAATTTCCGATTATATCACGCACCTCTTCCCCTCTCGGCAGCGTGCTAAACTCCCTTCATGTCCGCTTCATCTCAGGATTCTCGCGGCTGCCTCTACCTCGTCGGCACACCCATCGGCAATCTTGAGGACATTACCCTCCGCGCCCTTCGCATTCTCAAAGAATCCGACCAGATCGCTTGCGAAGACACCCGTCACACCCAAAAGCTTCTCTCGCATTACGAGATTCAGAAACCCCTCGTCTCTTATCATGAGCATAACGAAATGACCCGCGCCCCCGAACTCGTCCTCGCCATGGAGCAGGGCGCCAAAATCGCGCTTGTCTCTGACGCCGGTATGCCTCTCGTCAGCGATCCCGGTTATCGCCTCGTCACCCTCTGTGCTCGGCACCAAATTCCCGTAATTCCTATACCTGGTCCGTCCGCCTTGCTCGCAGCCCTCTCCGCTTCTGGTCTGCCCAACGAAGAGTTCCTTTTTGTTGGCTTTCTCCCCGCCCGTTCTGGCGAACGTCAACGTGCTCTTGAACGTCTTCGCATTGAAGATCGCACCCTCATCCTGTACGAAGCTCCTCACCGCGTCGCCGAAACCATCTCGGACGCACTCAATATTCTCGGCGACCGCCCGGCATGCCTCGCGCGCGAAGTCACTAAACTCCATGAAGAGTTTCGCCGTGCCACTCTTTCTGAGCTATCGGATTCGCTCGAAGAAAAACCTGTACGGGGCGAAATCACTCTTCTTATCGGGGCGCCCCTTCCCGGTCAATTCACTGCCGCGCGCGACACCACCCAATCTCTCGCCGATCGCGTGGATGAACTTATCCGCCAGGCCAAGCTCGACCGCAAGGAAGCCCTCAAACTCGCCGCAAAAGAACGCGGTCTCTCCCGACGCGATGCCTACAATGACCTGCTCAGCCAGCGGCGCGATGAGCAGTCTTAGCATGCAGTGTTTGCTCGGTTTACTGCAAACCAAGGAACATCTGTGCGCCAGTACGGAAAAACCTTGCATACTCTTCCGGCGTCGCTCAATTTTACGTTTTGGCAAAGCTGCAAACCATTAAGAAAAAGGCACATACATCCGTGATCTGAATCGTGTTTAGTTGCCTTATGGGAACTGCAATTGCTCTATCACTTGTAGGGTTTCTATTCTCTCTTTGTGGTGGAGGAGTGTATGTCCAAGAAAATTGCACTGGTCGTGGTACTAGTAGTCTTGTTCCTTGGCCTGACGGCGACAGGGGCAAAGGCCGATGACATTATCGCCAGCTCGACCGGTCTGACCAGCCCGGTTCAGACTTTGACCTTCGATGAGATTGTTTTGCCGATGAATACTTCCCTGACCACGCAATATTCCGGTCTCGGAATTTCCTTCACACCTAATGTTTACTACAGCCCCCAGACGACTTTCGGAAACGTTCAGGGAAACGATATCGGCAACTTTACCTTCAATCCTGATGGCCCTGTCAATCCCGTGAGCTTCGTGTTTTCCGGTCCCATTAACGGCGCTGCATTCTCCTTCGACGCCGACTCCACACCATACCTCTTCCAGGCTTTCCTCGGTGGAGTTCTCGTGGATTCCTTTACGGCTACGGTAGGCGTATCCACCAGCGACTACTATGGCTTCAACAACATCACCTTTGACACCATCGTCATCACGCAAGAAGGCGCGGGTGGCGGACCATTCTGGGTTGCAGACAATATCCAGTTCGGCTCTGCGGTTTCGACTCCCGAACCGGCATCCATCGCGCTCCTTGGCTTCGGCCTCTTTGGTTTGGCCGCTGCTAAGCTGCGCCGCAAGACCATAGCGCTCTAGGAAATTCAGCCAGATTGGCCGCAAGAGTTTCCAACTCTTGCGGCCTTTTTTTGCACATCAGATGGCAATTCCGGCCTATCCAATAAACATTCCGCCATTTGGCGAAATCCACTGCCCAGTCACATAAGAGCTGTCATCCGAAGCCAAATACAGCGCTGTCTTCGCAATCTCCTCTGGTACTCCCCACCGCATCATCGGAACTCGCGCCATCAATGCCATCTTCAACAGTGGCGTAAAGCTCTCCGTCATCGGCGTTTCAATCCATCCGGGACAAATCGCGTTTACGCGAATCTTCCGTGACGCCACTTCTCCTGCAACAGACCGCGTCAAACCCAAAATTCCGCCTTTTGCCGCTCCATAGTGCGACGCAAAGGGGATTCCCGCTAGCCCCGCCACACTCGACATGTTGATAATCGAGCCGCTATTTTTCGCCGACATCAGCTTAAGCGCTTCGCGCGTACAGAAAAACGTTCCGCTCAAATGCACTCCTATCGTCTGCTGCCACTCCTCATCGCTCAGCGACATCGTTATGTCCCAATGAGATTGGATCGGCCCGCCGCCCATCATCTCCCTCACTTGCCCTTCGCCTTTCTCATTCAATTCATTGCGGCGGTTCCCCGTTTCTCCGATTCCCGCATTGTTCACCAAGATGTCCAGCACGCCGGATCTCTTTCCCACCTCATCAAACATCGCGCGGACCGCCGCACTGTCAGAAACATCCGCTTGAATCACCGAACCCCGTTCCCGAGCCGGGCCCATTTCATTCAACGTCGCCTCGGCTCCTTCGCGGTTCACGTCATTCACAATCACTCGTGCGCCTTCTTTCGCAAACAAAACCGCAATCGCTCGCCCAATCCCCGATCCTGCTCCCGTAATTAGAGCCGTCCTTCCCTCAAGTTTCATGAGCGATTCTCCTCCCTGGCCCGCGTCGCACGAGACTATAACACTTCGACTTTCGTGACATAGACTTCTGTCTGTGCAACCCTACTGAACTCTACCGGTAGCCAGCGCTTTGACATACATTCTTGTATGCCGCCAAATTCCATCCCATAATTGCCCCATCGTTGAACACCGTCCAACATTTCGACGTCATCATCGTCGGTGCAGGCCTCTCCGGCATCGGTGCGGGCTATCGCCTTCAAACCCACTGCCCGAAAAAGACCTACGCAATCCTCGAAGCACGCCCAGCTATGGGCGGCACCTGGGACCTCTTTCGCTATCCCGGCGTGCGCTCCGATTCCGATATGTTCACCCTCGGCTATCCCTTTCGCCCCTGGAGCGATGCAAAGGCCATCGCCGACGGCCCAGCCATTCTCAAATATGTCCGCGATACGGCCATAGAGTTCGGCATTGATCGCCACATTCGTTATCAACAACGTCTGAAGTCAGCATCCTGGTCATCCGAGAGTGCGCAATGGGTCCTTGAGGTTGAAAGCACAGAAAGCGGCGAAACCACGCAGTATTCTTGCGACTTCCTCTACGGTTGCACCGGCTACTATCGTTACGATTCCGGCTACGCTCCATCTTTTCCCGGCGCTGAACAATTTCGCGGTCAATTCATCCATCCCCAGCATTGGCCCGAAAATCTCGATTATGCCGGCAAGAAAGTCGTCGTCATCGGCAGCGGAGCCACTGCCGTCACGATTGTTCCCGCTATGGCCGAAACCGCAGCGCACGTCACTATGCTCCAGCGTTCTCCAACTTACATCCTGAGCGTTCCCGCAAAAGATCCCATTGAGCGCCTATTGCACAAAGTTCTGCCTGAACGCATGAAGCACCGCCTCATGCGTTGGAAAAATATTTTGGTAAGCGTGGGGATTTTTCAGCTCGCACGACGCGCGCCGGCTTTCACTCGCAACTTATTCCGCAAAGGAGCTGCAAGAAACCTTCCGCTCGGCTACGACGTCGAAAAGCACTTCCGGCCTCGCTACCAGCCTTGGGATCAGCGCCTCTGTCTCGTCCCAGATTCTGATCTCTTCAAATCCATCAGCAGTGGAAAAGCATCCGTAGTAACCGATCAAATCGACTCCTTCACCGAACATGGCATTCGTCTGCAGTCCGGCCAGCATCTCGACGCCGACATTGTTGTCTCCGCCACCGGCCTGCAACTCCTCGCCTTTGGAGCCGTAAACATCTCTGTGGATGGCGCCCCTTACGATCCCTCGCGCGCCTTTGTCTACAAAGGCTGCCTTCTCAGCAATCTTCCCAACTTCGCCTTTTGCGTCGGCTACACCAATGCTTCTTGGACTTTGCGCTCCGACCTAATCTCTATCTTTGTCTGTCGTCTGCTGAATCGAATGGATCGCAAAGGCTATCGCGTCTGCAAACCCGTCTGCAATCCGAATTCGCTCGAACCGAGACCCCTCCTTGATCTCAACTCCGGCTACGTCCAACGGGCCACGGCGACCCTGCCTAAGCAATCCACCAAACGCCCATGGCTCGTCCGCCAAAACTACTTCTTCGACCTCTTCACCATGCGCCTCAGCCGCCTCGAAGACGGCATCCTGCATTTCGAAAGATCCGCTTCAGATCCCCGTGTTGGTCTGCAATCCAGCGTCAGCGCCGCTCCGACTGCCACTGATTGATGGAGCGCCATTGCTATCCTCTTGACATTTCTCACGTAACTCGAATATAAACATGCCCTCTCCCGCGGCGATTCACGTCTCGCCTGCATTTATACGCTCGCCAATGGCGGCACCGAATACCTTCAAATGTGCTGGTCGGAAAATTACA